>Ga0081539_10000050_pt1 | contig 269342 bp, 250 predicted proteins | sample TabmetS4T2R2_FD_71023 | JGI IMG/M metagenome (GOLD analysis project Ga0081539, IMG submission 71023) | Tabebuia heterophylla rhizosphere microbial communities from the University of Puerto Rico - S4T2R2 | ecosystem: Host-associated > Plants > Roots > Rhizosphere ...
CCCCGTGGCACGCGCTGCGGCTCGCACGACCAGCTCCATTTCAGGCTCGCCTCACCCGTGGCACGCGCTGCGGCTCGCACGACCAGCTCCATTTCAGGCTCGCCTCACCCGTGGCACGGGCTCGGCTCGCACGACCAGCTCCATTTCAGGCTCGCCTCACCCGTGGCACGGGCTCGGCTCGCACTACCACGTCCGCTTGAGCTCCCGTCGGATGTCCTGCATGGAGACGCGGCTCACGATGGGACGTCCGTGCGGGCAGAAGTACGGCGTGCGCGTGCGACCCAGATCGGCGACCAGGCGATCCATCTCCTCACGCGCGAGCGGCGTGTTGGCCTTGATGGCGCCGCGGCACGCGACGAACGCGAGCGCACGCTCCATCGCCGGCGCGTCGGTCTTCGGGCCGCCGAGCTCGTCGACGGCCGCCTCCAGCAGGCGCCGAGGCTCGTCGCCCTTGAGCATCGCCGGCACCGCGCTGACGACGAGCGCGCCGCCCGGCCGAGGCTCGAACGCGAAGCCAAGCCGCTCGAGCATCGGGCGCCAGCGCTCCAACAGCGCGCGCGCGGCGGGCGGCAGGTCGACGGTTTCCGGAAACAGCAGTGCCTGCGACGGCGGCGCGCCCGCCGCGACCTCCGCCTCGAGCCGCTCGAACAGCACCCGCTCGTGCACCACGTGCTGGTCGAGGAAGAACACCTCCTCGTCGGTGGTGGCCACGATGAACGTGTCCTGCACCTGACCGAGCACGCGGCCGAACACGCCGGCCGCGTAGGGAGCCGGCGTCTCGGCGAACAGCGCATGCTGATCCGCGGCGGACGGTATCCCGGTCGCCGTCGTCGTGCTCCCCTCGCCCCAGGTCGCGCTTGGCACAGCGCCCATCGTGGGCACCACGTCGGGAGCGCGCAGCGCCTCACGCAGCGCAGCGACGAGCATCTCCTGCACGAGCCGCGGGTGGCGGAAGCGGACCCAGGCCTTCGTGGGATGCACGTTCGCGTCGACGTCGGCGGCCGGCATGTCGATGCTGACCACCACCAGGGGAAAGCGATCGCGGGGGAGCAGCGGCCGGTACGCCGCGAGCGTCGCCTGCAGCAGCGCGGGGTCGCGCACGGGGCGGCCGTTGACGATGACGACGACATCGTCGCGGCCGCCGCGCGTGAGATCGGGCGGGCTCGCGAAGCCGTGAACGCGAATGCCGTGCTCGCTGCGGTCGACGCGCACGAGACGCTGGGCGATGGGCCAGCTCCAGACCGCCGCCGCCCGCTCGCGCACGTCCTTCGCCGCGGGCGCGGTGAGCGAGGCGCGCCCATTGTGCGCGACGCGGAACTGGACGGCACAGTGCGCCAGTGACAGCTGCGTCACCGCGCGCAGCGTGGCGCCGAGCTCCGTCGTCGCCGTTTTCAAGAATTTGAGCCGCGCCGGCGTGTTGAAGAACAGATCACGGACCTCGACCGTGGTGCCTGCCTCGGCGGGCACGGCGAGCTGCTGAACGATCGCGCCACCCTCGCCGGCCAGTCGTAGTCCCGTCTCGGCGCCACGCGCGCGGCTCGTCACCGTGAACCGCGAGACGGCGGCGATCGCCGCCAGGGCCTCGCCGCGGAAACCGAGCGTCGCGATCGCGTCGAGATCGGCATCGGTCGGGAGCTTGGACGTCGCGTGGCGCTCGAGCGCCAGCGGCAGCTCCTCCGCGCTCATGCCAACGCCGTCGTCGGTCACACGCACCAGCGCCGAGCCGCCGTCACGGAGATCCACCGTGATCGACGTGGCGCCCGCATCGAGCGCATTCTCGACGAGCTCCTTCGCGGCTGACGCCGGACGCTCCACGACCTCGCCGGCGGCGATCTTGTTGACGAGATGATCGGGCAACCGCCGAATGCGCGTCACGAGGGCTCGCGCAGCCGCTGCTGCCACTTCACCAGCAGATTGAGGGCCTCGATCGGGGTGACGTGGGTGAGATCGAGCGCGGCGATTTCGGCCGCCATGGGGTCCGGCGCGGCGGGCGAGGTCACGAACAGGCCGAGCTGGACTGCATCCGCGATCTCGGCCGTCGCTTGCCGCTGCTCCTCGAACCGCGCGAGCAGCACCTTGGCGCGAGCGATGACGGACAGCGGCAGGCCGGCCAGACGCGCCACCTGAATGCCATAGGAGCGATCGGTGCCGCCGGGCCGCACCTTGTGCAGGAACACGATCTCGTCGTTCCACTCGCGCACCGCGACGTGGAAATTCCGGACGCCCGACAGCTGTCCCGCGAGCTGCGTGAGCTCGTGGAAGTGCGTGGCGAACAGGACCTTGGCGGCGCGATCGTGCAGGTGCTCGACCACCGCCCACGCGATCGCCAGGCCATCGAACGTCGACGTGCCGCGGCCGACCTCGTCGAGCAGCACCAGGCTGCGCGGCGTCACGTTGTTGAGGATGGACGCCGCCTCGACCATCTCGACCAGGAAGGTCGACTGACCGCGCGCGAGATTGTCCTGTGCGCCGACGCGCGTGAACAGCCGATCGACCACGCCGATGCGCGCCGAGCGCGCCGGCACCCACGCCCCCATTTGCGCGAGAATCGTGATGAGCCCTACCTGGCGCAGGTAGACCGACTTTCCCGCCATGTTCGGGCCCGTCAGGATGACGACGCGCGCCTCGGCGTCGAGCGCGACGTCGTTCGGCGTCACCGGCTCGCCCGCGCGCGCCTCCAGCACCGGATGGCGCCCCTCGACGATCTCGAGCACGTCGCCGTCATCGACGTCCGGCCGGACGTGGCCGCGCGCGTGCGCGACGTCGGCGAGCGCGGAGGCGACGTCGAGCAGCGCGAGCGCGCGGGCGGTCGCGAGCAGCGGCGCCGAGCGCGCGGCCACCCGCGCGCGCACGTCCTCGAACAGCTCCTGCTCGAGACGGCGCCGGCGCTCCTCGGCTCCGAGCACCTTGGCTTCGTAGTCTTTCAGCTCCGGCGTCACGTAGCGTTCCGTGCCCGTCAGCGTCTGGCGCCGCACGTAGTCGTCGGGCACGCGGGACGCCTGGGCGTGACTCACCTCGATGCCGTAGCCGAAGACGCGGTTGAAGCGCACGCGGAGACTCGAAAGTCCTGTGCGGGCCCGCTCGCGCTCCTCGAGGCCGGCGAGGAACCGCCGGGCCTCGGCGGCGTCGGTCACCAGCGCATGCAGCGCCTCGTTCCACCCTTCGCGGATCACGCCGCCATCGCTCAGCGTCAACGGTGGCTCGTCCACGAGGGCGGCGTCGAGCAGCGCGCGAACGTCCTCGAGATCCGCGAGCGCCTCGCGCGCCTCGGCCAGCAGCGGCGCGTCGAGCTTCGCGCATGCGGCGCGGACCGCGGCGACCGGCCCCAGGCTCGCGCGCAGACCGACCAGGTCGCGCGCGTGGGCGACCCCCAGCGTGGCGCGACTGGTCAGTCGCTCGAGATCGCCGATCCTGCGCAGCTCGCCGCGCAGCTCGGAGCGCGTCTGGGCGGCGGCCACCAGTGCGCCGATCGCGTCCTGGCGCTGCCGGATGCGGGCCGCATCGCGCAGCGGCTGCAACAGCCACTGGCGTAAGAGCCGCGCGCCCATCGGCGTCACCGTCGCGTCGAGCGCGCCGACGAGCGAGTGCCGGACGCCGCCATCGGCTGCGCGCACAAGCTCCAGCGTCTCGACCGCCGTCTCGTCGAGCGCGAGGCAGTCGGCCGCGGTGAGACGCTGAAGCCGCTGAACGTGCCCCAGGCGCTCGCCCTGGGTCGCCCCTACGTACGCGAGCGCGGCCGCCGCCGCCGCCAGTCCCAGGGTGAGATCACCGACGCCGAAGGCATCCAGCGAGCCGACGCCGAAGTGCGCGGCAAGATCCGCCGCCGCGCGACGCGGCGCGAACGCCGCCGGATCGCCGAACGTCAGCGCGGCGCCGGTGGCCTGCAAACGGCTCAGGAGCGGACCGCCGCCGCGCAGCGTGTCCGGGAGGAGAATCTCCGTCGGCCGGCGCAGCAGCGCCGCCGCCAGCACGCCGCCGTCCGGATCAGCGTCTTCTCCGGCCAGGAACTCGCCGGTCGACACATCGAGCAATGCCACGCCCGTGCTGCTGCCCTGGGTTGCAAGCGCGAGCAAGTAGTTGTTCGCGCCGCCCGAGAGGTAGGCCGTGTCGGTGAGCGTGCCGGGTGTGATGACGCGCACGACGTCGCGGCGCAGGAGCTTTCGGCCCTTGCCCGGCGCCTCCAGCTGCTCGCAGATCGCGATCTTCTGACCCGCCTGCACGAGGCGCGCGATGTAACCATCCGCCGAGTGGTGCGGAATCCCGGCCATCGGCGAGCCTTGCCGCGACGTCAGCGTGATCGACAAGAGCCGCGCGCCGAGCTCGGCGTCTTCCAGGAACAGCTCGTAGAAATCGCCGAGACGGAACAACAGCAGGTGGTCGGGGTAACGCCGCTTCAGCTCTCGGTACTGCTGCATCATCGGCGTGTCGGCGCCGGTACTCCCGCTGCTCACGCGACGCGGGTCCTCAGCCGGTCCCACGTGGTCGTGAGATCCTCGGGAATCACGCGCGTGTCGCCCACCACCGTCGCGAAATTGTGGTCGCCGCCCCAGCGCGGAACCACGTGCACGTGCAGGTGATCCTCGATCCCCGCCCCCGCCACGCGGCCCTGGTTGAGCCCCACGTTGAAGCCCTCGGCGCGATACTCCGCGCTCAGCGCCGCCACCGCACGCTGCACCAGCGTCATGGCTTCCGTCAATTCTTCCGCGCGCGCCTCGCCGAGCGCGGCGACGTGGCGATTGGTGACCGCCATCAGGTGCCCGGGCGCGTACGGGTAGGCGTTGAGGATGAGAAACGCGTGAGCGCCGCGAAGGAGCACGAGGGAGGCGCGATCGTCGGAACCGTCACGAGCGTTGCAGAACACGCAGCCGGCGGCGGGGCGCGAGCCCGCGATCCAGGCCATCCGCCACGGAGCCCAGAGGCGTGTCAACGCGCGAGGCGAACCCTCACGCGTTGACGAGCTCTCGCAGGCGCTTGCCGACCTTGAAGAAAGGAACGCGCTTCTGGGGGACGTCGACGGCGCTACCGGTCTTTGGATTGCGGCCCTTGCGCGAGTTCCGGTGGCGAATCCGGAAGCTGCCGAATCCTCGCAACTCCACCTTGTCACCCTTGGCGAGCGCGTCGGTGATGTTGTCGAAGACCGTGTTGACGATGGTCTCGGTCTCTTTCTTCGTTAGATTCGAGAGCTTCGAGACTTCGTCGATGAGGTCGGCTTTCGTCATCGTGGTGGCTCCCCTCGCTGGGAAACCTAGCACGGGCGTTTGAAGAATGTCAACGTCCTTAGGGGGTTAGCCGTCAGTCCATCAGGTACAGGGGGGTCTTGAACAGCGGGAGGGCCGGTCGGAGCAGGCTGGCGGGCGCCGGCAGGCCGATCTCGTTGCGCACCAGATCGATGATGGAGAAGCGCCGGCGCGGCCGTTCGACCGCCGGTGGTGTCGGCAGGTTCGCGAGCTTGGCTGCGGCGTTCACCGCCTCTTCGAGCCCGCCGAGCGCATCCACCATCTTCAGCGACAGGGCCTGCGTGCCCGAGAAGACACGGCCGTCGGCGAACTGTAGGACCTGCTCGCGTGGCAGCTTGCGGCCTCGCGCGACGGCGTCGATGAACTGGCCGTGCACGTCGTCGAGCAGCGTCTGCAGCACGCGCCGCTCCTCGGGGGTCATCGCCCGCGCAATGTTGCCAATGTCCTTGTAGGCGCCCGCCTTCACGACCACATAATCGACGCCGACCTTCTTCATCAGCGAGTCGAGATTGGCCATCTGCATGATCACACCGATGGAGCCGGTGAGTGACCCGGGGTTGGCGTAGATCTGGTCCGCCGCGACGGCGATGTAATACCCGCCGGAGGCGGCGACGGCGCCGAGGGAGGCGACGACCGGCTTGCCCGCCTCACGCAGGCGACGGATCGCCTCGTAGACCTCCTGCGTCGGCGCGACCACCCCGCCCGGGCTGTTGATGCGAATGACGACGGCCTTGATGCTCGGATTGTCGCGATGCTGGCGCAGCTCGCGCACGAGGTCGTCGGTCTCGGCGATGAGTCCCTCGAGCTCGACGATGGCCACCTTCGGGCCGAACAGCGAGCCCCCGTCGCCACCGCCGCGCCCCCACGAGCCGGCGGCGAGCAGGAAGAGGGCCACCACCCCGACGAAGACGAGCAAGGTGGCGGTGACCACCGTCAGGCGACGGCTCACCTATTCCTCGTCTTCGTAGTCGTAATCGCGACTCTTGCCGCGCTTGCGCCGCCCGCCACCACCGCCGCCGCCCGCACGGTCGTCCACCTCCGGCGGGGCCACCGCGTGGGCCAGCTCTTTGAGGCTCAGGCCGATGCGACGCTCGTGAGGATCGACCCGGATCACCAGCAGCGTCAGCTCGTCCCCGACGTTGACCACCTCGCCCGGCGTGGCGATCGGGCGATGGGCCATCTGCGAGATGTGCAGCAAGCCATCGACGCCCGGCTCCAGCTCCACGAAGGCGCCGAAGTCCGTGAGGCGAACCACCTTGCCCGTGACCCGCGAACCCATGGGATACCGCTGGGCGACCGTCGACCAGGGGTCCGGCTGGATCTGCTTGAGGCCCAGCGAGATCCGCTTGTTCTCCCGGTCGATGTTCAGGATTTGGGTTTCAATATCCTGTCCCTTCTTGAGAACTTCAGAGGGGTGTCCGACATTGCGGGTCCACGACATGTCGGAGATGTGCAGCAAACCATCGACGCCAGGCTCGAGCTCGATGAAGGCGCCGAAGTCGGTGAGGTTGCGCACCTTGCCGGAGACGCGGGTCCCGGGCTTGTAGCGCTCCTCGATCGTCGTCCACGGATCGGGCTCGACCTGCTTCATGCCGAGCGAGATCCGCTTGGCCGAGCGATTGACGTCCAGGACGATGACCTCGACCTCGTCGCCGACGTTGACGAGCTTGCTCGGGTGCCGCACGCGCCGCGTCCACGACATCTCGGAGACGTGCACGAGCCCCTCGACGCCCGGCTCGAGCTCGACGAACGCACCATAGTTCGTGAGGCTGACGACGCGCCCGTGCGTCTTGGTCCCCGGCGCATACCGTGTCTCCACGGTCTCCCACGGGTCGTTCGACTTCTGCTTGTAGCCGAGCGACACGCGGCCGCTCTCCCGATCGAAGTGGAGCACGACCACCTCGACCTGGTCGCCGACCTGGAAGATCTCGGAGGGATGCCCCACGCGACCCCAGCTCATGTCCGTGACGTGCAGCAGCCCGTCGATGCCGCCGAGGTCGATGAAGGCTCCATAGTCGGTGATGTTCTTCACCGTCCCGGTGAGCACCATGCCCTCGTTCAGCACCTCGAGCGTGTGCTTCTTCTTTTCCTCGCGCTCCTCCTCGAGGACGGAGCGGCGGGAGAGCACGACGTTGCCGCGGCGACGGTTGAGCTTGATGACCTTCGCGCGGATCTGCTGGCCGACCATCGCGGCGAGGTTCTTCACGGGCCGCAGGTCCACCTGCGAGCCCGGCAAGAACGCCTTCACGCCGACATCGACGGCGAGGCCGCCCTTGACGACTTCGACCACGCGCCCCTCGACGGGCTGCGCTTTCTCATACGCCTGAGTGATCGCGTCCCAGACCTTGATCTTGTCGGCTTTATCCTTCGACAGGACGATCAAGCCCTCGGAGTCTTCCTTGGCCTCGAGGTAGACCTCGATCTCCTCGCCGACCTTCGGCAGCGTGCCGTGCCGATGGAACTCCTCGATCGGGATCGCGCCCTCGCTCTTGTAGCCGACGTCGACGAGCACCTCGCTCGTGCCCACGTGGACCACACGGCCGCGCACGACCTCGCCTTCCTCGAACTCGCTGGTCGTGCCGCCTTCTTTGAACCAGTCCTCCATCCGCTCCTCCGGTTCTGCGCCCTCCATGCGCGAACCGCTGAGGTGCCTCCGTTCATCCTTCGCCATGCCGCCAGGTCCTCCCCTCAGGTATTTTGCAGCCGCGCGATGGCCGCCATCATGTGGCGGCTCACCGCGTCGTAATACTCCTTTTTTCCGGCGCCCGCTGGGCGTTCGAACCGCAGGGGTGGCCCAAATGTCACCACCACATTAGCAGGCCGCGGAAGCCGCCGCCCGCGCGGCCAGGCGCTGCCGCTGCCGCGAACGAGCACGGGCACCACGGGCGCGCCGCTGAGCACCGCGAGCAGCGCCGCACCCGGCTTCGGCTCGCGCAACGTCCCCTCGTCTCCGCGCGTGCCCTCGGGAAACACGAGCAGCGCCGACCCGCCTTCGAGCACGCGGAGCGCCGCGCGCAACGCCGCGGCATCGGCCCCCTCGCGCCGCACGGGGCGTGCATTGAGCGCGTAGATCAGCTGACCGAAGCCGGGGATCGCGAACAGCTCGGCCTTGGCCAGGAACGACAGCTGGCGCGGCGACATGCCGCCGACGAACGGCGGATCGAGCACGCTCGAATGATTGCTGACGAGCAGCACCGGCCCCGTCGTGGGGACGTGATGCGCCCCACGGCCTTCGACCCGCCACATCGTGCGCATGATCGCCACCGCGATCGGCTTGCACACGGCGTAGAAGCGGCTGTGCGGCGGCTGCACGCGGCGCGCCGCCACGAGCGCCGCCATGCGTTCGACCACGTCGTCCACCGAGAGATCGCTGGTGTCGATCTCGATCGCATCGGGCGCCTTGAGAAGCGGCGCCAGCGGCCGCGTGGTGTCCTGGCGATCGCGCACTTTGACCTCGTCCCGCACCGTGTCGAGGTCGGCCGTCACGCCCTGCGCCACCAGCTCGTCGTGGCGCCGACGCGCCCGGCTCTCGAGATTCGCCGTCAGGAAGAACTTCACGTCCGCATCGGGACACACCACCGTGCCGGTGTCGCGGCCTTCGAGCACCACGCCGCCCGGCTCGGCCGCGCGCCGCTGCAGCGGCGTCACCTTGTCGCGCACCTCGCGCCGCATCGACAGCGTGGACGTCGCATCGGCGACGGCCTGCGTGCGGATCGCGCCGGTGACGTCCTCCCCGTTCAGCTTCACGTGTCCATGGTCGACGGTGACGTCGAGCGGCGCCAGATGCCGCGCGAGCGCGTTCGCGTCGTCGAGCGAGACTCCGGTGCGCAGGACGCTGAGCGCGAGCGCGCGGTACATGGCGCCCGTCGGGATCAGCTCGTACCCGAGCCGCTCGGCGAGCCGCCGCGCGACCGTGGTCTTGCCCGCCCCGGCGGGACCGTCGATGGTGATCACGAGGCCACGCGGGCCCATCACCGCTCGACCGTGATGGCGTCGCCGCCCGCGAGCGCATTGAGCGTCTCCACGAACGTCGGAAACGAGGTCTGCACGCAGGCGGCGTCCTCGATGACCGTCTCGCCGTCGGCCACGAGCCCGGCGACGGCGAGCGCCATCGCCATGCGATGATCGCCGGCCGAGGCCACACGGGCGCCGCGGAAGCGCTGCCCGCCGGTGATCGCCATGCCATCGGCGCGGTCGTCGACGCGCACGCCCATCTTGGCCAGCTCGCGCGCGAGCATCGCGATTCGATCGGACTCCTTCACGCGCAGCTCAGCCGCGTCGCGGATCTCCGTCACGCCCTGCGCGGTGGCGGCGAGCACGGCGAGCGCCGGGATCTCGTCGATGAGCCGCGGGATCAGCGCGCCGGCCACCGTGGTGGCCGCAAGCGGCGCCGCGCTGACCGTGAGCGCGGCCATCGGCTCGGCCGATGCATCCGGCCCGCCGTGGGTGGCGATCGTGAGCGGCGCGCGCATTGCCGTGAGCACGTCGAGCAGTCCCGTGCGCGTCGGGTTCACGCCCACGCGCCGCACCGTGACGCGCGCGCCCGGCACGATGAGGCCGGCCGCGAGCACGAACGCGGCCGACGAGATGTCGCCGGGCACCTGGATCGCGGTGCCACGCAGCGGCCCGGGGTGCAGGATCACCGTCCGAGCGTCGGGACGCTCCACGCGTGCGCCGAACGCGCGCAGCATGAGCTCCGAGTGATCGCGCGACGGCGCGGGCTCGCGGACCGTTACCGGCGCATCGCCGCGCAGCCCTGCGAGCAGGATCGCGGACTTTACCTGGGCCGAGGCCACCGGCGTGTCGTAGGCGATCGCGCGTGGGCGCGCCGCGCCGCGCACGGCGAGTGGCAGGCGGCCGCCGTCGGCGCGGCCGACGATGGTGGCGCCCATGAGGGCCAGCGGCTCGGCGACGCGCTTCATCGGCCGGCGCCGCAGCGACTCGTCGCCCGTCAGCAGCGTCCAGAACGGCTGACCGGCGACGAAGCCGATGAGCAGCCGCGCGGTCGTCCCGGAATTGCCGCAGTCGACGATGTCGCCCGGCTCCGTCAAGCCATTCAGCCCGACGCCCGCGATGCGGTAATGTCCCGGGCCCTTCCGGCCGACCTCGACACCCATGAGCTGAATGGCGGTCAGCGTGCGCAGGCAGTCTTCGCCCTCGAGATAACCCTGGACCTCCGTGGGGCCCTCGGCGAGCGCGCCGAGCAACGCCGCGCGATGCGAGATCGACTTGTCGCCGGGCACCTCGCACTCGCCGGCCAGCCGGCGCACGGGTCGCACGCGGAAATTCACGCGAGGCCCTCCCGCGTGGTCTTCAGCCGCGCCAGCAGCCGCTCGACCCCCTGCGCATCCCCGGCAGCGAGCAGCCGCTCCAGATCGTCGAGAGCGGCGCGGAACGCGACCAGACTGGCGCGCACGGCGTCGGCGTTGGCGAGCAACACGTCGCGCCACATCGGTGGATCGGCGGCGGCAATGCGCGTCGTGTCCCGGAAGCCACGCGCGGCGAACGCGAAGGCACCCGGCTCGAAACGAGTCACCGCGTCGACGAGCGCCCACGCCGCGAGGTGCGGCAGATGGCTGATCGCAGCGACCGTGCGATCGTGCGTCTCGGGATCGAGCGCGCTGACGCGCGCACCGAGCGCCTCCCACAACGCCGTCACGCCCTTGATCGCGCGCGGCTCGGTGGCATCGCTCGGCGTGACGATGACCGTGGCGCCGCGGAAGAGATCGGCGCGCGCAACTTCCCAGCCGCTCTTTTCCGAGCCGGCCATGGGATGGCTGCCGATGAACCCGAGTGGCCGGGCGGCGGCGAGCCGCTCGGCGACGGCGACGATGCCGCGCTTGGTCGAGCCGACGTCGGTGACGAGCGCGCCAGCGGGCGCGCAACCCCAGACGGTTTCCAAGAGCCGTTCGTTGGCGGAGACCGTCGCGGCGAGCACGACGCAGTCGGCGCCGTCGACGCCCAGCTCGACGTCGGTCGCGATGCGATCCACCACTCCCGCACGCAGCGGGCCTTCGAGGCGCCGTCGATCCCGACCCACGCCGACGATCTCGCGCGCGACACCCGAGGCGCGCGCGGCCAGGGCGACCGAGCCGCCCAGGAGTCCGACGCCGACGATGGCCAGTCGGCCGATCACGCGGGCGCCCTTCCGAGCACCGTCTTCAGCGCCTTCACCAGCCGCCGGTTCTCGTCCGGCGTGCCGACCGTCACGCGCAATGCCGACTCCATGCCGAACGGCGTCATCGGCCGCACGATCACGCCTTCCTTGAGCAGCCGATGATAGATGTCCGAGGCGCTGCGGCCCACGTCGACCAGGATGAAGTTCGCGCGTGACGGCACGTAGCGGATCCCGAGCGCGGTGAACTCGTCATAGAGGAAATGACGGCCCGTCTCGATCATCCGCACGCATTCCTGCACGTGCGGGTCGTCCTCGAGCGCGGCGAGCGCCGCCGCCTGGGCCAACGAATTGACGTTGAAGGGCTGGCGGATGCGATTCATGAGCGAGATCGCGTCGGCGTCGGCGACGCCGTACCCGACGCGAAGCCCGGCCAGGCTCGCGGCCTTGGAGAACGTGCGCAGCACGATGACCTTGCGTCCCTGGCGGACGTACTCGAACGTGTTCGGAAAGTCTGGCCCCATCGCGAACTCGATATAGGCCTCGTCGAAGATCACGATCGTGCGCTCCGGCATGCGGGCCATGAAGGCTTCGACCTCGTCGGCGGTCACGATCGTCGCCGTCGGGTTGTTGGGATTGGCGACGAACACCATCTTCGTCATCGGTGTGATGGCCCGCGCCATGGCCTCGAGGTCGAGCCGATGGTCCTTCAGCATCACCATCACGCGGATGCCGCCCGCCGCCTGCACGATCATTGGGTAGACGACGAACGACGGGTGCGGAACGATCGCCTCGTCGCCGGGCTTGAGGAATGTGCGCACCGCCAGCTCGATCAATTCGTTGCTGCCGTTGCCCAGCACGATCTGATCCTGCGTGAAGCCGTACTTCTTGGCCACCGCCTGCCGGAGGTAAAAGCCGCTGCCATCCGGGTAGCGGTTCAGATGCGCGAGCTGAGCGATGATCGCCTGCTGCACGCGCTCGGAGGGCGGCAGCGGGTTCTCGTTCGACGCGAGCTTGATCGCGTCGTGCACGCCGTACTCGCGCTCCGTCTCCTCGATCGGCTTGCCCGGCTCGTAGGGGGCGATGCCCAGGATGTGCGTATTGGCCAGCGACTCCCACTGCGTGTGCATGCCCTCTCCTTATGCGGCGGGGTACGAGCCGAGGACCCTCAGATGCAGCGTTCGCTCGCCGATCTCCCGCAGCGCAGCCGCCACGGCCGGCGTCTCCCGATGGCCCTCGAAATCCACGAAGATCACGTATTCCCACGCCCGGATCTTGGCTGGGCGCGACTCGATCTTGGTCAGGTTGAGGCCCGCCCGCACGAACGGCTCGAGAATGCGATAGAGCGAGCCCGGCTCGTTCTTCATGGCAAAGAGCAGCGATGTCTTGTCGCGGCCGCTCGGTCCCGCGGCCCCCCGCCCGCGCGTCGGCGACTCGATGACGAGAAAGCGCGTCGCGTTGTGCCGGTTGTCCTCGATGCGCGGGCGCAAGATCGGCACGCCGTAGAGCTGTCCCGCGAGCTCGGCGGCGATGGCCGCCACCGTGGGATCGCCGGCAGCCACCTCCACGGCCGCCGCGGTGGACGACGTCTCCTCGGTGGCCACGTCTCGCAAGTTGGCGGCCAGCCAGCCGCGGCACTGCGCGAGCCCCTGGGGATGCGAGAGCACCCGCTTGACCTCGCCGAGATCGGCGGCGCGCGACAGCAGCTGCTGGGCGATCTCGAGATAGATCTCACCGCAGATGCTCGCCTCCGAATCGATCAGGCGATCCAGCGTGACGTTGACGGCGCCCTCGGTGCTGTTCTCGACGGGCACGACCCCGTAGGCGGCGCGTCCGCGCTCAACCTCGTCGAACACGTCCAGGATCGTGCGCGCCGGACGGAACTCCACGGCGGCGCCGAAGCGGTCGAGCGCCGCCTGATGCGTGAACGTGGCCTGCGGACCGAGATAGGCGACGGTGAACGGACTCTCGAGCGCCCGGCACGCGGACAGCACCTCGCGCCAGATCGCCGCGAGGTTGTCGTCGGTGAGCGGTCCGCGGTTGGCCGCGGACAACAGCCTCAGAATCTCAGCTTCCCGCTCCGGGACATACGACGGCGTCCCCTGCCGTCGTTTGAGGTTGCCGATCTGAAGGGCGGCCTCGGCGCGTTGGTTGAGGAGGTTGAGGATTTGGTTGTCGAGTTCGTTGATCCTGGTCCGCCAGTCGGCCAGGTCCATAGGAACACCTGCCCACGAGAATAGGCGGATTATAGGCCAACGCTCGCGCGCTACGCAAGTTACCGACCATGCGAGCCTTCTGCCGCCGCGCGCAGCGCCGCGACCTCGCGCGGCGTGAGGCGCCGATAGCGGCCGCGCGGCAGATCGCCGAGGCGGACGGGCCCGAACGCGACGCGCCGCAGCCTGCGCACGCGATGACCGAGCGCGGCGCAGTAGCGCTTGACCTCGTGCTTGCGGCCTTCCGTGAACGTGAGCTGCACCACTGTCGCGTCGCGGTCGGTCGCCAGGATCACCACCTCGAGCGGCCGCGCCGGACCGTCGTCGAGCACGACGCCGCGCCGCCAGCGATCGAGCGCGCCCGGCACCACACGGCCCTCGACCTCGGCCTCGTACACGCGCGGCAGGCCGTAGCGCGGATGCAGGAGACGATGCGTGAGCGCGCCGTCGTTGGTCATCAACAGCGCGCCCTCGACGTCCCAGTCGAGACGGCCGACGGGATAGAGTCGCGCCTCGACGTCGCGGACGAGATCGGCCACGACGGGACGGCCGCGCGGGTCGCTCACGGTCGTGACGTAGCCGGCCGGCTTGTGCAGAACGAGGTAGTGCTTGGTCTCGGCCCGCGGCAGTGGCCGGCCGTCGACGGTGACGACGTCGCGCTCGGGGTCGGCCAGCGTGCCGAGCTCGCGGGCGACGGCGCCGTTGACGGCGACACGCCCGTCGGCGATGAGCCGGTCAGCTCCCCGCCGGCTGCTCAGCCCCGCCTGCGCCAGGATCTTGTTGAGCCTGAGCTTCGCCATCCGCCGTGACCGCCTCCGTCGCGAGCTCGGGAATCACCAGCTCGCCTTCGATCTTCGGCAGGTCGCCGGGATCGCGCAGGCCAAAAGCGACGAGGAACTCCCGCGTGGTCTCGTACACGAAGGGGCGGCCGGGCGCCTCCTTGCGCCCCGCGATGCGGACGAGCCGGCGCTCGAGCAGGTTGTCGAGCGTGGCGTCGGAGTTGACGCCGCGCACCGCATCGATCTCGGGCCGGGACACCGGCTGCTTGTACGCGACGATGGCGAGGGTCTCGAGGGCCGGCCGCGACAGCCGCACGCGCGTGCGCGCGCGCGCCAGGCGCACGAGCCAGGGCGCCAGCTCGGGGCGCGTCACCATCCGCCAGCCGCCGCCGACTTCCATGATCGCGAGCCCGCGCTCTTCCGTCTCGTAGCGCGCCATCAGCTCGCCGACGACCTCGCGCACGGCGGCGACGTTCTCGAGGTCGAGCACCTCGCGGATGCGCTCGGCCTCCAGCGGCACGTCGGACGCGAACAGCAGCGCTTCGACCACGTCAATCGGCTTGGGCACTCGGCGCCTCCCCCTCGGCCGCGACGGCCTGGCGTTCGATCACGATCTCTCCGAACAGCTCCGTCTGCTGCGTCTTGATGCGCCCCTGGCGCACGAGCTCGAGCACGGCGAGCAGCGTCACCACGACCTCCGAGCGCTTGCGCTCGCCGCCCGTGAGGGAGCTGAAGAGCAACGACCACGTGTCGCGCAGGACCGAGAGGATCTCGGTCATGCGCTCGAGCACCGACGGCGGATTGGCCTCCACCTGCCGCGGCCGCGCCCGCCGCTGCTCGTCGATCAAGCGATTCATCGCCCGCGACAGCCAGTCCACGCTGAGATCCTCGAGCGGCAGATCCTCGACGCTCGGCAGCATGGCGCCGGGGCGACCCCAGATGCGCGCCATCTCCGCCTCGCGCGCGGCGAGCCAGGCGCCCTGGGTCTTGACGCGCGAGTACTCGCGCAACCGGTCTTCGAGCTCCTGACGGAGCAGCAGGCCCTCGTCGTCGAGGTGTTCATCCGTCTCGTCGGGGGGCACCAGCAGCTTGGACTTCAGATAGATGAGGGTGGCCGCCATGACGAGATAGGCGCCGGCCGTCTCCAGATCACGGAACTCGATCGCCTCGAGATGCGCCAGGTACTGGTCGGTGATCGTGCGCACCGGCAGCGCGGCAAGATCGATCTCGTTGGTGCGACACAGATGCAGGAGCAGGTCGAACGGGCCTTCGAACGTTCCGACGCGAAGCCTGAGCTCGCTGTCTGCCATCGTCATGGTGTCAGATGCACCGCCGCCCTCACCTCCTCCATCGTTCGCGCCGCCACCGCTCGCGCGCGGCGACTACCCTCGTGCAGGATCTCGACGATGCGGTCCGGCTTCTCGACGAATTGCTGGCGTCGCTCGCGGATCTTCTCGAGCGGCGGGACCATGTGCTTGAGCAAGACGTCCTTGCAGTCCAGGCACCCGATGCCCGCGGTCCGGCAGCCGTTGGCGACGAACTGTCGGTCGGCGTCGGGCGTGAAAATCTTGTGCAGGTCGAAGACGGGACAGATGTCCGGATTGCCAGGATCCGAGCGCCGCTTGCGCGCGGGGTCCGTCACCATCGGCCGGATCTTGGCGCGGATGACGTCCGGCGCATCGGCCAGCTCGATGTCGTTGCCATAGGACTTCGACATCTTGCGCCCGTCCGTGCCCGGAACTTTCGGGATCTCCGTCAACTTCACGTCGGGTTCGGGGAAGACCTCGCCGAACGCGTTGTTGAAGCGCCGCGCGACTTCTCGCGTCAGCTCGACGTGCGGCGCCTGATCGATGCCGACAGGCACCCACTTCGGCTTGTACATGAGGATGTCCGCCGACTGCAGCAGCGGATAGCCGAGCAGCCCATACGACGGCGACGTGATCTCCTGCTGCTCGATCCGCTCGCGGTACGTCGGCACGCGCTCGAGCCACGACACCGGCGTCACCATCGAGAACAGCAGATGCAGCTCGGCGTGCTCGGGGACGAGCGACTGAATGAACAGCGTCGAGCGCTCGTGATCGAGGCCCGCACCCAGCCAGTCGGCCGCCATTTCGATGGTGTTCTGCGGGATCTGCGCGGTGTCGAGCCGGTCCGTCAGCACGTGCCAGTCGGCGGAGAAGTAAAAGCAGTCGTACGACTCCTGGAGCTTCACCCAGTTGGCGAGCGCCCCGAGGTAATTCCCCAGGTGCAGTCGCCCGCTCGGTCGCATCCCCGATAGCACACGCTCTCTGCCGACCATCACGCGTTCGTCCTTTCCCAGATCTTCGCCGCGCGAATCAGCACATAGTACGCATAGAGACTGGCCAGAAGGAACCCCCTCCAGCCGTCGAGGAAGCCACCGCGCACGACGTACATGACGACGAAGCGTCCGAGAGGCCTCAGGACGAGGTCGCCGACGCCCGCGCGGCGCCCTTGCGCGACCGCCTCGGTGGCAGCAAGCGTGGCATAGCGATCGGCGCGCGCGAGGAAGTCGCCGAGGTCACGATACGAGCGGTGCTCGAGATGGCCGGCCAATCGCTCGACGCGGCCGTCGACGCTCACCGACTCGTGCACGGCGCGCGCCGCGAACCGGCCTCGCGTGCGGCGGAACAGTCGCACCTGCCAGTCGGGATAGAGCCCGCCATGACGCACCCAGCGCCCCCAGAAGATGTTGCGCCGCGGCACGGCGTAGCCGTCGGCCGGACCGTTCGCCGTGAGGATTCGGCCGACGTCGGCGGCGAGCTCAGTCGAGACGACCTCGTCGGCATCGAGCGACAGGATCCAGTCACCCGTCGCGAGCTCGATGGCCGTGTTCTTCTGGGCCGCGTACCCGGGCCAGGGCCGCACGACGACGCGGTCGGTGAACTCGCGCGCGATGGTGGCCGTCTTGTCGTCCGACTCCGCGTCGACGACGACGATTTCGTCGGCCCAGGCCACCGACTCGAGGCACGCGCGCAGACGTTCCGCCTCGTTGAGCGTGACGACGACCACGGAGAGTCGGGCCTTGTCCTTCATCATAGGCTCGCCTCGAACGGCGGGGCCCCAGCCCCGCGACGTTCTGCGGCTCGCAAAACGCTCACCGGCCGAGGACCTCGAGCACGGCGTCGAGAACCGGCGGCACGTCGACCGACGCCATCTTGCCGTCGGGCGCGGCGAGCACGTGATGGCCGGCGCCGTACGGTCCGTTGCGCGCGGGCGACGTCGGGCCGTACAGGCCCACGCACGGCGTGCCCACGGCTGCCGCGAGGTGTAACGGGCCGGTATCGCCGGCGACCATCACCGACGCGCGGCGCGCGACCGCGGCGAGCTCATCGAGATCCGTGGGTGGCGCGAGCGCCGGCCGCGGCGCCGCGATCTCGGCGATCGCACGCGCGGCCTCGCCTTCGCGCGGTCCCCAGAGCACGAGCACCTGTGCGCCGTGCTCGTGGCAGAGGCGCTCGGCCAGCGCCCGGAACCTGGCCACCGGCCAGCGTTTGTTGCTGCGCCCCGCGCCGGGATTGAGCACGACCAGCCGATGCCGTGGCTTCAGCCCCACGCCCACGAAGAAATCGTCGATGCGCGACTCCGCGGCCGCGCGCGTGGCCAGCCGAAAGCGCGCGCGTCCCGGCGGCACCGTCACACCGAGCGGCTCGAGCAGCGTCAGGTACTGGTCCACCACGTGGCGGATGTGCGGCGGCGGTGCCACGCGCCGTGTCGTGAACAGCGCGTTGAGCCGCTCGCGGCTCCACCCGGCGGCGAAGCCGATGCGCAGCGGCGCGCCCGTCGCGCGCGCGACGGCGCCCGACTTCACCAGGCCCTGCAGGTCGATCGCGACGTCGAACCGCGCCGTGCGAAGCCGCCGCCGCAGCGCGAGGACGCCGCGCACGACCTCGCGCAGCTCGGCCGGTGTGCGCGCGGATCGCCAGGCGCGCGTGTCGACGTCGATCACCTCGTCCAGTGTCGGATGGTCGCGCAGGAGCGCCGACTCGCGGCGCTCGACGAGCCACGACAGTCGCGCGCGCGGGAATGCAGTGGCCAGCGCTTCGGCGACCGGCAGCGCGTGGATCACGTCGCCGAGAGAGGAGAGCTTGACGAGCGCGATGGCGCCCGGCTCAGCGGGCACGCGCGAATCGCTCCACGATCGTCTGGATGGCGTCGCGTGTTGCGTGGTCCTTGGGATCGCCCACGATCACGACCCGGCCGCCGTGCCGCCGGACCGTGTCGCGCTCGGGGACCGTATCGGGCGTGTAGTCCGTGCCCTTGGCGTGAACGGCGGGCCGGATCGCCGCCACCAGCGCGTCCGCCGTGTCTTCGTCGAACACGACGACGTGATCGACCGCGCGCAGCGCCTGGAGCACCTCGGACCGCTCCCCGGCCGGCATGAGCGGCCGTCCCGGGCCTTTCAGCCGCGCAACGGCGGCATCGGCGTTGATGCCGACGAACAGAACGTCCCCGAGCGCGCGCGCCGCCTCGAGATAGCGGACGTGGCCGACGTGCAACAGATCGAAGCAGCCGTTGGCGAGGACGATGCGCTTGCCGTCCGCCCTCAACCGCTCGGCCAAGCGAGCGGCCTCTGCTACGAACAATTCAGGCTCGCCTCGCGGCCAGCGGCCGCTCAGCTCGCACTGCCACTCGCACTGCCCGTCGCTGCGCCGGGCGCGCCACCGCCGATCGACTGGCGGAGCTCGGCGGGCGTGACGGTGGCGGTGCCACGCTTCATGACGACGATGCCGCCGGCGATGTTGGCGAGCGTCGCGGCATCGAGGGCCGGCGCGCCGCACGCCAGCGCCAGCGTGAAGACGCTGATGACCGTGTCGCCCGCACCGGTGACGTCGGCGATCTCGTCGGTGCCGTGCACGGGAATGAACGTGGTCGCGCCGTCGCGCTCGAGCAGCGCCATTCCGCGGCTGCCGCGCGTGACCAGCAGGAAGCGCGCCTCCAGCCGCTCCAGCAGCTGTCGTCCGGCCTTCTCCACGTCGCGCTCGTCGTCGGCGGGGACGCCGGCAAGGTGCTCCAGCTCGGCCTCGTTCGGCGTCGCCGCCGTCACGCCCGTGAAGCGCATGAGGCCATAGCGGCTGTCGACGGTGAGAACCGCGCCGGTGCGGCGCGCGATCGAGCGGATGCGCTCGAACACGCGTGGCGTGACGGTGCCATAGCCGTAATCCGAGACGAGGATGGCGTCGGCCCGCGCGGCGAGTGACGTGAGGCGCGCGAGCAGCGCGTCTTCGGTGATCGGCTGCGGCTCGTGCGCGGGCTCACGGTCGAGCCGCACGACCTGCTGCCGGGTGGCCTGGTAGCCGCCCGCCATGATGCGCGTCTTGATCGGCGTCACGCGGCCCGTCTCGGACACGACGCCGTCGGTCGGAATGCCGGCGCCGTGGAACAGCGCCAGCAACTCGTCGCCCGCGTGATCCCTGCCGATCACGCCGACGGGGACGACGCGTGCGCCCAGATCGTGAACGTTGTGGGCGGCGTTCGCGGCGCCGCCGAGACTCACCTCGCGCTCGGTGAAGCGCAGGATGAGCACCGGCGCTTCCCGCGAGATGCGCGCCGGCTTGCCGTACAGATACTCGTCGGTAATGAGATCGCCGACCACGACGAGCGTCTTGCCGGCAAAGGCGTCGACGAGCGCGCGCAGCCGCGTGTTGAGCCCGCCGCTCACGTCAGCGCCCACTCGACGGCATCGAGCAGATCGGCCGCGACGTGATCGGGCTCCACGGGCAGCTCGGCGCGACGATACTCCCACTCGCCGCGGCCATAGCCTGTCAGCACCAGCACCGCGCGGGCGCCGACGGCGCGCGCGGGCACGAGATCGCTCGCCTTGTCGCCAACCATCACGGACGCCGCCAGATCGATGTCGAGCTCGGCCGCCGCACGTCGCAGGAGCCCCGGCGCCGGCTTGCGGCAGTCGCACGCCGCGCGGTATGGCGGTGTGCCCTCGGTCGGATGATGCGGACAGACGTAGAGACCGTCGAGGTGAGCGCCCGCGTCCTTCAGCTGCTCCACCAGCGCCTCGTTCGTGGCGCGCAGCACGTCGGCGGAGAAGTAGCCGCGTGCGATTCCCGCCTGGTTGGTGACCACGATCGCCGCGAGACCCGCGGTGTTGATTCGACGGATGGCCTCCGCGGAGCGCGGCAGCAGTCGCAGCCGCGAGGGATGGTTCACGTACCCGACCTCCTCCGTGAGCGTCCCGTCGCGGTCGATGAAGACAGCCGGGCGATGAGCCACGCAGGCAGTCTATGCTTTCGGTGTCGTTTGCTCAAGGAAAATCAACGGTTGCGCCCCAATCGGCGATAGACGTCTTCCAGCGCGCCGACCTGCCGCGCGAAGGTGTACGGCTCGGCCGCCGTGCGCGCCGCGTCGCGCACTTCCGCCGCGCTACGGCCGCGAAGCTTCTCGAGCGCCGTGGCGAGCCCCGCGGCGTCGTCGGCCGCGATCGCCGCGCCGCAGCGCTCGTTGACCACTTCCGCGCCGCCTGCCACGAGGGTCGTCACGACGGGCAGCCCGCTGGCGAGCGCTTCGAGATGCACGTTGCCGAACGGCTCATAACGCGTCGGCAGCGCCAGCGCATCGGCGGCACCGTACCAGCGCTCGATGTCCGGCCGCGCCCCGAGCCATACGATGCGGGCGGCGACTCCGAGGTCGGTGGCCAGGCGCCGGTACGGCGCGGGGTCACCACGCCCGAGCACGAGCAAACGCGCGTGGGCATCGGCCAGGCGCGCCAGGCCGCGAATCGCGGTGGCGAGTCCTTTGCGCTCGAACCCGCTGCCGGCGAACAGCACCGTGAAGACGTCGCCGGAGATGCCGGCCTCTGACCGCGCGGCGTCGCGATGCTGCTCGCGCAGGCGCGGATGGAACCGCTCGAGGTCGACGCCGTTGTAGACCACCGACAGCCGCCCCGCGGGCACGCCGTGCCGGTCCGCGATCTCCTGGGCGCCCCGTCGTGAGATCGCGACGATTTGAGGCGTGCGGGCGAACACGCGGCGCTCGAGCGCGAGCGTGACCGCGTGGTGCAGACGGCGCCCGGCGGGCGCGCCGATCGCGTCGAGATACGCGCGGTGGGAACCCTCGCCCGCGCGATAGACGTCCTGCACGAGCGTGCGCTCGTGGCTCTGAACGACGTCCCATCCGCGACGGCGCGCCACGACCGCTGCCGCCAGCGCGAGCGCGACGCCGCGTACCGCCGAGGGCAGCGGGGGCATCTGCAAGCGATGCTCGGTCACGCCGGGCACCGGCGCCTGCCGCCCCGGACCGGCGCGGTGCACGTCGTGGCCGTGGGCGACGAGCGCACGCATGAGTCCCGCCGTCGCGCTCTCGATGCCGCCGTGAAACGTGTACGGCCGGGCGATGACGAGAATTCTCATCGTGCGCAGGAGGCGCCGACAGGCGACGGCCGTGACGGGGGCGGGACCTGTTCGAGCACGCAGATCGACAGTACGTTGCGCGTGTCAAGGGGCCACGAGAGACGGCCGGGGCCGACGCAATACCCAGAAGACACGGCTCTCACAGGCCCGGCCCCGGCCGCGGCCATCGCCTCTGCCGCAATGCGTGTGCACGATGACAAACCCTTCATCGGGCGGCAGCGGCTCACGTGCCTCGGGTGACGCCGAAGCGCGACGCGAGGTCATCGATGAGAGGGAACAGCACGGCACGCGCGGCCGCGAAGCTGTAACGCTCGGCGCAGCGCTGGCGCGCGCGGCGGCCGAGCTCTGCTGCGCCTGACGGATCGTCGAGCAGACGTCCGAGGGCCATCCGGAGCGCGGTGGGATCGGCAGGCGGGACGAGCACGCCGCAGCCCTCGAGGATCTCAGGAATCATCGACACCGCCGTCGACACGATCGGTCGGCCCAGCGCCATGGCGTCGAAGAGCTTCGCAGGCACCTGCCCGAGCGTGTCGGAGGTCGCGCGCTGGGGTACGGCGACGACATCCGCGGCGACCAGATAGCGTGGCACGTCGTCGAACGGAATCTCGCCAACGATCCGGACGTGCTCTCGCGCGGCCCAGCGTCGGGCGGCGGTGCTGTCGGGGCGCGCGCCCACGAGCACCAGCCGAGCGCCGTCGAGGCCGGTCGTGGCCTCGACGAGGTCCTCGATTCCCTTGTGGCCTCGCGGCGTGCCGAGGAACATCACGACGCGCGCGTCGCCGACGCCTAGCCGGGCGCGCGCCTCCGCGCGGTCGAATCGTTCGGGCGCCCACGCGTCGGTGTCACGCACGTGCGGCACCAGCGCGCCACCGAAGCGCGCCGCGAGGAAGCGCGACGCAACGGTGAGCGCGTCGGCGCGCGATACGAGCCGCTCGCCGAGCCAGGTCCACGGCAGCCCGTTCGGATTGGACAGGTTGAGCAATCGCCCGATCCGGCCCCACACGCCCGCGCGGTAGAAAAAGCCGAGCTCCCAGTCGTCGATGTCAAGTAGCACGGGCCGGCGCCGCCGGCGTCGGGCGAGCAGCGCCACGCCGAAGCTCGTCGGCCGCGGCTTGGAGGCCAGCAGGACATCGCCATCGGCCAGACGGGTCAGCGCGGGCAGTACTGCGGCGAAGCGCGGCCATCGCGCACCGGGTATCGTGCGATAGCGGATCTGGCCGCCACGCGCGGGGCGCCACACGTCGTCCCCGAAGCGCGGTCCGACGACCTCCACCTCATAGCGCGGCGCGAGCAGCCGTGCGAGCAGATCGGCGCGACCCGTGGCGTTGTCGGAAACGTCGAAGGCGAGAACCGAGACCTTCACGCCACGAGGCGCGCGTAGTGGGCTTCGAGCCCCTCGGCGAGTCGCGCGCCCGAGTAGCGCTCCAGCGCGAGCGCGCGAGCCGCCTTGCCGAGCCGGCCGCGAAGCGCCGCATTGCCCAGCAGGCGCGCCAGCGTATCGGCGAGCGCCGTGGTGTCGCCGGCCGGAACGAGCAGCGCGTGCACGCCGTCGACGAGCACTTCGGGCACGACGCCGGTGCGCGAGGCGATCAGCGGCCGCCCCGCCGCGAGGTACTCGAACAGCACGCGTGACATGCCATCGGACTCGAGCGGCACGTAGAGCGCCACGTCGAGCGCCGCCATGACCGCCGGCAGATCCGGCGCGAAGCCGGCGATCGTAACGCGATCTTCCAGACGCGCGCGGCGGATGGCCTCGACCACCGCCGGCTCGTAGGCGCCGCGGCCAACGAAGACCACGCGCGGCGCGAGTCCGCGCGATACCAGGCGCGCGACGGCGTCGATGACCGTCTGGTGCCCCTTCATCACCCGCAGCCCCGACACGAGCCCGACGAGCGGCCGCTCGTCGCCGCCGAGCCGCTGTCGCACGGCCGGATCGGCCCGCTGCGGGCGATAGGTTTCGACATCGGCGCCGCCCGGCATCGTGACGACGCGATCGGCGGGCAGAAGGCCGGACGCCAGGTACTGGCGACGGATCGCCTCGGTGACGGTGACGACGAGCGCGGTCGCGCGGCGATAGAGCCAGCGATTGCCGGCGTGCGGACGCACGGCCTGCGCGATGTGGCGAGTCCGCACGACGGGTGGGCGCGAGCCGCCGCTCAGATAGCGCGCGGCCACGGCGAGCCAGTGCTCCTTGCCCCGGTGGACGTGCACCACGTCAACCTCGCGGATGGCGCGCGCGAGCCGCCTGAGGTCCGCACCATCGCGCGCCAGGCGCAGGCCGCCGGCCATCTCGAAGGTCGAGATGCGCGTGACTCCCTCGGCCCGCGCGCGCCCGATCACGCGCTCCTCGGTGCCGCGCTTGCAGCCGAGCGTGACGGTGTGCCCGCGACGCTCGAGCTCATGACACGCGCGCGCGGCCCAGTACGCGTCGGACGACCAGCCGCGACAGGACACCAGATGCAGGATCTTCATCGCCGCGCGCGCATCGCGTCGGCCCGGCGGCCGAGCATCGCGCGATACGCGCGCTCCACCATCTCCACTGCCCGGTTCGCTCCGAATTCCTCGACGGCGCGGCGGCGACCCGCGGCCCCCATCGCGCGCGCTCGCGCCGGGTCGCCCAGCACCGCGCTCAATGCCGAGGCGATACTCTCCGGGCGGTCGTCCTGCACGAGCCATCCAGTCTCGCCGTCGACGACGGTCTCCGGCAGCGCCCCGAGCGCGCGTGCGACGACGGGGCGCGCCGCCGCCATCGCCTCGAGCGCGGCCCGGCAGGAATCGTCGGAGCCCGGTGCCATGAGCGCGAAGCAGTCGGCGGCGGCGAGCACCGCCGGCAGGTCGTGGTCGCGATACCCGGCGAAGCTGACCTGGCGCGCAAGGCCCTGCTCGGCGACCAGACGCTCGAGGTGTTCGCGCATCTCGCCCTTGCCGACCAACACCAGCCGCGCGACCGGGAGCGTGGCGAGCAGCCTGCGGAAGCCAGCCAGGAGCAGGTCGTGGCCGCGACGCGGCGCCAGGCGGGCCACCGAGACGACGACGGGCGCGTCGCCCAGTCCGAGCTCCGCGCGCACCGCGCGGCCGTCGGCGGGTTCCGTAAAGCGGGCCACATCGGCCGTGCCGGGCGTCCAGTAAATGCGCTCGGCGGTGAAGCCGGCCTGACGGCAGCGCGCCTCAATCTGCCGCGAGACGGCGAGCGCGGCGCCCGTGCGTCGATAGAGCCGACGCGAGGCCGCATCGCATTTCACCGCGCGCAGCGTGTGGAACGTGCGCGCCACGGGCGGCCGACGCCCGGCGACCGCCGGCCGCGCGAGCACGGCGAGCCAGTGATCGTGCGAGTGATGCGCGTGCAGAACGTCGACCGCGTGCTCGCGCGCGACGCGCCGCAGCCGCGCGGCGTCGCGTGCAATCTGCACCGGCGCCAGGCGCGCGCGCAGGTGAAAGCCGTCCAGCAGCGTCAGGCCCGCCTCGCGCGCCTTGGCCTCGAACCGGTCGCCGGGCGGGACCGCAAGCAGCACATGATGACCGCGCGTCTGCTGCGCGCTCGCCAGCTGAATCGTCGGATCGGCGCTCCCCGTCCACCAGCGATTCGTCGCCAGGTGCAGGATCGTGAGCGCGGGCGCCGGCGCGGTCATCTGCGGCTCCCGGTTGGCTGCTGTGCCGCGATCGGCCGATCGGTGATCGGCGCGCCGGGCAGCGTCGCCCTCCCGAGCAGCGCCAGCACGGCGTCGTGCACGCGCGCCGCGTCGAGCCCGCGTAGACACGGATGCTCGATCGGGCACACGCGATAGAAGCACGGCGCGCACGGCACCGGATGCGTCAACGCCGTCGCTCGGCCGCGCGGCGCCGACAGCGCGGGGTCGGTGGGTCCGAAGAGCGTCACGACCGGCGTCCCGAGCGCGGCCGCGAGATGCGCGACACCTGTGTCACCTGCCACCAGGGCGTCCAGCTCCGCGAGCAGCGACGGCAACAGCGCGGGGCGATCGCGGCCCGCCAGCGTGGCGGCGGGCGCGTGGGCCGCGATGGTCGCCGCCGCCGCGGCCTCGCCCGCCGTCCCGAGCAGCACGGCGCGCCCGCCGGAGCCGTCGAGCAGGCGGCAAAAGTCGATGACGCGCTCCGGAGGCCACGTCTTCGCCGGCCCGTACGCCGCGCCGAGGTGCACGCCCACCGTCAAACGTCCGTGGCGCGCGCCGACCGCGTCGAGCAGCGCGCGCGCTTCTGCACGCTCGTCGCCATCCGCCGGCGGCGCCGTGAGCGCTGGCACGGAATCGTCAACGCGCGCGCCGCCGCGCTCGGCGAGCATGGCGTACTCGTCGATCTGGTGGCGCCGCGGGATCGGCAATGGCGGCGCGTCCGTGAGCGCGATGCCGCGGCCGCCGGTGTCGAACCCGATGCGACGGCGCGCGCCCCAGTACCAGGCCGCGAGGGCGGACTCCAGTGAATTCGGCAGCACCACGGCGGTGTCCGGCGCGAATCGGCGCACGACGTCGGCGGCCGCGAGCCTTGCCGCCCAGGGCCGCGGATACGTGACCAGCGTGTCGGCAAGACCTTGACCGCCGAGAATCGCCGCCCACGGCCCGGCGAGCAGCACGCGCGCGTCGGGATGCGCGCGGCGCAGTGCCCGGAGCGCCGGCTCGGCCATGACCGTATCGCCGAGCCAGTTCGGAAGGCGGACCGCGAGCGAGGCGATCATGCCGCCGACACCGGACACGTGCGTGCGAAGGCCGACCGCCATTCGGCCTCGCCCGACAGCAGCGCCAGTCGGACCGCGAGCACGTAGAGCGGCACGCTGCCCGGTAACAACGCGCGCAGCCGCGCCCAGTCCTTCTCGGTCGTGACGAGGCCGGCGGATGCGGCGGCCCTCGCGCGCCGCTCGAGCGTGGCAAGCTCCTCGCGGGTGTATCGATGGTGGTCGGCGAAGCGCACGAATCCCGTCTCGACCACCCCGACGTCCGCGAGGGTCTTGCGAAAGCCGTCCGGTGAGCCGATGCCCGCGAATGCGAAGAGCTTGAGGCCGCGCAGCCCGTCACGGCCGAGATCACGCATCGCGCCCGCCTCCCAGCACTCCGTCGGCACGTGGCGCGCGGCGAGGATCGGCACGCCGGGCGCGTGAACCTGTGCATCGGCCGCGACGTCGCCGACGTCGGTCGGCACCGTGGCGCCCGTGACCACGATCAGGTGCGCGCGCGCCAGCGCCGTCAGCGGCTCGCGGAGCGGACCGCCGGGCAGCAGCGCTCCGTTGCCCCACGGCGCGTGTGCGCGAGCCATCACGATTTCCAGATCCTTGGTCAGCGTCCGGTGCTGGAAACCGTCGTCCAGCACGATCACGCTCACGCGGAACCGCTCGGTGGCGTGACGGCCGGCGTCGTAGCGATTCGCGCCGACCACGACCGGCACGCCAGGCAGCCGGCGCGCGAGCAGAAACGGCTCGTCACCCGCCTCGTCCGCGTCGAGACGAATCGAGACGGCATCGGCGACGATCTGGATGCCGCCGCCGCGACGACCATACCCGCGGCTCAGCACCGCGGGGCGGTGGCCGAGCTCGATCAGCGTGCGCACCGCCAGCTCGACCGCCGGCGTCTTGCCGGTGCCGCCGACGGTCAGATTGCCGACCGACACCACCGGCACGCCGAGCGCACGGCTCTTCAGCACGCCGCGTGCATACAGCCAGTCGCGCGTGGTGAGCAGGCCGCGATAGCCGCCCGCGGCAACGCCGAGCGCCCGCGAGGCGGCGGGGCCCACGCCGCGCTCCCATGCGCGCGTGACGCGCTCGCTGACGGCGTTCACGGCGCGCCGTCTCTCGAGCGCGCTGCCGATTCGGGAGTGAGAAGGCGCGCGACGAGATCGAGCGTCTGTCGCACGGCGCCGTGCTGCGTGGCCACGGCGGCGAAGGCCGCCTCGCCGCGCTGCGACGCGAGGCCCCGGTCCGCCAGCAACCGCCGGAGCTCCGCTCCCATCGCCGCGCCGTCGCGCACGACCACGGCGCCGCCGCTCGCCGTCAGCAGGCCGGCCGCATCGCGGAAGTTGTCGGTGTGCGGGCCCATGAGCACCGGCTTGCGGCGGACCGCGGGCTCGAGCACGTTGTGGCCGCCGCGCGGCACGAGACTGCCGCCGACGAATACGACTTCGCCGAGCGAGTACATCTGCGCCAGCTCGCCCACGGTGTCGACCACGATGACGTCCTGCGTGAATCGAGTCCGCTCCGCGGGCAGGCGGCTGCGCTCCACGGCCCGGTAGCCGCGCGCGTTGACGAGCGCGATGACTTCGGCCACGCGCTCGGGGTGCCGCGGAGCCAGCACGAGCGTCAGGCCGCTATGCTCGGCGGCCGCTGCCGCATGCGCCGTCAGCACGGCCTCCTCCTCGCCGCGGTGCGTGCTACCCGCGATCCAGACGCGCTGCTCCCGCGACAGCCCCAGCAGGCGGCGCCACAGGTCGGCGGCGCCCGCGCCGTCGCCTGGCGCGTCGTTCTTGAGGTTCCCCGTCACCACGACGCGCTCCGGCGGCGCGCCGAGCGCGATGATCCGACGCGCGTCCTCGTCCGAGCGCATGCCGAACACAGTGATGCCGGCCAGCACGCCGCGCAGCGCGGAACGAACCAGCCGATAGCGCCGGAACGAGCGGTCGGAGAGCCGACCGTTGGCGATCATCGTGGGCACGCCGCGCGCGGCAAGCGCGCGCAACGTGTTGGGCCAGAGCTCCGTCTCCATGCAAATGAAGAATGCGGGATCGATGGCTGTCACCGTCCGCCGCACGGCCCCGGGGAAATCGAGCGGGAAATAGCGGTGGCTCGCGATGCCCGCAAACCGCTCGGTCACGATGCGAGCGCCGGTCGGTGTCACCGTCGTGACGACGAGCGGAAGCGACGGGTACGCGCTTCTCAGTCCTTCGACGAGCGGCGCGGCGGCGATCGCCTCCCCGACGGACACGGCGTGGATCCAGCCTCGCGGGCCCACGCCGGCCTCGTGGCCGAAGCCGAACCGGGCTCTGAGATTGAGCGGGACGCCGCGAATGAGCCTTCGCGTCACCGCGACCGGCGCATACGCCGTGACGCCCGCCGCCAGCAGCGCGGTGTAGAGCAAGTACGTCACGGGCGCGTCCCCACGAGCGCGTCCGCAGCGGTCGTGGCGTCGTCGAGCGCGCGCTCGACCCGCACGCGCGCCTCCTCGCGATCGTCGAGGCGCTTGACCTCGACGATGCCGCCGAACGCCACCGCGCAACGCGCAAACGGCATCGGCACCATGAAGCGATCCCAGGAGCGGAGGCGCCGGGCCGGCCACGCCGCCACGCCGATGGGCACGATGGGCGCGCCACTCACCGCCGCCAGCGCGACGATGCCGCCCTGCGCCCGGCACGCCGGTCCACGCGGGCCGTCGGGAACCATCGCCACGTCGTCGCCGCCGCGCAGCGCGCGCGTGAGCTCGCGCAGCGCCTCGAGTCCCCCGCGCGAGGACGAGCCGCGCACGACCTGCAGGCCGAAGCGGCGCGCGAACTCCGCGATCAGCTGACCGTCGCGCGAGCGGCTGGCGAGCACGCGCACGCGGCGCGCGGCCTCGTATCCCCGCAGGCGCGCATTCAGCCACGGCACCATGAGAATGCGGCCGTGCCAGACGCCGTAGATCAGCGGGCGCCGCGCCTGCCAGAGCGGACGCAGCGCCTCCATGCCGACGGCGCGCACGGACAATGTCATGCCGAGCCCGGTCACGGCGACGGCGGCGAGCGGCGGCAGCAGTCGTTCGATCACGGTAATGGACCCCGCGACGCCGGCTCTGGCCGCGGGTCGTCTGATGAAGAAGCGTGTGCTCGTATCTGCGCCAGCTCCAAAATGTGGCGCGCGGCTCGGGCGCCGACTCCGGGTTCGCCGAGCTGACCGGCGAGCTCAACGAACGCTTCGCGCTGACGCGCGAGCGCCGCGGGCGAGTCCAGCAGCCGCAGCGCCTCGCGTCCGAGCGCCGGGCCGGTCAGCGTGCGTTGATAGAGCTCGGGCACCACGCCGCGGCCGAGCGCGATGTTGGCGAGGCTGATCCAGGGCACCCGCACCAGTGGCTTGAAGAGCAGCTCGCTCAGTCGCGAGAGCCGATAGCAAACGACCATCGGTGTTCCGAGCAGCGCGGCCTCGAGCGTGGCGGTGCCGGAGGTCACGAGGAGCAGGTCGGCCGCGCGCATCACCGCGTACGTCCGGCCCGCGACCACGCGAAGCGGCGGACCCCCATCCGTGCGCAGATCCCGCGCGTCCACGGTCGGCGCCTGCGCGACGACAAACCGCGCGGCGGGATGCGCCGTGGCGATGAGGCGGGCGGCCTCGCGCATGGCGGGCATGACGCCAGTGATCTCCTGGCGGCGGCTTCCCGGCAGAAGGCCGATCACGGGCGCGTCGCCGTCGACGCCGAGCTCTCGTCGGGCCTGCGCGCGCGACGGCGCCTCCGCGAGCGCGTCGAGAACCGGGTGACCGACGAACGCCACGGGAACGCGCGCGCGCCGGTAGAGCGCCGTCTCGAACGGAAACACCGCGAGCACGAGTGACACGACCCGGCGGATGAGGTGCACGCGCCACGGCCGCCACGCCCAGATCTGCGGCGGAATGAAGTACGCGACTGCGACGCCGCTGCGGCGGGCAGCGCGCGCGAGCCGGAGATTGAACTCCGGAAAGTCGATGACCACGAGCGCGTCCGGGCGCGCGTGGCCGGTCACCTCGGCTCGCAGCAGGCGGTAGGCGCGATACAGGCGCGGCACGCCGCCCACCGCCTCGGTGCCGCCCATCGTGGCGGACGCCGTCACGTCGACCAGCAGCTCGACGCCCTCCGCCGCCATCTGACGTCCGCCCATGCCGGTGAGGCGCGCGTGAGGGGCCGCCGCACGCAGTGCGCGTGCCAGCGTCGCCCCGTGCAAGTCGCCGGAGGCTTCGCCGGCCACGAGCATGATCGAGCGCGGCCCGTCAGGCGCCGGTGCCACGCGTACTGACCAGCGCGATCGCTGCGGCATCGGCACGACGCGCCGTGGTCTCCCGCTCGAGCACGAACACGCGCTCGGCCTCGATTGCGACGACGGCGGCGCCGCCCGCGGCGGCCGCGTCGATCGTCTCCGGCCCGATCGTGGGCACGTCAAAGCGGAAATCGTGCTCGGCACCTACCGCTTTCACCACCACGGCGCCGCGCCCGCTCAGCGTCGTGCCGCGGCGGATCGTCGCGGTCGTCCCCTCGATGGCCTCGACGGCGCTCACCGCGCCCCGTCGCACGACGACCGTTTGCCCGACGCTCAAATTCGCCGCCGCACGCGCGACCGTGAGCCCGCGGCGCACGTCCGACCATTCCTCCGGCGTCGGCGCGCGTGCGCCGAGCAGGCTCTCACCCGGCAGACCGGCGCCCAGGAACGGCCGCTGGTCGAGAAGCTCGATGCCCATGCCGGCGAGCGTCGCCAGCAGCACGTCCTTGACGTTGCCGTCGAGCAAGCCGCCCGCGCGACGGGCCATCGCACGGTGCGCGTCGTCCACGCCCTCGGCGCGCAGCAAGTCGCCCATCCAGAACTTGCCCGAGAACAGCACGCCCGTGACCTTCTCCTCCTGCAGGGCGGCGATGACCGGCGCCATCTCGGCGATGGCCGATGGCACGACACGCGCCGCCTGCGCGGCGGCACCCGTCTCGGCGGCGAACGCGAAGGCCACGACGCGCCAGCCGCGCCGTCGCGCTTCGGACGCCATGAGCGCCGGCAGCTCGCCGGCGCCGCACATCAGTCCGAGCGACCGCTCCACGGCAGCTCCTTCGGCCACGCGATCTCGGGAACGCCGTCGCGGATCATCCGCTCGATCTCGAGGGCCATCGCGAGCGAGGTGAGATCTTCGGCGAGGTTCAGCTCGACCTTCTCGCCGGCCTGACGGCGGCGGTGCGCGGCGATCAGGTGCTGGATCTCGAGCTTCAGCGGGTTTTCCCGATGCACCTGAAGATGCTCGACGAGCGACGCGCGCGAGTAGCGGATGGCCTTGCGGCTCGTCGTGTACTGTTGGTTGGCGCGGCGGTAGATCCGGATGTCCTGGTCCGTATAGTCGAGGTGAACGTAGGCGTCGGGCATGGTGATGGCCAGCGTGCGCACTTTTTCTTCCGTCGCGCGGCTGGCGGTGATGGTGGCGATCGTGCCCGACTCGAAGCGCACCTGGACGCTCGCGACGTCGGTGACCGGCGAGTGGACGACGGCGCCCTGCGCGGCCAGCCGCACCGGCGGCGAGTCCACGAGGCCGAGCACGATGTCGATGTCGTGGATCATGAGATCCATCACCACCGTGTCCTTCTGGACCCGCGGCGCAAACGGTCCGAGGCGTCGCGACTCGATCAGGATCGGCGAGCGGACGAGCTGCCGCAGCTCCTCCACCGCCCCGTTGAAGCGCTCGACATGACCGACGTGCAGCACCGCGCCGGTGCGCTCGGCGACGGCGAAGAGCGCCCGCGCCTCTTCGAGCGTCGGCGTCATGGGCTTCTCGACGAGCACGCTGATGCCGGCCTCGAGCAGGTCGCGCGCTACGGCAAAGTGCTGGCTCGTTGGCACCGCGACGCTGACGACGTCCACACGCCCGACGAGAGCCCGGTGATCGCGGAACACCTGCGTGTCGTACTGGCCGGCGACCGCCGCCGCGCGGGCAGCGTCGGAATCGACGACCCCGACGAGCTCGACGTCGGGCAGCTCGGCAAAGACGAGCACGTGGTATTGCCCCATGTGCCCCGTGCCGACCACGGCCGCGCGAATCTTCGCTCCGCTCGCCATCAGCCGGTCACCTCCTCGGGCTCGGCGGCAGCGTCGCCGCGGAACGGCCCGACGATGCCGTGTCGCGTCGCTCCAGCGATGAAGTCGAGGAGCCCGCGGATGGGCTCGGTCGCTGGCACCTCCTCGCGGATGCGCTCGACCGCTCGGGCCGGCGCCAGCCCGCTGCGATAGAGGATGCGAAACGCATCCTGCAGCGTCCGGCGATCGGCGGCAGGCATGCCGGCGCGCCGCAGGCCGATCACGTTGATGGCGCGCGCCGTCGCCGGCTGTCCCTCCACGAGCACGTACGGCGGCACGTCGGCGGTGAGCTTTGCCATGCCGCCGATGTACGCGTACGCGCCGATGCGGGTGAACGGCACCATGCCGGTGAGGCCACCCACCGTCGCGCGGTCGCCGATCTCGCAATGCCCGGTGATCCCCGCGTAGTTGATGACGATGACGCCGTCGCCGAGGCGACAGTCGTGGGCGACGTGGCTCACGCCCATCACGAGGCAGTCGCCGCCGATCTCCGTCCAGCCTTCGGGCTTGGTCGAACGGTGCACCGTCACGTATTCGCGAATCACGGTGCCGGCGCCGACGCGGACTCCCGACAGCGTCCCTTCTTTGTACTTGAGGTCCTGCGGCGCGCCGCCAAGCACGGTGCCGTGACCGACCTTGACGCGCGCGCCGAGGTGAACGCGACCTTCGAGGACGGCGTGGTGGCCGATCTCGACGCCGGCCTCCAGAGTGACGTCGCCGCCGATCACGCTGAAGGCCCCGATGCGCACGTCGGCGTCGACCCGGGCGCGCGGGTCCACGATCGCGGAGGGATGGATGCCGTCACTCATCCCGCGTCGCCCTGGGCCCGAGCGGGCCGCCACCGAGAGCCTCCACGGCGCGCTCCAGCGCGCGCACCCGCTGCAACAGCTCGGGCAGGCGCGACTCCGCCGCGAAGATGCGCTTGGCTTCGAGAATCGAGCGCGCGGGCGTGCCGAGATATCGCCCGCCCGCCTCGAGGTCGGATGGCACGCCGGCCTGCGCGCCGACGAGGGCGCCGTCGCCGACGCTCACGTGATCCGCCACCCCGACCTGCCCGGCCAGCACGACACCGCGGCCGATCTTCGAGCTGCCCGAGACGCCGACCTGGGCGACGAGGATGGAGTGCTCACCGACCTCGACGTTGTGTCCGATCTGCACGAGATTGTCGACCTTCGTGCCGCGGCGGATGATCGTGTGGCCGAACGTCGCGCGGTCGATCGCACAGTTGGCGCCGATCTCCACGTCGTCCTCGATGATGACGCCGCCGGTCTGTGGAATCTTGCGGTGCCGGGCGCCGTCGAAGGCGAAGCCGAAGCCGTCGGCGCCGATGACGGCGCCGGGATGCACGAGCACCCGTCGTCCGAGTCGCGTGCCCGGCAGCAGCGTCACGTGCGGGCCCAGCATGCATTCCTCGCCGATTTCCACGTCGGCTCCGACGTACACGAGGGCGCTCACACACGTGCCCGCGCCCACCCGCGCCCCGGCCTCGATGACGGCCAGCGGACCGACAGCTGCCGAGGCATCGACGCGCGCGTCGGCCGCGACCACGGCGCGCGGATGGACGCCTCCCACGACGGGTGGCGCGGGATGGAAGAGCAGCAGAAGATCGATCATCGCCTGCTGTGGGGCCGCGACTCGCAGCACCGGGCCCGGAAGTCCGCTGATTCCCGCGGCGGCGACGAATGCGCCGGCGCGCGAGGCCTGCGCGGCGGCGCGGTACCGGGCGTCGGTGAGAAACGACACGTCGCCCGGTCCGGCGCTCTCCAGCGGCGCCACGCCGGTGACCACGCGCGCGGCGTCACCCTCGAGGGTCGCGCCGAGCGCCTGGGCGAGCTGGCCGAGAGTGAACTCGGCTGCGCTGACCATCGTGGCTACTTCTTCTTGCCTCCGGCGTCGCGATCGTAAGCGCGGATGACCTCGTCGGTGAGATCCGCGTCGTTGGCGGCGTAGAGCACGCCCGCGTTCCGCTTCTCGACGATCATGTAGTAGTTCTTCTCCTTGCCGACCTTCTCGATGACGCCGCCGACCTCCTGCAGCACCTTCTGCAGCAGCTGGTTCTCCTTCTTCTCGAGCTCCTTCTGGTAGTCGTCGGCGGCGCGTGCGGCGTCACGACGCTTGCGCTCGAACTGCTCCTGCTTCTCGCGCCGCGCGTCGGCGGTCATGAGCGCGCCCTTCTTCTCGATCTCGTCTCGCAGCTTCTCGAGCTCCTGACGCCGGCCGTCCATCTCCTTCTGGATCGTCGCGCGCTCCTTCTCGAGCTGCTCGCGCGCCGCCACGCCCGCCGCCGAGCGCGCCAGCACGCGCTGCACGTCGATGTAGCCGATCTTCGCCGCTCCGCCCGCGGCTGCGGGCGCCGCGGCCGCCGCGGGCGCGGGCGCCGGAGCCTGGGCGGCCGTGCCGGAAACGAGCCCCGCGATCGCCGCTACCGCCACCAGCGATACGACTGCTGCCTTCATCCAAGCCTCCTCAGAACGGTGATCCGACCGAAAAATGGAAATTGGACGGCTTCTCCCCCGGCCGCTGATCGAGATTGAACCCGTAGTCTACGCGGATCGGACCAAACGGCGAGACCCAGCGGATGCCGCCGCCGGCCGCTTTGCGCAGGTCGGTCAGGTCGAACTTCGTCTTGAAGCCATACACGTTCCCGATGTCGAAGAACGCGGCAAGCCTGATGTCGAAGGGCAGCGGAATGAGGTATTCGACATTGCCGAGGACCTCGCTCGTGCCGCCGACGCGGATTCCGAACTCGTCCTTTGGGGAGATTTGCCGCGCCTTGAAGCTGCGGATCGAGTTGGGGCCACCGAGGTAAAACCGCTCGAAGACCGGCAGCCGCTCGTCGCCGAAGCCGAAGCCGTAGCCACCCTCGATCCGCCCGGACAGGATGTGGCTGAACCAGATCGGCTGGAAGTACGTCGCGATCGCGGTGGTCTTCGAGTAGTGGTGATCGCCGCCCAGACCGGCGGCGTCGCTGGCGAGCACGAACTGACCGCCGCGGCTCGGTGTCTGCACGCTGTCGCGGCTGTCGCGCGACACGGCGGCCGTGACGAGGGAGGTGATCTTCGTGCCGGCCTCCTCGCGCAGGAACGAGTCCAGCGACGTCCGGATGTGCGAGACGTCGTCCTGCGTGAGACGATAACCCGCCGTCCAGCGCCAGTACTCCTCGAACGGATGGCTCAGCCGCAAGCCGCCGCCGATCGAGCGGTAGTCGTACTCGACGAACTGCCGTTGCGTGCTGAAGAGGTCGAACCCCGCCGAGAGTGGGCGATCGAACAGCCAGGGCTCCGTGAAGCTGATCTGTCCCTGCTGCACGTTGGCGCCGGCGCGGATCCGGATCGCGGCCAGCCAGCCGCGCCCGAGGAAGTTGTTCTGCGAGAGATCGATAGTGCCGAGAAGACCATCGGCCGACGAGAATCCACCGCCGATCGAGAACAGGCCGGTCGGCCGCTCGGTGACGTCGATGTTGACGAGGATCTTCGTCTTGTCCGAGCCCGGCGCGGTATTGACCTCGACCTTCTCGAAATAGCCGAGGTTGGTGAGGCGCTGCTTGCTGCGCTGCAGCTTGCGTAGCGTGAAGATCTCACCCTCGGCCATCTGAAGCTCGCGCCGCAGGATCTTGTCCTGGCTGCGGACGTTTCCCGCGATGTTGATGCGCTCGACGTACACCGTCGGCCCCTCGTTGATCTCGAACACGATGCCGACCTTGTTGCCGGGCAGGAATTCGAGGCGCGGACTCACATCGGCCGAGGCGCGCCCGATGTTCGAGTAGAGATCCTCGATCGCCTTGACCGACTCGCGCAGCGCCGAGCGCGAGAACACGTCATCGGCCTTGAGCTTGAGCTGCCGGCGCAGCTCGGTCTCCGGCATGAGCGTCACGCCGGTGAAGCCCACGGAGGACACGTGGTGCTGCGAGCCTTCCACGACCACGACGTCGATGACGACGCGCGCCTTCTCGCGATCGACCGTCACGTCGTGCGACTCGACACGCGCCTGGGTATATCCGTGGTCGTTGTAGAGCGCCAGAATGCGGTCGACGTCCTCGTCGAGTCGCTGCCGCTGCACGGTGCCGCGCAGGATCCAGTACTGGCGCTCCTGGGTGGCCATGGCGTTCTTGATCTGCTTGTCGGTCAGGCCGCGGTTGCCCCGGATGACGATCCGGTCGATCTTCATCTGCCGGCCTTCGTTGATCGTGAAGACGACCTTCACGTCACCGTCGGCGAACTTCTCGATGTCCGGGGTGATCTGGACCTCGAAGTACCCCTCGCTCTCGTAGTGATCCTTCATACGCTCGCGGGCGCGCTGGACCTCCACGGGGTTGTAGACGCTGCCGAGCTTGAGGTCGATCTTGTCCTGCAGCTCGCTGGTGGACACGGCCTTATTGCCGACGAAGTCGACGTCGCGCACGAAGGGCCGCTCGACCACGATGAAGCCGACTTTGACGCCGCCCTCGAAGTCTTCGACCTTCAGCTGCACGTCGTCGAAGAAACCCAGCGCGAAGATCGATCGAACGTCTTCAGACAGCTGGGGAGGGCTGAACGGTGCGCCGATGGCGGACTTGACGCGGCCGAGGATCACCGCCTCCTGCACGCGGCGATTCCCCTCGACGGTGATCTCCTTGATGAGGATCGGCGGCGATTGCTGCTGCGCCGACACGATCGCGGCCAGAGCGACGACCGCCACGAGCACAATGACGACGACGGCAAGACGCAGCCCCCCCGCTGGCGTCACCGAGTCGCTCAGGCTCGCGCGGGATGAGGCTTAGTGCTCTGCAAGCTCGAGGGGAGCGTCGGCGGCCTGGGCCTCGCGGAAGACGAACTCGCCTCCCACAATGTCCACTTCGATCCGAGCACTCTCGGGCACCTGGCCGCGCACGATGGCCTCGGCGAGGGGATCCTCGATGTGCTTCTGGATCGTCCGCCGAAGTTGGCGCGCCCCGTACTGCGGATCGTAGCCCTTGTCCACCAGCGTGGTCTCGGCGGCCGGCGTCAGGACCAGCTCGATGCCCTTTTCGGTGAGCTGCTTGTTGATCTTGTCGATCATCAGTCGAATGATCTGCTGGATGTGCGGCAACGTGAGCGCGTGGAAGACGATGATGTCGTCGATCCGGTTGATGAACTCAGGCCGGAACGCGCGCTTCATCTCCTCCATCACGCGGTCCTTCATCTTCTCGTAGCTCGCGTCCTCGCCCTCCTGCATGAATCCGGGCGTGATCCGCTTGCCGATGAGGCTCGTGCCGAGGTTCGAGGTCATGATGAGGATCGTGTTCTTGAAGTCCACGACGTGGCCGAGGGAATCGGTGAGCCGGCCGTCGTCGAGCACCTGGAGCATCATGTTGAACACGTCCGGATGCGCCTTCTCGATCTCGTCGAAGAGTACGACGGAGTATGGCCGCCGGCGCACTTTCTCGGTGAGGAAGCCGCCCTCTTCGTAGCCCACGTAGCCGGGAGGGGCACCGAGCAGCCGCGAAACCGAGAACTTCTCCATGTACTCCGACATGTCGACGCGGATCAGCGCGTTCTCATCACCGAACAGGTACTCGGCGAGCGTGCGCGCCAGCTCCGTCTTGCCGACACCGGTGGGTCCGAGGAAGATGAACGAGCCCACGGGCCGCTTGGCGTCCTTCAGACCGGCGCGCGAGCGCCGGATGGCGCGCGACACCGCCTTGACGGCGTCGTCCTGGCCGATGATGCGGCCGTGCAGCGCCTCCTCCATCCGCGCGAGCTTCGCCGACTCCTTCTCCTCGAGCTTGCTCAGCGGAATTCCCGTCCAGCGCGAGACGATGAACTCGATGTCTTCTTCGCCGACCGACTGGGTGCCCTTGCCCTTGTTCTTCTCCCAGTCGCGCTTCATCTCCTCCTCACGCGCGCGGAGGATCTTTTCCTTCTCGCGTAGCGAGGCGGCCTTCTCGAACTCCTGGGCCTCCAGATACATGTCCTTCTCGCGAATGACGCGCTCGAGCTCCTTCTCGATCTCCTTGAGCTCGGCGGGCGGCGTCAGCGCCATCAGGCGGGTACGCGAGGACGCCTCGTCGATGACGTCGATGGCCTTGTCCGGAAGCTGGCGATCGGTGATGTAGCGGTCGGCGAGCGTCACCGCGGCGTTGATGGCCTGCTCGGTGATCTTCACGCGGTGGTGCGCCTCGTACTTGTGGCGCAGGCCGCGGATGATTTCGATGGCTTCGGGGACGGACGGCGCCTTGACGATGACGGGCTGGAAGCGACGCTCGAGGGCGCCGTCCTTTTCGATGTACTTGCGGTACTCGTCGAGCGTGGTGGCCCCGATCGTCTGGATCTCGCCGCGCGAGAGCGCCGGCTTCAGCATGTTCGAGGCGTCGATTGCGCCTTCGGCGGCGCCGGCACCGATCAGCGTGTGCAACTCGTCCAGGAAGAGCACCACGTTCTCTGACTGCCGGATCTCCTTCATGACGGCCTTCAGCCGCTCTTCGAACTGGCCGCGATACTTCGTGCCGGCCACGAGCGCGCCGAGATCGAGCTGCAGCAGCCGCTTGTTCACGAGGACGTCGGGCACGTCGTGGGAGACGATCTTCTGCGCGAGGCCCTCGACGATCGCCGTCTTGCCGACGCCGGGCTCGCCGATCAGCACGGGGTTGTTCTTCGTGCGCCGCGCGAGGATCTGGATGACCCGCTCGATTTCCTGCTCGCGTCCGATGACGGGATCGAGCTTCGTCTCGCGCGCCAGCTGCGTGAGGTCGCGCGCGAACTCGTCGAGCACCGGGGTCTGCGAGCGCTTCTTCGGCCGGGGATAGTACTGGTCGCCGAGCAGGGCCAGCGTCTCCTGGCGCACCTCGTCCAGGCGCGCGCCGAGCGACTCGAGGATCTTGGCGGCAATCGACTGGCCTTCTTTCATCAGGCCCAGGAGAAGATGTTCCGTTCCGATGTAATTGTGACCAAGCTGACGCGCCTCTTCGATGGACAATTCGAGTACGCGCTTGGCCTGAGGAGTGAACGGAACTTCACCGAAGGTCAGGGTCTTGGGGAATCCCGCGAGGGCTCGCTCGACCTCGGCCTTCACGGTCTCGAGGCGGAGCCCCAGGCGCTGCAACACCGCGGTGGCGATGCCTTCACCGTCACGGATCAAACCGAGAAGCACGTGCTCAGTCCCGACGAAGTCGTGGCGGAACCGTCCCGCTTCTTCCCTTGCCAGGATGATGACTCGCCGCGCCCGCTCGGTGAACCGTTCAAACACTTGTGTCCCCCACCCCTTTTTCAGATCCCCGTGAAAGCCGATTTCGCTTTGGGCGACGCCTAGTTATTAGCGATCGACCACAGTATAGCCCGCCCCTCAAAGCCCCGCTAGCCTTTTTCTTCACGAGCGACTAACCCATCGAAAGCTTATGCGAATCCACGGCCATCTCGCCGCGGTCTCGAAAGCGACGGTGCGCCCTGGCGATTTTCATGCGGCGCGTCAGCGCTCGGACGCATCGACTTCGCGCGCGCGACCGTCGACGAGTCGATAAACCCGCTCGGCTTTGCGGGCGAGATCGGGATTGTGCGTGGCGACGAAGAACGCGATGCCGCGCTCGGCCTGCAGCTGCAGGAACAGGTCGTAGATCACCGCGCTCGTCTTGGGATCGAGATTGCCCGTCGGCTCGTCCGCGAGGATAACTTTCGGTCCGTTCATCAGCGCGCGGGCGACCGCGACGCGCTGCTGCTCGCCGCCGGACAGCTCGCCGGGGCGGTGGCGCAAGCGATCGCTGAGTCCCACCTCCGCGAGCGCGGCGGCCGCGCGTTCGCGCGCCTGGGGTGCCGAGATGCGCTGCAACAGCGCAGGCACCATCGCATTCTCGAGCGCGGTGAGGTCGCCGAGCAGATTGTAGAACTGGAACACGAAGCCCACGTCCTGCCGGCGATATCGCGCGAGCGAGGGCTCGCTTCGGCTGAACAGATCTTGTCCCTGAAAGAGGACGCGTCCGGCTGTGGGTCGATCGAGCGCGCCCAGCAGATGCAGAAGCGTCGACTTCCCGACGCCCGAGGCGCCGACGAGCGCCACGACTTCGCCGGCACGGATTTCCACGGACGCGCCGCGTAAGACACGCACCATCTCGGGCCCGGTGCGATACTCGCGCTCGAGGTCGATCCCGACGAGCAGCGCGTCAGACTCGGTCATTCATCTTTGCCGTCGGGGCGCCTGCGCCGCGCTCCGGCGCCCGACGGTCGGCCATAGAACCATCCGCTTACTCATTTCATCTTTGCCGTCGGGGCGCCTGCGCCGCGCTCCGGCGCCCGACAGTCGGCCACAGAAACGTCCGTTTACTCATATCTCAGTACGTCGACGGGGGCGAGGGCGCCGGCGCGGCGCGCGGGAACGATGGTGGCGAGGAACGACAGCAGCAGCGTCGCGCTGACGATGAGCACGAAGTCGGCAAACGCGAGCTTCATCGGCAGATAGTCGATCTGGTAGACGTCGCCGGCGAGCTTGATGATCTTGTACGTGTTCTGCACCCAGATGATCGCGAGCCCCACCGCGCTGCCGGCGACGGTCCCCACGACGCCGATCGTCATGCCGACCGCGAAGAACACCGCCGTGATCGACGACGCGCTGGCGCCGATCGCCTTGAGGACGCCGATCTCTTTGCGCTTTTCCGCCACCAGCAGCACGAGGTGACCAATGATCGCGAACGCCGCCACCAGCACGATGATCGTGACGACGACGAATAGCGCGAGCTTCTCGAGCTGCAGCGCATTGAACAGGTTGCGGTTCATGTCCATCCAGTCGCGCACCCAGAACGGAAAGCCGAGTCGGCTCGCCACCGTTCGGCCCACGCGCTTGGCGTCGAACGGATCGTCCAGCCGCACCTCGACGCCTGTGACGCCGGCCAGGCCCGCAAAGTCGCGGGCCGCGGGCAGCGACATGTACGCGAGCGAGGCGTCGTACTCGTACATGCCGACCTCGATGGTGCCCGCGACCACGTAGCGGCGCATCTTGGGCACCATGCCGACGGCGGTCATCGCACCTTTCGGCGAGATGACGGTGACCGAGTCGCCGAGCACGACACCGAGCGTGCGCGCCAGCTCGACGCCGAGCAGGATGGCGTCCTGCGCTCCGGCCGCCGCCTCGAGCTGTCCGGTCCGCAGCTGCGCACGCAGATCCTCGCGCACAGCTCGCGAGTCGAAGTCGACGCCGCGCACGAGGCCGCCGTGGGCATCGCCGCCCGCGCTGGTGAACAGCGCCTGCTGCAGCACGAATGGCGTCGCCGCGCGGACGCCCGGCACTGTCGTGACGCGCGAGACCACGGCGCCGGGATCGGCCAGCCCTCCGCTGCCAGACTGGAACACGAGCAGGTGCGGGTTTGCGGAAATGATCCGGTCGCGAATCCCGTCCTGGAAGCCGGTCATGACAGCCAGCACGACGATGAGAGCGGCGACGCCGAGAAACACGCCACCCACGCCGATCCAGACGAACAGCGAGAGGTTCGCGCGACTGCCGCGCGCGGTCAGGTAGCGCACACCGAGGAACAGCTCGAGCGGCAGGCCGCGCTTCATGAGGCTCCCTCAGCTGGCGCGCCGCCCTCGGGTCGCAGGTGCGGGAAGAGGATGACCTCGCGGATCGACGGCTGGTCGGCGAACAGCATCGTGAGTCGGTCGATGCCGATCCCCTCGCCCGCCGCCGGCGGCATCCCATATTCCAGCGCGCGAACGTAATCCTCGTCGAGCCAGTGGGCCTCGTCGTCCCCGCGGGCCTTCTGTGCCGCCTGATCGCGGAAGCGCGCGAGCTGATCGATCGGATCGTTCAGCTCGCTGTAGGCATTCGCGAGCTCGCGGCGCCCGATGAACAGCTCGAAGCGATCGACGAGCCGTGGCTGGTCCCGCTTTTTCTTGGCCAGGGGCGACAGCTCGATCGGGTAGTCGAGCACGAAGGTCGGCTGCACCAGCGTGGGCTCGACGAGCTCTTCGAAGACCTCCTTCCAGATCTCCCAGGCCGCCGCGCCCGGCTTCACGGTCAGGGCCTTCGCGGCGGCCGCGCGCGCGACGCTGGTCGCGTCGGTGTCGACGCTCACCGGCATCCCCAGCGCCTGCGACACGCCGTCGAAGAAGCGGAGGCGTTTCCACGGACGCGCGAGGTCGATGGCGTGCTCGCCCCACGTGAGCGTGAGCCGCCCGAGCAGCGACTGCGCGAGGTCGGTGAACATCTCTTCCGTCAGCTCCATCAGGTCCTGATAGTCCGCGTAGGCCTGATAGAACTCGAGCGTCGTGAACTCGGGGTTGTGCTGTGTCGAGACGCCCTCATTGCGGAAGTTTCGATTGATCTCGTAGACGCGCTCGAAGCCGCCGACGACGAGCCGCTTGAGGTACAGCTCGGGGGCGATGCGCAGATACAGATCCATGTCGAGCGCGTTATGGTGGGTGCGAAACGGCCGCGCGATGGCGCCGCCGGGAATCGGCTGCATCATCGGCGTCTCCACCTCCAGAAACCCGCGCGCGTCGAGGAATGCGCGCATCCTCTGGATGAGGCGCGCGCGCAGCACGAAGATGTGGCGGACGTCCGGGTTCACGATCAGGTCGACATAGCGCTGGCGGTAACGCGTCTCCACGTCCTTGAGGCCGTGCCACTTCTCCGGCAGCGGTCGGAGCGATTTCGCCAGGAACGCAAAGGACTTCACCCCGAGCGTGAGCTGTCCCGTCCGCGTCCGGAACATGGCCCCGGTCACGCCGACGAAATCACCGACGTCGAGATCGCGGAACGACGTGAACTCGTCCCCCAGCTCGTCGGCCCGCGCATACAGCTGGAGGCGGCCCGTGCGGTCCATGAGATGCGCGAACGCCGTCTTGCCGTGATCACGCATCGCGACGATGCGCCCGGCGAGGCTCACCGGACCGAATCCCTGCAGCTCCGCGTCCGCAGCCTTTTCGAGTCGCGTCGTGACGTCGCCCGCCCAGTGCGTGACGGGATAGCGGCCGCCGAAGGGGTCGACACCCCGGCCGCGCAGGGCGGCCAGTTTTTCCTCGCGCTGGCGAATGACATCGTTGCTGTCCCGCTCGCTCACTTCTGGCTCTCCGAAGCCTGCGCCTTCCCGCGAGCCGAGAGCAGATACGCCTTGATGAAGTCGTCGAGATCACCGTCCATGACGGCCTCGACGTTGCCGATCTCCACGCCCGTGCGATGGTCCTTGATGCGTTGCTCGGGATGGAACGTGTACGTGCGGATCTGGCTGCCGAATGCGATGCCCTTCTTCTCGCCGGCCAGCTGTGACAGCTCCTCCTTCTGCCGGCTCGCCGCCAGCTCGAACAGACGCGCCTTGAGAATGCGCATCGCGGTGTCGCGGTTGCGGAGCTGCGAGCGCTCGTTCTGGCACGCCACGACCATGCCCGTCGGCAGATGGGTGATGCGCACCGCGGAGTCCGCGGTGTTCACGCCCTGCCCCCCAGGACCCGACGAGCGATAGACGTCGATTCGCAGCTCGTCTTCGCGGATCGTGACCTCGACGTCGTCGACCTCCGGCGTCACCGCCACCGAGGCGAACGACGTTTGCCGGCGGCTCGACGCGTCGAACGGCGAGATGCGGATGAGCCGGTGCACGCCGGCCTCGCCTTTGAGATACCCGTACGCGTAATCGCCCGTGACCTCGATCGTGGCCGACTTGATGCCCGCCTCTTCGCCGGGCAGCAGGTCCACCACCTCGGCCTTGAAGCCCGCGCGCTCACACCAGCGCAGGTACATCCGCATGAGCATCTGCGCCCAGTCCTGGGACTCGGTGCCGCCGGCGCCCGGATGGATCGACAGGATCGCCGCCTTCGCGTCGTGTGGCCCCGAGAGCATCACCTTGAGCTCGAACTCGTCGAGCTCGCGCTGCAGTCTGGCGATGCTCTCCCGGATCTCGGCGTCGACGCTGTCGTCGCCGGCCTCGGCGGCGAGCTCGAGCAGTACGGCGAGGTCGGAGGCCTGGCTCGCAAGCTCGCCGCTGCGCGCAACCACGCGCGCCAGCTCGGCGCGCTCGCGAATCAGCTCCTGCGCGCGCCGATTGTCGTCCCAGAACGCGGGCGACGCCATCTCGGTGTCGAGCGTCGCGAGCCGCGCCTCTTTGACCGGCAGGTCAAAGGTGCCCCCGAAGCTCGTCGACGCGCCGGGTCAGCTCCGCGACGTCGCGCTTGAAGTCGCTGAGCATCTACACCCGCCCCATCGCGCCGGCCGGCGCGCGGCGCCACGTTCCCGCGGTCGCGGCCGTCGTCACTGCCAGCGACAGCAATCCCAGCCAGTCACCAAACCGCGTGAAGAGCGTGCGCCGTGTGCGCAGTGGCACGGCCTCGGTCATGGTGCCGCGCTCGAAGAGGTGCAGACGGCGAACGATGATCCCGTTGGGCGCGATGAATGCGGAAACGCCGGTGTTGGCCGCGCGCACGACGCTCACCCGATGCTCCACGGCGCGGAACGGATACATGGAGAGGTGCTGCTCGGGGCCGCTCGTCCGCCCGAACCACGCGTCATTCGTCATGTTCACCATCAGCAGCGCGCCGTCCCTCACGAAGCGTCGGAACAAGTCGGGGAAGATGCCCTCGTAACAGATTACGACACCGAACGGAGCTGGCGGAGCATCGAAGACGACGGCGCGCGAGCCGGCCTCGAGCTCGGCGATGAATTGGGCCCAGCCGCGCACGAACCCGAGCAGTCCCGACAGCGGCACAAACTCTCCGAACGGAACGAGCTGAATCTTATCATAGCGACCCACGATCCCCTGATCGCTGATGAGGAACGCGGTGTTGCGGAAGCGTCCCTCGACCTCGTCGACGCTGCCGAGAACCATCGGGACGCCCAGCTCGCCCGACGCGAGCCGGAAGCGCTCCACGAGGCCGGGATCGCGTCGCAGGATCGTCGGTGCCGCCGTCTCTGGCCACACGACGAGCTGCGGATGCTGCTCGCCCACACGCCGCAGCAGCGCAAAGTAGATGGCCAGCGTCTCGCGCGTGTGGCGCGGCTCCCACTTCAACGGCTGCTCGATGGACGGCTGGATGATCGCGACCCGCGCGAGCTTCGTGGGCGTCGGCTCGGCCAGGCGAAGCGCGCCGAAGCCGAGCGTGGCGCCGACGATGAGCGCCGCGGCGCCAACGCCCGCGAGCGCGCGGCGCCAGCCCAGCACCACGCAGCCGGCCAGCGCCGCGTTCACCGCGAGCAGCACGAACGAGACGCCATGCACGCCGGCCAGCTCGGCGATCTGGATCACGCGCAATCGCAGATACTGCGAATAGCCGAGCGCCCCCCACGGGAAACCGCCGAAGAGGTGGCCGCGAAGCCATTCGGCGGCGACCCAGAAGAACGGGACCAGCAGCAGCGCGAACGCCGCCGAGCGGCGGGCGGTGAGCCACGACACGAGCCAGGCCACCGCTCCCATCCAGACGCCGCAGTACGCGGCGAGCAGGAACACCGGGCCATAGACGAGCGGCCACGGGATCGCGCTGTAGACCTGAAAGGTGAACTGCAGCCACCGCAGCAGCACCAGAAAGAACACCGTGCCCGAGATCCAGCCCCAGAAAAACGCCGCGCGCGGCGCTCGAATGGTCGCCAGCGCCAGCAGCGGCGCCAGCGCAAACCACGGCGTGAGCGACCAGTCGGTGCGCGGAAACGCGAGCGCCATCACGAACGCGGCCGGCACCAGCACGATCGCGTGCAGGACGATGTCCCGCGCGCGGGTCATGTGCCGGCGGCCAGCCGGTCGGCGAGAAAGCGCGGCAACCCCGCGGCCACGATCTTGTCGCGCGCGCTCTGCACGTCGTAGGTTACGCGCCGCAGCTCCACCTGTCCGGCATCCATGTCCCAGATGCCATAGGCGGCGCGTGGATCACGGTCGCGCGGCTGACCGACGCTGCCCACGTTGACGATGTAGCGACGGCCCGCCTCGGCGCCAATGACGGTGGGACGCGGCTCGAACTCCGGTCCCGACGAGCCGAGTGACCACACGCCCGGCACGTGGGAATGGCCGACGAAGCACCAGCGCGTCGCGAAATGCGGAAACGCGCTCCAGCCGTCGTCCGGGCTCACGAGATATTCCCACTCGTCGGGCGCTTCGGGTGACGCGTGAACGAGGGTCGCGTCGCCGACCTGCGAGACTAGCGGCAACGCGCCGAGCCATGCGCGGTGATCGTCATCGAGGCGCTCGCGCGTCCACTCGGCGGCGGCGCGCGCCCAGCCGTTGAACCAGTCGAGACCGAGCAGCCCGGCGACCCCGTGCTCGTGATTGCCCGCGACGATCGCGCGCGAACGCCGGTCGAGGATCTCGACGCATGCGCCGGGATCGGCGCCGTATCCGACGCTGTCGCCCAGACACAGGACACCGTCGGCCCGCGATGCGGCGTCGGCCAGCACGGCGCGCAGCGCCTCCAGATTGCCGTGGACGTCCGATAGGATGGCGTACCTCACGGGCGGCGCGCGCTCAGGCGGGACGTAGCTCCCGATGGATGCGGTCGAGCACGCCGTTGATGAAACGGCTGGACTCGGCGGTGCCGAACTTCTTGGCGATCTCGATCGCCTCGTTGATCGCCACCTTGGCGGGCACGCCGGGCTCGTGCAGCAGCTCGTATACGGCCATCCTCAATATATTGCGGTCGACGACGGCCATACGGTCCAGGTCCCAGTGCTCCGCCGACTCGGTGATCATCGCGTCGATCTTCTCCTGCTGCGCCTTGGTCCCGCGCACCAGCGAAGCCGCGAACGCCCGCGCCTCCGCGTCGACCGGATGGCGATCCCAGAAGTCGGTCTCGAACGGCGCAGGATCCGTCCCGCCCGTCTGATCGAGCTGATAGAGGAATTGCAGCGCGATCTCCCTAGCCTTGCGCCGCTTTCCCATGGCCCTTCAGTGATTTCAAGAATGAGACCATCGCGACCGCCGCCTCGGCCGCCTCGGCGCCGCGGTTGGCGACCTCGCCGCCGGCGCGCTCCCAGGCCTGCGCCTCCGTCAAGGCGGTGACGACACCGAACGTCGTCGGAACGCCCGTCTCGAGCGCGACGCGCTGGATGCCGGCCGCCGCTTGGCCCGCGACGAAGTCGAAGTGCGGCGTCGCGCCGCGAATCACGCAGCCGATGCACACGACGGCCGCGAAGCGCCGTGTGCGTGCCAGGTGCAGCGCGGCCTGGGCCAGCTCGAACGCCCCCGGGACCCAGTGCACGTCGACGTCGCGTTCGGGGACGCCGGCGGCCTCGAGAGAGCGCAGGGCGCCGTCGAGCAAGCGCTTGGTGATTGGCTCGTTGAAGCGCGCGGCCACCACGGCGAACTTCGCTCCGGGGCGCAGCCGCGCCCGCGAGCGAGATGACGGCGCGCGCCCCGCCATGTCAATCCGGAAGCGAGGAGAGGAGGTGGCCCAGCTTGTCGCGCTTGGTGCTCAGATACTTCCGGTTCTCCGGATTCGCCGGAATCTCGATCGGCACGCGCTCGACGACGGTGAGGCCGTAGCCTTCGAGACCGGCACGCTTCGCGGGGTTGTTGGTGAGCAGCCGCATGTTCTTGAGCCCCAGGTCGACGAGGATCTGCGCGCCGATACCGTAGTCACGCAGGTCGGCTTTGAAGCCGAGGGCGGCGTTCGCCTCGACGGTATCCATCCCCGTATCTTGGAGCCCGTACGCGCGAATCTTGTTGTGCAGGCCGATGCCGCGGCCTTCCTGTCGCAGATACACCACGACGCCGCGGCCTTCCTTCTGGATCATCGCCATGGCCATGTTCAGCTGCGGGCCGCAGTCGCAGCGCAGCGAGTGGAACACGTCGCCGGTGAGGCACTCCGAGTGCATGCGTACGAGGATGGGATCGTCGCCACCCACCTGCCCCATGACGATGGCGAAGTGGACGCGGCTGTAGACCGTGGCCTCGTAGGCGATCGCCGTGAACTCGCCGTAGTCGGTGGGCAGCCGCGTGGTCGCGACTCGCTTCACCAGTTTTTCCGTCTGCGTGCGGTACTCGATGAGGTCCTTGATCGTGATGAGCTTCAGCGCGTGGCGGCGCGCGAGCTCGGTGAGCTGCGGCAGCCGCGCCATCCCTCCCGACTCGTCGAGCACTTCGCAGATGACGCCGGCGGGATAGCAGCCGGCGAGGCGCGCGAGGTCGACCGCCGCCTCCGTATGACCGGCGCGACGCAGCACGCCGCCCTCCATCGCGCGAAGCGGAAACATGTGGCCGGGTGTCACGAGGTCGGAGGCGCTCATCTGCGGATCCACGAGGGCGCGGATCGTGACGGCGCGATCGTAGGCGGAGATACCGGTCGTGATGCCGCGGCGCGCGTCGACGCTGATCGTGAAGGCGGTGCCCATGGGCGCCGTGTTGTCGGCCACCATCATGCCGAGCTTGAGCTCGTCGAGCCGCTCGCCGAGCATCGGGACGCACATGAGCCCGCGCGCGTGCGTCACCATGAAGTTGACGGCCTCGGGGGTGATCTTGTCGGCCGCCATCACGAGGTCGCCTTCGTTCTCGCGATCCTCGTCGTCGACGACGACGAGGATGCGGCCCTGCCGCAGCTCCTCGATCGCTTCTTCGATGCGCGCGAAGCCGCTCATCACGCCCCCTTGACCACGAGCGACCGCTGCACGTACTTGCCGATCACGTCCGTCTCGACGTTGACCGGCTGCCCCGCCGTCAGTCGCCCGAGCGTCGTGACGGCCAGCGTGTGCGGGATCAGCATCACCTCGAAGGCGGCTTGGTCGAGCAGCGCCACCGTCAGGCTCACGCCGTCCACGGCCACCGAGCCCTGGGGGATCAGCAGCGGCGCCAGCCCCCGGTCGTGAAAGGCGATCCTCACCCGCGCCGTCGATTCTACACGGGTCACGGCCTCTACCGTGCCGGTGCCGTCGACGTGACCGAGGACGAGGTGCCCCCCCAGCGAACCGCCGAACCGGAGCGGTCTCTCGAGGTTGACGCCACCGCCGGGGCGGAGCGCACCGAGCGAGGTGCGAGCCAGCGTCTCCGGGCCGATCTCGAACGCAAGACCCTCCGTCCCCCGCTCGACCACCGTCAGGCAGACGCCGCTGACGGCCACGCTCGCGCCGACGTCGCTGCCCTCGAGCGTCAGCCGTGCGCTGACGTCGAGCCGCGCAACGTCACCCTTGCGCGCGATGCCCTGGACGGTGCCGACCTCCTCGACGATTCCGGTGAACACGGCTACGTCGGCTCGGCACGCAACACGTCGGCTTCGAGCAGCAGATCATCGCCGACCGCATGCGCCGTCATCGGGCCGAGGCGGACGGCCGACTTCAGCTCGCGCCCGGCGCCGCCGACGACGCTCGGCGCCGCTTGTCCGCCCAGGAGCATCGGCGCGACGAACAGCGTCACGCGATCGACAAGTCCGGCGTCGAGGAACGACGCATGCACCTCGCCGCCCCCCTCCACCAGCACGGCACGCACGTCGCGATCGAACAGCGCGGCCAGCACGAATTCCACCGAGACGCGCCCGTCGCGCAGCGGGCAGCGTACGACCGTGGCACCCGCGGCTACGAGCGCGGCGATCCGCTGTGCGGGCGCGCCCTCGGCGACGGCGATGAACGCCCGCGCGGCGGTCGCACCGGCGATCACGCGGGCGTGCGGCGGCGTGCGCGCGCTCGTGTCGAGCACGACGCGCCATGGCTCGCGCGGCCAGGGACGGTCGAGCCGGACGGTCAGCGCGGGATCGTCTCGCAGCACCGTGGTGATTCCGGCGACGATCGCGTCCGATTCGCGGCGCTGGCGATGCGCCTCCGCCCGCGCCCCCTCGCTGGTGATCCAGCGCGCGGCGCCGTGGACGTCGGCGATCTTGCCGTCGGCGGTCATGCCCGCCTTCAGCGTGACGTGCGGTCGCCGGGTGCGCATTGCCGTGAAGAACACGCGGTTTTGCGCGGCGGCTTCGGCCTGGAGCACCCCGGTCACGACGGCGACGCCGCGCTCTCGGAGGGCGGCGACGCCGCCGCCGGTCACGAACGGATTCGGGTCCGCTACCGCGGCGACCACGCGAGTGATCCCCGCCGCGAAGATCGCCGGTACGCATGCCGGCGTCCGCCCGACGTGGTTGCACGGCTCGAGCGTCACGTACAGCGTCGCGCCCCGCGCGGCGGTGCCGGCCGCCTCGAGCGCCGCGATTTCCGCGTGCGGCCCACCCGCGCGCTCGTGAAAGCCTTCGCCCACGATCTCGCCGTTGCGCGCCACCACGGCGCCGACCATCGGGTTCGGCGACGTGAGCCCGCGCCCGCGCTCGGCGAGCTCGAGGGCGCGCCGCATGAGCGCTTCCGCGTTCACGCGCTCGTCCCTGCGCCGTGCGTCCGGTCCGGAGCCTCGGGTACCAGCGCGTCGACGAAGGCCTCCGCGTCGAACGCCTTGAGATCTTCGATGCGCTCGCCAACACCGAGAAGCTTGATTGGCAGCTTCAGCTCCCGGACGATGCGGACCACGATGCCGCCCTTCGCGGTGCCGTCCAGCTTCGTGAGGCACACGCCGGTCAAGCCGACCGACTCGTGGAACATCTGCGCCTGGGCGAACCCGTTCTGGCCGGTCGGCGCGTCCAGCACCATCAACGACTCGTGGGGACCGCCCGGGCATTGGCGCTCGATGACGCGCTTGAGCTTCGCCAGCTCGTCCATCAGGTTGGCCTTCGTGTGCAACCGGCCGGCCGTGTCGATCACGAGCACGTCGAGCTGACGCGCCAGCGCCGCCTTCACCGCGTCGAAGACGACAGCGGCGGGATCGGAGCCCGCCGCCTGGCGAATGACGTCCACGCCGATGCGCGTGCCCCACGTCTCGAGCTGCTCGATGGCGGCCGCGCGAAAGGTATCGGCGGCGGCCAGCAGCACCTGCCGACCGTCGGCCTTCAGCGAGGCGGCGAGCTTGGCCGCCGTCGTCGTCTTGCCCGCCCCGTTGACGCCGAGCATGAGCACGATGCTCGGCCGCGCGTCGAGCACCAGCGGCTGGGCCGCCGGCTTCATCGCGTCGAGGAGGAATCGCCGAAACAGCGGACGCAGCTCGGCGGCGCGAGTCACGGTGCCGAACATCACTTCCTCGCGCGCGCGGTTCGTGAAATCTGCCGCGATGGCCGCGCCGAGGTCGGCCGCGATCAGAAGCTCTTCGAGCTCCTCATAGAGGCTGTCGTCGATCGGGCGGTCGGCCTCCAGCACCGCGGCGAGGCCGGTGGAGAGGTACTCCTGTGAGCGCTTGAGACCGTCGCGCAGGCGCTCTTTGAGCCCGGAGAACAACGACATGGCTGTCAGTGTAGACCAGCCGCGCGTTATTGAGGCGGCAGGACGATGCGGCTGATCACGGCGCCACTGGCGCCGAGCGGAGGCAGCGTGCGCCCGTTCAGCTCGAGCGTCACGCCTCCGGCGTTGCCGAGCGTGAGCACGAACGGCCGATTCGAGATCCACTCGCGCGTCTGTCCCGCAGGAACGGTCTCCTCACTGCTACGACCGTCCTCGGTGCGAACGCGGATCCACGTCGGCTCCGAGACGCGCGCGACCAGTCGATACGGCGAGGCGACGCCGCCGGTCGCTGCTTGCACCTCTGGGAGCCACGAAGGCGGAACCGCGGAACGAGCCGGCTCGGCGGTCGGCGTTGCCGCCGCCGGCGCCGCCGCTCCGGCGGACGATGGAGTTGAACCCGTTGCCACGACCGCGCCCGCGGGACTCGGCGCTGGCGCTGCCGGGGTCGCGGCCGCTGACGTCGCGCTCGCGGCCACGCGTGGCGTCGTGCTGGGCGCCGCGCTCGCCGTGGCCGACGGCGCTTGCGGGCTCGCGGGTGGCGGCGCGGCCGCGCTCACAGATGGCGGTGCCGGCGCCTCGATCGGAGCCTCCGCCATGGTCGGAATCCCGCGGTCCTCCCGCGCCGGCTGAGTCATCAGAGCGACCGCGAAGAGCGCCATGCCGAGGATCACGAGCAGCACGAAGCTCACGAGAACCGCGCTGCGGCTGCGCGGTTCCGCCTCGGCGGCCGGCGGACGGACGACGGGGACGGCCACCGGGCGTGGTGGCGCGGCCGCCACGCCTTCGCGGGCGTCATAGAGCGCCAGCGTCTCCTCGGGAGGCTCGTTGAGCGCCTGGCAGTACGCGAGGATGAACCCGCGTACGAAGACGGGTGCGGGAAGCGCGGCAAAGCGGTCGGACTCCAGCGCCTCCAGATAGCGGGATGCAACCCTGGTGGCGCGCGAGATCTCGTCGAGCGAGAGTGCTCGGCCTTGACGAAGCTCGCGGAGGTGGTCGCCGACTGACGCCATGCTACGAATCGAGTCTAGCCCATCCCATCGGCCGTTTCACCTCAGCCCGCGTGCGCGCTGGCCGCGCTGAGGTTGACGGACACGAGCTTGGAGAGTCCCGGCTCTTCCATCGTGACGCCATAGAGGATGTCGGCGGCCTCCATGGTTTTGCGATTGTGCGTGATGACCAGGAACTGAGTCTGGCTCGTCAGCTCACGCAGCACTCGCAAAAAGCGGTGGATGTTCGCATCGTCCAGGGGCGCGTCCACCTCGTCGAGCACGCAGAAGGGACTCGGCCGGAAATAGAAGATCGCGAACAGCAGCGCCAGCCCCGTCAGCGCGCGCTCACCGCCCGACATGAGGGAGACCGCCTGCAGGCGCTTGCCCCGGGGCTGCGCCATCAGCTCGACGCCCGTGTCGAGCGGGTCGCCGCCTTCCTCGGCCTCCACGAGCCGGAGCTCGGCACGGCCACCTTCGAACAGGCGCTGGAAGATTTCCCCGAAGTGGCGGTTGATCTCCTCGAACGCCTGCGCGAAGCGCTCCTGCGCGGTGCGCGTCATGCCCCGCAGCGCCTTTTCGAGATCCTTGATCGACCCGGTGAGGTCGTCGTATTGCGTCTTGAGGAAGCTCAGTCGCTCATCCAGCTCGCGATACTCCTCGTCGGCCACCAGGTTGACCGCGCCGAGGGCGCCGAGCTTGCCGTCGAGCTCGTCGACGCGCTCGCGGGCTGACGTGAGATCGCGCTCGGGCGCATGCAACGCGAGCAGCGCGGAGGCGTCGGCTCCGTACGTGCGCCATGCATCCTGCGCCAGCTCCTCACGCCGCACCCGCCCCTCGGTGGCGCGCAGCTCGAGATCGTGGATGGCGCTCACTGCGCGCGACAGCTCGGTCTGGACGGTGCGCGTCTCCGCCTCGACCGCCGCCAGCTCGCCGAGCAGCGTCTGGTGACGCTCTCCCGCGCCGCGCGCCTCGAGCTCGAGCCGGTCTCGCTCGACCGCCACATCGCGGGCGCCGGCGTCCGTGCGCTCTCGCTCTTCGGCGAGCCATTGCTGGCGCTCGCCCAGCTGCGTCTGCCGCTGCTGCGCCTGCCCGACGCGCTGGGTGACATCGGCCTCCATCTCGTCGAGTCGCGCGAGCTCGCGCGTCAGCGCCTCCGCGCGCTCCGCCACGGAGGCGACTTCGACGCGACACGCGGTCAGCTCGGCGACCAGCTCGGTCTCGCGGACCTGGGCCGTCTCGATGGCGGCCCGCGCCGATGCCATCGCCGACTCCTGACGCGCTTCCGCCTCGCGCGCGGCCTCGACGTGGTGTTCGAGCCCCGTGAGCAGCTCCGTCGTCTCGGCCGCTTCGGTGTGGACCTGCCGGACCTCGCTGTCGAGGGTCTCGAGATGGCGGTGCACGCGTTCGTGCTCGCGAGTCACCTGCTCGATGTCCTTCTCGCTCCCGAGCCGCTCGACCTGCCGCGCCTGCACGTCGTGATCGACGCTGCCGAGCCGGGTCCGCAGCGCGCCGATGTCGGTGGCGAGAGCCGCGGCGGCGTCCTGTCGAGCCTCGACGTTGGTAAGAAGCCGCGAAACCTCGTCGGCCAACTCGCGCACCTGGCGCTTGCGCGCCAGCAGCGAGTGATCGGCGGGGTCGGCGCCGTCGCTGCCGGTTCCACCACGCAGCCCGCCCGCCGGGGACAGCACCTCGCCCGCCGGGGTCACGTAGGTCGCGACGACACCGTTGCGCCGCCAGGCGGCCTCCGCAGCATCCAGGTCATCGACGACGGCGACCTGGCCCAGCAAATGACGGGCGAGCGCCGGTTCCGATCCACCGATTGCTTTCGCCACCCACGTCAGCCCACGATTCGTGTCTTCCTCGAGGCTGGCCGGGTGCCGATCCAGATGCTCGAGCGGCAGCAGCGTCGCGGCACCTGCCTGACGGCTGGCGAGATATTCGACCGCCGCGCGCGCGTGCTCGAATCGATCCACCACGACCCACTGCAATCGCTCGCCGAGCACGGCCTCGACGGCACGCTCCAGGCCTGAGGGAACGTCGAGGAGGTCGGCCACCGTGCCACGCACGCCGGCCAGCTCCGCGCCCGCCTCGAAGACCGCCCGCACGCCGGCGCCATAACCTTCGCGCGCCGCTTCGAGCGCGCGCAGGGCATCGAGCTGTGAGCTCTTGGACACATACGCCAGGCGCGCGTCGCCGAGCGCCGTCTCCGACGCGGCCAGCTCCGCTTCCCGCGTGGCCAGCGTGCTCTGCAGCCGCTCCCGCTCGACGCCGAGCACGGACAACGCGGCCACGGCGCGGCCGTGCGCGGCCTCGACCGTCGCGCGTTCCGCCGACAGCTGCAGCGCTTCGGCCTCGGCGGCCGCGCGCTCCTGCGTCAGCCGCTCGGCGCGACGACCGAGCTGCGCGCCGCGCTCGCGCAGCTCACCGGCCTGGCGCACGAGGTCGACGCGCTCGCCGGCGATCCGCACCTGCTCGAGCCGCAGCGCCTCGAGGCGATCGCGGTCGCCACCGAGCATCTCTCGGTGATGCTCCAGCGTCACTTCGAGCTCACGCGAGACGACGCCTCGCTCCGCGGCCAGCCGCTCGGCGTCGGCGAGGGCCGCGCGCGCCGTCTCGCGCTCGCCGACGATGGCGTCGAGCCGCTCGCCGGCGCTGCGGATCTCCTCGTGCAGGCGCACCGACTCCTCGCCCAGCTCGCGCACCTGCACGCCCATCTGCTCGCGTCGCTCGAGCAGCCGCTCGAGCTCGCCCTGGACCTTCTGCACGCCCTGGCGCAGGTCCGAGAGCGCGTGGTCGCTGCCCTGGATGATCTCGCGTTGCCGTGCTCCTCTCGCCGCCAGCCCCGCGGCGCGCGTGCGCTGGGTCTGCTCATTCTCGCGGAGCGCTTCGAGCTGTGCCGCGAGCTGCGTGTCGAGGGCGGTCAACGCCGCATAATCGGCCGCCACGAGCGCCAGGGCGAGATCGCGGCGCTCGTTCTGGAGCGTTTTGTACTGCTGCGCCTTCTTGGCCTGACGTTCGAGCGAGCCGAGCTGCCGGCGGACCTCGTCCATCACGTCGCGCACGCGGATCAAGTTCTGGCGTGTCTGGTCGAGCTTGCCCTGGGTTTCGTTGCGCTGCTGCTTGTATCGTGCGATGCCCGCCGCTTCTTCGATGAAGACGCGACGCTCGTGCGGCTTGGCGGTGAGGACGTGGTTCAGCTTGTCCTGGTCCATGACGGAGTACGCGCGCGGATTGGCGCCCGTGCCCGCGAAGACATCGAGGATGTCACGCAGGCGTGCGACGGCGCCGTTCAGCAGGTATTCGCTTTCGCCCGTGCGATACAGCTGCCGGCTGACCGCGATCTCACTCCACGGTACGGAGACGGCGCCGTCGTTGCTGAACTGCAGCTGCACCTCGGCCAGCCCGACGGGCTTACGCGACGCCGAGCCATGGAAGATCAAATCTTCCATGCGCTGCCCGCGCAGCGACTTCGCGCTCTGCTCGCCGAGCGCCCAGCGCACGGCCTCGCCGACGTTCGACTTCCCGCAACCGTTCGGACCGACGATCGCGGTGATGCCGGGGAGCACCTTGACGATCGTCTTTTCGGCGAACGACTTGAAGCCGTGGATCGCAATGGACTCTAGGCGCATGCCGAATCTTGGCACGCAGCCGTCGGAACGACCAAGAAAAAAGTACCAGCGGCTGGGGTTTACGCCGCGATGGGCCGCTACATGTCGAGGTCCCGGGGCCCGTATCCGGCCGCCGGGCGGTCGACGGATCTACGTCTTGAAGAGGTTGCCGAACGTCCGGCGCGCGTCGTCGGGGCGCACGGAGCCACCCGATGTGTCGCGCTCGACCGTGACGATCATCGAGAACACCGGGCACTCGTTGCGGCCGCGCTTGTCGGCAATGCGCTCCGGAATCGGCTGGGTGCACTCGAAGCGGCGCGCGGCATCGAAATGAGCGCATTGGCGGCAGGCGTGGAGCTCCGCCTGACAATGCGGACAGCGCGTGAGCGAGTCGGCGGTGATCGGCAGGACGGTGCTGCACTCCGCGCACCGCGTCGTCGCGCGGCTCTTGAGGATGCCAAAGGTGCCCGCCGGGCGAGGAGCCTCGCGGCGCTCGGCTCCGCCGCCGGCGGCGCCGCCGCGGTAACCCTGCTGGCGATACTTCCGGTCGCTCAGGGCGTCAGCCTCCCTGCTGCATCAGGTGGCACTTCTTGTACTTCTTCCCCGAGCCGCAGAAACAGGGATCGTTGCGACCGATCTTCTCGCCCGTCGGCGTGCGCGGCGCGGGCGCGGGTCTCGGTGCCATCGGTGCGGCGCCGGGTGGCGTCGTCGGTGACCAGCCGCCTTGACGCGGCTCGCTCGGCAGCGCGCCGCGCGACTCCTGCGCGTCGGCCCACGCGGTGATCGTCGGCAGCTCCATCGGCGAATCGCGGACGACCTGGACCTTGAAGAGCCGCTCGACCACGAGCGCCTTCGTGCGCTCCACCATGTCCTGGAAGAGGTCGAACGCCTCCTTCTTGTACTCCGTCAGCGGGTCGCGCTGGCCGTAGCCGCGCAGGCCGATGCCTTCCTTCAAATGGTCGATCGAGAGCAGGTGATCCTTCCACTGCGTGTCGATCACGATCAGCATCTCGTGACGCTCGAGCGCGCGCATCAGCTCGTCACCGAGCTCACGCTCGCGTTGAGCGTAGCGCTCCTTGACGGCGTCGCCCACCAGCTCCGCGAGTCCCTCGCGCGAAACGATCTCGTCGTACTGCCCGGTCGGGATCTTGACGTCGAACTGCCGATGCAGCGCCTCGGTCAGTCCCGCCAGGTCCCAGTCCTCCGAATGCGCGCCTTCGGCCGCATACGCATCGAGCGTGTCGACCGTGAGGTCCTCGATCCACTCGGCGATGTTGTCGGCCTGGCTTTCGCCGTCGAGGATCTGCCGGCGCATGCCGTAGATGATCTCGCGCTGCTTGTTCATGACGTCGTCGTACTCGAGCAGATGCTTACGGATCTCGAAGTTGTGGTTCTCCACGCGCTTCTGCGCGGTCGCGATGGCGCGCGTCACGAGCTTGTGCTCGATCGGCTCGCCCTCCTCCATGCCCAGCCGCTCCATGATCTTCTGGATCCGCTGACTGCCGAAGATGCGCAGCAGGTCGTCCTCGAGCGAGAGATAGAAGTGCGAGGAGCCGGGATCACCCTGCCGCCCGGAACGCCCACGCAATTGGTTGTCGACGCGGCGCGACTCGTGACGCTCGGTGCCGACGATGTGTAGGCCGCCGAGGTCGACGACTTTCTGGTGCTCGGGCTCGGTGATCCGCCGCGCTTCGGTGAGCGCCGCCGCGCGGTCGTCGGCGGAGGCGGTGGCCGGATCGAGCCCCTTCTTTCTCAGCATCTCCTTCGAGAGGAAGTCCGGATTGCCGCCGAGCAGGATGTCGGTGCCGCGTCCGGCCATGTTGGTGGCGATGGTCACCGCGCCCTGGCGGCCCGCCTGCGCCACGATCTCGGCCTCGCGCTCGTGGTACTTCGCGTTGAGGACCTCGTGACGGACGCCACGCTTCTTGAGTAGCTTGGACACGGCCTCCGACTTCTCGATCGACACGGTGCCGACCAGCACGGGCTGGCCCTTCTCGTTGCGCTTGATGATGTCTTCGACCACCGCGTTGAACTTCTCGCGCTCGGTCTTGTAGACGACGTCCGGGTGGTTGATCCGGATCAGCGCGCGATTGGTGGGGATCACCGTCACGTCGAGCTTGTAGATCTTGGCGAATTCTTCCGCCTCGGTCTCCGCGGTGCCCGTCATGCCGGCCAGCTTGTCGTACATGCGGAAGTAGTTCTGGAACGTGATGGTCGCCAGCGTCTGGTTCTCACGCTCGATCCGCACGGCTTCCTTGGCCTCCACCGCCTGGTGCAGGCCGTCGGACCAGCGGCGCCCGGGCATCATGCGCCCGGTGAACTCGTCGACGATGATGACCTCGCCGTCCTTGACCACGTAGTCGACGTCGCGCTTGTAGAGCGCGTGCGCCCGCAGGCCCTGCTGCACGTGGTGGAGGATCGTGATGTGCTGCGGATCGTAGAGGTTGTCGACGCCAAGCAGCCGCTCGCACGACGCGATGCCCTGCTCGGTGAGCGAGACGGCCTTCGCCTTCTCGTCGACGATGTAATCACCTTCCCGCTGCTCTTCGATTTCCGACAGCTTGCCTTCGACGATGGTCGCGGCGCGCTTGAGCTTCGGGATGATGCGGTCGATCTTGTAATAGAGCTCCGTCGATTCTTCGGTCGGCCCGGAGATGATCAGCGGCGTACGGGCCTCGTCGATGAGAATCGAGTCCACCTCGTCGACGATCGCGTAATGCAGCGCGCGCTGCACCAGCTCCTCGAGCGAGAAGCGCATGTTGTCGCGCAGATAATCGAAGCCGAACTCGTTGTTGGTCCCGTAGGTGATGTCGCACTGATAGGCCGCGCGCCGGTCGATGGGCCGCAGCGCCGTCATGCGGATGTCGGGGGTGGCGTAGGAGGGATCGTAAGTGAACGACGCCTCGTGCTGGATCACACCGACCGAGAGCCCGAGCGCGTGGTACAGCGGTCCCATCCACTGCGCGTCGCGCTTGGCGAGATAGTCGTTCACCGTGACGATGTGCACGCCCTTGCCGGTCAGCGCATTCAGGTAGGCGGGCAGCGTCGCGACCAGCGTCTTGCCCTCGCCCGTGGCCATCTCGGCGATCTTTCCGTCGTGCAGCACCATGCCGCCGATGAGCTGCACGTCGAAGTGCCGCATGCCGAGCGTGCGGCGTGCCGCCTCGCGACAGACCGCGAAGGCCTCCGGCAGGACATCCTCGATCTCGGCGCCGTCGGCGATTCGCTTGCGGAGCTCGTCGGTTTTGCCTCGCAGCGCCGCGTCGTCGAGAGCGTGCACGGCGGGCTCGAGCGCATTGATCGTACTCACCACCGGCAGCATCCGTTTGACGTCGCGCTCGTGCTTGGTGCCGAAGATCTTCTTGAGGATGGCGTCGATCATCGCAGCAACATTATACGCCCCGCCTCCGCGCACCCTTTGCACGATGCTCGCGCAGCAGTGCGCGCGCGTGCTCGAGGGCGGCGGTTCCCGAGGCGGGCCCGCCCAACATCCGGGCGATCTCGCTCGCCCGCGCATCGCCGGTGATGACGTCGGCGCTCGCGCGTGTGCGGCCACCGCGCACGCTCTTGGCGACGCGCACGTGCTGGTGCGCGAGGGCGGCGATCGGCGCCAGGTGAGTGACGCACAGCACCTGCCGCGCCGCCGCGACGGCGCCGAGCTTCTGACCGACCGTGACCGCCGCGTGGCCTCCGATGCCGGCATCGACCTCATCGAACACCATGGTCGGCGCCCGCTCGTAACGGGCGAGGAGAACCTGGAGCGCCAGCATCGTACGCGCCAGCTCGCCGCCGGAGGCGATCCGCGCCAGCGGCCGCATCGGCTCGCCGGGGTTCGCGGTGAAACGAAACTCGACCCGCTCGCCGCCGCGCGGCCCCCAGTCTTCCGTCGGCAGCTCGGTGATCACGATCTCGAAGGCCGCGCGGTCCATCCCGAGCTCGCGCAGCTCCCGCTGCACGGCCGGCGCAAGCCTGGCCGCCGCCGTACGCCGGGCGCCGCCGAGGGCGTGCACGGCATCGGCCGTCTCGGCCTGCAGCTCGGCCAGCAGCCGCTCGTCTTCCTCCAGCAGCTCCTCGTGTCGTTGCAATCGGTCCAGCTCCGCCCCGGCTTCCGCCCGGAAGCCGAGCATCGCTTCCTCGGTGTCGCCGTACTTGCGCTTGAGCCGTGCGATCGCGTCGAGGCGGTCGTCGATCGCTTCCAGACGGCCGGGTTCGAACACGATCGTCTCGCGCAGCGCCCGGACAGACGCCAGCGTCTCGTCGACCTGCACCCGCGCGGTCTCCAGCGTCTCCGTCGGCGCGGCGAACGCGGGGTCGAGCCGACCGAGGTCGGTCAGGATGCGCGCGGCGCGCGCCATCCGGCTGGTCGCGGAGGCGGTGTCGTCCTGTAACAACGTGCCCACCTCGTGGAGCCCGGCCGCGAAGCGCTCGGCGTGCTGCAACCGGCGCCGCTCCGTCCTGAGCTCCTCCTCCTCTCCCGCCCGCAGCCGCGCCGCGTCGAGCTCGGACACCTGGAAGCGCAGGAGATCCTCGCGCTGCGCACGGTCACGCCCTGCGCCGCGACGCCGTTCCAGGTCCGCGCGCGCTTCACCGAGCTTCGCGAACAGCGCGGCGAAGCCTTCCCGCAGGGCCTCGGCTTCGGCGAACCAGTCGAGCAGCTCCAGCTGCCGCGCCGGCTCGAGCAGCCGCTGGTGCTCGTGCTGACCGTGAACCTGCACGAGCGTATCGCCGAGACGCTCGAGGAGTCCCACGCTGACGGCGGCGTCGTTGACGAATGCGCGGTGGCGACCGGCGCGCGAGAGCTCGCGGCGAATCACGATTTCGCCGTCCTCCGCCGTCAGCCCGGCCTCGTCGAGCACGGCTCTCGCCGCGCCGGACGCCGCGAAGCGCGCCGCGACGGTGGCCGTGTCGGCGTCCGCACGAATGAGCTCGCCCTGGGCGCGCGCGCCGCGCACGAGCAGGATCGCGTCGACCACGATGGACTTGCCGGCGCCGGTCTCGCCGGTCAGGACGTTGAAGCCGGGGCCGAAAGGGACGGTGACGTTCTCGACGACCGCGAAGTTGCGGATCCGCAGCTCGCGCAGCATCCAGCGACGATGCTAGGTCAGCGCGGCGCGATGCTCAAGATGTATCTCACCGTTCGCCCCACTTGAGCTTCGTGCGCAGCACGGTGAAGAAGTCGGTCCGGGGGAACCGGACCAGCCGCACGCGGCCGGCGGCCTTGCTGATCTCGACGACGTCGCGCTCGCGCAGCGGGACGCCCACCTGGCCGTCGACCGTCAGCATAACCTCCTGATCGGTCATGAGCGTCACTTCGATGCGCTGAATGGCCGGCAGGACGATCGGCCGGTTGGTGAGCGTGTGCGACGCGATCGGCACGAGCACGATCGCATCCATCGTGGGAAACAGAATCGGGCCGCCGGCGGAAAGGCAATACGCCGTGGACCCGGTCGGCGTCGAGACGATCAGACCGTCGGCCCGGTACGCGGTCGCGTGGCCGCCCTCGACCGCGACGTGAAGATTGACGATGCGGCTCATGGCCGACTTCGTGATCACGACGTCATTGAGGGCGGTGTACGCGCCGAGCGTCACGCCGGCGCGCACGTGCCGCGCCGACAGCAGCATGCGCTCGTCGATGGCCATGCGCCCCGCGAGGGCCGCCTCCACCGCCGGCAGCATCTCGTCCAGCGTGGTGGCGGTGAGGAAGCCCAGATCGCCGAGGTTCACCCCGAGAATGGGCACGCCGAGGTCGCCGACGGCGCGCGCCATCGAGAGCAGGGTTCCGTCGCCGCCCAGCACCACTAGGAGGTCGACCTGCGCCGCCAGCTCGGACTTGTGCACGCTCGACAGCGCCGCCGCCGGCGCCAGCGCGGCCGTCTCTTTCTCCAGCACGACCGACAAACCACGTGAGCCGAGCCACGCGATCAGCCGGGCGAGGGCATCGGCGGCGCCGGCCGCATCCGGCTTGGCGACGAGGCCGACGCGAGTCACGCCAACGCCTGCACCGTGCGGTCGATGATTCCTTCGAGATTCGCCGCGGTCCGTCCATGCATCGAGAGATGGAGGAAGAACTCGCGGTTGCCCTTCGGCCCGCGCAGCGGCGACGCCGTCACGCCGAGCACGTGCCAGCTGCGCAGGACCGCGTACCGGGCCAAACGCTGCACGACCGCGCGGTGCTGCGCGGGGTCGCGAACCACGCCGCCCTTGCCGACGTGCTCGCGTCCCGCTTCGAACTGCGGTTTGACGAGCGTGATCACCTCGCTCCGCGGCGCCAGCACGTTGAAGATGGCCGGGAGGACCTTCTCGAGCGAAATGAACGCCACATCGACGACCGCCAGCGTTGGCTGATCGCCGAAGAGCCGCGGATCGAGCGTGCGCGCATTCGTGTGCTCCATGACGACCACCCGCGCGTCCTTGCGGAGCTTGTCATCGAGCTGCCCGCTGCCGACATCGACCGCGTACACCATGCTCGCGCCGCGCTGCAGCAGACAATCGGTGAACCCTCCGGTCGACGCGCCGACGTCGACGCAGATGCGTCCCTTGACGCTGGTGCCGAAGTGCTCGAGGGCGTGCGCGAGCTTCTCGCCACCGCGGCTGACGTAGGGCGAGCGTCCTTTCAGCTCGATCTCGGCCTCGGTCGACACGAGCGCGCCGGCCTTGTCCGCGCGCTGCCCGTCCACCAACACGTCGCCGGCCATGATTGAGCGCAGAGCCTTTTCGCGCGTCTCGAGCAGCCCCTTCTCCACCAACAGCCGATCCAACCGCATCCGCGTCGCCACGCCGTCGATTATAGGCGTGCGCTTCTCCGGAACGGCCGGTGGCCGCTTCTCAGGAACGGCGCGCTTGTCCGGGGTTACGGGCGTCCGCTTGTCCGCGGTCGCAGAAGGAGCAGCAGCACCGCGCCTACCAGAAACCCGCCGATGTGAGCGAACCACGCTACGCCTCCACTTTCCGCGCCCCGCGTCGAGGCGCTCACGGTGAGATAGCCAAAGAGCAGTTGGATGACGATCCAGACGCCGATCACCGCCATGGCGGGGATGTGCACAAACCGCCAGAAGAATGCGAAGCCCACGACCGTCAGGATGGTCGCGTACGGAAACAGCAGGAGATAGGCGCCCAGCACACCCGACACGGCGCCGCTGGCGCCGATCATGGGGACGACCGAGCCGGGCGCGGTCAGTGTCTGCGTGAGCGCGGCTCCGACGCCGGCCAGCAGATAGAAGATGAGGAACCGGCCGTGGCCGAGCGTGTCCTCGACGTTGTCGCCGAAGATCCACAGATAGAGCATGTTTCCCGTCACGTGCACCGGATTGAGCGAGTGCATGAACATCGACGTGAACAGGGTGACAACCGGCCCCGGGAAATCATCGAGGGCCATGCAGCTCCCGCTGAGCTGGCACGGCCTCGCGCCGAACTCGACCACGAAGGCCTCAGCGGCTCCGGAGCCCGCGCTCGCTCCACTGCCCGCACCCAGCGAAAGCTCGTAGAGATAGACGAGAAGGTTCAGCACGATCAACCCAATGGTGACCACGGGCACCGAACGACTCGCCACGTCGTCGCGCAGCGGAATCACCGCGCGACGTCCGCCGGTCGAAGGACGATGATCGTCGGCCGCGCCAGATAGCGATCTGCCACACGCGTGAGGTCCGCCACCGTGACGGCATCCACCGCGCGGGCATATCGCTCGGGCCAGTCCCAACCGCCGCCGATGAGCTCGTAATACGCCAGGTACCACGCGTGGCGTGCGCTCGTGCGGCGATCCATTGCGAGATTGCCGAGCAGCCACGCCTTCGCGCGCGCGAGCTCGCGATCTTCGACCGCGTCGCGCCGAACACGGTCGACCTCCGCGAGAACGCCGGCCAGCGCGGCTTCCGAGGTCGCAGGCGCTGTGCCGATGTACGGCAGGAAGAGCGCCGGTCCGGTACGGTTCGTGGTCAGGACGCCGGTTGAGTACGCGAGTCCCCGTCGGTCACGCAGCTCGACGAAGAGCCGACTGGACATGCCGCCGCCGAGGATGGCGCCGAGCACGCGCATCGGCGCGTAATCGGGATGCGTGAGCGGCGGCGCGAGGAATCCGACGAGCACTTGCGCCTGCCGCGCGTCACGCTCGACGAGCCGGCGCTCGCCGCGCGGCACGACGTCAGGGGCCGGCCGCACGTCGCGGCCGGCCCCGCTCGGCAGCGACTTGAAGAGTCGCTCAGCGGCGGCGATCACGCGGCGCCTCGGCACGCCGCCGGCGATCGCGAGCACCATGCTGTCGGCGCGATATGCCGCCGCATAGCGCTCGAGCAGCGCCTCTCGCGGCAGCCGCGCCACACTTTGCGCGCGTCCGAGGCGCGGCCAGGCGTAAGGATGACTGCCATAGACGTCGACGAGCGCGGCGTCGAAGGCTCGCGGAAAGGGCTCATCCGCGCGCGACTGCAGCTGTCCGACGATCAGGGCGCGCTCCTTCTCGATCTCTGCCTCAGGGAACGTCGGCTCGAGCGCGACGTCGGCGAGCAGCGCGAGCAGCGCTTCCCAATGGCGGGCGATCGCCGTGCCGGTGAGCTCGGAGTAATCGACGTCGCCGGAAGCATCGAGGACGCCTCCCAGCTCCTCCACCGCCTCGAGGAGCGACTGCCGTGAGTATCGCTTGGTACCGCGCAGGAGGGCGCGCTGCATGAAATTCGTCACGCCGGCGGTCTCGGCGCTTTCGAAAGCCGAACCGCTGCGCACCATCAGGGACGCCGCGACGACACCGACGGCGGGATCCTCGCGCACGAGAACCACAAGACCATTCCGCAGCACGTGACGCTCGATGGCCGGACCTTGCGCCGCCACGGACGGCGCAAGCAGCGCGACCGCAATGAGCGTCAGCAGGAGCCACCTCATCGCGCGCCCGTCGGTGGCAGCAACGCGAGCCGCGTGTAGCGCTCAGGGTCGAGATAACGCCTGGCCACCGCGCGCACTTGTGCCGCCGTGACCGACCGGATGCGAGTCACGTACGCGAGCTCATCGTCGAGCGTCCAGACGGTCTCGGCGTAGCCGAGCGCGCGTGCACGGCCTTCGGCCGTCTCCGTCTCGAACTCGTGCTCCGCTTCCGCGGCGGTGATTGCGCGGCGAAGCTCGGCGTCGGTCACGCCGGTCTCGCGAACACGCTTGATCTCGGCGAGGATTTGCTCCTCCGCACGCGCGAGGTTCGCCGGCGGCAGCTGCGCGCTCACCGTCACCGCACCCGCTCCCTCCATCGGGGACAGCGAGGCGCTCACCGCGACGACGAGCCCATCGCGCTCGCGCACCGCCTGCACCATTCGCGATGATCGGCCGCGGCCGAGAATCCACACGAGGAGATCGAGGGCGGGCGTATCGGCGTGATTCAGTCGCGGCGCCGGCCATGCCAGTCCGAGATGCGCCTGCGCGCCGGGGTGCACGAGTTGTTGCCGCTGCGGACCGAAGGGCGGCGGTGGGGCGACGGGGAGGCGTGTAATACCACCACGCGGCAACCGACCGAATGTGGACGCTGCCGTAGCCAGCACCTGGGCGGGATCTACGGCGCCCACGACGACGACCGTGAAGGCCTCCGGCACGTAGTGCCGACGATAGAAGCTGGCGAGTGTCTCGCGGGTGAGTCCTCGAATGAGCTCCGGCGTGCCGATGATTTGACGTCCGTACGGATGGCCCTCGAACAGTTGCGTATACAGCTGACGGCCCAGGCGGCGACGCGGCGTATCGTCGCTCAGACGCATTTCTTCGAGGACGACCTCCTTTTCCTTCTCGAGGACATCCGCGTCGAGCGTGGCGTTCACCGCGATGTCGGCGAGCATCTCGAGGCCGGGGATCATGCGGCGCGCGGGGAGCGTGACGTAATAGAACGTGTAGTCCCACGACGTCCCGGCGTTCATGCGGCCGCCGACACCTTCGACGTCGCGCTCGACGAACCCACCGGGTCTCGACGTCGTGCCGCGAAAGAGCATGTGCTCGAGGTAGTGTGCGAGCCCGAGCTCGCTCGCCGTCTCGTCGCGCGCGCCGGCGCGTACCCACAACTGCAGTGCGACGACGTCGCTCCCGCGATGCTGCTCGATGATGACCGGAATCCCATTCGCGAGCACATGCCGTGTCGGGATCGATGCCACTGCTGGACGGGGACGCGCGGGAGGCCGAGCAGTGCCGCATCCCCAACTCGTCACAAGGACGACCAGGACGAAAGTAAGGGGTGCCACCCGGACCATAAGCCCTAAGAGCCTATCACGGCAGGCATCTTTGGCCGTCGCTTCATCGGTCGGACCCTTGGGATGTCCGTGGGCAATTTGCCGGGGGCCCCGGTTCGTGGGTGAAAGGCACATCGCCCTCGCGAGCACGAATTACGCATCGCAAGTCATTGTTTCTTCAAGGGCAAAGCCGTGCTCTCGCCCCTGGCAGTGCCCTTGCACACACTCCGAGCGATTGTTCGGGAACCGCAAACGCGGTCCATGGATCTCAAGCAGGAGACGTGGTGACCAGATCGGGCGGCGGCCAATGGGGGTCGCGCCAGTCAACCCAAACCACATACCGATAGAAAGGGACGCGATGAAGAGAGTACTTGCCGGCTTGATGAGCGCCTTCGCGATCGCCACGTTTGCCACGGCGACCGTCGAGGCCCAGACCCAGTGCCCGCCCGAAGTCACGAAGGCCAAAGAGCAGCTGAACATGCGCACGGCGAAGGCTGATACCGTCCAGGCGCCGCGCTCGCTCGCGGGTGCGCGCCAGGAGGCCCCGCGCGGCCAGGACATCCAGGCGCCGCGTGGCCAGGACGTGCAGGCTCCGCGTGGCCAGCGGATCGAGGCTCCGCGCGGTCAGGATGTTCAGGCACCGCGCGGTCAGGATGTTCAGGCGCCGCGCTCGCTCGCAGGCGCGCGTCCGATCGAGGCGCCGCGCGGTCAGGATGTTCAGGCGCCACGCGGTCAGGATGTTCAGGCGCCGCGCGGTCAGGATGTTCAGGCGCCGCGCGGTCAGGACGTGCAGGCGCCGCGCGGTCAGGATGTTCAGGCGCCGCGTGGCCAGGATGTTCAGGCGCCGCGTGGTCAGCGGATCGAGGCCCCGCGTGGTCAGGATGTTCAGGCGCCGCGCGGTCAGGACGTGCAGGCTCCGCGTGGTCAGGATGTTCAGGCGCCGCGCGGTCAGGACGTGCAGGCGCCGCGTGGTCAGGACGTGCAAGCTCCGCGTGGTCAGGACGTGCAGGCTCCGCGTGGTCAGGATGTTCAGGCGCCGCGTGGTCAGCGGATCGAGGCCCCGCGTGGTCAGGATGTTCAGGCGCCGCGTGGTCAGGACGTGCAGGCTCCGCGTGGTCAGGATGTTCAGGCGCCGCGTGGTCAGGACGTGCAGGCCCCGCGTGGTCAGGATGTTCAGGCGCCGCGCGGTCAGGACGTGCAGGCCCCGCGTGGTCAGGATGTTCAGGCGCCGCGCGGTCAGGACGTGCAGGCTCCGCGTGGTCAGGACATCCAGGCGCCCCGCGGCCAGGATGTGCAGGCGCCGCGTGGTCAGGACGTGCAGGCTCCGCGCTCGCTCGCCGGTTCCAAGGCTGGCAGCAGCAAGGCCTTCAGCCTCGTGAAGGAAGCCGAGGCGGCGTGCGCAAAGGGCGATATGGCGACGGCGAAGGCCAAGGCCGAAGCGGCCATGGCCGTGATGAAGTAGTTCCGTCTCGAATCCCGTCGTTCGAGGCTCCAGGAGGGACAACCTCCTGGAGCCTTTTCTTTTCCGCTACAATCTTCTCGTGCGCAGTTTCCTCGGCGCGCTGCTGGTGTTCCTGGCCCCCACCCTCGCGACGGCCCAGCCGGGACTCTCACTCCAAGAGGCGTTGCTCCGCGCCAAGCCGGCGGTCGCGCTCGTGATCGCGGAGGTAGGCGGCAGCGTCGCAGTTCGCTGTGGCAGCGGGACGGAAACGTCGGTGACGCCGCCGCCAATCCGCGAAACCGGGACCGGGTGGTTCGTCGCGTCGTCGGGCTGGCTCATAACGAACGGTCACGTCATCTCCCCGGCTCACCGCCCGTCCGAGCGCGTGGCGCGCGAGTTGACCCAAAGAGCCGTCGAGCAGACCTGTGGTGCGGCGCCTGGAACCGGCCTGGCCAAGCTCGAGCCGTCGATCTCCGTGCTGCTCGGGAACGGCGTGCGTCTGCCCGCGAGCGTCGCGAAATACACTCCGCCCGCGGCCGGTGAGGCGATGTCGGGGCAGGACCTCGCGTTGCTGAAAGTCGAGGCCGCAGACATGCCCATCTTGGCGCTGGCCGACTCCACTCAGGCGCGGATCGGCGACCGAATGCACGTCATCGGATTCCCCGACGTCGTGCTCAGTCACGAACTGCTGAACTCCTCGGCAAAGATGGAGGCGTCGGTCACCAGCGGCGCGATTTCCGGGTTCAAACAGGACCGCGCGAATCGGCCGGTCATCCAGACCGATGCGGCGGCGGCGGGTGGGAACAGCGGCGGGCCGGCCGTCAACGATGTGGGCGAAGTGATCGGTGTCCTGACGTTCGTCACGGTGTCGTCGACGACGGACATCGTCCAAGGGTTCAATTTCGTCATTCCGTCGGCGGCGGTCGCGAAGTTCCTGGAGGGTACGCCCGTCCCGCGCGGCGAGTCGAGCCGGTTCAACGCGGTCTGGTATCCGGCGCTACGCGATCACTTCTCCGGCAACGCCCGGCGCGCGCGCGGCGAGCTGGCTGAGGCGAACCGGCTGCTTCCCGAGCTGCCGGACGTGCGGCGCGTGACCGGCGAAAACGAAGACCGACTCAAACGCGAGCCTCTGCTCCCATGGACGCAAGTAGCGATCGGCATGCTCGCTGCCAGCGGGGCTGGCTGGGCGGTGCTGCTGCTGCGTCGTCAGCGACGCAACCGGTTCCGAATTCCTCCTGCGGAGATGATGCGACTGCTCGAAGGTCCAGAGCCGCCGACCATTCTCGACGTGCGTGCCGCGGACACGTATGCGCACAGTCCGGTGCGGATTCCGCATTCCGTGCACGTACCGATGGACACGCTCACCGATGGCACGCCTCGCGTGCCCGCCGACCCCTCGCGCACCGTCGTGGCGTACTGCACGTGACCCGATGAGATGACGAGCGCCCGTGTGGCGCGCCGCCTGCGACAGCTCGGATTCCGAGACGTGCGCATTCTCAAGGGGGGCCTCGGGTCGTGGGCGAACGCGGGATTCCCGTTGGAATCCAAGGCCTGACTCGAGGTTCGTCCGTCAGGCTCCGTGGCCGCGCACGCGGCCGGCCGTGAAGTGAAAGTGAACGTGATAGACGACCTGGCCGCCATCGGGACCGGTGTTCACGCTGATTCGATAGCCCTTCTCGGCGAAGCCCTTCATCTCGCCGAGACGACGCGCAGCGACGAAGCAGCGGCCGATGACGTCAGCGTCTGCGTCCGCCAGCTCGGCGATCGAGGCAACGTGGCGCTTGGGCACGATGAGAATGTGCACCGGCGCTTTCGGATAGATGTCCTTGAAGGCGATGACATGCTCATCCTCGTATTCGATGTCGGCGGCGGTCTGGCGAGCCACGATGCGGCAGAAGACACAGTCCGTCACGGCGGCCTCCGGAACGTGTGGCTATAATACGGCGTTCATCAATTTGCATCGACGAGAAGGAGTGGGTGCATGGGTACCTGTCCGAAGTGCAAGCAGCGAATCCGAAAGAACGGCAACCACGTGAAGCTCGGCGTGATCTGGTATCACAAGACCTGTCCCGCTCGTCCCGCCAAGCAATCCTGAGCGCGCGCGGTTCGTGTCAGGCTGGCGCCTTGTGGCGCCGCCACTGACAGGGCGCCTCCGCGCGCGCCCGCAGCGTCAGGTCATCGTCGATCACCAGTGAGCCGTCGACCCAGTCGGGGTCCGCCGTGTCCGGATTCGGATCGACGGCGATGAGATCCGCACCGACCCACACCACGGTCACCGCCGCGTGGCCCCGCTGATACCGCACGACGCGGCCCTCCACGTCGTCACCTTCCTCCTGTTGGAGGACGATCGGTTGGAAGGCGACCACGGGCCAGCCGAAGAAGTCTCCGCTGACGCCCGGCGGTAAGCACGGAACGCTGCTGAGCAGCGTCACGCCGCGCGGCGCCGTCCGACATCCGGCCAGGAGCGCGAGCGCCACGACGACGCAGAGCGCGCGGCGCACGCGGCTATTTTGCGAAATGGTCGCGCGCGAGCGGTGGCCGCACGTCGCTTCCTGAAAACAGGAGGGTGACGATGATCTCCACCGAGGCGCCGCCGCCGAGTCCCTGGCAGCCGATGGCCGCGCGCGTCGGCTTGCCGCGCTCGCCGAACAACTCGACGAGCAGATCCGCGGCGCCGTTGATCACGCGCGGCTGATCGTTGAAGCCGGGCGCCGAGTTCACGAATCCGAGCATGTGAACGACCTGCTGCACACGATCGAGGTCGCCCAGCGCATACTTCACCGCCGCCAGCGTCGTGATCGCGGCGAAGCGTGCGGCGTCCCGCCCCTGCTCGAGCGTGAGGTCCTTGCCGACGACACCCGGCAGGTAGGCCTGCCCGTTCTTGCGCGGTGTGGTGCCGGAAAGGTAGAGCAGATTCTGCACCGGAAAATGCGAGATGTAGTGTGCACCGGAGACGTTGCTGCGATAGAGATCCTCGAGGTTCGGCAACTCCAGCCCCAGCGTCGCGAGCTTCTGTTCCACCTTCATGTCAACCTCCGGCGCTTGAAAGCGAGAGGGCCGGGTTCACGACCCGGCCCTTCGTCGTCTTCGGGATTATAGCGCCCGGCGCCGCACGGGACAGCGCGCCGCATTCTTCTCGACGAGGGCGCGGCGAGCATCGGCGTGATGTTGAATGCGGCGCATGCCTGAGCGCGCGCCGCGACCCAAGCGAATCCTCGGCTACTGGCGGGCGTTCATTGCCCCGATGAATGCCGGCCGAGCGTTACGGGGTTTCGCCGAGGTTCCTCCGGGTGAGGCTTGGGCTCGGACCTTTCTCGCCGGGGCCGCCCAGTGTGTCGACCGCGGGCCGCGCTGTCCACGACGGGGTCGCTGCGCACATCAGATAGTCGCCGTCCAGGCGCTCGATGCGCGCCTGCTCGCAGCCCTCCTGGACGTCGTGCCCGCCCACGATCACCCACGTCCAGTTCTCTCCCGGAGACAGCAACAGCCAGAACGCCAGCCACACCTTCACTGCGAGACGGATATTGCGCGCTGCTCGACGAATATTGCGCGTCGACATAACCAAACCCCTCAGTTCGACCGCGGCCCGTGGGTTCGGGCGTCGGGGTCAATGAACCCCATGGCCTTGAAACGCATCTCGACCGGCACGCCGTAGACCTTGACGGTCGAGCCTCGCTCCACGATCCGATCGAGATTCGCTCTGAGATTCGACACGTCGACGCTCACGCGACCGCCGTCCACCCGGAGCACCAGCGTGCGCCCGACGAGCGATTCCACCTCGCCGACGAGCTCTACCCACCGCTGGTCGTCGTTCGGCAACAGCATCGGCGGCGTTGTGACGTTCGTCTTTTTGGCCGTGGTGACCTCGGATGGCGTCGCGGTCGAGGCCGGGACGACCGCCGGGGTGACCCCACCTGCTGAAGGCCGCGCGTCGGTCGTCACCGACTTCGCCGACGGAACGACGGGTTGCCTCGGGCCCGTGGCGGGCGGCGCGGTCGCGTTGGGAGCCGTCGGCGTCGAGCCCTCGGTCGAGGGCGCAAGGACTGGACCGGCGGGCGCGGGCGTGGCCGCCGCGGGCGAAACCGGTGCCGGGATTACTGGGGCCGCGGACGGTGGTCCAGCCGGCGCCGGAGCCGTCGGCGCAGCCGATCGCGCGCTCTGCAGCTGCGCCAGGGCCGCCTCGGCGTTGGGCCCACTCCCGACTCCTACAGCAGTGATTTCGTGAGGGCTTCGGCCCTCGAGGCCGAGCACCGAGACGCGCGAGCCGGCCGTGACGGCCCCCTCACGCCGGGCCGCGGCGATGCCGACGTAATAGAGAACACCGTCATCACCCCGCACGATCAAAAAGCCTTCATTGGTGACGATGGCCGGCCATTCCAGCACCCCGTTCACGAGGCGCGGATCGCCGGCGCCCGCGCCAACGATCGACGGTGCAGCCAGAATCAACACAGTCACGCATACGCAGAGCAATCGCGACATAGGCAGGCCCTCCGGTACGGCGCTCTGGCAAGTGAAATGCCAAGCCGCATTTCACTCGGTTTTTCTCGACGTAGCGTCGGCCCAGCGCCCGATCTGTCGTCAAATCCGACAGTACGCGCCGAGACGATACGTGTGGCAGCCGCGCGTTGCAAGTTTTCGGAGTGGAGGTCGTCCCGCGTCCGCCGGTGGCCGCTTCGAACCGCGCTGGAGCGACGCCGTCAGCCAGGTACCGCGTCACAACGACGGTATTGATCTCGCGCGACTCTGGATTTATCGTTGCGCTCCCGGTGGCTACCGGCAGGCAGCCGTTACGGGAGGATTGACCGATATGAAGCAACTCGCTGCGATTGTGGTTGCGCTCCTGATTTCCGTGGCCGGCGTGGAAGCTCAGAACACCACCGCTCCCGCCGCCAGCGTCGGCACGGAACGAAGCACGCTCGAGATCATCAACCGCGCCGAGGTCGCCATCGTCTTCGACATCAGCTGCGATCAAGGCAACAACTGGGACGCCATGACGCTGCCCGCGGGAACGAACGGGACGTACTACTGCATGAACCCCACCACGCCGCCGAACTTGTGGTTCCGCCTGGCGACGCAGGTGCCCGGACAACCGCGTCGAGAAGTGCGCGGGCCGCTCGGATGGAAGAGTCGAAACGAGATCGTCTGGGATCAGGGCCTGGAGATGTGGTTTCTCCGGGGTGTCGGCTCGCCGTGATCGGAGCGAGTCACTCGATCATCTAGTCCGCATCTGATCCGCTCCGAGGATACACGCCGCCCCCGGTCAGTGACGTCCCGACCACCCTCCGGCCGAGCCTCGGACCACAACTGCGAGCATGCCGAGAAGAACCAGCAGCATCGCACCCGGGGCCGGCACCGTGATCGCGAGATTCCACGTAATCGAGGTATCCGAGAAGTGCTCCGGCTCAAACGCGATCCGCTCGTCGACAAAGGCGAGGAGCCCGAAGACGTACGAGCCGGCAGGCAACAGGCCATGAAACTCGACGCTGAACTGATTGGGCGCACTGCCGCGAACGAAGCTGAATATGGACGATTGCGGATCGAGCGACTGTATCGACACGAAAATCGCATTCAGCGGAAACGGGTCGCCGGCCTTTCGCGCCGATAGCTGAAGATCGACGCCGACGGCGACGTCGGGCATGAAATTCAGCATGAAGGAGCTATTGGCGAACAAAAACGGTCCGACGGCGTCGCCGGTGCTTTCGGCATGCGAGAACGCGGTGCCGCTCGTGACGACGCCGCCATCGACACCGACGGTGGCGTTGACGGTCGCTGAGCCGAAGAGTGTTCCGTTCGTCACCCGCCTGAAATCAGACACCGCCAGATCGATGGCAGGCTCGTTGTCGCTCTGTCTCGCGGGACCGCAGCCGGCGGCACAGTCGGGGCCTAAAAAGAGCGTGTTGACACCGGCCGTCCACATGACGGGGAAGCCATCAGCTGATGCCGTCCAGAGGATCCCGATCACCACGGTCGTCGCCATGAGTACTCGCATAGCCGGCCTCCATAGACGTCGAGGCGTCTGCGGTGCTCGCGCGTTACGCTTGGAAGGGCCCGATATCAGCACACGCGATGGCGGGCGTCAATAGGTGTTTGCCCTGGCGCGCGTGCTCGTGGGATGAAAAACATGACGGCGGGCCCGTTGGCCCGGCGACGTCACCGTCACCGGCTCAACGCGACCCGCCGCCTCGAGTCAGATTCCTCTTGGTCGCCGGAATCTGGATTGGTGGAGGGTAAGGGATTCGAACCCTCGACCTCGGCGTTGCGAACGCCGCGCTCTCCCAACTGAGCTAACCCCCCAACGTCGAAAGCGTTCGTATCTTACACGCGTTCGGCGAGCGCTCCAACCGCCGTCACTTCGATTCGCCGCCGTCCTTGCCGCGCATCGTCTGGAACAGGCCCAGCAGGTCCATCGGCAGCGGGAAGAACGTCGTCGTGTTCCGCTCGGAGGCGATCTCGCGCATCGTCTGCAGATACCGGAGCTGCACGGCCACGGGGAACCGCGTGAGCACCTCGGCCGCCTCGCCCAGCTTGGCCGCCGCCTGGAACTCACCCTCGGCGTTGATGACCTTCGCGCGCCGCTCGCGCTCGGCCTCCGCCTGCTTGGCCATCGCGCGCTGCATGTCCTGCGGCAGGTCGATCTGCTTGACCTCGACGTTCGCCACCTTGATGCCCCACGGCTCCGTGTGCTCGTCGATGATCCGCTGCAGCTGCTGGTTGATCTTGTCGCGCGCGGACAAGAGGTCGTCGAGCTCCACCTGACCGAGCACGCTGCGCAGCGTCGTCTGCGCGATCTGCGACGTCGCATAGAGATAGTCCTGCACCGCGATCACCGCCTTGACCGGATCGATGACGCGGAAGTAGATCACCGCGCTCACCTTGAGCGACACGTTGTCGCGCGTGATCACGTCCTGCGGCGCGACGTCGAGCGCGACTGTTTGCAAACTCACCTTCACCATGCGGTCGATGAACGGCGCCAGCAGCACGAGCCCGGGACCGTTGCCGGTGCCGCCGGGATTGAGCAGCGCGCGCGCGTTGCGCCCCAGCCGAAAGACCACCCCCCGCTCGTACTCGCGCAGGATCTTGGCATAGGAGCCGATGAAGATCACCGCGGCGATCACCACCACGAAGATCAGCGCCGAGTCGATCGAGATCATCGCGTCCCTCCCCCCGAAGCGTCGCTGCCGACCACGCGCAGGGTCAGCCCTTGAACGTCCACCACGGTGACCGCCGTGCCGTCGGGCAGCGGTCGGTCGGCGACGGCGCGCCAGATCTCGCCGTGCACGCTCACCTGCCCCTCGGGGCCGAGCGCGCCACGCGCGACGCCGCTCTGTCCGACCAGGCCGGTGACGCCGAGCAGGGGCCGCCGGCGGAGCGCGCGCACGCCCAGCGTGAGCGCGAACAGGACGAAGCCGGCGGTCAGCGCCACCGTCGGCACGAGCACGCGCCAGGACACGCGGAAGCCCACCTCGGGAGCGTCGTAGAGCATCAGCGAGCCGAGCGCCATCGAGACGATGCCGCCGATGGCGAGCACACCATGGCTCGTCACCTTCACCTCCGCGATGAACAGGACGATCGCGAAGAGGATCAGCAGCAGGCCAGCGAAGTTGATCGGCAGGCTCTGGAACGCAAAGAACGCCAGGATGAGCGAGATGCCGCCGATCACGCCGGGCAGGATCGCGCCGGGCGTCGAGAGCTCGAAGATGAGGCCGAGGGTGCCGAGCATCATCAAGACGTACGCGACGTTCGGATCGGTGATGACGGCGAGCACCCGGTCACGGAAGCCGATCTCGATCGGCCTGGCCACCGCATCGCGGGTGGCGAGCGTGACCGCGCCCCGCGCCGTCTTCACGGTGCGGCCGTCGAGCTTCGTCATGAGATCGGGAATCGAGTCCGCGACGAAGTCCACGACCTTCAGCTGCACCGCCTCGCGCTCCGTCACGGACACCGACTGGCGTACCGCTTTCTCACCCCAGTCGGCGTTGCGACCTCGCTCGACGGCGATCGTGCGAATGAACGCGGCCGCATCGTTCTCGACCTTGCGCATGCTCTCCTTGTCGATGCCACCGCCAACCGCGACCGGATGCGCCGCACCGATATTGGTGGCCGCGGCCATCGCCGCGACATGGGCGGCCATCGTGATGAAGACCCCCGCCGACGCGGCGCGCGCGCCGGTCGGCCCGACCCAGACGATCACCGGAATTTCCGCGCTCAGCAGGCGCTGGCAGATCGCGCGCATCGAGCGTTCCAAACCGCCGGGAGTGTCGAGCTGGATCACCAGCGCCTGCGCGCCGCTCGCTTTCGCCCGCGCGATCGCGCTCTCGACGAGCCGCAGCGTGACGGGGCTGATGACCCCATCGACCACGACGGTGGCCACCGGCGCCGAAGCCGCCGCGGCGGGCGCACGGGCGGCCGCGGCGAGCACGAGGAGCGCGGTCAGGGCGACGACACCGTGGACGCGTGGCCTCATCGACCGAGCGCGAGCACGCTCACGAGCTCGAACATGAGGTTGGCGGCGAGCAGCGAGGTGATCTGCCCCGGACCGTCGTACGGCGGCGAGACCTCGACGATATCGGCGCCCACCAGCGTGTGGCCGGCGAGGGAGCGGACGAGCGTGAGCGCCTCGAACGAGGTGAGCCCGCCGACCTCCGGCGTACCGGTCGCCGGCGCATAGGCGGGATCGACCGCGTCGATGTCGAACGAGCAGTACACGGGACCACCGCGCAGGCGCGCAAGCCGCTCGGCGGCCCACGCGGTGCCCTGCTCCTTCACGGCTTCGATCCGTAGCACCTCGAGACCATGCTGGTCGTGGAAGGCGAAGTCGTCCGAGCCGTACAGCGGTCCGCGAATCCCCACCTGGATCATGCGACGTCCGTCGACGGCGCCCTCCTCGATGGCGCGGCGAAACGGGGTGCCGTGGAAGAACTTGCTGCCGAAATACTCGTCCCACGTGTCGGGGTGCGCGTCGAAATGCACGACGCCGAGCGGGCCGTGGCGGCGCGCCAGCGCGCGCAGGATGGGCAGCGAGATCGAGTGGTCGCCGCCCACGCACAGCGGGATCGCCCCCGCCTGCACGACGGCGTCGATTCGCCGCTCGATCACCTCGAACGTCCGCTCGATCGAGATCGGCACCACGTCCACGTCACCGCAGTCCGCCACGCGCAGGCGATCGAACGGGTGCACCTTTAGCACCGGGTTCCACGTGCGGATCAGCGACGACTGCTCGCGCACGGCGCGCGGGCCGAAGCGCGCGCCCGTCCGATAGGACGTCCCGCCGTCGTAGGGCACGCCGAGCAGCGCGACGTCGAGCCCGGCGACCTCGGAGGCCGCCGGCAGCAGCATGAACGTCGCGATCTGACCAAAGCGCGGCGACTGGAACGGATTTCGCGGGGGCGGCAGTGGGCTGGCCGAGGTCGGCTCGGTCATCGGCTCAGGGCGCGCCGCCCAGCGAGGCCACGGCGTGCGCGAGCAGCGCCGCCTCTTCGAGAGAGTTGTAGACGGAAAAGCTCGCGCGACTCGTGCCGACGACGCCGCACCAGCGCATCAGCGGCTGCGCGCAATGGTGACCGGCACGTACCGCGATGCCTTCGGCGTCGAGCGCCGCGGCCACGTCGTGAGGGTGCCAGCCGTCGATCGCGAACGACACCACCGCGCCGCGCTCGCGCCGCGGCCCGAACACGCGCACGCCAGGGATCGCGCTCAGCAGCTCGACCGTGTGCACGGCGAGCGCCTGCTCGTGCTCGCGCACGCGCTCCATCCCGAGCTTTTCGAGGTACTCGATGGCCGCGGTGAGGCCGACGGTCTCGGCGATCGGGGGCGTGCCGGGCTCGAGCCGCCACGGCAGGTCGTTCCACGTGGCGCGGTCGACCCAGACTTCCTTGATCATCTCGCTGCCGCCGCGCGCCGGCTCGAGCGCCTCCAGCACGGGGCGGCGCCCGTAGAGCACACCGAGTCCAGTGGGTCCGAGCATCTTGTGGGCGGAGAACGCGTAAAAGTCGCAGCCAAGCGCGAACATATCAAGCGGCAGGTGAGGCACGGCCTGAGCGCCGTCGACGAGCGTCAGCGCGCCCATCCGGCGCGCGCGAGCCACGAGCTCGGCCACGGGGTTGATCGTGCCGAGCACGTTCGAGACGTGGGCGAACGCGAAGACCCGTGTGCGGTCCGTGAGCAGCCGATCTGCCGCCGCGAGGTCGAGCGTGCCCTCGCCGATGAGCGGCACCGAGCGGATCTTGGCCCCCCGGTCACGCACGGCGACCTGCCAGGGCACCAGGTTGGAGTGGTGCTCCATGTCCGTGACGAGAATCTCGTCGCCGGCCTTCAGCGTCCGTCCGATGGCCTCGGCCACGATCGAGATCGCATCGGTCGTCCCGCGCGTGAACACGATCTCTTCACGGCCGGCCGCCCCGATGAAACGCTGCACGCGCTCGCGCGCGATCTCGTAGAGTTCCGTCGCCTCCTCACCCAGCGTGTGAATGGAGCGATGCACGTTCGCGTGCGAGGTTTCGTAGTAGCGCGCCATCGCCTCGATGACGGCGCGCGGCTTCTGGCTCGATGCGGCGGAGTCGAGATAGACGAGTCGGCGTCCATTGACTGTCCGGTCCAGGATCGGGAAATCGCGGCGCGTCTGCGCATCGAGCGTCGTCGCAGCGCCGTCGCGCGCGCGGTCGAGCGTCATGCCAGCGCCTTCGCGAGCACGCTGATCGGCAGCGTCACGCAGCGCATGCGTGTCGGACGCACGTCGGCCTGCAGCACGCTCAGCACGTCGCCCGCCCCCACCGCGGCCGCCTCGACGCGTGAGCGGCCCTCGATGAGCTCGGCCACCACGTCCGCCGACGCTGTGCAGATCGCGCACGAGTCACCGGCGAAGCGCGCGGCGCTGACGCGGCCATCGTCGACCTTGAGCTGCATCCGCACGCGGTCGCCGCACAGCGGATTGACGTCCTCGGCCGTGGCCGTGGCCCCCGGCAGCTCGCCGCGGAAGCGCGGCCGTCGCCAGCGCTCGCGAATCGCGTCACTGTACAGCGCGGGACGGGTCAGCCCGCTCACTCGAGCTCTCCGCGCGCGGCGCCTGCGCGATACGCCGGAAAGCGATAGGCCATCTCGCGCGACAGCAGGCCGCCGTGTCCGAGCGCGGCGATCTCCGCGTTGCCGATCGCCTCGCCCGCCAGCAGGCGCGGCAGCACGAGATCGAAGGTCGTGGCCTGCGAAAACATCCCGCACGTGGGCATGCCGAGGACGGGCACATCGTCCCAGCGCGCGAGGAACAGCAGGCTGCCCGGGTGGGCGGGCGCACCATGCCGCTCCATGCGGGCGCCGAGCAGCGTGAGGCCGCCGAACACCGGATCGAGCGGATCCAGCGCGCTCGCGCCGGCCACGATCAGCACATCGGCGCCCTCGTCGCGTAGCGCGCGCATCTCGTCGGCGACCGCGCGTGCCGAGCCGCCGGCGAAGCGTACGGGCAGCAGACGTCCCCCGAACCAGTCGATCTTCGTCCTGAGCGCGCCTTCGAAGCGCTCACGCTGTCGCGGCGCCAGGCTTTCACGCGCGACCGTGCCGAGCGTGGCGGAGCGGAAGGCCGCCACGGTCACGGCCCCGTCAGCCGCGGCGCGTTCCACCGCGGTCACGGTGTCGGCGCCGATCGCGAGCGGAGTCACCTTCGCCTTGGCCACGGTCTCACCGCGATCCACCGGCTGGCGATCGAACAGCGTGAACACCGCAATGCCCTGCTGGACATTCACCGCCGCCAGTCGCGCCGTGTCGACGCGGATGAGGCCACGCCGCGTGGCCGTCAGCGTCCACTGCCCTCCCGAGTAGCCTTTGACCTCGACGCCGTCACCCGCCACGGCGGCGGCGAGGCGCTGCCCCGCGTCCTCCTCGTGCAGATCGCCGGGCTCGAGCGCCAGCACGTGGATCTCCTCCCACGGCAGCGCGAGCAGCGCCTCGGCGGCGGCGAGATCGAGTCGAGCGCCCTTGCCGAGGGCGACCTTTCCGGCGGCGTCGCGGACGTCGTGGCAGAGCACGCGGCCGACGAGCAGCTCCGCCGTCGCCCCTTCACGCCGCTGTGCGACGGGCTTCACGTTCGGGTGCTCAGCGACCGACCGCTCGCGCCGGTCCGGACGGCCTGGATTTCGGCCAGGATCGCCAGCGCGATCTCGGGCGCCGAGCGCGCGCCGAGATCCAGCCCAATCGGGACGTGCACGCGCGCGAGCGCCTGGGGCGTGACACCGTCCTCGGCCAGGTGTTTCAGGATCGTCGCACCACGCCGCGAGGAGCCGAGCATCCCGATGTAGCCCACCTCGGTGCCCAGCGCGTGCTTGAGCACCGGCAGATCGTACTTGTAGTCGTGGGCCACGAGGACGAGCGCGGTGGACGGCACGAACGGATGGTCGCGGATCAATTCGGACGGGATGCCGATCTTCAGCTCGTCGACGTCGGGAAAGCGCTCTTTGGTCGCAAAGCGGGGGCGTCCGTCGATCACGACCGTGCGGTACCCCAGCACGCGCGCCAGTGACGTGAGCGGCATCGCGACGTGACCGGCTCCGACGACAAGCAGGAGCGCCGGCGGCCCGATCACCTCCACGAACCCGCGGACGGATTCCAGGAAGAGCGCGCGCGACGTACCGCCGGCGATGGCGTTGCGCGCCTCCGCCGCGAACCGCTCGTCGAGGAACGCCTCGCCGAGCGTGCCTTCCGTGGTGCCGTCGTCGAGCACGAGCAGCTTGCCGCCGGGCCCGTCCAGGCGCGTGACGATCGCGCCGTGGCCGCCGCGGCGCGCGTGCTCGCGCACACGCTCGTACATGCGCGCCGCGACGTCGGGCGAGCCGTCGAGTGCCAGCGGCTCCACGAAGACCTCGATGGTGCCGCCGCACGTGAGGCCAATCTCCCACGCGTCCTCGTCGCCGAGATTCATCTCGAGCAGGCGCGGTCGCATGCTGGTGAGCACGTCTTCGGATTCCTCGATCACCTGCGCGTCGACGCACCCGCCGATCGTCACCGAGCCGAGGACACGGCCGCCCTCGCCCACGAGCATCTTCGCGCCTTCCTTGCGGGGGGTGGTGCCGCGGGTGTTGACCAGGGTCGCGACCGCGACACGCCCGCCGGCGCGTCGCAATTCATCAATGTGATCGAAGAGTTCAGCCACGATCCTCAATCATACGCTCGACCGCGAGAAAACAAAATTGCGTCGCGCGGCGGAACGGCTCAGAGCGACAGCGATCCGGCGAGCTCCCGCAAAGCGGCGAGGTTGTGGGCCGCCGCGAAGCGGTGCACCAGCGGCAGCGCGGCGGCCATGCCGCGCGTGAGCGGCTCGTAGGACGGATTGCCGAGCAGCGGGTTGAGCCAGATCACGCGGCCCGCGCGGCGCTTGATGCGCAGCAGCTCGGCCGCGAGGAGATCGGGATCGCCCGTGTCCCAGCCGTCGGACAGGATGATGACGATCGTGCGACGATCGACCAGCGCCGGCCATCGGCGATTGAACTCCGCGAGCGACTCGCCGATCTTGGTGCCGCCCGACCAATCCCTCACCGCCTCCAGGCGGCGCAACACCTCCCGGTACGAGCGCGCGCGCAGGTGCTCGGTGACGCGCGTGAGTCGCACGGAAAACGTGAAGGTCTCCACTCGCGAGAATGCCGACTGGAGGGCGAAGAGGAACTGCAAGAGGAAGCGGCTGTAGAGATCCATCGAGCCCGAGACGTCACACAGCAGCACCAGCCGGACCTTCTTGCGCTTGCGGCGCCGGTACCGCAGGTCGATCAGCTCGCCCCGCGTGAGATTGGCGCGCAGCGTCCGGCGCAGATCGATGCGCCCGCGCCGGGCCGACGGGCGCCGACGCCGGCTGATGCGCCGGGCGAGCCGTCGCGCGATCCGGAGCGTGATGCGAAACACCTCGTCGAGCTGATCCGGCGAGAACGTGGAGAAGTCGCGCGCGGCGACGGCTTCCAGCTCCGAGGCGGCCGGCACGCTGACGGGCTCGTCACCGACCTCGCCGTCGCCCTCGTCCTGCCATGCGTCGAGCGCCAGCGTCTCGCGGCCCGCGCGCTCGAGGCCGGGCGGCGCATGCTCCGGCAGCGCCGGCGGCGCCAGCGCCTCGGCCACGCGGTCGGCCTCGGTGGTCGGCCGCCAGAACGCGTCGAACACGCGGTCGAAGGTCGCGAAGTCCTCGGGCCGGCCTGCGAAGACCGCGCGCAGTCCGCGGCGCACCTCCTCGCGATCGGCGAGATCGAGATACTGCAGTGCGCGGACGCCGTCCGTGACGTGCTCCGGTGTGACGGGCGTGCCATGGCGCCGCAGCGCCGCCGCGAAGCGCACCATCGCGGCATCGAGACTGTGGCTCACGTCAGGGTGTGGCGAGCAGCGGGCCGAGCCCGGACTTCGCGACCTCGGCGCGGAAGCGCTTGATGTCGTCGGCGTCCTTGAGCACCGCGCCGATCGTCTCGCTCACCAGCGCTTCGTCGAGGTGATCGGCGTGCAGCGCGGCCAGCGCGTGCGCCCAGTCCAGCGTCTCCGCGACGCCCGGCACCTTGGCCAGGCGCATGCGCCGCAACGATTCCATGAAGCGTGTGAGATCTCGCGCGAGCGACTGATTGATCTGGGGCACTTTCAGCTGGACGATCCGGACCTCCTTGTCGAAGTCCGGGTAATCGATCCACAGATAGAGGCAGCGGCGGCGGAGCGCGTCGGACAGCTCGCGTGTGCGATTCGACGTCAGCACGACGTACGGCGGATGCGAGGCCTTGATGGTGCCGATCTCCGGGATCGTCACCTGCCAGTCGGAGAACACCTCGAGCATGAAGCTTTCGGCTTCTTCATCGGCTCGATCGACTTCGTCCACGAGCAGCACCGGCGGCTGGTCGAGCTGCGTGATCGCCTGGAGCAGCGGCCGTCGCAGGAGAAATGGTTCCGAGAAGATCTCGCGCTCTTCTTCCGACGCGCCGCGCCCCGACGTCTCGTGCAGCTTGATGTGCAGAATCTGCTTCTGATAGTTCCACTCGTACAACATCGCGGCGGCGTCGAGCCCTTCGTAGCATTGCAGGCGGATCAAATTCGTGCCGAGCATGCGCGCCATGACTTTGGCGATCTCGGTCTTGCCGACGCCGGCGTGCCCTTCGATCAACAGCGGCTTGCGCAAGCGCGTCGCGAGGTGCACCGAGGTCGCCACCGGCGCGTCGGTGACGTACTCGGCCGCTTCCATCATCTCCTGGATCTTGCGGATGTCGTCGCGCACGAGCGCCTATTGTACATGAAGGCGCGCGAGGTCCTCCGGCGTGTCGACGTCCGCCGGCATCGCGACGTCGAGTTCGACGACGACCACGCGCTCGGGGCGCGCCGACACGACGGCGCGCGCGCCCACATCGCCGGTGAGCGTGCGCAGCTCGCCGAATACCGCGGCGGAGAAGAGCACCGGCGTGCCGCGCGCACCGCGATAGGACGGCGCTGCGATGGCCTTCCCGCTCTCCCGCTGGGCGGCGAGCAGCGCCGGAATCACGTCGGGCGGTGTGAGCGGCTGGTCACCGAGCACGACGACCATCGCGGTCGTCGACGGCTCGAGCGCGGCGACGCCCACCGCGATGGAAGAGCCCTGCCCATCCTCCGGTCTCGGGTTCTCGACGTAACGCACGGGGAGCCCCGTCAGCGCCGCGCGCACGAGACCGGCGTTGTCGCTCGTGACGACGACACAGTCATCGACGTGCGGCAGCGTGGCTTCGACGCTCCAGCGGACGACCGGCTTGCCTTTGAGATCCAGAAGCAGCTTCTGCCGGCCCATGCGCCGGGAGAGCCCGGCGGCGAGGACGATGGCGGCGATCACGGTGTGTCCGGGCGCGGGGCATTGCGCCCCGCGCCCCGGGTCGTAGCGATTAGCTCGCGCGCTTGACGGCCGCCTCGATCGCGCGCTTGGCGAACACGCGGCACAGGTGCGCCTTGTACTCGACCGACCCCTGAAGATCCGCCTGTACATCCACGCCATCCGCGGCCTTCGCCGCCGCCGCCTCGATGGCCGCGGCGTCCAGCCGCTTGCCAGTGAGCGCCGCCTCGACGCCCTTGGCGCGAACGGCGTGTGTGCCGGCGCCCGTGACGCCGACGCCCGCCTTCGTGCACGTGCCGTTCTCGATCGTCACCACGGCCGCCACGCCGACCACGGCGAAGCGCGAGGCCGGATGAGGGAACTTCAGATAGGCTGCCCCGGTGCCCTTCGCGAGCGCGGGCACGCGGATCTCGACGAGCAGCTCGTCCTCTCCGATCGCCGTCTCCATCAGTCCCTTGAACCAGTCGTCCACCTTCACCGTGCGCTTGTTCTTGCCCTGACACACCATCTCGGCGCCCAGCGCGATGACGGTGGCGGGCATGTCCGCCGCCGGATCGCCGTGCGCCAGCGAGCCGCCGATGGTGCCCTTGTTGCGCACCGCCGGGTCGCCGATCATGGCCCCCGTTTCGGCGACGACCGGGCACTTGTCCTTCAGCACCTTGGAGGACTCCACGTCCCAGTGCGTCGTCATCGCGCCGATGGAGATCATCCCCTTGTCTTCCTTGATCCCCGTGAGACCCGGCACCTTGCGCAGGTCGATCAGATGCTTCGGTTGCGCGAGCCGCAGCTTCATCATCGGAATGAGGCTGTGGCCGCCGGCGAGGATCTTGGCATCGTCGAGCTCGCCGAGCAGCTTGAGGGCATCGGTGACGCTGGCCGGCGCGTGATACTCGAATGCGGCTGGGTACATGGGTCCTCTCCTTCAGCGACCGGCCTTCGCGGCCTGGATGGTCTTCCACACGCGCTCGGGCGTGAGCGGCATCGTCTCGATGTGATCCACGCCGAGCGGCCGGAGCGCGTCGACGACGGCGTTCACGACCGCCGGCGTGGCGGCGATCGTCCCCGTCTCACCCGCGCCTTTGATCCCGAGCGGATTGACCGGCGTCGGGGTGACGGTGCGCTCGGTCTCGTACATCGGCAGCATGTCGGCCTTCGGCAGCGCGTAGTCCATCATCGTGCCCGTCACCAGCTGGCCGCTGCCGTCCTCGTAGACAGCGCCCTCCCAGAGGGCCTGACCCACGCCCTGCGCGATGCCGCCGTGGACCATGCCGTCGACGATCATCGGGTTGATGACGTTGCCGACGTCGTCCACCGCGACGTAGCGCAGCAGCTTCACGTGCCCGGTGTCGCGATCGACCTCGACCACGCAGGCATGGGCGCCGAACGGGAAGCAGAAGTTCGATGGATCGTAGAACGACGTCTCCTCGAGACCCGGCTCCAGCCCCTCGGGATATTTGTGCGGCACGTACGCGGTCAGCGCGACCTGGCCGAAGGGCACGGCCTTGCCCGGGAAGCCCTTCACCTGGAACTGGCCGTTGACGTATTCCATGTCGCCCGGCGACGCCTCGAGCAGGTGCGCGGCGATCTTCTTGCCCTTCTCCTTGATCTTGTTGATCGACATGTGCAGCGCCGTGCCGCCGACGGACGCCGAGCGGCTGCCGTACGTCCCCATGCCGAAGGCGATCGCGCCCGTGTCGCCGTGCACCACCTCGACGTCCTCGATCGGAACGCCGAGCTCGTCGGCGACGAGCTGGCTGAACGTCGTCTCGTGTCCCTGCCCGTGGGCATGCGAGCCCGTGAACACCGTCACCTTCCCCGTCGGATGCACGCGCACGATGCCGGACTCGTACAGGCCGGCCTGCGCGCCGAGCGAGCCGACGACCTTGGAGGGCGCGATGGAGCACGCTTCGATGTATGTCGAGAAGCCGACGCCGACCAGCTTGCCCTGCTTGCGCGCCGCCTCCTGCTCGGACCGGATCTTGCGATAGTCGAGCATGCCGAGCAGCTTGTCGAAGGCCGCGGCGTAGTTACCGCTGTCGTAGGTCAGCGCGACCTTCGTCTGATAGCCGTGCTCGAACTTCGGGATGAAGTTCTTCTTTCGAATCTCGGTCACGTCGGTGCCGAGCGCGGCCGCGCCGGCCTCGATCATGCGCTCCAGCAGGTACGCCGCCTCCGGCCGGCCCGCGCCGCGGTAGGCGTCGACCGGGGTCGTGTTGGTGAACACGCCCGTCACATCGCAGTGGATGGCGCCCATCTCATAGACGCCGTTGAGCAGCGTGCCGTAGAGGTACGTCGGCACCGCCGGGGCGAACGTCGAGAGGTACGCGCCGAGATTGGCCAGCGTCTTCACGCGCAGGCCGAGGATCTTGCCGTCACGCGAGAGCGCGAGCTCGGCGTCGGTGACGTGGTCGCGACCGTGCGCGTCCGTCTGGAACGCCTCGCGGCGCGTGGAGGTCCAGCGAATCGGCCGCTTGATCTGTCGCGTCGCCCACGAGCACACCGTCTCCTCGTTGTAGAGGAAGATCTTGCTGCCGAAGCCGCCGCCGACGTCCGGCGCGATGACGCGCACCTTGTGCTCCGGGATCCCGAGCACGAACGCGGTCATGAGCAGGCGGTGCACGTGCGGATTCTGCGACGTGACCCACAGCGTCAGGTCACCGGTGGCCGCATCGAAGCGCGCGACGCACGCCCGCGGCTCCATGGCGTTGGCCACGAGCCGCTGGTTGACGATGCGCTTCTTGACGACGACCGCGGCGCCTTTGAACGCGGCATCCACCGCGGCGGCGTCGCCGATCTGCCACTTGAAGGCCACGTTGCCGGGCGCGACCTCGTGGATTTGCGCGGCGCCCTTCTCGGCGGCCTTCGACGTGGCCGTGACGGCGGGGCGAACGTCCCAGTCGACGCTCACCTTCTCGGCGGCGTCGAGCGCCGCGTCCTGGCTCTCCGCGATCACGACGGCGACGGGATCGCCCACGTAGCGCACGGCGTCGGTGGCCAGCGGCGGATGCGGCGGGACTTTCAGCTCGGGCAGCAGCCAGCCACACGGCAGGGAGTTGACGCCGGTGAGGTCCTTGCCGGTGAAGATTGCGACCACGCCCGGGTACGCCTTGGCCGCGGCGAGGTCGATCTTGCGGATCTTCGCGTGCGCGTGCGGGCTGCGCACGAACGCGGCGTACGTCATGCCGGGAAGCTTCAGGTCATCCGTGTAATTGCCGCGCCCGGTGATGAACCGCGGATCCTCGCGACGCTTGATGGACTTCCCGAACAGGCGCGTCTCGGTGGCCATGGTGCGACCTCACTTCGCTCCGGCCATGTGCTCCGACGCCCACTGAATCGCCTTCACGATGTTGTGGTATCCGGTGCACCGGCACAGATTGCCTTCGAGCTGGTGGCGGATCTGCTCCTCCGAGGGCTTGGGATAGCGCTCGAGCATCTGATAGGCGGCCAGGATCATGCCCGGGGTGCAGAAGCCGCACTGCAGTCCGTGCTTCTCCCAGAACCCCTGCTGGATCGGATGCAGGTCGCCGTTCTTGGCGAGCCCTTCGATGGTCGTGATCTTTGCGCCCTCCGCCTGCACCGCGAAGACCGTGCACGACTTCACGGCCTGGCCGTCCATGAGGATCGTGCAGGCGCCGCACTGGCTCGTGTCGCAGCCGACGTGCGTCCCGGTGAGGCCGACCGTCTCGCGAATGTAGTGCACGAGCAGCAGCCGCGGCTCGACCTCATGGCTCTGGGTCTGTCCGTTGATGGTCATCTTGACTGGTAGTTTCACGGCGTGGACCTCCCGGGTGTGAGTCGGCGCGGGAGAGGGTAAGACCTCCCCCTACGCCCTGTCAACGGCCGGACAGCAGTCGGCGGCCTTCCGCGCGTGCCTGATCCAGCACCTCACGAACCGGCAGCGACTTCTCGCGCGCGATGCGCGCGACGTCGGCGAACTCGGGCGTTACAGTGACCACGCGGCCATCGAGCCGCGACACCTTGAACGGGATCGGCCCGTGGCTGGTCGTGAGGGTCACGATCTCGCGCGGCAGCGCCGAGCGACGCCACTCCGACCAGCGCACGCCGATGGTCGACGATTCCTCGAAGAGCACGCGGTTGAGCTCACCGACCCGTCCCGGCGCGCAGAGCGCCGTGAGCACCGTGCCCGGCCGGCTGCGCTTCATCATCACGGGAGTGAGGAACACGTCGAGCGCGCCCGCCTCGAACAGGCGGTCCATGAGGGGCTCATAGAGCTGCGGTGACATGTCGTCGATCGTGGTCTCGAGCTGCACGATGGTCTCGATCGCGCCCGGCGCGTCGACCGTCTCGCCGACGAAGCACCGCAGCACGTTCGGCGACCCCGGAATGTCGCGCGTCCCCGCGCCGTAGCCGACGGCGGCCATCGTCATGGTCGGCGGACGCACGGCAGGCTGCCCGAGCGTGGTCAGGATCGCCGCGCCCGTCGGGGTGACGAGCTCGAATCGCACGCCGGTATCGACGACAGGAAACCCGCGCAGCAGCTCGGCGGTGCCGGGACCGGGAACAGGCATGCGGCCATGCGGCCCGTCGACGAAGCCGCCGCCGAGCGGCAGTGGCGAGACGTACACCGTCTGGACGCCGAGCAGGTGCAGGCCGAGCACGCCGCCGGTGACGTCCACGATGGCGTCGACGGCGCCGACGTCGTGGAAGCGCACGCGGTCCGGCGTCGTCCCGTGCACGCGCGCCTCGGCCTCGGCCAACCGCTCGAAGATGCGCCGTGCTCGCTCGGCCACGGTCGCCGGCAGACGGCTCCGCTCGAGGATTCCCAGGATATCGGCGAGCCCGCGGTGCTCGTGGTGCGCCGCGCCGTCGATCTCGACGTCGACCTTGGTGGCCCGGAAATCACCGCGGCGAACTTCGTGGCGCACGAGCTCCCAGCCGCGCAGATTGAGCCCGTGCAGGCCGTCGCGCAGCGCCTCGAACGGCGCGCCGGCGTCGACGAGCGCGGCCATGATCATGTCGCCCGCCGCGCCGCTGGGGCAGTCGAAATAAATGATGCGAGGCATGACGGCGGCGGCGCGTCAGCGGATCTTGGCGACCAGGCGGTTGATCTGACTCGCCTGGTGTGCGGCGCCGTATCCGTTGTCGATGTTGACCACGGAGATGCCGGGTGCGCAGGAGTTCAGCATGGCGAGCAGCGCGGCGAGGCCGTTGAGGGAGGTGCCGTATCCAACGCTCGTGGGTACGGCGATCACGGGGCTATCGACGAGGCCGCCGATGACGCTGGGAAGCGCCCCCTCCATGCCGGCGACGGCGATGATCACGTTCGCCTCCGCGAGCAGCTCGCGGTGGACCAGCAGCCGGTGCAGACCGGCCACGCCACAGTCCGACACGCGCTCGACGCGATTGCCGAGGGCCTCGGCCACCAGCGCCGCCTCCTCGGCCACGGGCAAATCAGCCGTACCCGCCGCGGCCACGACAACGAGCCCCACGCCTTCGCGCGGCTCGGGCCGCGCGACGATCAGCCGCGCCAGCGGATGCCACGCGTGCGGCACGCCCGCCGCGGCCACGGCGCTGACCACCGACTCGTCGGCGCGCGTCGCGAGCACGTTCGCGTGATCGACGACGAGGGCCCTCAGAATAGCCACCACCTGCGCCGGCGTCTTTCCGGGACAGAAGACCGCCTCGGCGCCCCCCGAGCGCAGCGCGCGGTGCAGATCGACTTTCGCGAAGCCGAGGTCCGCAAACGGCAGGTCGCGCAGGCGCGCGACCGCGTCGTCGGCGGTGACGCGCCCGGCGGCGACGGCGTCGAGCAGCGCGCGCAGCGCCTCCGGCGTCACGGCGTGGACCGTCCGAGCTTCAACAACAGGTTGGCCGATCCCGACTGCAGGCCGGCGAGATCGACGGCGACGTAGACGTATCCGAGCTCGCGGAGTCGCGCCACGATCGCCTCGTGCCGTCCGTCCTCCCACAGCCGGGCCATCTCGTCGCGTGCGATCTCCAGGCGCGCCAGCCGGTCATGGTGTCGCACACGGAACTGGCGAAAGCCGAGCGACTTCAGGAAGGCCTCCGCGGCGTCGACGCGACGCAGCTTGTCGGCGGTGATGCGGTCGCCGTACTGAAAGCGCGAGGACAAGCACGCAAACGATGGCTTGTCCCAGGTGGGCAACCCCAGGGCCCGCGACAGCTCGCGGATCTCCGGCTTCGTGAGCCCGGCGTCGATCATCGGCGCGTGGACGCCGCGCTGGTTCGCCGATCGCATGCCCGGCCGGTGATCGCCGAGGTCGTCCACGTTCGCCCCGTACACGAGCGCGCGGCAGCCCTCGCGCTCGGCGATCGGCGCCAGGTGGGTGAACAGCTCTTCCTTGCAGAAGAAACAGCGGTTGGCGCCGTTCTCGGCGTACTGAGGGTTCGCGAGCTCGTCGGTGCGCACGATGATGTGGCGCAGGCCGATCAGTGCCGCGAGCTCTCTGGCCTCGGCGAGCTCCGCGGCCGGGTACGTCTCGGAATCCGCGGTGACGAGCACCGCACGATCGCCGACGGCGTCCTTGGCGGCGCGCGCGAGCAGCGTGGAGTCCACGCCGCCGGAAAACGCGACGACGACGCTCTCGAGCGCGCGGAGGGCGTCGAGGAGCCGCGCGTATTTCGCGTCGAGGGCCGCGTCCACGCTAGACCGCCCCCGCCATCTCGGCCAGCGGCGCCAGCGGGCGCGCGCCGACGTGCGAGATGACCTCGGCCGCCGCCAGCGAGCCGAGCCGGCCGCACGCCGCGAGGTCCATCCCGCGGCTCAACCCGAAAAGGAACCCGGCGGCATAGAGGTCACCGGCGCCGGTCGTGTCGACGACCGCGGTCGCCGCCTGCGCCTCGACGACGTGCACGTCACGGCCCGCGACGACGACGGAGCCGCGCTCGCTGCGCGTGAGCGCCGCGATCTCGCACTGGCCGCGCACGCGCTGCAGCGCCGTGTCGAAATCGTTGGCTTCGTACAGCGCGCAGATCTCGACTTCGTTGGCGAACAGCACATCCACGTGGCGCTCGACGAGATCGACGAACGCGGCGCGATGTCGGTTCACGCAGAACGGGTCGGACAGCGTCAGGGCGACCTTTCGACCGGCCGCGTGGGCGAATCCGGCAGCGGCGCGAAACGCCTCCTGGGCCTCCGGCGGGTCGAAGAGATAGCCCTCCAGGTACAGAAAGCGTCCGCGGGCGATGAGCCGTGCGTCGACGTCGCCGGGGCCGAGCTGGGTGGACGCGCCCAGATACGTGTTCATCGTCCGCTGGGCGTCGGGCGTCACCACGATCAGGCAGCGCCCGGTGGACGGGCCGCTCGTGGCCAGCGGCGTCGTGTACCCCACGCCGATCGAGCGCAAATCGTGGCTGAACACCTCGCCGAGCTGATCGTCACGCACCTTGCCGACGTAGTGCGCGCGGCCACCGAACGACGCGACGCCGACGATGGTATTCGCCGCCGAACCGCCGGAGATCTCCACGGCCGGGCCCATCGCGTCGTAGAGCGCGCGTGCGCGCGCCTCGTCGATCAGGTGCATCGTGCCCTTCGCGAGATCGTGGCGCTCGAGGAATGCGTCGCTCTCGTGGGACAACACATCCACGAGCGCGTTGCCGATGCCGATCACGTCGAGCTCGGGTTGGGTCATGTCGGCTTGCGCCGTGGGTGGCCTGTTCCGGACGCGGCCCGGCTGCGCTGTTCCTGCGGGAAGTACTTGCCGATCAGCAGATCGAGGCGCCGCCGCGTCGCGTGCGGAAACGCGGACGGATTCGTGATGACGGCGTTGGCGAGCAGTCCCGGACACTCGCACGCGCGCGTCCCGTCGATCGTCGGGATCACGCGGCGGAGCACCTCCTTCGCCGTCGCCACGTTATTGAGCAGATTGGCGATGACCGCCTCGACGCTGACCGCGGCGTGGGTGTCGTGCCACACGTCGTAGTCGGTCGCGAGCGCCAGCGTGGCGTAGCAGAGCTCGGCCTCTCGGGCCAGCTTGGCCTCGGGCATGTTCGTCATGCCAATCACGTCCACGCCCCACGACCGGTACACGCGTGACTCGGCGCGCGTCGAGAACTGTGGGCCCTCGATGCACACGTACGTGCCCCCGCGGTGCACGCGGCTGCCGGTGTCGTGCGCGGCCTTCTCCAGCCGGTCCGCCAGCTGACCGCACACCGGATCGGCCATGCCGACGTGGGCCACGATGCCGTCCCCGAAGAACGAGGACACGCGCCGCTTCGTGAGATCCACGAACTGGTCCGGGATCACGAGATCGAGCGGCCGGACATCTTCTTTCATGCTGCCGACCGCCGAGACCGAGATGATCCACTCCACGCCGAGCGATTTCAGGCCCCAGATGTTCGCGCGGAAGTTGAGCTCGGTCGGCGTGAGGCGATGCCCACGTCCGTGGCGTGGCAGAAACACGATCGGACGCCCCTGGAGGGCGCCGGTGCAGAATTCGTCCGACGGATCGCCGAACGGCGTGCGGACACGACGCCAGCGGACGTCGGTCAGCCCCTCCAGCTCGTAGAGACCACTGCCGCCGATGATGCCGACGGCGCCGCTCTTCATTCATGCCCTCCGCGAGCGGAGCTCACGAGCACGCCGCGCATGCCGACGTCGGCGTCACACAGCCGGACCGTCGCCACGCTGCGCATCAGCGTATCCGGGCCGTCGAAGACGACTTCGACGTAATTGCCGGTGAGGCCGACGAGGCCGCCCGTCGCACGATCGCGCGTCTCGAGTACCAGCACGTCTTCGGTGCGCCCGACGAGCGCACGCCGGAAGGCGGCAGCCTTGGCGGCGCCGAGGTCCCTGACGCGTTCGGCGCGCCGTGCGATGGTCGCGCGATCCACGTGACCGGGACGCGTGGTCGCCTCGGTGCCCGTCCGGTCCGAATACGGAAACACGTGCAGGTACGTGAACGGCAACGCCTCGACCAGCGCCCGAGTCGCGTCGGCGTCCTCCGACCGCTCGCCCGGAAAGCCGGCGATCACGTCCGCGCCCAGGCCGAGGCCCGGAATGGCGCGCGCGAGGCGGTCGACGACCGCGCGATACATGGCGACCGTGTAAGGCCGGCGCATCGCACGCAGCACCCGGTCGCTGCCGCTCTGCAGCGGCACGTGGAAGTGTGGCGCGATCGCCGGCGCGCCGGTCACCACCTCGAGCACGTCGTCGGTGAAGTACGCCGGGAGCATCGAGGACAGCCGGAGCCACCGCACGCCTGCGATCTGCACCAGCTCGCGCAACAACGCCGCCAGCGACGTGCGTGGCACGAGGTCCGCGCCGTAGTGGCCGAGATCGACGCCGGTCAGAGTGATCTCGACGTGTCCCGCGGCGACGAGGGCGCGCACCTGATCGGCCACGCGCTCGGGCGGGAGGCTGCGGCTGTCTCCCCTGGCGCGCGGCACGATGCAAAACGCGCAGCGATGCTGACAGCCGTCCTGCACCTTGACGAACGCACGCGAGCGCCCCCGCGCGCGCGACGGCGTCTCGAGCGTCAGCCGCGCGCCACGCAGCTCCCCCGCCTCGATGCGTGCGGGTCCGCGACGCGTCCTCAAGATCTCTTCCACGAGCGCGGGCAGTCGGGGCTTGTCGGCGTTGCCAACCACCAGGTCCACCCCCGACTCGCGGGCGACGTCGGCTGCGCTCGTCTGCGCCCAGCAACCCGTGACGACGACACGCGCGTCCGGGTTGCTCCGACGCGCGCGGCGGATCGCCTGCCGGTCCGATACCTCGGCGCGCGCCGTCACCGTGCACGTGTTGACGACGATGACGTCCGCGGCCGCCCCGAACGGCACTGTCGCGAAGCCGCGCGCCTCGAGGGCGGCCTGGAGCTGCTGGGTGTCCGCCTGGTTGACACGGCAGCCGAGCGTGGCGAACGCGACGCGGCCGTTCACGCCACGGCTTCCTTGAGCTGTCCACACGCCGCGCCGATGTCTTCGCCGCGGCTCCAGCGCACGGTGGTCGTGATGCCCGCCTCGAGCAGGATCGATTGAAACGCGAGGATCCGCGCGAGCGGCGGTCGCCGGAAGTCGGACGCGGGCCAGTCGTTGAACGGAATCAAGTTGACCTTGGCGCGCACGTTGCGGAGCAGCCGCGTGAGGCGCTGCGCATCGTCCGCGCTGTCGTTCACGCCGTCGAGCAGAACGTACTCGAAGAACACCCGCTGCCGCGGAGCGAGCGGATAGCGGCGCACGGCCGCCATCAAGGCCTCGAGGTTCCAGGCGCGATTCACGGGCATGAGCCGCGAGCGGACCTCGTCGGACGCGGCATGCAGCGAGATGGCCAGGTTCACTTTGAGGTTTTCACGGCCCAGCTTCTCGATGCCGGTCACCAGACCCACCGTGGAGACCGTGATTCGTCGGGGCGAATACCCGAATCCGAGCTTGGCGTCCGTGAGGATTCGGAGCGCCTTCACGACCTCCGCGTAATTAGCAAGCGGCTCGCCCATCCCCATGAACACGAGGTGGGTCGCCGGCGTCACGGCGTTGGCCTGCAGCACCTGTCCGACGATTTCCGCGGCGCTGAGGTTGCGCGCCAGCCCCATGGTCCCGGTGAGGCAGAACGCGCACGCGTAGCCGCAGCCCGCCTGTGTCGACAGACACAGCGTGACGCGCCCTTCGTCCGGCATCAGAACGCTCGACACGCGGGCGCCGTCCTCGAGACGGAACACGAGCTTGCGGCTGCCATCCTGCGACGGCGTGTCGCGCTCCACCTCGGGCAACCGCGTCACGACGCGCGCGGCGAGCACCGCGCGGAGGTCCTTCGGCAGGTCGGTCATGGCGTCCAGATCCACGATCCCCTTGCGATAGATCCACGTGGCGAGCTGACGGCCCCGATAGCGCGACCCGCCGAGCTCGACGGCAAGATCTTCCATCTCCGATGGCAGCATTCCGACGAGGTTCGCCGCAGACATTGCACGAAGAATAACACTGTAACCGCCGGCCGCCGTGCGCCGTCCGAGCCGTGACTGTCCTCGGCGGAGGTCAATTGCGATCGCTGCGCGTCGTCGGGATGTCACCGAATCTGATGACCGCGAGCCCCGCTGTCAGCTCGCAATCCTTCCACGCAAGGAACCAGCACGAGCGTTCGACAGAACTGCTGGGCGGCAGCGTGTTCGGAGCCTCGACGCGAGCGCTCGCTGATGCGGGAGTAAGTCCACGCGTCCAGGGAGCAAATCCTACATCGGTTTCATCCACCGTTTCCGTGGGCGGCCCGTGGATAACCGTGTGCGGAATTTCAGTCTGTCCATGCAATGTCGGTCGGTTAGAGCAGTTCGCCCACGCGATGAGCACGACCTGCGAATTCCGTTCAGTCGCGGAGCATGAGGTAGACGTCGAGCAGATTCGTATTGGTCGGACCCGTAACGACGAGATCGCCGGCGTGCGCGAGAAAGGTGTACGCGTCGTTGTCGTCGAGGGCCGCGCGCGCTGAGCGGCCCGCGCGCTCACCGCGCGCAACCGTCATCGCATCGACAAATCCGCCGGCCGCGTCGGTCGGACCGTCGGTGCCGTCGGTTCCCGCGGCCAGGGCGACGAGACCATCGTCGCGCGCGAGCTCGAGCGCCGCTGCAAGCGCCCACTCCTGACAGCGGCCACCGCGGCCGCGCCCGCGCACCGTCACCGTCGTCTCTCCGCCGGCGATGAGACACGTGCGCGGCGGCAGGCGTCGCGCACGCGCGACGAGATCACGCGCAACGTCGCGCGCCTCGCCCTGCAGCCCGCGTGTGAGGACTTCTGCGCGATACCCGAGCCGATGCGCCTCGGTGGCGGCGGCGTCCACGACCAGCGCATTGTTGCCGATCACGACGTTCGTGACGCGCTCGAACACGGGATCGCCCGCTTTCGGTGTCTCCGCAACCTCGCCGCGCGCGCCCGCCTCGAGTCGCGCGCGGACCGTCGCCGGGACGCTCCCAACCACGCCGCGCTGTTCGAGCACGGCCAGCGCATCTGCGAACGTCGACGGATCGGGCGCGGTCGGGCCCGAGGCGATGACGTCGAGAGGATCGCCGATGACGTCGGAGAGGATCAGCGTGACGAGCGTGGCGGGCGCCGCGGCCCGCGCGAACTGCCCGCCCTTGAAGCGCGAGAGATGCTTGCGCACGGCGTTCAGCTCGGTGATGGTCGCGCCTGCGGCGAGCAACAGCCGTGTCGTCTCCTGCTTCTCCGCGAGCGTGATCGGGGGCACCGGCGCCGGCGTGAGCGCGGAGCCGCCGCCGGAGACGAGGAACACGACGAGATCGTCGACGCCGGCGGCATGCGCGCGCCGGACGATTTCGTCGGTGGCGGCCTGCCCGCGTGCATCGGGAACCGGATGGCCGGCCTCGCGCAACGCGATGCGGTGCGTGGGCACCGTATAGCCATCCTTGACGATCACGAGGCCTTCGGTGATTCGAGGGCCGAGAGCGCGCTCCAGGGCCGCCGCCATCGAGCCGCCGGCTTTGCCGCAGCCGAACACCAGCAGCCGCTGCACGGAGGTGTGTCGCAGATCGATGGGTAGACGGTCTAGCGCATGCTCGATCAGCGGCGGGACGGCGCCGGCCGCGAGCGCCGCGCGCCAGATGGCGTGCGCGGCATCCCGGGGCGTGTCAACCAAGCCGGCGGAGCTTCTGTAGGCGCTCTCCCGCTTCCTGAAGCATGTCGTCCGTCTTGGGGAAACAGAAGCGGATCTTGGTGCGGCCGAGCTCGGTGTGGGCGTAGAACGACGAGCCCGGCACCGTCGCCACCCCGCATTCCTTGATCAGCCACATCGCGAAGGCGTAGTCGTCGTCCACGCGCGCCGCCTTCATGAAGTGCGCCGCGTCCGTGAGGATGTAGTACGCGCCGCTCGGCTTCCACGCCACGAAGCCCGCCGACTCGATGTAGCGCCAGAGCAGGTCGCGGCGCTTCTGGTACCCCTCGCGCAGCCCGACGTAATAGGCGTCGGGGAACCGCAGCGCGGTCACCGCCGCCTCCTGCAGCGGGTGCGGCGCGCCAACGGTGACGAAGTCGTGCGCGCGGCGGATACCGACCGAGAGCTCCGGCGGCGCCACCGCGTAGCCGACGCGCCAGCCGGTGACCGAGTACGACTTGGAGATCCCCGAGATGGTGATCGTGCGGTCGGCCATCCCCGGGAGCGTCGCGATCGGCGTATGGCCGTGCCCGTCGTAGACGATGTGCTCGTAGATCTCGTCGGTGATCGCGAGCAGATCGTGCTGCAGGCACACGTCGGCGATCGTCGCGAGCTCGGCGCGCGAGAAGACCTTGCCGGAGGGATTGTTCGGGCTGTTGAAGACGATCGCCTTCGTGCGCGGCGAGACCGCGGCGCGCAGTCGATCGGGATCGAAGGTGAACGCTGGCGGCTCGAGCGGCACCCACACCGGCCTGGCGCCCGAAATGATGCAGCCGGGCCCGTAGTTCTCGTAGAACGGCTCGAAGATCACGACTTCGTCGCCGGGATTGAGCACGGCCAGCAGCGTGGACAGCATCGTCTCCGTCGAGCCGCAGCAGACGGTGACGTGCTGCTCGGGGTCCACCTCCATGCCGTAGAACGCGCGGTATTTGTCGGCGATGGCCCGGCGCAGCGCGGGCGTGCCCCAGGTGATCGCGTACTGATGGAAATCGCCGTCGATCGCGCGGTGCGCGGCCTCCAACAACTCGCGTGGCGGGGGAAAGTTCGGCATGCCCTGCGCGAGGTTCACCCCGCCGAGCTGACTCACCACGCGCGTCATCTCGCGAATGACCGACTCGGTGAAGCCCTGGACGCGCTCGGAGATGCCGATCATGCGATCACGTCCCGCTCGATGGGATCGACCTGGACGCCTTTGCCCTTCAGCCACGCCACGCCGCGCGCAAGCGTTTCCTCGCCGGCTTCCATCTCCAGCGCGACCCAGCCGTAGTCTTCCTTGACGTCCGCGCGCCGCACGTTGATGACGATGTCGAAGTCTTTCACCAGGCGATAGAGGATCGGCTCCTGGATCAGGCTGGGCGGGAACGTGAGCCGTACGCGCGTACGCGTCATCGCGAGCACGGCCTTACCGGCCTCCCGCGATGGCCGGCACGATCGAGAGCGCGTCGCCGTCCTTCAGCGTCGTCTTCCGGCCGTCCATGAAGCGGATGTCTTCTTCGTTCACGTAGATGTTGATGAAGCGACGCAGCTCGCCGCTCTCGTCCACCAGACGCTCCCTGAGGCCGGGGAACTGACGCTCGAGGTCGGCCACGACGTCGTCGACCGTTCCGCCCTTGGCCGAGACCTCGGCGTTGCCCTTCGTGACCTGACGCAGCGGGGTGGGAATGCGAACCGTCACCGGCATCCTCGTCTCCTTATGGTGATCTCAGCGCGTCTGGTTCTTGAGATCGGCGAGCGCACGATCGAAGGCGGACAGCGAGGGCTTGATCTTCACGTGCGCGTCGAGCCGCTCGTAGAGCGCATCGGGCGTCTTCAGTCCGTTGCCCGTGATGCAGATCACCACGGACTCGTTGCGCGGGATGACGCCGCTCTCGATGAGCTTCTTGGTGGCGGCCACCGTCACACCGCCCGCCGTCTCCGTGAAAATTCCTTCTGTCCGCGCCAGCAGGAGCATCCCCTCGATGATCTCCGCGTCCGTGGCGTGCTCGCCGAAGCCGCCAGATTCCTTTGTCGCGCGATACGCATAATAGCCGTCGGCGGGATTGCCGATGGCCAGCGATTTGGCGATGGTGTTCGGCCGCACCGGCTTGAGGACGTCGGTGTCGTTGCGGATCATTGTCACGATGGGGCCGCAGCCGTGTGCCTGCGCGGCGTGCATGCGCGTCTTCACCGCGCCGTCGAGCAGCCCGAGCGTCTGGAGCTCCTTGATCGCCTTCCAGATCTTGGTGATCAGCGAGCCGCCCGCACACGGCACGACGATGTGGTCGGGCGTGCGCCAGCCCAGCTGCTCGACGATCTCGAAGCCATAGGACTTCGACCCCTCGGAATAGTACGGCCGGAAGTTCACGTTCACGAACGCCCAGCGGTACTTGTCGGCGATCTCCGAACACAGGCGGTTGACCTCGTCGTACGTGCCGTGCACCGCGACCAGCGTGGGATTGTAGACCAGCGTCGCGAGCACTTTGCCCTGCTCGAGATCGGCCGGGATGAAGATGTACGACGTGAGGCGCCCCTCGGCCGCGTGCGCGGCCACGGAATTGGCGAGGTTGCCGGTCGAGGCGCACGCGACCGTGTCGAAGCCGAACTCCCGCGCTTTCGTGACCGCCACCGCGACCACGCGGTCCTTGAATGACCACGTCGGGTGGCATACGGAGTCGTTCTTGATCCAGATCTCCCGGCAACCCAGCTCGTCGGCGAGGTTGTGCGCGCGTACGAGCGGCGTGAAGCCGACGTGGTGTCCCACCGCGACGTCGCCCTCGACCGGCAGCAGATCTTTGTAGCGCCACATGCTCGGCGGGCCGCCGGCGATCGACTCGCGCGTGATGACGCCCTTGAGCGCGTCGTACTGGTAGTCGACCTCGAGGGGACCGAAACAGAACTCGCAGACGTGAACCGGCGCGGCGGGATAGTGACGACCGCACTCGCGACACTTCAGGCCTTTCAGCTTTGCCATCGCGTCTCCATCGGTAGGGGAATTGAGCCCCGAGCGTTACTGCACCGACAGCAAGACATTTCGCTTACTAAAGCATATCCCGCAGGAAATACAAGGCGGTATGCTCCCTTCGTGCATCCGCTCGCGCTGTTGCTCGGCTTCGGCGTGATCTTCGCGGGAGCAACGCTCGGCGGCGCGATGCTCGGCTTCGACGACCATCCGGGCCAGCTCTATCGCGTCTGGCACGTGCTCACGTACGGCCCCGCACCGTGGGCGTGGGACCGCGGCTGGTGGGCGGGCTATCCGGAGCTGCAGTTCTATCCGCCGGGCTTCGCCTACCTCGGCGCGCTGCTCGCGTGGCCGACGACTGGCGTGTTCGAGCTGCGAACGATCTATCAGGCCCTGCTCTGGGTCGCGTACCTTTTGCCCGGGGCCACGACGTACGTCGCTCTCGAACGCATCACGGGCAAGCGGTGGCTGGCGCTGCCCGGGGCATTCGTCGCGATGACGTTGTCCGCCGAGGTCACGAGCGGCGTGAACGGCGGCGTGCGAATCGGCATGGTCGGCGCGCGGCTGGCGTGGGCGCTGCTCCCGCTGCTGCTCGCGCAGCTGGCCGCATGGCTCGAGACGCCTCGCGCGCTGTCGCCGACCGTCGCGCTCTTGCTCGCGGCCATCACGCTGCTGCATCCCGCTCAGCTGCCATCCGCCGTGGTGTTGATGGCGCTGGCCGTGTACCTTCGCGCGCCATGGCGAGCCAGCGCGCGCGAGGCGGGCAAGGCGCTCGCGCTCGGGGCGGCGCTGACGGCATTCTGGACGCTGCCGCTGCTCGTCCGGATGGCGGAGACTCGTGCGCTCGCCTGGGGAGCGCTGCACGTCGCCGACGTCACGCGTCCCATTCCGCTCGTGCTCGCCGCACTCGCCGTCGCGGGACTGTTCGATCGGGGCGAACGTGGCGCCGGCGGGCGGCTCGCGCTGTGGTGGATGCCGGCCACGATCGGGATCACGGCACTCGACCGCCTCGTGATGGAGCCGCTCGGTGTTCGCTGGCTCCCGGCCGCTCGCGTCGTCGATGGCGCGTGGATGGCGCTCGTCATCGCTGGTGGCCTCGGAGCCATCCGCCTGGCGGGCCGGCTCGATACGTTGTCCGTGGCGCAGCGGGTTGGACCGACGCTGCGGGCGCCGGCGCTCGGCCTCGGCGCCGCCGCGCTGCTGGCGATCTTCTCGATCGGCGGCAACACGCTGATGCTGCGCCCGAGCGCCCAGATCTGGCCCTCACTGATCTCCATCGAGCGCGGACTGCGAATCCCGGATCTCTGGAGCCTGCTTGGTCGCCTCCCCGAAGGACGAATCCTGTTCGCGCGCTCCGGCGTGCCGCTCGTTCACGGGGACGACTGGTGGCGGCCGCACACCCACGTGACGGCGCTGGCGCCGGCCGATGCCGGCCGCGACATCGTGCACGGCACCTTCACTCACCCCTCGCCCATCGCTGCGCTCGTCTACCGAGGCGAGGCCGGCCGCGGCGCCATCACGCAGCTCGCCGAACAGCTCGATGGTCATTCGCTCTTCGGCGAGAGCCTCGATGCGCTCGACCCGCAGCAGTTCAGCGCGCGCGCGGATCGGCTCGGCGTCGTCGCGGTCGTCGCGCTCGAAGACGACGTCATCAGCCTGACGTGGGTGCCCGAGAGCACCCCGTTCCACCGCCGGTTGTCGTTCTCACCGTTCGTCGTCTTCGCGCGCGAGACGCCGATAACCCTGCCGCCAGGCCGCGATGGCGGTGGCCGCGTGGCGCTCACCGCGGAGGCGAACGGCTGGACGTCGGCGCGCGTCGCGTACTATCCGCTCTGGCGAGCAGACGTGGACGGCACGCCGCTGCAAACGCGTCGCGGGGAGGACGGGCTCCTCGAGGTTCGCCTGCCGCGGGCATCTGGGACAGTCACGCTGCACTACGGCCCCGGCGTGCCCGAGATCGCCGGTGTCGCGCTCAGCGCGGTCGCGCTCGCGGCCTGGGCGTTCGTCGCCTGGAAGTCCGCCTAACCCTTCACGGCGGCGGCGCCGGCGTCGGCGCACTCCTGGTCCTGCTCGCCCGTGCCTCCACCGCAGCCGATACCGCCGATCACTTTGCCGCCCACGGTGATCGGTGCGCCGCCGAGAGTCGGCAGCACCTCGCCCTGCGCGACGACCGGCATCACGTGCCAGAAACCCCAGCCCTTGGCGCCGAAGTTCGCCAGATCAGCGGTGCTCCGTCGAAACGCGGCGGCGGCGGTGGCTTTGGCGCGCGAGGTGTCCGGGGTCAGGAAGCCGGTGCCGTCGCCGCGCGCACAAAGCACGAGGCGGCCGGCCTCGTCGACGACGGTCACCGTCATCGGAGCGCCGAGGGCCTTGGCTTTCGATTGGGCGGCCTTGAGCGCGGTCTCTGGCATGGCGAGCGTCAGGTCGATCATCTGGGGTCTCCTTTGTAGCGACGACGTGTGCACGGCTAGAACCGTGGGTGGCCTGAGCTAGAGGCGCGTGGCACCGCACGCCGGGTCAACCGTGGGTGGCCTGAGCTAGAGGCGCGTGGCACCGCACGCCCGGTCAACCGTGGGTGGCCTGAGCTAGAGGCGCGTGGCACCGCACGCCGGGTCAACCGTGGGTGGCCTGAGCTAGAGGCGCGTGGCACCGGACGCCTGTTCAAGCCGGTCACTGAGCTGCAATCGTGTGTGTGAACATCACCGTGCCGGCGTCGTCGATGAGCCGGACCGTGAGCTGCCCGGGCTCGATGGCCACCTCGCCGAAGTTGAAGACGCCGCCGCGGGCGAAGAGCGAGCGGGGATTGAGCGTCACGTCGGGCGGCCGCGGGCGCCCGAGCGTTGCAGACAAGGGCCCGGCCACGAGCTCGTGAAAAGACCATGCGCGCGTCGGCTCGTGGCGGATCACCTCGGCATGGTGGACGTCGGCGGCGACGAAGACGAGATTCTTGACGTCGTGCTTGCGCAGCTGCTCCAGGATCGCGTCGCGCTCGGCGACGAACCCGGCACCGTCCTGCGGCAGGCCGAAGGCCGACACGCCGGTCCACGAGTCTCGAGCCTGCGGGCGACCCGTCGGAATCGACAAGGACACGCTCGTGACGACGACCTTCCATACCGCGGACGACGACGTCACGGCGTCGAGCAGCCAGCGTTTCTGCGCGGCGCCGAGCATCGTCTTGCCGACGCCGTCGGTGTCGGTGTTTCGGCTCCGGTACTGACGCGTGTCGAGGATGAAGATCTCGAGCAGGCCGCCCCATCGAAAGCGCCGGTACAGTCGCGTCGGCTCCTCGGCCGGCGTCGAAATCGGCCAGTAGTCGAGCAGGGCACGACGGCCGACGGGCATGAGTGGGTCGTGCGGGCCCGAGAAGTCGTTGCGCACCTCGTGGTCGTCCCAGATGGCATAAACCGACGTGCCGCGCAGCAGCGCCTGCAGCGGAGGGTCCTCGAGCTGATAGCGGTGACGCGCGCGGTACTCGGCGAGCGTCCGCGCCCGAAAGTCCGCGCCGGGCACGACGCCCGGCCGGTCGCACGGCACGTCGGCGTAGATCGTGTCGCCGACGAAGAGGAAGAAGTCCGGGCGACGCTCGAGCATCGGCCGGAAGATTCGATAGCCGCCGTCCTGCGGCCGGCAGTACCCACCGCCCCCGAGGTCGCCGGACCAGACGAACGTCACGCGTGCCGCGGCGTCGGGCGCAGGCGCGGTGACGAACTCGGCGGCAGCGTGCGCGCCGCCCTGACTGACGCGGACCGCATAGCGCGTGGCCGGCGCGAGCCCGCTCAGCGTTAGCTTGCCCGTGAGATCGTCGCTGCCGACGACGACGGGCCGGTGCGTTCGACCCTCAGCGTCGCCCGCGACGCCATAGAGAACGTCGAGCGGGCCGGCGCGCACGCCGCGCATCCAGACGACCGCGCTCGTCGGCGTGACGTCACCGGTCGAGACGAGGATCTCCGGCTCGGCCGCCGCCCGCTCGACGGCGAGGCCCAGGACGACGACCAGGACCGCGAGCGCGTGGCTAGTTCGTGAACTTCGCGAGATGGCCCAGTGCTTCCTGCTCGAATTCGTCGAGTGACTGTCCGAACGCCTCGACGAAGTTCCCGCGGCGATCCGCCCGCTTGGAAAACAGCTGGAAATAGCCCACGACGCTGTCGAAGCCCTCTCGGGCGATCAGGTAATCCGTGAGGAGATACGCCATCTGGTATGTGGGGTGCGAACCCTCGCGCAGATGCCGGAGCGTGAAGCCGCGCGGCGTGCCGAGGGTCTCGAGATCGAGCCGGCGTCTGACGACGGCCGGATGGTCGCGCACGGTCTCGATGGCGCCGCGCCGCCGGCGCACCACGGTGTCGAGCCGCAGACGCTCCAGCACGCGGTAGGCCACCCACTCGGCCATCCCCTCCGCCAGCCATTGCTCGGCGCGGCCCTCGCCTTCCGCGAGCTCGATCTGCGCGACGTGCGAGAGCTCGTGTGCGACCAGGCGCACCCACTCGCCGCGCCCGACGTTGGTCTCGTGGTGCAACAGTAGCTGCCGGCGCTTGCCGACGCCCACCGCGAAGTCGCTCAGCTCAGCCGCGCGGACTCGCGACACCTGTCCGTCGACGATGAGCCCCTGCTGGAAGATCTCCCGCGACGAGTAGACGTACACCATCACGGTTTCGGGCAACGGAAGCCGGAGGTCGCGCGCGATGACGCCGGCGACGGTGCGGACGGTTGCCTCGTACGATTCGAGGTCCAGTGTCTCGACGGACGCGCTCGCGGCAACGGGCGCCATCCGCACCGGCACGACGGTGCGGCCCTGCGCGCACCCGGCGGTGACCAGGGCGGCCATCGCGATCAGGACGAAGCGGCCGGGCACGCGGGTTATCCGTGCGGCTCGACGAAGCGGACAGGCTTCGGCGTCGTGACCAGCACGACGCACCCGCCTTCGGACGACGCGGCGTGTTTGCCGCTTGGGGGAGTGTACAGATAATCGCCGGCTTTCAGATGATCGCCGCCGACGCGCAGATCACCCTCGATGACGAACAGCTCCTCGCCGCCGGGATGGTCGTGCAGGGGCACGCGGCCGCCCGCCTCGACCCGCAGGAGGAAGGTCGACGCGCCGCTGGCCTTGTCGTCGCGCAGGCGCTTGACGGCGACGCCGACCGTCGGCACCGTCCGCCAGTCCTCTTGCGCGCTCCGCACGACCGCCATCTGTCCCTCCGGGCCGAGCAGAGTACCAGATCGCGGCGTCGCTCGCGCGTCTCTCGTTGTGGACTCAGCGCACCGGCAGGTGGACGCGCTCCCAACGGATGGCGCCCGTGAATGGCTCCTGGGAAAAGTAGACGAGATTTACGCGTCCAACGACGTCCTGCGCCGGGAGCCATCCCCTGAACCACGGCATATGGCTCGGGCAATTCCGCGTCGTTGAGTAGTCGTAGCTCAGCAGCGTCGGTGCCATGCTGTCAGCCGTAAACACGAACCCCTGGCCGGCATGCTGGAACACTGCGGTGACTGCGGGCTGTACGACGAACAGGAACACGATCACGACGCCGGCCCACACCCACCAGCGATCGTACCGACGCGGCGGGCGCGCGGCATGGCGGCGCGTCGTCAGGGCCGCGTCCACGATTTCGACGACGTCGTAGGCGTGCCGCTCGCCGGACATCGTCGCCGTACGCCTGACCGAGGCCTGGGACGAGCACCCCGAGCAGGACGGCGACGCCGACGCGCCGCGGCCGCGGCTCAGACGAGCGGGTCGTAGTTGAAGTACTGACCCGACGTCACCAGCGGCACGAGATGATGTTGCAGCGTGCCCGGGAACATGTCGGCGATCCGCTCGGGCGTCCAGCCCTCCGCGTTGTGCACGCGCATGAGCGGACGCTCGTGACCGAACAGCATGATCTCCTTGCCGCGCACGCCGAACACCTGCCCGGTGACGTCCTTGGCGGCGTCGGACGCGAGGAACGCCGCCATGGGCGCGATATGCTCCGGCCCCATGCGCTTGACCTTCTCCACACGCGCCTTCTGCGCGTCCGTCTCCGTGGGAATCGTGCCGATCATCCGCGTCCACGCGAACGGCGAGATGCAATTGGCGGTGACGTTGTAGCGCGCCATGTCGAGCGCCGTGACCTTCGTGAGCCCGAAGATGCCGAGCTTGGCGGCGGCGTAGTTGGCCTGGCCGACGTTGCCGATGAGGCCCGACGTGGAGGTCATGTTGATGAAGCGTCCCCACTTCTGCTCGCGCATGAGCGGCGCCGCCGCGCGCGTGACCGCGAACGTGCCCTTGAGATGGGTATTGATGACCGAGTCCCACTCCTCTTCGCTCATGTTGAAGATCATGCGGTCGCGGAGGATGCCGGCGTTGTTCACCACCACGTCGACGCGGCCGAAGGCCTCGACCGCGGTCTTCACGATCGCCTGCCCGCCGGCCATGGTCGCCACCGACTCGTAGTTGGGGACGGCCTCGCCGCCGCCCTTGCGGATCTCGTTGACCACCTCGTCGGCGGGAGTCTTTTCTCCGCCGGTTCCCGCGGCCGTGCCGCCGTAGTCGTTCACCACCACACGCGCGCCGTGCTTGGCCATCAGCAGCGCGATCTCCCGGCCGATGCCGCGGCCGGCTCCCGTGATGACCACCGACTTGCCCTTGAGCATCATGGCGCGCTCCTCTCCGAGACCCGGGTGCGAAACGGTCGAGACGATACCACAGCGCCCGCGCGGATCAGTGTCGCGCGGCGCGCCGGGCTTCGAGCGCGGCCACGTAGGCGGCACCGAACACGAACACGATGCAGGTGTAGTAGACGAACATCACGAACGCGACCAGCACCCCCAGCGGGCCGTAGATCTGGTCGTAAACGCCGACGCGGCGGATATAGAGGCGGAATAGCTGCTTGGCGACTTCCCACAGGAGCGCGGTGAGGATGGCGCCGGTCAGCGCGGCGCTCTGTCTCGGCCGCCGGCGCGGCACGTAGCGGTAGCCGAAGTAGAACATCCCCGTGGACAGCAACAGGCTGAAGGCCACCGCCGTCCAGTAGAGCCAGAGCCACGGCACGCCGATGGCCTCCAGGAAGTATTCCTGGAACCACTGAAAGATCGCGGTGACGACCGACGCGAGGAAGAGCAGCAGCGTCAGCAACAGGACCAGCCCGGCGTCGAAGAGCAGGTTGCGGAGGTAGTGCCCGCCGGCGCGCACGCCGAGCATGCGGTGTAGCACGAGCCGCGAGGCGCCGAACAGCGGCGTCGAGAAGAACACGAGCACGAGCGTGCCCGCGATGCCGGACAGCGCGCGCGTCTCCACGATGCGCAGCAGCACCATGGCGATCTCGCGCCGGTACACGGGGAAATTTCGCGCGAGCTGGCCGACCACCTCGTCCGCCGCACGCTCCGTGGACAACACGAAGCCCAGTGTCGACACGCCGAGCAGCGTCATCGGGATGCAGCAGATCAGGAAGAAGAATGCCAGTCCCGCGGCCAGAAACAGGCCGCTCTCCGCGAAGAAGCGCGAAAACGCGCCGCGGATGGCGAGCATCGCGGCGGCTCAGAACAGGCCGCGCACCAACCCTCCATCGACCTGGATCGCCGTGCCAGTCACGTACGAGGCGCGCTCGGACGCGAGGAACGCGATGACGTTGGCGAACTCCTCCGGCGTCCCGACGCGACCCATCGGAATCTCCTCCCCGAGCTGCGCGACGTACGCGTCGCGCGCGAGGCCCGAGGCCTTGAGCCCGCCCATCAAGCGATCGGTGAGGATGCGGCCCGGGCAGACGGTATTGAAGGTGACGTTGTCCTTGCCGTAGCGCAGCGCCAGCGTCTTCATGAACCCGTGCGTGCCGGGCCGGACCGCGTTGGACAGCAGCAGATCGGGCAACGGCTGCTTGACCGACACCGACTGGATCGTCAGCACGCGGCCCCACTTCCTGGCCTGCATGCCGGGGAGCACCGCGCGCACGAGACGCACGACGGAGAGCAGCGAGAGCTCGAAGGCCTGTTGCCACTGTTCGTCGGACATCTCCTCGAAGAAGCCGCGCGCGGGTCCGCCCGCATTGGCGACGAGGATGTCGACGCCCCGCCACTGTGACGTCACACGCTGCACGAGTGCGTCGACGTCCTGTTTGCGCGTCACGTCGGTGGGGATCGCGAGGACCTCGGCTTTCGTCGTCGCCCGCACCTCGTCGGCCGCGGCCTTCAGGTCACCCTCGGTCCGCGCGCACATCGCCACCCGGGCGCCCTCCGCACCGAAGGCGAGCGCGCACGCCTTGCCCATGCCCTTGCTCGCCGCCGTCACCAACGCCACCTTGCCCTTGAGTCCGAGATCCATTCCAGTCTCCCTTTACGTAGAGCTGCGTACGCTAAGTCTGCTTGAAGAATTCGGCGCGATCGCCGCTCGTCACCTCCACGCGGCGCAGCCGGTTGTCACGCATCACCTCGAGCGTCAGCCGTTCCCCCGGCTCGTGCCGCCAGAGCGAGAGATAGAGCTCCTTGCGGCTCGGAACCTCCTCCGCGTTCAGCGACACGATGACGTCGCCCTCCCGCAGGCCGCCGCGATCTCCCGGACCCTCGGGCACGATACCGGCGACCACCACGCCTTCCTCGACCGCGTGGGCGAACACGCCCAGCCACGCGCGCTTGGGGCGGCTCACCACGCGGCCGTAACGCAGCAGCTCGCTCGCGTGCTCGCGATAGTTGTCGACGGGGATCGACAGCGAGCAGCGCACAATCTCGTTGAGGTTCAGGTACACGATGCCGAGCAGGGTCCCCGTCATGGAGAAGAGTCCCCCGCCGCCGAAGCCGGGGTTCGCCGCGCTGCTCACGACGCCGCGATCGAGCAGATACTCCCAGTACGCCTCGAACTCTCCGAGGTACGTCACGAGCCCGCCGCCGATCCGGCGTTCTTGCGGCCCGGCGGATGCCACTGCGATGACCGGATCGCCGCAGCTCACATCGCCGTCCGCGAGCGGGACCGCGTTGAGGCCCTGGCGCTTGATGCGAATCAGCGCGAGACCGACCTCGAAGTCTTGCGCCACGACCTCCGCCTTCACCCGTCGGCCCTTGAGGAAGCCGACGTCCACGGTGTGAGCGCCCATGACGACGTAGTTCACGGTCAGCACGAGGCCGGACGCGTCGACGACCACGCCGCTGCCCATGCGCTCGGTGCCGAGAATGCGCGACGACGGGTGGGCCTTGGGCACCAGCGCGTGCAGGTTCACGACCGCCCCGAGCAGGTGACGCGCGAACTCGACCGAGACGTCCATCAGGGGCGGCCGCCGAGATGGCGCGCGAAGAACTCGCCGACCCGCTGGTGCGCGTCCGCGTTGGCCGCGGCGTCGAAGCCCACGGTGGCGCCGCAGCAGCGGCCGCTCGCCGCGTTGCGATTCTCGACGTCGGCAAGGAACACGCGCGGTTGGCCGTCGACGTCGAAATAGTGCACGGCGCCGGGATAGACGACGATCGTGACGTCGGCACCTTTCTCGCGCTGCCGCGCGGCGAGCGCCTGGCATTCGGCGGGGTCGGTCCAGTCGTCGTCGGCGCCGATGAGAATGAGCACGGGTTTGACGGACAGCTCGTTGGTCAGCGACTGGCAGGCCCCCGGATACACGCCGACGGCGGCCCGGTAGCCCGGCGGTGGAATCTCGACGCCGCGGCGTCTGGCGCGCTCCGCTGTGGGCCCGTTCACGGCGGCCATCGAAAACGCGCCGCCATTGGACCAGCCGATGATTCCGATCCGTTCGCGATCGACGCTCGGCTGCGCCTGCAGCCAGCGCAGCGCGCCGATGGCATCGTCGAACCGCGCGGTGTTGGGCACGTCGACGCCGGGCGAGCATTGCTCACCGAGCCCCCGCGACGTCCATGAGTCGACGACGAGTGCGACGTAGCCGTGATCGCGAAACCAGCCGCCCCAGTCACGGATCGACTTGGAGACGCCGTGACAGCCGTGCATGAGCACCACGGCCGGAAAGGGCCCGTGGCCCTGTGGACGGAACTCCTCCGCGCGCACGCGCACGGGCGCGCCCGGTGTGACGTTGTCGAAGGACACTCGGCTGGTCGCGCACCCCGCAAGCAGCAGCGTAGCGAACAACATCCAGCGATGGCGGGGCATGCGTCGAGCATATACCGACACGTTCGGGTATAGAATCGTGCATGGCCTCCGACGTCCGGCTCGTCGTCTACAGCGACTACCTCTGACCCTGGTGTTATCCGGCGGCGGTCCGCCTCCGACGACTGCAAGACGCGCGCGGCCCCTCACTCGTGATCGAGCATCGCGCGTTCCCGCTGCGGCCGACGCCCGTGCCGCCCGTGCCGTTCAAGGGCACGTATCGCGAGGCGGGATGGCAGCGGTGCAACGCGATGTCGGCCGACGACGGGATCAGCTTCACGCCGTGGCCGCACCCGACGATGCCGAACTGGAGCCTCCCGGCGCTGGAGGCGGCCAAATGCGTGGCGCGGCAGGGCGACGATCTGTTCGAGCGCGTGCATTCGCGACTCTACGAGGCGTACTTCACGGAGAGTCTCAACATCGCCGAGCCGCGCGTGGTGGCCGACATCGTGGCCGCCGCCGGCGCCGACATGACGCGCTTCACCGCCGATCGTGACGCGGGCGTCGGCCGCGAGGCGGTCGTGAAGGACTACGAGGCCGCGGTGGCCGAAGGCGTGCGCGCGATCCCGACCGTGATCGTGCCGCACACCGGTCGCGTGCTCGTAGGCCTCGTGGATGCCGCCACGTACCGCGCCGCCGTCGAGGAAGCCGCCGGCTGAGCGCGTCGCCGCCGCTGCTGTTCGGCGCCGACCCGACTCCGGGGCTCGTCGCCGCCGCGCTCGCCGACGACGGGCGGGCCATCCGCCTCTGGGTCCGAGACGGCGTCACCACGCGGGTCGACGCGGTCCCCTTCACGCCCTTCCTGCTCGCCGCGGAGGACTCGCTCGTGAGTGGCGCCGCGGGCCTCGTGACGCTCACGCAACTGGACGGGGCCGGCGGGCTGCGCTGGCTGGCGCGCTTCGGGTCCTGGAGCGCCGCGCTGGCGGCGCGCGAGCGGTGTCGCGAAGCGACGGGTCTGCCCGCGAATGCGTCCGAGGCGCCGTATCGGTTCTTTCCCGACCCGGTGCATCAATATCTGCTCGTCGCCGGCCGCACGTCGTTCGGCGGGCTCCGCTTTGGCGACCTGCGACGACTCGCGCTCGACATCGAGGTGGTGACCACCGACGGCTACGAGTTCCCTTCGGCGGCGCGCGCGGGTGATCGAATCGTCGCCATCGCGCTCGCCGACTCCACGGGATTCCGTCACGTGCTCCGCGGCGATCGGCTCGACGAGGCCGCGCTGCTGACCGAATGCGGCCGCCTGATCCGCGAGCGCGATCCCGACGTCATCGAGGGACACAACATCTTTCGGTTCGATCTCGAGTATCTCGAGGCGCGGGCGCGGCGGCACGGTGTGCCGCTGGCGTGGGGTCGCGATGGCAGTGTGCTGCGCAGCCGGCCCGCGCGGCTGCAGGTGGCCGAGCGCGCCATCGGCTTTCGCCGCTACGACATCGCGGGCCGTCACATCCTGGACACCTGGATGCTCGCCCAGCTGCACGACGTCGGCGCGCGCGACCTGCCGTCATTCGGCCTGAAGGACATCGCACGACATCTGGGCGTCGCCGCGCGCGACCGGACCTACGTCGACGCCTCGAACGTTGCGCGCGCGCTCGCCGAGGATGCCGATCGGCTGATGGCCTACGCCGGCGACGATGCCGCCGAGACGCTCGCCATTTCCGCGATCCTTTCACCGCCCTACTTCGCCCAGGCGCGGCTCGTCCCGTTCGACTACCAGACGACCACGCTGCGCGGCTCGGCTGCCAAGGTGGATGCACTGCTGCTGCGCGAGTACCTGCGCGTCGGCCGAGCCGTGCCACGGCCCCGGCCGGGTCAGTCGGTCGGCGGCGGGCTCACCGCGATCTGGCAGCAGGGCGTGGCGGCGCCGGTCCTCCACGCGGACGTGACGTCGCTCTACCCGTCACTGATGATCGCCAGCCGCGTCGCGCCCGCGAGCGACGAGCGCGGCGTCTTTCTCGATCTGCTGACCCACCTGCGCGACGTCCGTGTCGCGGCCAAGCGCCAGGCGCAGGCGGCGGCCGTGGAGGAAGAGCGGCAGCACCACCTCGCGCTGTCGCAATCCTTCAAGATCCTCATCAACTCGTTCTATGGCTACCTCGGCTTCTCCTCCGCGCACTGGAACGACTTCGACGCGGCGAATCGCGTCACGGCCGACGGCCGCGCCGTCGTGACGGCCATCGTGGATGGCCTGCGCGCGCTCGGGGCGACGCCCGTCGAGGCCGACACCGACGGCGTGTACTTCACCCCGCCGCCAGCTCATACCGAAGCCGACGACGCGCGTCTGCTCGAGGCGCTGGCCGAGAAGCTTCCCGCCGGGATCACGCTCGAGCTCGACGGACGTTATGCCGCGATGTTCTCGTACAAGATGAAGACGTACGCGCTGCTCGACGGGCGCGGCCGTGTGACGCTCAAGGGCTCGGCGTTCCGCTCGCGTGGTCTCGAGCCGTTCCAGCGGCGGCTGATCGACGAGCTCGTTCGGCTCTTGCTGGCCGGACGCCGCACCGATGCCAAGGCCGTCGTCGATCGCTGGCTCGCCGACTTTGCCGCGCATCAGGTCGACGTGCGCGTCTTCGCCCGCAGCGAAACGCTTCAAGAATCACTTGAAGTCTATCGTGAGCGCGTGGCCGCGGGCCTGCGCCCGCTCTCTGCCGCGTACGAGCTGGCGGCATCGAGCGGACGCCCGGTGCAGCCGGGCGACCAGATCTCCTACTATGTCGCCGGCCGCACGGCCCGGGTCGCGGTCAGCGACGTGGCGAAGCTGGCGAGTCTGTGGGATCCCGCCCGGCCGGACGAGAACACCGAGTATTACCAGTCAAAGGTGCTGGAGACGTGGGAGCGCTTCCGCCGCTTCACCGAGCAGGACGGCCTCGTCCCCTATTCCGAGGAGCAACCCGACTCGGCGCAGCTCAGTCTCTTCTGAGCGACGCTTCGGCCCTGGCGCGCTTCGTGGTAGTGGTATAGGGCTGCCATGCGACCCGTTGCCGCTCACGACATCACCAGCCTTCGCGCCGTCAGCGATCCCCGGATCTCGCCCGATGGCCGGCGCGTGGCGTTCGTCGTGACCACGGCCTCCCAGGAGCGCGACGAATACGAGGCCAACGTGTGGATGGTCGATGTCGAGGCGCCGGCGCCGCGTCGGTTCACGACCGGGCCCACGCGCGACACGGCGCCACGCTGGTCGCCGGATGGCCGCTGGCTCGCGTTCTTCTCGGACCGCGGGGCGAAGAAAAAGCCGCAGCTCTACGTGATGCCCACCGACGGCGGCGAGGCGGTCGCCCTGACCGACCTGCCCGGCGGTGTTTTCGCGCCCGTCGGGCCGGTGTGGTCGCCGGACAGCACGCGCCTGGCCTTCCTCAGCCGAGTCGGCGGCTGGCAGGAGCCCGAGCGAGAGGAGGAGCGCGGCAAGTCGAAGCCCGCGCACGTCATCTCCACCCTCAAGTATCGCTTCGAGGGTCACGGATTCACGCACGACCGTCATCTGCACGTGTTCACGGTGCGGGTGACGGGCGGGCCTCCGACGCAGGTCACGTCGGGGCCCTTCCATCATGGCGCGCCGACCTGGTCGCCGGACGGCACGTCACTCGCGTTCGTGGCCGAGCGTCACGACACGCGTGACAGCGACATGTTGGGCGCGGTGTACGTCGTGGCCGCCGACGGCGGCGAGCCGCGCCGGGTGAGCCCGACGCTCCGCGCCATGTGGGCGGCCACCTTCAGTCCGGATGGCGGCGTCATCGCACACGTGGGAATGCGCGTGGCCGAAGACGGCTACAACTTCGTGATCTACACGCAGCCCCTCGACGGCGCCGAGGCCACCTGCCTCACGGAGCGCCTCGATCGGTCGGCGTGGGACATGGTTGCGCCGGCATGGTCGGCCGACGGCGCGTCGGTGCTCTTCGTCGGCCGCGACCGCGGGAGCTATCCGCTCTACCGCGCGCGCGCGAAAGGCGGCGATCCGGCCGAAGCGATCGTGCGCGGTCCGCGCGGCGTTCTGGGCTTCTCCGTGGCCCGGGACACCGGCGCGATCGCCTTCGTCGCGAGCGATGCGGTATCGCCTCCGGAGGTCTACGTCTGTGATCCGGACGGCGGCCGCGAGCGGCAGCTCACGCACCTCAACCTGGTCTTCAACTCCACGGTGGCCCGGTCGCGGCCCGAGCGCTTCGCCTTTCATCGCGCCGGCTACGACATCGATGGATGGGTGCTCAAGCCGCCGTCGTTCGATCCGGGCAAGCGCTATCCCGCCCTGTTGTGGATCCACGGCGGGCCGCATCGCGAGTTCACCGACGTCTACTGGCACGAGGCGCAGGTCGAAGCGGCCGCCGGCTACGTCGTCATCTATTTCAATCCGCGCGGCAGTCAGGGGTACGGCGAAGCCTTCAGCCGCGCGTGCACCGGCGACTGGGGCGGCGAGGATTTCGCCGATCTCATGGCCGGCGTGGACGAGGCGCTGCGGCGATTTCCGTTCATCGACGGCGAGCGTCTCGGCGTGATCGGCGTCAGCTATGGCGGCTACATGACGAGCTGGGTCGTCGGTCACACCGATCGCTTCAAGGCAGCGTGCTCGGAGGCGGCGATCAACAACGTCGCGACGCAGGTCGGCACCAGCGACATCGGTCATCACTGGACGATCAAGGAGCAGGGCAACGAGCCGCCGTGGGACGATCCGGCGCGCTACGCGCAGCGTTCGCCGCTGACCTACGTGAAGGACATCCGCACGCCGCTGCTCATCGTGCACGGCGAGAGCGATCTGCGCTGCAACATCGTCGAGAGCGAGCAGCTGTTCGTGGCCCTCAAGAAGCTCGGGCGCGAGGTCGTGTTCGTCCGCGTGCCCGACGCCGGTCACGGCTTCGGCGTGCTCGGACGTCCACGCCAGCGACTCGAACGATTGCGGATCGTGCTCGAGTGGTTTGCGCGCTACCTTCGTCCCGACCCGCCCGCGCCAACGTCGTCATAGCAGCGTCAATCGGCGCCCCGCGCGCCGGAGCGCCCCGCCTGGAATTTTTACGATTCGAGAGGGCAAAACTATGCCATCATCCCTCGCCCGATGAAGCTTGGAATGATCGTGATCGCGATCGTGAGCGTCATCGCGTGCCCGCTGAGCGCGGGCGCCGTGACGATCGATTTCGAGACGCTGGCAGATCTCGAGGTCGTCACCAATCAGTTCGCCGGCGTCGCGTTCTCCAATACGGTGGCGCTGCAATCGTTCAACGCGGCCGGCGGCAGTCTATTCGACGACGACTTCCCGCCCGCGTCCGGGGTCACCGTCGTCTCCAATGGCGCGGCGAGCGTCATCGGCGGCTCGATCGTCATCGACTTCACGACGCCGGTCACGTCGGTGAGCGGGCTCTTCACCTACGCCGCTCCGCTGACGCTCACCGCTCTCGATGCGGGACTCAGCCAGGTGGCGCAAGCGTTCTCGGCCCTCTCCGAGAACTTCGTCAGCAGCGGCGGCTCGCCGAACGAGCTGATCCAGCTCACGTTCGCGGGCGGCATCGCCGAGCTGAGAATCGACACCGCGTCGTCCGACTTGCTGTTCACGCTCGACGACCTGACCTTCACTCCTCTCGTCGTCTCGGCCGTGCCGGGCCCCGCCACCCTTGGGCTCGTCGGCGCGGTCGTTCTCGGCGCGATCGTCGGTAGCCGGCTTCTGGTGCGCGTGCGTCGAACCAGTCGTTGATTCCTCGGTCGCCCCGAGTGGGGGGTGCATGAATACCAAGGGATTGGTTGGCGTTTCGCTCCTGCTCGGACTCGTACTCCTCGTCCCCATCAGCAGCTCTGCGGCGCCCTCCGTCGGCGCGCTCTCCGCCAGCCCGGGAAGCGTGATCGTGAACACGCCGACGACGCTGTTGATCACCGTACCGATCGACGACCCGACGCTGACCGCCAACGGCGCGATCCTGCAGCGGATCAACGCCAACGGCACGGTGACCAATCTCGGCGCGATGCGCGACGACGGCCAGGGCGGTGACGCCACTGCCGGCGATCGCATCTTCACGTTCAGGCTCAATGTCAACGAGCCGCAGCCGGGCAAGATCCGGCTGAAGGTGTCCGCGGCATTCCGCGGTTTCGCGCGGCGCCTCACGTCGCAGGAGCTCGGTATCGCCGTGGGCGTCGTGCTTCCACCGGATGGCGGCGGCACCATTGCCGGCGCGGGCGGCACGGCACTCACGGTGCCGCAGGGTTCGTTCGACGTCGAGCTGGTGGTCGGCATCGCGCCGGCGCCGCCGAACACCATCGTCGCGCCGACGGGCAACCTTCCACTGGTCACTGCGGTGGATGTGATCATCGAGCCGACGGGCTTCGACGGCTCCATTCTGCCGCCCGACACGCCGATCAGCATCGCCGTGCCCGCGCCGACCGGCACGCCGGACGGCGCGTTATTCATCGTAGCTCTGCAGGCGCCGGTCGACTCCGCGAACGGCTCGGGACTGGCGCCTCGGCTGCTGTCGACGGCCGCCGCAACGTCCGCCGGTGGGCGGATCGTGACGACGTCGGGTCCGCTACCCGGCATCGTGCAGCCCGGCAGCTATGCGGTGGTGACGGCGACCGGCAGCGGCTTTGTCACCGGCATCGTCTCCGATGCCGGAGGGCCGGTCGCGGGCGCCATCGTCAGCAGCGATACCAATCCGCTCGTCGCGCTCACCGACGTCAACGGGCAATACGCGCTCTTCGTCAGCGGCGGCCCATTCACGCTGACGGCGTTCCATCCGCTCAAGGGATCGACGGGCACGACGACCGGTACGATCGTCACTCACGGCTCCACCGTCAATGCGCCGATCACGCTGACGCCGCTCGCGACGCCGGTGGTGACGCGTGACGGCATCCGCAACGGCGGTTTCGAGCGCTGCGCCGATCTCGACGCGTCGGGCAACGTCATCAACCCCGACGGCGCCGGCAACATCACCGGCAGCTGGGCGTTCACGGGCGGCGTCCAGGCCGTGCGCCAATTCGGACCGACCTCGACCGGGCGAATCATCACGCCGACCGAAGGCAAGTGCATGGCGCAGATCAGCACCGCCGGCGGCGCGTCTGGGGGAATCGGCTCCACGCTGACCCAGCGCTTCATCATTCCGGCCGGTGTGCGCACGCTGACCTTCGACTACAACTTCGTCAGCGAGGAATTCGACGAGTTCGTGGGCTCGGCGTTCAACGACACCTTCCGAGCAGTCATCACCACCCCGGAAGGTCAGGCCACGATCGCAAAGGTCGAGCTGAATGACTTCTGGCCGACCCTCGCGGGCTTCAACATGATCGGCGATTGCCTTCTCGATTTCGGTGACGAGACGTGTGGCGAGGTGGGCTGGCGCACCGCCACGCTGGATCTCGCGCGCTTCGCCTCCGAGCAGCAGCCCGTCACGGTGGACCTGTCGTTCAGTGTGGCCGACCAGGGCGACAACCTCTACGAGACGCGCGTGTTCATCGACAACATCCGATTCGGGACGATCTGGGTCGACGCGAAGATCATCTCCGGCGCCTCCTCGAACGCGCTGCGTGTCGAGCAGGACATCCGCGGCGCGACCGAGGTTCTGTCGCAGGCCGGGCTCAATGTGCGGCTGCGCCGGCAGGTCAGCATCCCCGATCCCGGCGGCCTCGACGTCGTCGACATCACGTTCGCCGAGAACGTGGGTCCGTGCGCGGATCCCCGCCGGCTGAACGGCATGCTCACGGCCGAGGAACGGCTCGTGATCGGATTGTCGCGCAGCACCGTCGCCACCGACGTGAATCTCTACTACGTCATCACCGGCAACCGCGGCGGCATCGTCGGCTACGCGATCGGCTCGGATGAGTTCTGTTTCGAGTCGGTCCTCCAGAACAACGGAGGCGGCATCCTGCTGATGGACGGCGCCACCGGCCGCTTCGGTGTGCTCGGCCACGAGATCGGGCACCTGACGGTCGCGCCCGACAACGCCCGCAGCACCGCCGAGCATTCGATCCCTGATCCCACGAACATCATGATCGGCATCAACACACCGCCCAACGGCATCGTCAACCGCCAGCAGTCCTCGAGCATCAACCGGCTGAACTCGCCCGTGATCGTGCCATGACGCACTCCAGACAAGAGACGTCACCGACCTGGCGTGACGAGAGGAGAGCGCGGATGCGGAGCGTGAAGCGATGGGTCATCGCTGGAGTCGTCCTCGGGACGGTGTGCCTCGTCGAGACTGCCGACGCGCAGACGTCGACGGTCATCCAAGCGTGCAAGAGCGGTCCGCGCGGGCTCGCGCGGTTTTCGGACACGTGCGTGAGCGGAGAGACGCCGATCCAGTGGAACAGTTCGGGCGGTGGCGCTCAGGGCCCCGCGGGTCCTCAGGGTCCGGCTGGACCTGCTGGCCCCGCCGGCGCGACCGGCCCGGCAGGTCCAGCAGGCCCCGCCGGTCCGCAGGGCCCGACTGGCGCGACTGGTCCCGCCGGTCCGGCTGGACCTCAGGGGCTGCAAGGACCGCAAGGACCGGCCGGTGGAGGCGCGGATTTCACCCCCGTCACGGTGAACGTCGACTGCGCCCAGTCGGGACAGACGCTGCAGGCCGCCGTGAACACGCAGAGCATCGGGCCGCTCATCGTCAACGTGGCAGGGACGTGCATCGAGAACGTGACCGTTGCGCGTGACAATGTTCGGATTCAGCGGTCCGGAGCCACCGCCACGCTCACGGGCGCCAACAGCAACAACGCCGTCATCGCACTCGACGGCGCCCGCTACTTCGTCGTCACCGGCCTCACGATCACGGGCGGATCCTTCGGGTTGAGTGCGACGCGCGGCGCGATGGGCACGCTGACCAACTGCGACGTCTCCGGCGCGACGAATACCGGCGCGATCGCCTCATACGGCAGCACGCTGGAGATCGACAACTGTGTGATCCACGACAACAACCGAGGCGCGACGGCCGCGAACGATGCCTCGCTCATCGTGACGAACAGCACGGTTCGAAACAACGCCAACGAGGGGCTCCTCGCCGTTCGGACTTCGTATCTGCGCGTCGGCCAGGATCGGGGCGGCAACGCGGTGGCGCAGCCAGTGACCGTGAACAACAACGGCACGCAAGGGATCTCGATCGTGGATTCGTCGTCCGCCAACATCGTCGCCGCCAATGTCCACCACAACACGAGCAACGGAATTCTTTTCCAGCGTGGAAGCGCCGGAACCGTGGGTACCGGATCGAATGGGCTCGTCGCAGCGAACACGATTCACGACAACGGCACGCAGGGCGTGAACGTCTACAAGGATTCAGCGGCGTTGATTCAGGGCAACACGATCAGTACGAATACCAGCGCAGGCGTCAATGTGACAGCGGCCGCGGCCACGATCGTCGGGAACACGATTGAGGGCAACGGCGCCCGCGGAATCAGTCTGAGCGAGTCCGCCAGCGCGCGCATCGGCGTGACGGACGCTGCCACGCAGTCGGGAAACACGATCCTCAATAACACCAACGACGGGATCGGTGTCTTCAATGGCGCCACCGCGGTGCTGGCCGGAAACACCGTACGGTCCAATACGGGCAATGGGCTGAACATCGGACGTGCGACCGCCCGTCTCGTCGGCGGCAACACCTTCGAGCTCAACGGCAGCAACGGCATCAGCATGGACCAGAGTCGGCTGTTTCAAGGGACCGGCGACTTTTCAGGGGTGCCCGCCGTCGCGGACGTATCGCAGAACAATACCCGTGCAGGCCTGTTCCTGTTCAACACCGCGTCGGCTGACGTGGGACGGATGAACATCACGGGCAACGGACGTCAGGGAATCGACGCCGAGCTCAATTCCTCGGTCTTCTTGCGTGTCTACGACGCCACCGCGCCGACCAATCTGATCAACATCACGAACAACGGTGCCGCAAATGTCGCTAACAACAACGACGGCATCTCTTTAGTGACGGCCTCCGTGCTGCTCTCGCTACAGAAGCCGAATGGTGCAACTCCCGGTCAGTTGATCATCACCGGCCAGCCGGGTTGGGGCGTGAACTGCTTCGGCACCACGAACAAAGCCGCGGCGTCGCTCGACACGACGGGAATCGCGAGCAACACGGCTGGCGCCGTTCAGTGCGGCGGCTTCTAAATTTGCGCGGTCACTGTCAGGAAACTTTTCAGTTTCGGAGGGGATGTCAGGACGCGTTGACGTAACTCGTTACGCTGGAAGACCCCTTTGGGTTGGCATGCCGCGTGCGACACCTGAGCCCACAACGTTCGAACCACTCGCTCGAAGGGGGTTTGCTCATGCGGCTTTGGAGTGTGCTTACGCTGGCAGCTGTTTTCGGCATCACCGGTACCGCGCACGCGGCGGGCTCCACGGTGCCTTTTCCGCCATCGCTAGTCTTGGTGGTCACCGGTGCGGCTGGAATCGCCGGCTACGCGTGGTGGACCCGGAGGAAGTAGCGAGCGACGAGGCTCGATGGTCGCCCGCAACGCGCCTTGCGGGCCGGCCAGCTCACGAGCGTGATCAGGACGGAACGTCGACCGGCGCGCGGACCGGAATCCACCGGCCGAGCGTCACGGAACGCCATACCCACTCGATCGGTCCTACCGAGAAGTAGCGCGTCCAGCACGTCGAAGCGAGCAATCCTACGATCGCGACGCCGAGCGCCGTCATCAGTTGTCCGGCGCGGCCGACCTGGGCGAACAAGCCCAGGCCGTGCCCGTAGAACACGGTCGTGAACAGCAGCGACTGCAGCAGGTAGTTGCTCAGGGATAGTCTGCCCACGGCCGCCACCGGCCCGGGGCGCGCACCGTGGCGACACGCGAGCATCACGACCGCGACCCACGCAGCGCCGACGAGAAGCCCGCCCCAATAGTTGATGGTCCCGTCGATGAGCATGGCCCGTCGCAGCCCCCATCCCGCGGCAAAGTTCTCGTACACGCCGAAGAGGATCAGCGGAACGCCGAGCCCGAATCCGCCGAGCGCGACCGCGGCATAGAAGGCGCTCGATCGCAGCGCGCTCAGCACGCCGAGCCTGAACAGCGCCATCCCGATGAGCATCAGCCCCGTCATCTGCCAGAACGAGCGCGTCACGAAGCCGACCGTCTCGCGCGCCAGCGCGGCGGGCATGCGCTGACTCATCTGCGCGCGCCATCCACCGCGGTACGCGTCGATCTCACGCTGCAGCACGTCGGCGGGCGGCGCCCAGAAGAGCCGGATACGCGCCTCCTGCTCGGCCGACCACGCGGGCATCGATCGCGCCGCCTCCACCGCGATCAGCGTGGCGACGGCCATGATCAGCACGCCAAGCACGAGCATCCTGCGCGCGGGTAGATCTCGAAACACGAACACGACGGCGCCACACAGCGCGAGCGAGACGAGGAAGTCGCCGTACCAGAGCAGATAGGCATGGAGCAGGCCGAGCACGACCAGACCCGCCATACGGCGGTAGTGGATCCGCGCGACCGGCAGTCCGGCGCGTGTATAACGCTCGGCCAGGACGGCAATCCCCGCGCCGAACGTCATGCCGAAGATGGCGGTGAACCGCCCATCGATCAGCACGTACGACGCGAGCCACGCCCACCAGTCCGCGCCGTCGAGCGTCCCGTAGGCCGTCGGGTTCGCGCGCGCGGCGTACACCGTCGCGAACGATGGGACGTTCGCGACCGCCATCGCGAGAACGGCCACGCCGCGGAGCACGTCGAGTGACGCGATACGCCCGCTGGAGGAGGGCATTCCGCGCAGCCTAGCATGTCGGATCGGGACGTCTGTCAGATGTGATAGAAGAGAAAGACGGCCATATGGTCTGCGCGGCGTGCCGTCAAGAAAACGTCACCGGAGCGAAGTTTTGCTCCGAATGCGGTGCCCCGCTCGTCCGGCGATGCGAAGGCTGCAATGCCACGCTCCCCACCGCAGCCAAGTTCTGTCCGGAGTGCGGGCGGCCCGTCGCGCAGTCCGCCGTGGCCACGCCCGCGCCACCGCCCACCGTCCCGCAGCGCTTCGCCTCGCCCGAGACCTACACACCGGCGCGCCTGGCCGAGAAGATTCTCGGATCACGCACCGCGATGGAAGGCGAGCGCAAGCACGTCACGGTCCTCTTCGCCGACCTGCGCGGCTCGATGGAACTGCTCGCCGATCGAGATCCCGAAGACGCGCGGCACATCCTCGATCAGGTGCTGGAACGGATGATGGAGGCGGTGCACTGGTACGAGGGCACCGTGAATCAGGTCATGGGCGACGGCATCATGGCGCTGTTCGGCGCCCCCGTCGCGCTCGAGGACCACGCCGTGCGCGCGTGCTACGCCGCCGTGCGCATGGCGGAGTCGATCCGACGCTTCGCCGAAGAGATTCGCCAGCGCAGCGGCGCCGAGGTCCAGATCCGCGTCGGACTGAATTCGGGCGAGGTGGTCGTCCGCTCCGTCGGCAACGATCTGCGCATGGACTATTCGGCCGTCGGCCAGACCACTCACCTCGCCGCCCGGATGGAGCAGATGGCGCGGCCGGGGTCGGTGCTGATGTCGCCGGCGACGTTCGCGCTCGTCGAAGGCTACGTGCACGTGACGTCGCGCGGGCTCACGGCGGTCAAGGGTCTTGCCGAACCCATCGAGGTTTTCGAGCTCTCGGGCGTGAATCTCATCCGCTCGAGACTGCAGACGAACCGCGACATGGCGCGCTTCGTCGGCCGCGGTGCGGAGGTGCAGGCGCTCGCCACGGCGTTTGGCCGCGCGCGCGCAGGTCAGGGACAGGTGCTCGCCGTCGCGGCCGAGGCGGGCGTCGGCAAATCGCGGCTGTTCGCGGAGTTTCTGCGGTCGGACGAAACCGAGGGAAGCCTCATCCTCGAAACCGGATGCATCTCATACCGCCGGGCGAGCGCCTGGCTGCCGATCATCGAGCTCCTGCGGACGTATTTCCAGATCGATGCCGACGATCCGCCGCACAAGGCGAGCGACAAGGTCGTCGGCAAGGTGCTGTCGCTCGACGAAACGCTCGAGCCGCACGTGCCGGCTTTCCTCTGGCTGCTCGACGTGCCGATCGACGACGATTCCTACGCCTGGGCCAATCTCGATCCGCAGCGCAGACGCCAGCGCGCGCTCGAAGGTGTCAAGCGGTTGCTCCTTCGCGAGACGCGCGTGCAGCCGGTCATCGTCGTCGTCGAAGATCTGCACTGGGTCGACACCGAGACTCAGCAGCTGCTCGATGGGCTCGTCAGCGGCCTCGAGGCGGCGCGGATGCTGCTGATGGTCAACTATCGTCCCGAGTACCAGCACGCGTGGGGCAACAAGACCTGGTACCAGCAGCTTCGCATCGACGTGCTGCCGCGCGAGACGGCCGACGAGCTCCTGACGGCGCTGCTCGGCGACGATTCGACATTGGCCGAGCTGAAATCGATCCTCATCGAGCGGACGGGCCGCAATCCGTTCTTCCTCGAAGAGGCCGTCCAAGCGCTGCGCGATAGCGGCGCGCTGCAGGGCGAGCGCGGTCGGTACCGGCTCGGTCGGCGGGTCAGCGAGATCCAGGTCCCGGCCACGGTGCAGGCGATCCTCGCCGCCCGCATGGACCGCCTGCCCGAGGGTGAAAAGCGCCTGCTGCAGGCGATGGCCGTGGCGGGAACGGAGGTCTCGTTCGCGCTGCTGCGCGAGATCGCCGACGTCGAGGACGACGACCTCCGACGCTCGCTCATGCACCTGCAGGAAGCGGACTTCGTCTACGAATCGTGCCTGTTCCCCGACATCGAGTACACGTTCCGCCACGCCCTCATTCACGACGTCGCGTACCACAGCCTCGTGCGCGAGCGGCGTCGAACCCTGCACGGACGCATCGTCGGCGCCATCGAGCGGCTTTCGGCCGACCGGCTCGCGGAAAACGTGGAGCGGCTGGGGCATCACGCGTTTCGCGGCGAGCTGTGGGACAAGGCGATCGGCTACCTTCGCCAGGCCGGGACGCGCGCGCACGGGCGGTTTGCCAATCGCGAAGCGGTTGCGTGGTTCGAGCAGGCGCTGACGGTGATTCCGCGGCTGCCGGACGCCAAAGCGACGACGGAGCAGGCCATCGATCTGCGTCTCGACCTGCGCACGGCGCTGTATCCGCTCGGCGAGTTCGACAAGATCCTCGAGTGCCTCGGCGAGGCGCAGGGGCTGGCGCACAAGATCGACGATGCCGGACGCGAAGGCTGGGTCTCTCTGCAGATCGGCGATGCGCTCCGGCAGAGCGGCCGCATCATGGAGGCCATCCCGCCGATGGAGTCTGCGCGGACCATGGCCGAGCGCAGCAGCGATCTCGGGCTGAAGCTCGCCGCGCATCAGTATCTCGGCCTGCTGCGCTATGCCGCCGGCGACTTCCGCGACGCCTTCGAGCTCATGCACGTCGTCATCGCGACGGATTCGGCCTCCCCGAACGCCACGAGCTTCGGGCGCACGAACAGCGGCTCGCGTGCCGGCTTCATCTCCATCAATCTGAGCTGGCTGGCGCGCTCGCTGGCCGAGCGCGGAGAGTTCACGCCCGCGCTCATGTACGGCGAGCAGGGCGTGGCCCTCGCCAACAGCATCGACGACCCGTACAGCCGCGCGCTGGCCTGCATCGGACTCGGCTACGTCTACCTGCTGAAAGGCGATGTCGCCGAGGCCATTCCCCTGCTGGAGCGGGCGCGCGCGGCCACTCGTGAGCGGAGCATGCCGCTGGTCGAGCTTCAGGCGCTCCGCAACCTCGGGCTCGCGAAGATGCTCGCCGGCGAGACCGACAACGGCCTCGCCCTCGTCGAGGAGGCGTTGCGCGAAGTCGACTCACGCCGCTTCACCGTTCAGCAAGCGACCGTGGTCATCCTCCTCGCCGAGGCGTATCTGTTCGCGGGCCGGATAGATGACGCGCTCGCCCTGGCGACGCGCGGGCTCGCACTTGCGGGCGAGCGCGGACAGCGCGGAGAGGCAGTCGTGGCACTGCGGCTCCTCGGCGAGATTGCGGCGAGGCAGCCTCCGGTCGACCGCGATGCCGCCGAACGCTACTTCCAGACCGCCGCCGGACTGGCGGCCGAGCTCGGGATGCAGCCTCAGGAAGCGCGGTGTCAGCTCGGCCTCGGCCATCTCTACCTCGAGGTCGCCGCCGAGCGCGCGGAGGAGCACCTCGCGAGTGCCACGATCAAGCTGTCCGAGCTCGGCATGACGTTGTGGGCGCGACAGGCGTTGGCGCTGCTCGGCCGCCTCGGTCGACTGCTGATCGTCTCGCGCGATCGCCGCGAGCTCTTCGAGCGTCTTTCCGCCCTCGTGACCGTGGACGACATCCGGATCGTCCTCGATCGGCGACTTGGCTCGGGTACGGCTCCCGATACCGAGCGCCGCGCGTCGCGCATCGACGACGTCCTCGCGACGCGCGGGCTCGCCACCGTCCTCCGCGACGCAGCGCAAAACGGCTAGACGCCGCTCGGTATCGCCGTCCGTCAGAAATCTTTACTGATCGTCGGTGCGGGCCCTTGCTGTTCCGGTGCCCGGTCGACATTTTGACGCTTCGCTGACGCACATCGCTCTCGGCGCAGAAATCCGCGAACGCGTCCCGTCGAATGCGCTATGATCCGTCGGCTATCCACTATCCGCATCCCGCGGATAGTGACAGCTCACATCTCAAGGTGTTGGAGGTAGGCGGATGCGGGGGATGCGGTACATTGAACGATTTGTGACACCGGCGATCGGATTCTTCGTGCTGCTCACTGTGCTCGGTCTTCCCGGAATCGCCGCCGCGACTCCGGGCATCAGCAACATCACGACGACACCAAGCCATCTCGATCTCAGCCGCCGCACCGACGTCACGGTGACGGCCTTCATCAGCAACACGAACGAGATCCAGTCCGGCTCCTTCAACCTCCAGCGCCTCAACGCCGATGGATCCGTCACCGTACTGGGCCAACTGAAAGACGATGGCTCAAAGGGCGACAAGGTGGCGGGCGACCACATTTACACGGTGGTTCAGAATTTCAACGTTCCTCAGACGGGCACCGTGCAGCTGCAGATCGTCGGCAACTTCCTGCTCAAGAGTAATCCGACCACGAAGCAGGTGCTGCTGTCCGACGTGTTCGAGCTGACTGTCGGCCAAACCGTCCCCGCCGGCGGCGGCGGTACCTTTCCAGGCACCGGCGGCACCTCGATCACCGTCACGCCGGGCTCTTTCGGCGTGGATGTCGTCGCTGCTATCGACCTGATCCCGCCGACCACGATCGTCGCTCCCGTCAACACGACTTCCGGCCCGACCCAGCAACTGGTTGCGGCCGTCGAGGTCACGTTCGAGCCGCCTCAGCCCGGCGTCGACGTCTTGCCGCCGACGTCCCCGCTTCACATCAGCGTGCCGCTTCCGTCTGGAGTAACGGACACCCGGTTTTTGGTGGCAGAGCAAGTTTTGGCCCCGAAGCTGGGGACGGCCGGACTGACGCCGCAGCTTCGCGTGGCGGCGGCCGCTGTCGTCGTTGGCACCAACATCGTGACTCAGGCGGCGGCGAACAATCCACTTCCGGGGATCCTGCACAGCGGCATCTACGCGCTCCTCACCGCGCGGGGCAGCGGATATGTGACCGGCGTCGCATCGGAAGCGAGTGGCCCCGTGCAGGGAGCTATCATCAGCAGCAACACCAATGCCGTAATCGCGGCAACCAACGGCACAGGCAACTATTCGATCTTCGTCAGCGGCGGGCCATTCACCGTCAGCGCGTTCAACCCGTTCCGTGGAACCACCGGATCGACGACGGGCACGATTGTCACCGACGGCTCGACGGTACAGGCCAATATCACGCTCGCCCCGCTGACGACGCCGCCGGTCAGCCTCGACGGGATCCGCAACTCCGGCTTCGAGAACTGCAGCCTGGCCGGAGCGGACGCCACAGGAGGCCTCACCGGCACGTGGGGATTCACCGGCAATGCCAAGGCCGTTACACAGCTGACGACGCTGGGGACGCCGACAGCGAACCCACCGATACCTCCGCGGACGATCCTGCCGCGAGAGGGCAGCTGCATGCTCGATATCAGCACCGGGGTGGGGACACAGAACCTGAGCTCGACCGCCGGCCAGAGATTCGTCGTCCCGGCCGGAGCCCGGACACTCAGTTTTGATTTCACTTTCATCAGCGAAGAGTTTCCCGAGTTCGTCGGCACGCAATTCAACGACATCTTCAAGTCGAGCATCACGGTGAACGGTCAGCAGACGAGCTTCACGGGCGGGCAGGTCCAAGTAAACGATTTCGTGAACGGCGGGGGCGGAGGATTCACGGAAATTGGTGACTGTTTCCCCAACGCCCCCTTCGAGGGCGACAATACATGCGGCGAGATCAACGATTCGAGCGGGCAACCCGGCTGGCGCACGGCGACCATCGACCTGTCGAACGTTGCCGCCGTCGGCACGCCGACCACCGTCGACCTCTTGTTCACCGTCAACGACGCGGGTGACAACATCTACGACACCCACGTCCTCATCGACAACATCCGCTTCGGAACCGTCTTTGTTGACGCAAAAATCGTCAGCGGCGCCGCCGCCGACGCGACGCGCGTGCGGAACGACATCCGCAGCGCGAACGACGTGCTATCTCAGGCGGGACTGATCGTTCGTCTCCGCAACCAGAACGGGCAGCCGACGGTGTTCACGAACGCCGCGCTCCTGGATCCGGACATCACCTATACGACCGCCACCACCGGCACGTGCAGCAACCAGGCGCAGCTCAACGGTCAGCCGAGTTCCGAGGAAACGAGCCTCACGGCGCAGTCCCGGAGCACCACGAACACCGACATCAATGTGTATTACGCGAGAACAGCGTTTCGGGATGGCGCCCTGAACACCGGGTACGTCGGCTACGCGATCGGCCCGGACGAATTCTGTAACGGCATCGACATCAATAACAGCAGCGGCATGATCCTGTTCGATGGCGCGAACAGCGCGCTTCGCGCGGGTGTGCCTGGGCACGAGATGGGACATCTCCTCATCGCGCCCGACAACGCGTTCGCCACGACTGAGCACGGGACGAGCGATTCGCTCAATTTCATGTGGGGCACGAACACGCCCGTGAACGGGCTGATGACGCGGCAGCAATCGTTCGAGATCAATCGCCCGACCAACTATCCCGGCGCCAGCAACAAGCTGATCGTTCCGTAGTCGCCTGCGCCCGCCCGGCCGGTCCGATCGAGGACCACTCCGGCGTGTCGCAACAAAATGGGGGGCCGCGCGGCCCCCCATTTGTCACACGACGCCGAAGCGCGCCCCCGCCCGGGGCGCTGGCGATTCCTCGCTAGCGGCGCCAGCCGCCCCCGCCTCCGGCTCCGCCGGGACGGCCGCCGCGATCACCGCGGGGCCCGCCGCCTCCGGCGCCCCGCTGCGGCTGCGGGCGCGCCTCGTCGACGACGAGGTTTCGATCGCGGAACAGACGCCCATTGAGCATCTCGACCGCCTTCATCGCCTCCTCTTTCGTGGCCATCTCGACGAAGCCGAAGCCGCGCGGGCGCCCGGTGAACTGGTCGGTGATGATCCGCACGGTTTCCACGGTTCCCGCCTGCGCGAAGAGCTCACGCAGATCCTCCTCCGTGGCCTGGAAGGAAAGGTTTCCGACGAACAACTTTGCCGCCATCGCCCGAACCTCCTGCCCTCAGTGAAAGCGGCGAGATAGGGAACCTCAGCCCAGCGCTACGGAAAGATAATGACAGGAGGCGACGCATGTCAAGGTGACCTAGGCGTAGACGCCGCGCGTGGCGCCGCCGTCCACGGTGATGCAGATTCCGGTGATAAACGAGGCACGCGCCGATGCGAGGAAGCACACGACATCGGCGATGTCCTCGGGCGTCGCGATCCGGCCGAGCTTGTACGGCCCTTCCGCCGCCGCGCGCACCTCTCCGACGGTCTTTCCCGAGGCCTTCGCCTGCTGCTCCATCAACTGATCCCAGCGCTCGGTCCGCGTGGCTGCGGGAGACACGGCCGTGACCAGCACGCCGCACTCGGCACCGAGATCGGCCAGGCCCTTGGTGAAGTTCACGAGGGCCGCGTTCGCGGCGCCGCCGGTCAGGTAGGTGGCCGTCGGGTTGCGGGCGGCCGCGCCGACCACGTTGATGATGCGTCCCGCCCGCTGCGCCTGCATGATCGGAAAGATCGCCCGCGCCATCCGGATGTAGCCCATGAGCTTCAGGCTCCAGTCGTCCAGCCACTGGGCATCGGGAATATCGAGAAACCCGCCGCCGCGGATGGCGCCCGCGTTGTTCACGAGCACGTCGATGCGTCCGCACGCGCGCTTGGCCTCCTCGACCACACGCTCGACCTCCGAGAGCCGCGACAGATCCGCGCCGATCGCGATCGCGTCGCGCTGGCTGCGCGCCCGACACCCGGTCACCAGCGTGTCGAGCGCGGCCTTGTCGCGCGCCACGGCCACGACGCGCGCGCCCTCGGCGGCCATTCCCAGCGCGATCGCGCGTCCGATGCCTCGGCTCGCGCCGGTCACCACCACCACTTTGTCGTTCAGCTCGAGGTTCATACGCTCTCCTCTCTGTCGCTCGCTTCGTGCTGCGGATCGGGAAATCGCGGCGGCGCGGCCGACGGCAGCGCGCTCACGGCGGCCGCCGTCGCCCGCGCGAAGCCATCGAGATCACGCGCACCCAGCCGCCGTCCATGCAGCCGTGCCGCGCCCTCGCTCAACAGCGAGCGCGCGCCCGCCACGTTGTCGTTCGCGAGATGCTGCCAGCCGACGGCGATCTGGATCAGTCCCTGCAGGCTGTCCCGCGTCCTCCCCGCTGCTATCATCCAGTGCGGCTCGAGCCACTCGTGCACCTCGAAATACAGTCCCGCTTCGTAGAGCCGCGCCGAGACATCGAGCACGGCATCGAGCCCGTGGCGCGGCGACGGCGCCAGTGCGGCCAGCGCCTCGCCGGCCCGTCGCGCACGCGCGGCGAGCAGCGAGGCCCGCTGCCCTTCATCCGTCGTCAGCCACGTCTCCGGCGCCTCGGCGAGCGCGGCCAGCTCGCGCCGCGCCTGCACGTCGCTGACCGCCTCGAGGATCGTCGCAGCAAGGCGGTTTCTCAACGCCAGCGGCAGCGTCCGAATCACACTCCGGAGCGCGGCTCCGACTGCGCCGGCGGCGAGAACGAGCCCGGAGGAGCGAGCGATGCTTCGGGCGTTGCGCCCACCGGTGGCGGTGCCACCCGCGGCACGCGGCGGACCGGTGTGGCGCTCGGCAGGCGCTCGGTGCGACTGCCGGCAACGAGATCGTGAAACGCGCGCTTGTCTCGGCGCAGGCCCCCCACGATGTGGCCGATCCCGAACGTCAGCGGAAGCGCCGCCCAGAACACGACCGCGCGGAGCAGCGAAGCGCCCAACGGCAGCGGTGCCCCGTCGAGCGCGACCACGCGCACGCGCGTCGCGAGCTTGCCGACGGTCTGGCCGGTGATGGCGTGCAGCACGGTCGGATACGCGATCGCGAAGAGCATTGTGAAGAACCCCACCGCACCGAGCGCGCGGTCGCCACCAAAGCGCACCACGGCGATGATCTGCAGCAGGAACTGCGCGACCGCGATAATGGCGAGATCGATCGCGAAGGCGAGCAGGCGGACCCAGAAGCCCGCGGGGTGCATCGGCTCCAGAGCCGTCTCGTTCATGGCGCGTATAATACCCGCATGATCTCGGTGCGCGACGGGCAAGCGCAGATCCTCGCCCGCGTCGGCGCGCCGCTCGCACCCGAGCTGGTGCCGCTCACACGCGCGGTCGGGCGCGTGCTCGCCGAGGATTGTGCCGCGCCGTTCGACGTGCCGCCGGCCGACAACTCGGCGGTCGACGGCTACGCGGTGGGCAGCGCCGACATTCCTCCGCGCGGGACGCGCGATCTGGTCGTGGTCGGTGACCTCGCCGCCGGCTCCGTCTTCGACGGCACGCTGGGCAGTGGTCAGACGCTGCGGATCATGACGGGGGCGCCAATGCCCGCGGGTGCCGATACCGTCTATCCACAAGAAGTCGTCCAGCGCGACGGCGATCGCGTTCGCGTCGGACCGATCGACAAAGCCGCCAACGTCCGGCGCGCCGGGGAAGACGTCGCGCTCGGCAGCACCGTCGTCGAGGCGGGCACGGTTCTCCGGCCACAAGAAGTCGGCTTGATGGCCTCGCTGGGCGCGTGGCAAGTCTCGGTACACCGGCGCCCGCGCGTCGCGCTGATGTCGACGGGCGACGAGGTCGCCGAGCCGGGCTCGCCGCGCCGCGCGGGCCAGATCTACGACGCGAACCGATTCACGCTGCGTGGCGCGATCGAGCAGTGCGGGGGCGAGGTCAGCGACCTCGGAATCGTCCCCGACGTGCGCGACACGCTGCGGGGCGGCCTTCAGGATGCCGCGGGCGCTGCCGACATCGTCGTGACGTCCGGCGGTGTCTCGGTCGGCGTCTATGACCTCGTCAAGGACGTCCTGCAGGAGCTCGGCGCGATCGACTTCTGGCAGGTGGCGATGCAGCCGGGGCGCCCGTTCGCCGTCGGCCGCATCGACAACGCCCTCTTCTTCGGGCTGCCGGGCAATCCGGTGGCGTCGCTGCTGTCCTTCATGCTCTTCGTGCGTCCGGCGCTCTACAAGCTCGCCGGCCGGCGTCGTCTGTTTCCGGCCACGTGGCAGGCACGGGCGCTCGAGCCGATGCGGAAGAAGACGGGGCGCACCGAGTACAAGCGCGGGGTCCTGGCCTTTCGCGACGGCGACTGGGAAGTGTGCACCACGGGTCCGCAGGGCTCGGGCATTCTCTACTCCATGGTCGCGGGCAACTGCTTCGTCGTGCTGGAGGAGGGCCGCGGTGACGTGGCGGCCGGCGACCGCGTGACTGTCGAGCCGTTCGACACGCTATGAGCACGGCTGCCGCCGCTCTCACCGTCGAGCTGATCGATCGGGCGCGCGCGAGCATTCCGTCGCTTCTGGCCGACGCGCGACGCCGCCTGCCGCACCTGGCGTACGCCGACCTGCGGCTGGAGGTGACCGAGGGGCGCTACGCGGTCGCCGAGAACGGCGCCGAGCGCTCGTCGGGCGACGATTACCACTGCACCGCCGGCGTCCGCGTGCTCGCCGGCGACCGCAGCCTCGCGCCAGGGTGGATCGGCATCGTGCTCGGCGCCGCCGATGTGCCCGACCTGGAGCGCCGTCTGTCCGAGGCCATCGAGCGCGCGTATCGCCGCGCCATGGCCAACGCCGAGCACAAGGCGACGGCGCGCGAGAAGTTCGGGCCGCTCGGCGAGCCGCTCGCCGACCTGCGTCTGCACGCGGTCGACATCCGTCGCGACGTCGTCCCGGCCGTGTACCGGATCGACCCGCGCAGCGTTCCACTGGCCGACATGGTCGCCGTCGCCACCGACGTCTCACGCGCAATCGCCGCCGCGCAGCCCAGCGTTCGTTACAACTGGGTGCCGCTCGTCACGCAGCTCACGCGCGAGCTGTTCGCTTCGACGGAAGGTGCGCTGATCGACCAGGGCTTTGCCCTCACGCAGGGCGCGGCGTCGGTGGTGGCGGTCGGCCCCGAGACCAGCCAGGAGCTGTACGACGTCATGGGGCACCAGCGGGGCTGGGAGCTGATCGCCGACGGCGTGGCCGAGCCGCTGCTGACCTTCCCGCCCTTCCGTGACTTCGCGCTGGCGCTGGCGCGCGACGCCGCCGAGCTCGCGATGGCCCCTGCCCTGCCGACGTCAGACCGCGAGGTCGTCGTCGTCACCGACCCGCACTACAACACGCTCGTCTCGCACGAGATCGTGGGCCACCCGGCCGAGCTCGACCGCGCGCTCAAGATGGAAACCGCGTATGCCGGCCGATCGTGGTTGTTCGGCGATCTCGAGGCACATCAGGTCGGCCGTCGGATCGCCTCGCCGCTGGTCACGGCCTACTCCGATCCAGCGCTGCCGGGTTACGGCCACTACGCCTACGATCACGAGGGCACGCCGGCGCGCCGCGTGACGCACATCGAGCGTGGCATCTTTCGCGGATTCATGAACAGCCGGCAGACGGCCGCCGTGTTCGGCGGCGAACCCAACGGCCACTTCAAGGCGACCAGCGCGGCCCTCGTGCCGCTGATCCGGATGTCCAACACGGTCTTCGACGGCGGCGAGACCGATCCGGCGCACATCATCGGCGACGTCGACCACGGCTACTATCTGGTGGGGCACCGCATCCCGTCGATCGCCGAGAGCCGCGAGAACTTCCGGATCTCGGCGCGCAAGGTCTACGCGATCGAGCGCGGCGAGATCACGCGGTTGTATCGCGACGGCGGCATCGCCGCCGACACGCGCGACTATCTGATGAACGTCGACGCCGTCGGTCGAGACTTCCGGCTCTATCCGATCCCGAATTGCGGCAAGGGGCAACCCATGCAGAGCAAGAAGCTCGGCAACGGCGGGCCCACCATGCGCAGCCGCGCCCGCGTGCTCGGAGGCTGACCCGGTGCGGCGCACGCTGATCCCCGCGCTGGCGACGACGATCGTGCTGATCGGCGCGGCGCCGGCCGCGCCGCCAGACGCTCCGGTCAACTTCATCAAGGTCGACGAGCTCAAGGCCGCGCTCGATCGTGGGGAGAAGGCCGACATCATCGACGTGCGGAACTGGGACGCGTTCGCCGAGATGCACATCAAGGGCGCGCGTTCGGTGCCGCTGCGCAGCGTCGAGCGCCGCGCCGCCGAGATCAAGAAGACCGGTCTCGTCGTCTTCTACTGAACGTGTCCGCACGCGCTGTCCCGTGGGGCCAGCAACGTCCTGTACGCCCTCGGCTGGCGCAACCAGCGGGTGCTCGAGGAAGGGTTGCCCGGTTGGCACGCAAAGGGGTATCCCGTCGAGGGCACGAACGTCAGCAACGACCCCAAGCACTGACGTGCGTGACTTGAAGGAGCTGAGGCGAGCGGCCGAACAGGCGCTCGGCTGGGCCCGCGCGCAGCCCGGCGTGCGCGAGGTCGAAGCGTTCGTCTCTGCGAACGCCGCGCTGCTCACCCGTCTGAACTACACCTCGCACCTGCCGTGCAACGGCGTCGAGGAGCCGAAGTCCGTCGAGTCGTACGGGCTCGGCCTGCAGATCGTCTTCGACGCGCCCGGCGGTCCGCGGCTGGGATTCGGCAGCGAGCCGAGCGATCTCTCGATGGCAGGCATCGAGCGCGCCTTCGACAAGGCGCGGCGGGCCGCAGTCGCCGATCCGGACTTCGTCTCCCTGCCTCGGCCCATGACCACACCGCGCACGCTGACGGACTACCACGACCCCTCGCTCATGGCGGTGAGCGACGAGCGACTGGTCGAGAGCGGCTGGACCATCGTCGGCGGCGCGCTGCGAACCTTCCTGGCCTCGTCGCGGCTGGCGGATCTCGCCGGCACCGAGGAAGCGCTGCGCCGCCTGGGTCTCATCGTGAGCGGCGATGTGACGATTTTGCAGGAGCGCATGGCGATCGCGTCGACCGCGATGCCCAGCACCCAGACCGACGAGTCGACGCTCCTGACCGCGTTCGTGACATCGATGGTCGAGGCGCACGCGGCGAAGGGCTCCGGGTGGTCCACGGGGACGCGCCTGGACGAATTCACCGACGAGGCCGGCAGTGAGGCGGCGCAGGCGGCCATCGCCGCCGTCGGCGGCGTGCGCGTGCCGTCCGGCCGCTACACCGTCGTCTTCGGCCGCCAGCCGGTGACCGACATCTTGAACGACCTCGTCGTCCCCGCCTGCCACGCGGACACGTTTTACGCGTCGGCATCGCCGTTTCTCGGCCGGCTCGGCCGTCGCGTGGCGTCGTCCGCGCTGTCCATCTACGACCACGGCGCGATGCCGGGGATGATGGGCTCCAAAGGCATCACCTGCGAGGGGCTGCCCACCGGGCGCACGGACCTCATTCGCGACGGTGTGCTGACCGGGTGCCTCGCGTGCTGGTACGACACACAGCGGCTGCTGCGCGACCCGCAGCGCGCGATCAAGCTCGGCGGCGACGACGCCGCGCAGTCCGCCGCGCTCGTGCCGCGCAATGGCTTTCGGTTCGGCGCGGGCGGCGGGCGGCAGTTCGCAAACCGCCCGTCGGTCTCCGCCACGAACATCGTCGTCGAGGGCGCCGACCCCGTGAGCCGCGACGAGCTGCTGCGCCGCGTGGGCGAGGGGCTCTACATCGGCCGCATCTGGTACACGTACCCGATCAACGGACTCCGCGCCGGCGATTTCACCTGTACGGTCACCGCAGATTCCTATATGATTCGCGACGGTCGGATCGCGGAGCCGATCAAGGCGAACACGATCCGGATCAACGACAACATCGCCACGTTCCTCAACAACGTCGTCGGCGTCACCAAGGACGTGAAGGGCACGATCGTCTGGGCGGCGGACGAGGTCGTGTACGCCCCCGAGATCGCTGTCACCGGCGTCCGCATCGATGCCATTGCCCACGAGGAGATCACGAATGGGTGACGCGCGCCTGGATGCCATCGCTCGAGCCTGCCGGGTCCAGATCATCCGCATGCTGACCCACGCGGGCTCGGGTCATCCGGGCGGCTCACTGTCCGTGATCGACGTCCTGGTCGCGATCATGTTCGGTCGCCTCCGTCACGATCCGACCCGCCCCGACTGGCCTGAGCGCGACCGCATCGTGCTGAGCAAAGGGCACGCGGTCCCCGCGCTCTACGCGGCGATGGCGGCCGCAGGGTACTTTTCCGACGACGCGCTGATCACGCTGCGCAAGCTCGGCTCCCCCCTCCAGGGCCATCCCGATCGCCTCGCGCTGTCGGGAATCGAGGCGGCGACGGGCTCGCTCGGACAGGGCCTCTCGGTCGCGCTGGGGTTGGCACTCGGCGCCAAGCTCGCCGGCTCGCCGTCGCGCGTGTATTGCGTGCTCGGCGACGGCGAGATTCAGGAGGGCCAGGTCTGGGAGGCCGCGATGTCGGCGCCCAAGCTCGGCCAGCCCGACCACCCCGTCGACAACTTGACCGTCGTCGTCGATTACAACCGCATCCAGCTCGACGATTTCTGCGCCAAGGTGCTCGACCTCGAGCCCGTGGTCACCAAGTGGCAGGCGTTCGGCTGGCCCGTCATCGAGATCGACGGCCACGACATGGGGCAGATCGCGAAGGCGCTCGATCAAGCCGAGGCCACGAAGCGCACGCCAACGCTCATCGTCGCCCACACCGTGAAGGGCAAAGGGGTCTCCTTCATGGAGAACAATCCCGAGTGGCACGGCAAGGCCCCGAAGCCCGCGCAGGCGATCAGCGCGATTCGCGAGATCCTCGGGGTGACCGAGGCCGGGTGGGATGCGTTTGTCGCCGCCGATACGGCGACGGCGGCCATCGTGGACGAGCTGCGCCGTCTGGACGCGAAGTAGGCGCGCACGCCGATGTCGAACCGACGTCTCTCTCTATAGAGGAGGAGCGATGCCTGCGAAAGCCAGCCGCGCCGCGTTCGGAGAGGCGCTGATCGAGCTGGGGGCCAAGGACGAGCGCATCGTGACTCTCGACGCCGACCTCTCGAAATCGACGATGACGGCCGGCTTCGCCAAGAAATACCCGGGGCGCGCGTTCAATCTGGGCATCGCCGAAGCCAACATGGTCGGCATCGCCGCCGGGCTCGCCTTGACCGGCCGCGTGCCGTTCGCCTGCTCGTTCGCCTGCTTCATCGTCGGCCGCTTCGAGACGATTCGCATCTCCGTCGCGTACACCAACGCCAACGTGAAGATCGTGGGCACGCACGTCGGCGTCGCCATCGGCGAGGACGGGTACAGCCAGATGGGCCTCGAGGACATCGCGTGCATGCGCGCCCTCCCGAACGTCCCGATCGTGCAGCCGGCCGACGAGGTGGAGACGAAGCAGGCCATCGCGTATGCGGCGGAGCATCCGGGCCCGATCTATCTGAGGCTGACACGCCAGAATCTGGAGCCCGTCTGTCCGCCGGACTACGCCTTTCGCCTCGGGCGCTGGTGTCTGTTGCGCGCGGGCTCCGACGTGACGCTGATCGCGACCGGCGGCACGGTCTTCAACGCGCTCGAGGCCGCGAAGCTCCTCGAGCGCGAGGGCATTCTGGCCGACGTGATCAACGCGTCGTCGATCAAGCCGCTCGACGAGGAAATGCTCGGGCGCTCGGCGTCGAAGACCGGCCGCGTGGTCACGATCGAAGATCACTCCGTCGCCGGCGGCCTGGGCGGCGCCGTGGCGGAATGGCTGGCGGAAGTCCGTCCGACGCCGCTCAAGCGCATCGGCACCACGACCTTCGGCGAGTCCGGGGATCCGCGCGGCCTCTATGCGAAGTTCGGGTTCGACCCGGCCGGCATCGCGCGGAGCGTGGCGAAGTTTCTCGGTCGCTAGGCGGCTCGACGACCGTGTCGCGCTACTTCTGTCACGACCATGCCGACGTCCTCACGCTCGAGACGCGTGTGCTCGATGCGCGTCCCGGCGCCGTCGTTCTGGAGCAGAGCCCGTTTCATCCGGGCGGCGGCGGGCAGCTTGCCGACCGCGGGCGACTCACGTGGTCGTCGGGCGAGACCGAAATCGCCGGCTTCGACGTCGCCGAGGATGGCCGCGTGTGGCATCGCCTCACCGAGACGGTCGAGATTGCCGGCATCGTCCATGCCTCCGTCGATCCGACCTTTCGCGCATTGCAGACCGAGCTGCACGCCAACGCGCACGTCCTGAACGCCCTCGTCTTCCAGCATTTTCAGGGCGCGCTCATCACCGGCGCCCAGTTCAACGACGACGGCACCGCGCACGGATTTCGATCTCCCCGACGTCGACAACGACCGGCTGCGCGCGCTGGAGGCCGAGCTCAACGACGTGATCAGGCAGGACCTGCCGCTGCGATTTGGCTGGGTCGCGGCCGACGCGCTGGCGAGCGAGCCGGGACTCATCCGTTGCCGCTCGGTCGCGCCGCCGCCGGCCGCCGACGGCAGCGTGCGCGTCGTCGAGATCGTCGGGCTCGATCGCCAGGCCTGCGGCGGCACCCACCTCGCCTCCACCGGCCGCTCGCGCGCCGTGCGCATCTTGAAGATCGACAACAAAGGCCGCCACAACCGCCGCGTGAAGATCGGCCTCGTCGGCTGAGCGCCACCCCGGCGCCCGCAACCGGGGTATTGCGCACTTCTTTCTACCGGGGCATGGTTGACCCCTTCCGCGAAGGGGGTGATCAATGCAGCTCACCTCATGCAAACGGTGAACAACGTCGCCGTGTTCGAGAAGCAGTAGCCTCTCGGGCATCCCATCGGGCTCTCCGGGCATCTCAACCGGTGAAAGGAGAGCCCGATGGTCCTGACGGAATCGACGTTCGACGAGACGCTCGCGACCACCGATGAGCTGCTGCTCGTCGATTTCTGGGCGCCCTGGTGCGGCCCGTGCCGCGCGATCGCGCCGGTGCTCGAGGCCCTCGAGCGGGATCACGCCGGGCGCGTGAAGCTGGCGAAGGTCAACGTCGACGAGGAGCCGGCTCTGGCGGGCCGCTACGCCATCCGCTCCATCCCGACCATCCTGCTGGTCCGCAACGGCCAGATCGTGGATACCGTCGTCGGCGCGGTGCCGCGCCCGACGCTCGAGGCGAAGATCGCGAAGGCGCTGGGGAGCTAAATCCCCAGCGTCTTCACCGCCTCGTCGATCCGCTCCTTGTGATTCTTGACCCACTGCTCGAGCGTCGTCTCTTCCTCCTTCTTGGCCCGCGCCTGCGCCTTGGTGAGCATGTCCGCCGCCTGCGCCTTCGGCAGCACGACGACGCCCTCCTCGTCGGCGATCACCACGTCGCCCGGCGCCACGGTGACGCCGCCGCACACGACCGCGACGTTGATCAGGCCGGGCGTCTTGCGCACGCCGGGGATCGGGATCACCCCGCGGCCGAACACCGGAAACGCGTTCTTGCGCGTCTCCACGATGTCGCGGATGACGCCGTCCACCACGAATCCCGCGATGCCGCGCTGCTGCGCGTAGGCGCAGACGTTGCCGCCCGCCATGGCCCAGTTCGAGTCGCCGGCCGCGCAGACGATCACCGACCCCGCCGGCGCGCGATGGATCGCCAGGTGCAGCATCAGGTTGTCGCCGGCGGGACACGCCACCGGATATGCGGGCCCGGCCAGGCGCGGCATGGGCTGCCAGAGGGGCCGGATACCCGGGTCCATGACGCGGTCGCGAGTGACGACCTCCGCGAAGGTGCACGGCGAGATCTTGGCGTAGGCGTTGTCCATGATCACTCCGACATTTTGAGGAGCAGCCCGGTGCGGCGCGCCCGCTGCACGCACGCGTAGAAGGTCAGGTGCCCGACGATCGCGTACACGACCGACAGCACCAGACCCGTGGCGATCGGCGCCGTGAACTCGGAGGCGAACCCGAAGTGCGATCGGTACGCATCGAGGAAGTACGTCAACGGGATCGCGCGCGCGAGCGCGGCCGCCGGTCCCGGCAGCATCGAGACGGGATAGTAGATCCCGGCCAGGACGAGCACGAGGTTGACGCTGGCCCACGCGAACGCCTCGGCCCGATTGCCGAACAGCGTGATCAGTGCGCACACGAAGACGCCGACGATCAAGGCGTTGAGGAAGCAGCCGAGCATGAAGATCGCGACCGCGCCGGCCCCCGGCCGCAGCGCGCGGAAGCCGAAGGCCCACCACGCGAGCACGGCCAGCAGCGTGAAGAGCGCGGTGCCGCGCACCATCCCGACCAGCCAGGAGCCGAGCGTGAGGTGGCGGATGCCGATCGGCGCCAGGAACTGGTGCTTGATGGACTTTGACCAGACGTCCATCAGCACCGCATAGGCGACCTCGAGCTGGCACACGTTGACGATCGAGAGCGCGATCGTCCCGATGAGCACGAACGACGCCTGCGCGGCCGTGATCCCGAGGAATCGCGTCATGAGCCCGATCGAGATCACGCCCACGATCGGCCAGAAGAGCAGCTCGAAGAAGAAGAACACGTTACGCGAGGCCATCAGCGCGTTGCGCACCACCACCGCCCAGACGGCCAGCAGGTCAGCGCGCCAGCTCAACGAAGACCTCCTCCAGCTCGGGCTCGCGCACGCGTACGTTACGGACGGTGATCCCCTCCGCGAACAGCTGGCGCAGCAGGTCGGGCAGCCGCTTCTCGGCGTCGTCCACCGTGCACTTCGTCCAGCCATCCGCGCTCACGCATCGCAGCACGCCGGGCGCCTCGGTCAGCCACGCGGGCGGCGCCGGCTCCAGCCGCAGCGCGATCACGTCGCCCAGGCCGATGCGCCGCTTCAGCGCGCCGGGCGTGCCGGCGTCGAGGATCCGTCCGGCCTTGATGAAGGCCACCTCATCGCACAGCTCCTCGGCCTCGCGCATGTAGTGCGTGGTCAGCACGATGGTCATGCCGCGCTCGCGGCGCAACGCCGCGATGTGGGCGCGCACCCGCACGGAAACGTCGGGATCGAGGCCGAGCGTCGGTTCGTCGAGGAAGAGCAACTCGGGATCGTTGACCAGTGACTTCGCCAGCGCGACGCGCTGCTTGAGACCCGTGGAGAGCTCGTTGTACGGCACCCGCCGGTATTCGGTCAGCTCGTACTCCTCGATCAGCGCATCGACGCGTGCGCGGAGGCCGGCGCCGGTCAGGCCATAGAGGCGGCCGTAGAAGTCGAGGATCTCGGCGACACGCAAGCTCCACAGGAAGGACGGGCGGCCGCTCGCCAGATTCAGGCGGCGTCGCAGCGCGAGGGAATCGCCCACGACGTCCATGCCCAGCACGCGCGCGATGCCGCGGTCGGGGATGAGCAGCGTGGCGAGAATCGACAAGAACGTCGTCTTGCCCGCGCCGTTCGGGCCGAGCAGCCCGACGATGGCCCCGCGCGGGACCTCGAGCGTCACGCCGCGCAGGGCCTCGGTCAGTCGGGGACGAAGCCACCCGGAACGGAACGTCTTGGCCACCTCGCGCGCCTCGATGGCGAGGGACGCGACGGGCGAACGCATGCGTGAATGGTAACATGCGGCGCATGACGCCCCCGGGGCAGTGGCGCGGTTCCGCCGCCGAGCTCACGCCCGGGCGAACGACGAAGTTCCGGCTCGACTGTCGCGGCCGGGGCATCGAGGGATTCGTCGTCAACCACGACGGCGAATACCACGCCTACGTCAATCGCTGCCCCCACGTCGGGACGCCGCTCGACCTCTGGCCCAACGAGTTCTATGCCGAGGACGGCCGCACGCTCATCTGTTCCACGCACGGCGCCCTGTACGAGCCGGCCACGGGCCGGTGCACGGCGGGTCCGTGTGCCGGCGATTCGCTCACGCGGCTCCCGCTCCAGCGCGAGGGCGACACGCTCGTCGTCACGTGCCCGTGAAGGAGGTGGCCGAGGCGAACGGGGCCTTCTATCGGGCGTTCGAGGCGCTGGACCTGCGCGCCATGGAGGAGGTGTGGGCGCACGCCGACCACGTCCGCTGCGTGCATCCGGGGTGGCCGATGCTGTCCGGCTGGGGCGCGGTCCGCGCCTCGTGGGAGGCGATCTTCGCCAATACGCAGGAGATGCGCTTCACGCTGACCGATGTCCACGTGGTACCGATCGGCGATCTCGCCTGGGTCACCTGCACCGAAAATATCCTGTCGGAAACCGAGGGCCGCGTCGGCGTCACGTCGATCCTGGCGACGAACCTGTTCGAGCGCGGGCCCGATGGCTGGCAAATGGTCCATCATCACGCCTCGCACGTGCTCGGCCGCGGCGCGGCCTGAGCGACCCGACGCGCGCGCGTCGCCAGACCCACCGTCAGCCTACGCCGCTCCGCCGCAGCAGCACCCAGCCGCGGTCGCGCGCCACCACCTCAAACCGACCAACGTTCTCGCGCGCGAGGCTCGTCTCGAGATCGAGCACCCACTGCGCCCGATCCAGGCCCGTGGGGAATACGTAGCACTCGGCGCGGGTCGCGAGATGCGGCACCAGCCGCTCGTTCACGCTCACCGGGACCATCGGTGGCACGCGCGCGAGCAGCGCGTGGATGGCCCGCTGCTCGGGGCGAAGGGCCCACTTGCTCACGCCCAGATCATTCACCGTGCGCGCGCCGAGCACGACGGCCACGAGAGCTGCCGTGACGATCACCGCACGTCGCGGCACGCGTCGCGGCCACCACGCGGCCGCTCGCAGCGTCGCGAAGCCGTCGACCGCCGCGAGGAACAGAAACGGCAGCACGAACGCCTGATACGGCGTCCGGTAGCCGAAAAGAAACGCGTCGGTGGACAGCAGATTCACCGCCAGTCCCGGCAGCGCCGCCGCCGCGGCCCACGGCGCCGCCAGCGGCAGGAATCCCAACGGCGCGAGCATCGCCGCGAGATAGAGCGCCTTGTCCGATGTGACGACGACGGGCAGCCAGCGCCACGGCCTGACGAGGACGCTGGTGAGGACCTCCGGCAGCGTCGTCCCGAGATACGCGTAGCGCTTGACCAGGTGCGGGTACGGCTCACCGCGGAAGTGCGGCATGAGGACGTTCATGTCGATCCACAGGAGCACGACGCAGGCGAAAGCCACCGCCGCGCCGGCCATGCGGCGGCGCCGCGCGAGCGCCAGCCAGACGCCGAAGCCGACGCCGGCGATCGCGCAGTCCTCACGGCCGGCGAGCGCCGCGACGACGGCCACCGCCGCCCAGACCGGCCGCCGGGCGTCGACGGCCCAGGCCGCGGCGATCACGAGCGGGATCGCGAACGCCGTCGGATGGATGTCGCGGATGTTGATGCCGTGCAGCGTCGGGTTCAACAGATACAGCATGGCGAACGCAGCCGACGCGCGTGCGTCGCCCAGCCGTCGCGCTGCGAACCCGGCGATCGCGACGGCGCCCGCCGCGAAGATCACGGTCTGCGCCAGCAGCAGCGCGACGGCGCCCGGCGCCAGCCAGCCCAGCGGCACGAAGAGATAGAGGATCGGCGAGAAGTGATCGCCCCAGGCGTGCATCGCGGGCAGCGTGACGCGCGCGCCGTTGCCGTGCGCCAGGTTCCACACGACCTGCACGTAGTAGCCGAGGTCGAGGGCGTGGGTGCGCAGCGCGACGTGCCGCGTGACCACGATGACGCCCATGACGGCGACGTAAATCGCCGCGCCGCCGCCCACCATCACGCGCGGCGACAGCGTGGGAAGCGCGAGCGGCGCCACCGCCAGCCGCGCGCCGACGACGAGCGCCAGCACCACGACCAGGTCTTCAGCGCGTTGGAGCGAGACGCCGCCGAGACGTACCGAGCCCGCGGCGAGGACGGCGACGACCAGCGCGGCGAGCACGAGCGCCGCGCCGTCCAGCGCCCGCGCGAGCCGCCTCACCCGAGGCGCGTATAGCGAGCGCGCAGACTGTCGAACCGGCGTGAGCGCCGAAGACCCCACTTGCTGAGCAGGTACCAGAAGACGACGGCGAGAATGCGCAGCCCGTACACGGTGGACGCCGTGAACGAGGCCGAGGAGGCCTCCGGAAAATACCGCGTGGGTACCGCGATTTCCTCGATGCGAAATCCCGCCGCGACGACCTGCGCGATGATCTCCTGGTCGAAGATGAAGCCGTCGGCGTTGGCCCTGAAGTTGACCGTCTCGAGCACGTCGCGGTGGAAGGCGCGGTACCCCGTGTGATATTCGGACAACCGTAGTCCGAACGCCTGATTCTCGACCCATGTCAGGAACCGATTCGCGACGAACTTCCACCACGGCATCCCCTGCGCGAGCGCCGAGCCGCTCTTGAGCCGCGAGCCGAGCACGACGTCGGCGGTGCCGCGGGTAATCGGCTCGACGATCTGCGGCACGAGGGTCGGGTCGTACTGATAATCGGGATGCACCATGACGACCACGTCGGCGCCGGCGCGCAGCGCCTCCGTGTAGCACGTCTTCTGGTTGGCGCCGTAGCCGTAGTTCCGATTGTGAACGAAGATCTCCAGGCCCAGCTGCCGCGCCACCTCCAGCGTGGTGTCGGTCGAACCGTCGTCCACGAGGATCACGAGGTTCACGCTGTCCTTGGGCAGCTCCTCGTACGTCATCCGCAGCGTGCGGCCGGCGTTGTAGGCCGGCATGACGACGACGACCTTCGGCGTCCGTGTCTGCGTCGTCATGCGCGCTCGGCGAGCACGACGAACTGGTAGGCGAGCAGGCGCGGCAGCGCACGCGCGCTCGCCGCGCTCAGCGCATGGACGGCCGCCAGCATGCGTCCGTGCCAGCGCGGCGGCACGACCTGGTAGAGCGGCACCGGTGTCGACGTCATCCGCGTCACGCGCAGGCCGGCGCCCGTGACCAGCGCGCCGAGCGTGCGGCGCGTGAAGAAGCGCAGGTGCGTGCGGTCCAGGATGCCGCGCTCGGCGTAGTCGAAGCGCCCGGCCAGCAGCGACAGCCGCACCCAGGCGTGCGCGATGTTGGGGATGGAAATCACGACGGCACCGCCCGCGGCCAGCGAGCACCGCAGCGCCATGAGGATCGCGGCGGGATTGCGCAGGTGCTCGAGCACGTCGGCGCACACGATCGCGTCGAACTCACCGTCGAGCTGCGGCAGGCCGCGGTCGAGATCGGCGACGATCATGCGCTCGCAGTGGGCGGCGCCTGCCTCCGCGGCCACCGGGTCGGCCTCGAGCGCCGTGACCTTGAAGCCCTGCGCGGTCATGAGCCGCGAGAGGAGCCCGTCCGCCGCGCCGACGTCGAGCAGCCGCCGGCCGCGCCCTTCGCCGAGCCAGCCGAGAATGACCGAGTGGCTGCTGTGGGGATCGGCTTTCAGGGTGTAGCGCGACGTCAGACCCACGTGCTCATCATCCGACTTCGGCCGCTCACTTTTCAACATTCGTATACAGCCACCGCCCCCCGCCGTGTACGACCAGACGCACGGTGTCCGGCGGCAGCGCGCGGACCACGCTGCGCTCGGGCATGACCCCGGTGACGAGGAAGCGCCGGCCGGGCTTCGGCCACTCCTGCACGAGGCGCGCGCCATCCCAGAACCGGCCGCGCACCTCCGGAAAGGTCGCGCCGAAGGCCAGGTTGGATTGCAGACCGTTCACCACGGTGATCGGCTCATCGATGGTCAGCAGCACCGAGCCGCTGTTCTCCAGCGGGCCTTCGTGCAGCACCTGATCGCCCGGCTGCAGTCGCAGCATGAGATTCTCGGTCACCGCTCGCGCCGAGCGCGTGCGCGCGAAAATCGCCATGCCGTCGCCGGCCGTCGGCAGAAACGCCAGCGTCACGGCCACGGCCGCCCACGCGCCGAGGTCGGGCCGACGGCGCCAGGCCGCCCACGCGAGCACGAGCGCGCCGACGCCGAAGATCACCGCGCACGTGCGCAGCAACGGCATGTAGACGTCCGACGGCGCGTCGTCGATCACCTGGCCGCGCGCGGCAAGGTTGCGGGTCGCCAGATCGACGTTGCCGAGCACGCCATCGGGCACCGGCAGGCGGTTCGCCAGGACCAGGCCGAGCGTCACGCTCATGAGCGCGAAGGCGACGACGAGCGGCATGATCAGGGCGCGGGGCCGCAGCGAGCCGGGCACGGCATCGATCGACTCGTCCCAGACGCGCGCGACGAGCAGCGCGAGCGCCGGGAACGCCGGCAGGCCGTAGTGCGGCAGCTTGAAGGGCGACACCGCAAAGAATCCGATGACGACCAGGGGCCAGAGCGCCACGAGCAGCCACAGGCGCAGAGTCGCGTCCTCCCACGGCCGCCGCAGCGCCCGGGCCACTGCCCACGGCGCCGCGAGCGACCACGGCAGAAAGGACAGAAACGTCACGCCGAGAAACTGCAGCGTGCCGAGCGGCACGTCCTCATCGGGGAACACGCGATGTCGCGCGAAGTTGAGCAGGTGATTGTCGACGAGCGTGTACCAGAGGAAGCCGGGGTTGCGCGCCTCCACCGCCCCGTACCAGGGCACGGCGATGATGAGCAGCAGCAGCACGCCCCACCACGGCGCCCACGGCGCGAGCGGCCGCTCACGCGTGAGCGCAAAGAACAGCGCCACGACGATGAGCGGTCCGGCGGCGCCGAGCACGTCCTTCGTCATCGTGGCCGCGCCGAGGCTCGCGTAGAACACCGCCAGCCCCCAGCGTCCCGCACCCTTGTAGGCCACGGCGAACCCGGCGTACGCGAGAACGATGCAGAGGATGAACACCATGTCCGGCTTCACGAGCCGGCCGTAGAGGTACATGCCGAGATTGGCGATGACCATGAGGCCGGCGAGCATCCCCACCCGCGCGCCGCCGAGCATGAAGCCCAGGCGTGCGGTGACCGCGGCGACGCCCACGGCGGCGAGCGCCGACCACACGCGCGCGGCGGCCTCGCCGACGCCGGCCACCGTGAACGAGCTCGCCATGAGCCAGTAGAGAATCGGCGGCTTGTCGAAGTAGCGCACGCCGTCGACGTGGGGCGTGATCCAATCGCCGCCGCGCAGCATCTCGCGCGCGATCTGGGCGTGCAGGCCCTCAGGGGGATCGACGAACGGGGCGTGGCCGAGGCGTAGCAGGTAGAGCGCGGCCGCGACAACTGCGACGCCGAGAGGAATCCCGCGCACCGAGCCGTGGTCCCGTCAGGTGACCTTCACGATCGCGTCGGCAGGCAGGCGATTCAGAAAGTCGGCCAGCGCCTGCTCGAGGTAGCCGCGATCGCGCGACTCGAGCGTGACCTTCACCTGATACTCGGGATTCGACAGCTCCGGATACGAGCCGACGAGCAGCAGCGGAAAGTCGCCGAGCAGCCGGTTGAGATAGTCGGCGAGCGTGCCCTCTCCGACCCGCACGAAGACGTTCTTGAGATGGATCGGCGCGTCGCGGAAGCGCTCGCGCATGGCGTCGAACTTGCGCCGGAAGATCTCCGGCACGCCGGGGAGCACGTACACGTTGCGCATGGCGACGTTCGGGAAGCGCAGTCCGTTGCCGGTGATCAGCTCGGCGCCGTGCGGAATCTCCGCCATCCGCAGCGCGGCATCGGTGAGCGTGTCGCGGTAGTAGCGCTCGAGCAGCGCCACGAGCTCGGGATGACGGACGACGGGCACGCCCATCGCGCGCGCCACGCCCTCGATCGTGACGTCGTCGTGTGTGGGACCGACGCCGCCCGACGTGAACACGAGATCGAAGAGCTTGCTGAACGCCGCCACCTCTTCGGCGATCAGCGCGACCTCGTCCGGGATGACCGCGATGCGTCGCACCTCCACGCCGAGCTCGCGTAGCTCGCGGCACAGGTACGCCGCGTTGGCGTCGATCACCTTGCCGGAGAGAATTTCATTGCCGATGAGGATGATGCCGGCCGTCTTCGGCATGGCGGGGCGAATTCTACGATGCCGTCGGCAAGGATGCTAGACTTGACGCCGTGACGGGCGACGCTCCGATCCGTCTCGACGGTTGGGCTCTCGTTCTCGGCGCCTCCTCCGGTTTCGGCGAGGCCGTCAGCCTCGCGCTGGCCCGCGCGGGCATGCACATCTTCGGCGTGCACCTCGATCGCAAGGCCACGCTCGGCAACGTCGAGCGCATCACCGCCGACATCCGCGCCGCCGGGCGCGAGGCGCGCTTCTTCAACGTCAACGCCGCCGATGCGGACAAGCGTGCCGAGGTCGCCGCCGAGATGCAGGCGGTGCTCGAGCAGCGTCGCGAGGCCGGACGCGTGCGCGTGATGCTGCACTCACTGGCCTTCGGCACGCTCAAGCTGTTCGTCGCCGACCCCATGAAGGAGGCGGTGACGCAGTCGCAGATGGACATGACGCTCGACGTGATGGCGCACAGCCTCGTGTACTGGACGCAGGAGCTGGTCGGCCGTGGCCTCATGACGCGCGGCGGGCGCATCTTCGCCATGACATCGTCCGGCGGCGCGCGCGTGCTGCCGAACTATGGACCGGTTTCGGCGGCCAAAGCCGCGCTCGAGTCCAACATCCGTCAGCTTGCGGCCGAGCTCGGCCCACGTGGCATCGCTGCCAATTCGATTCGCGCCGGCGTGACGAATACGCCGGCGCTGCAAAAGATCCCCGGCAACGAGGAGATCATGGCGCAGGCCCGGCGACGCAACCCGGGCGGGCGGCTCACCACGCCGGAGGACGTCGCGAAGGCCATCGTCGTGCTGTCGCACTCCGACACGTACTGGATCACCGGCAACGTGATCGGCGTGGACGGCGGCGAAGAAATCGTCGGGTGAGCTACGCCCAGGCGCTGGTGCTCGGGCTCGTCCAGGGCCTGACCGAGTTCCTTCCCGTCTCGTCGTCCGGTCATCTCATCCTCGTGCCGCACGTTTTCGGCTGGCCGGACCAGGGTCTCGCCGTCGACGCCGCGCTCCATCTCGGCACCCTCGCCGCGCTACTCGCCTACTTCCGCGGCGAGATTCTGGACCTGGTCAGCGGTAAGCTGAACCGACGCCTCGGCGTCATCATCGTGCTCGCGACGATTCCAGGCGCCGTCGCGGGCGTGCTGTTCGGCAAGTACATTGAGGCGCACTTCCGCTGGCCGCTGCTGATTGCGGGCACCACCGCCTTCTGGGGGCTCGTGATGCTCGCCGCCGACCGGCAGGCGCGGCCGGCGCCGCCGCCGCGGCGCACGCACTCCAACCCCGGCGATCGGCCCGATGATCCGCTCGAGCACGTCGGCTGGGGCCAGGGCCTGGCCGTCGGCATCGCGCAGGCGCTGGCCCTGATTCCGGGAACGTCACGCTCGGGCATCACGATCACGACAGGCCTCTTCACGGGCCTCGATCGCGCCACGGCGGCCCGGTACGCGTTCCTGCTCGGCATTCCGATCACCGCTGGCGCGGGGATGAAGGAGGCCCTGCACCTCGTTCGCGCCGGCGAGCACGTCGGTGACACCGGCCCGATCCTCGTCGCCGTGCTCGTATCGTTTCTCAGCGGCTGGTTTGCCGTCTGGTTCCTCGTGAATTACCTCAAGCGCCGCTCGCTGGTGCCGTTCGTGATCTACCGCCTGCTGCTCGCCGCCGTGATCGTGATCGTCTGGTATCGTTAGGGCCATGACGCCCGATATCCGGACCGGTGAGCCCAAGATGGATTCGACCTCCCTGTACCGCGAGGAGGTCATCACCGACCGCCGCGTCGGCACGCTGCGGGTGATGACGCCCGTCAAGACCGACGGCTCGGTGGATCTCGGCCGGAGCGTGCTCTATGTCGGTGAAGCACAGCTCCTGACCCAGGCGGGCCTGCTCCCGCTCGTCTTCGAGATCGACGCCACGTCGCTGGCCGACGCGATTGACAAGTTCGGAGCCGGCGCGACCACGGCGATCGAGCGGACGCGCCGCGAGCTCGAAGAGCTACGACGCGAGGCGGCCTCGCAGATCGTCGTGCCGCCGACGCTGCCGCCGGGCTTCGATCCCAAGGGCGGCCCCGGCGGCCTGCCGGGCGGCGGCAAGATCCACCTGCGGTAGCTCGCTCCGCGGTTCGCCGCCGAGCGTCGTGAGCGTCAGGACGGGCGCGCGCACGCCGCCGCGATGCGTTCGACGTGGCGGTCGTCGGTGCCGCAGCAGCCTCCCATCACGGTCAGCTGTGGAAGCCGCCGCTTGAGCGCGGCGTACTGCTGCGCGAGCTCGGCCGGATCTCCTTTGTCGAGCTCGGGCGACTCGTTCAGCTCCGCGTGACTCTTGCGGGACGCGTTGGCGCGCACACCGCGAATGCGCTGCGCCCACGGCTGGCCATCGGCCAGGACCCGGTCGAAGTGCGTGGGATGCGCGCAGTTGACCATGTAGTAGGCGGGATAGCGCCCAGTCGCCGCGTCGGCGGCCTGGACGGCCGCGCGTAGCGGCTGACCGGTCGGCAGTCGCCCATCCGTCTCGACCGTGAACGAGATGGCGACCGGCATCCTGGCCCGCTGCGCCGCCCGCGCGATGCCGATCGCCTCCTGCGCGTAGTTCATGGTGATGGCCGTGACCATGTCCGCCGCGGTGTCGGCGAACGTCTCGATCTGCTCGGCGTGGTACGCCTCCGCCTCGGCCTCCGACATCGTCTGCGCCGGGTTGTATCCGTCGCCGCGGGGCCCGACACATCCGCTGATCACGACGGGCTTGGGATGGTGGCGGAGCTGGCCGCGAATGTCGCTCAGGATGTCGATCGCGCGCCGATTCGCGCGAGCCAGCTCGGCCCCGTCATAGCCCAGGCGCTTGCCCCAGTCGGCGCTGGCGCGCCACGTCGCACTCTCGAGGATCAGGCCCGTCTGAAAGCGTCTGGCGAGGGCCGCGTACGTCGCGAAGTATCGCCGGAGCGTGGCTTCGCCCTCGGCTCGCCGGAACAGATCGAAGGCCGCGAAATCGGGGAGCTCGAGACCCTCGAGGAAAATCAGCGTCGTCTCGATGCCGCCGTCGGTCAGAAAGAAGTCGTCGCCAAGCTGAGGCAGTCGCCCGCGATATGTCGTCATGGCGTCGCCACGATACGCGAAATCGATCGGACCGTCAGGCCGGTCGAACGCGATCGGGCAGCGTGCGCGCGAGCGCCGCGAAGAGACGCTCGCGCGTGAACGGCTTGGCGACCACCAGGTCGACCGAGGGCGCGTTCTTGGCGTCGAGCTCATCGGCCCAGCCGGTGAGCAACACGACGGGAATCGCGCGGCGACGCTTGAGCTCCTCGGCTAACGCGAGGCCCGTCATGCCGGGCATTCCGAGGTCCGTCAGCACCAGGTCGAGCGCCTCGCGCTCGAACAGATCGAGCGCCTCCCGTCCCGACGCCGCCGTGAACACCGTGTGGCCGGCGTTGCTCAGCATCGCGCGCAGCACGTCCAGGACCTCGGGCTCGTCCTCGACGGCCAGGATCCGCAGCGGCTCCAGCGTCGGCAGGAACGCGGGCGTGCGCGCCGCCTCCGCGGTGATGGAGGGAAATGAGAGCGTGAACGTCGTGCCCACGCCCTCGGCGCTGGCGAGCGCGATCGTGCCACGGTAACGCTGCACGATCTCCTGCGCCAGGCTCAGCCCCAGGCCGGTGCCACCCTCCGTGCTGCGCGTGGTGAAAAACGGCTCGAACGCCAGGCGCTGCACCTCGGGACTCATCCCCTTGCCCGTGTCGGAGATCGACACGACCGCGCGATCGTCCTCGCCGCGCACGTGCAGGGTGAGGCGTCCGCCCTGCGACATCGCGGCGAGGGCGTTCTCGAGGATGTTCAAGAGCGCCTCACGCACTTCGCTGGCCACCGCCAGCACGGCCGGCGCAGGATCGGCCTTGAAATCGATCTCGTAACGAATGCCCCGGCGCGCCGCTTCGTTGTCCCACTGCGGTCGTGTGAGCGCGAGCAGCTGCTCGAGGACATCGCGAAGCTGGACGGCCTCGGGCCCCTTCACGCGTGCCGGACGCGAATATTCCTGCAGTCGCCGCACGGTCTCGACGCTGTCGGAGGCGCCCTGGTGGATGACGTTGAGCGCGTGCTTGAGCTCGTCGCCGGCGATGGCCTCGTCGGCGTTCAGCCGTTCCTGCAGCATCTCGGTCCAGCCGAGCACCGGCGTCAGCCGGTTGTTGATGTTGTGCGCGACGCCCGCGGCCAGCGAGCCCAGCGTGCGGAACTTCTGCTCGCGGATCACGCGGAAGCGCAGCTCGTGCTCGCGGCTGATGTCGCGGAAGACCCCGATGCGCTGGACACCGCCGCCGTCGTGCCGCTCGGCGGTCGACAGCGTCGCCAGCACCGGACGCGGATCGCCCGCGCGCGTGAGCAGCAGCACTTCGCCCTGGAAGGATGGGCCGCGCATCTGCGCGGTGAGCGCCGTCACGTCCTGCGCGCCCGCGAGAAAGTCGGTCCAGCGCACGCCGACCAGCGACTCGCCGCCGCCGATCATCTCGTGGAAGGCGCGGTTCGCGAAGATGATGCGATCGTCTCCGTCCGCGACGACGACACCTTCACCGATGCGCCGGACGACGTCGGCCAGCTCGCGCGCCTCGTTCTCGAGGCGGGCGTGCTCGATGGCCACGGCGGCGCGGTCGGCCACGATACGCAGCAGGCGATCGGCGCGGCCCCCGAGCCGGCGCGTCCGGCACGCCACCTCCAGCACCCCGATGGGCGAGCCGCCCACGACGAGCGGCGCGATCATCAGCGAGCGGAATGCCTCGCGGCGCGTCAGCGGGTCGCCGGCGCCGGCGGCACCGTCGGTGATCAACACCGGCTCGCGCGTCGACATCGCCCTCGCCACGGCGCCGACGCCCATCGGGATCGGCGCCGGCTCGACGCCGGGCGGCAGACCGACCGCCGCGCGCGGCCGCAGCTCGGCGCGCGCCTCGTCGAGCATGTAGATGACCGCGACATCGGCGGTGAACACCTCGACCACGATCTCGACGAGCCGGAACAGCAGGAGCTCGGGGCTCGGCGCGGTGAGCGCGGCCTGCGCGATGCGGCTGAGCGCTTCGAGCTCGCCCGTCCGTCGCGCCAGCAGACGCCGCGTCACCAGTGTCCGTGCCCGCGCCACGATCTCCTCGGGCAGGAACGGCTTGGTCATGTAGTCGTCGGCGCCCTCGCGCAAACCGCGGACGCGGGCGGACGCGCTGCCGAGTGCGCTCAAGACCAGAATGGGCAGGTCCGACAGCTCGGCCTGGGCGCGCAACCGCTCGATGACCTCGTAGCCGCTCATACCCGGCAACATCAGGTCGAGCACCATGAGATCGACGTCGGGCGCCACCGCCAGCGCTTCGAAAGCGGCCTCGCCCGTCGCCGCCGTTTCCACGTCGTAGCCCTCGCCTTCGAGCAGGTCGCGCAGCAGCGCCGCGGTGTCGGCGTTGTCCTCGACGACCAGGATGCGCGCCGCCTGGGCCTTCATGATGCGGTCACGTCCTGCGTCTCGAGCGTCGTCGCCATCAGCCGCGCCAGCTCATCGGGCGTGAACGGCTTCGCCACGTACGCGTCGCAGCCCGCGTGCAGCGCGGACTCGCGCTCCTGCGGCCGCGAGAGCGCGGACACGGCGATGATCGGCACCGCGCTGGTGCGAGGGTCCTGTCGCAGACGGCGAGCGACCTCCCAGCCGCTGAGTCCAGGCAGCATCAAATCCAGCAGCACCAGCGCCGGCGTGCGATCCCGCGACAGCTGCAGGCAATGCTCGCCGCTGTCACAGATGCGCGCGCGCCCGCCGAGCAGATCTTCCACGACCGCGCGCATGAGCTCTTGCGTGGCGCGCTCGTCTTCGACGATCAACACTTCGCGGCCACCCAGGACCGCCTCGATCGGCACCGGCGGCTCGGCGCCGGTGCGGGCAGCGGCGTCCGCGGGCATGGCGGCGATCGGTAGCGTGAACGTGAAGCGGCTGCCGCGTCCCTCGCCTTCGCTCTCGGCGCGCACGACGCCGCCGTGCAGCTCCACCAGCCGCCGCACGATCGCGAGGCCCAGGCCCGAGCCGCCGTGGCGACGACGCATTGGCGCCTCGACCTGATAAAAGGGATCCCAGATGCGCGTCAGCTCGTCTCGGGCGATGCCGACCCCGTCGTCCTCCACCGCCACCCACGCCTGATCGCGCTGACGGCCGGCAAGGATTCGGACCTCACCGCCGGGCGTACTGAACTTGACGGCGTTGCCGACGAGATTGACCAGGATCTGCTGCAGACGCGAGGGATCGGCCTGCACCGCCGGCAGATCTGCGGGCAGCAGCGTGCGCACCGTGATGCGACGCGCGTGGGCGGCCGCCGTCACCACGGTACCGACCTGCTCGACCACGTGACGCAGATCGAGCGAGCGCGGCGTGAGCTCGATGCGCCCGGCCTCGAGGCGCGACACGTCGAGCAGATCGTTGATGAGGTCGTTCAGCCGCTGGGCGCCGCGAAAGATCGCCTCCTGATGCTCCAGCTGCTTGGGCGTGAGCGTGCCGTGAGCCTGACGCAGAAGGAGGCGGCTGTAGCCGACGATGGCCGTCAGAGGCGTACGCAGCTCGTGACTCACCATGGCAAGGAACTCCGACTTCAGCTCGTCGAGGCGGCGCAGCTCTTCGTTCACCTGCGCGAGTGCGCGCGCCTCGCGATCCTTCTCGGCATAGCCGCGGACCATTTCCGCGTTGTCGATGAGGACGCCGTAGCGGCCGTGCAGCATCAGGAACGCGACCGCCGCCGCTGCGGCAAGCCAGTCGACGATGATCAGCACCGGGGAAGCCGTGGCCACGCCGCCGCCGCCGGTCCACACCCGCACCGCGGCGCGAACGCCGATGGCGATGAAGACCAGGCCGAAGACGACGCCGAGAGGCTCCGGCCGCCATGCCCGTCGCTGCCCGACGGCCGCGACGATCAGCGTCGCGACGCCGAGCGCCGAGACGGCGAGAACGACATTGGCTGCCTGGTAGAGGATCTCGGCTGACAGGGGCCAGCGGCTCCTTTGCTCCAAATCATCACATGACTGCGCCGTAACCCGAAGCGGTGATTGAGTTTTTCTGTGAAAAACTTTACCCAACCGATGGGTGAGCCCAGCGAAACGCCGTCGAATGCCGAGCTTACAACGCACCGTCGGCCTGTTACGCCGTTGACGCGCGGCCGTCGACCAGAGAAGTTTGAAAATTCCGGGACGCGTCGCATCTCCGCGCCGTGATGAACGACGCGCGCGTGCCCACTGCGGCATGCGAGTTGCTCGTGGCCGACTCATGCTCCGAACACGACCAGTCTGGATGCGCGGCCTCAGGCTCTACCGCGCGATCGCTTCAGCCGATCCGCCCCGCGGCCTCGAGGTCGGTGACGACCTCTTCGATCCGCGCGTCCACGCGCGCTCTCGATTTCGCAGCCAGCACGACCCCGCCAGGGTGGCCGTCTACACCGTCCACGAGGCCGACGCCTGGGCGCCCCCGGTGCCCGTGAGCGACCCCGGCGACCACACGCTCATCGTCGTCCGCGAGTTCCGGCGCGTGCCGCTGCACGCCTCCGCGCTCGTCATGCTGCTGCTCACGGCGCGGCCGGGCTACTCGGCCGCGGTGCTGGCGGCGCTGGCGTTGTTCGTCGAGCGCGCGGTCAGCGCGTTCCAGCCCGCGTACCTGCTGCTCGCGCACTCGCTCGAGCAGCCGCAGGTGTCCGCGCTGATGATGGGGGTCCACGAGTGCTCGGCGCTCGCGGCGGCGCGCCCCGCCGCGTTCAGCGTCGAGACGCTGTTGCCGGAGCTCGAAGCGCGGTTGTTGCTGCGGCCAGAATGGTTCAGCTACTGTCCGGAGCCCGCCGCGCAGTCACTCACGAGTCGCCTCGTCTCGCCGTACGCCGTGTAGCCGCGCGCCGCCTCGGTCCGTCCGCTCAGCCGGCATGCAGACGTACGGTCTCCACCAGGAGCTCCGTCGTCGCCACGATGTCGTTCACGTCCACCCACTCGTTCACCGTGTGGATCTGCCGCATCCCACATCCGAGGTTCGCCACCTCGAGGCCGCGGCCACCGAAGACGTTGGCGTCCGAGGCCGCGCCCGTCGAGCGTGTCAGGAACGGCTTGGCGAGGCGCTCGGCCGCGCGGCGCACGAGGCGCACGATGCGGGCGTCGTCGGCCACGGCCAGCGGCTCGTAGTCGCGCTCGACCCGCGATTCCACGCGGGCGGTTGTCGTCCGGCCGCCGACGGTGACGGAGCGGCGCGCCGCGACGCGCTCGAAGCACTCGAGCATGTGGCGCGTCTGCGCCTCCAGACCATCGACGGTGAGACTCCGCGTCTCGCCGCGAACGACGATCCGATTGGGAATGATGTTGCTGGCGAGCCCGCCCTCGATGCGGCCGACGTTGGCGGTAGTGCCGGCATCCACGCGCCCCAGGCGCATGCCCGCGATCGCCTCCGCGGCCACCTGGACGGCGCTGATGCCCTGCTCCGGCGCGAGCCCGGCGTGCGCCTCCAGGCCGTGCACGACGACCTGAAATCGGTTGGCGGCCGGCGCACGGGTGATCAGCTCGTGCACGCCGTCGCAGTCGAGGATGAGGCCCGTGCGCGCGCGCAGGCGTCCCACGTCGAACTGCTTGGCGCCGAGCAGGCCGAGCTCCTCGCAGATCGTGAACAGCACGTCGATCGGCCCGTGCGGGATCCCTCGCTCGCGCAGCACCCGGACGGCCTCGAGGATCGCCACGATCCCCGCCTTGTCGTCACCGCCCAGCACGCTGGTGCCATCGGTGCGAACGATGTCGCCGTCCACCACCGGGCGGACGTGGTCCGCGGGCGGCACCGTGTCCATGTGGCCGCACAGCAGAAACGGCGCGACGTCCGGGGCCGTGCCGGGAAAGCGCGCGAGCAGGTTGCCGGTGTCGCTGCCGATTTTTTCTCCGGCCTCGTCGACCTGCACGCTGGCCCCCATGCCTTCGAGGATGGCGGTCAGGCGCTTGGCCACGTTGCCCTCGCGCTTGGACACGCTCGCGATTCGCGCCAGGTCCACGAAATCGTCGCGCAGCTTGCTCTTGTTCATCGCTGAGCCGCCTCGCCTTCCGACGCTCGGGCCTCCCCCGTCGGCGGCAAGAACCGCGAGAGCCAGTCGCGGCTCGCGGCGACGGCCTGCGCGCGGTGCGCGGGATCGGTGAGCCGATGGTCGCCGCCGGGGATGATCAACAGGTCGCACGGCTCCGCCGCCTGCTCGAGCAGCTGCGTGCCGTGCTCGAGCGCGACGACGTCGTCAGCGTCGCCGTGCACGATCAGGTGTCGCGTCACGCCGCCGGGCGCAAGCGCGTGATGTCCCTGCATGTATTCGATGGCGAACGGGATGCCGAGGCCGCGATTGTCGCGCAGGTCGTCGTTGGCGAGCTCGGTGAGCGTCGCCGGCGCGTTCCACGTCACGATCGGCGTATCCGGGCGGCGCGAGGCGATGAACAGGGCGACGAATCCACCCAGGCTGGAGCCGAGGAGCCCCACCCGGCCGTCGAGCCGCGGATGGCCGTCGAGGTGCGCGAGCACCGCCTCGACGTCTTCGATCCGCGTCGCGATCGTCGTGTCCTCCTCGCGACCGCTCGACTCGCCGCAGCCCCGAAAGTCGAACCGCGCCAGCGCGAGCCCCGCCGGCGGCAGGGCCTCGCCGAGCAGCAGATACTTGTCGGAGTCCTTGGAGGCGGACAGCCCGTGGCACGCGATCACGCACGGCACGCGCGCGGCGGTGTCGGGCACGTGCAAGACGAGCGACAGCGCGCCGTCGCCGATCGCGATCCGGTGGCGCTCCGCGCTCACGTCCAGGCGAGATGGAAGAGCCGGCACGCGTTCGTCGACAAGCGGAACATCACCTCGTCGATCGGTTCCTGCTTGATCTTGGCGACTTCCTCGGCGGCGCGCGCGGCCAGCCACGGGCCCGACTGCGCGCCCGCGAACTCGCCGCCGTATTTCCACGGCGCGTCGCTTTCCACCAGCAGCGATTCGAGCGACACCTGCTCGACGAGCGCGCGATCACGCTCGCGGTACACGACTTCGGGGGTGACCGAGACGAAAAATCCGGCGTCGACGATCCGTTGCGTGACCTCGCGCGGCGCCTTGTGCCAGTGGAACACCGCGCGGTCGATGCGGTGGCGCTGCAGGCTCTCGAGCGCGTCGGCCGCGGCGTCGTGCGGCGCGTGCAGCGAGACGGCGAGGTCGTAGCGCGCGGCGAGCGTCAGCAGCCGATCGAGGCGCGCGCGGCCGCGCACCGCGCGCTCGGCCGCGTCGGTCTTGCCCTCGAGCGAGTACCACGGCAACCCCACCTCGCCGAGGGCGACGATCCGCGCGTGATGCTCCGCGATCTGCTGCTCCACCCGATCCAGCTCGGCATCGTCGAGCTCGTCCTGATCGGGGTGAAAGCCGAAGCACGCCCACGCGGACTTGGGCGCCGCGGCCGCCAGCGCGAGGTTGCGCGCGTTCGTCGCCGCGTTGCAGCCGACGGCGATCACGCCCCAGACGTCCAGCGACTGCGCGACGCGCAGCGTGTCGAGCGCGTCGGGGAGGGCCGGCTCGTGCAGGTGGCAGTGGCTGTCGATGACCATCAGTCGCCCGCGACCACCATCCGCGCGATCTTCAGCGTGGGCGCCGCCACACGGTCACGCAGCACGAGATCGCTGCCGATGCCATCGATGCGGTCGAACATCTCGAGCAGGTTGCCGGCCACCGTGACTTCCTCGACGGGAAACGCCAGCCGGCCATCCTCGATCCACAACCCCGCCGCGCCGCGCGAGTAATCGCCGGTGACGCCGTTGATGCCGAAGCCGATGAGCTCGGTGACGTACAGGCCGTTCTTGACCGAGCCGATCAGCTCGTCGGGCGGCGTGGTGCCCGCCAGCAGCATGAGGTTCGTCGTGCCGACGGACACACCGGCGCCGTCGCGGCTCGCGTGGTGCGTCGACGGCAGGGCGAGCTTGCGGCCGGAGTAGGTGTCGAGCAGATACGACTCGAGCTTGCCCTCGCCGACCAGCACGGTGCGGCGTGTGGCGAGCCCCTCGCCGTCGAACGGCCTCGAGCCGAGCGCACCGGGCAACAGCCCATCGTCGACGATCGTGACGGCCGGCGCGGCCACCCGTGTGCCCAGACGCTCGAGCAGAAACGAAGCGCGCCGATACAGGCTCGGGCCGCTGGCGGCGCCGGCGAGCGAGCGCAGCAGGCTGGCGGCCGTATCCGGATCGAAAATGACGGGCACCTCGGCGGTCTTCACCTTGCGCGCGCCGAGCCGCCGCAGCGCGCGCGCGGCCGCGGTGCGTCCCACCGACTCGACGTCTTCGAGCGCCCGCCGGCGCCGCGTGTAGGTGTACCACGAGTCGCGCTGCATCTCGCCATCTGTCGACGCCACCGGAGAAACCGTCAGCCCGAACGACGAGGTGCTGTAGCCCCGGGCGAACCCGTGCGAGGTCGCGTAGGCATAGCGCGCGCGGCGATCGAAGTATTCGGCACCTTCGGAGTTCGTGATGCGCGGATCGGCGGCGAGCGCTGCTGCCTCGGCGCGTCGGGCCAGCTCGATCTTCTGCTCGGGCGTCGGCTCGGGCCCCTCCTGATCCTCGAGGCCGAGGTCCGGCACGTGCTCGACCAGGTCGGCGGCATCCGGCAAGCCGGCGTGGGGATCCTCCGCGGTCACGCGGGCCAGCGCGGTGGCCTCGTCCACGACGCGTTCGAGCGACTCCCTCGAGAGGTCTGACGTCGACGCCGCCGCCGAGGCACGGCCCGCGAACACGCGCAGCGCCAGCCGTTGCTCCCGCGAGTGCGTGACCGTATCGACCTGGCCGAGCCGAACGGACGCGCTGAACGACTGCTCCTCGATCAGAAACCCGTCGGCCGCGGTGGCGCCGCGCGCGGTGGCGCGCTTGAGAACGTCGGTCAACAGCGTGACGTCGGCCCCGCTCAAATCGCCGTGCCTCCGACCGTCATCGCGTCGAGGCGAATGGTTGGCAGGCCGACGCCGACGGGCACGGACTGGCCGTCCTTGCCGCAGGTGCCGACGCCCTCATCGAGGGCCAGATCGTTGCCCACGCGGCTGACGTGAGTGAGCGCGTCCGGCCCGTTGCCAATGAGCGTCGCGCCCTTCACCGGCTTCGTGACTTCACCGTCCTCGATCAGGTAGGCCTCGCTCGCGGAGAACACGAACTTGCCGCTCGTGATGTCGACCTGTCCGCCGCCGAAGTTCACCGCGTACAGGCCGTGCTTCACCGAGCGGAGAATGTCGCGCGGATCGTCCTGACCCGCGAGCATGAACGTGTTGGTCATGCGCGGCATCGGCGGATGGGCGTAGGACTCGCGGCGGCCGTTGCCGGTCGGCGCCTCACCCATCAGTCGCGCGTTGAGCCGATCCTGCATGTAGCCGCGGAGGATGCCCTTCTCGATGAGCACGTTGCGCCGCGTGGGCGTGCCCTCGTCGTCGACGTTGAGCGAGCCCCGCCGGTTGGCGATCGTGCCGTCGTCCACCACCGTCACCAGCTCGGACGCCACCTTCTGCCCGACACGCCCGGCAAATGCCGAAACACCTTTGCGGTTGAAGTCGCCTTCGAGCCCATGACCGATCGCTTCGTGCAGCAGGATCCCGGGCCAGCCGGGTCCGAGCACGACCGTCATCGCGCCCGCGGGCGCGTCCACGGCTGAGAGCTTGAGCGTCGCCTGCCGCGCCGCCTCGCTCGCGAAGCGCTTCCAGCGCTCGGCCTCGAGATAAAAGTCGAAAGGCACGCGACCGCCGCCGCCGAAGCCGCCGATCTCGCGCTTGGTGCCTTCCTCCGCGATGGCGGTCACGTTGAGCCGCGTGAGCGGGCGCACGTCACCCACCGTCCAGCCGGTGGCGGTGGCGATGAGCATCACCACCTCCTCACTCGTGAGCGAGACGATGACCTGCGCGATGCGCGGATCGGCGGCGCGACATGCGGCATCGATCCGACGCATGAGGTCGAGCTTGCGCGCGAGCTCGGTGACGATGGGCGGCTCGGCGAGCGTATAAAGGTCGTGCGGCCGACCGCGTCCCGCGACGGCGACGACGCCCGACCCTCCGGAGCGATCGGCGATCGCGCGGGCTTGACGCGCGGCCTCCTCGAGATTGTGAAGCGACAGCTCGTCCGTGTGCGCGTAGCCGGTCCGCGCGCCGGACTGGGCGCGCACGCCCGCCCCCTGGCTCACGTGACGCGACGCCTTTTTGACAACGTTTTCCTCGAGTACGAGCTCTTCATTGATGCGGTACTCGAGGTAGATATCGGCGTCGTCGACTCGGCCGGCGAGGCTGTCGCCGAGCAGGCGCTCCATGAGGCCGGGCGTGACGTTGAACCGATCGGAGAAGAACGTCTCGGGACGCGTCCGAGCGATCTTATCAGTCATCAGGAAGGGCCCAATCCTAACCGCCGGCGCGGGCCGGCCCCAAGCTTTTCGAACGATCTATTGTATCTGGTCGGCCCAGCGCGCTCAGCGTGCCTGGACGGCCTGAATGAGCTCGTGCATTCGTCGCAGGCCGTGCACGAGCGACGGGCCCGGCGCCAGCACGTCTTCGCCCGGGATCTCGTGGATCTCTCTCTTCGCCACGGCGGTGATCCTTTCCCAGCCGGGCCGCGCGGCGACGGCGCCGGCGTCCAATGGCTTGCCGCACCAGGACGCCAGGATGATCTGCGGATCGCGCGCGACCACGTCGCCGGCGGACACGATGCGCTCGGACGCCGAGCGGCGGTCGCGCAGCTCGGCGAACACGTCGCGCCCGCCGGCGACCTCGATCAGGTCGGAGACCCATCCGATCCCCGCGATCATCGGATCCATCCACTCCTCGAAGTACACGCGAGGACGATCCGGCCAGACCGAGGTGTACTCGTGCATCTGAGTGATCTCGTCGCGCATGTCGGCCACGACGTCGCGTGCCGCCGCCTCGCAGCCGAGCGCGCCGCCGACCATCAGAATGGCCGCCAGCACCTCGTCGAGACGCCGCTGGTTGGTGCAGAGCACGGCCACACCGGCGCCGATGAGCTCAGCCACGACGTCAGCCTGTAGATCGGAGAAGCCGAGAACGAGATCGGGCTCGAGTGCCAGGATGCGGTCGGTGCGAAACGTCGTGAAGCCGCCGACGCGTGCACGCTCGCGCGCGGCGTCCGGCCGCCGCGCCGTTCCCGGAACCCCAACGACGCGGTCGCCCGCACCGACCAGGAACGCGATCTCCGTCGTCTCGGCGGTGAGACACACGATGCGCTGCGGGAAGTCGACGCCGCTCTTGCCGTACATCGCCCGCTCAGCGCGCGACGCGGGCCGCGGTCAGCGCCATGTCGATCAGCTCGGACGAGGCAATCGCACGCTGCTCCGCGTCGCGCGCCTGCGGCGAGCGCGGATCGATCTCGTGATTGGCGTCGTCCCACGCGCGGCGGCTTCGCTCCGTCCCGTCCGGGCCGAAGTACACGACGCTTCGCATACGGCCTGCCGGATCGAACACCTCGAGGGAGCCGGTCGGCATGCCATCGCGGAATCCAGCGACGACGCTCGCCTGCCCGCTCGGATACCAGCCGAGCACCATACCCGTCGGCTTGCCATCGACGAAGGTCGCCTCGCCGGACGGCACACCGTTGACGTGCCACGACTTCCACGTTCCGCTCGGCTTGCCATCACGATAATCGCCGCGCGTCAGGATCGCTCCGTCGGCGTGCCGCACGACGAATGGTCCGTCGAGCAGGCGGGGATCCGTCCCGGGCCGCGCGCACCACTCGTCGCTGCCGCTTCCCCGCTCCGTGCGGCCGCGCTCGGTGCCGGGCGGACACGCGAGATCGCCGGGACGCGACTGGGCCCGCGCCGGATCGGCGACGGCCGCGGCCAGCATGGCGATGGCCAGGACGCGGTTCACGACCCCTCGAACGTCTCACGCCGCGCGAGGCCGCGCTGAAACGTCAAGTACTGCTCACGCGTCATCGGCGGGCGCGCGGCGTTCAGCACGTCCCGCGCGCCGGTGGCCCCGTCGGCGAGCATGTCGACGGCGAGCGCGGCCAGCGCCTTGGCGTTCGTCACGTACGCAAGCTCTGGGTCGACGATCATGTAATCGGCGCCGTGACCGCTGCCGACGGCGCCGCCGACGTACGGGTGCAGGACCGGCATCACCATGCTGAGGTCACCCATGTCCGTCGATCCCGTGCGGTGCGGGATCCGACGAAAATGCTCGGCCCCGACCAGCCGCGCGGCGTTGGCTTCGTAGTGACGCGCCATCGTCGCGTCGCACGTCATGGGCATGTAGCCGGGCAGCGTCTCGATCTCCACGCGCGTGCCGAGCGCCAGCGCGCCCGCCTTGAAGGCACGATCGACCTTCTTCTGCGCGTCGAGGATCGCGTCGACGGTACGGCCACGCACGTACGTCTCGAGCCGCACCTCGCCCGGGATGACGTTCACCTGCGAGCCGCCGTGGGTGATGATCGGGTGCACACGAATCGTGTCGTCGTCGCGGAACGTTTCGCGAATCGCGTTGACCGCCGCCAGGCCGACGTGGGCAGCATACAGCGCATTGACGCCCATGTGGGGGGAGGAGCCCGCGTGCGCGGCGCGGCCGACGTACCGGATCGTCTTCACGAGGCAGCCGTTGTTGGAGACGGGAATGCCGCTCTTGCCATCCTCGGGGCGGGACGTGAGGTGGATCATCATCGCGAGATCGACGTCATCGAAGTGGCCGAGCCGCAGCAGCTCGGGCTTGCCGCCGAGGAACTCGAGTTTGCCCGCACGCGCCTGCGCCACGCGCCATTCGATGTCGCCGTATTCCTCGGCCGGCACGGCGAAGAAGACGAGCCGTCCGCTCAGCGCATCGAGCGCCGCGGCGTCGAGCAGTCCCATGGCCGCGCCGAGCAGCGCCGCAACCTGGGCGTTGTGACCGCACGCGTGCGCGGCGCCGGTGGCCGGATCGCCTTCGGGGTGGCCGGCCACCACGAGCCCGTCGAGCTCGCCGAGCAGCGCGAAGGTGGGGCCGTCACCCGCGCGGCCGGCCGCTTCGGCACGCACGCCGGTCAGCGCGAGTCCTGTCTTGGGCGACAGGCCGAGTCCGGCCAATGTCTCCTCGACGACGCGCGCCGTCTTGACTTCTTTGAACCCAAGCTCGGGATGCCGGCGGATCCGTTCCCCGAGCCCGATGATCTGCTCCGCGCGGCGGTCGATGGCGGCGTACACCCGCTCCTTCAGCTCGTTCTTCGTCATGGGAGCTCCTCATAATCATAGGCTCGCCTCGGACGGTGGGGGCTCACGCAGACTCGCCTCGCCTATGGCTGCGGCTCGTACTCCGGCCCCACGACGTCCTGCGGCTCGCACAACCGTTCCGGCGCTATTCTACCCGCCATGGATTACCACCACGTCGTCGAGGCCGCGGGCGCGGTGGCGCTGGGCCTGGTCTTTTACTCGTACACGTGGCGCTGGTTCGACGCTTCTGAGTCACCCCGCCGCGCACGCTGGCGACCCGTCATCAACGGGATCGCCTTCGGCTTGCTGGCGGTGCTGCTCATGATGTCGCGCATCCAGGTCGGCGAAGACCGCTGGGTGGACGCGCGCGCCGTGCCCCTGGCGCTCATCACGCTCATGGAGGGCGCGCCCGCCGGCGTCATCGCTGGCGCCATCGCGGTCGCGCGCCGCTTCTGGCTCGGCGGCGGCGGCGTGCTCGCGGGCACGCTCGGCATCGTCGCCGTGGTCGGTGCCGCGGCGGTCGTACGCGTGTGGGCCAAGCGTGACGGCGGCATCGCATTCCGCCACTCGTTCGTGCTCGCCGTCATCGTGTACTTGGTCACGTGGGCGTCATTCGTCTCACTGGGCGAACGCGGCGTGGCGCTGTTCACACCGGTGTGGCTGCCGGTCCTCGTGCTCGACCTGGTCGGCATCGGTCTGGTCGCGCGGCTGTTCGGCGACGTCGTGGCCGGCCGGGCGGCCGAGGCCGCGCGCCGCGAGGCCGCGGAGCTACGCGCCGTGACGCTGCTGGCGCGCGCCGCCGCGCACGAGATCAACAATCCGCTCACCGTCGTGCTCGGCGGGCTCGGCCTGGTGGCGCGCAAGGCGCCGCCCGACAGCGAAGACGCCAAGTGGATCGAGCGCGCGCGCGAGGGCGGCGAGCGCATCCGCGACATCGTCGCGCGCATGAACCGCATCACGCAGATCGAACAGGCGCCGCAGATCGGCGCGCTGCCGCCGATCCTGGACATCAAGAAGTCGAGCGATCCTCGCTAAGGCGCGGAGCGATCCCGGGTCAGGAAGCGCTCGGGCGCGAACGCGTCGACCTCGAGTCCCGGGGCGCCGCTCGTTATCCAGCTCGTCATGACGCGTGCGGTGATCGGCGCGAGCAGGATACCGCTGCGGAAGTGTGCGGTCGCGACCCAGAGCCCGTCGACGTCGGGCCACGGGCCGAGAATCGGCAGGCTGTCGGGCGCCCACGGCCGAAAGCCGTACCACGTGCGTGTGATGGGCAACGGACCGAGCGACGGCACGAGCGCGGTGGCGGCGGCAAGCAGACTCGAGATGCCCTCGGCGGTGACGGAGCGCTGGAAGCCGACGCGCTCGACGGTGGCGCCGATGAGCAGCTCTCCCGAGGGGCGCGGCACCAGATAGACGTCGGGACCGTGCACCGCGTGGTGCAGCACGGGCGGCACGTGGGCGACCGCGACCATCTGGCCGCGCGCGGGCTCGACCCGCAGACGCGCGCCGAACGACGCGGCGAGCGCGCCGGTCCACGCGCCGGCGGCGAGCAACACGGCATCGGCGTCCCAGCGATCGCCGTCGGCGACGACGCCGTGCGTGCGGCCATCCTCGACGATCACACGACTGACCGACGTGCCGGCCCGCAGCACCACGCCGGCGGCCACCGCCGCCTGCGCATAGGCCACGACGAGCCGCTGGTTGTTCACCCAGTGTTCGCCGGCGATGAACATGGCGCCGCGCACACGCGTCGCCAACGCGGGCTCGCGCACGCGGACGTCCGTGGTGTCCCACGCCTCGATGCCGAACTCCGCCGCCTCGCGTCCGCTCACGCGCGCCTCGGCCTGACGTACGTCCTCCGCGTCCAACAGCGGATAGACGGTGCCGCGCGTGACGTACTCGACGTCGATGCCGCTGCGCTGGCGAAGCTCGTCGACCACTGCCGGGTAGAGCCGCCAGCTCTCGAGCGCCAGCCGGTCGTATGCGGATCCGCGGGTGTCCCCGAGTGGCGTGAGTAGCCCGGCCGCCGCGCCAGACGCCTCGGCTCCGGGCGTGGCGCGCTCGAACAGCGTCACCGCGCAGCCGGCTTTCGCCAGCTCGTAGGCGGTCGCGCAGCCGATGACGCCGCCGCCGACGACGGTGATTTTCACGTCGCGGCTAGCGCCTCGAGGAAGCGCCGGACGGCGTCCGCCGGCGACGGCGTGTCGAGAATCGCGGCGATCGCCGCGACGCCCCGGGCGCCGGCGGCCCGCACCTCGCGCACGCGCGCGGGCGTGATGCCGCCGATGGCGATCACGGGGAGCCGGACGCGGCCGGCCACCTTCGCGAGCGCATCGAGGCCCTGCGGCGCGCCGTAGGGCCGCTTCGACGGCGTGTCGTACACAGGGCCGAACACGATCCAGTCGGCGCCCTTCGCTTCCGCCTCGACGGCGTCGTCCACCGAGTGAACGGAGGCACCGATGCGCAGGCGCGCGCCGGCGACGGCGCGGATGTCCTCGATGGCGAGCGAGGCGCCCGTGCGTTGTACCGCGTCGGCGGCCGTGGCGAGCGCGACGTCCACGCGATCGTTCACGATCAGCAGGGCGCCGTGCGTCCGCGTGGGCGCGCGCAGGCGCCGGCACATGGCCGCAAGCTCGCCGGCCCCGAGATCCTTCTCGCGCACCTGGACGGCCGGAAGGCCCGCGGCGAGACAGTCGGCCACGACCGTGACGAGATCACGGCCGCGGCTCTGGCTGCGGTCGGTAACGAGGCAGAGCCTCAGCTGGTCCAATCGGGCAGGCCCTCGATCGGCGAGGACGCTGTCGCATAGAGTTTCTTGCCGATCCGTCCGGCCTTGCGGGCGAGCCGCCCGGCCTCGACCGCCAGCCGCATCGCGCGCGCCATGGCCACCGGATCCTGCGCGCCCGCGATCGCCGTGTTCATCAGCACGCCGTCGCAGCCGAGCTCCATGGCGATCGCCGCGTCGGATGCGGTGCCGACGCCGGCATCGACGATCACGGGCACCGAAACGGTCTCGAGGATGATCTTGATGTTGTAGGGATTGCGGATTCCGAGGCCGGAGCCGATCGGCGCGCCGAGCGGCATCACACACGCCGCGCCCGCGTCCTCGAGCCGCTTGGCGATGATCGGATCGTCGTTGGTGTACGGCATCACGACGAATCCCTCGCGCGCGAGCGTCTTCGTGGCTTCGAGCAGACCCTGCACATCGGGGAACAACGTGCGCGCGTCGCCGATCACCTCGAGCTTGACCATCTCGCCCAGCCCCGCCTCGCGGGCGAGATACGCGGTGCGGACCGCCTCGTCGGCCGTGTAGCAGCCGGCGGTATTGGGCAGCAGTGTGAAGCGCTTGGTATCGATGAAGTCGAGGATCGAGTCGCCCTTGCCCGGCAAGCTCACGCGTCGAACCGCCACCGTGACGATCTCGGCGCCCGACTCCTCGTGCGCCTGGCGCATGATGTCGTTGCTCGGATATTTGCCGGTGCCGACGATGAGCCGCGACGTGAAGTCCTTGCCGCCCAGCACGAGATTGGTGTCGTACATCTAACCCCCTCCGATCATTTCACCGCTCGGCTCGCGGCGCGGCGCCGCTCACCTCGCACCGCCACCCATTGGCCGAACGATTTCAACACGGTCACCGTCGCGCAGCGCCATCGACGCGTAGGACGCCTTGGGCGTGATCTCGCGGTTGACCGCCACCGCCGTGAACTCGCGCTTCACCGCCAGGTGGGCGAGGAGCGCGTCGACGCTGAGCCCGTCGGCAACCTCCATCTCGCGTCCGTTCACCGTGATCTTCATGGAAACGAAAACGGCCGCTCCCCCTGTCGAGGGTGCGGCCGCGTCTGTTCACGTCGTGTTCCCTTCGCCGGCATTACCCGGAGCAGGTTCGAGGGGTCCCGGGCCGCACCCGGTTCTCAGGAATCCTCCCCCCACAACGCCAGGGCGAGTATACCAGCCCATGCGCGGGGAATCCTGTCCCCGTTTGACTTGACCGGGACCGGGTGCTACTTAATCCGCCACAGTTCGCGACCTGCCCTTGCCCAGAGGAGAGTGCCCATGAACGGCACGACCCGCCGCCAGTTCCTGAAAACGTCGGCTGTGACGTCTACCGGTTTCGCGACATGGCTGGCTCTCGACCGGGCGCCGGCGCTCGCCCAGAAGCGCGAGTTGACGTTCCTCTCCTGGAACCATTTCGTCCCCGCGGCCGACGACGAGCTGCGCCGTCAGGCCGAGGTGTTCGGCAAGCAGGCCAACTGCACGGTCCGCGTCGACACGATGGCGCATCTGCAGATGCCGGCCAAGGTCGCCGCGGAAGCGCAGTCGCAGGCCGGTCACGACATGTACCGCTCGGCGAGCGCCGATCCGTTCCTCTACGAGCATCTGCACGTTAACCTCGACGACGTCGTGGACAAGCTCGGCAGGCAATATGGCGGCTGGTATCCGTTCGCGGCGGAGATGAATCTCACGAAGTCCGGGTGGAAAGGTGTCCCGTGGTTCTGGGTGTCGTTCCCCGGCACGTACAATCAGGCTCACTTCAAGAAGGCCGGCTTCGAGAATCCGCCAAAGACGTGGGACGAGCTGCTGCGAATGGGCAAGGTCCTCAAGAAGCAGGGCAACCCGGTCGGGATTCCGATCAGCCACTGCTCCGACGCTCATTCGACCTACTGGTCGGTTTCGTGGTCGTTCGGCGCGAAGGTGCTCGAGGCGGATGGCAAGACGCCCGCGATCAACTCCGACAAGACCGCGCACGTGCTCGAGTGGTACAAGGAGCTCTACCTCGAGGCCATGGAGCCCGAGGTGCTCTCCTGGGACGACGCGGGCAACAACCGCTTCCTCCTGTCGGGCAAGGGGTCGTGGATCCACAACCCGGTCAGCCCGTACAACGCGGCGCTGAAGGAGAAGATGCCGATCGCCGACGACATCAATCACCACAACAGCCCGGCCGGACCCGCCGGCGCCCATTCCGCCCCGCCCATCCTCGGTATCGCCGTCTGGAAATTCAGCAAGAACGTCGAGCTCGCGAAGGAGTTCATCCAGTTCCTGTTCCGCAAGGAGAACTACGACGCCTGGATCGTGGCCTCCAACGCGTTCAACCACCCGCCGCTGCGTCACCTCGCGGACCATCCGATCTGGGCACGCAACCCCAAGTTCGCGATGCTGCCCAAGGAAGCGGACGTCGGACATCCGCGCGGCTGGCCCGCGAAGCCCAGTGATGCCGTGCAGCGCATCGACGACAACTACGTGATGGCCGACATGGTCGCCAAAGTCGTCAACGGCATGCCGCCCAAGCGCGCGATGGAGTGGGCGCACGACCAGGTCGCGCGCGCCATCAAGGGGCAGCTGAAGGTCGGATAGGCGCGTGGCGATCTCGCAGCGCGCGCTGGAGGCGGGCGGGCTACCCCGCGCCTCTCGTCGTCTCATGCGCCTCCGGGAGTGGTCGGAGCAGGAGCACGTCTTCGGGTACGGCCTGATCATGCCGGCGCTCGTGCTGCTCACCTGCCTGGTCGCCTATCCCTTCGGCATGGCGATCTACTTCAGCCTCTCCGACTACTGGGTCGGCTCCCCCGGGCCGTACGTGGGCTTCGCGAACTTCCGTGAGATCCTCGGCAACGACGTCTTCCGCCAGACCGTGCAGAACTCGTTCGTCTTCACCGGCATCGCGCTCACGCTCAAGACGGTGCTCGGCGTGTGGCTCGCCGTGCTGCTGGCGCGCGACGTCCGCTTCAAGCGCGTGCTGCGCGGCGCGGTGCTGCTGCCGTGGGTGATCCCGACGGCGCTGTCGACGCTCGGCTGGTGGTGGATGTTCGACTCGCTCTACAGCGTCATCAACTGGACGGCCATCTGGCTCGGCCTCATGAGCGCGCCGGGACCGAACTGGCTCGGGCAATCGCACTACGCGATGGCGGCGGTGATCGTCGTCAATACGTGGCGGGGCCTGCCGTTCTTCGCGATCACCGTGCTGGCCGGCCTCATGTCGATTCCGCGCGAGTTCTACGAGGCGGCCGAGGTGGACGGCGCGACGAGTCGCCAGCGCTTCTGGCACGTCACGCTGCCGCTGCTCAAGCCGGTGCTCGCCGTCGTCGTGCTGTTCTCGACGATCTTCACGTTCAGCGACTTCAACATCGTGCAGGTCCTCACGCGCGGCGGACCCGTGAACAGCACGCACCTGTTCGCGACGCTCGCGTATCAAATCGGCTTGCAGGGCGGCAATCTCGGCCAGGGGGCGGCCATCTCGCTCTTCTTGTTCCCGATGCTCGCCCTCGTCGTGTTCCTGCAGCTGCGGTTCATCCGGAAGGAGTGAGCGTGGCGAGCGCGTCGAGTCGGCGGATGGCGCGATGGCGGACGGCGGCGACCTACGCCAATCTCGCGCCGTTCGTGTTCTTCGCGCTGTTTCCCTTCTATTTCATGTTCGTGACATCGTTCAAGCGCAACGCCGAGCTCTACAACCTCAAATCCGTTCCGTTCTGGATCCAGACCGGCGCCATCACCGATCATTACGCGTTTCTGTTCCAGCGCACCGAGTTCGTGACGTGGATGAAGAACAGCCTCGTGATCAGCGTGATCGCCATGAGCGTCTCGCTCGTCATCGCGATCCTCGCCGGCTACAGCCTCGCCCGCCTGCGCTATCGCGGCGTCGGCTCGTTCGGTACCGCGGTGTTCATCACGTATCTGGTCCCGCCCACGCTGTTGTTCCTGCCGCTGTCGCAGGTCATCAACTGGCTCGGGCTCTCGGATTCGATCTGGGCGCTCGTGGTGACGTATCCCACGTTTCTCGTTCCGTTCTCGACGTGGTTATTGATGGGGTATTTCCGCACGGTGCCGCGCGAGGTGGAGGAGTGCGCGCTCGTGGACGGCGCCAGCCGCATGCAGACGCTCACGCGCATCGTGTTGCCGATGGCCGTCCCCGGCGTGGTGTGCGCGGCGCTCTTCGGCTTCACGCTGTGCTGGAACGAGTACATCTACGCGCTCACGTTCGTCTCGCAGAGCGGCAACAAGACGGCGGTGGTCGGCGTCACGGCAGACCTCATCCGCGGCGACATCTATTACTGGGGCTCGCTGATGGCGGGGGCGGTGCTCGCCAGCGTGCCGATCGTCGTCATGTACGTGTGGTTCCTCGATTACTACGTTTCCGGGCTCACCGCAGGCGCCGTGAAGGGCTAGTGGCTGACCACCCGATCAGTTCCTGATCACCCTCCGACTGAGCAGTTATTCGTAACATAGCGAGTCTAAAGTATTTTAGGGCTGGTACCAGCTTTGCTCCTACAGGCTGGCGTGAACTTCGAATTCCTGACCAGCCTGGTTCTCGCGCACGGCTACCTGGTCGTGTTCCTCGCCGTCGCTCTCGATTGCGCCGCGCTGCCGATACCGGGTGAGCTGCTCCTGTTGACGATCGGCGGGCTGGCCGTCCAGGGGCGCCTAGATCCCGTCTGGGCCATCTCCGTGGCCACGGCCGGCGTCATCGTGGCCGATTCGATCAGCTACTGGATGGGACGGTTGGGCGGCGAGCGCGTGATCGCGCGGGTGGGCTTCGGGCGCCGCTGGACGCCAGGCGTCACGCTGCTGATCTTCGGCCGGTTCGTCGTCGGCGCGCGCGTCGTCGTGGCGCCGCTGGCCGGCGCCCGCCGGCTGCCCTATGGCCGCTTTCTGATCTGCAACGCTCTCGGCGGGGTCGTCTGGGCCACCGCCTACGTGCTGCTCGGCTACGGCGCGGGCGCAAACCTGAGCGCCCTGCAACACCAATGGAGCAACGCGACGACCCTGTTCCAGATTCTGATCGGCTGCGCAATCGTGGCCGTCGTGATGGTGAAGGCGTTCCGCGCACGGTGGCTGCGCGTGGCGGTCGGCGCGGCGCTGCTGGCGCTGTTCTCGGTCCGCGCCACGACCCTGATGCTCGATGACGCCGAGGCCGTCACCGTTCCCATCAGCATCAACGGCTGACGTCAGGTCGCCTCGGCCACCGCCTTCACGGCAGCAGGATTCTCGAGCGACGAGAGGTCGCCCGGCTCCTTTCCCAGGTAGGTCGCGCGGATCACCCGGCGCATGATCTTCGCGCTCCGCGTCTTCGGCAGATCGCGCGTGAAGAGCACCTTCTCCGGCTTCAGCGCCTTGCCCATCGAGTGTGCGACGCGCTCGGCCAGCTCGCGGCGCAGCGGCTCGGCCGGCTCGTGGCCCGGCCGCAGCACGACGAAGCAGACGATCGCCTCGCCTTTCACCTCGTGCGGCACGCCGATCACGCCGGACTCCGCGACGGCAGGATGACCGACAAGAACCGATTCAACCTCCGCGGGGCCGAGACGTTTGCCCGCGATCTTGAGCGTGTCGTCGGAGCGCCCCTGGATGTACCAGAACCCATCCGCGTCGATGGTCGCCCAGTCGCCGTGCACCCACACGTCGGGCCAGCGCGACCAGTAGGTTTCTTCGTACCGCGCAGGATCACGCCAGAAGCCGGCCGTCATTCCGGGCCACGGCTTCGTGACCACGAGCTCGCCGACGGCGCCGCGGACGGGGCGACCAGTGTCGTCGAATACCTCCGCCGCCATGCCCGGGATCGGGCCCGTGAACGAGCACGGCTTGATCGGCGCGATCGGGAAGCAGCCGAGGATGCCGCCGGAGATCTCGGTGCCGCCCGTGTAGTTGCTGATCGGGATCCGCGTCTTGCCCGCGTTCTCGAACAGCCAGCGGTACGGCTCGGGATTCCAGGGCTCACCCGTCGACCCGAGCATTCGCAGCGACGATAGATCGTGCGCGTGCACGCGCTCCGGGCCGTGCGGCATGAGCGCGCGCACCGCCGTCGGCGACAGTCCCATGACGGTGATGCGATGGCGCTCGACGAGCGCCCAGAGCCGATCAGGCTTGGGAAAGTCGGGCACGCCCTCGAACATCACGGCCGTCGCGCCGTGCGAGAGTGCGGCGGTGATCAGCATCGGTCCCATCAGCCAGCCGAGATCGGTCAGCCAGAACAGGCGATCGCTCTCCCCGACGTCGTGACAGTAGGCGAAGTCGTGGGCAGCCTTGAGAAGGAATCCGCCGTGCGTGAGCACGGCTCCTTTCGGACGCCCCGTCGTGCCGGAGGTATAGATGATGAGGCACGGGTGGTCGGCCTCGACCTCTCGCGCGGGACACGCGGACGACTCCGTGGCGACGGCGTCGTGCCACCACACGTCACGTCCCGCGCTCCACGGAACGTCGCGTCCGAGCCGCCGATAGACGACGACCCGCTCGACGCTGGGCGAGGCCGCCGCCGCCTCATCGGCGGTCTCTTTCATCTTCACGATCTGACCACGCCGATAGAAACCGTCGGCGCTGACGAGCACCTTCGCCTCGCAATCCTGCAGGCGCGATGCGACGGCCTGAGCGCCGAAGCCCGAGAAGCACGGCGTGTAAATGGCACCGATGCGCACGACGGCGAGCGTAGCGATCGCGGCTTCCGGTGACATCGGCAGGAAGATGCCGACGCGGTCGCCGGCACGCACTCCGAGTGTCGTCAGTGCATTCGCGAGACGGTTGACCTCGGTCGCGAGCTCGGCGTAGGTCAGCGTCCGGCTCGAGCCGTCGTCACCCTCCCAGATGATGGCCGGCTTGCTGCCCCGTCCGGCGTCGACGTGCCGGTCGAGACAGTTGTCGGCAAAGTTCAGACGACCGTCGACAAACCAGCGCGGCCACGCCGGGCCTCGCGCAGCGTCGAGCACGCGGGTGAACGGTCGAGTGAACCGAATGCCGATGTCGTCGATCACACCACGCCAGTACCATTCGGGGTCTTCGACCGAGCGGCGCTGCAGCTCGGCCAGGGTGCTGACGCCGAGGCGCCGCATCAGACGCGTGATCCGCGCACGCTCGATGTATTCGGGCGTTGGCCGCCAAACGATCTGCTCGCTCATGGGGGTTCCTATGATATCCCTTCGCCCATGACCGACAACGTCCGTCTCGACCGCGACGGTGCGCTGGCCACCGTCACCCTCAATCGCCCGGAGCGCCGCAACTCGCTCAGCGACGCCATGCTGACCGACCTCGGTCGTGTTGTCACGGAGCTGCGGGACGATGAGACCACGCGGGTCGTCATTCTCACCGGCGCGCCGCCGGTCTTTTCGGCCGGCGCTGATGCCGGCCTGAAGAGCTCGATGTCCGCCGAGGAGCGCCGTCACGCCATGGCCAGTCGCAAATCACAGTTCCGTCGCCTGTTCGAGCGCGTGAACACGATGCTCGAAGGCCTCGAGCAAATCACGATCTGCGCCGTCAACGGCCACGCGGTCGGCGGAGGCTGGGGGCTGACGCTGGCCTGCGACTTTCGGATCGCCGTGGCGGAAGCCCAGTTTTGGATTCCGGAGGTCGACCTCGGCGTGCCGCTCGGCGTCGCGTCGACCACGCGCTTCGTTCGCCTCGTCGGGGCGGCACGCGCGAAGGAAATCATCCTCGAGTGCCGCCGGTACAGCGCGGACGAGGCGCGCGGCCTCGGCCTCGTCCACCGGGTCGTGGCCGGAAACGACCTCATCAAACACTCGAGAGAATACGCGCAAGTCATGCTGGTTAAGCCATTTCGGCCTCTGGCCGAGATGAAGGCCCGTATCAACGCCATCGCGCGGACGGCGGTACCCGAGGTCAACGCGATGACCGAAGGATTCCTACCGAGAGACTAGACTACTCGTCTTTTGTTTGGTATCTATTCGGCATGGACCTCCGGCGCCGGATGGAGCTCTTGGCCGACTCCGCACTCGCAGATCGCGAGGGCGTTCCGCAGCTCCGGCGTCCCTCGCCCGTCGGCCGGCATCCGCTGGCCTCCGTCGGAATCGCCGCCGTTCGATTGCCGGGCGGCGGCTGCACGAATCTGATGCGGGTGATGCAGACCAACGCGTGCTCGTTGTCGTGCGGCTACTGCCCGACCTTTCGTGGCGGCAACGTGCCGCGAGTGTCGATTTCACCCGACGAGACGGCGCGCACGTTCATGGACGTTCACCGCAAGGGCCTCGCTTCGGGGCTCTTCCTGACGTCCGGTGTACCCGGCCGCCCGGCCCGCGCCACGGATCGCATGTTGGCCACGCTCGATTTGCTTCGTCGAAGGGAGCACTTCACCGGCTACATCCACGTCAAGCTGCTGCCGGGCGCCGAGCCGGCGCAAGTCGAGGAGGCCGCCCGGCTGGCCACTCGGATCTCGGTCAACCTCGAGGCGCCGAGCGACGCGTACGTCCACCGACTGACGTACGACAAGAGCTTTTCCGCGGACCTGCTGCCAAAGCTCGAGCACGCCGGCACGCTGCTCGCGGCCCGCCGCCGCGTGCCCGGAACGCTGCCGGTCTCGGGCACCACGACGCAGTTCGTGGTCGGCGCCGCGGGCGAGCGTGACCGCGAGATCCTCAGCGTGGTCGACGGGCTCGAGCGTCGCCGGCTGCTCCATCACGCACACTTCAGCGCGTTTCAACCCGTCGAGGGCACGCCGCTGGAGAATCTGCCGCCCACGCCAGCGGCGCGCGAGCTACGGCTCTATCAAGCCGAGCATCTGCTTCGGCAATACGGGTTCGGCTTGCACGAGCTCGCGTTCGACGGCGCCGGCAACCTGGATCTGGACCGCGACCCCAAGACGTCCTGGGCCCGTGCGCAGCCGTCGTTCTTTCCGCTCGAACTGACGCGCGCGCCGTACGAGGCGCTGCTCCGCGTGCCCGGCATCGGCCCTGCGACGGCCCGCGCGCTGGTGGAATCGCGACGAAGCACGACGCTGCGCGGCCGAATGGATCTGCGCGCGGCGGGCGTCGACGTCGTGCGAGCGGGTTACTACCTCACCCTGCGCGGACGGCGGCTGGCCCCCGCCCCCCCGCCCGAGCAGCTACGTCTCTTCGCGCCTGGCGGCCACCTAACGCAGGCGCCCTATCGGACGCCGGTCCCGCCCTGCGCCTACCGCTGAGCTCTCGCTCAGTTCGTCTACTGCGTGATGACGGTGCCGGTCGCCGACGTTCCGTCGGAGAACGTCACGGTAACCGTCACCGTGCGACCCGGGGCAAAGCCCTGGCCGCCACCGTAGTCGGAGGCGAACAACGTCAGGCTACCGCCGTCGGCGACGAACGTGTTCACCGCCATCGTCGACGTGTTGTTCAGCAGCACCGCGTCCAGTGATTGCGCCACCCCGAGGAGCCAGGCGGCGTTCGGTGAGGTCGTATCCCAGACGCCGCCAACGCCGTTCTGCAGCTGAACCGCGGTCACCGTGCGACCGCCGGCGGCCGTCAGCGTGACCGTGATCGTCGCGTCGGCCGCTCCATCACCGCCGAGCGCCGTGTCGCCGCCTCCGACGCGGTCGCGCACCTTGCCGTTGTAGGCGAGCGCGATCGTAACCGGGACCTTCACCGTGAAGCCGTTGATCATTGCCGCGCCGCTGCCGGCAGGATTCGTCACCGTGACGTCACGCGGTCCCGCATTCGTCGAGGCCGCGAGCACGAACGATGCGGTCAGTCGAGACGACGATACGAACGCGACGTTCGTGACGCTGACGCCGGTCCCCCCGGTCACCGTCGCGCCGTTGACGAACCCGCTACCGTCGATCGTCACCGAGACCGTGGAGCCCATCGTCCCCTGGTTCGGGGTCACGGCCGTCACCGTGACGCCGGAGGTGGGCACCGTCGTAACAGCCTGGACCGACGAGCCATCGGAAAGCGCGACAGTCGCCGTGAGTGTGCGGCCTGCGGCGAAGCCCTGTCCGCCGCCGTAGTCCGACGCGAACAGCCTGAGGCTGCCGCCCTCCGCCACCGATGCGTTGATGGCCATCGTGGTCGCATTGTTCATGAGCGCAGAATCGAGCGAAGCGGCGACCCCGAGCAGCCAGGCGGCGTTCGGCGCCGTCGTGTCCCACGTGCCGCCGGCGCCGTTCTGCAGCTGCAGCGCCGTCACCGTGCGGCTGCCGACACCACTCAGCGACAGCGTCATGGTCGCATCCGCGGCGCCGTCGGCGGCGAGCGCCGTGTCGCCGCCACCGACCTTGTCGCGCAGCTTGCCGTTGTAGGCGAGCGTGGCCGTGACCGGGGTGCTGACAATGAATCCGTTCGTCAGCGTTCCGCCGGCGTTACTCGGATTCGTCACCGTCACGTCGCGCGGCCCACCGGCCGCGGCGCTGTCGATGACGAACGACGCCGTCAACCGCGTGGCAGACACGAACGTCACGTTGTTGACCGTGATGCCGGCGCCCGCGCTGACCGTGGCGCCGTTCACGAAGCCGCTCCCATCGATCGTCACCGCCACCGTCGAGCCTTTGTTACCCTGATTCGGCGTCACCGCAGTGACCGTCACGCCCGCCGTCGTCACCGTCGTCATGGCCTGCGCGGACGTTCCATCCGAGAACGTCACGGTGAGCGTCAGCGTCCGCCCGATCGCGAATCCCTGGCCGCCGTTGTAGTCGGAGGCGAACAGCGCCAGGCTGCCGCCATCGGGGACGAACGTGTTCACGGCCATGGTGCCCGCACTGTTCAGCAGCGTCGCGTCGAGGGAGGCCGCCACACCGAGCACCCAGGCGGCGTTCGGCGCGCTCGTATCCCACGTCCCGGCGATCCCGTTCTGCAGCAGCAGCGCCGTCACCGTGCGGCCACCGGCGCCGCTCAGCATCAGCGTCATCGTCGCGTCGGCCTGTCCATCGCCACCGAGCGCCGTGTCGCCGCCGCCGACCCGATCGCGCAGCTTGCCGTTGTAGGTGAGCGTCAGCGTCACGGGCAGATTCACCGAGAAGCCGTTGGCGAGCGAGCCTCCGTTGCCGCTGGGATTGGTGACCGTGACCTCACGCGGCCCCGTGCTGGCCGCGCCGTCGATGGTGAACGTCGCGGTCAGGCGAGTCGACGACACGAATGCGACGTTGCTCACGGTGATGCCCGTCCCCGCGGTCACCGTGCCGCCGCTGACGAATCCGCTGCCATCGATCGTGACCGGGACCGTCGCGCCCCGCGTGCCCTGGCTGGGCGACACCGAGCTCACGACCACGCCCGCGGTCGCCGTCGTGACCGCCTGTGCGGACGTTCCGTCCGAGAACGTCGCGGTCACCGTCAGCGTCCGGCCCGCGGCGAAGCCCTGGCCACCGTTGTAGTCCGACGCGAACAGTCGCAGGCTGCCGCCGTCGGGCACCGTCGTGTCGATCGCCATCGTCGTGGGGTTGTTCAACAGCGCGCCGTCGAGCGACGTCGCGACGCCCAGGAGCCAGGCGGCATTCGGCGACGTCGTGTCCCACGTGCCGCCGATCCCGTTCTGCAGCTGCAGCCCGGTGATCGTCCGGCCGCCGGAGGCGCTCAGCGTGAGCGTCAGCGTCCCGTCGGCCGCGCCGTCGGCCGTCCGAGCGGTGTCGCCACCGCCGACCCGATCGCGCAGCTTGCCGTTGTAGAAGAGCGACAGGGTCACCGTCTGCGGCGTGGTCACCGTGAACGCACGCGCGAGCGTTCCGCCGGCGCCGCTCGGGTTGGTCACCGTCACGTCCCGCGCTCCGCCCGTGGCGTCAGCGGCGATCGTGAATGTCGCGGTCAGCCGCGTGGACGAGACGAACGTGACATTGCTCACGGTGATCCCGGCGCCCGCGTTGACCGTCGCGCCGCTCGCGAACGTGGTGCCGTCGATCGTGACCGAGACGGCGGTCCCCGACGCACCCTGATTCGGCGTGACCGCCGTCACCGTCGGTGTCGTGCCGGTGACGGCCGTCGTCGTCTGCACCGATGTGCCGTCGGACAACGTTGCGATGACCGTGAGCATCTGCCCCGTCGCAAATCCGAAGGCGTTGCCGTAGTCCGATGCGAACAACGTGAGCGTGCCGTTATCGGCCACTGGCGTGTTCACCGCCATCGTGGCGGCGTCGTTGAGCAGCGCGCCGTCCAGCGAGGTCGCGACGCCCAGGAGCCACGCGGCGTTCGGCGAGATCGTGTCCCAGACGCCGCCACTGCTGTTCTGCAGGCGCAGGGCCGTGATCGTTCGTCCGCCCGGTGCACTGAGCGTGAGCGTCAGCGTACCGTCCGCCGCGCCGTCGGCCGCCCGCGCGGTATCGCTTCCGCCGACGCGGTCACGCAGCTTGCCGTTGTAGACCAGCTCGAGGGTGACGGCGGGCTTCACGGTGAAGCCATTCTTGAGGGACCCGACGTCGCCGCTCGGCAGCGTGACGCGCACGTTGCGCGGCCCCAGCGCCGCAGTGGCGCCAATCGTGAACGTAGCCGTGAGCCGTGTCTCCGACACGAATGCGACGTTGCTCACCGCGATGTCCGCGCCCGCGCTCACCGTCGCGCCGTTCACGAAGCCCGTGCCGTCGATCGTCACCGGTACCGTCAGCCCCACCTTCCCGCGGCCCGGGGCGATCGCGGTGACGGTCACCACGGGCGGCACCAGCTCGTCGAGCGCGTTATCCACCTGGATCCGCGGCCGCGTCACCGGCGAGCCGCTCCGATTGTCGGTAATCGGTACGCCGGTCGTCTGGAGCGCGTCGAGCACCTGATCGACCGTGGCCGTCGGCGCGGCTTGCTTCAGCAGGGCCCACGAGCCCGCGACGTGCGGCGTCGCCATGGACGTTCCGCTGAGGATGGCGAACCCGCCGCCGGTGACCGACGAGAGGATGTCTTCGCCGGGTGCGAACAGCGACATGAAGGGCGCCACGTTCGAGAACGACGAGACCTCGTCCGCCTTGGTCGTCGATCCAACGCTCACCGCCGACGAGATACAGGCTGGCGACGATAGCGTCGTCGGCGAGCCATCGTTGCCCGATGCGACGACGGTGGCGATGCCGGCCGCGCGCAGGTTGTCGATGATGTCCTTCTCCGGCTCGCTGTCGCAGCTCGCGCTGAACGATCCGCCACCGAGACTGAGGTTGACGGACGCGATGTTGTGGATGCTCCGCAGCGCGTAAACGCGCTCGAGGCCGGCGATGAGGTCCGAGGTGTACGCGCTAACGCAGGGGGTGTTGAACAGGCCGCAGTCGGCGACGGACGTGAATTTCGAGAACACCTGCACGGCCATGATCGAGGCACCGGGCGCGACGCCCGAGAACGGCACGCCGGCGGTGGCGCCGTTGCCCGCCGCGATACCGGCGACGTGAGTGCCATGGAAGCAGCCCTGTGCGTCGAGCGGACACGGCACCGCCGCCCCCGGACCGACCTGCTCGTCGGCGCGGTTGGGGCAGAAGGTCGTGCTGTGGCGCGCGACGGTGCTCGAGTAGCACGCTTCCTCGACGACCTTACCGATCAGGAACGGATGCGTGGAATCCACGCCCGTGTCGATCACCGCCACGACGGTGCCGCTGCCATCGAACCCACGTCCCCACACCATGTCGGCACCAATGAGCGGCACGCTCTCGGGCAGCAGCGGCTTCTTCAGCGCGTCGTCGAAAACGCGATCGACCCACATGTGCGAACCCTCGAGCTCGGCCAGCGCCGCCGCGTCGAGTTCCAGCGCCAGGAGGGGAACGGAGTCGTAGTGATGAACGACTCGATAGTTGTATTTCTTGAGGCGCGCGAGCACGTTGCCGCGGGTCTTCGCGATGTCGGACCGTTGGATGGACGCCGCGGCGTGCGAGAGACGTCCTTCTGGAACGTGGCCGCTGCCCGGAAGCCGTAGCTGGACGATCACGCGCGCGCGTCCCTCGTCCGACATCTGTTTCCGAACCTTCGGCGAGACGGTGACGGTGGACGAGTCGGCGGCGCCCAGCGGCGACGCCAATGGACTCAGCGCGAGGATGACCAGCGCGACCACGACAGAACGTCGGGTCCAACGGTTCATGGAAGCCTCCGCGGGGCATCGAGCCGCACGCGAATGACGGCCCTAACGGAGCCGTTCCAGGGCGCGAAAATGGCGTCCGTCGCGGAAAGTGCAGAGGGGATGCCACAGCCATCGCGCCTTCAGATCAATGAGTTGCGGCGACTAGGCGATCGATTGGGAAGCGGCCGCGCCGGTCCAATCTGTCACCGGCGGTACGAGAATGGTCAGTCGCCGACGCCGAACTGCGGGTCAGCCATTACGCCGCAACTCGTCGAGAAGGCTGGCGTCGATTTTCTCGCGAACCGTGCGCCGATCGAGGCCGAGCCGACGTCCAGTCTCCTGGCAGCTGCGGGTGTCGGCGTACACGAGCGTGCAGTAGCGGCGCAGGACGTCCTCGGCGCTGAGCGCGCCGCCCATGACCTCATCGGCGACGCGCCGGCGCACGGACGGGTTGCCGGCACGCGGAGGCCTATATTCGCCGCGGATCATTACGTTGCGCACGCACTGCTCGAGCTCTCGCACGTTGCCCGGCCACCCGTAGCTGTCACCGAGATGGCTCGCGATCCACCCCTCGGCCTCGCGCGCCAGCCCTTCCGCTTCGTCCTCGCCGGCGACGCGCGAGGCGATGAATCTCACGAGCGCCGCGCGCTCGCCCGGAGCGTCTCGCAGCTGGTCGGCGAGCGACGGGGTGACGATCAGGTCGGAGCAGAGACGGTAGTAAAAGTCCTCGCGAAAGCGGCCGGTTTCCATCTCGCGCGGTAGATCGCGGTTGGTGGCGGCGACGAGCTTGCCGGAGAAGCGACGGTCGCGCGTCTCGCCGAGCCGTTGAAACGTGCGGGTCTGCAACACCCGCAGCAACTTGACCTGCACCATCGCCTCCAGCTCGCCGATCTCGTCGAGAAACACGGCGCCAAACGGTGGGCAGACCTCGAGCCAGCCTGGCCGATCCTGGATGGCGCCGGTGAACGCGCCGCGGCGGTGACCGAACAGCTCCGACTCGATCAGCGTCGGTGACAGCGCCGACGGATTCAGGACGTAGAACGCCCCCTCGTGATCCTCGGCGAAAGCGTGGCGCTCGGGATCGAACGGGATGTAGCGGGCCAGGCCGATCGCGCGCGCCACCAGCTCCTTGCCGGTGCCGGACGGCCCGCAGATCAGCGTCGCGACGTCGCCCATTCGCTGGTAGAGCGAACGTCGGTAGCGCCGCATGTCGCGCGTGAAGATGGACTGCCAGACCGCGGCGCGCAGCCGCACGATCGGCGCCGAGTTGCCGATGATGTTGCGGAAGATGTAGTGGAAGGCGCGCCGCACCTGGAAGAACCCGGCGAGCACGTGCGGCACGTCACGATCGCCGATCAGCGTGGCGCGCGGAATCTGTAGGAACCTCTCCACGTCCTGCCTGAAGCGGCGATAGAACCCGACGGGCGCGGTGGCGGCGCGATGGTCCTCAAGCAGGCCATAGAGCGCTTCTTCATAGCGGCTGAACAACAGGTAGACCACCACGTCCTCGTAGAGCTGCATGTCCTCGGCGCTCGGTCTGGCGCCTTCGGTGAGACGCGCAACGAGGCGCCCGGCCAACCCTTCGCTGAGCTTGTTGAGTGCCGCGACGTTCGGCATCGGCTCTGACCGGCCGCTCGCGTGCCAGAGCGTGCCCCAGGCGACGAAATCAGAGCCGAGGGCGGCGCGCTCGCACTCGATTCGTTCCGGCAAAAACGGATTGCAGTAGGCCAGGCGCGAGATGGCCTGGGCCAGCGTGCGGTCGCCGGCGGTGAACAACGGCCGCCCTGGCATCAGCTGTACACCAGACATGAAATGTACAGGCCCAAAGCATCCGATGTCCATGTTTCGTACCCCGGGCGCCGCTCGCCGCGACGCGCGCCCGCTGCAAACGGCCGGATCGACGGCGGATTCCGCCACCATCTCGCGCCTGGCACACGTCGTGACTCTGCCGGTGCGGACGACCGAACAAGGAGGGGCGCGATGGACACGGCGACGGTACGAGAACTTCTCGAACGGCAGGTCACGGCATTCACGAGCGCGCCAGCGTTCGCCGAGCTGGAGAGCGGAAAGGCCGAGTACGACGCTTTCATCGAGAACGTTGCTCGCACTCATCTGCAATCGCCGCAGCTCGTGGCCTTCCTTTATGCGCTCGCGCCACCGGCCGCCGTGCCCGATTTGCTCGAGAATCTACTCGAGGAGACCGGTCGCAAAAGGCCGTTGGAGCGGGCGCGGGCGCATCCGCAGTTGCTCGAAGAGCTTCTGGTCGCGGCCGGCCTTGCCGACCGTCTGCCCACCATCCGCGCCCAGGCCGAGGACGACCTCCGCCGGCTGGTGACCGAGCCCCTGCTCTACGGCACGCTGCGCGACGTCGGCCTGGCCGCGCTGACCGAGATCGTCGCCTTCGAGCTCATGCTCTCGCGTCTCGCCGGCCGCATCGCCGCGGCGCTGGCCACCCATCGCGGCCTGCCCGCGCGCGCACTCGAGTGGTTCACGCACCACTCCGAGGTGGATGTCCGGCACGCCGAGCAGGGGCTGGAGAACCTCGCGACCTATGTCGGCTATTACGGCATCGGCGACGACGAGGCGCTGGCGATCATCGAGACATCGCTGCGCGAGGACGTCTTCGCGCGCCGCTATTTTCGGGCGCCGAAGGCCGCGGAGCCACGGCGGTGAGGCTCGTCGGGGCCACGCTCTACGTGGTCCGCGTTCCGTTCGTCGAAGCGTTCAGTCACAGCGTCGCCGAGCGGCGGTGCTCCGAGTCCGTGGTCGTACGCGTGCAGGACGACGTGGGGGCCGAAGGCTTCGGCGAAGGAACGCCACGGTCCTACGTCACCGGTGAGACGGTCGAGACGACGCTCGAAGCTCTCGCCCATGAGCTCTGGCCAGCGGTCGCCGGGCGCGAGGTGCCCCCGGCGGACGATCTCGCCGCCCTCGCCGCCATGCTGCCGCACATGTCCAGCGCGGCCGGCATCACGCCGAATGCGGCGCGCGCCGCCATGGAGCTCGCCGTCGTCGACTGCGCGCTCCGTCGCGTCGCGCGGCCCATGGCGACGATCCTCCCGCCACGCCGGCCACGCGTGACGTACAGCGGCATCGTCACGGCCGGTTCGATCGAGCGCGCCGTACAGCACGCGCGGCGGATGCGCGCCATCGGCATCCGCGAGATCAAGGTCAAGGTCGGCTTCGACGATGACGTGTCGCGCGTGACGGCGGTGCGCGAAGCGCTCGGCACCGACGCCTCGCTCCGGCTCGACGCCAATGGTGCGTGGACGTTCGATCGGGCGGTGGCCGTTCTCGACGCGCTGGCGCCGCTGCAGATCGCGGGCGTCGAGCAGCCGTTGCCGCGCGGCCGGGTCGAGGATCTGGCGCGACTACGCCGGGCGACGTCGATTCCGATCATCGTCGACGAATCGCTGCTGACGGCCGCCGACGCCGACGCCCTGATCGAGGCGAGGGCGGCGGACGTGTTCAACGTGCGTGTCTCGAAGTGCGGAGGCTTCGCCGCGTCGCTCGCCATCGCGGACCGGGCCGCTGCGGCCGGAGTCGGCGTTCAGGTCGGAAGTCAGGTCGGCGAGACCGCGATCCTCGCCGCCGCCGGCCGCCACCTCGCCGCGACGCTGCCCCGCATCGCGTTCGCCGAGGGGTCGTTCGGCACGCTCCTGCTGACCGAGGACGTCAGCGTGGATAGTGTGCGCTTCGGCCATCGCGGCGAAGCGCCGCTGTTGACCGGCCCCGGCCTCGGCATCCGGGTCGTCGAGGAACGCTTGCGTCGCTATGCCGCCACGGTCCGCGATCTGTCTGCGGGGGGATGAGATGGCTCGCCTGCTTCGCGCCGCCATCGCCGCGCACGAATGGCGCCAGCGCCGCGCGTTCGACGTCGCCGCCGAGCATCCTGATCGCGCACAGAGGCGCGCCCTGCAGCGGCTGCTCGCCGAGAACGCGACGAGTGCGTTCGGACGCGAGCACGGCTTCGGCACGATCACGACGCCTGCCGACTTCGTCCGACGCGTCCCGATCCGCGACTACGAGGCGTTGCGACCGTGGATCGCGCGCAGCGCCGCCGGCGAGCCGAATGTCCTGACCCGCGAGGCGCCGCTGATGTTCACGTCCACGAGCGGCACCACGGGCGAGCCAAAGCTCGTGCCGGTGACACCGTCGTGGGCGGCGCAGTCGGCAGGGCTCATGCGCCTGTGGACGGCGCACGCGCTGCGTGATCATCCGACGATGCTCGACGGCCGCATCGTGGCGCTCGTGAGCCCCGCGGTCGAGGGCATGACCTCCTGTGGCTTGCCGTATGGCGCGATGACGGGGCTGATGTTCCAACGACTACCCGGCGTCCTACGCCGGCGCCATGCGGTGCCATACGCCGCGGCGCTCGTGCGCGACCACGACATGCGCTACTTCGTCGCCGCCCGCCTGGCGCTGGGGCGTCGGGTCACGTCGATCGGGATGCCGAATCCAAGCACGCTGCTGCGGCTGGCGGACACGGCCGCGCGGCGCTCCGAAGCGCTGATGCGCGCCATCCACGACGGCACGCTGGGCATCGATGATCCGCAGCCAACGCCGCACGCCGGCCTCGACGGCCGCGAGCTCGGCCGCATGTTGGCCGACGGCCTCGCGCCGGATCCGGCCCGCGCCACAGCGCTGGCGCGGATCATCGAGCGTCGAGGTCGCCTCGTGCTCGGCGAGTGCTGGCCCGACCTGGCGCTGATCGCGTGCTGGCTCGGTGGGAGTGCCGGCCTCCAGGCCCGCCACCTGGACGCGCACTTCGCGCCGCGCATCGCCAGGCGCGATCTCGGCCTGGTGGCCAGCGAGGGGCGTGTCACGATCCCCCTCCAGGACTGCTCGGCCGCAGGGCCGCTGGCCGTGCACACGAGCTTCTTCGAGTTCCTCCCCGAAGACGAGGTCGACACGCCGGCGCCGCGAACGCTGTTGTGTCACGAGCTCGAGGTCGGGCGGCGCTACGACGTGATCGTCAGCGGCGGCAATGGACTCTATCGCTACGACCTCAACGACATCGTCGAGGTGCAGGGTTTCTATCGGCGCACGCCCAGCATCGCCTTCGTGCGCAAGGGCCGCGACATGCTCAACATCACCGGCGAGAAGCTGCATCTCAACCATGTCCTGCACGCCGTGCGCACGGCCGAGCGCGATGCCGGGATCGCTGTGTGGCAGTTCCGGCTCGTGCCGGACACGGAAAGCGCCCGCTACGATCTGCTCGTGGAGCCGGCGCGGCCGGTCGATGCGCCGCTCGCGCTGAGCACCTTCGTCGTGGCGTTCGATCGCGCGCTGGCCGACGTCAACATCGAGTACGCGTCCAAGCGCGGCTCCGCGCGCCTGCACCGCCCGCGGCTGTTCGTGATGCGCGCGGGCTGGTCGGAGCGGCTCTGCGCGGCCGATTTCGCCCGTGGCCGGCGCGAAGGTCAGCACAAGTGGGCGGCGATGGCTGAGGCGTGGGACGAGGCGAGCCGCGCCGAGATCGTGCAACGCTTCGAGGCACCGGCGGAGGCGGCGCGATGAGCCGATACCGCGTCAGCGCTGCCCGAACACCTCGCGCAGCAGATCGGTGACGCGCGCCGCCGGATTGGTGCGGATCCGCTTTTCCTCGTCGCCGACGACGTGGAACAGGCCGTCGAGCGCGCGGCCGACGACGTACTGATCGAGATCGAAGGCGTCGAGCTTCAAGAATGGAATCCGCTGGGCTCGCGCGAACAAATCCTCGTATTGTTTCGTGACACCGACCTCGGCCATCGTGCGATGCACCACCGGTGAGAACGCCGTCGTCAGCTGGCCCGTCGTCTTCGTCTTGAAGTAGTCGGTGGCCGCGGTCTGCGCGCCGTTCAGAATCCCGCGCGCATCGTCGATGGTCATCGCCCCGATCGCATCCCAGAAGATCTTCTTGGCCGACGGCGCGGCCTGCTCGGCGGCGCGGTTCATTCGCAGCACGAAATCGTCGACTTCCCGGTCGTAGCCGACGGTGCGAAGCCCCCGCTCCAGCGTCTTGAGCTTCTCGGGCATGAGAATCTTGATCGCCTGGTTCTTGAAGTAGCCGTCGGTCTTCCCGGTGAGCTTCACCGCGTTCTCGGTGCCGACCTGCAGCGCCTGCTTCAGGGCTTCGCCGATCTTGACGTCGCCCAGGCCGCCGGGCGCAGTCGTCCCCCTCCCTGCGCCGGGAAGCTGCGGCAGCTGCTTGAGCAGCTCGTCGCGCTGCGCGTGCGCGCGGCGCGGTACCAGCGCGAAAGCGAGCATCGCGAGCCATGCGCGCCGAGTCGGCTGCATCAGCGGCTCGGCAGCGCGTCCAGCTGCTTGGCGAGGCCTGCACGGTCGGTGACCGGCAGCTCACACGCGTAATTGCGGCAGACGTAGGCCGTCGGCTTGCCGTCGACGGCCGTCCTCGCCTCGAGCAGCGGCACGCCGTTCGCCGCCTCGCCATGGCGATCGACCATACCGGCCGCGACCAGATTCGGCAGGAACCGGCCGAAGACCTCCTGCGCCAGCTCGGCCGTCTCCTCGATCCGGCGCGGCGCGATCAGCGCGACCTCCGCGCGCGGGCCAATGTGAAAGTCGAGCGCGCACAGAAAGCGGCCGAAGGCGGTCGGATGACGGCCGAGCAGATCGGCCATCGGCCGGAGCGCCGACACCGCATGGCGCTCGTACCGCTCGTCGCCGGTGAGCGCGGCCAGCCGCAGGAGCGCGTCGACGGCGACCGAGGACCCGCACGGCACCGCATTGTCATAGAGGTTGCGCGGCCGGACGATCAGCCGCTCGTGATCGCTGCCGGTGTCGAAGAAGCCACCGACGCCTTCGTCCCAGAAGAGCCGCAGCATGTCGTCGACGAGACCGCGCGCCTCGTCGAGCCAGAGCCGGTCGAACGTCGCGGCGTACAGCTCCAGCAGCGCGGCCGCCGTCATCGCGTAGTCTTCGAGATAGCCCTTCAGCTTCGCCGTGCCCGTTTTCCAGGTACGCAGCAGGCGCCCGTTGGCGCGCATGCTGCCGAGCACGAACTCGGCATTCCGCCGCGCCGCGGCGACGTAATCGCCGCGGCCGAGCACCCGACCGGCCTCGGCGAACGCGCGCGCCATCAGACCGTTCCAAGCCGCCAGCACCTTGTCGTCGCGCCCCGGCTTCACCCGGCGCTCGCGCGCCTCGAACAGCTTGCGGCGCCACGACGCGCAGCGCTCCGGCTCGGGCGAGCCGGGCAGCCAGAGGATGTTCTTGCCCTCGAAGTTCGGGCCGCGATCGACGGCCCAGTACGCCATCGCCGCGTCGGCGTCGGCGCCGAGCACGGCGCGGATCTCGTCGGCGGTCCACACGAAGAACTTGCCCTCGTGGCCTTCCGAGTCGGCGTCCTGCGCGGAATAGAAGCCGCCGGCGGAATCGGTCATCTCCCGCAGCACGTAGTCGAGCGTCTCCTCGCAGATGCGACGGCATTCGGGATCGCCGAACGCCTGCCACGCATGCAGATAGAGCGAGGCGAGCTGCGCGTTGTCGTAGAGCATCTTCTCGAAGTGCGGGACCAGCCACAGACGATCGACCGAGTAGCGCGCGAAGCCGCCGCCGAGCTGGTCGTAGATCCCACCGCGCGCCATCTTCACGAGCGTCGTGTGCACCATCCGCCGTGCGTAGGCATTGTCGCCGCGGCGGGCGAAGCGCAGAACGAACTCCCAGATCATCGGCTGCGGGAACTTGGGAGCGCCGCCCAACCCGCCGTGCTCCTCGTCGAACTGCGCGGAGACGCCCTGAAACGCCGAGAAGAGGATCTCGTCGGTGAGCAGCGCGCCGGCCGCCCGCAGCCGCGATTCCTGGCCCAGCGCGGCGGCGAGCTGTCGTCCGTTGTCGAGAACGTCGGCACGCCGATTGGCCCACGCGTCGGCGAGAGCCTCGAGCAGCCGCGGGAACCCCGGAAGGCCGTGACGGTCCACCGGCGGGAAATACGTCCCACCGTAGAACGGCGTGCCGTCCGGCGTCAGGAAGACCGTCATCGGCCAGCCGCCCTGCCCCGTCATCGACTGCACGGCCTGCATATAGATGTGGTCGACGTCGGGCCGCTCCTCGCGATCGACCTTCACGTTGACGAAGTGACGGTTCATCGTCGCCGCGATGTCGGTGTTCTCGAACGACTCGCGCTCCATGACGTGACACCAGTGACAGGCGGAGTAGCCGACCGACAGCAAGATCGGCTTGTCCTCGGCCTTCGCGCGCGCGAACGCCTCGTCGCCCCAGGGATACCAGTCGACGGGATTGTGCGCGTGCTGCAGCAGGTACGGGCTCGTCTCGCGCGCCAGCCGGTTGTCGCTCACGTGGGCCTCAGCGTGCGAACGGCAGATCGCTGACCGTCGCAGGCAGCGTGCCGTCGGCCGCGCGAACGCTCACCTGCGCGCCGGGTGCGTGCTGGCGCTTCACGAAGGCAAGCGCGATGGGGCGCTGCAGGCCAAGCGACCGCGTGGCGCTGGTCACGCGACCCACGACGGCGCCGTCCGCCACGACCTCCGCGCCTGGCGGCGGGGGGGCGCCGCCCTCGAGCACGAGGCCGCGCAGGTGGCGATTCACGTGGCCGCGGTCGCGGATGCGCACCACGACCTCCTGGCCCGGATAGCATCCCTTGGTGTGCGAGACGAGGCGCTCGGACGGAATTTCCGGCAGCAGCACCGTGGCGTCCACGTCCGCACCGAACCGCGGCGTCCCGGTCTCGATCCGCAGCGACTCGAGCGCGGTGGCGCCGAGCGGGCGCGCACCCGCGGCGAGCGCCGCGTCCCGAACTCGCCCGCCCTCGGCCGTCGGCGCGGCGAGCCAGACCTCACGCTCGTCGAGCTCGCCGCCGCCACGGACGACGCGCACCTCGATGCCATCGAGCGAGGCGGTGACGTGCGCCCACGGCGCGTCCGGCGGCGCCGCGCCGGTGAGCCGCTTGGCCGTCTCGTCGGCCGCGGGCCCGACCAGCATCAGCAACGCACGCTGACCGCTCACGTCGCTGAGCACGACCTTCTCGGCGAAGAGATAGTGGTCGAGCGCGGCCACCGTGGACTCGGCCATGCCGGGTGGCGTCAGCAGCACGATGCGATCGTCGAGCACCCAGGCCACGAGCATGACCTGCACCTTGCCGTGCACGTCGAGCAGCGCGGCCTCACACCCCTGGCCGGGCGTCAGGGACGCGATGTCGTTGCTCAGCAGCGCGTGAAGGAACTTCGAGCGGTCGCGGCCGCTGACGTCGACGACGCCCAGCTCGGAGCGATCGACGAGCCCGACGGCGTCGCGCGCGGCGCGGTATTCGGCGAGGCTCTCGTCGTGGCCGGTCACGGCGTCCATTGTACTCGCCGCGTGCTAGACTGCGCGCCGTGTCGCCGCCGCAGTCCGTCGTGCGCGCCTTCCAGCGTTCCCTGCTCGCGTGGTACGCGCGTCACGGACGCGACCTGCCGTGGCGTCGCACGCGCGTGCCGTACCGCGTGCTCGTCTCGGAGATCATGCTGCAGCAGACGCAGGTCGAGCGCGTCATCCCGAAGTATCGCGAATTCTTGAAAACGTATCCGACGCTGCGCGCGCTCGCCGCCGCCCACGTCGACGACGTGCGCCGGCTCTGGTATCCGCTCGGCTACAACGTACGCCCGATCCGCCTGCACGCGATCGCGCGCGAGACGATGGCGCGCTACCGCGGCCGGCTGCCCGCCGACGGCGACGCGCTCCGCGCGTTGCCCGGTGTCGGCCGCTACACCGCGGGCGCGATGCTGTCCTTCGCCTTCGGGCGCGACACGGCGGTGCTCGATACCAACGTGCGGCGCGTGCTCGGCCGCGTGTTCCTGGGCCCGCGGCGGCTCAAGCGCTTGCGCGGCGAGGCGCGGCTGTGGGCGCTGGCGGAAGCGCTCGTGCCGCGCGGACGTGGTTACGACTTCAATCAGGCGCTGATGGACTTCGGGGCCACGTGGTGTACGCCGCGGCGGCCGCGCTGCACGCCGTGTCCGATGCGGCGCTTCTGCGCGACGTTCCCCGTATTCACCGCGGGTCGCCCGCCGGAGCTCTAACCGTGCCGCTCATCATCGAGGTCGCGGCCGCGCTCATTCGCGACGACGCCGGCCGGTATCTGATCACGCAACGCCGCCGCGGCAGCCATCTGGCCGGCCTCTGGGAGTTCCCGGGCGGCAAGCTCGAGGTAGGTGAATCGCCGGAAGCCGCGCTGCGACGCGAGCTCCGCGAGGAGCTCGGCGCCGCGTTCGCGATCGGCAAGCTCGTGGAGACGGTGCGGTGGGAGTACCCCGACCGCACCGTCGTGCTTCACTTCTACGACTGCCGCGTCGAGGCCGGCGTGATCGAGCCGCGCGAGGGTCAGGCGATGGCCTGGGTCGAGCCGCAGGCCCTCGCGGGGTACGACTTTCCTCCGGCCGATCGCGCCCTCATCGAGCGGCTGACCGCGCGACGCTAGATCCGCTCCCACATGAAGTGCTTGCGCGTCTTCGTGAACGGCCGCACCTCGCCCGGCCAGCGCCCGTGCTCGACCGCCTTGGCGAACTCGGGGCTCACGAGCACGCTCGGGCTCTCGAGCTCGTAGAGCGCGGTGTAGCTCGGCTCGCCTTCGATGATGATCGTCTTGCGCTCGCCGCCGATGATCATTTCCAGCGGGCGCCGCTTGAAGCGGAGCGCCGACACGACGCCCGGCACTTTGAGAATCGTCGGCACGTGCTCGCGGTCGTAGACCTCGTTGAAGAGCGCGTCCTTGGCAGGCTCGACGTCCATGGACGCGGTGAACAGATAGCGGGTCGTGATCGGCATCGCAATCCTCCAGGAATGAGGGTTCAGTACCAGATGGCCATGGGCAGTCCGCGCACGTCGCGCGGCGCGGGCCGCGCCGGCAGGCACACGGCGCGCCCGCAGGCGATGCGCGCGGCGCTCCATGCCACCGCGTGCGCGTCGAGGACGTCGTCCGGCGCCATGCCGGCGCGGCGCGTCCTCAGCGAGCGCGCCAGACACGGAAACAGTCGCCGCAGCAGCACCACGCGCCGCGCGAGCCCGCGCGGCGTGCGCTTGGGCTCGCTCAGGCCGAGCGGGTCGCGGGCGAGCGCGCGAAACGACAGCTCGGGATGGACCTCGGTCACGCGCTCGGCCAGCGTCGGGTCGGCGGTGAGCGCCTCGTCGACCTCGCGCAGGCGTGGAAAGAGCCCGAAGCACTCGATGGAGATGCCGAGGCGCACCGCGCTGCTCGCGCGATTCGCCGAGAGCGCCCGGCGATAACTCGCGCGCGCGAGCGCGCTGCGGACGGGCGGAGTGAAGACCGAACACGCGCGCGGGTGGCCCAGCAAACGCCGCGCGTGGCGATCGCACTCCCGGCCGCCGGGCGCGGCGGCCTCGAGCAGCCCGATCGGCATGTCGACACCGACGACGCGAGCGCCGCGGGTGAGCTCGAGCACGCCGAGAAAGTCGTGCGCCACGGCCACCTCCGCCGGGGCGCCGCCGCCGTCGAGACAGCGGCTGTCCGTGAGCACGACGACCCAGCCCGCGCGACAGCCGTCGACGCCGGCGACCAGGTCCGCCACGCGGCCGTCAGGCGCGCCGAGGCGGCTGACCCGCGACGAGCGCGTCGTGGACCATGGTCACGAGCGACACGATGTCGAAGACCGGCACGCCCGTCTCGCGCTGGATGTCGGCCGTGTACGGCGGCATGTTGGTGCACTCGAGCACGATGGCCCCGACGTCCGGGTGCTCGGCCATCAGCCGGCGTGCGACGCGCACGTGCTCTTCGCGTGCGCGGTCGACGTCCAGCTCCGGCTGATCGTCGAGCAACACGTGCGTGAACTCCTTCTCCGTCTCCATGCCCACGACCGCGAGCGGGACGTCGGCGCCGACGCCGGCGGCCGCCAGAAGCTCCGGGGTCAGCGTGCCGGCGTTGACCGTCATGATGCCGACGCGCCGACCGGGCGTCAGCATGCGGTGCACGAGCGGCACCAGCAGCAGGCTCGACGTGAACACGGGCACCCGCACTGCGCGCGCCAGCTCCTGCTGATACCGGACGAGAAATCCGCAGCTGGTGGTGATGGCGCCGACGCCCTCGCGCTCGAGCGCCTGCGCGCCTTCGACGAACGCGGGGAGCAGTCCCGCGGCGCCTCGGCGCACGACGAGATCGGGATCGGCGCCGGCGACACGTCGATAGCTCACGGGGAACGGAAACGTTCGCGCGTTGCCGATGTCGCCCACCACGCGCGGGAAGCGCGTGTCGAGCACCAGGATGCCGACGGTGAAGCCGTACTGATTGAAGCCGCCGCGCACGCGTCCAGTCGTCATGGGCCTCAACTCTACTCCAAGTGCGCCGGGCCCGGCGACGGTCGCCGCGGAGGCGAAGGGCTTCAAGTAGCTCGGTGCCGCTGCACCCACAGCAGCAGCACGAGAAGTGTGTAGAGCTTCTTGCGGTGGTCGGCTTCGCCGCGCATGTGCTCGCCGATGAGGTCGGTCACCACCTCGGGCTTCACGAGCCCGGCGCGGCGCAGCGCGCTTTCCTCGCACACCTCGTAGACCAGCGGGCGCAGCTCCGTACGAAACCAGCGCGCGAGCGGCACGCCGAACCCGTGCTTGCGGCGCCGCACGATGTCCGATGGCAGACGGTGGCGGACGAGCCACTTGAGCACGTGCTTGGTCGTCAGCCCGCGAAGCTTCATGTCCGCCGGCAGCGAGGCTGCAACCTCCACCACGCGGCGATCGAGCAGCGGCACGCGAACCTCGAGCGAGCACGCCATCGACGCACGGTCGATCTTCTGCAGCACGCCCTCGGCCAGGTACCCCTTGAGGTCGAGATAGAGAATGCGGTGCAGCCACGGCGCCGTCGGCGCCGCCGCCGTGAGGCGCTCCCACTCCGCGTACGAGGGGCCGTTCGGCAGCCGCGCCAGCGCGGGCCGGGTCAAGAGCGCTTCCTGCTCGCCCGGCGTGTAGGAGCCCATCCACACCGCATGGCGCATGTCGAGATCCAGGTCGGCGCCCGCCATGAAGCGCTTGAGCCGGAAGTCGAGGCTGAAATTGTCCTGCGAGACGGGCATCCAGTCGACGGCGGCGCGGGCGACGGCGCGCGCCACGCGCGGAATACGGGCCCACGCGTGCGCCACCCGATGCGCCTGGTACGTCGGGTACCCGCCGAAGACCTCGTCCCCGCCATCGCCGGACAGCGCGACCCTGACCACCTTGCGCGCGAAGCGCGAGAGCAGATAGGTCGGCAGGATCGACGCGTCGCCGAGCGGCTCGTCCACGAGATCGCCGAGCTTCTCCACGAGGTCGAGGGCGGCGTTGGGGCCGAGCACGTCTTCGTGATGCTCCGTGCCGAGGATCTCGGCCACGCGGCGCGCGTACTTCGACTCGTCGAACGAGCGGTCGTCGTAGCCGATCGAGAACGTGTCGAGCCGGCTCACGTGGCGGCGCGCGAACATCGCCACGACGCTCGAGTCGAGCCCGCCCGAGAGGAACACGCCGAGCGGCACGTCGGCAACGAGATGCTGGCGAACGGCCAGGTCGAGCACCGCACCCAGCCGCGCCGCCCCCTGCACCTCTACCCCCGAGTCGACGCCGTCGTAACGAACGTCCCACCAGCGCTCCACGCGCGCCTCGCCGCCCGCGTAGACGAGCCGGTGGCCCGGCGGCAGCTTTCGCACGTCCTTGACGATCGAGCGCGGCGCCGGAACCCAGTCGTGCGCGAGATAGGCTGAGAGCGCCTCCATGTCGAGCTCGCGCGAGATGCGCGGATGCTCGAGCATGGCTTTCAGCTCCGAGGCGAAGACGAGCCCCTCGGGCAGCACCGCGTAGTACAACGGCTTCACGCCCAGACGGTCGCGCGCCAGCACCAGCGTGCGCGTGCGGTCGTTCCACACGGCCAGGCCGAACATGCCTTCGAGATCGCTCAGCGCATCGGCTCCGCGCGCCTCCCATGCATGCACGATGGCCTCGACGTCCGAGCGCGTCTTGAACACGTGCCCGGCGGATGTGAGCCGGCTCGTCAGCTCGCGATAGTTGTAGATCTCCCCGTTGACCGCGACCCAGACGCTGCCGTCCTCGCCCGTCATCGGCTGGCGACCGTTCTCGAGATCGATCACGCGCAGGCGGCGCACGCCGAGCGCCGCGGGCCCGCGCACCACGAAGCCCGCATCGTCCGGACCGCGGTGCGTCAGGCGCTGGGCCATGCGCTCGAGCACACGCTGATCCGGGCGCGCGTCCGGGCGCGCGAGCACGACACCGACGATGCCGCACATGGTCGTCAGTCGCCTCCCCGCATGAGGGGATGTTACAGCGAGGTCGTGCTAGGCTCACCGCCACGAGGGAGACCATGACCAAAAAGATCGCGATCGAGTCCACCGCCGAGGCCTATCTGGAGATGCTCGCCGCGCGTGGCGTCGAGTATCTCTTCGCGAATGCCGGCACGGACTTCGCGCCGCTCATCGAGGCGTGGGCCAAGCGGCTGGCGCAGGGACAGGCGCTGCCCAAGCCGGTGACCGTGCCGCACGAGACCCCCGCGGTGGCCATGGCGCACGGCTATGCGATGGTGACGGGCCGTCCGCAGGCCGTGATGGTGCACGTCATCGTCGGCGCGGCCAATGCGCTGGCCGGCATCATCAACGCCGCGCGCGTCGGCGTGCCGATGCTCTTCACCGCCGGGCGTAATCCGATCACCGAAGCCGGGATGCCGGGCGCGCGCAACCGGCCCATTCACTGGGCGCAGGAGTCGTTCGATCAGGCCGGGCTCGCGCGCGAGTTCGTCAAGTGGGACTACGAGCTGCGGAACTTCGTGCAGCTCGAGACGGTGGTCGACCGCGCGCTGGCGATTGCCGCCGCCGAGCCGCAGGGTCCCGTCTATCTCACGCTGCCGCGCGAGGTGCTGTCCGAGGCGCAGGAGTCGTTCGAGTACTCACCGACCTCGCGCGCGCCCAAGCCATCGGCGACGGTGGCGGGACCGGAGGCGATCGCCGAGGCGGCGAAGGTGCTCGCCGGCGCTCGCCGACCGCTGATCCTCGCCAAGGCGGCCGGCCGCGATCCCGCCGCGGTCGCTTCGCTGGTGGCGCTGGCCGAGGCGCTCGGCGCGCCGGTCGTCGATCAGTTCCACACGCACATGAACTTCCCCCAGGACCACGAGCTGCACGGCGGGTTCGACGGAACGCCGTATCTGGCCGATGCGGACGCGATCGTCGTCGTCGAGTCCGACGTCCCGTGGTTCCCGTCGCTGAAGGCGCCGCGCCCGGACGCCAAGCTGATCCAGATCGCCGTCGACCCGCTGTTCACGCGCTACCCGATCCGCGGATTCGGCGCGGACGTCGCGCTGCCCGGCGCACCGCGACTGACGCTGGCCGCGCTCGCCGACGCGGTCCGAAGCCAGCTCGACGCGCGCGTGGTTGCGGAGCGACGCGCCAAGGTGGCCGCGGCGGGCCGCGAGCGGCGCGCCGGGATCGAGTCACGAGCGCGCGCGCTGAAGAACGACACGCCGATCGACATGGCGTGGCTCTCGCGCTCCGTGGGTGACGTGCTCGACGACCGCACGATCGTCGTCAACGAATACGATCTCGACGCGAGCCAGTGCACCTTCCGCGCGCCGGGAACGTATTTCGGCTCGCCGTCTTCCGGTGGCCTCGGCTGGGGCGTCGGCGCCGCGCTCGGCGCCAAGCTCGCGAAGCCGGATCACACGGTCATCTGCACCGTCGGCGACGGCGCGTACATCTTCGGCGCGCCGACCGCGGCGCACTGGGTGGCGCGCGCCTACGACGTTCCCGTGCTGTGGATCGTCTTCAACAACCGCGCCTGGAACGCGGTGAAGCGCGCGGTGACGTCGCACGCGCCGGATGGCTGGGCCAAGCGGACGGGCATGCCGCTGACCGAGCTCGATCCGCCGCCGGACTACGAGATGGTCTGCCAGGCCTCGGGTGGTTGGGCGGAAAAGGTCGAGGATCCGGCCGCGCTGCCGGATGCCTTGCGTCGCGCACTGAAGGTCGTGCGCGAGGAGCGCCGTCAGGCGCTGCTGAACGTCATCTGCAAGAAACCCTGACAAACGGAGCAGAAGCATGCCGACACAGATTCCGGTCGTCGACGCCGATGGACACGTCACCGAGTCGAACGAGCAGGTGGCGAAATACTTCGACGAGCCCTATCGCCGTCGTCCGCTCACCTTTCCGCTCTATCCACAGGACGGCTGGGACCGGCGCCTGCTCGGCACGCTCGGCAGCGTGGGCGGCACCGCCGAGCAGTGGCTCAAGGCGCTGGACGACGGCGGCATGGAGACGACGGTTTTGTACCCCACGCTCGGCCTGTTCCTGTCGTTCCTGAAGGATCGCGCGTGGGCCATTGCGATCTGCCGCGCGTACAACACGTTCCTGCACGAGGAGTTCATCAAGAAGAGTCCGCGCCTGCAGGCCGTCGCGCTGCTGCCGATCCAGGACCCGGAGGCGGCCGCCGCGGAGCTGGAGCGCAGCGTCCGCCAGCTCGGCCTCGTCGGCGCGATGCTCGCAGCCGACGGCACCCACGTCCTCGGCGACGCACGCTTCGCGCCGATCTACGAGACCGCACAGAAGCTCGACGTGATGGTGGGCATCCACGCCTCCGGCTCGCACCTCGGCGGCGGCGGCGTCGAGCTGTTTCCGCAGTTCATCCAGGCGCACACGTGCTCGCACGCGTTCGGCCAGATGCGTCAGATCACGTCGATCGTCTTCGAAGGCATCCCCGAGCGCTTCCCCGATCTGAGGATCGCGTTCCTGGAGGCCGGCTGCGGCTGGGCGCCATACTGGATGGAGCGCATGGACGACGAGTACGCCAAGCGCGCGCCGGAGGCGCCGAATCTGAAGAAGAAGCCGAGCGACTATGTGCGCTCGGGGAAGATCTACTTCTCCTGCGAGGCCGACGAGTGGCTCCTGCCGCAGGCGGTCAAGCTCGTGGGCGAGAACCAGATCGTCTACGCCTCGGACTTCCCGCACTGGGACAACTCGTATCCAGAGTCGCTGCACGAGATCCGCGACCGCGGCGACCTCAGCGACGCCCAGAAGCGCAAGATCCTCAGCGACAACGCGCGCCGCCTCTACGGCCTGAAGAACTAGCGCTTGAGCAGGTACGGCACGTCGGCGACGACCGTGTTCTTGCGAAACAGCAGCGCGCCCTTCACGAGCAGCGCGGTCTGGTTGTGCAGCACGTGCTGCCACCACCTCGACGGCAGGAACTCCGGGATAACCACCGTCACCATGTGGTCGTCCCCCAGCGACTGGAGCGCGTCGAGGTACTCGATCAGCGGGCGCAGCAGCGAGCGATAAGGCGAATTCAGGATCACCAGCGGCACACCGAGACCCCAGCGCGCCCACTTCTCCTCCAGCTTCGAGGTTTTCGCCGGGTCGGTCTCGACGAAGACGGCGCGCACCGCCACGCCGGGTCCGGCCAGCGTCTTCGCGTACTGCACGGCCCGCACGACGCCACGATGGAGATCGCCGACGACGATCAGCACTGTGTGGCGTAGCTCGGGCGGACCGGCCAGCCCCTCGAGCGAGAGCTGCTCGGCCACGTCCTCATAGTGACGACGCATGGCGAGAAACGTGGCCACCAGCGTCGGGATCACGAGCACGACGATCCACGCGCCGTGGCTGAACTTCGTCACCGCAATCACGACCGTCACGACGCCAGTGGCCAATGCGCCGAGGCCATTGATGGCGATCTTGTGCCGCCAGCCGGGCACGCGGTCTTTCCACCAGTGACGGACCATCCCCGACTGCGACAGCGTGAAGGAGATGAACACGCCCACGGCGTAGAGCGGAATGAGCGCGTGAGTCTCGCCGCCGAAGATCACGAGCAGCAGCGCCGCCATCGCGCCAAGCACCATGATCCCGTTGCTGAAGACGAGCCGCTCGCCGAGGGTCGCGAACTGTCGCGGGATGAATCGATCGCGCGCGAGCAGCGACGACAGCCGCGGGAAGTCCGCGAAGGACGTGTTGGCGGCGAGCACGAGGATCAGCGCGGTGGCGGCCTGGATCGCATAGTAGAAGATGCCGGTCCCGTGCAGGCGTCGCGCGATCTGCGACACGACGGTCTCGGCCTCGGTCGGCACGATGCCCAGCCGGTCCGCGAGCACCGTGAGGCCGATGAAGAACGACCCGAGGATCGCGGCCATCCAGCCCAGCGTGATGGCGGCATTGCGCGATTCCGGGGTGCGGAAGGCGGGAATGCCGTTGGAGATCGCCTCCGTCCCCGTCATCGCGGTGCACCCTGACGAGAAGGCGCGCAGGATCAGGAACCACGTCAGCGTCTCCGCAGCGGGCAGGGCAGGCGGTGGGGTCCTCGGGAGGGTCCCCATTGCCACGCGAACCAGTCCCTCGGCGATCATGAAGCCAAACGACGCGATGAAGAAGTAGGTCGGAACCGCGAAGATCCGTCCGGACTCGCGCACGCCGCGGATGTTCGCGACCGCAATGACGGCCACGAAGCCCACGCCGAGCGCCACCTTGTGCGTCGCCAGGTCGGGAAAGGCGGACGTGACGGCGGCCACGCCGGCCGCCACCGACACCGATACGGTGAGAACGTAGTCCACCAGCAGCGCGGCCGCCGCGATGAGCCCCGCCACGGCGCCGAGATTGGCGCGCGCGACGATATAGGAGCCGCCACCGCTCGGATAGGCGTGGATCGTCTGCTGGTAGGAGATCGCGACGATCGCCAGTAGCGCGGTGATGGCCAGTGAGATCGGAACGGACAGATGCAGCGCGGCGGCGCCCACAAGGACGAGGATGAGGAGGATTTCTTCCGTCGCGTAGGCGACCGACGAAAGCGCGTCGGAGGAGAAGACCGCCAGCGCGACCCGCTTGCGCAGTCGCTCGTGGCGCGCCTGCGCCAGCGGCATCGGCGGGCCGACCAGAAAACGCTTGAGGAGCGCGATTCTCACGCCGGGCCCGCATGAACACGCATGACTTCGAAGTCTAGCCCCGGTCGACGGGGCGCACGCGCGAATGCGAGCGGCGGCCCTCGAATTTTTACGGAATTTTAACGACGGGCGCCGGTCTCTTTACGCCGGCTTGAACCACGGAAGTGGCAGAGTTCGATCGGAGCCACGCGGAGATGTGCCAGACGACGGCATCGAGAGGGCCCCAGTCGGCTATCGCCCGACCGCGATGGGGGCTGCTCTATGCCGTGATGCTGCCGCAGCTCGCCGCGCTTGGCGCCGTCGAAGCTGCACATTCGCCCAATCCGGTCCGGCTGGCCCTGCGATGTCTGCTGGCGCTCGGCATGTTCGCGACGATGTCCGTATGGCTGCGCCTCAACCGCCCTGCCCTCGATTTGCAAGACTGGTGCGACTGCGCCGGCGACCGGATAACGATCCGTGTGGTGCAGTCGGCTCGGCCGCGACCCATCGTTCTGCCCGTCGAATCTCCGCTGGCTCCGTTTCCGGTCCTGGCTCCGGCGCCGATCGAGGAAGAATACGAGGTCGCGACGCGCCGACGCCTCAGAAGAACGAGCAGTACAGCGCGAGCGTGAGCGTGTTCTGCGCCTCGGACGTCGGGGCGAGCCCTTGGCCGTTCTCGTTGCGGACGCTGAACGCTTTGCGGTCGGCCTGATCGTGACGATATTCCAGCCGGCCGACCAGCCCCTTCCAGATCTTGTACTCGAGCGTCGCCGTCAGCTCCCACAGACGGGTGTTCGCGCCGGGAGTGACGGTCTCGCTGCTGCGCACGCCCTGCGGATCGGCGAAGTATTCCAGGCGCAGCGCGGTTCTGAGTGCCTTCGTCCAGTCGTAAGCCGCATAGCCGGCAACACCGCCCCACTGTGAGTCGGCGTCTCGGCGCGTGCCGGTGAGCGCCGGATCGTCCTCCTCCCCGGCCACGTCGAAGTTGACGGCGAACGTCCAGCGCTCGATGCCCGTATACAGGATCGTGGTATCCACGATGTAGCGGTTGTTGACACCGCCGTGCATCTGATTGCGATTCTGCTCGGGGCCGACGTGCCAGTTCACCGTTGTCGAGAACTTGTCGGTCGGCGTGAAGGCGAAGCTGCCGATCGCACGCACGGAGCCGTTGTTGTTGTCCGAGTTGTCCCAGCCGTTCGTGAACCCCGCGGTGACGCTGAACCACTTCGTGACCGGATAGGTCGCAAGCAAGCCGGTGTGCGTGTACGGCGTGCCGAGCGTGTAGAGGAACGAGCGGGAGAAGTTCAGGTTCTTCGGGCTCTCGTACACTTCGTAGCCGATCAGCGTCGCCCACTTGCCGGCCTTGAGCGTCAGCCCCTCTCCGATCGGCAGCAGGTAGGAGGCGTACGCCTCCGCGAGGTCGTATTTTGCCGTATTGCGGAAAAATGGCGGCGAGTCGTCCTTGTCCCGGAAGATGCCGAGCGAGTGGTTCTTTTGCGAGTCGAGGCCGGCGGTCAGGACGACGCCCCAGCCGAGGCGATGGGCCTCGGACGGGTCCTTCTTGATGCTGAACTCGGCGGCGTTGAAGGTGTAGCCGTTGTCGTGATCGTAGAAGCGGAGCTCGTTGACGTTGCCGCGGCCCGTCTGGCCGAGGTTCCCGACGTAGCTGTTCTCGATGTACGAGAACAACATGATCTCCTCGAGGTACGTCTTCGGTTTTCTCTCCAGCGTGGCCTCCCGGCCCAGCACGTCGGCGAGCGATCTCTGCGCGAGCGCTACGTCCGGAGCCGCGACGAGAAGGGCGACCGCACACAGCACGAGAGTCAGGCGTCGGATCATCGATTCCTCGCCTTTCGGTCAGCGGCCGTCGAGGGTCAGGTTGAGCGCGAGCACGTTCACGCGCGGCTCGCCGAGAAACCGGAGTTGCCGGCCCTCCGTATGACGCGCGACCAGGTCGCGCACGGCCGCCGGGTCGAGCTTGCGAGCTTTCGCTACACGGTTGACCTGATATAACGCCGCCGCCGGCGAGATGTGCGGGTCGAGTCCGCTGCCCGACGCCGTCACGAGGTCGACGGGCACCGGCGCCGCGTTACCGGGATCGGCGGCCCGCAGCGCGTCCACGCGCTCCTGGACGGACTTGATGAGCGCGGGGTTCGTCGGGCTCAGATTGGAGCCGGAGGACGACGCGGCGTTGTAGCCGAATGGCGAGGTCGCGGACGGCCGGCCCCAGAAGTACTTCGGGTCGTCGAAGGGCTGGCCGATCAGCGCCGAGCCGACCACCTTGCCGTCCTTGACGATCAGGCTGCCGTTGGCCTGGCGCGGGAACACGAGCTGGGCGACGCCCGTCACGATCGCCGGATAGATCACGCCCGTGAGGACGGTCAACACGATGAGCAAGATCAGCGCGGGGCGCAGATGCGTCATGGTCGCTCCTCTACACGAGGCCGAGAGCCACGAGGATCATGTCGACGAGCTTGATCCCGGGGAACGGAATGATGATGCCGCCCACGCCGTAGATCCACACGTGGCGGCGCAGGACGGCGGCGGCGCCGATCGCGCGATAGCGCACGCCCTTCAGCGCCAGCGGAATCAGGGCGATGATGATCAGCGCGTTGAAGATGACCGCGGAGAGAATGGCGCTCTCCGGTGTCGCCAGCCGCATGATGTTGAGTGCGTTGAGCGCGGGATACGTCGTCGCGAAGGCCGCGGGAATGATCGCGAAGTACTTGGCGACGTCGTTGGCGATACTGAACGTGGTCAGGGCGCCGCGCGTCATCAGCATCTGCTTGCCGGTCTCCACCACCTCGAGCAGCTTCGTCGGGTTGCTGTCGAGATCGATCATGTTGCCGGCTTCCTTGGCCGCTTGGGTGCCGGAGTTCATGGCGACGGCGACGTCCGCCTGCGCCAGCGCCGGCGCATCGTTGGTGCCGTCACCGGTCATCGCCACCAGCCGCCCTTCGCCCTGGAGATCGCGAATCAATTTGAGCTTCGTTTCCGGCGTCGCCTGCGCGAGGAAGTCGTCGATGCCGGCCTCGGCGGAGATTGCCGCCGCGGTGAGCGGGTTGTCGCCCGTGATCATCACCGTCTTGATGCCCATGCGGCGCAGCTCGCCGAACCGCTCACGGATGCCACCCTTCACAATGTCCTTGAGCTGCACACAGCCGAGCACGCGCGGGCCATCCGAGACCACCAGCGGCGTCGCGCCGGCCTTGGCAATGGAATCGACGGCGGCGCTGACTTCGGCCTCCACCGTGCCGCCGAGCCGCTTCACGTGAGCCTCGATCGCGTCGGCCGCGCCCTTGCGGACCTGACAACCGTTCATGTTCACGCCGCTCATCCGCGTCTGCGCCGTGAACGGCACGAACGTCGCGCCCAGCTTCTCGACGTCACGCTCACGGATGCCGAACTTTTCTTTCGCGAGGACGACGATGCTGCGGCCCTCCGGGGTCTCATCGGCGAGCGACGCGAGCTGCGCCGCATCGGCCAGGTCGCGCTCCGCCACGCCTGGCGCCGGGACGAACTGCGTCGCCTGGCGGTTGCCCAGCGTGATCGTGCCGGTCTTGTCGAGCAGCAGCACGTCCACGTCCCCGGCGGCCTCGACGGCGCGCCCCGACATGGCGATGACGTTCTTCTGGATCATCCGGTCCATGCCCGCGATGCCGATGGCGGACAGCAGCGCGCCGATCGTCGTGGGGATGAGGCAGACGAGCAGCGCCACCAGCACGGTCACGGTGACCGGCGTGCCCTTGCCGGCGGAATCGACGGCGTAGAGCGAGAAGGGCAGCAGCGTCGCCGTCGCCAGCAGGAAGATGATCGTCATCGCGGCCAGGAGAATGTCCAGCGCGATCTCGTTGGGCGTCTTCTGGCGCTTGGCGCCTTCGACCAGCGCGATCATTCGATCGAGGAACGCTTCGCCGGGGTTGGCGGTGACCTCCACGATGAGCCAGTCGGAAAGGACCTGCGTGCCGCCGGTGACGGCGCTGCGATCGCCGCCGCTCTCGCGGATCACCGGCGCGCTCTCGCCCGTGATGGCCGCCTCGTTCACGGAGGCCACACCCTCGACGACGGTGCCGTCGACGGGCATGAAATCCCCCGCCTCCACCAGAACGAGCTCGCCCTTTCGCAGCGCCGTGGCGGAGACGATGTCGAAATGAGCCGTCCGCTGCGGCCGTACCAGGCGCTTCGCCTGCAAGTCCCGCCGGGCCTTCCGCAGCGACGCGGCCTGAGCCTTGCCGCGTCCCTCAGCCATCGCCTCCGCGAAGTTTGCGAAGAGCACCGTGAACCAGAGCCACACCGACACCCAGAAGATGAACCACGCGGGCGCTTCGCCCTTGCCGACCACCGCCTGCACCCAGAGCAGCGTCGTCAGGATGGAGCCGACGTAGACGACGAACATGACGGGATTCCGCACCTGACGCCGGGGGGTCAGCTTGCGGAACGAGTCCACGATCGCCTGCGTCAGGATCGCGGGGTCGAACAGCGCGCGCGCCTTTACCGTAGCCGCCATGATGGTCTTGTCCTCACTTCGCCGCGACGAGGTTGAGGTGCTCGACGATCGGACCCAGTGCCAGCGCAGGAACGAACGTCAGCGCGCCCACGAGGATGACGACGCCGACGAGCAGCCCGACGAAGAGCGGGGTGTGGGTCGGTAGCGTCCCACCGCCGGCGGGAACGATCTTCTTCTTGGCCAGCGAGCCCGCGATCGCCAGGATCGGAACGGCGAGCCAATAACGACCGAACAGCATCGCGAAGCCGAGCGCCGTGTTGTAGAACGGCGTGTTCGCCGAGAGTCCGGCGAAGGCGGAGCCGTTGTTGTTCGATGCGGAGGAGAACCCGTACAGGACCTCGCTGAAGCCGTGGATACCCGGGTTCGCCATGCCGGCCTTGCCCGCCGCCGTCACGACGCCGATGGCGGTGCCGATCAGCACGAGCGCCGGGGTGATGAGGATGACGAGCGACGACATCTTCATCTCGTAGGATTCGATCTTCTTGCCGAGATACTCCGGGGTCCGCCCGACCATGAGGCCGGCAACGAAGACCGCGATGATCGCGAACGCCAGCATGCCGTAGAGGCCGGACCCGACGCCGCCGAAGACGACCTCGCCGAGCTGGATCATCCACATCGGCACGAGCCCGCCGATCGGGGTGTACGAGTCGTGTATCGAGTTCACGGAGCCGTTGGAGGCGCCTGTCGTCGCGGTCGCCCAGAGCGTGGAGTTCGCGATGCCGAAGCGGACCTCCTTGCCCTCCATGTTGCCGCCGGAGGACAGCGCGCTCGCGGTGTGATCGACGCCCTGCTTCACGAACACCGCGCCGTTCTGCTCGGCCACGTAGCAGACGGCGAGCAGGACGACGAAGATCACCGTCATGGCCGCCAGCACCGCCCAGCCCTGGCGCGTGTCGCCGACCATGACCCCGAATGTGTAACAGAGCGCCCCGGAGATCACGAGGATCGACAGCATCTCGAGGAAGTTCGACAGCGGTGTCGGGTTCTCGAACGGGTGCGCCGAGTTCACGTTGAAGAAGCCGCCACCGTTGGTGCCGAGCTGCTTGATGGCGATCTGAGAGGCGGCCGGGCCGACCGCGATCACCTGCTCCGTCAGCTTCGCCTTCTGCGTTTTCGGCTGGCCCTTGTCGTCGAGGACCGCGTTGTCGTCCTTGTCCTTGACCGGATCGTCGTACTCGGAGACCTGCACCACCGTCGCCTTCGCGTACGGAGAGAAGGTCTGCACGACGCCCTGAGACACGAGAATCAGCGCGAGGACGAACGACAGCGGCAGCAGGATGTAGAGCGTGGTTCGGGTGAGATCCACCCAGAAGTTGCCGATCGTCTGCGCCGTGCGCCGCGCGAAGCCCCGGATCAACGCGACCAGGACCGCCATGCCCGCCGCCGCCGACACGAAGTTCTGCACGGTCAGCGCGAGCATCTGGGTGAGGTAGGACATCGTCGACTCGCCGCCGTAGCCCTGCCAGTTCGTGTTCGTGGCAAAGCTGACGGCCGTGTTGAACGAGGAGTCCGGCGAGACGGCGCCGAGATGCTCGGGGTTCAGCGGCAGGACGCCCTGCAGCCGCTGGAGCGCGTACACCGCGAGCAACCCCACGAGATTGAACAGGAGCATCGTGGCGGCGTAGGTCTTCCACGTCATCTCCTGTTCGGCGCGGACACCGGCCAGGCGGTAAATCACGCGCTCGAGCCAGCCGAGCGCCGTCCGGTGCAACCCGGCGCGTCCCTCGTAGACGCGGGCCATGTAAGCCCCGAGCGGCTTGGCGAGCACCAGCAGCACGACGATGTAGAAAACGATCTGGACGATCGCGTTGGCGGTCATCTCAGAGCCCTCTGAGCGCACGCAGGAAAAGCCCGAACATGGTCAGGAACGGCACCATGACGGCAGCGAATGCCGTCCAGCTCAGCCGCGGACGATCCATCGTCTTCACGCGAAAAGCTCCGGCTTCAGAAGCGCCATGACCAGGTAGACGAGCAGTCCCAACGAAACGACGCCACCGACGATGTAGAGAAATGGCATAGCCGCCTCCTACACCCGCTCACAGAGCTTCACGAGAAGCGAGGTCAGCGCGAAGAACCCCACGGCAAGGCCGACGTAGAGCCCGTCCATCAGGATGACCATGTGTCTTCCCCTCCGAGACATCATTGCCAGCGGGCAGGTCAAAAAACTGCTAAGACGCACGTCCCACGCGTCACGAACACGTCAAGGCGGCTGCCGACGCCCGCGCGGCTTGCAGCCTGACGACACATCGCGAATCCCGAGGAGTCAGCGGGCCCCTCGACCAACGCCGGCGATCGCTACGCCCCTTTCACGTCGCCGCGCCAGGGTTTGTCACGCCCTAAATGCTCGAAGCGATCGAATATGCCCGGGAGGCGTAATGGCGATGGACCAGACGTTGCTCCGCGTCGTCGTCCTCGGCGCGGCCGTCGTCATCTTTGCCCTGGCGCTGGCGGTCTACGCCCGCCGCCCGTAGCGCGGCGGGTCTGGTCTCAGGCGCCCACGAAGATCGGCACCGGGCATGCGCGGAGCATCACGCGGGTCACCGACGTCGCGAACAGGTCGCGTAGAGGATGCTCGCGATGCGCGCCGAGGACGAGCAGGCGCGGCCGCCGGCTCTGCACCTCGTCGAGCAGGACCTCCGCGGGCGCGGCCGACGAGGCGACCGTGTGCACCCGATGCACGACGCCGTGCGCGGTAAGGAAATCGCCCGCCGCGCGAGCGATCATCCGCGCCTCGGCGGCCTCCCGGTGGACCGTGAGGACGTCCAGCGTGTCACCGACCGCCAGGCCGAGCAGCGCGAAGAGCTGTAGCGTGCGCGCCGCTTCACGGCCGCCGCCGTACGCTACCAGGACGCCCGCCCCTTCGGGTAGCGTCTGGGGCACCACGACCATCGGTCGTGGGCTGCTCCTCACGACCTGCGCCAGCGTGGCGTCACGACGATCGGGAGTCTCGAAATTGAAGTGCGTCTCCCGGCCGAGCATCACGACATCGGCGCGTTGTGCCTCCCAGAGAATCCGCTCCGCGGGATCGCCGAGCTCCTCGATGACATCGACGCGCACGCCCGCGGCCGCGGCGCGTGCCCGGAAATCCGCAAAGAAGCCCGCCACGCGCTGGTGGGCGTCTGCCATCCGCGCCTCGTCGCGGGCCTTCTTGTACGCCCCCGCGCCGAGCGGTACCGGCTCCGGACGACGGATCGCGACCTCGTCCACGATCCCGAGCGCGAGCAACCGCGCGTCGAAACGCCGCGCCCAGTCCAGCGCCAATGTGGTGGCCGTAAAGCTGCAGGGCGAACCGTCGAGCGCGACCAGGATCGATCCGAGCATTCGCAGTCCACCTCCGCATCCATCAAACGACGGCGCTCAGTCAAAAAACCGCTAAAGCTTCCCCAGTCGCCGTCAATGTCGCGCTTACGTCGTCTTGATGCCGGCCCGCACAGGTTTGACGCCAGCTTAGCGGGATTCTTGAGTCCAATGGAGCGGGACGGTAAACAGCAATGGAACGGTATCTCATCGAAAAGCGGCCGACCTGGTGGCTGCTCTACGTCATCGCGGCCGTCATGGTCGCGCTGGTGGCGCTCATCGAGACTTCGGTGGCGCACGAGACCACACGCATCACGCTCGAGGTCGTGATCGTCATCACGACGTTTGGGCTCATGCTGAGCTGGGTGCGCGCCAATCGCGGTCGGATCGAGCTCTCGGAAGCCGCCGAGACGCGCAGGTCTGCCGTGGAGACCGCGCTGGCGAACGGACACCCGCCCCCGGCCGAGGTGCGTGTTTCGAAGGCCGCCTGGCGGCGTCCACGCGTGGGCGGGCGCCGAATTGTTTAGCTGCCATAGAGCCACCGCGGCGTAGGTCTCCGGCGGTAAACTCATCGGAGCATGGCGGTTCGACGGCCCGATCCCGATGAGCTGCTCGTTCGCGTCCGAGAACAGGAAGCGCGCCGGGCGCGCGGCAAGCTGAAGGTCTTCTTCGGCGCCGCCGCGGGCGTCGGCAAGACGTACGCGATGCTCGAGGCGGCCCGCGCCCAGAGCGCCACCGGCGTGGACGTCGTCGCCGGCATCGTCGAGACCCATCACCGCGCCGAGACCGAAGCGCTGCTCGAAGGCCTCGAGATTCTCCCGCGACGCCGCGTCGAATACCGCGGCACCGAGCTCGACGAGTTCGACCTCGACGCCGCGCTGGCGCGACATCCCGCGCTCTTGCTGGTCGACGAGCTCGCGCACACCAACGTGCCCGAGAGTCGCCACGCCAAGCGTTGGCAAGACGTGCTCGAGCTGCTCGATGCGGGGATTGACGTCTATACGACGCTCAACGTCCAGCACCTCGAATCGCTGAACGACGTCGTCACCAAGATCACCGGCGTGGTCGTGCGCGAGACCGTACCCGACTCCGTGCTGGAGCAGGCCGACGACGTCGAGCTGGTCGACTTGCCCGCGGAGGACCTGCGCCGCCGACTCAAGGAGGGCAAGGTCTACGTCGCGCACCAGGCGGCGGAGGCCGTGGAGAACTTCTTCCGCGAGGGCAACCTCAGCGCATTGCGCGAGCTGGCCCTGCGCCACACGGCCGAGCGAGTGGACGCCCAGATGCAGCGCTACCGGCGCGAACACGCGATTGACACCGTGTGGCCGGTCACGGAGCGCGTGCTGGTCTGCATCGGCGCGAGCCCGCTGTCCGCTCGGCTGGTGCGCGCGGGCCGCCGGCTGGCTGCGCAGCTCGAGGCGCCGTGGGTCGTAGCATACGTCGAGACGCCGACGCATCGCAGCCTCAGGCCGGAAGACCGCGCCCGCGTCCTGGAAACGCTGCGTCTCGCCGAGAGCCTTGGCGCGGAGACGGTGACACTCACGGGCGCGCGGATGAGCGATGAGCTTCTCGCCTACGCGCGCTCGCGCAACGTGAGCAAGATCGTCATCGGCAAGCCGACGCGCGGCTTCTGGCGGCGCATCTTCCTCGGCTCGATCGTGGATACGCTCGTCCGCGGCAGCGGCGAGATCGACATCTACGTGATCAGCGGCGACGGCAGGCCGGCACCGACGCCGCGGCGCCGGGTGCGTCCGCCGGCCGGCGGTCCGCTGCCCTACGTGGCCGCGCTCGGGACGGTGCTGACCTCCACCGCGCTGGCGTGGCTGATGTTTCCGCGCTTCGAGCTGGCGAACATCATCATGGTCTACCTGCTCGGCGTGGTCATCGTCTCTCTGCGCTTCGGGCGCGTGGCCTCGGCGCTGGCTTCGGTGCTCAGTGTCGCGGCGTTCGACTTCTTCTTCGTTCCGCCGTACTTCACGTTCGCGGTCAGCGACACGCAGTACCTGGTGACCTTCGGCGTCATGCTCGTCGTCGCCCTCGTCATCAGCGGTCTCAACGTGCGCACCCGCGACCAGGCCGAGAGCGCGCGCGCACAGGAGCGGCGCACAGCCACCTTGTATTCGCTGAGCCGCGAGCTCGCCGCCGCGCGCGGGCTCGACACGCTGTTGGATCTGGCCCTCCGCCACCTGCTGGAGGTCTTCGGCGGCCGCATCGTCATCCTCATGCCGGACGCGAACGGACGCCTGCAGCAGCGCGCCGGACAGCTCGCGCCGTTCAACATGGACGCGAACGATTTCGCGGTCGCCCAGTGGGCCTTCGACCACCGCGCCGCCGCGGGCGCCGGCACCGACAACGTACCCGGCGCGCAGATGCGCTTCGAGCCCCTGGCCTCGTCGCGCGGCGTCGTCGGCGTGGTCGGCATGCGTCCGGCGGAGCCGCACGCGTTCGACGCACCGGAGCAAGAGCACCTGCTGGAGACGTTCGTGAGCCTCGTCGCCGTGGCCGTCGATCGCGCGCTGCTCGCTGACGAGGCCCAGGCGGCGCAGGTGCGCATGGAGGCCGAGCGGGTGCGCAACGCGCTGCTCAGCGCGGTGTCGCACGACCTGCGCACGCCCCTGACGGCGATCACCGGCGCGGCGAGCGCCGCGCTCGATATCGAGACGCGCATCGACGCCGTCACGCGTCGCGAGCTCCTCGAGTCGATCCGCGACGAGGCCGAGCGTCTGAACCGCCTCGTCAATAACCTGCTCGACGTCACGCGCCTTGAGTCCGGCAGCCTGCAGCTGCGCCGCGAGTGGATTCCCGTCGAGGAGCTGGTCGGCGTCGCGCTCGCTCGGCTGGCAAAGCCGCTCGGCGACCGCAAGGTGACGACGCGGCTGCCCGAGGACCTGCCGCCCGTGCACGTGGACGGCCTGTTGATGGAGCAGGTATTCATCAACCTGCTCGAGAACGCGACGAAACACACGCCGGCCGGCCAGCCGATCGACGTGGAGGCACGCCGCGAGGGCAACGAGGTGATCGTGGAGGTCGCCGATCGCGGGCCCGGGCTGCCCAAAGGCGACGAGCGGAAGATCTTCGAGAAGTTCTTCGGCGTGGGCTCGGGCGGCGGCGCCGGCCTCGGTCTCACGATCTGCCGCGCCATCGTCGAGGCGCATGGCGGCCACATCGAGGGGCAGAACCGGCCGGGTGGCGGCGCGCTGTTCCGGTTCGCGCTGCCCGGCGGCGAGCCTCCGCGGCTGCCCGAGGGCGGCGGTGGCTGACGCGCGGACGGATCCCTCGATCGTCGTCGTCGACGACGAGCCACAGATCCGTCGATTCCTGCGTGCGGCTCTCGCCGGGCAAGGCTATCGCGTGCACGAGGCATCGACCGGCGCCGACGCGCTCGTGGAGGTGGCGAGCCGGCAGCCCGACGTCGTCATTCTCGATCTCGGCCTGCCGGACATGGATGGGCTCGACATCATCCGCAAGGTCCGCGAGTGGAGCGCGGTGCCGGTGATCGTGCTTTCGGCGCGCGGCCAGGAGGCGGACAAGGTCGCCGCGCTCGACGCGGGCGCCGACGATTATCTGAGCAAGCCCTTCAGCGTCGGCGAGCTCATGGCGCGCATGCGCGTGGCGCTGCGTCACCGCGCGCGCGTGTCGGACGGGGCGCTGGACTCGGCTTTCAGCGTCGGCGAGCTCCACGTGGATCTCGCCGCGCGGCGTGTGACAGTCGGCGGCGTCCAGGTGCATCTCACGCCGATCGAGTACCGGCTCCTCGTCTCCCTCGTGCACCATGCCGGCAAGGTCATCACCCACCGACAGCTTCTCAGCGAGGTCTGGGGGCCGAACACCACCGAGCAGGCGCACTACCTACGCGTGTACATGGCGCACCTGCGCCGCAAGTTGGAAGCCGACCCCGCGCGGCCGCGATATCTGCTCACGGAGGCGGGCGTCGGCTATCGGCTGGCTGCCGAGTAGCGTGCGCACGGCCAGGGCGCCGGAGTCACCCCGGGTACAATGACCGGGTGAAGCTTCGCCGTCTCCTCTTCGCCGCGCTCATGGCCGTCTGCTTCGACGCGGCCGTGCCGCTCGAGCTCAGCGTGCACGGCGGTCTCGTCTGGGAGGACGACGAGGAAGAAGCCGTGCGCGCCGATCGGCGCCGAGAGGCGCTGCGTGACGTCCACCGCGCGCCGACGCCAGCCGCCGCCGCGGTCGCCGCCCGCGCTTCGCTCGCCCGCCGTCGGGGCATTCGCCCCGTGCGGCGTCCGCGGGTCCGGCGCCTCGTGCATTTCGCCGCTCCGCCTCCGCCTCCGTCACCGACCGAAGACCACTAGCCGCGTTCTCCGCGCGCCACGTCATTGAACCGCCGGCGCCGTGCGTCTGCCTGCCGGCTCGTCGTGGATCTGTTTGCAAGGAGAACGCAGATGTCCGTCAACAACGTTCAGGGGCTCGCCATCGCCATCGCGCTGCTCGTCGTCGGGCGCGCGCTGGTGGCGGTACTGCAATATCTGTTCGGAGCCGGCCAGTGACCGCGCTCGCCGATCCCGAGTTCTGGGCCCGCCTGGCCAGCATCGTCCTCATCGACCTGACCCTGGCCGGCGACAACGCGCTCGTCATCGCGCTGGCCGTGCGCACGCTGCCCAAGCGCCAGCAGCTGCTCGGTCGCGTCTGGGGCACCGCGGGTGCCGTCGTGCTGCGCCTGCTCTTCATCGCCGTCGCCACGTGGCTGCTCACGATTCCCCTGCTCCAGGTCGCCGGCGGGTTGCTGCTCGTGTGGATCGCGCTGAAGCTCGTGCGCCAGGAGCCCGGCGGCGGCGATGCGCATGTCCGGCAAGGGACGACGCTGCGCGAAGCGGTGTGGATCATCATGGTCGCCGACGCGGCGATGAGCCTCGACAACGTGCTGGCCGTGGCCGCCGCGGCCCACGGCGACCTGGTGCTCGTCGTGTTCGGCATCGGCCTGTCGCTGCCGCTCGTGGTCTGGGGCAGCGGCCTGCTCGCGTGGCTGATGAACCGGTTCACGTGGATCATCTGGCTGGGCGGCGGCGTGCTCGGCTACTTCGCTGGCGAGATGATGCTGCGCGACCACGCGCTCGAGCGCTGGCTCGGCCCGTGGCCGGAATGGCTCCACGCGGCGCCCGTCGTGCTCGCCCTCATCATCGCAGCGCTCGGCTGGCGCTTCGCACAGAACGGGCGAAAGCACGTCGCCGAGTCGGCCTGATCGGGCGATAATGTGAGCCGCGATGGGCCAGGATCTCAGGGGCTTTCTCGACGCCGTCAAGCGCCGCGCGCCCGACGGCTTCCAGGTCGTCTCGCGGCCCGTCGACCCGGCGTACGAGATCACTGCGCTGGTCGTGAAGCTCGAGAAGGAGCGCCGCAAGCGCCCGATTCTCCTGTTCGAGAACGTCAAAGGGACGAAGTTCCCCGTGCTCACCAACGTTCACGCGAGCCGCTCACGTCTCGCGCTGGCGCTCAACTGCTCGCCCGACGCGATGCTGACGACGTATCTGAAGGCCATGGACAAGCCGATCGCCCCGCGCGTCGTGAGCACGGCGGCCGTGCAGGAGGTGGTGCTGACCGGCTCGGAGGTCGACCTCTACGCGCTGCCGCAGATCGTGCACCACCAGGGCGATGCCGGTCCGTACATCACCGCGGCCATCTCGTTTGCCAAGGACCCTGCCTCGGACACGTGGAACTGCGCCTACAACCGGCTGATGATCCAGGGGCGCGACACGACGTCGATCCATCTCACGCTCGGCAAGCATCTGTGGGAGTTCCAGCAGATCGCCGAGCAGCGCGGCGAGCCGCTGCAGCTCGGCCTCGTCATCGGTGTGCACCCGGCCATCGCGCTCGGTGCGCTCGCGATTGGGTCCATCGACGAGGACGAGCGGGCCATCATGGGGGCGCTGTTCGGCGAGCCGCTCGAGCTGGTGAAGGGCCGCACTGTCGACGTGCTGGTGCCTGCGCACGCCGAGATGGTGCTCGAGTGCGAGATTCTGCCCGGCAAGCGCACCGCCGAGGGGCCGTTCGGCGAGTTCACCGGGTACAGCCTCGGCGAGCGCCAGCGCGAGGTCGTGAAGGTGAAGGCGATCACTCACCGCCGGGACGCGATGTTCCAGGACATCACCGTCGCCCATCTCGATCACATGCTGCTGTCCACGATTCCGATGGAGGCCAACCTCTATCGCGCCGTGCGCGCGATGGTGCCCTCCGTGCGCGCCGTCCGTGTGCCGGCGCCGTTCACCTGCTATGTGTCCATCGAGCAGCGGCTGACCGGCCAGGCCAAGAACGCGATCATGGCCGTCTTCGGCGCGGATCTCTACATGAAGCGCGTGGTCGTCGTCGACCACGACGTCGACGTCTTCGACGATCGTCAGGTCACATGGGCGCTCGCCACGCGCTGTCAGCCCGACCGTGACATCACGGTCGTCACGCACGCGCGCGGCTCCGATCTCGATCCGTCGGCGAAAGAGGACGGCTACACCGCCAAGTGGGGCGTCGATGCGACGGCCAAGCCCTCACTCGGCGCCTACACCCCGCGGCATCGCGTGCCGCCGGAGGTGTGGGACCGCCTGCGCCTCGACGACTTTCTGCCCTCGTGAATCCGGAGGTCCGCGAGGCCGTCTCGGACGCGCTCGGCTACTGGGAACCGCGCCGGGTCGCCTACAACGTCGTCCTGGCGGTCATCGTGCTCGTCTACTTCGCGCTCAACTGGCCGCAGAGTCGCGGCTCCGTGAGCGTCGAAGGCGTGCTGTTCGTCTTCATCCTCGCCGTGCTCGCCAACATCTGCTACTGCGCCGCGTACCTGGGCGACGTGTTCGTGCAGATCTCGGGCTTCCGCCGCGCGTGGCAGCGATGGCGCTTCATCCTCTTCCTCGTGGGCATGATCTTCGCGGCGATCATCACGCGATGGTTCGCGATCGCGTTCTTCGCCTCGCCCCGGCCGGGGTGACCACCGCGTCGGTGAGCAATTTTGCGACGCGGCTCGAGGCCACGGCTCGGGCCCGCTCGGCCGCGACCGCGCTGGTGTGGGATGGCGGCGAGCTCACGTATGACGAGCTCGACGCGCGCGCCGCCGGCCTCGCACGCGCGCTCAGCGCACGGGGCTGTCGGCCGGGCGACCGAATGGCCGTCGTCATCGGCAACCGGTGGCAGCTCGTCGTCGCGCTCGTCGGGGCTCTCAAGGCCGGTCTCACCGTGGCGCCGCTCGACCCGCTGCTCAAGCCCGAGGAGCGGGCGGAGATCCTCGCCGACCTGAAGCCCATGTGCGTGCTCGACGACGTCGCGGCCGAGCGCGCGGAGTGGACGACGCGCGACGGCGGCGGCGCGCCCGCCCTCATTCTCTATACGTCGGGCTCGACGGGCCGGCCCAAGGGCGCGCTGCTGTCTCACGCCGCAGTCGAGTTCGCGCAGCGCTCATGGGCCGGGCCGGTGATGGCGCTGACCGCCGACGACGTCGTCCTGGCCACGCTGCCGCTGTCGCACTCGTTCGGCCTCAATGGCGCGCTGCTGGCGCCGCTGTTCGCCGGCGCGACCGTACGCCTCGTGGAGCGCTTCACCGCCGACGCCGTCGCCGCTCTGCTGACCCGTGAGCGCATCACCGTCCTGCCCGCCGTCGCCACGATGTTTCGACGGCTGCTCGACGTGCCCGGGTTCGCGGGCGGCCACGCCCTGCGTCTGGCGGTCTCGGGCGCCGCGCCGTGCCCGTGGGACCTCGCGCAGGAGTGGCGCGAGCGAACCGGCGTGCGGATCGTCCGCGGGTACGGCATGACCGAGCTGTTCCGTCCGCTCTCGTATCTCGCCGATGACACGACCGACCTGCCGGATGCCGTGGGGCGCGCGGTGCCGGGCGTCGAAGCGCGCGTCGTGGACGAGCGCGGGGTGCCGCTGGCGGCCGGCGAGGTCGGTGAGCTGACGATCCGCTCGCCGGCGGCGATGGACGGCTACCTCGGCGCGCCGGAGGAATCACAGGCGGCGCTGGCCGACGGTTGGTTCCGCACCGGCGACCTGGCGTCGATCGACTCCGACGGCTGGGTGCGCATCGCCGGCCGCAAGCGCGAGCGCATCCTTCGCGGTGGCCACTCGGTGTTTCCGCCCGAGGTCGAGGCGGTGCTGCTCTCGCATCCCGACGTGGCCGAAGCCGCGGTGATCGGTATTCCGCACAGTGAGCTCGGCGAAGAGATCGCCGGCTTCGTCGTCATGCGCCCGGCATCGCGCGCCGGCGCCGACGAGCTGATCGCGTTTTGTAAGGCGCGGCTCGCCGGCTACAAGTATCCGCGCCGCATCAGGCTGCTGGCCACGCTCCCCCGCAGCGCGACGGGCAAGATCCTCAAGACGAAGCTCGCCGCCGAGCTGCCGTAACGGCGTCGGTGGTAGAGTCGTAGGTCCATGAAGAAGCCGGTATCCGGCTCCCCGACCATCCGCGTCCTCATCGCGGACGATCACAATCTCTTTCGCGCCGGCGTCCGCGGGCTGCTGAAGGGCTTCGGCGGCATCGAAGTCACGGGTGAAGCGGTGAACGGCCACGAGGCCGTGGCCCGCGCCACCGAGCAGCGGCCGGACGTGCTGCTCATGGATGTCGGCATGCCGCTGCTCAACGGGATCGAAGCCGCGGAGCGCGTACGCGCCGCCATCCCCACCACGCGCGTGATCATCCTGTCGATGCACACCGGCGAAGAGCACGTGATGCGCGCGCTCAAGGCGGGCGCGGCCGGCTACGTGTTGAAGGACGCGCAGCCCGACGAGCTCGAGCGCGCGGTACGCCAGGTCGCGGGCGGCGAGGCCTATCTCTCGCCCGCCGTGTCGAAGTATCTCGTGAGCTACGCCCGCGGCGACGGCCGGCGCAGCGACCTCGAGCGGTTGACGTCACGGCAGCGCGAGGTGCTGCAGCTGATCGCCGAGGGCTACACCACGAAGGGCATCGCCGCGCGCCTGAAGGTCAGCGTCAAGACGGTGGAGACGCACCGCGCCCAGTTGATGGAGCGGCTCGCGATCCGCGAGGTGGCTGGCCTCGTCCGTTTTGCGCTGCGGTGCGGCCTGATCGACCAGGAGCGCTAAGACTTCCTCGGGAATCCCCTGACCCACCGGCCGGGGATTCCCTCTCTGGCCCTTGCGGGACTCCCAACGTAGCGTGGGAGCGCCGTGGAGGCCATTCCCTGCGTAGCGTAGACTAGGCCACTCGACACCCTTCGCGAAGGAGCGGGACACGATGGTCATCAGGGGCGGTAAGCGGCTCACCGAAATCGTGAGAAAGCACCAGTCGGGCATCCTGCAAGACTGGATCAAGGAGCAGCTCGCCGCGGTCAAGGCGGCGGATCGCATCAGCGAGGCCGATCTGCGCGCGGACTGCGAGCGCTTTCTTTCGCTGTTCATGACGGCGCTGCAGGCGTCGGGCGATGAGGACATCACCGCCGCGCCGTGGGCCGAGACGCGCGACATGCTCGCCAATCTCTCGCGCTCGTGGGCCGTGGCGGGCTACAAGCCTTCCGAGACCGCGATGTTCGTGCTGGCGCTCAAACGGCCCCTCTTCGATCGCCTGCGTAGCGAGATCGGCGGCGACGCCGAGACCCTCGCCAACGAGGTGTGGCACACCACGGTCGTGCTCGATGGCCTCGCGCTCCTCACCACCGAGTTCTTTCAGAAGAGCCGCGAGGAAGTGATCCTGCGGCAGCAGCAGGACATGCTCGAGCTGTCCACCCCCGTCGTGCAGCTGTGGGAAGGGATTCTCGCGCTGCCGCTCATCGGGACGCTCGACAGCAACCGCACCCAGGTCGTAATGGAAAACCTCCTGCAGCGCATCGTCGACACGGGCGCCTCGATCGCCATCATCGACATCACCGGGGTGGCCACCGTCGACACGCTGGTGGCGCAGCACCTCATGAAGACGGTGGCCGCCGCGCGGCTCATGGGCGCCGACTGCATCATCAGCGGGATCCGCCCTCAGATCGCGCAGACGATCGTCCACCTCGGCGTGGAGCTCAACGCCGTGGTGACCAAGGCCACGCTCGCCGATGCGTTCGTCGTGGCCCTGCAGCGGACCGGCTCGAGCATGGGTCGCCCGGCCAAGGCCTGAGGACACGGCCGTGGAGCGCATCCCGATCCTCAAGATGAACGAGTTCCTCCTCGTCAGCATCCAGGTCGACATGCACGACCGGCTGGCGATGACGCTGCAGGACGACCTCACCGACCGCATCGTGCGCGACCGCGCGCGCGGCGTGCTCATCGACATCTCGTCGCTCGAGATCGTCGACTCCTTCATCGGGCGCATGATCGGCAACATCGCGGCCATGTCGCGCGTGCTCGACGCCGAGACGGTCGTGGTCGGGATGCGGCCGGCGGTCGCCATCACGCTCGTGGAGCTCGGGTTGTCGCTGCCCGGCGTGCGCACCAGCCTCAACGTCGACAAGGGCATGGATCTTCTGCGCGCCTCGCTGGCCGGCGGCAACGGCAACGGTCATCCCGATGCCGGTCGATGAGATTCGGCCGGTCCGCTCCGATCACGACATCGTGGTCGTGCGGCAGGTGGTGCGCACCTGGGCCGTCGATCTCGGCTTTTCCCTCGTAGAGCAGACCAAGATCATCACGGCCGCGAGCGAGCTCGCGCGCAACACCATCGACTACGGCGGCGGTGGCACGGTACGCCTGCAGTCATTGCGGGAGGGCGCTCGGACCGGCCTGAGGCTCACCTTCGAGGACAAAGGTCCCGGCATCCCGGACCTCGAGCTCGCGCTCAAGGACGGTTACACCACCGGCGGCGGTCTGGGGCTGGGGCTCAGCGGCGCGAAACGGCTCTCCAACGAGTTCGACATCTGGTCGCGTCCCGGCGAGGGAACGCGCGTCACGATCACGCGATGGAAGTAGCGGCGCAGCCCCCGTTGCCGTTGCCGATCGGTGACCCGAGCCAGGTCCCCGCGGCCAGGCGCGCCGGCGCGCGGCTGGCCGAGACCCTCGGCTTCGACGCCACCGGCGCCGGCAACGTTGCGCTCGTCATCACGGAGATCGGCACCAACATCGTCAAGCACGGCGGCGCCGGCGAGATTCTCCTGCGTGCCGTTCACCGCGGAGATTCGCGGGGGATCGAAATCATCGGCATCGACCGCGGCAAGGGCATTGCGGACGTCGAGCGGTCTCTGCGTGACGGCTACTCCACAGCCGGCAGCCCCGGCATCGGCCTCGGCGCGATCCGCAGGCTCACGACCGATTTCGACATTTTGTCGGCGCCGAGGCAGGGCACGGCGATCGTCGCGACGCTGTGGGCCCGTCCTCCCGCGCCCGCGGACGTCGGCCCCGCGCTCGCCATCGGCGTCGCCGCGGCGGCCCACCCTGGCGAGGCGCTGTCGGGGGACGCGTGGGCGGTCGTGCAGACGGGCGGACGGACCGCGCTCTTGCTGGTGGACGGCCTCGGGCACGGCATCATCGCCGCCGAGGCCGCGCGCGAGGCGGTCCGACTCTTTCACGACAATGCCCGGCGCGCCCCCGCTGCCGTCGTGCAAGCCCTGCACGACGGCCTGCGCGCGACACGCGGCGCCGCCGTCGCCATGGCGGAGATCGAGCTGGACGACAAGCGCCTCAGGTTCGCGGGCCTCGGCAACATCGCGGCGGCGATCCTGACGCCCAACACCCGGCGGCATCTCGTCTCGCACAACGGGACGGCCGGCCGCACGATGCGGCGGATCGACGAGTTCAGCTATCCGTGGCCCAAGGACGGCGTGTTCGTGGCGCACACCGACGGTCTGGGCACCCACTGGGATCTCGACCGCTACGCCGACCTGCGAGACCGGAGCCCAAGCCTGATCGCCGCCGTGCTGTATCGCGACTTCCGCCGCGGGCGTGACGACGTCACCGTGCTCGCCGCCGCCGGGAGGCACGCATGAGCGCGGGCGTGCTCTCGGTCGCCATCAAGCACGAGCACGACGTCGTGGCCGCGCGCCAGCGGGCCCGACAGATCGCCGCGAGCCTGGGCTTCGAGACGCAGGACCAGACGCGCATCGCCACCGCCGTCTCGGAGATCGCTCGCAACGCGTTCACCTACGCCGGCGGCGGTCGCGTCGATTTCCTCGTCGAAGGCCGCACGCAGCCTCAGCTGCTCGTCGTCCGCGTTTCAGACGGCGGTCGCGGGATTGCCAATCTCTCCGACATCCTCGACGGGCGGTACCGCTCCAGCACCGGCATGGGGCTCGGGATCGTCGGCGCGCGTCGGCTGATGGACCACTTCGACATCGAATCGAAGTCGTCCGGCACGCTCGTCTCGCTCAAGAAGCTCTTGCCGCCGGATGTCGGCCTCGTGAACCCGAGCCGGCTGTCGGCAATCGCCAAACAGCTCACCGCCGAGCCGCCGCGCGGCGCGATCGAGGAGATCCAGCTCCAGAACCAGGAGCTGCTGCGGACGCTCCACGAGCTGCGCGCACGCCAGGACGAGCTGCTCCGGCTGAACGGTGAGCTCGAGGACACCAACCGCGGGGTCATCGCGCTCTACGCCGAGCTCGACGAGAAGGCGGACCATCTGCGGCGTGCCGACGAGCTCAAGTCGCGCTTTCTCTCCAACATGAGCCACGAGTTCCGGACGCCGCTCAACGCGATCCGCGCCCTCACCCACGTGCTCGCGCAGGGCGTCGACGGCGCCCTCACCGCCGAACAACAAGTTCAGGTCGGCTACATCCGCAAGGCCGCCGACGAGCTCGCCGAGCTCGTGGACGACCTTCTCGACCTCGCCAAGGTGGAGGCGGGGAAGGTCGTGGTCCGCGCGGCGGAGTTCGACGTCAGCGCGCTGTTCAGCTCGCTGCGCGGCATGCTGCGGCCGCTGCTCATCAGCGAGTCGGTGTCGCTCGTCTTCGAGCCGTCCGTCGAGCTGCCGCCCCTCTACACCGATGAGGGCAAGGTCTCGCAGATCCTGCGCAACCTGATCTCCAACGCGTTGAAGTTCACCGAGCACGGCGAAGTACGCGTGTCCGCGGACCTCGCGGCCGACCGACGCTCGGTCACGTTCGCCGTCGCCGACACGGGCATCGGGATCGCGCTCGAGGATCAGGAGCGCATCTTCCAGGAGTTCGGGCAGCTGGACAGCCGCGTGCAGCGCAAGGTCCGCGGGACGGGGCTCGGCCTGCCGCTGTCGCGCAAGCTCGCCGAGCTCCTCGGCGGCACGCTGACGGTGACGAGCGCGCCCGGCGTCGGCTCCACGTTCTACGCCAGAATTCCCGTCCACTATGTCGAGCCCTTGCCGGCGGCGCCGGCCGTCCCCGCGTGGGAGAAGGCGCCGCTGCAGACACCGGTGCTCGTCATCGAGGACAGCCCGGAGGAGATGCTCGTCTACGAGAAATACCTCAAGTCGTCGGGGTTCCAGATCGTGCCTGCCGCCACCCTCAGGCAAGCGCGGCACGCGCTCGCGCACATCACGCCGGTGGCGATCGTCCTCGACATCCTGCTGCGCGGCGAGGACGCGTGGAAGCTGCTGGCCGAGCTGAAGACCGGTGCGACGACCCGCAAGATTCCCGTCTTCGTCGTCACGTCCGTCGACGATGAGCGTAAGGCGCTCTCCCTCGGCGCCGATGCCTACGCGCGCAAGCCGCTGGACCGCGGCTGGCTCCTGGAGCGGCTGCGTGGCACGACGGGACAGCAACCCATCCGTCGGATCCTGCTCGTCGACGACGACGAGGTGTCTCGCTACCTCATGCGGCGTTTGCTCGACGATCTGCCGTGCGTCGTCTCCGAGGCCAGCACCGGAACGGCCGCTGTTCGCCTCGCGCTGGAGGATCCGCCGGACGCGATTCTGCTCGACCTGGCGATGCCCGACCTGAGCGGCGAAGACGTGCTCGAGCAGTTGCGCGGCGACAACGCCACCGCCCGCATCCCGGTGGTCATCGTGACCTCCAAGGTTCTGAGCGACAACGAGCGCGCACGTCTGCTGAAGCGCGCGATCGCCATCATCGACAAGGGCAGCGACCGCAAGGTGGCCGCCAAACAGATCCGGACGGCCCTCACGGCGGCTGCCGTGTTCCACGAGTAGGCCATGGACAGGCCGACGATCTTGAACGTCGACGATTACGCGCCAGGGCGATACGCGCGCACGCAGCTGCTGCGCGGCTGGGGATTCGACGTCAAGGAGGCGGCCACCGGCGCCGAGGCACTGCGGCTGGCCACGCTGCAACACCCGGCGCTCATCATTCTCGACGTCCAGCTTCCCGACATGGACGGCTTCGAGGTGTGCCGGCGACTCAAGCAGCACTACGACGGCGCCACGCTCCCGATCCTGCACGTCTCGGCGACGTACACCAGCGGCGCTCACCAGGCGCTCGGGCTCGACGGCGGCGCCGATGCCTATCTGGTCGAGCCGGTGGAGCCCGCCGTGCTGCGGGCGACGATCGACGCGCTGCTGCGGCTGCGCCACGCCGAGCGCGCGCTGCGCACGATGACGCGCGAGTGGGAAACCACGTTCAATGGCATCGCGGACGGCATCGTGCTGCTCGGTCCGGATCTCAAGATCCTGCGCGCCAATGCCGCCTTCGCGCGTCTGGTTGGCCTCGACGATCCCGCGGGGCAGTCCATCGCAAGCTTCTGGGATGGCGCCTCGGAGCCGGTGGCGCCGTTCATACGTGTCTGGAAGAGCGCGCAGCGCGAGGTGGGCGACGTCTCGCGCAACGGCCGATGGTTCCGGCTCGCCGTCGATCCGATCGCCGAGGACGGTGTGCTCCTCAGCGCGGTGTGCTTCGTCTCGGAGATCACGGAAGCGCGCCGTCTCGAGCACGAGCGCCAGACTCGCTTCGACCACGAGCAGCAGGCGCGTGAGGAAGCCGAGGCCGCCAGCCGCGCCAAGGACGACTTCCTCGCCATCCTGGGCCACGAGCTCCGGACGCCGCTGATGCCGATCGCCATGGCCGTGCGGGCGCTACAGGCGCGTACACCGTCGGATCCCGACGTTCAGCGAACGCGCGACATCGTCGAGCGGCAGGTGCGCCATCTCACCCGGCTCGTCGACGACCTGCTCGACATGTCGCGGCTCACGCGGCGCAAGCTGCAGCTCAGCGTCGAGCGTGTCGACCTGTGCGAGGTCGTGGCTGACGCGGTCGAGTCGACGCACCAGCAGATCGCCGAGCGGCGGCACCGGCTCACCCTGCACCGGCCCGACACACCGGTGTGGATCGACGGCGATCCCGTGCGCCTGGGACAGATCGTCGTGAACCTTCTCACGAACGCCGCCAAGTTCACGCCGCCCGGCGGCGACGTCGCCATCACGCTCGCGCGCGAGGGGCGGCAGGCGGTCATCGCGGTGCGTGACAACGGCGTCGGCATCGCGCCCGAGATTCTTCCCGAGATCTTCGAGCCCTTCGTGCAGGGGGCGCGTGTCGTCGAGGACGCCGAGCGCGGTCTGGGCGTCGGCCTGGCACTCGTTCGTGGTCTGGTCACCGCGCACGGCGGCGGCGTGTCGGTCGCTAGCGAAGGCCCGGGCCGCGGCAGCGAGTTCGTCGTTCGGCTGCCGCTGCGCGACGCGGCGGCCGCCGCGCCGCACACCTCGGCCGCGACGCCGACCGAGACACGGGCCAGAATCCTGGTGGTGGAAGACCACGCCGACAGCCGCACGATGCTGGCCGAGATGCTCGGCCTTGAGGGACACGAGGTCACCGCCGTTGCCGGCGGCGCCGAAGCTCTCGAGGTCGCGCGAACCTGCACGCTCGACGCCGCGATCATCGACATCGGCCTGCGTGGCATGGATGGGTACGAGGTCGCGCGCCAACTCCGCGCCGCCCTCGGCGACGCCGTGCTGCTCGTCGCCGTCACCGGGTACGGTCAGGCGGAGGACATCGAGCAATCCCGCGCGGCGGGATTCGACGCGCACGTGACCAAGCCCGTCTCCGGCGACGAGCTGCTTCGCGTGCTCGGCACGCGGATCCGACGCTGAGCGCGCCGTTCGTTCTGCTGATCTCGATCGACGGCTTCGCCGACTTCTACTGGCGCGATGAGCGGGTGACGGCGCCGACGCTCCGGTCGCTGGCCGAGCGCGGCAGCGTGGCCGACGGCGTCAGCGCGGTCTTTCCGAGCACGACGTGGCCGACGCACGTGAGCCTGGTGACCGGCGTGCGTCCCGCGCGCCACGGCGTCGTCGCCAATCACGTGCTCAACCGCGCGACACGCCGGGCCGAGGATCTGACCGGCGACCCGATCTACGACGCGAGCACGCTCCTGCGAGCGCCGACGGTCTACGATCGCGCGGCCGCCGCCGGACGGCGCGTCGCGGCCGTGGATTGGCCGGCCACGCGACACTCCCCGTCGCTCGTCTTCAACCTGCCGTTCTTCAAGGACCAGCGAGTCTTCGAGACGCACACCGCGCGCGCCGTGTGGGAGGAGCTGAAGGCCGCGGGGTTCCCGCTCGAACGCCAGGGCGAGTGGGCGCTCTTGCCCAAGCGCTTCATGAAGGACACGATGGTCGCCGACGTGGCGGCGCACGCCGCGCACCGTCATGCCCCGGACATGCTGATGGTGCACTTCCTCTGCGCCGACAGCCATCAGCATCTGTATGGTCCGCGGACGCCCGAGGTGTACTGGGCGATCGAGTACATCGACGGCTGCATCGCACGCCTGCTCGCCGCCCTGCCCGCGACGCTCCGCGAGCGCGCGACGATCGTTGTCGTGTCGGACCACGGCTTCCTGCCCGTCGAGCGCGACATCCGTCCCAACGTCCGGCTGCGGCGGCTCGGCGCCCTGCGCGGCGACGCTGCGACCGGATTCGCGGGCGAGGCATGCTTCGTGATGAATCACGGCGCGGGCTATCTCTATGCACTCGACGCCGACGACCGCGCCGTCGAAGCGCTCGCCGGCGAGATCGAAAAGATGGACGGCGTGGCGGGCGCCTGGCCTCGCGCGCGGTTTGCGGCACTGGGGCTGCCCGCGAACCATCCGATGCTGCCCGATGCGGTCTTCGAGGCGAAGCGCGGTTTTCAGTTCTCCGACGAAACGGCCGGCGAGGCCGAAAACGGCGCCCCGAAGTACCGGGGCACCCACGGCCAGCGGCCGGAGGCCCCCGGCAACGCGGCCTTCTTCATGGCCTCGGGCGCCGGCATCCGACGCGACGGCAAGCTCCCGAGGATCGAGAGCCGCGACGTCGCCCCGACGCTTGGCGCGCTGCTCGGCGTGGCAATGCCCGACGTCGAGGGGCGCGTGCTCACCGAGGCTTTAGACGGCTAATCGCCTCCCACACGCGGGCGGAGGTCAGCGGCAGCTCGTTCGTCTCGATGCCCAGCGCGTCGGCGACCGCGCTGGCCAGCACGGCCGCGGGCCCGAGCGTGCCCCCCTCGCCGACCCCGCGAACGCCGAGGAGATTGTCGGCGGGCTCCTCGAGATGATCGAGCTCGAATGACGGCAGCATCGTCGAGGCGGGCAGCGCGTAGTCCATGAAGCTGCCGGTGATCAGCTGGCCGTCGGCGTCGTACACGAGATGCTCGAACAGCGCGCCGCCGATGCCCTGCGCGATCGCGCCGTGCACCTGTCCCTCGACCACCATCGGGTTGATGACGCGCCCCGTGTCCTCCACGCAGACCCAGCGGCGGATTGCGACGACGCCCGTCGTGGGATCGACCTCGACCACGGCGCCCTGGGAGCCCGCCGCGAAGGTGCCGCGGATCGGATCGTAGAAGCGGGTGGCCTCGAGTCCCGGCTCGACGTCCGGCGGCAGCCGGTTCGTTTCGAGATTGGCCACGCGCGCAACCTCGCCGAGGGTGACGGTTCGCCCCGGCGCCCCGCGCACGCTGATCGCGCCGTCGTCGATGGTCAGATCCGCCGGCGCCGCCTCCAGCAGGTGTGCGGCGACACGAAGCGCCTTGTCGCGCACGGCGCGCGCGGCGAGCGCCACCGCGCCGCCGCCGATCACCGCCTGTCGCGAAGCGAAGGCGCCGAGGCCGAACGGCGTGACGTCGGTGTCGCCGAGCACCACGCTCACCGACGCGAACGCCACGCCGAGCTCCGCCGCCGCAATCTGCGCCAGCGTCGTCTCGGTGGACTGGCCCTGCGACGTCACGCCCGCCAGCACGCTGACGGCGCCCGAGGGATCCATGCGGACCGTCGCGCCCTCGTGCCCCGTGCGAAACGGCATCCGCGGCCCGGCGGAGGCCGCGCGCCCGAGCCCGGTGAGCTCGTTGTAGTTCGCGAACCCGATCCCGAGGTAGCGCCCGGCGCGGCGCAGGCGCGCCTGCTCGGCGCGAAAGTCATCGTAGCCGAGCACGGCGACGACCCTGTCGAAGCAGACGGGATAGGCGCCGCTGTCGTGCACGAGCCGCGTGGCCGACGTGTACGGCAGATCGTCCTTCGTCACGAGATTGAGGCGGCGAATCTGCACGGGATCCACGTTGAGCGCGCGTGCGCCGAGGTCGAGCACGCGCTCCATCACGAACGTCGTCGCCGGCCTCGCGACGCCGCGATACGGTCCCGCGGCGACGGTATTCGTCGCCACCGCGCTCACCTCGCAGCGATAGTGCTCGAGCTTGTAGGGACCGGTCAGCAGGCCGCCGACCATGAGCGCCTCGATCCCGGCGGTCCACGGGACGACCGAGTACGCGCCGCTGTTGCACAACACGCGCGCGTCGAGCGCGCGCAGACGGCCGTCGGCATCGAAGCCGGCACGCACCGTGTAGTGGTGGTCGCGCGCGTGCGCGCACGCCTGGAAGTGCTCGCGGCGCGACTCCACCCACTTCACGGGTCGTCCAAGACGCATCGCGAGCAGGCACAGCGCGACGTCCTCCGGATACAGCACGCCCTTCACGCCGAAGCCGCCGCCCACGTCGGGTGCCACGACGCGCAGCGTGTGCTCGGGCAGGGCGAGCACCTCCGCGAGCGTGTGACGCGCCAGATGCGGCACCTGCGTCCCGGACCAGAGCGTGAGCTTGCCGTCCGCCGCGTTCCAGTCGGCGACGCCCCCGCGCCCCTCCATGGGCATGGCAGTCTGGCGATTGGTGCGGAAGGTGCGCTCCACGACCACGACGGCGCCGTCCATGGCCAGATCGACACGCCCGTTTTCGAAGCGGCGCGAGAGGAGCACGTTGCCCGGCGCCTCATCGTGCAGGCGCGGCGCATCGGCACTCGCCGCCGCGTCGGCGCTCACGGTCGCCGCCAGCGGCTGATAGTCGACCTCGACGAGCATCGCGCCGTCCTCGGCGGCATAGCGGTCGGTGGCCACCACCACGGCCAGCGCCTCGCCCACGTGGCGCGTCTTCGGCCACGCGAGGATCGGCTGCGCCGTCGTCACGTAGCCCGGAGCCGCGGACCGCGCCGTCAGGCGTGCACGCGCGAACGGCTCCTCGGCGCCCGTCGCGACGAGGACGACGCCGGGCGCGGCCGCAGCGCGCGCGGTCGCGATGCCGCGAAGACGCGCGTGCGCATGGACGCTGCGAACGAAGGCGACGTGCAGCATCCGCGGAAGCTCGACGTCGCCGACGTAACGGCCGCGTCCCCTGATCAGCCGCGCGTCTTCCCGCCGCGGCTGTCGCGCGCCGAACGGAGAAGCGGCCACGGCGCTCACAGCATCGCGTAGCCGCCGTTGACCGAGACGACCTGCCCCGTGATCCAGCCGGCGCGCGGCGACGCGAGCAGCAGCACCATCGGAGTGACGTCGTCGGCGCGGCCGACGCGGCCGAGCGGATACTGGGCGACGATCTTCTGCATGCGCGTGTCGTCGGCGCCGCCCGCGTGCGCGTCGAAGCGGTCGGTTTGCACGAGGGCGATGGACACGCAGTTGGCTCGGATGCCGGCGCGGGCGAACTCGCGCGCCAGCGACCTGGTCAACCCAACGGTGGCGGCACGGGCGGTGGCGGTGACGAGGAGGCGAGACTCGCCGACGCGGCCCGAGTCGCCCATGAGGCTGACGACGGCGCCGGCGCCACGCGCCGCCATGCGGCCCACCACGGCGTGCGTGATCAGCAGCATCCCCTTCACGGTGACGTCGATCTGCGCGGCCCAGTCGGCCGGCGTCGTCTCGAGGAACAGCTTGCGCTGGGTGGCGGCGGCGTTGTTGACCAGGACGTCGATGCCTCCGAGCTCGCGCTCGACGCGGTCGACCGCGGCCGTGACGGCGGGCTCGTCCCGGAGATCCGCGCCAACGGCGACGCTCTGGACCCCGAGCCCGCGCGCCTCCTTGGCCGCGGCCTCGGCGCCGGCCGCCGACGAGTGGTAGTGAAACGCCACGTGCGCGCGCTCGGCGGCGAACGCCAGACCGATCGCGCGGCCGAGGCCTTGGCCCGCGCCCGTCACCAGAACGACCTTGTCGGCCAGCCCGAGGTCCATGCGTGCCGATACTATCAGCCATGCGCCTGAGAAAACTTTTTCCCAGCGGAAGCTCGAATCCGAAGCACCGCGAAAATTTCTGTCATACGCTGTGCGCGTTGCCCACAGCCCAATGAGCGAGAGAACGCCCGAAGACATCACACGCGCCCGCCTCGCGGCGATCGTGGATTCCTCCGACGATGCGATCGTCAGCAAGACGCTCGACGGCGTCATCACCACGTGGAATCGTGCCGCCGAGCGAATGTTCGGCTACACGGCGGCCGACGCGGTGGGCCGTCACATCACGCTCATCATTCCGCCGGAGCGGCACGCCGAGGAGAACGACGTCCTGGCGCGGCTGCGGCGTGGTGAAACCATCGATCATTTCGAGACCGTGCGGCAGACGAAGGACGGCCGGCGGCTCATCATCTCGCTGACCGTCTCACCGATCCGTGACGCCACCGGCGTGATCGTGGGCGCCTCGAAGATCGCGCGGGACGTCACCGACGTGAAGCGGGCCGAAGCCGAGCGCGCGCTGCTGCTCGAGGAGGCGCAGGCGGCGAACCGCGCCAAGGACGACTTCCTCGCGATGTTCGGCCACGAGCTGCGCAATCCGCTGGCCGCCGTGGCCGCCGCCGTCGACGTGCTCGGGCTCGCGCACACGCTGGAGGACATCGAGCGTCCTCGGACCATCATCAAGCGCCAGGTCATCCACCTGCGTCGGCTGATCGACGATCTGCTCGATGCCGCGCGCATCCGCGCCGGCAAGGTCGTGCTCGACCGACGGCCGATCACCCTGGCCGAGGCCGTGGAGCAGGCGCTGAGCGTCGCCCACGGAGTCACCGGCGCGGGCCGCCACATCGTCGAGACGCAGCTCGATCCCGTCGGCGTCGATGCCGATCCCGTGCGCCTCGATCAAATCATCTTGAACTTGCTCGGCAACGCGATGAAGTACACGCCGGCCGGTCGGCGCATCCGCGTGCACACGTTCGCCGATGGCCACTGGGCGATTCTCCGGGTGGAGGACGAGGGCGTCGGCATCTCCAGCGAGATGCTTCCGATGATCTTCGGGCTGTTCATCCAGGCCGAGCGCACGACCGATCGCGCACAGGGTGGCCTGGGGATCGGCCTCACGCTCGTCCGGACGCTGGTCGAGCTTCACGGCGGAACCGTCACCGCCGAGAGCCCCGGGCCGGGACTCGGCAGCGTCTTCACGGTGCGCCTGCCTCGCGTGGAGATCGCGGCGCCCGCGGAGCACGGCGAGCCTCGCCGTCCGGCCATCCGGCGCCGCGTGCTGATCGTCGAGGACAACGACGACGCGCGCGAGATGCTCAAGATCCTGCTCGAGCACGAGGGCCATGAGGTCTTCGAGGCGGCCGATGGCACCGAGGGCGTGCGCGCGGCCTCACGACTACGGCCGGACCTCGCGCTCGTCGATCTCGGGCTGCCGATCCTCGACGGTTACGAGGTCGCGCGCTTCATCCGGCGCCAGGACCATCAGCCCCAGCGGCTCGTCGCCCTCACCGGCTACGGCCAGGCCGAAGATCGCGACCGTGCCCTCAAGGCCGGGTTCGACGACCACCTCGTCAAGCCCGTGGATCCCGATCGGCTCGCCGAGCTGCTGCAGCACCTGCGCTGAGAAAACTCTTTCACATCTCGCCTCGTCCGGCCGTAGACCGCGCGCGTCTTCGGAACCGCATGGTACTGTGAGAGCAATTTCTCGAGGGAGATCGTAATGTCGAAGATCGCGCCAACGCCGTGGGACGAGGCGACGGAAAACCCTGCCCCCGGCGAGCATGTCGTTCAGATGTATCGCGACCCCGAGCTGCTCATCGACGTCGTCGCGCGCTATTGCCAGCAGGGGCTCGTCAAGGGCGAAGCCGTCATCATCATCGCCACACGGGAGCATCGCGCGGCGTTCGCGCGGAAACTGACCGCGCTCGGCGCCGACGTACCGTCCTGCACTCGCCGCGGCCAGTACGTGGATCTCGACGCGCATCAGTGCCTCGCCGAGTTCATGATCGACGGCGCGCCGGACCGGGAGCGGTTCGTCGCCGCCGTGACGCCCCACCTCGACATCGCCCGCCGCGCGGGCTACGAGCGCATCCGGCTCTATGGCGAGATGGTCGAGGTGCTCCGGCCCATCGCCTTCGCGGCCGCCATGCGGCTGGAGGAGCTCTGGCACGAGCTGCTCGAGCGGGAGGCTCAGCCGCTGCTGTGCGCGTACCAGATCGATCCTCTCGACCGGCTCGAGGGTCGAATTCTGGTGCCGGCCATCGCGCAACGGCATTCGCATCTCGTGCCCGGCGACGACGCCCCCCGATTCGCGCGCGCCGTCGAGCGCGCGTTCCTGGAAGTCTTCGGCGCCGATGCCGACACGACGGTGCTGCGCCAGCTCTGTGAGCGATATCGGCCGCACACCACCACGATGCCGCCCGCGCAGGCGGTGCTGCTCAACCTCGACGAGCTGAATCGGTATCTCGGCGACGCCGTCCGCGCGGCCGCCGCCGCGTACTACCGCGCGGGCGGGTGATGCTGCTCGCGGGCGAGGACCTCGCCGAGGCGCTGACGCGTGAGCGCAGCGCCCGCCTGGCCGCGGAGGCCGCCTGCCGCAAGAAGGAGGAGTTCATCGCGGCGTTCTCGCACGAGCTGGGGACACCGCTCGCGTCCGCGATCGTCGCCGCCACCCTGATCGAGCGTCTGTCACCCACCGATCCGCGCGCCGTGACCGCGCGCCACGTGCTCGGGCGTCAGCTCGACCAGGCGCGCCGCCTCGTCGAAGACCTGCTCGACCTCGAGCGGGTGACCACCGGCACGCTGGAGCTCGCGGCCGAGCGGGTCGAGGTGGCCCAGCTCGCACGTGACAGCGTGGCGGCGATCATCGTGCCGACCCACGAGATTCGGATCGAAGCATCTCCCGCCTGGGTCGTCGGCGACCCGCACCGCCTGCGACAGATCATCGGCAACCTGATCACGAACGCGATCAAGCACACGCCCGCCGGCGGCCACCTCCGCCTGAGGGTCTTTCACGATGACGGCGCGGTCGTGCTCCGCGTCGACGACACGGGCCGCGGGATGCCGGCCGATCTCGTGCGACGCGTGCTCGACGCGCTCGCCCAGGGTGAGGCGCCGGGCGGCCAGCCGAGCCGGCTGGGACTCGGTCTGTCGGTCGTACGCATACTGGTGGAGCTCCACGGCGGCCGGGTGGAGGCCCTCAGCGAGGGGCTCGGCCGCGGCAGCAGCTTCATCGTTCGTCTGCCCGCGGCGCCGACGCTCTAGGACGGCGGCGTTCGGCACGCGAGTACGCGCCGGATCTCCTCCACGAGGGTCTCGGGAAGGCACGGCTTGGTGAGGTATCGATCGCTGCCGGCCGCCCGCGCCTCACGCTCGCCCGCCGTGGACGGATACCCGGTCAAGACGATGATCGGAATCGTGCGGGTGCGCACATCGCTCTTGAGCCGCCGCGTCGCCTCCCACCCGTCCATTTTCGGCATGGTCAGGTCCATGACGATCACGTCGAACTCGCCCTGCTGGGCCTGGTCGACGCCGGCCTCGCCGTCGGCGGCGACGGCGACCTCGAAGCCTTCGTGCTGGAGAAAGAACGCGTAGATGCTGCGGTTGTCTTCAGCGTCGTCGATGACCAGCACGCGGGGCCGGCCACCGCTACGTAGATCCACGGAGCCAGCGTACCGCCGACGGCAATCGGCCGAAGCCCCACGCGCGCCCCGCGTCGTGGCACGATAGGGCCCGATGCGCTTGCGCTCCCATCTCACGGCGCTGGTGCTCGCCGTCCTCTTGCCGATGATCGCCTTCTCGGCGATCGCGATCGTCATGTTGGGGCACTATCAGCGCGAGACCGCCGAGCGCAGCGCGCTCGAGCTCACGCGTGCCCTCATGAGCGCAGTCGACGAGAGCTTGCGCAGCACGATCACCACTCTCGAGGCGCTGGCGACGATGCGAAGCCTCGCCGAGGACGACCTCCGCGCGTTCGACCGAGAGGCCCGGCGCGTCTTGACGACGCAAGAGGACTGGATGGACATGATCCTGCTCGCGCCCGACGGCCGCCAGATCGTCGCGACCGGTCGGCCGTATGGCGCGCCGCTGCCCTTCGCCGCGGAGCCGGCCAGCGTTGAGATGGTCGTAAGCTCCCGTCGCCCGGTCGTCGGCAGCATCGCGCGCGGGCGCCTCGCCGGCGACTTCGCGGTTCCCGTTCGCGTGCCCGTCATTCGAGACGATCGTGTCGTCTACGTCCTCACCGCCGTCGTCAAGCCGGAGGCGATCGTCAGCGTGCTCGCGCGCCAGCACATGCCCGCCGACTGGGTGGGCACCGTGTTCGACCGCAATCGCAACGTGGTGGCGCGAACGCACAATCTCGAGCAGTTCCTGGGCCGTCCGATTTCGCCGCAGTTCGCGGCGCTGCTCGACGCTCCGCCGGACCGCTGGAGAGTCACACGCACGCTCGAGGGCACGCCGGTGTACACGGCCTGGGCCCGATCCGCGGAGACACAGTGGGGCCTCGGTCTCGGCATTCCGGAGGCGGCCGTGGAGGCGCCGCTGCGCCGCTCGCTGATCGCCGTGGCCGCCGGCGGCGTGGGGTGCATCGTCCTTGCCTTGGCCCTGGCGGCCATCATGGGACGCCGGATCACCGAGCCGATGGCCGCGCTGGCCACCACCGCAAAAACGTTCGGCGAGGCGGGGTCACTCGTCACCGCCGACGGCGCCACGCGGGTGCGAGAAGTGGAAGACGTGCGGCGAGCGTTCACGGACGCCGCCCAGCTCGTGCAGCGGCGCGCGGCGGAGGCGGACGAGGCGAACCGCGCGAAGGACGAGTTCCTCGCCGTGCTCTCCCACGAGCTGCGAACGCCGCTGAACGCGGTCTACGGCTGGGCGCGGATGCTGCAGAGCGGCGCCGTGAGGGAAGAGCGGGCGAAGCGCGCGCTGGACGTCATCGTGCGCCAATCCAACGTGCAGGTGCAGCTCATCGACGACCTGCTCGACGTCTCGCGCATGATCGCCGGCAAGATGCGTCTCGACGTGCGCCCGGTCGATGTCAAGGCGGTCGTCGAGCAGGCGCTGGACGCCGCGCGCCCGGCCGCCGACGCCAAGGAGATCCGGATCCAGGCCGTGCTCGACCCGCGGGCAGGGCCCGTCACCGGCGATCCGGATCGACTGCAGCAGGTCGTCTGGAACCTCGTGCTGAACGCGGTCAAGTTCACGCCGAAGGGCGGCCGCGTCCAGGTCCGTCTGCAGCGCGTCGACTCCCACGTGGAGATCGTCGTCAGCGACACGGGTCAGGGAATCGCGCCGTCGGTGCTGCCGTACGTCTTCGACCGCTTCCGCCAGGCCGACTCGTCGAGCCGGCGGGCGCACACCGGGCTGGGTCTCGGCCTGGCGCTCGTCAAGCACCTCGTCGAGCTCCACGGCGGCCGCGTCAGCGCCCAGAGCCCGGGCGAGGGCCTCGGCGCGACGTTCGTGGTCACGTTTCCCGTCACGCCGGCGGAGACGAGCGTGGAACGCGTCGATCGCGGACCCACGGGCGCACGGTCGAAGGAGGGAGCGATATTTCGCGCGATTCTCAAAGGGCTCCGGGTGCTCGTGGTCGACGACGACGCGGAAGCACTGGAGCTGGCCAGCGCGATCCTCAACGGCGCCGGCGCGACCGTGCGCGTGAGCGCCTCGGCGGCGGACGCCCTGAGCGTGGTCCGCGAGTGGCGGCCCGACGTGCTCGTCTCCGACATCGAGATGCCGGGTGAGGATGGCTATTCGTTGATCCGCAAGGTCCGCGCCCTCGAGCCGTCGGACGGCGGTCGCACGCCCGCCGTGGCGCTGACCGCGTACGGGCGCACGCACGACCGCGTGCTGTCACTGACGGCGGGCTACAACATGCACGTGCCCAAGCCTGTCGATCCCGGCGAGCTCACGGCGATCATCGCCAGTGTGGCGGGGCGAGAAACGCCCCGCTAGCGCGCCGAGCTAGCGATCGAGCTCCACGAGGTATTCCTTGATGCGCCTGGCGTCGGGCGCGGCGGGCTTGAGCGCCAGGTACTTCTCGAACGCCGCCTTCGCTTTCGCGGTGTCCTTCTGCTGGTAGTAGAGGAAGCCGAGATGGCGGTGCGGCTCGGGCGCGCTCGGATCGAGCTCCACCGACTTTTCATACGCGGCCAGCGCCAGCCGCTCGTGCTCCGCCTTCTTCGGCGCCTCCCGCGCGCGCTGCGCCTGCAGCCGATACAGATCGCCGTAATACATGTGCGCGACCGGGTCCTTCGGCGTGATGGCCAGCACGCGATCGAGCTGCCGCTGCGCGACGGCAAACCGGCCGGCGCGGATGTCCTCGTACGCGTTCTCACGCACCACCGAGCGCATCCGGACCTGAAAGTCCTCCGTGTCGCGCGTGGTGTCCGTCGCCAGCGCGGCCTGCGCGTACTTGGTCTTGAGCAGCCCCTCGGTCGTCTCGATGCGCTCGGTCAGCTTGGGATGGCTGCCGAAGAAGAACGTCTCGAGCGAGCCGCGGTCCTTGGACTCCGAGCGCAGCAGCGCGAACACCTTGGGCGCCTCCTTGGGGTCGTAGCCGGCGCGCACGAGGTTGTCCATGCCGGCCTGGTCGGCATCGCGCTCGAGGTCGCGTCCGTAGCCGTTGATGGCGGCGATCGCCGTCAGCGCGAGCCCGAGGCCGAGGATGGCGTTGGCGGTCTGCCCGATGACGGCGGCGCCGACGTAGTCGCCCTTCTGCGCCCGTGAGCCGGCGAGCGCGGCCACGCCGATCGACGCGGCGACAGCGCCCACCGTGTACAGGATCTGCTTGGTCTGGATATCGCGCTGGAAGGACAGGGCATGGCGATGCGTGACGTGGGTCATCTCGTGGCCGACGATCATCGCCAGCTGCGATTCGTTGTCGAGCCGGCTGAGAAGACCGGTGTGAACGTAGATGTGGCCGTTCGGCAGCGCGAAGGCGTTCAGCGTCGGATCCCGCAGCACCGCGAACTTGAAGCCGGGACCGCCAGCCGCGCGCACGTCGTCCGACGTGAGGCGGTCACCGATCCGCGCCAGGTAGTCCTCCAGCATGGGGTCGTCGTAGACCTTGGCCTTCTTGAGCAGCGTCTCCTCTTCCTTTTCGGCCTTTGCCCAGAGCGCGCGCTCGTCGGCATCGGGCTTGAACGGCTGGCCGGCCGCGCCGATCGGCGGCACCTTGCGGCTCGCACAGCCCGGGAGCAGGACGCCCAGGATGACGAGCCACGCGATCGCCTTGCGCATCAGTTGCGCGAGCCGAGCTGCTGGCGCACCTTCCGCAACTCGTCGCGGAAGCTTTCGGCGTCGGGCGCGGACGGGAAGCGCGTGAGATAGCGCTCCCACTCGACCGCGCCGTCGTGCAGCCGGCCCAGTCGCACCAGCACCGTGCCGCGGTCGCGGCGGTGAACGCCCGAGTCCGCATCGAGCAGGAGGAGACGGTCGACGACGCCGAGGGCGTGCTCCCAGTCCTGACGCTTGGCGTAGATGCCCTTGAGGTTGCGCAGCATGCGGACCACGATCTGGTGCTTGGTGCACGGCGCCCAGTGCGCGTCCTCGAGCTTGACGGGTCGGCCGAGCGCGCGCGCGGCGACCTCCTCGGCGCGCTCGGGCGTCAGCACCTCGCCCGCGTTGAATGGATCGACAAACACGCGGCGGCCCGCCACCCGCGCGCCGACGATGAAGTGCCCCGGCAGGCCGACGCCGTCGACCTCGATGCCCACGCGCCGCCCGATCTCGATCGTCAGCACCGACAGCGTGATCGGAATGCCGAGCCGGCGGTCGAGCACGTCGTTGAGGCACGAGTTGCGCGGGTCGTAGTACTCGCGGTCGTTGCCGCGAAAGCCTTCTTCGGCGAACAGGAAGGCGAGGAGCCGGTCGAGCGCCGCCTGGGGTCCGCGTGCGGCCGCCGCCCCCGAGCGCCGGGCGAGCGCGTCGAGCCGCGCCACTTCGACGTCGACGTCCAGGCCCGGATGCTCGATGCGCGCCACCGCGAGCGCCGCGCGCGTGAGGTCCACGCGGCCGTCCGACGTCCGCGCGAGCTCGCGGAAGGGTTCCAGCGGATCCATCAACAGCCGGGTGCGTGATGGATGCCGGCGGTGGCCAGGGCCTTCTGCTGCAGCTCCTCGGCCAGGTCCAGCGTTCGCTGCGCCGCGCGCCGGGCCGCATCCTGCGCTTCCTCGGTCGTGGCCAGGCGCACCAGCGTGCGACGTCCCAGCTCGTGGTGATGCCGCTCGTCGGGCTCGATCACGTCGCGGTACAGCGCCGCGGTCGCCTTGTCCCCCACCCGCTCGCAAAACTCGATGAACTGCCGGTTCTTCACGATCGCGATCGCCTCACGGGTGAACTGCCCGGCCGCCACGCGCTCCACGCTGGTGGTGAGGGTCTCGAGATAGCGGGTCAGCGGACCGACGCCGCCGGCGAGCGGGTCGAACGTGTCGGCGTCGAACCCGAGCTCGCCCAAGCGCTTGGCGATCAGCTCGTAGTGCTTGGCCTCGTCCGCGGCCTGACGCGCGAGCGCCAGCATGAGCTTGATGTCGTCACAGCTGGTGACCCAGCGCGCGGCGATCAGCGTGGCCTCGGCCTCGTTGCGGAGCGCGACTTTCAACAGATTGGGCACGTTGAGCGGGCCCTTGACCTCCGGCGTCAGCGTCGCGTCCGGCTCGAGCCCGTGCAGCCGAGCTTGATTGTCCGCATCGAGCGCGGCGACGAACTCCGCGGCGGTCACCGAAGGCCCTCGCGGAGCAGCGTGGGCAGCTCCTGGGTGAGGGTTTCCTTCGTCACGACGCGATCACAGCGCGCGTGCCAGGACTGCGTCTGGCGCGCCAGCGCATGCGTCGTGTACCCGAGCACGGGCGGCCGCGGCGTCGCGCGATCGAGGGCGGCGAAGATCGCGGCGTAGTCGAAGGCGCCGGTGAGATCGACGAGGACCAGCCGCGGTCCGTTGGCCAGCGCTGCCTCGACGTCCGGGATCGAGCGCGCGAACACGAGGGGAACGTCGACGAGGCGCGCCGTCTCGCGGATGCGGGCAACGAAGAAGAGGTCGGAGACGACGGCGACCACGCGCGCCACGGCGCGCGGTGGCTGGGTGTGCGCCTGGGTGGAGCCTGGGTTAGTCACTCTGCTCGCGAATGCCGAGCCAGTAACGCTGCCACTCTGCGATGTGGGTGAGCGTGTGCATGTCCCGGATCCGATCGACGTAGACGATACCCTTGAGGTGGTCGGTCTCGTGCTGGATCACCCGCGCGAAGAAGTCCTTGGCGACCAGATCGACGGGCTTGCCCTCGCGATCGAGACACTCGAGCCTCACCGCCGTGTGACGCGGCACCACGCCGCGCATGTCGGGCACGGAGAGACAACCCTCCCAGCCGTCCTCGAGCTCCTCCGTGAGAGCCGTCACGATGGGATTGATGACGACCGTCAGCGGAATCTCCGGCGCGTCGGGATAGCGTGGATTCTTGGCGACCTCGATCACGGCGATCTGCCGCGGCACGTGCACCTGGTTGGCCGCCAGTCCCGCGCCGTCGTACTCGTGCATGGTCTCGATCATGTCGTCGATGAGCTGCTGCACGGCGGCCGAGCGGATGTCGCCGGCCGCGACGGGCTCGGCGGGCTGGCGCAGCACCGGATGACCGAGACGCGCAACCTTCAGAATCGCCATAACGTCATGAAGTGTAGCACGCAGCGCGAGCACGCCCGCGCGATCAGGGGACGGCGACGCGCCCCACGTGCGCGGCGACGCCGATCGGGACGTCGACCCTGAACGTCGCGCCCTGCCCCTCGCCCGCGCTCTGCGCAACGACACGGCCGCCGTGCAGCTCGACGAGGTGGCGGACGACCGCCAGGCCGAGGCCAAGCCCCGGATACGGCCGCGTGACGCTGCCATCGGCCTGATGGAAGCGCTCGAAGACGTGCGGCAGCACGTGCGGCGCGATGCCGACGCCCGAGTCGGCGACCGTGAGGGCCATCATCGAATCCGCACGCTCCAGCCGCACGTCGATCCGTCCGCCGGTCGGCGTGAACTTGAGCGCGTTGGACACGAGATTCCAGACGATCTGCTGCAGGCGATCGGCGTCGCCCCGCAAGCGCCCGTCCGTCGGCAGCGTCACGTCGAGGACGATGCGCTTGGCCTCGACCGCGGCCGCCATGCCGTCGAGCACGCTGCGCACGATGCGCGCGAGGTCGACGTCGGTGACCTGCAGCACGATTTTGCCGGTGATGGCCTGGCTCGCGTCGAGCAGGGTGCTGATCAGGCGTAGCTGGTTCTCGGTGTTGCGCCCGATGACCTCCAGGGCCCGGCGCGTGGTGTTCGCGTCCAGATGCCCCGTCCCGAGCATCTTCGACCAGCCGAGGATGGCGGTCAGCGGCGTCCTCAGCTCGTGCGAGACCACGGCGAGAAACTCGTCCTTCGTCCGGCTCGCCTGCTCGGCCTGCTCGCGCGCGGCGCGCTCGCTCGCCAGCGTCCGCTGCAGCGTCTCGTAGAGCGTCACGTTTTCCAGCGCGAGCGCGGCGGCATCCGCGAGCGTCTGCAGCGTCGCCACCTCGGCCTCGGCGGCGGCGTGACGCCGCGCCCAGTACGCCCCGATGGCGGCCACCGGCGCCTCGCGGCGCACGGGCACCATCGCCAGGCTCTGAACGAACGTCGGCCGGTACGCGGCCACCGGGATGCGGGGGTCGGCGTAGATGTCCTCGATGACGGCCGGGGCGCCATGGAGCATGACCCAGCCCGAGATGCATGCCTGCAGCGGGAAGCGGCGGCCCTTCCACAGCGGGGCGATAGCGCTTTCCTCGGCGTAGTAGCACTGATCGCCGTCGCGCAGGACGAACGTCACGCCGTCGGCGCCGCTGAGCGTGCGCGCGACATCGCGAACGGTTTTCATCACCGCCGGCAGCTCACGGCAGAAGGACAGCCGGCGCACGGCGTCGAGCAGTCGGTCGCGGGTGGCGTCGCTCACGAGCAATGATGATTCGACATCGCGGCCGCCTCGGTCAATTCGGACATCCACGTATGTCCCTCCGCGGTGCGCGACTTCGCCTCCACCCGTCCGCCGGCGAGCGTGCGCAGCGTGCCGGCCTTGATCTCGCGGCAGCGCGACGGAGGGCCCGGACACCGGCGCGCCCAGCCCGATGCCGGAGACGCGATCGACGCTCATGGCATCGCCAGGCCGAGGAATCGGGCGGCGTTGGCGCCGTCGAGGATGGCGGCCCGCGCCGCGGGTGCAAGATCGGCCCGCTCGATGGCACCGACCGGATCGTCGGCGCCCATGTCGAACGGATAGTCGCTGCCGATGACCACGCGCTCCATGCCGAGCTCCTCGACGATGAACCGCAGATTCGCGGCGGCGAGCGTGAGCGAGTCCACCCAGATGCGGCGCGCGTAATGGCGCGGCTCGTGCGGGATGGCCGCCCGCCCTTCCGGTCGCACCGCCCAGCCGTGATTCAGCCGTGCGAGCGTGAACGGGAACGCGCCGCCGCCGTGGGCGAAGCCGATCCGCAGCCGCGGCAGGCGCTCCAGCACGCCGCCGAAGATCAGCGTCGAGATCGCCAGCGCGCTTTCCAGCGGGTTGCCCACGATCAGCGGGAAGTAGTATTTCTTCATGCGGTCGAGGCCGACGAGCGGCGCCGCGGGGTGCACGAACACGGCGACGTCCAGATCGACGCACGCGGCGAAGAAGTCGAACAGCGTCGGATCGTCGAAGTCGCGCCCGCCTGGGCACGTGCCGATCTCGACGGCGCGGAGCCCGAATCGCTCGCGGGCGTGGCGCAGCTCGTCGATCGCGAGCCCGGGCGCCTGCAGCGGCACCGTGGCCATGCCGGCGAACCGCGTTGGGTGCCGGGCCACGATCTCCGCCACGTTGGCGTTCTGCATTCGCACGAACTCCTGCGCCGGCTTGGCGTCGGCCCAGTAGCAGAACATCACCGGCGGCGGCGAGAGCGCCTGCATGTCGACGCGCAGCCGGTCCATGTCCTCGAGGCGCCGCGCCGCGCTCCACGAGCGATCGTCGATGTCGCGGAAAAATTGCGCTCCGGTGAAGATCGTCGCGCGGCAGCCTTCGCGCGGCTCGAGCCGCGGCCAGTTGCCGCCGCCGTAGCGCGCGGCCCAGTCCTCCCACCGCTCGGGGACGACGTGGGTATGAACGTCGACGCGCACGCTAGCGGGGCTCCACGCGCCCGATCTGTTTGATCACCGCGGCAGGCCGTCGCGCGTCGGCGTCCCACCACGCGCGGAACTCATCGGCATCCTCGTAGGCGATGGCATGAAATTCTCTCGGAGCACGGTGGGTGGCGTCGGGACACTCTACACCACCAGGTGGCGAACTCGACGAAGTGCGAGGGGGGGATCGATGAGCGGAAGAAAACGGAGGCGCGGTGACGCCGGGGGACAGGACCGACGCCGCCGCGCTCCGCTGGGCGGTCGCTACCTGCGCTGACCGCCCTCGGGCTTGCTGCCCTGCTCCTGACCGCCGGCCTGGTTGCCCTGCTGCTTCTGGCCAGGCTGCTGCTGCTGCTGGCCGGGCTGTTGCTGCTGGCCGGGCTGCTGCTGCTGCTGACCCGGCTGGTGCTGCTGGCCGCCCTGGCGCTGCTTGTCCTTGTCCTGCTCCTTGTCGAGCTGGACGGGCTCGCCGCTCTGGGCGTCCTTGTTCTGCTCTTTGTTGTCAGCCATTGCGAGGTTTCTCCTTACCCCCGCGCGGGCGGGTGTGACCTGAAAGAGAGCAAAGGACATACCAATGACCGGTGTTACGACGCGGCGCGCCGACGATTGGCGAGCACGATCGCCGCGCTGCGAGCGAGCCCTTCTCGTCGCGCACGCTTGAGAGGCGAGCCGCGAAACCGCTCTCGAAATTCGGCGTCCGTCATCGCGAGGAGCGCCTCGGGCGGCGGAGGCGGTGTCGCGGGCACGATCTCACGCGCGGCCGGCGCGTGGCGGTTCCACGGACATACTTCCTGGCAGATGTCGCAGCCGAATAGCCAGTCGCCGATCGGCGCGTGAAATTCCTCGGGGATCGGCCCGCGGTGCTCGATCGTCAAGTAGGCGATGCAGCGCCGCGCATCGAGCGAGTACGGCGCGTCGAATGCGGCGGTCGGGCAGGCGTCGAGACACGCCGTGCACGTCCCGCACCGATCGGGCTGCGCATCGTCCGCGGGCAGCTCCGCCGTCGTGAGCACGAGCCCGATGAAAAAATAGGAGCCGAGCCCTTGTGCGAGGAGATTCGTGTTCTTGCCGATCCAGCCGAGCCCGGCGGCCGCCGCCAGGTCGCGCTCGAGCACGGCGCTGGTGTCGAGCGAGGCGCGGCTCTGGGCGCCCGCGGCGGCGCTCACGTAGTCGCGCAGCGCGTGCAGACGCGGCCGCATCGTGTCGTGGTAATCCGCGCTGCGCGCGTAGCGCGCGACGCCACGCCACTCGGGCTCGTCGCCGCGCGCGTAGTTCAGCGCGACCGCGATCACCGAGCGACAGCCGACGAGGAGCCGCGAGGGGTCGAGCCGCTCGTGGCGTGTGTCGGCCAGGTAATCCATCGTGCCGGCGCGGCCCGTATCGAGCCAGCGCTCGAAGGCGGCGGCGTGCGCCGGTGGCCCTGCCGGACCGATGGCCACACGATCGAACCCGAGCTCGAGCGCACGCGACTTGATCGCCTGTACCAGCGCCAGCCCGACGAGCGTCATGTCTTTCGCGCGATGACGTGCAGGTGCGCGCGCGTCAGCGTCCGCCCGCCGCCCTCGAGGAACTTCACATAGCGGAACCAGCGGCCGTCGGCGCGCCACTTCTCGGCGAGCCCGATGGCGGCGGCAAGCGCTTCCTCGACCGATGCGAATTCCTGCACGTCACGCTCGACCCAGAGATGCTCGATGGCGAAGCCGCCGTCCGCGAGCACGCGCCGCGCGTGGTCCTCGTCGTAGGCGAAGCGCGACCGCCGGCCGGTCTCCTTCCACTGGTCGCCGTGAAAGGCGACGACGGCGAGCACGTGCCCCGGCGCGAGCGATCGGCCGGCGGTGTCGACGATGCGATCGGAGACGCAGAGGTGGGCGACGACCAGATCGGGCCGCTCCCAGCCTGGCGCCAGTGCCTGGTAGCTCGAGAGCGTCTCCGCATCGAGGTCGAGGAACTCGACGTTGGTGAGGCCGGCGGCCGCGGCGAGGTGACGCGCCTCCGTCAACGCCGCCGCGTCGCGATCGAGGCCGAGGACGCGCCGCGCGTGCGGCGCGAGTGCCCGCGCCACGCGGCCGGTGCCGGTGCCCACGTCGAGCACGTTCGATTGGCCCAGCGGCTCCGCGCACACGAGCGACCAGAACCGCGGGCTGACGCCGGCCGGCGGCGCCGTCGGGGCGCTGTCGCGCCCGACGGTCGGGCGGTCAACCGGTGCCATTAAATTTCACCGTCGGGGCGCCTTCGCAGGGCTCCGGCGCCCGACGGTCGGCGACTCACCCCGTGACGGCACCATCTGATGCGCTCGAGACAAGCCGCGCGTACTTGGCCATCACGCCCCAGGTGTAGCGCGGCTTCGGCTTCTTGACGGCCTTGAGCCGCTTCTTCAGCTCGGCCGGCGCGAGCTCGACGTCGAGGCGGCGCTTCTTGATGTCGATGACGATGAGGTCGCCGGTCTTGAGCGCCGCGATCGGCCCGCCGTCGGCGGCCTCGGGCGCGATGTGCCCGATCATGAAGCCGTGCGTGGCGCCCGAGAAGCGCCCGTCGGTCATGAGGGCGACCTTGTCGCCGAGGCCCGCGCCCTGGATGGCGCCCGTCACATGCAGCATCTCGCGCATGCCGGGTCCGCCCTTGGGTCCCTCCCAGCGGATGACGATGACGTCGTTGGCTTTGATCTTTCCCGCCTTCACCGCGGCGAAGCAGTCTTCCTCGCGATCGAACACGCGCGCCGGCCCGCGGTGCACGTCCTTCTTCTGGCCCGAGACCTTCGCGACGCAGCCGTCGGGCGCGAGATTGCCGCGCAGGATCACCAGGCCGCCCTCCGGCTTGATCGGAGCGCTCAGCGCGTGGATCACCTTCTGCCCCGGCGTCTCGCGCGCCGCGCGCGCTTCCTCGCCGATGGTCCGTCCGGTGACCGTCATCTCCTTGTCGTGCAGCAGCCCGGCGTCGAGGAGCCGACGCGCGACCACGCCCATGCCCCCAGCCTCGTGCATCTCGGGCGCCGTGAAGTTGCCCCACGGCTTCATGTCCGCGAGCAGCGGGGTCTTGCGCGAGATCTTGTCGAACTCGTCGATGGTCAAGGCGACGCCGGCTTCCTTGGCGACCGCGAGCAGGTGCAGCACGGCGTTGGTCGAGCCGCCGGTGGCCATGACGCCGGCGATCGCGTTGTAGAGCGCCTTCTTCGTGATGATCGCTCGCGGCGTGAGTCCCTTGCGAAGCACGTCCATCGCGAGCCGACCGGTCTGATACGCGATCTCTTCCTTGTGGGGGTCGGGCGCCGGCACGTCGTTGAACCCCATCGGCGACACACCGAGCATGGCGAACGCCGTGGCCATCGTGTTCGCGGTGAACTGCCCGCCGCACGCGCCCTCACCGGGGCACGCCGCGCACTCCACGGCGTGCAGCTCGCGGTCGTCGATGCGACCGGCGTTACGCGCGCCGATGGCCTCGAAGATGTCCTGCACGGTCATGCGCTTGCCCTTGTATTCGCCGTACATGATCGAGCCGCCGTAGAGCATCACGCTCGGCAGGTCGAGCCTGGCCATGGCCATGACCATCGCGGGGATCGTCTTGTCGCACCCCGACAGCGTCACGAGCCCATCCAGCAGGTGACCGCGGGCGACCAGCTCCACCGAGTCGGCGATCCAGTCGCGGCTGATGAGCGAGGCCTTCATGCCCTCGGTGCCCATCGCGATGCCATCGGTCACCGAGATCGTGTTGAACTCGATCGGCGTGCCGCCGTTGGCGCGCACGCCCTCGGCGACCTTCTGGGCGAGCTTGCGATGGTTGCTGTTGCACGGCGTCAGCTCGATCCAGCAGTGCGCGATGCCGACGAGCGGGCGCGAGAGGTCTTCGTCGGTGAAGCCGACGGCGCGGAAGTACGAGCGCGCCGCGGCGCGATCGGCGCCGTCCAGCAGCGCGCGGCTCTTGTGGCGGGGATCGAACGTCATGGCTGACCTCCGGTGAGGTGCGAGTGTACCCTCACGCCGGCCGCTTGGCGACGAGGAACGTGAACTTTCCGTGCTGCACCACCTCGCCGCGCTGGTTGATGACCTGGCGCTCCTCGATGATCACCCCGCCGTCCTTCATCGAGCGCTTGAGCGTCGTCTTCGACCGGCTGTGGATCGTGTCGCCCACGCGCAGGGGCGAATCCACCGCCCATTCGAAGCCCATGAACGCCAGGACGGCCAGCGGCGGCTGAGGCACGCGCCAGCCGAGGCCGGTGGTCAGGCAGAGCGGCAACAGATCGGGAATCAGGCCGTCCTCGCGCGCGCCATCGCCGGTGAGGCCGCCATAGAGCGCGACGTGGGCCTCGGTCACGGTCATGGCCGGCGTCTCGAGCACACCGTGCAGGACGACGTCTTCGAAGTAGAAGCGCAACGGCGCGACGCTCATCGCTGACCTCCTGACGTTACGCGCGCCGGCGCTCGACCATCAGATCGGTCTCGCCCTCCTGCACCACCTCACCGCGCTGGTTCACCACCGTGCGCTCGACGGTCACGAGACCGCGGTCGGGCTTGGACGTCTCCTTCTTGGCCGTGACCTTGGCGCGCAGACGAATGGTGTCGCCGATCTTGATCGGACCCTTGAACTTCCAGCGCAGCCCCACGAACGCGAGCGTCGCGTAGGCCTGTGTGGCCCGCGTGAACAATCCGGCCTGGATGGCGAGCCCGAGCAGCCCGTGGGCGATGCGCTCACCGAAGATCGACTGCTTCATGAACTCGGCGTCGGTATGCAGCACGTTGTAATCGCCGGACAGCCCCGCGAAGAGGACGATGTCCGCTTCGGTCACGGTGCGGCCGGGCGACTCGTACTCCTCGCCCACCTGGATGTCGTCGAAGTACCGCCGGGAGTCGGTCATGGGCCCTTACTTTATCGCGCCGACGGTGAATCCCGCGATAAAGCGATCGAGGAAGAAGTTGTAGACGATCGCGATGGGGACGCTGGTGACCAGGCACGCGGCCATCAGCGAGCCCCAGTAGTAGACGTCGCCGCGCACCAGCGCCACCGGCACGCCGACGCTCACCGTCATGCGCTCCACGGACGAGATGAAGGTCAGGCTGTAGACGAACTCCTGGATGACCAGCGTGAGCGTGAAGATCACCACCGTGAGCAGCCCCGGCACGGCCAGCGGCAAGACGATGCGCCAGATGGCGCCCGAGCGGCTGCAGCCGTCCACCATGGCCGATTCCTCGATCTCCTTCGGGAGACCCTTGAAGAAGCCCATCAGCAGCCACGTGCAGAACGGAACGGTAAACGTCGGGTAGATCATGACGAGCGACCAGAGGCTGTTCTGCAGCCCGAGCAGCGAGACCAGACGCGAGAACGGGATGAAGAGCAGCGTCGCCGGCACGAGGTACGTGAGGAAGATGCCGATGCTGAGCCGCTCGCCCCACCGTCCCGTCAGCCGCGCCAGGCTGTACCCGGCCGGCACGGCGAGCAGCAGCGTGATGGCGATGACGATGACGCCGACGAACAGCGTGTTCCGCAGCCAGGTGAGGTAGAGCGTCTGGCCGAACAGGATGCGCAGGTGGTCGAGCGTCGGCGGCAGATTGAAGATGAACGGGTTGTGCTTCACGTTGGTCGCGCCGACATAGAGATCGGCGTTCTGCTTGAACGACGTGACGACCATCCAGTAGAACGGGAACACCGCGAAGGCCAGAAAGAATAGGATCGTGGCGCGATGCACGACCGTGCCCGCCGCACGGCGCGGCATCGAGCTGGCGGCCATCACACCACCTCCGCACGGCGCGAGGAGCGCAGCATCAGGACGGCCAGCACCACAAGGACGGGGACCAGGAAGATCGCCACGGCGGCGCCGCGGCCGACGTCCCCGCCGAGCACGCCGTCCTGGAAGGCCAGGCTCGCCAGCACGTGCGTCGAGTTGAAGGGGCCGCCGCGCGTCAAGAGATACACGACGCTCATGTCGGTGAACGTGAACACGACGCCGAACAGCACGGCCACCGTCAGGATCGGCCGCATCATCGGAATCTCGACCTGGAAGATCCGCGCGAGCGTCCCCGCGCCGTCGATGGCGGAGGCCTCGCGCACCTCGTTGGGGATTGCCGTGAGCCCGGCCAAGAGGATGACCGTCGAGAACGGCAGCATCCGCCAGACGTGGATCGTGATGATGGCGACCATGCCGAGCGTGGGGTCGCCGAGCCAGTAGTACCACTGCCCCGGCCCCAGCCAGCCGAGCACCTTCAAGAGCCAGTTGATGACGCTGAAGGTCGAGTCGAAGATCCAGAGCCAACCGAGCGTGGCGAGCGAGATCGGCGCCGCCCACGGCATCAGGATGACGAAGCGCGCCACGGTCTTGCCGAAGAACGGCCGCATGAGCGCGCGCGCCAGGATGTTGCCGAGCACCATCACCGCGAGCTGCGAGACGAACGTGAACACGAACGTGTTGCGCAGCGAGCGGCGGAACACCGGGCTGGCCACGACGTTCTGGAAATTCTGCAGGCCGACGAACGAGAACTGCAGGCTGCCCGCGGAGGAGTTCGTGAGGCTCAGGAACAGCGCGAGCAGAAACGGCACCGCGACCAGCAGCGTGATGTAGAGGAGCGCCGGCGCCAGCATGAGGACGCCGAGGCGCCGGTCCGCCCGGCGGATCGTCTGCCCCGGGTGGAGAACGGGCGCGGCGGCGACGGTCGTCGTGCTCATCGTCGTCTCCGCCGCGCCGGGTGCGGTTACTTGTCCTTGCCGCCGCCGGGGACCATCTTCTTCTGGCGCCATTTGTCGAAGATCTGCTTGGCGCGTGTGGACGCTTCCGCCATCGCGTCCTTCGGCGACAGCGCGCCCGTGGCCGCTTTGGCGAACATGTCGGTGAGCACGTAGGTGTCGAAGATCTCGCCCTCCGCGGGGTTGGCGAAGCCCGGATAGCCGAGGTTCGTCGACCACGGCAGCGACTTCGCGAGCAGCCCGAGCTTGTCAGGCGGCGTCGAGCCAAACGGGTCCTTGTTGCACTGCGCGGCGATCCACGCCGCGCCCGACTCCTGCTTGCGGTTCGCGGGCGTATTGGGCTCGGCTGCCGCGCCGTAGAACGACGGGAAGTTGTACAGCTTCGAGCCGAGCATCGAGTCGCGCGAGGCGTCCACCAGCGCCACGAGGAACTCCTTGGCCGCCTCCTGGCTCTTGGAGAACTTCCACACGACGTAGCCGCTCATGACGTGCTCGGAGGCGAGCTGAATCCCGGTGGGACCCTTGAGCGCGGGCGTGAAGAAGTAGTTCGGAATCACCGGCAGCTTGTTGTCCTGCGCGGTGCGGTACGCGGAGATCGAGTTCAGGATGTACGCGGTCTCCTGCGCGTTGAACGCCTGGTTGTTGGACGCCGCGTTCCAGGACAGCACCGCCTGCGTCATCCCGACCGAGAACAGCTTCCTCGTGTACTCGAGCGCGCGCAGCGTCTCCGGCGAGTTCAGGACGACGTTGCCGTCTTTGTCCTGAATCGAGCCGCCGTGGCACCAGAGGATGTTGCGCACCGCCATGTTGGAGTCGATGTCCTGGCTGAGCCCGATGCCGATCGGGATCTGCATCTGCGGCGCCACCTTCTTGATCTCCGGCGCCGCCTTGACGAGGTCGTCGTAGGTCGAGGGGCCGTTCTCCATCCCGATCTTCGACCAGACCTCTTTGTGATAGTTGCCGGGATCGGGCACCCACATGTCCGACAGCGCGAATTGCTTCTTGGTGAACGGGTTGTACGTCGAGCGGTGCGCGAGCTCGACCTGCTTGCCGTACTTCTTCTCGAGGTTGGCCACGACGTCGGCCAGGTCGATGACGTGCTCCTCGAACGCTGACGCGAGACCGAGGAACATGTGCACGTCGTGACCCGACTGGGCCGCCACCTCGGCCGTCGCGCGGGGCACGACGTCGGCAAAGCCGACGTGGTCGACGGTGACGTTGATCCCGCGTTTGGCGCCCCACTCTTTGGCCCACGGATCGAACCACTTGTCGTAGGCCGGCACGAAGTGGCTCCATTGCAGGATTTTCAAGGTCGTGTCCGCCTTCGCATCGCGGACGAAGATCGTGGGACCGGTCGCGGCGGCGGCGGCGCCGATGGCGACGAGCTTGGTCCCCCGTACGACGAACTGCCGACGCGTCTGCATCACTATCCTCCTCGTTGAAGTCGGACTCCGGCCGACGGCGGACCGACGGCGGAATTAAATCGAAATTAAGCGAAGAGTACCACGCGGTTGCGCGCTCAGCCCTTGACGGAGCCGGCGGTCAACCCTGCGACGTAGTACTTCACGAAGAAGGAGTAGATCAGCACGACGGGCAGCGAGCCGAGGAAGGCGGCGGCCATGAGCTGGCCCCAGTAGAACGCATCGCCGCGGATCAGCTCGCCCGTCACGCCGACGGGCACCGTGCGGATACTCGAGGTGTTGAGGAAGAGCAGCGCGTAGAGGAATTCGTTCTGGGAGAGCGTGAAGGCAAAGATCCCGGCCGAGAGAAAGCCCGGCGTGCATAGCGGCAAAATCACGCGCGTCATCGCGCGCCAGCGGCTGGCGCCATCGATCAGCGCGGCTTCCTCCAGCTCCTTGGGCACGGTCTTGAAGTAGCCGATCAAGAGCCACGCGGAGAAGGGCACGAGCAGCGTGGGATAGGTCAGCATCACGGCGCTGAGGCTGTCGCCCAGCCGCATCCGATTGATGAGGTCGGCCATGGGCACGAACAGCAGCGTCTGCGGCACGAGGTACGCCACACCGACGCTGAGTGCCAACAGTCCCGACGCCGGAAACCGCATCCGCGCGAGCGGATAGGCGAGCATGACGCCGAACAGCAGCGAGATGAGCGTCGCGACGAGGGCCACCAGCATCGTGTTGCCGATCCACACGAGGAAGTTGCTCTCCCTGATCAGGCCGATGTAGTGCACGAGCGAGGGGTGTTGGATCCACAGCGGGTTGGACTTCGGGTCGTACAGCTCCGCATTGGCTTTGAGCGACGTGGCCGCCATCCACGCGAAGGGGAAGAGCGCGAACACGAACAGCGCTGCCAGCGGAAGCCAGAGGCCCAAGAGGCGTCGCGCCCAGGTCAGCTGGCCAACCATCTCAGTCCCGCCGCACGTACGAGCTCATCAGCATCAGCACCACGCCGAGCACCGGCACCATGGCGAGCGCGGCGGCCGAGCCGAGCCCGAGCTGACCCGTGGTGACGCTGATGACGTAGGCGTAGGTCGCCATCAAGTGTGTGGCGTTGGCCGGTCCGCCGCCGGTCAGGACGTACACGAGCTGGAAGTCGAAGAAGGTGAAGATGATCGAGAACACCGTGACGATGAAGATCACCGGCGTGAGCAGCGGCAGGGTGACGTGACGGAAGCGCCCCCACGTGCCCGCACCGTCGATGGTGGCGCTCTCCATGAGCTCGCCGGGGATGGTCTGCAATCCCGCCAGGATCGTGATGCCGAAGAACGGCAGCCCGCGCCACGTGTTGACGAGGATGACCGAGACCATGGCCAGCGTGGGATTGCCCAGCCACGACGGCCCCTGCTGCATGAGCCCGAAGTACATCAGCCCACGATTGAACAGCCCCATGCCCGGGTCGAGGATCCACTGCCAGGCCACCGTGCTGAGCACCGTGGGGACGATGAACGGCAGCAGGAGCACGGCGCGCGTCGCACCCTTGAGCCGAAAGTTCTGGTGCATCACGAGCGCCATCGCGAGGCCGCCGCCGAGCTTGAGGATCGTGGCCGCGGCCGTGAACCGGAAGGTGTTCCAGACGGCCTGCCAGAAGATGGGGTCGTTGTAGAGCTGGACAAAGTTGTTGAGACCGACAAACGTGGCCGGCTGCGCAACCGGACGCCTGACGAAGCTCAGGTACACCCCGTAACAGAACGGATAGCCGAGAAATAGCAGGAGGAACAGCAGCGGCGGCGTGAGCATGAGCCAGCTGAAAACGCCCTCGCGCTCCAGCCATTCGCGGAAACGGAACGGGCGACGGGCGGGCAGAACTTGCGGTGCAGACCCTGCCGCCTCGAGGACCGGGTTCACGCTCACGCCGCCGCGCTCCCTACCCGTAGATCTGCTTGAGCCCCGTCACCGCGTCCGCGATGACCTGCTTCGTGGACGCGCCCGTGCAGGCCTTGGCGAACATGTCGATGACGACCCACTTGTTGACGACCTCGCCCGCCTTGCGGTCCGCGGGCGCCGGCCAGGACACGAGCTTGCCGGTCTCCAAAACTTTAAGATAGGGCTTGAAGCGCGGCTCCTTGTTCCACTCCTCGTCCTTGTCGTACGCGTGCAGGAACGGCGCGTGGTACATCTGCGCGGACCGGTACCACGCGGCGACCTGCTTCGGATCCATCAACCATTTCAGGAAGTGCTTGGTCGCCGCCGGATCAGGCGTGTGCGCGAAGATCCCGTGCGTGACAGCCACCAGGCTGTGGAAGCGTCCCTTCGGGCCCTTCGGGTTCAGAGCGTGGTCGGTCACCTTGCCCATCTCGGGCAGGTCGCGCTTCGCCGAGATCATGATGGACATCGCGTTGTTGGTGGCCGAGATCTGGCTGGTCAGGAACGCCTTGTTGTTGTGCGGATCGAGCCAGCCGACGCAGTCGTCGAGGCAGGCGTCCTTGTAGAGCTTGCGCACATAGTCGACGGCCTTCGCCGTCTCGTTCGAGTCGAGTGTGATGGTTTTGCCGTCCTTCGCCACGACCTGCGCGCCGAACCCCCACAGCAGCGGCAGCAGCCAGGAGTTGTTGTCCGCGTAGCCGTGCCCCATCGACATGCCATAGGGGTGGCCGGCCTTCTTCAGCTTGACGCCGACCTCGTAAAACTCCTCCCAGGTGTCGGGAAAGGTCGTGGCACCGACCTGATCGAACCAGTCCTTGCGATACACCATGCACTGGCCGATGTTGCCGAAGGGCACCGACTTCCACTTGCCCTCCCACATCGACAGCGCCTTGATCTCCGGATACCAGCCGCCTTGCTGCTTGCCCACCTCCTCGGCGATATCCGACACGTCGAGCAGCCCCTCGCGGAACAGCCACTCCTGCTGGAGCCAGCCCGCGTCAACGGGCGCCTTGCTCTCCACGATCGAGATGTTACGGGGCACGGCCGATCCGCCGGCCGCGACGATCTCGTAGACGAGGTTGATGCCGGTCTCCTGCTTGTAGCGCGGGATCAGGACATTCTTGAAGTGCTCGTCGAACTCCTTCACGTACGAACTCTCGCGGATGAACGTGATCTTCTCCGGCTTGGCCTCGGCCCGGCGCGGCCGCCAGCCGGCCCCGACAGAGGCCCCCACGGCGCCCACGGCGCCGAGCTTCAGGAAATCGCGACGGGAAGCGGACCCATCAGCGCGGTCGTTGCGAGCCATATATCCCTCTCGTGGAAGTGGTGTGTGTATGGTGCAACTCTTGCTCGATGCGCGCCACCATCTGCTGGAACTGCAGCCGTGTCAAGTCGGTTTCCGGAATCGTGCCGAACGCATCACGACTTGACACGCCCGGTACCCCTGCCTACGATCGCCGCCACCCAGCCGCGTCACACAGCCCGCAGACATGGAGGTCGTCCATGACGACTCGCCGCGAATTCCTGACCGTCGGCCTCGTCGGCACTGGAGCCGCGCTTGCTCCCCATCTGGCGGGGGCCGGTGGAAAGGCGACGACGAAATCGCTGACCACCGTCCGAGAGAGCTCGTTCATCAAGGCGTTCGACGACTTCTTCGTCAAGACGCTGGCGCCCGAGTACGAAAAGCTCACCGGCATCAAGGTCGGTTACGAGGCGGTGAGCGTGGGCGGCATGCTGACGCGGCTGACCACGATGGCGGAGACCAAGTCGGGGCCCGAGATCACCGGCACCGGTCTCAACTGGCCGTTCCTGTTCGACAACGCGCTGGCGGACGTCACGGACGTCGCGAGTGAGGTCGGCAAGAAGCTCGGCGGCTGGCACGAGCTGGTGCAGGACGTCGTCGTCGTCAACAAGAAGTGGAAGGCGCTGCCGTGGGGCAACATCGGGCAGCTCGAGGTTTATCGCACCGACTGGTTCAAGGAAGTGGGCGTGACGAAGTTCCCCGACACGTGGGAAGACCTGCTCGCCGCCGGCCGGCTGCTGAAGAAGAAGGGCCATCCGTTCGGGTTCGAGATCGGCCACGGCTTCGGCGACAACCACGGCTGGATGTACCCGCTGCTGTGGTCCTACGGCGGCCGCGAGGTGGACCGTGACGGAAAGACCGTGCTGATCGACTCGTCGGAGACGGCGAAGGCCGTCGACTTCTGCCGCAAGTTCTACCAGGAGACCATGTTCGAGGACGTGCTCGGCTGGACGGACGTGAACAACAACAAGGCGTTCCTCGGCGAGCAGATCTCCTGCACCAACAACGCGTCGTCGATTCTGGTCGTCGCCAAGCGCGACTTCCCCGAGATCGCGAAGGTCACCGATCACGCGCTGAACCCGCAGGGTCCGAAGGGCCGCTTTCACCTGCTCAATGCGCAGAGCCTGGCCCTGTTGTCGTATGCGCCCGACCCCGCGGCGGCCAAGGCGTTCCTGCGCTGGCTCTACGACGACAAGCAGATGTCGCGCTGGCTCACCGCCGGCGATGCGTACTACGCGCCGTTCCTGCACGCCTACGACAACCATCCGATGTGGCAGCCCGAGCCGCGCTACATGCCATTCAAGGAGTCGCTCAAGACCTCCCGGCCCCATACCTGGCCGGGCCCGCAAGGAACGGCGGCTTCCGAGAGCGTCGCGAAGTACGTCCTCGTCGACATGTTCGCCAAGGCGTGCCGCGGCGACTCGACCAAGGACGTGATCGCGACGGCGGCGTCGCAGCTCAAGCAGATCTACAAAGCGAAGTAACGATGGCTGTCGGCCCCGCAACGGTCGCCCGGCCGGCCCCCGCCGCGGGCCGGCCGGTCACGCTGCGTGGCCTGCTCGAGCGCGAGGGTGTCTTCTCGTGGCTGATGCTCGCGCCCGGCGTGCTGTTCCTGCTCGCCTTCGTCGCCTACCCGTTCTTCTACGGAATCTTTCTGAGCCTGCAGGACCGCCGCGTGGCGACCGAGGGCGTGTTCGTCGGGCTCGCGAACTTCCGCACCCTCGTGCACGACGCGGTGTTCTGGCAGGTGACGGGCAACACGCTGAAGTACGTGGCCGTCACCACCGTCCTCAAGCTCACGGGCGGGCTCGCGATGGCGCTGGTGGTGAACCAGCGGTTCCGCGGGCGCAATCTGGTGCGCGCGGCGCTGCTGCTGCCGTTCATCGTGCCCACCGCGCTGTCGACCGTGGCCTGGATGTGGATCCTCGACCCGACGTTCAGCGTGGTGAACTGGCTGCTCGTGCACGGCGGACTGATCAGCAGCGGCTACTCCTGGCTCGGTAACGCGTCACTGGCCATGTGGTCGCTCATCGTGGTCAACACGTGGCGCGGCATGCCGTTTTACGGGATCACGCTGCTGGCGGGGCTGCAGACGATCTCGCCGGACCTCTACGAGGCGGCCGCCATCGACGGCGCCAGCACGGTGCAGCGCTTCCTCTACGTGACGCTGCCGGTGATCAAGCCCGTGTTGATCATCGTCACGATGTTCTCGGTGATCTTCACCTTCGGCGACTTCCAGCTGATCTACGCCCTCACCCATGGCGGGCCGGCCAACGCCACGCACGTGTTCTCGACGTGGTCGTTCGACATCGGCATGTCGGCCGGCCTGCTCGGCATGGGCGCCGCCGTGGCGCTCGCCATTCTCCCCGCGCTCGTCGTCCTCATCGTGGGGCTGACGATCTACCTGAGGCGCGAATGATGGTTGGCGGCCGGGATTTTCTCTCACGCGCGCGCCGGATCTACGTGCCGCTCGCGCTGTTCATCGTGGGGATGCTGTTTCCGTTCTACTGGATGCTGATCACGTCGATCAAGCCGAACCGCGAGCTCTACAGCGCCAAGATCATGCCGCTGATCGTCCATCAGCCGACGCTCAAGCACTACATCGACCTGCTCTGGGAGACGAACTTCCTGACGTGGACGTACAACACCATGCTCGTCGCCGTGGTCACGACGCTGGTCTCGGTCGTCATCGGCACGATGATCGCCTACCCCCTCGCGCGCCTGAACTTTCCCGGCGCCGCGATCGTCGCCATCGGCATCGCGGCCACGTATCTCGTCCCGCAGCCGCTGCTGTTCATCCCGATGTCCGACATCATCAACCGTCTGGAGCTCGGCAACACGCTGACGGCGGTGATGTTGACGTACCCGACGCTGCTGATTCCTTTTTCGGCGTGGCTGCTCATGGGCTACTTCAAGAGCGTCCCGCGTGAGCTGGAGGAGGCCGCACGCATCGACGGCGCCAGCCGGTTCCAGGCCATGGCGCGGATCGTGCTGCCGCTGTGCACGCCCGGACTGCTCTCGGCGGGCATCTTCTCGTTCACCCTGGCCCAGAACGAGTTCCTCTACGCGCTGATCTTCCTGGCGAAGAGCGAGGTGCGGACGGTGCCCATCGGCGTGGTCACCGAGCTGATCCGCGGCGACGTCTTCTACTGGGGGCAGCTCATGGCCGGCGCGCTGCTCGGCTCGGTCCCGGTCGCGATCATCTACTCGTTCTTCGTCGACTACTACGTGGCCGGCCTCACCGCCGGCGCCGTGAAGAACTAACGAGGGGGCTCTCGACCCTGGACGTTCCCGCGGGAACGTCCATCCGCGCCGTCAGTTTCTTGACAGCGCAATACCCCCGGCCTAGCATTCGACTGGTCGATCTATGAACATGCGCCTCGCCGATTCCCGACTCGCGCCGATCTGGGAGAAGGTTCGCGCCGGCGAGCGTCTGACGCGCGCTGACGGCCTGGCCCTCTTCGAGACGGACGATCTGCTCGGCGTCGGCCGCATGGCGGATCACGTGAAGTCTCAGCGCGAGGGCGATCGCGTCTACTTCGTCATCAATCGCCACATCACACCCACGAACGTCTGCGTGCTCTCGTGCTCGTTCTGCGGCTTCGCCCGCAAGCCCGGTCAGGACGGCGCCTACGAGCACACCATCGAGGACATGGTCGCGATGGTGAAGGACGAGACGCGCGAGGTGCACATCGTGGGCGGTCATCATCCCGACTGGCCGTTCGACTACTACGAGCGGATGATCCAGGCGATCCACGCGGCGCACCCCGAGGTGCAGATCAAGGCCTTCACCGCCGCCGAGATCGACTACTTCTGGCGGCGTTGGAAGATCGAGCCCAAGGACGCGCTGTCCCGACTGAAGGCCGCCGGCCTTCAGTCGATGCCGGGGGGCGGCGCCGAGATCTTCTCGCCGCGGCTGGCCAAGCTGCTCAAGTACACGGGCAAGGCCGACCCGGACCGATGGTGCGAGATCCACGGCATCGCGCACGCGCTCGGCCTCAGAACGAACGCCACGATGCTCTACGGTCACCTCGAGACGCTCGCCGAGCGCGTCGAGCACCTCCTGCGGCTGCGCGAGCAGCAGGATGCCTCCGGCGGGTTCTCGACGTTCGTCCCGCTCGCCTACCAGACGGCAACGACGAAGCTTGTGGCGCGCCAGACGCCGCCCGCCGACAGCCTGCGCACGATCGCGGCCTCGCGGCTGCTCCTCGACAATTTCCCGCACGTCGAGGCGTACTGGGTGACGCTCGGCGAGGAGACGACGTCGATCGCGCTGCACTTCGGCGCCGACGACGTCAACGGCACGCTCGAGGACGAGCGCATTCAGCATCTCTCGGGCGCGCAGACGCCCGGCGGCGTCGCGCGCGAGCAGCTCTTCCGCATGATCCGCGACGCGGGCAAGATTCCGGTCGAGCGCGACGCCCTGTATAACGTCGTGAAGATTTGGTCGTGAGCTCGACGCTCGCCACGCGAATCGACCGCGCCGAGGGCCGCCACCTGCTCACCGACGCGGCGCTGCTCGACCTCGGCGCCCGGGCGGCCGAGGCCCGGTTCGCGCGGTGGCCGGAGAAGACCGTCACGTTCGTGATCGACAGCAATCCGAACTACACCAACGTGTGCGTGACGGACTGCCAGTTCTGCGCGTTCTATCGCAAGCCGGGGGATCGCGAGGCGTGGACGCTGACCGTGGACGAGGTGCTCGCCAAGGTGGAGTTCGCGGCCTCCAAGGGCGCCACCACGGTGCTGCTGCAGGGCGGCCACAATCCCTCCCTGCCCCTCGACTACTACCTCACGCTCGTGCGCGAGACGCGCCGGCGGTTTCCGCAGGTCACGCCGCATTTCTTCACCGCGTCGGAGATCCACACGATGGCGCAGGTGGCCGGAATGCCCTTCACGGACATCCTGGATCGGCTCTGGGACGCGGGGCAGCGGACCATTCCAGGGGGCGGTGCCGAAGTGCTGTCCACGCGCGTACGCACGCGGATCGCACCGAAGAAGGGCGGACCGGAATCGTGGCTCGAGGTCCATCGCGAGGCGCACCGCCGCGGCTTCAAGTCGACGGCCACCATGATGTACGGCCACGTCGAGACGGTGGACGACCTGCTCGACCACTTCGACGCGATCCGCCAGCTGCAAGACGAGTTCGGCGGGTTCACCGCGTTCGTGCCGTGGTCGTTCAAGCCCGGCCACACGCTGCTCGAGAAATGGATCAAGCAGTACAAGGGCCCGAACATGTACCTGCGCGTGCTCGCCGCCGCGCGCCTCTATCTCGACAATTTCCCGCACATCCAGGCGTCGTGGTTCTCGGAGGGCAAGGCCACCGGCCAGGTCGCGCTGCACTTCGGCGCAGACGACTGGGGCGGCACGCTGTTCGAGGAAAACGTCCACAAGGCCGCCGAGTACGTCAACACGATCTCCGTGGAGGAGATCGTCACGCTCATCCGCGAGGCGGGCTTCACGCCGGCCCAGCGCACGACGGAATACGAGATTCTGCGCGTCTACTAGAGGAGCGTCACGTAGAGGAGTGTCACGGCTTTGCCGGGGCGCTCCGAACGTCGCGGCCCTCAATCAAATTGGATCGATCGGCGGGACGGCCGGAACGAGACCCTTCTGGTGGGCCATCGTGAACAGCCGCTCGACCGCCGCGCGCCCCTGCGCGCCGAGCGCGAGCGTGAAATCGTTGACGTACATCAGCACGAAGCGGCGACACGTCTCCTTGTCGATGCCGCGCCCGTAGCGCATCGCGTACTCGAGCGCCTCGTCCACGTGCGCGTGCGCCCACGCGATGGATTCGCGCAGCGCCTGCGACAGCGCGCGATGCAGGTCGTCGCCGAGGTCGCGGCGCATGACGTTGCAGCCGAGCGGCAGCGGCAGCCCGGTGTCCCGCTGCCAGGCCTCGCCGAGGTCGAGCACCTTCGTGAGCCCCATGGTCTGATATGTGATCTGGCCCTCGTGAATCAGCAGACCGAGCTCGGCCTGGCCCTCGAGCACCGCGGTGGGAATCTTGTCGAAGGCCACCTCGATGAGCGGCGGATCGCCGACGTAGAGGCGCAGCAGCAACGCGGACGTCGTGTGCTTGCCCGCGATCGCCGTCACGCGCTGCTCGAGCTCGCCGCGCGGAATCGGCTCACGCGCGACCAGGATCGGACCGTAGCCCTTCCCCATCGACGCCCCCGGATCCATCATCCGGTAGCGATCGGCGATGAGCAGGTAGGTGGCGAAGGACACGGCGGTGACCTCGAGCTCGGCCTCGCGCGAGCGCCGATTGAGCGTCTCGATGTCCTCCAGCACGTGCTCGATCCGCACGCCCGGAATGCGCACCTTGCCCGCGGTCAGCGCGTAGAACATGAAGGCGTCGTCCGGGTCAGGGCTGTGGCCGATGCGGACGAGGCGATCCATCACGCGCTCCCGTGAGTAAAGTCGCGACGCGAAGTTGCATCCTCGACGCCGCGCTGGAGGTCTTCGCGCGCCAAGGCTATCACAGGGCGCGCTGACTCAGCGCTGGGCGAAGGCCACGCGGAAGTCGCCGGCGCGGATCGCGCGAATGATGTCGTCGCGGTCGCGGCGCGCCTCGACCTCGATCCACGCGCGCCCGAAGTGCGGCGGCCGATGCGCGTCGTCGGTGGCGATCTTGACGAGCGGAATCTCGTCGGTGTCGTAGAGCGGCCGGTACAGCCCCGTGTCGGTGATCTCCATGGCCTCGAGCGGCCAGCCGGCGCGCCGAATCGCCTCGATACGGTCGAGCGTCTCGTCGACGGTGAGCTTGTAGCGCGCGGGGTGGTTCAGGATGTAGAGCGTCTCCGTATCGCCGTGCACCCGCCCGACGTGCTGGTCCATGCGCCGGTAGCTCAGCTCGATCCCGCGAAAGATCAGCAGCCGGCTCTCGAGCGCGGCGACGGTGTCTTCGTAGTCCGGGTGAATGAGGTTGTCGTGGTCGAAGTGATCGGTGATGGCGAGGAAGTCGTAGCCGAGGCGCTCGTACTCGGCCACCAGGGCTTCCGGGGATCGCACCCCATCGGAAAACGTCGTGTGGGCGTGGAGATTGCCGCGGAGCAGCACCGCCTCAGCGAGGCCGCTGGGCGGGCGCGACGCGGGCGGGCGGCCCGTCCCACGTCACCGAGAAGCCGAGGGCGAACCAGCCGTTGACCTCTTTCCAGTTCGTCGCCTCGGCGCCGATCGGCGGGTTCGGCGCGGTCCAGCCCGACAGGCCATAGCGCCCGCTGCCCGTCGAGGTCTGATAGGAGCCGGCGAAGGGCTCGATGAAGGCGGGGTCATGCTCGACCCGCGTGCCCCGCGGATAGAGATCGGCGTCGGGTGGCCGCGTGGTCTCGTAATGCAGCGGCGGCGGCACGATCCGCGCCTCCCGCTCGGACGGCTTACGGGTGGTCTCGATCTTCACCTGCTGAGCGTCGGCCGGGGCGGCCTGAACCACGACGAGCGCCACCAGGGACGCGGCGAGAACGATCAAGATCCGCATGCATCCATCTTATACCAGCCGTCGCGCCGCCGCCTCTCGCCGCGCTCAGGCCCGCGCGAGCCGCATGAGCTCGCGGACGGACTTCAGCCGGTCGAGCTCGAGCACCATCCGCTCCAGCGCGGCCACACGCGCGGGGGGCAGGGCCCGCCGGGCGTTGTCGCGGAACTTGTCGATCAGGGCCTCGGGCGGCAGCGGCCGGTCCGGCCCACCCCGGCCATGGGGAACGCGCGCTTCCAGCGCGCGGCCGTCACGCAGCCGCACGCGCACCCAGCCGGGGAAGCTGCGCGGGAACGGCGAATCGGGATCGACCACGTGTGTCACGCGGTCGGCAAGCGCGAGGACCCGGGCATTCGCCAGGCGGGACGGCGCGTAGGTGTCGAGCCCCACGGTGCCGTCGATGAACGCGGACGCCAGCGAGAACGGCAAGCTGAACTGCGCATCGTACGACGTACGCGGACGGCGCTTGACCTCGGCGGGCTCGCAGACGATCGGAACCTCGCCCGCCGGCACGCGGCATTCGATGTGCTCGATGTCGTCGGCGTTCACGCCGGCCTCCCGCCGCAGCTCGAGCGCGCAGTCGAGATACGCGTGATTGAGATGGCAGCACGGGTACGGTTTGTAGCCGACGTTCAGGATTTCCCACTCGCGTCCGAGCGTCTCGAACGGCCGCCGATCGGGCTCTGTGTTCACGAACGTGCGGTAGAGCCCGAAGCGGCCCTCGAGGATCGTGGCCGGGCCCGGCACGCCGCCGCGGGCGAGCGCGGCCGCGAGGGCGCCGGAGTGGCCGGCCCACCCGGGGTGCAGGCGCTTGACCCACGAGCCGTCCTCGAGATGCTCCATGACGCCCGAGGCAAAGCTTCCCGCCAAGCCGAGGGCCGCCGTCAGCTGCGTTTCGTTCAGACCCTCGCATACGCCGGCCGCCAGCGCCGCCGCAAACGCCCCGCAGACCGACGTCGCATGCCAGCCGCGCGCGTGGAACACGCCGGACGCCGCCATGCCCAGCCGCGTGATCGCCTCGTAGCCCGCCACCGCGGCCGTGATCGCCGTCCGACCGTCGAGGTCGCGCGCCTCGGCGACGGCGAAGACGGTCGGCACGATCACCGCCGAAGCGTGCGTGATCGACGCGGCATGCGTGTCGTCGTAATCGAGGCCATGCGCGAGGGTGCCGTTGACGAGAATCGCCAGCGGCACCGGCGCCGTTCTCGCGTCCCCGAGCACCGTGCACTCGCCGCCGGCGTGGCCGACGAGATCGAGCACGGGCGGCGCCCAGTCGCCGCGCGAGGACGCCAGCGCAATGCCGAGCACGTCCAGCGCGCGCAACCGCACGCTGGCCACGACCTCATCGGTAAGCGCGTCGAATGACAGCGAGGCGGAAAACGCGGCGAGACGCTCGGCGAGTGTCATGGCGCCGATGGTACCCTGAGTCGTGCCCGCTGTCCCCGCCCGCGCGCCACTGCTCGCGCTCTTCGTGGCGGGGTGCGCGCTCGCCGGACGCGGCGACGCACCGATCTCCCCCGCGCGCGCCACCGACTTTCGACCGGCCGACGTGCGTCAAGCCGTCGTGCTCGTGCGCGTCGTGATCGGCTCCGCGGCCGCGCTGTCGGAGCGCGAGCGCAAGGAGGCGCCGGCCCTCTACGAGAGCGCGCTCCTCGAAGCGCTCGACGCGCGCGCGATCCTCGTGCGCGACGTGCGCTCGCTCGACGCCACGGCCAGTGTGCCGAACGCGGGCGCGGCCGCCGCGCGTGCCCGCGACGTCGGCGTCGATCACGCGCTCGTGGTCAGCGTGCAGGTGGAGCCGAGCGTCGTGCGCGCCTGTGAGGACACACGTCGCCCGCTGCGGGGCCGTGCGACGGTGTGGCGGCAGGAGGGACGCGTGGTGCGCGCCGCCGACGCCGGCGAGCGCCTGCGGGCGGAGGCCGCGGTGCCCGACGTCGACGCCGAATGCGACGGACAGCGGCCGAGCGTGCAGCGGCGCGGGCTGCAGGCGACGGCGACCGCGGCCGTCGAGCGGCTGCTCGCGAAGATGCTCGCGCGGTGAGCCGGCTCAGCGTGCGAGCCCGACGTTGGTGAGCCGGCTCAGCGTGCCAGCCGGACGTTGGTGAGCCGGCTCAGCGTGCCAGCCGGACGTTGGTGAGCCGGCTCAGCGTGCGAGCCCGACGTTGCCGTCGGGCTCGCGCACATTCCCGTCACGCACGCGGGTGCGGATGGCGACGACCTGCCGCCCCTCGCCGTCCGTGACGTCGAACTCCTCGATGAGCCCGGCCGCGAGCAGCTGCTGCACCAGCATCTCGCGCTCCTGTCCGACCGGGGGCAGCGCGTGCGACTTCCAGCGCATGACGAAGTAGCCACGGCTCACGTGCGGCAGCCGCGCCTCCGCGCGCTGCAGCTCCGACAGGGCGCGGTCGAGCGTGTCGTCGGCGACGGGCGGCGCCGAGCCGCGCAGCAGCGGCCGCGGACCGCGTGACAGCGCCCCGCGCTCGCGATCCGCCAGACGCGGACGCTCGACGCGGAAGGCCGGGATGCCATCGCTGAGCCGGATCTGGCCGAAGCAACGCACGCGCAGATCGCTCGACAGCTCCTCGGCCGACCACGTGGCGACCCACACTTGTTTGCCCAGCGCGTTCACCGCCTCGACGGCGGGCACGAAGTCGTCGTCGCCGGAGATCAGCACCGCGGCATCGTAGGCATTATTGGCGGCGTAATGAATGAGGTCCGCGACGAGGCGTGTGTCCACCCGCTTCTCGGTGGTGTACTCGTACTCCGTGCCGCAGTTCGGACAGCGGCCCGTACGCCGCACGCGTGGCTCGCGCTTGACGAAGTAGCCGGGGCGCAGCTCGAGTCCCTTGAGGAAGGCTTCGACCTGCTGCGGGGCGCCTGCGGAGAGACCGACGTAGTAGTACGCACCGCCGAACACCGCGGCCTCGCCACCGATCTTCTGGGTGATCCACACGGCGAGGCGGTCGTAGTCGACACGGAGCGTCTCGTCGTATCGCAGGAGCGATCGGTAGAAGTTTTGCCCGTCAAAGAAAATGCAGACCTTCATAATGCGGGGATCGTACCACGGGGTGCGAGCCTCTGCTGGCTTTCGGAGCCCCGCTCGGCGGGCGGCGCTCCCGGCACGGAAGATGTACCGTTGAGGCATGGAAGGGACGAGATGACGAAAACTCGACGCCCGATTCCGGCGCGCCGGCTCGCCATCGACGATCCGACCGCGTGGAAGACGCGTCGGTACGAGCGAACGCGGCGCCGAGTCGTCGCCGGCACGCTGGTGCCGCCAGCCGTCTATCGGACGTGGTCGTGGGTGAGCACGGGCCGCGCGTGTGACGGCTGCGGCGAGATCGTGGGCGCCGCGGAGGTCGAGCACGACGTCGACGTGGACGGCGCGATCGTCCTGCGGCTCCATGCCGAGTGCTTCAGCGCTTGCTTCGCGCGCGCGTCGAGCGGCGCTTCGCGCTAATCGAGCGGAGGGGCGTCGGGATCCGTGCGCAACGCCAGCGCGGCGAGCACGGCGTCGGCAACGCTCTCAGGACGCACCGGCTTGGCGACGAACGCGTCGAACCCGGCGCCGAGGATCTCGTCGCGCCGCGCCACCGCGGTCAACGCGACGACGGGAATGTTGTCCAGGCGGCTCGAAGCCCGCAGCTGTTCGAGCAGCCAGAAGCCATCACGGCCGGGCAGCGCGATGTCCGTGATGATCGCGTGCGGGCGCACCGTGCGTAGGATGCCCAGCGCCTCTTCGGCGCTCGCCGCACCGAGCACCATCGCGCCCTCGTAGTCGAGCATCGCGCAGAAGACGTCGCGCGCGTCTTTGTCGTCCTCGACGAGCAGCAGGTGCCGACCGACGAGGCTGCCGACGGGGTTGAGCGCGTAGCGGACGTCCATGCGACGAGCCTTCAAGCAAACCGATCGCCAGCATCGGTGGGACGCATCGCGAAGGTTTTACAAGCGACTGTGAAAATGGTTCCCCGCGACAGAGGATGGTGGCCGATGCTGGACTCGAACCAGCGACCTCGTGCATGTGAGGCACGCGCTCTAACCAACTGAGCTAATCGGCCGTGCCCGAGAATCTACCGACTTGGCGATGCCTCGTCAACCGCAGCGCTCCCTCGTCAGCGGGCCTCCGTCGACTGGCGATCCGGCGTATCGCGAACAGGCCGGGACCGTGACGCCGGCTCCTCGATCTCGATCATTTGACTTCTCACGATCACGCGGCGCTCCCCGGCGAGCCTGAGACATGCGAGAAGGGCCAGCTCCTGCAGCGCCGGGACGATCTCGGATTCGGCGTGATCCATCAGGAACGCGCGCGAGACGGTCACCCGATGCAGCAGCTTGCCCACGGTCTCGTCGAAGATCTGGTAGAGCTGCGCGACGCCGTCCGCGTCTTCCTGATCGTGGACGGAGCAGCCCACGAACGACTCTTCGAGGAATCGCGACAGGAGCGAGACTTTCCGTGGGTTCAATGCCGTCACACCACTTCCATCCTAGTCCTAACCGTTTGCCATGGCCGCCTCAATCGCGCCGGGAGAAGGGTGCTCGAAGTCCGAGGATCGCGATCCAGTCGGGCCTGACGGCAATCCGAGCCATCGCGCGATGCTACGACAGACCCCGCGTGAAACACACCTCCCCGCGGATCGGCGGCGACCGTGGCAGGATAGGACGGTGCGCCGCGTCCTGATCCTCACCGCCTCCTACGGCTCGGGCCACAACGAGGCCGCACGCTGCGTGGCCTCCGAGCTCGCCCGCCGCGGCGTCGAGCCGGTCATCCTCGACCACTTCCGCGATCTCGTGCACCCGGTCTTCGACCGGGCGACCCGCGTCGCCTACCTCGCGTTGTTGCGCGGCGCGCCGGCCATCTGGGGACTCGCATATGCGATGGGCGATCGGCTGGCGAGCGACTCGGCGTTGACCTTCGGCGCCTCGCGACTCGGCGCGCGCGCGCTCGACGGCGTCCTGGAGCGCCTCGCCCCCGATGCGGTCGTCACGGTGCACGCCACGCCTGCGGTCGCCATGGCGGCGCTGTCACGCGGGGGGCGACGCCTGCCTCCTCACACGACGGTCATCACCGACTTCGTCGCCCACAGTCAGTGGATCGCGCCGGGAATCGAACGGTATTGCGTGGCGGCCGACGAGGTGAGCCACGACCTCGTGGCGCGAGGCATTCCGCGCTCGCGCGTGGTGGTGACCGGCGTGCCGGTGCGCGCAGAGTTCGCGGGAGCCTCCGATCCGAGCGAGGCGCGCCGCGCGCTGGGTCTGCCGACGGACGTGCCCGTGGTGCTCGCGATGGCGGGCTCGCATGGCGGGGTGGGCCGCTTGCCGGACGTCGCGCGCGCGCTCGCACGTACGTCGCAGCGACTCGTCGGTATCCTCGTCGCCGGCCACGACCGGATGCTGCGCGCGTCGCTGGAGCGGCTGACGGCCGGCACCGCCCTGCGGGTCTTTGGCTATGTGCCCGACGTGCATCGCTTCATGGCCGCCGCCGATCTCGTGGTCACGAAGGCGGGAGGCATGACGCTGGCCGAAGCGATGGCCGTAGAGGTCCCGTTGCTGCTCTACGGTTCCCTGCCCGGACAGGAGCGTCGCAACGAGCGGTTCGCCGCGGCGGCGGGCGTGGCGCTCGTCGCGCGGCGCTCGACCGATCTCGACGAGCTCCTGGACCGCGCACTGCGCGATCCCGGGCTGCTGGAACATCTGCGCGTCGCGATGCGCGCGCGGCGGCGTCCCGATGCGGCCCGGGCCATCGTCGATCTCGTGTTCGCCGACGGCGCGCGCGCGGGAACGACGCGGTGATCGCGCGCGCGCTCGGCTGGGGCACCGCCGCCGGCGTCGCCGCGTGGGTCGGCTATGCGTGGCTGCCCCACCTGGCAACGCCGCTCTGCGCCTGGCGCGGGGCACGCGCCGGCCGGCGCGTGGCGCTGACCTTCGATGACGGGCCCGACCGCACGTGGACGGCGCGCGTGCTCGACATCCTCGCCGCGCGCGGCGTGCGTGCCACGTTCTTCGTCGTCGGCGAGCGGGCCGCGCGTGAGCCGGAAACCGTACGCGCCATCGCGGCCGGCGGCCACGAGCTCGGCTCGCACGGCTGGTCGCACACGAGCCTCTGGCTCTGCGGCCCGCGGCGCACGGAGACGGAGATCGCGCGGACGAAGGATCTCGTCGACTCGCTGATCGGCACGCCACCCGTCTTGTTCCGCCCGCCCTGGGGCATGGTGAACGCGGCGATGTTCGCGGCCCTGCGCCGTCACGGCCAGCGCTGCGTGTTCTGGTCGATTCAGCCCGAGGGCCTGCGCCCCGCGGCCGCGGCGACGCAGGTCGCGCACGTGGTGCGGCGCGCGCATCCGGGTGCGATCGTCGACCTGCACGATGCGGAAGGCACACCCGGGGCGCCGGCGCGCCTGTGCGCGGCGCTGCCGGCGATGATCGACGGGCTCGCGGCGGCGGGTTACGGCTTCGCGACCGTCGGCGAGCTGCTCGCGCCGTCCTGACGCCGCCGCGCCAGGAAGCGCACGAAGTCGAGCCCCTCACCCAGCCGGCGCTTCATCACGGCACGGTCGCGAACCATCTCGGCGCCGATGGCCACGAGCTTGCGCGGCCGGAAGTAAAAACGCCGGTAGAAGGTCTCGAGCGCGCGGAAGATCTCGGCGCGCGGCAGATGCGGATAGCCGATCACGCTCGCCTGCGTGCCCCGCCCATCCACCAGCCCCTCGGTCTCGAGCCACCCCTGCTCGAGCGCCTGCCGGTGGAGCGCCGTGCCCGGATACGGCGCGGCCAGCGAGACCTGCAGCGTGTCCGGCTCGATGTCCTGCGCGAAGCGGATCGTGGCCTCGATCGTCTCGCGTGTCTCGCCCGGCAGCCCGAGGATGAACGTGCCGTGGATCTTGATGCCGAGCGCGCGCGCCGCCTTCGTGAACGCGCGCGCGCGATCGATCCGCGTGCCCTTGCGCACGTTGTTGAGGATGGTCTGGCTGCCGGACTCGTAGCCGACGAGGAGGAGCCGCAGGCCGTTGTCGCGAAAGACCTCGAGGCTGGCCGCGGGCACGTCGGGCTTGGCGTTACACGACCACGTCACGCCCAGGCGCCCGAGGCCGCGGGCGATGGCCTCGGCGCGCGGCAGGTCGTCGGTGAACGTGTCGTCGTCGAAGAAGTACTCCTTCACCGTCGGAAACAGGCGCGTGGCGTGCGCGATCTCGGCGACGACGTTGTCCACCGAGCGCGTGCGATAGCGATGGCCGCCCACGGTCTGCGGCCAGAGGCAGAACGTGCACTTCGAGCGGCAGCCGCGGCCCGTGTAGAGCGAGACGTAGGGATGCAGCAGGTAGCCGATGGTGTACCGGTCGATGTCGAGATCACGCGCGTAGACATCGACCACCCACGGCAGCGCATCCATGTCCTCGAGGATCGCGCGCGGCGGCGTGCGCCGCAGCTCGCCGCCGGCGTCACGATAGGACACGCCGGCGATCGACGCGAGCGGCCGACCCTCGGCGATCTCGCGAATCGTGAAATCGAACTCGCTGCCGCACACGAAGTCGAGCGCGGGCGACGCGCCCAGCGCGGCCTCGCGCTGCACGGCGACGTGGGCGCCGACGAGGCCGATCCGAAGCGCGGGATTCTCTCCCTTCAGCGCCTCGGCGACCTTCACGTCGTGCGCGAACGACGGCGCGCTCGTGTGCAGCACCGCGAGCTCGTAGTCGCGTGCGAGCGGCAGCACGTCGGCCAGCGTCAGGTCGGCGGGCGGCGCGTCCACGAGCCGCGACCCGGGCACGAGCGCGGCGGGCTGCGCGAGCCACGTCGGATACCAGAACGAGCGGATCTCGCGACGCGCCTGATAGCGCGAGCCCGCGCCGCCGTCGAAGCCCTGAAACGATGGAGGGTGCAGGAACAGCGTCCGGAGGGAGCTCACGCGACCCATCTTAGCCGATCATCGATTGACGTACAGGCGCCGACCGCCGGCGCTGGCGATCAACCGCCGGCCGGGCAGCGCGGTCACGACGCTGTGGTCCTCGGCGCGCCCGGTCACGAGCCACACGCGGCGGCCGTCCGACCACGCCGTGGCGAGCCGCTCACGATCCCAGAACGCATCGCTTCCCTCGGGCCGCGACGCACCGAAGCCGAGCACGCTGCGGCGACCGTCGAGGATGATGGGCCGCCGGCCGGAGTACCACTCGAGCGCGCCCGAGTTCTCGATGGGGCCCTCGTGCACGATCACGTCGGCGGCGCTCGCCTGCCGGGCCAGCTCGAGCGCGATCGGCTTCACCGTCCGGGCCCCGGCCACCACCTGCAGCCCGAGCGCGACGCACGGCAGCACCGCGAGCAGCGTTGCCGCCGTCGCCGCGGCGGCGCTGAAGCGCGCGCGAGGGCGCACGGCGAGTGCGGCCAGAACGAGCGCGCCCACGCCGAACGCCACCGTGCCGATGCCGAGTACCGGCACGAACAACGCGGGATCGAGCCCGGCCGCGGCGCCGGCGACCACGCCCTTGCGCGTGGCGACGTCGGTGGCGTCGAGCACGCGGGCGAGCGGCGCGCCGTCCGACGCCCACGCCGCCGCACATGCGGTGGCGAGCGCCGCGAAGACGCCGGCGTGGACCAGCGCGAGCCGCGGCCCGCTCTCCGACCAGCCCCGCGCGGCGAGCAGCGCGATGGCCGGGTACGCCGGCAGCCCGTAATGCGGCAGGCGGAACGGTGACAGCGCGGTCAACGCGAGCACGCCGAGCGCCCAGAGTGCCAGCGCCACGAACGGCGTCTCGGCGGGATCGCGCCAGCCGCGCCGGCGCACGAGCCGTGTGACGGCGGCCGCCGCCGCCAGCAGCCAGGGAAAGGCTCCGAGCGCCGCCACGACCAGGAACTCGAGCGCGGTGAGCGGCACGTCCTCGTCGGGAAAGCGTCGCGCGCGCATCACGTTGAGGACGTGGTTGTCGACGACCGTGTACCAGGCGAAGCCCGGCGTGACGACGGCGACCGCAGCGTACCACGCAAAGCCCACGACGAGCAGCGCGAGCACGCCCGGCCACGGCAGCCACGCGCCGATAGGCCGCGCGCGGCCCGCGGCCGCGAGCGCCAGGCCCACGGCGAGCGGCGGCAGGAGCGCGCCGAGCGGATCCTTCGCGAGCGCCGCCACGCCGAACACCGCGAGGCCGCCGATCGCGAGTCCGCGGCGCCCGGTGTCCACCGCCCAGAGCAGCAGCGCAAAGCCGCCGCTGATCGCGGCCAGAAATATCGTCTCCGGGCGTACATAGCGACCATAGGCGAAGAAGCCACACGAGGTCAGCAACGCGACGCCGGCCAGGATCCCCCACGTCGAGCCGATGAGTCGGGCGCCGAGCCACGCGGTTGCCGCGACGGCCACGACGGCGCCCATCGCCGCGACCGCGCGCGCGCTCGCCTCGGCCAGCCCTCCCACGGCGAACGAGCCGGCGATCAGCACATACAGAAGCGGCGGCTTGTCCACGTAGCGCACGCCGTCGAGCGTCAGCCGCAGCGGATCGCGGCTGGCGCGAAGCTCGCGCGCGATCTCGGCGTGCATGCCCTCGCCGGGATCGTCGAACGGCGCCGCGCCGAGACCGGTGAAGAGAAACGGCGCGGCGAGCGCCGCGGCCAGCGCGGCCGTTGCCAGCGCGCGGTGCGGGGTCAGGTTCGCCCTACGAGCAACACGCCGAGCACGATGAACCCGATGCCCGTCCAGCGCAGCGGCGTCACGGGCTCGGCGAGCAACAGCTGCGCGAGGACGGCGACGATGATGTAGTTCAGCGTCGTCAGCGGCAAGACCTTGCTGACGTCCTCGCGCGAGAGCAGCGCCATGTAGATGAAGAAGAACGCGGCCTGCAGCGCCACGCCGAGCAGGACCCAGGGATTGGACAGCGTGCGGAACAGCGGCGAGCCCACGTCCGACACGCCGACCACCTTCATGCCCTTGGCGAGGATGACGTGCCCCAGGCCGCCGAGCACACTGGCGACGCCCACCCACAAGAGGGTGGTTGCCATCAGAGGGCGCGGCCGATCGCCGCCAGGATCGAGCGCTCCACCTCGCGCTTGGTGTCCGACGCCGTGCTGATGGGCTCGTCCTTGTCCATCCACAGAATCCGCTCGCGCCGGAACAGCTCGCGCTCGATCGTGACCGTCGTGCGATTGTCGCTCGCCGCCTTCAGCGAGAGCGTCAGCCGGTGGCGTATGCCCTTGGCGTACACGCCGTAGTCTTCGCCCTCCACGCGACGCGAATCGGTGCCGATCATGCCGATCGTGCGATCCTTCTTGTCGATCTCCCAGCCGAGCTGCTTGAGCACCGCCTCCGTGACGGACCAGACGCGATCGACCGGAGCATTGAACGTCTGGGCCACGGGCTCCGCCGCCGCCGGCATCGCGGCGGCGAGGATCAGCACGAGCAGCAGCGCGACCGACGCACGCTTCATCGCAACCTCCTTGTCCTCGATCATTTCACCCCTCCCGCCCGCTGCAGCCGGCCCCCGCGAAGCGTGAAGACCGCATCCGCGCCCTCGGCGGCATCCGGACGATGACTGACGACGATGACGGCGCCGCCGGCGCGCGCTCGATCGCGCAGCGCCGTCAAGATCGCGCCTCCGTTGACGTCATCGAGATTGCCGGTTGGCTCGTCGGCGAGCAAGAGGGGCGGATCATTCAGCACAGCTCGGCAGAATGCCACGCGCTGCTGCTCGCCGCCGGACAGCTGCGCCGGATGATGGTCGCGGCGCTCGGCTACGCCGAACCGCTCGAGCAGCTCCATGGCGCGGCGGCGGCGCTCGGCGTCCACCCCGGTGGTATAGCGCGCGGCGAGCAGCACGTTCTCGAGCGCGGTGAGCGCGGGAAGGAGCAGGAACGACTGGAACACGAATCCCAGCCAGCGCCCCCGCTCGCGTCCCCTCGCCGCGCGGCCGAGATCACTGACGCGACGCTCGCCGAAGTAGATCTCGCCGGCGTCGGCGTCTTCGAGAAGGCCGAGCACGTTCAGCAGCGTGCTCTTGCCCGACCCGGATGGGCCTTCGACGACCACCAGCTCGCCGTGCCGCACCTCGAGCTCGGCGCCGGCCAGGACATCGATCGGCGGACCGCTCGGCGCCGGGAAGCGCTTGACGAGCCCGTGCGCGACGACGACGGCGTCAGGCGGCACTGCCCCTCCGAATCGCTTCCGCGGGCGACAGCCGCACGATCCGCAACGCCGCGTACGCCGCCGCGGCGGCGCCGAGCAGCACCGAGAAGACGAGGGCCCCACCGAGCAGCCGCGGCGAGAACAGGAACAGCTGCTGGCCGGTGCGTCGTGCCCAGCCGTCGATGCCGAGGCCGAGCGCGAGCGCGATGATCACGCCGAGCGCGCCGCCCGAGAGCGTCACCGCGAGCGCCTCGGCCAGGATCTCGCGACCGAGCTGCCAGTCGGTAGCGCCGAGCGCGCGCTTGACGCCGAAGTCGCGAATCCGCTCGAACACGGCGGCGGCCACGGTGTTGGCCAGCGACAGCCCCCCGATGACGAATGCCAGCAAGCCAAGCCCGACGAGCAGTGCGGAGAAGAACGCCGTGGACTGGCGGAGCAGCATGGAGAGCTCGCTCGGGATCTGCACGTTGATGCCGGCGACCTGATCGCGGATGCGGCGCGCGACGACGTCGGGATCCTCGCCGTCGCGCCAGCCGACGGCCGCCCCCGTGTTGAGATCTTGCGCGCGCATCGCCACGCCGCCGGAGGCGAGCACGGTGCGCAGCAGCTTGTCCTTCGTCACCCACTGCTCTCGCGCGTCCTCGATCGAGACCACGACGAATCGGTCCGGCGCCGTCAGCATCCGCTCCAGCACGCCGACGACTTCGTACGGCTGCCCCTCGAGCTCGAGGCGCCCGCCAAGCGTCAGACCGCGCGAGGTGGCAAACGACGCGCCGATGACGGCCTTGTGCCGATCGCCCGGCTGCAGGAACCGGCCGCGCTCGACGGGCAGCGTGCGGTAGTGGCGATTCGGCGACGGCACCGACAGGTCCATGCCGAGCACGAGCTCCTGCGTGAGCGTCATGAACTGCGACGTGCTCGGATTGAGCGGCAGCATCACCTGCGGCTGCACACCGGCGACGCCGTCGACCTTGCGGATCGCCTCGATGGCGGTGGCGGGCAGGAGGCCGCCGGCGGTGAAGCCGGCGCCCATGCCCATGCCGCGCCCGGCGACCGAGATCTGGCCGAGCACGAAGCGGTCGCCGCCTTCGATGAAGCGCACGATGCGCTCGGCCATGGCGCCGAGCGCGACGATGCCGGCGACTCCGATCGCGATGCCGGCAATGGTGAACACATACCCGCGCAGAACGCCGCGCAGCGCCTTGATCACGCGTCCGAACGAACAGCCGCGCGCTGTACCGCTCGCACCACCGTCAGAGACTCGCCTCGCCCGTCGAACGGGCTCTGGCTCGCACCGTGCGCTCCATTACAGGCTCGCCTCGCCCGTCGAACGGGCTACGGCTCGCACCGTGCGCTCCATTACAGGCTCGCCTCGCCCGTCGAACGGGCTA
>Ga0081539_10000051_pt1 | contig 268337 bp, 252 predicted proteins | sample TabmetS4T2R2_FD_71023 | JGI IMG/M metagenome (GOLD analysis project Ga0081539, IMG submission 71023) | Tabebuia heterophylla rhizosphere microbial communities from the University of Puerto Rico - S4T2R2 | ecosystem: Host-associated > Plants > Roots > Rhizosphere ...
CCCCCCGACAAGCCCCCCCAACATTTGTGTTCTCCAACCGGCCCCCCCCCCCCCCCCCCCCCCCCCCCCCCGGGGGGGGAGGGGGTGTGGCCCTTGGGAGGGGGGGGGGGGGGGGGGGGCCCTATCCGCGAGTCCGAGTGCGTGGAAAGACCCCTCACCCGAAGCCTTCGTTGCGCTCCGGCTTCGACCTCTCCCCTGCGGGGAGAGGTAAAGGAGCCGCTTCAGCCATGAGCGAACAACCTCGCGAGAGCATCTCGTCGCCCTTCATCCGTTACCCGATCGCAACCTCGTTGCTGATGGCCGGCATCCTGTTCGTGGGCCTGGTCGCCTATCCGCTGCTCCCCGTCGCCCCGCTGCCGCAGGTCGATTTCCCGACCATCCAGGTCACCACAAGCCTGCCCGGCGCAAGTCCGGAGACCATGGCCTCCTCGGTCGCGCAGCCGCTGGAACGGCAATTCGCGCAGATTCCCGGCATCGCGCAGATGACCTCGACGAGCTATCTCGGCACCGCTTCCGTCACCATCCAGTTCGATCTCAACCGCTCGATCGACGGCGCCGCCAATGACGTGCAGGCGGCGATCAACGCCGCCGGCGGGCAATTGCCGAAGAATCTTCCCTCGCCGCCGACCTACCGCAAGGTCAATCCGGCGGACTCGCCGATCCTGCTGTTGTCCGCGACCTCCGACACGCTGCCGCTCACCACCGTCAGCGACAGCGTCGATGCCCAGCTTGCGCAGCAGATCAGCCAGATATCCGGCGTCGCCCAGGTCGTCATCGGCGGGCAGCAGAAACCGGCGGTCCGCATCCAGGTCGATCCGGCAAAGCTCGTCGCCAAGGGCCTGTCGATGGAGGACATCCGCGCCCAGATCACCATCACCACGGTCGATGCGCCGAAGGGCAGCATCGACGGCGCCACGCGCGCCTACACGATCTACGCCAACGACCAGCTGACCGCCGCGAAAGACTGGAACGACGTCATCCTCGCCTATCGTAACGGCGGGCCGTTGCGAATACGCGACATCGGCCAGGCCGTCTCGGGACCGGAGGACGCCAAGCAGGCCGCCTGGGCCAACGGCAAGCGTGGCGTCTTCCTCGTGGTCTACAAGCAGCCCGGCGCCAACGTCATCGAAACCGTCGACAAGATCAAGGCGACGCTGCCGCGGCTGGTTGCGGCAATCCCGCCGGCGATCAAGATCGAACTTATCAGTGACCGCACCCAGACCATCCGCGCCGCGGTCGAGGATGTCCAGTTCACTTTGCTGCTTACCATCTTCCTGGTGGTGATGGTGATCTTCATCTTCCTGCGCAGTTTTTGGGCGACCATCATCCCGACCGTCACGGTGCCGCTGGCGCTGTTAGGGGCCTGCGCGCTGATGTGGGCGTTCGGCTATACGCTGGACAATTTGTCATTGATGGCGCTGACGATTGCGGTCGGCTTCGTGGTCGACGACGCTATCGTCATGCTGGAGAACATCACGCGCTATATCGAGGAGGGCGAGAAGCCGCTGTCAGCCGCTTTCAAGGGCGCCGGCGAGATCGGCTTTACCATCGTCTCGATCTCGGTGTCGCTGGTGACCGTGCTGATCCCGCTGTTGCTGATGGGCGGCATCATCGGCCGGCTGTTTCGCGAATTTGCGGTGGTGCTGACGATGACGATCGTGGTGTCGATGATCGTGTCGCTGACGCTGACGCCGATGATGGCCTCGCGCTTCCTGCGCGCGCACAAGGACGTCCGGCACGGCAAGCTCTATAATTTGAGCGAACGCGGCTTCGAGGCGATGCTGCACGCCTATCAGCGCGGACTCGATCTCGTGCTGCGCTGGCGGCTGACCACGCTGGTGGTGTTCTTCATCACGCTCGGGCTGTCGGTCTATTTGTTCGTCCTGATCCCGAAGGGTTTCTTCCCGCAACAGGATAACGGGTTGATCACCGCGACCTCGGAAGCAGCCCAGGACATTTCCTTTGCCGACATGAAGCGGCACCAGGAAGAGCTCGGCAAGATCGTGATGGCCGATCCGGACGTGGCGACGGTGGCGATGGCGATCGGCGGCAGCGGCAGGGCCGGCAACAACGGCAACCTGTTCATCACGCTGAAGCCGCGCAGCGAGCGTGGCGCCAGCGCCCAGCAGATCATCGCGCGCCTGCGGCCGCAGCTGGAAAAGGTCGAGGGCGCGCGGCTGTTCATGCAGGCGGCGCAGGACGTGCGCCTTGGCGGGCGGCCGACGCGAACCCAATTCGAGTTCACGCTGCAGGACGCCAATCTTGACGAGTTGAACGAGTGGGCGCCGAAAATCCTCGCCAAGATGCAGACGCTGAACGAATTGCGCGACGTCGCGACCGACCAGCAGAGCAAGGGCACCACGCTGGAGCTGAAGATCAACCGCGACACGGCGGCGCGTTACGGCATCCAGCCGCAACTGATCGACGATATCCTGTACGATGCCTTCGGCCAGCGTCAGGCGACGCAGTATTTCACCCAGCTCAACACTTATAAAGTGATCCTGGAGATCCTGCCCGAACTGCAGGGCAACCTCGACACGCTGAACAAACTCTACATCAAGTCGCCGACCACCGGCGAACAGGTGCCGCTGGCGACGCTTGCGACCTGGACGACCGTTCCGGTGCGTCCGCTGTCGATCAGCCATCAGGGCCAGTTTCCGGCGATCACCATCAGCTTCAACCTCGCGCAAGGCACAGCGCTTGGCCAGGCCACCGACGCGGTGCAACGTGCGATGGCCGAGCTCGGCACGCCGGCGACGCTGAGCTCGAGCTTCCAGGGCACCGCCCAGGCGTTCCAGCAATCGCTCGGCACCATCCCGCTGCTGATCATGGCGGCGCTGGTGGTGGTCTATCTGATCCTCGGCATTCTCTACGAGAGCTACATCCACCCGATCACCATCCTGTCGACGCTGCCATCGGCCGGCGTCGGCGCCATCGCCACCCTGATGCTGTTCGGCTTCGACTTCAGCCTGATCGCGCTGATCGGCATCATTCTCCTGATCGGCATCGTCAAGAAGAACGGCATCATGATGGTCGATTTTGCGATCTCGGCGGAACGCGACGAGCATCTGTCGCCCGAAGAGTCGATCCGCAAGGCGGCGCTGCTGCGCTTCCGCCCGATCATGATGACGACGATGGCGGCGATGCTCGGCGGCGTGCCCTTGATGCTGGGCACGGGCACCGGCTCGGAAATCCGCCAGCCGCTCGGCTATGCCATGGTCGGAGGCCTCTTGGTCAGCCAGGCGCTGACGCTGTTCACAACCCCGGTGATCTATCTCTACCTCGACAAGCTCTCCAACGCGCTGTCCGCCTTAAGTCGCGGCACCGCCGAAGATGAAGCGCCGCCGAGCCAACGCGGCTCGGTCAAGCAAGCCGCCGAGTGACTTGACTTTCATCCCGTCACGGCACATCCGGAAGGCTGGGCTCCCGGGAGACGTGACCGTGAAAAATTCCGCAAGGCGTGCGATTATTCTGGCGACCGCCGTCGCTTTCGGGTGGGTCGGATTTGCTCACGCGCAACAGCCCGCCAAATCCAAAGCCCCGGCCAAGTCCACGCAAACCCCGGCACCATCTCCGGCAGTTCCTGCCGAAAACAATGGCGCGTCGCCCGCCACCCCACCCCCGCCCGGCTGGGCCGCGCGCTGCGGCAGCGCCAGCCGCGACGCGCCGCTCGAATGTGCCATCGAGCAAAGCGCCGTGATGCCGCGCACCGGACAATTGGTCATCCTTGTCAACATCCGCGTACCCGGCGATAGCCACACGCCCTCCGCGCTGATCCAGCTGCCGCTCGGACTGAACCTGCCGGGCGGCGCGAAACTGCAGGTCGACGACGGCGCGGTGACCGACATGCAGATCCAGACCTGCGAAGCCCGTGGCTGCTATGCCGGAACCACGATCGCACCCGACCTGCTGGCGGCGATGAAATCCGGCAAGCAGTTGAAGATCTCGTTCCAGAACTTGAACAAGGAAACGCTGACGGTGCCGCTGCCGCTCGCCGATTTCGCCGCGGCCTATGACAAGATAAAATAATTCTCGGCCGAGACCTCGTGTTGCGGATTAGGCCACCTGCTCCCTCTTATCACCAGCCCGGCTGCAGCGGCTGCCAGCCGGGCTGCACCTGCCGATAGTAGCCTGGTTGCACCTGATAGTACGGGCCGCCGCGCCGGCGCGGATCGCCGAGACGGTTGCCTTGGGCGTCCCAACCGCCCCGAAAAAAAGAGCCGAAGCCGAAGCCGTCGTCACTCGCAACCTCGACATTGACCGTCGGCTTGCGCGTGATGAATCCGCCCTGCGGCTGATTGCTCAGCACCGCGACGAACTCGGTGCGATAGTTGGTCTCGGCACTCAGCGGCTCGTCCGAGACGACGATCGAGGAGCGCGCTACTGCGGTCGGCGCGATACGATCGAGTACATCCTGCGGGATGGTGATGCGGTCGAGCGCGCCCTTGGCGTCGTCCGCGTTGTCGATCGTGACCGCGGTCCAGCGCAGGCCCGCTTCGTTCCGCGCCACCGCGGTGAACACATGGGTGCCGATCGGCTGGCCGGGATTGCGGATCGTGACCGGAACCTCGATCGAGTGATCGAACACCTCACCGCCGCCATCCGGCGCCGGCTTATGCGTGTTGCGCCGCACGTAAAGTTTCTGCGTCGCGCGGCTGATGTAAATCGAGACCGGCTCGAGCGCGAGGCTCGCTTCGCGCGCGGCATTCGCAGTGTCGGCCTTCCTTGTCTGGGCCACCTTGACAGCTTCCTTGGCGGCGGCCGCGGCATCGAGCTTCGGTTTTGCGTCCGCCTTGGCGGAATCGAGCTGCGTCCCCAGCTCCGCGGCCCTGGCAGCCGCCTTCTGCTTCTTCTCCTCGGCCCGCGCCTTGGCCTCCTCCGTCTTGGCGGCAGCAAGCACCTTCTCGGCGGCGGCGAGCTCGGCGTCGGCGCGGGTCTTGAACCCCTGCAGCTTGCGCACCGACGATGTCAGCGCCGCCGTTTCGCGGGGCGCTTTCGCGGCGGCTTTCTTCGCCTCGTCAGCCACTTTGGCAGCCTCGGCGGCCTCGCGGGCGAGCGCCTCGGCCTTGGACGGCGCGGCCGCGATGGCCTCCCTGTTCGGGACGAGCAGCGCGGGATGGCTGAATTCCACCGGTTCGGCATCATCAGGTGAGATGACCACGCGCATCCCAATCCAGGTCTTGTCGAACAGCTTTTCGGCAAAACCGTAGGGCATGCGCACGCAGCCGTGCGAGGCCGCATAGCCGGGCAGCGGCCCGCCATGCAGCGCGATGCCGTTCCAGGTGATGCGCTGCATGTTCGGCATCCAGGCATCGTCATACATGGTCGAGCGGTGGTCCTTCTCCTTCTCGACGATGGCGAAGATGCCGGCCGGCGTCTCGCGCTCCTTGACGCCGGTCGACACCGGCGCGCGCAGGATCCAGCCGTCGGCGTCGTAGAAGGTGACCTGCTGCGACTTGATCGACACGATCGCCATGATCGGCTCGCCCGCATCGCGCGGCGCCGTCGCCTCGGCGGTCGCCGCGGGCCGTCCCGATCTCGCAGCGGCGTCGGCAGTAAGCGCCGTCAGCGCCGCCATCGCCGCGAGCATCACCATGGCGGGGCGACGCCCGCGCCGCATCGCCACGGTGGGTTGCGCGGTCGTAGATCGATTTATCATGTCCTGTTCCGTTGAGATGCTGGTCCACGCCTGCGTCGATCAGACGCTGCGGACAGTAGATGTGATGATGCCGAATTCAAACGTCTTTATTCCTGACCTTGTTCCGCTTTGTGAGGCATCTGTCGATAGCCCTCACCAGACGTTCGCTTAAGCGCGCCGGCGCTTCGATTTTCCCTTATCGTCCTGCAATGACTTCCGTGCCGGTAAAATCGCAGCCCGAAGAATTCCATTCATTCGAGTTTGCCAGCCTTCGCCGGTAGATTTGAACGCATCCAAAACGTCCGCATCCACACGCAGACTGATGGCTTCCTTCCTGGTTTCGGACTTCGGGCGGCCTCTCGGTCGAATTCCCAACGAAACAGTTGCGCCTGCCACCTGGGCATCAGTCAATTCCGGCGCTTCATCGTAGTCGTCCGGCCGGATGACATGGGCATCAACCTTCTTCAAATCGCTTCGAATAGCGCGCCTGCTCCTTGTCATTGCACTTCCTCATCGACATCACATGCACGGCTTCGCCGCGCGGAGTCCAGACCACCATCACCATGCGGCCGGCGAGAAATCCAATAGTCTGAAAGCGTTGCTCGCCGTAATCGATCCGGCTGCTCTCGACCGTGAACACGGGGCCGGACAACACGATTTCCGCGTCAAGAAAATCGAGTTGCCTGTCATTCAGGTTCTTCGCGCGCTTGACGGGGTCGAACGTGATCACCATCAGCGAATAATTGCATATACGATAATTACTTGAAAGTCAATGTTGTATATACAAAAAATTGAATAAATCCTCAATTTCGCGTCGGCTGTGGTTCTTAAGGCCGGTGCCAATCGGCGGAACGGCATGAAGAATGCCGCACCGCGTCGGGCCACGCCTCACCCTGTCCCTAGATAAACCTTCTGCACCTGCGGATCGTTGGCAAGCGCGGCCGCCGTCCCGGACAAAACGCTCTTACCGACCTGCAGCACGGTCGCAAAATCCGAGACCTCCAGCGCGAGTTCGATCGACTGCTCGGCGAGCAGAACGGTGAGGCCCTGCTTGTGCAGCCGTCCAAACGTCTCATACATCGACTCGACCACCGTCGGCGCCAACCCAAGCGATGGTTCGTCCAGCATCAGGAGTTTCGGATCGCTCATCAGCGCGCGGCCGACCGCGAGCATCTGACGCTCGCCGCCGGACATGGTGCCGGCGCGCTGGCCGCGCCGCTCCGCAAGTTTTGGGAACAGTTCGTAAACGCGATCGAGCAGCATCGTGATGCGCGTCTTGTCGTGCAGCGGCGTTGCGCCCAGGCGCAGATTGTTCTCCACGCTCTGCTGCACGAACAGCCGCCAGCCTTCTGGCGACAGCGCGAGACCTTTGCGGACGATGGCGAACGCGCTCTCCCCGGCGATTGCCTCGCCACGAAAAATGATCGATCCGGAATGCACCGGTATCAAGCCGGCGATGGCATTGAGCGTCGTGGTCTTGCCGCCGCCATTGGAGCCGAGCAGCGCGACCACGCTTCCCTCCGGCACCTCCAGCGACACGTCGGAGACCCCGATCAGGTCGCCGTAGCGGACCTCCAGGTGCTCGATCTTGAGCAGCGGCGAGGTCATCTGGCGGGTCCGCCCATCAGCTCGATCGGGGTATGGCCCGCGGTGGCCTTGGCAGCGCGGGTGCCGAGATAGGCGGCGATCACCGCCGGATTGCCCGTGACCTCGCGCGGGCTGCCGCGCGCGATCTCGCGGCCCTGATGAAACACCACCACGCGGCTCGCCAGCGACATGATGACTTCCATGATGTGCTCGACGATCACCAGCGTGATGCCGGAGCGGTGGATGTCGCGGACCAGGTCGATCGCGAGCTGCACCTCGCGCTGCGTCAGCCCCGCCATGGCTTCATCGAGCAGCAGGATTTTCGGTTCGGTGGCGAGCGCGCGCGCGATTTCGAGCCGCTTGCGGCCGGGCGTACCGAGCGATTTTGCGGGCGCATTCGCCAGCGCGGTCAAGCCGACGCGCTCCAGCACGGCGCGCGCTTTCGCTTCAGCCTCGGAACGATGTGACGTGCGCAGGAACGCGCCGATCATCACGTTCTCGAGCACCGACATGCCCTCGAATGTCTGCGGCACCTGGAAGGTGCGTGCAAGACCGAGATGGGCGCGGGCTTCCGGACTGAGATTGGTGATGTCCTGACCTTCCAGCAAAACCTTGCCGGAGGTCGACAACAGATCCCCAGTCAGGCAATTGAACAAAGTCGATTTGCCGGCGCCGTTGGGCCCGATCAGGCCGAGGATATCGCCCTGCTGCAGCGTCACCGAGGCCCGATCGACGGCCTTGAAGCTGCCGAAGGCCTTTGTCACTTCGCGAGCTTCAAGGAGCATGGGCAGCTCCCTTGGCAACGACGGTTCCAGAGCTTTTGCCGCGCCTCGCCCACAGCCGATTCATCAAAGTGAGAATACCGCCGGGCTGGAAGCGTGCGATCAGCACGATGATGGCGCCATAGACGACGAATGTCAGGCCTGCGCCCTTGCCGCCGAGCAGATTGTTGGAAATCTCCTCCAGCGGCACCAGGATCGCCGCCCCAATCAGCGGTCCGAACAGCAGGCCCGCGCCGCCGAGCGCCGCCATGATCAGCATTTTTACGGAAATCAGGATGCCAAGCCCGGATTCAGGATCGACGAAACCGAACATCATGGCATAGAGCGCGCCGGCGACACTGGTCAGGCCGGCGCTCAGCATGAAGGCGTAGAGTTTTGTCCGGCTCGCGGGTGCGCCGAGCGAGCGCGCGGCGCGTTCGGAATCCCTGATGGCGCGCAGATAAAAGCCCATCCGGCTGTTCGCCATCCACCAGGTGATGCCCAATGTGATCGCAAGCATGACGAGGAACAGATAGTAATAAGGCAATGCCGAAGTGAAAGAGAGATCGAACGCGGTTCGCGGCACGGTCGGACCGCTGAGGCCCACGGCGGCGCCGAGATATTCGGTGTTGGTGACGATCAGCCGCACAAGTTCGGCGACCGCGATGGTCGCCATGCTGAAATAGTGCCCGGACAGCCGCAGCGTCGGCACGCCGATCACCGCGGCAATCAGCACGGCCACCGCGACACCTACCGGAATTCCGACCAGCGGCGGCAATGCGAAGTGCGAATACGCCGCCATCGAGGCATAGGCGCCGCAACCGAAGAATACCACGTGTCCGACCGATACCTGGCCGGCATAGCCACCGACGATATTCCACGCGGACGCCGCGATGGCATAAAGCAGGATCAGCGCGCCGAGCCGCTGCTGGAACGGCGTCGAGAACAGCAGCGGATACGCAATCACCAGCGCGAGCGCAACCGAAGGCCACAGAAGGCGCTTCACCCGCGTCTTCCTCATCACGTCTTGCCCATCAGGCCTTGCGGCCGGAACCAGAGGAAACACAGAAACAGCGAATACACCACGATGTCTTTGTAGACCGCGCCGATCCAGTAGGCCGACACCGATTCGATTACGCCGATCAAAAGCCCCGCCACCAGCGCGCCGGGCACGCTGCCGAAGCCGCCGAGCGAAACCGTGACGAAAGCGACGATGCCGAGCGTCTCGCCGACGGTCGGCGCGATATAGAAGAAGGTCGCGATCAGCGCGCCGGCGATCCCGGTGGCCGCCGCCGCAATCGCCCAGGCGATCGCCTGCATGGTGTCGGGACGGATGCCCATCAACTGCGCGGCGGTTGAATCCTCGGCGACCGCCAGCATCTTCGAGCCCAGCGAGGTTCGGGTGAGCAGAACGTGCAGGCCGAGCGTGACCAGCAATGCGACCACGCCGGCGAGCAGGCGCGAGGCCTGGATGCGGATGCCCAGCACATCGAAAGTGCCGCCGACGATATTTTCCGGCAGCGTCATGAAATTGGCGCCGAATATGTTGAATGCGGAATAGCGCAGCAGCAGCGCAAGGCCGAAGGTGCCGAGGATTTGCGCCAGCATCGGCCCCTTCATCACGCTGCGGATCAACCCGAAATAGACGATGATTCCGAGCGTCGCCAGCACCAGTGCCGCCACCGGCGCGCCGACAAAGGGGCCGACGCCGAACAGTGTCCACACCACGAACGCCACATACATGCCGAGCATGACGAAATCGCCATGGGCGAAATTGACGATGTTCATCATGCCCCAGATCAAAGTGAGGCCGGAGGAGAACAGCGCATAGACCGCGCCGAGCAACAGGCCGCCAACGATCACCTGAACGAGGATGGAGGACATGCCGGCTTAAGATTGTTGCGGGTTAAATCTCGTCGATAGCGTCGTCGCCAATCGAAGAAGGCGGGACCAACGCCCGCCTTCGGTATTTCGATTTATCACCAGCCCTTGTAGGGCATCACCGGCGCCGTCTTGGCCTGGTTCTTCGGCCACACCGGAACGTAGTTCTCGCCGTCTTGCAACTGGATCACCAGTCCCGCCGCCAGGATATTCTGGCCCTTGTCGTCGAATTTTACCCCTTTGTAGCCCATGATCAGCTGGTCGGGTTTCAGGTCGGTGGCCTTCAGCGCCGCCTGGATCTTGTCGGGCTCGGTCGACTTGGCGCGGTCGATCGCATCGATCAGCACGAAGAAGCCCTGCATCTGACGCGCCGCGGTATCGTCCATGTCGTCGCCGCTCTTCTTCTTGTACATCTCGTTGATCAGGAACGACGGCGATCCCGGCGGCCCGATCGCGAAGGACGAGCGGTTGAACACGCCTTGCACCGTCTTGCCGACCGCCTTGAGGAACGAGGGATCGGAGAACCCCGCATTGTCGGCGATCATCATCGGCGGCTTGTAGTCCAGCGACTGCATGGTCTTGGCGTACAGGATCGCGTCCGAAGTGTAGCAGACCATGATCACCACGTCCGGCTTCTTGTCCTTGAGCTGCAGCACCTGGCTCTGCACGTCGGTGGTGTTGGCGGAATACGCAATGTCCTGCGCGATGCTCAGGCCGTTCTCCTTGAATACGCTGGTGATGACGCTCGCAACCGAGGTGCCGTATTCGGTGTTCTCATGAACGATGGCGATGTTGTCGGTCTTGGCACCGCCGGCCTTCATGTCCTTGAGGAAGTCGAGATAGATCTTTGCGAAATCGGAGGCGACCGGCGTGGTGCGGAAGAACCATTTAAAACCGCGCTCGGTCAGGCTTGCCGCCACCGACTCGCCGTTCAGATAGGGAATGCCGTATTTTTCGGCGATCGCGCTGGTCGTCAGCGTAATGCCGGACTGATAGGCGCCGCTGAGCGCCACCACTTTCTCTTCGGTGATCAGCCGTAGCGCCTGGTTCTGCCCGGTCGCCGGGCTGCCCTGGTTGTCGGCGAACACGACTTCGATCTTGGCGCCGCCGAGGCCCGGCAGACCCGGCCCCTTGGTCACCGGCAGATTGCCAAGACCAGGATGCCCGTTGTTGATGATCTCCACCGCGGTCTCGATCGCGGCCTTGGCGTGGACGCCGGCGCTGGCGGCGTTGCCGCTCAACGGATAGATCGCGCCGATCTTGACGGTCTTTTGCTGCGCAAATGCCGAGCCTGTCAGGGCGGCGGAAATCGAGGCGGCAAAAAGCAGCCCGGCGAGGTGTTTGAATTTCATGCTGATGATCTCCGAAAGCGTTTCCCACCCAATGCGAGGCTCTAAAGGCCGAGATGCGCCAAGGCGCTGCCGCCTGTCGCTCTGTTTTCGTTGGCATCATAAGCATGGCATGCCGGCTTCACTGGGGCAAGCTGGCCTTGACGCCGATGTAGACGGTGTTGCTCGCGTCGCGACCCTGCAGCGGATTGTGGAAGGTCACGACATGCGCGTCGGACATTGCAAAGACGTCGGCCAGCAGCGCGTTGAATGCTTGATCCGGCGGATCGTTCGACCACAGCGCGAATACGCCGCCGGGATGCAGATGTCCGGCAAGTTTACGCAAACCCTGCGGCCGGTACAGCGCGGCGTGGTTCGGATGCAGCAGGTTTTGCGGCGAGTGGTCGATATCGACCAGCACCGCATCGAAGCGGCGGCCCGGTGATTGCGGATCAAGGGTAGATGCCGACATCGCGAAGAAGTCACCGTGCACCAACCGGCAGCGCGGATCCGCCGTCAGTTGCTCACCGAGCGGCAACAGTTCACGCTGATGCCACTCGATCACCTCCGCCAATGCATCGACGACGATGAGCGATCGCACGCGCGCATCTTGCAGCACCGCCTGCGCGGTATAGCCAAGCCCGAGTCCGCCGACGACCACGTCGAGGTCCGCGCGTTGCAACGCCGCCAATCCGAGCCGCGCCAGCTCGATCTCCGCGGCTGAGAACAGGCTCGACATCAAAAATTCGTCGCCGAGTTTTATTTCGTAGACGTCGATACCCGTGGATAGCTGTCTTCGCCGCCGCAGACTGAGCGCGCCCATGGCTGTGGGGCGAAAATCCAGCTCCTCGAAGTACACGCTCATGCCGGACGGCTCCGGATGTTCATGCAAATGCTGCCCCAAAACGGCCGCGGGTTCGCCTCAGCAGGTTGCAAGACCTTGAGGCAGGATGGCATCTCTTGTAACCCCCGTCTTGCTTGCCAAAGCCGGTCCTTGGCAGCTAGAAGGACGCTTGGCCGATGGGATAGACAATATGCGCTCGCCGGCCATTGCTCGCATACGCCTTAAGCTTTTGAGACTGCATGGAAATTTGGGGAATGGTGTAACGGTAGCACAACAGACTCTGACTCTGTTTGTCTAGGTTCGAATCCTAGTTCCCCAGCCACCTTCCACCAATAAAATCGTGTCACCCCTCCGCCGGCCAGCGTCCCGGTGCGTATGAGATTTATTCCGATTCAAACCCGGGATGCAGGGCAAGGCGCCCAGAGCAATTTCCTCCCCATTCTCGTCGGTGCTCCAAATCACCCATTGACGATCGTCATTGTAAATAATAGCCGATATTGGAGGATGCAATTTTTACGGGTGCCGCGGAAAGGGCCGGCGTGTCGTCGAGAACTGCACGAGACCTCATATGGGTACGCCGCGATCCGGATCGTGGTCCGACACTCGCCGCGCTCGCGAGCGGCCTCCGTAACGTCGACCTCGAGACCGTCGCGGCCTTCGATGTCGGCGCCGACATTCCGTCGACGGAGCTGCCGTTACCGCCTCACGCCAAGGCGCTCTATTTGCTGCACTCCGCGGCAGAGATCGAGCACGCGCTGATGGTGCAGTATCTCTATGCTGCGTTCTCGCTCGGTGGCCCGCAGGTGCCCACGGAAAAGGTGCCGCTTGTCGACGCATGGCGAAAGTCGATCACCGAGATCGCGCGCGAGGAGATGGGGCACTTCACCACAGTCGAGAATATCATCCAGTTCATAGGCGGAGCGCTGCACTTCGACCGCGGCGACTTCCCGAACGCGAATCCGTACTCACCGTTCACCTTCGAGCTCGAGCCGCTAACGCGCGTCTCGCTCGCGAAGTACGTGCTCGCCGAAGCGCCCGCGCGCGACACGATGGATGCCCACCTGCGCGCCGAGATCGACGCGATCGAGAACGTGATCCCGAAGCAAGAAGGAAAGGTCAATCGCGTCGGCCTGCTTTACCAAGCGATGATCGACCTTTTCAAACCGCTCCCGATGTCGGTGCCGACAGACGTGCCGACGTCGATCGAGAGCGCGGATCTCGTCGGGGATTCGGTTGCGTATCAGGCGCGCGCCGACGAGTGGGGTCTGGGCTATGAGCAAGTGCTCATTCTCCAGGCGCGTGAGCGGCAAGAGGCGATCGACGCGCTGACGCTCGTCGCGCAGCAGGGCGAGGGATTAACCGCGCCGTCATTGCCTCTCGCCGGCGCGTCGCACTTCGAGCGTTTCCTCGCGATCTACCGCCAGCTCCCCGCCGATGGCACGTGGTCGCCGTCCCGCCCGGTCCCGACGAACCCGACCGCGAGTTCGAAGCCCGATCCAGATCCCGCGCGTGAAGGGAACCGTATCACCGATCCGGTGGCGCAACGATGGGCGCAGCTTGGCAATGTGCGCTATTCACTGCTGCTTGGGTTCCTGTCGCACGCACTCTCGATCGAGTCTCCGGTAGCGTCCGGCGAGCGGACGACCCGTGGCCTGCTCATCAGTTGGTCGTTCGGCGAGATGTACAACCTGCGCTCCGTCGGCGACGTGCTTGCGGGATTGCCCCGGCGCCCGGGCGAGGATCCGGCGAAGGTAGCCGCCGGCCTGCCGTTCGACCTCCCATACAGCCTTGCGCTGCCGCAACGCGAGTCGGGTCGTTGGCGCATTCACCGGGATGGGCTCCAGACGGCGCGCAATCTCATCGAGATCCTCGCCGGATCGGATCCGGCTCACGCGCGCTACCTCGCCGCGATGCGCTCCTCCGATCAGCGCGCGCTCGACATCATCAACACCGCGATCGGTCGCTGACTGCGAGGGTTCCCATGGCCCGTCAACTGGTCGAGATCCGGATACTACCACCGTTCGTCATCGGCCGCCTTGGCTCGTCACCGTCGCCGATGGACAACTACACGCTGGAGGTCACCGACCCGGTCGGCGCGCGGGTGATCGTCCCCGCACCGACGCTCGTCGTCGACGCCATTACCGGCGAGGCGATACTCGTGAATCCACCCGCGCCCGTACGGTTTCGCGACGAGCAGGGCTGCATCCGGCCTATCGCACCGTTCCTCGAAGTGTGGGCGCGCTTCGACGACACCGTCGACCTCGTTCCGCTGACGATCCAGAACCTCGCCGATTCGGGGATGAACCCTAGCTTTGTGCAGTGGAGCGTGCATGTCGCGAACCACAAGGCGTTCCGCCGCACGCGCGATCCGAACGATCGCATCGAGGCGAGACTCGGGCCCTTCTCCGACCATGATCGACACGCACTCTCTGGACTCTCGTGTAACTTCAAGACCGACAAAGTCCTGCCGCTTGGCCACGCGCAGTACATCCGACCGACCGACGCCGTCCCGGGCATCCGCCTGCGCATCACGCCGGCCGCGGGTAAGGTCTACGGCCCCGACCAGAGCCCGCATATTGCCGACGACGTCTACGACGCGGCGCGGGGCACCTGGAAGGGCTACAAGGACGATGACAGCGATCCGCGCATTACGATCCCAGGGGAGATTTACGCCGCGGAATCGGACGGGACCACATCGCTCGGCTACCTCGACGACGAGTGTGACGGAATCGTCGAGGTTAAGATCGCAGCGCACTCCGCGTTCGCGCGCATTGCGATCGGTCCGCCGACATTCGCGCCCGACTCGCAGCCCGTGCGCACCGTGGACGACGACCTCGCGCAGGCGCTGCTCGGCCCCACCGTCGCGGAGCGCGTTTCCGATGCCGAGGTCAAGGACATCGTGCGGCGCGCGCTCGAGACGGTAAAACTTATGAATACAGAGGTCATGAACCGCGCCTCGCGCAGTACGCGCGGTGTCGGCATGGCGCGAATGGACTACCTGGACCGCGCCCGCGCGCCGGAGCCGATCATGGACCCGTCGGTCGTCGACGCGCTCGCCGTGCGCGCCCGCCACGAGCGTGTGCTACTCGCGCTCGAGTCGGGCACGCTCGCGTGGTTCGCGCGCGTCCTGCGCGAGCACGACGCGGTCGGCGACCTTTCCGATGCGGGCCGCCGCCTCATGCCGGCGCTGATGCGCGGCGCCGACGGGCGCTACCTCGCACTGACGAGGAGGCAGGTCGCGATAATCCGCGGGGGCGCAGCGCAGCTTGCTGCTGGTATCAAGTTGGAAGCCGCGCCGCCGTCGGCGCTCGCCGGGACGCGCCTTGCGACGATCGCGCCGAAGAACCGCACCGCGCAGCTTGCCTACGATGCCGCCGGCAACCCGCCGAGTGCGCACCCGCGGTCTGCAATATCGAACGCGTACCCGGGGCTGGAGATGGACTTCCGCAATGCGTGGAAGCGTCTGCTGGAAGGCATCGTGCTCCATGAGGCCGCAAACCTCGTGGTCGAGGTCAACGCCGCGGCGCCGCCGGACGCCGCCGGGCTCGTCGGGATGTGGCTGCAATCGGTCGACGGAATCTCGATCACTGTGCCGGTGACCGGACCGCTCGTCGAGGGCGGGCCGAGCGTGCCGCTGCCCGACAGCACGACCGGCAAGCCGGTGATGGCGCTCGAGTGGTCCAACGTGCTCGCGACCATCGTGCCAAAGGCCGGGCAGCTGGTGCGTTGCGTTTTCCGGGCCGAGCCGCTGAAGTCCCCGCCCGGGCCAAGCGTTGAGGTCGAATTGCGCGTGCAGGCCTTCTTCGCCGAAGGCATGGCGGTGATCGCGCGCGACCTCGCCGAGCCCGGCGCGCTCTCTCAAAGCCTCTGCTCGCCATGGCAGAACGACTACCGCGAATGTGCCTGCTTCTACTGGGCCGCCAGCCGCCCCGACTACGTCAATGTCGACGCGCTGCCCGACGGCACGAGCACGGGAAATAACTGGATGCAGAAGAGCCGCGCGCGCGGCACGTCCGGGGTCTACGTGTTAGACGACTGGGTCGACTCGCGACTGTACTCGCACGTCGATCTGTTCACGCGCTGGGAAGAACTTGCCTTCGTGATCGGCGGCGAGGACGAGGCGTGACGGCCGTGCCTGTGGTAGCGCACGTGCGGCACGGCTCGCCCATCGCGCGCGCGGTCAGCGAGGCGGCTGCGCCGCGCGCTGCGGCGATCCACCTGTTCGAGGTGGACGAGCAGCCGCACGTGCTCACCGTCGACGGCTCGCGGATCTTTGGTGTCGACGCGGGATCGTACGCGGCGCTCGAGCGCGCGATCGCGTCGGGCGACGACGCGGTGGATCGCGAACTTGCGCGGCTCGGCATCTCGGGAACGCCCGGAGTCGCCCCGTTTGTCGACGACACCCCGCCCGCGCCGCCGCCGGTGCGGGCGCTATCGCTCGCCGTGGCCCAGAAGTGCAACCTCGGCTGCACTTACTGCTACGCGCGCGAGGGCAGCTTCGGCGGCGAGCCCGCGGTGATGTCGCTCGACGTGGCGCGCGCGGCGGTCAACGCGCTTCTCGTCGATGTGGCGCCGGGCGAGCGCGTCAACCTGGCGTTCCTGGGCGGCGAGCCGCTCACGAACCGCGCGGTGCTGCGCGCGGCGACCGAGTGCGCGGCGGAACTCGCCGCTGCGCGCGGCGTCGCGGCAACCTTCTCGATCACCACGAATGGCACGCTCGTCACGCCCGACGACGGCGCATTCTTCGAGCGCTACGGCTTCGCGGTGACGGTGAGCATCGACGGCATCGGCGAGGTGCACGACTTTCAACGCCCGTTCAAAAACGGCCGCGGCAGCTACGCTCGCATCCTCGCCGCGATCGCTCCCCTGCTTGCGACGCAGCGCCGCATGCAGGTCTCGGCTCGCGTCACCGTGACGCCGCAGAACCTCGCGCTCCGGGACGCCTTAGACGCCCTGATCGCGCTCGGCTTTCACAGCGTGGGCTTCTCGCCGATGCTCGCTTCGCCGACGGGTGCGGGCGAACTGGGGGCGCCGGACCTTGAAATGATGCTTGCGGAAATGATCGGGTGTGGCCGCGCGTACGAGTCCGCCGTGCGCGCGCGGCGGCGCTACCCGTTCGCGAACATGGTGAATGCGATGCGCGAACTCGGGCGCGGCACGCACCGGCCCTACCCGTGCGGCGCCGGCGCGGGCTACCTCGGCGTGTCGGCGGCGGGGGAACTGTCGGCATGCCACCGCTTCGTCGGCGATCCGGCCGGGGCGCTGGGCTCGCTCTCCAAAGGGGTGGATGCCGATCGACGCGCTGCGTGGCTCAGCGAGCGCCACGTGCACCGTCAGGAGCCGTGCCGGAGCTGCTGGGCGCGATACCTGTGCGGCGGCGGCTGCCACCACGAGGTGATCCACCGCGGACGGCCCGCGTGCGACTACATCCGCGGTTGGCTGCATTACTGCCTCGGCGCATATGTCCGCCTCACGGACGCCGAGGCGTTCGATGGCTGAGCCGATCTTTTCTGCGAGGTGTGCGTCGTCGGCGGGGGGTCTTGCGGCGCCATCCTTGCGCGGCGACTGGCGCGAGGATGAGGTGGGCATTGACATGCCAGAAGCATCGCGCTCCGAGCAAAGCGGGCAACGCCGGTGGTCGCCACCGCGGTGAAATCTATTTCGAGCTTCTTGCAAAATACTGCCGTCGCACCGAGCGCTCGGTATTTCCGAAATAGTCTCGCCACCAGTCACCAAGCTCAAGCGGCTTGGGCGGATTCTTCGGGTCGCGCCACTTCAGCGACTCCCGAAACGCGTGATGGCTGTACAGTCGCATGAATTCACCGAAATAAATGTCGGCGACGCGCTTGTTTCCTCGCGTGATAATCATGTTCTCATCGTTGTCGGTAGTGGACGCATCGCTGAAATTAGCGGATCCGGCAACGACGATCGGGTCCTCCGACAGAGGATCGACCAGCATGAACTTGTTGTGCACGTAACGGACGTTCGAATTCAGCCCGCTCAGCCTCTCTTTTAACCAGCCGTCGATTGCCGTGGTGCGGATAAAGTCGCCGATGGCGAATGTGTTCTGCGGCATGTTTCGCAGTTGTTGGATGTCGCGTTCTTCCTTTTTCTTCGCGGGGCCGTTTTTCATCGGGCGTGTCGCCTTTTCAAGCAACGCCATACGGAAGGGAGCCTTTGATGTTCTATAGACATCTTTAAAGAGCTTGTTGATGCCGAACGCAAAGGTCATGAACAGCGCGCGATCCGCGCTTGCTGCGAGCTTCGCGTAGTAGTTAAGCGCGCCAAGGTCGTTGCGCGGACTAAAAATCGCCGACGTCCCGTTGGGTGGCGGCAGCTTCGGCAGAGGCGACAACTGTTCGGCGGCATCGCGCGCTTCCGGTGTGTCCGGATCTTTCGCCAGCATTTCCCAATAAGCGAGATAGCGCTTGGCGATGGTGTCCTCTTCCACCAGATGTCCAACATTGGAATGGCCGAAGATGCCGCCGCTGGAAAAATTCGTGCCGCCTGTCCACACCGATACGGCCTTCTTGCCTCGCACTTTCACGATAAACTTGTTGTGCGAGATAAACGATTTTCCGCTCTTGCGTGGCGTGCAGAAGGTCCCGATGCCGACGTTCTTTATCGCTTTGGAATTGGCGTTGCCCGGCTTGGCTTTGCGCTTGTCGAACACCACCTTGACGTCGACGCCTTTCTTCTTCGCCTGCTTGAGCAACTTCAGGAATGGCTCATAGTGAAACTCGTAGGCCGCGATGCGCAGCTTGTCGCCCTTCCGGCACGAGTTAACGTACTCTTCCATGGCTTCGTACAGGCCGCGCGAGAGCCAGATGAACGCCTGGTTGTTGGGCACCTTGTCGGGAGCGCGGTTGCCGAAGCGCCGTGCGTATTCCTGGGATGCGGCGACGCCGCGGTTGAAATACACATCGTGGTTGCCGCCTTCGGGATTTTCGGTGGTAATCTTGACCGCTGTTTCGGCAAATACGGTGAGCTTCTTGGGCGTGCCTTTCAGAGCTGCGATCGTGTATGTGTACTTATGCCCGGGTTTTGCGGCGTAATCACTCCATTGAAAACTTTGGATCGGATGATCCTTGGTCGAATACATGGACCCGGCCGGAAATCCCGGATCGGTTTCCGCAAAAGCCTTCATCCCTTCGAGGTAGCTTGCTTCGTCCTCCGTATGGTCAACACGATGGACCGAAAAACCCTTAAGGTTAGTGCAGGATTTTTGGGGAAGGTCGATGCCGAGCATGACCACGTAGGTGCCGGCGACCGCGTGTACCTTGAGACCCTGAGTCGTTTTGGTGACGCGCATGAAAATTCTCCAACCAAATGACGGATGTCAAAAACCAATGCCTTTAATATCACACGTTATGGTTTCACATCTTCCGCGGAAATACAACTCCGAGCAATGGACAAACAGGCGCTTCTGCCCAGAGCCCAAACAAACCGCTCCACCGTTCGCCGTGTGGCCCGATCCCACTCTACATGCGGCATGCCATGCGTGTGAAACGGCGCCGTTGTCAGCAATTCCATTGGCCAGGTGGGCGAGATCGAACATCGGCTCCGGCTACATTGCTGCGTGTCCGGGCAGCGGCTCACAGCAGTTTCCGCGTCAGATCGTCAAACAGCTCATCAACGGCATATTCACGTGGTATAAGGCCCTGCTGCGCCGTGTAGCGTATGATCATCTCAAGCGAACGGCGCATCTCGTCCGGACTGAACCGAAACGACGGGGCGGACGCGCACGCTGCGCTCTCCTGCAGCATCCGGAACACTTCCCGCACAGCCTGCGGATCGGTGCGGCTCAGCGCCTCGCTGACTACCACCATATGATTGATCGGCATCACATGGTGTTTTGCGAACCAGGATTTTTCTTCCGTCTCGACATCGCCAAACAGCGGCTTCAGGTCCGGATGGTCCGACTTCTCGCCGAGCACCGCGTCGAGCTCGCCGTCCAGAAGCATCTGGACGATTTGCCTGTTCGCCGGCGCGCGAGCGGTGGTGTCACGGAATTCGGCGACATGGGCGTCCTCAAAAGTGATCCAATCGATCGAATTCAGGTCGATGCCGTAGTCGTTAGCGAGGATTCCACGCAGCCATGCGCCGGTGGTGGTTGTGAAGGAGCGCATGCCGACGCGCTTGTTGTTCAGGTCGCTGGGCCTCAACATCCCCGCTTTCGCATTATAGAGCGCGAAGGAATGCTGAGACCGCGCCATCACCACGACCGGCAGCAGCACCATCGGCTTGCCGAAACTTTTTGCCATCAGATAGGTGACGATCGCCATTTCCGAGACGTCGAACGCCTGCTCGCGGACCATCGGCTTGAAACCCTTATGGGTCGGCGAGTAGTCCACAAAATCCAGCGTCACCAGATCGGATTTAAGCGATCCGCTCTTCAGCGCGGCGGTGCAGGCGTGGTCGCCAAGCAATGTCCGCAGCCTTATCGTCACCTCAATCGGCCTCCGGCTTGCCGAGATAGATCAGGCCGGCTTTCGCGCCCCGATCCGTTTTACCCGACCAGCGTCGGCGACCGATATGGCGGACAACCACCACGTTCATGCCAGTTCCTCCACCGCCATCGGGAATAGCCGTTGATACGCTTCGCCATAGGTCATGGCCTTGCCGGAATTGCGTCCGCCCTGCATGCCTCGCTGAAGCGCAACGCGCTCATAATAGGCCCACAGGTGTTTTTGTGCTGCCAGAATCTCAAACGTCCGGCGCTTCAGATCCCAGACCTCGTCGATATTAAGGATGACCTGGGGCTTGAAATTGCACATCTCCGGCTGGTGGGGTTCGAACAGGAAGACCGGCGGCGCGCTGTAGCCGTAGTCGGCCTGTGGCTTGTGCCCCATCGCCTGGGCTACGATACGTGCCTCCTGGGCATAGGCCGCCGCCGCGGGATGATCGACATTGTAAGGATCCTGAAGCGAATGCGTGAGCACAAAACTCGGATTGAGTTCGCGATAAATGTCGATCAGCCGATCCATGTGCGCATCGGTGAGGCGCAGCGGATAGTCGCCCGCATCGAAGAACTCGATCTCGGCGCCGAGCGCCGCAGCGGCGCGCTCTGCCTCGTCGCGGCGGCCGGTCTTGACCTTGTCCAAGGTCATGCCCGGCTGCTTCCAGGCGAATTGGGATTCTCCGCGCTCACCGAACGCAAGGCAAACGATCTTGACGCGGTAGCCCTTTTTGGCGTGGAGCGCGATCGCGCCGCCCGCGCGCCACACAAAATCGCCGGGATGCGCTGAAACCACCAAAGCCGTCTTTGACATGGCATTCCTTATCCGTGAGGAGGCTACCTCGCATTCGCCGGCGCGTGTACGTGCCACAAGTCGGCGCGCCAGTGCAGCGCGATGATCAGCATCAGCAGCAGCCCGGTGGCCGCGTAGAGCGACGCGGTGGCGACGAACCCGATCTCGCCGACCAGGCTGCCGGCAGCCAGCAGGCCGATCGGCAGGCTGTAGATCGCGAGCATGCGCACGCCCATCACCCGGCCGCGGAAATGTTCGCTCGCGGTGCGCATCAGGATGACCGCGATCGAAATCATGGCCAGGCTCTGCGAGAAACCCGCCAGCATCAGGCACGCGACCGCGGCCGGCATGCTTTGGACGTGCGCAAACACCAGCAGAATGACGTACCATGCCACCGTCGCCGCGATCATGAGGCGTGCGACCCTGACGCCGCCGACCAGACTGAGCGCAATCGATCCGGCGAGCGAGCCGAGCGCAAAGCTGGCCGACAGATATCCAAGGCCTGTCTGATTGGTGCCATAGATGTCCCGCGCGATATAAGGCAGCAAGCCGTTGGACATCGGATATGCGGTCAGATTGGCGAGAAACGCGATCCAGATCGCCGCGCGCATGCGGGGCGTGGTCCAGACATAGGCTATCCCCTCCTTCAAATCGCGCATCGGCGAACGCCGGATGGCTTCGCTCGCCACCTCATCGACGGGATGCGGTTTCGACGGTGCGATCACGCAGAGGGTAAGCAACGTGCTGGTGATGTAAAGGCTGACAATCGCCACATAGGCCGGACCCATGCCGAGTGTCGCGAACAAACCGGCCCCGCTCAGCGCGCCGGCGATCCGCGCGGTATCCATCGTGGTGCGTGAAATGCTGATCGCGCCGATCAATTGATCATGCGGCATGATGGTGGCAACCAATGCCCCCCGCACGCCGAGATCCGAGGGACGGACGAGGCCCATCAAGGCCACGATGATGAAGACATAGACAGGGTTCAACGCGCCGGTAAATGCAAGGGTCATCAGCGTGGCTGCGAGAACGGCATAGGTCGCCCGCATCAGGGCGAGCAGATCGCGGTGACCGATCCGATCCCCAACCACGCCGAACATCGGCGCGATCAGCGTACCGATGAAATTCAGCGCCGCGAATAACGTCAGCAGCAGCACCGAGCCGGTCTCCACCAGGACGTACCAGCCGAGAATCAGCGTCTCCATCTCGAACGCCCACGAGGTGAGCAGATCGGCCGGCCATTGGAAGCGGTAATTGCGTATCCGGAACGGCGCCAGCGCCGAAGGCCGCGCGAACTCGCTCATTCGATGCCGCGGTTCATCGCGTTCCACCCCTGCCCTGTTTCTTGTTGTTCCGGGAAACGGGTTTGCCCGGAAGTTGAGCCTGAAAATGGATACCGTGCTGATATTGCTTGCGTCAATCAGGATGAGCGGCGATTGGTCCCATGGTCGGTGGGTTCGAATCGGGTCGCTACGTCCCCGAAACCCAGATGCCGCGATCAAAGGTTGTTGGTGGAAGGCAGCCGGTCAGGCGTCGGCCGACCGTGAAGCCCGCCCGGCGGCGCTTCTATCGATAACTGCGTCTCGCTGAGGCTCCGCTTCCGGCGTAGCCAAAAGTCCCGCCAAAGGAACAGAAAGCCGACAAATAAGACCTTCAGGGCGCCAGTCGAACTCGGCCCGTCCCCCGAGTTGCGATTCGATGCTGGCGATCACGCTCCTCGTTCCGAAACCCCGTGACGTCGGTTTTTGCACGGGAGGGCCGCCGCTTTCTTCCCATGCCAATATCAGAGTATCGGCTTGCACCTCCCATTTGATGGAGAGGCGGCCGGACAAGGTGGAAAGGGCGCCGTATTTTGCCGAATTGGTTACAAGCTCGTGCAGGGCCAGCGCTAGCGTTTGTGCGGTCGCGGGCTGCAGCTGAATCTCCGAACCGTAGAGTGCGATGTAATGGCCGGCAGAATAAGGGGCGAGTTCTTCATCGACCAGTTTTCCAATTTCCGCGCCCCGCCAGCTCGAGAGCGAGAGAATGGTATGTACCCGCGCAAGCGCGCTGATTCTGCCTTCCACCGCATGGACGTAGGCCTTCACGTTTTCGCCCCGCGTCAATCGAACAATGGATTGCGCGAGCGCCAAGGCATTTTTCGCGCGGTGATCGACTTCCCGCGCCAACAGGTTTTGACGTTCTTCGGCCTGCTTGCGTTCGGTGATGTCGATGGTAACGCCGCTGACCCGGACGACCCGACCGCCTTTATCGACCGTCGCGGCGGCTGTTCCTGCGCACCAGCAAATCGCGCCGTCGGGCCGGCGAATACGAAATTCGGCTTCATAGGATGTTGCGCCCTTGGCGAACTGGGCCATTGCCTTGCGCAGCTCGCCGATATCTTCCGGGTGAAGCAACGCCTGAACATTTGCCGGGGTCACCTCAAAGGTTTGCGGATCGACTCCAAAAATGTGGAATTGTCCCTCGTCCCACATCCAGTCGCCATTGACCCAGTCCCAATCCCAGGACCCCATCTTGCCGGCGGCGATGGCCAGGCTGCGGCGCTGTTCGCTTTCGAGCAGCCTTCCGTTTGATTCTTCCAGCTCCGCGGTGCGGGCGCGAACGCGATCTTCCAGTTCGGCATTGAACCGCTCCAGCTGCCGGGTCTTGCGGTAGAGTTCGGCGAAAACTTTCACCTTGGCGCGCAGCACCTCCGGAATAACCGGCACCGGAACGTAGTCGACCGCGCCCATCTCGTAACCGCGCAGCCGGTCGATGTCGCTGACCTGGATCGCAGAGATGAAGATCATCGCCGTCTTCTGGAAACGCGGATGCTCACGGATCATGCCGGCGAGTTCGAAGCCGTCCAGTTCCGGCATGCAGACATCGACCAGGATTACCGCGACTTCGTTCTTCAGGAGATATTCGAGCGCCTCGCGGCCGGAGGTGGCGACGACGAGATTCTCATTGAGGTCCTTGAGAATGACTTCATAGGCGAGAAGCTTCGCCGGCTGATCGTCGACCAGCAGAATGTTGACTTTCTCGTGGTCGGTCATGTTGCTCACGCCGGTCAGCGGTGGAGCCACATGCGGATGGCGAGCAGCAACTGTTCGGTGTTGACCGGTTTGGCCAGATAATCCGACGCTCCGGCCTCCAGACATTTCTCCCGGTCGCCTTTCATCGCCTTGGCGGTCAGCGCGATGATGGGCAGCCGGCGGAACGCCGGGTTTTCACGAATGACGCCTATGGTCTGATAGCCATCCATCTGCGGCATCATGATATCCATCAGGACGATGGCGATTTCGGGATTGGATTCGACCAGCGCCACGGCCTCGCTGCCCGTCGTGGCGGTAAGAACCTTCATGCCGCGCCGTTCCAGCACGCTGCTCAGTGCGAAGATGTTGCGGGCGTCGTCATCCACCAGCAGCGCGGTCTGACCGACCAGATCCTCGTCCGAGCTGTTGAGTTTCTCGAGCATGCGCTGCTTTTCGACAGGCAACTCCGTTATCACGCGGTGCAGGAACAGCGACGTTTCATCCAGCAGCCGCTCGGGCGACTCTACTCCCTTGACGACGATGCTGCGCGCCATCGTGTGCAGTTCGGCATCCTCCTCGACCGAAAGCTCCCGCCCCGTGAACACCACCACCGGGACGCTGGACAACGAGTCGTCCTTGCGGATCTTGTCGAGCACCTCGAAGCCGCTCATGTCGGGCAGCCGCAAATCCAGCACGACGCAATCGCATGGACTATCGCGCAACGTCGACAACGCGCCGGCGCCGGTATCCGTCGTGACAATCTCAATGTCGTTGTGATCCAGCAGTTCCTTGATGCTCATCTGCTCCGCCGCATTGTCCTCCACAATCAGCAGGCGCTTGCGCCGAGGCTTGGCATATTCCTTGATCTGGGACAGCGCCGCGCTGACCCCTTCCGTGGTGGTCGGCTTGTTGACGAAGGAGAATGCACCGCGCGCCAAAGCGTGCTGACGGTCCTCATCAAGCGTGATGATCTGCACCGGAATGTGCCGCGTCAGCGGATTGTGTTTCAGCTGGCTAAGCACGGTCCATCCCAGCATGTCCGGCAGGAACACGTCGAGCGATACCGCCGTCGGCTGGAACTGCTTGGCAAGATCGAGCGCCTCGGCGCCGCGGGCTGCGCTCAGGACCTTGAAACCCTTGTCGCGCGCCAGATCGATCAGCACGCGCGCATAGTGCGGATCATCCTCGACAATCAGGAGGATTGCATCTCCGGGCTCGAGATTGAGGCGATCGTCCGGCAACTGTTCGATCACCCGCTCCTGGGCCGCGTTCTGCAGCGCGGGCGCGGCGGTATACGGCGCGGGCGTCTGGGCCCGGGGCGCTACCGTCGGTCCGGAATATTTCAGCGGCAGATACAGGGTAAACGTGCTGCCCTTTCCGGGCGTGCTGCGCAGATGGATTTCGCCGCCGAGCAAGCTCGCGAGTTCACGGCTGATGGCGAGGCCGAGGCCGGTGCCGCCGTACTTCCGGCTGGTGCCGGCGTCGGCCTGCTGAAACGCCTCGAAGATCAGCTTCTGCTTCTCCAGCGGAATGCCGATGCCGGTATCCGACACTTCGAACGCGACGACCGCCGGTGAATGGTTGAGAACCGGATGTTCGGCGCTCCAGCCGCCGAGCGCCGCCGACACATTGAGACGGACCCCGCCTTCGGCGGTGAACTTGAACGCATTCGACAGCAGGTTCTTCAGCACCTGCTGCAGACGCTTCGAATCGGTGACGATGCTGCGTCCGAGGTTGGGATCGACGTCGATGTTGAAGGACAGCTGACGGTTTTCCGCCTCGTGCCGGAACGGACGACCAACCGTGTCCAGCAGATTCGCGGTCAGGATTTCCTCCGCATCCACCGTCACGGTGCCGGATTCGATCTTGGACAAATCGAGGATGTCGCTGATCAGATTGAGCAGGTCGGTGCCGGCGCCGTGAATCGTCCGCGCGAACTCCACCTGCTTGGGGGACAGGTTGCCGTCCGGATTTTCCGTAAGTTGCTGGCCAAGGATCAGGATGCTGTTGAGCGGGGTACGCAGCTCGTGCGACATGTTGGCGAGGAATTCAGACTTGTATTTCGACGTCAGCGAGAGTTCGGTCGCCTTCTCCTCGAGCGCGCGACGTGCCTGCTCGATTTCCTGGTTCTTGCGCTCCACTTCGACGTTGCGCTCGGCAAGCTGCTGGGCTTTCTGCTCGAGCTGTTCATTGGTTTGCTGCAGTTCCTTCTGCTGGGTCTGCAATTCGCCGGCGAGTTGCTGCGACTGTTTCAACAGCCCTTCGGTCTGCATCGTCGCCTCGATGCTGTTGAGCACGATGCCAATGCTGTCGGTGAGCTGTTCGAGGAAAGTCATTTGCGAGGTCGTGAACGAACCCACCGAAGCCAGCTCGATCACCGCCTTGACCTGGTTCTCGAACAGCACCGGCAGCACCACGAGATTTCTCGGCACCACGCGCAGCAGGATGGAATTGATCGGGACGGCGTCGGCCGGGATGTCGGATACCAGCCGCTGACGCTTGTCCATGGCGCATTGGCCTACAAGACCTTCACCGAATTGCACATACTGCTGATGCGGAACTGCGCCGTCGCCCGCATAAGCCGAAAGCAGCCGCAGCTGCGGATTGTCTTCGTTTTCGACTTGATAGATCACGCCCATGTGGGCGTTGACCAGCGGCGTCAGCTCGGTCAGCAGCAGCCGGCCAACCGTGGCGAGATCGCGCTGGCCCTGAAGCATGTTGGTGAATTTGGCGAGGTTCGTCTTCAGCCAGTCCTGCTCGGTGTTGACGTCGGTGGTGAGCCGCAAATTGCCGATCATCGTATTGATGTTGTCCTTGAGCTCCGCCACTTCGCCGCGGGCGTCCACCTGAATCGAACGGGTCAAGTCGCCCTTGGTGACCGCGGTCGCCACTTCGGCGATGGCTCGGACCTGCGATGTCAGGTTGGCTGCGAGCAAGTTCACGTTGCCGGTCAAGTCTTTCCACGTTCCGGCAGCACCCGGCACGTTAGCCTGGCCGCCAAGCCGGCCTTCGACGCCGACTTCGCGCGCGACGCTGGTGACCTGATCGGCGAAGGTCGCAAGCGTGTCGGTCATGTTGTTGATCGTCTCGGCGAGCGCCGCGACCTCGCCTTTCGATTTGACCGTCAGGTTCTGCTTGAGGTCGCCGTTCGCAACCGCGGTCACGACTTTCACGATGCCGCGCACCTGTTCGGTGAGGTTGGCGGCCATGAAATTCACGGTGTCGGTCAAATCCTTCCAGGTGCCAGCAACGCCGGGGACTTCAGCCTGGCCGCCGAGCTTGCCTTCAGTGCCGACCTCGCGCGCCACCCGCGTCACTTCGCCGGCGAAGGCGTTGAGCTGGTCGACCATCGTATTGATGGTGTTCTTGAGCTCAAGGATTTCGCCCTTCACGTCGACGGTGATCTTGCGGGACAGGTCGCCGCGCGCCACGGCCGTGGTCACCTCGGCGATATTGCGCACCTGCGTGGTAAGGTTGGCGGCGAGCAGGTTGACGTTGTCCGTCAGATCCTTCCACGTACCGCCGACGCCCGGCACCACCGCCTGGCCGCCGAGGCGGCCCTCGGTGCCGACCTCGCGCGCCACACGCGTCACTTCGGCGGCGAACGAGCGCAACTGCTCGACCATGGTGTTCAAGGTGTCCTTCAGCAGCAAAATCTCGCCGCGCACGTCGACCGTGATCTTCTTGGACAGGTCGCCGCCCGCGATCGCGGTCGCGACCTCGGCGATGTTGCGAACCTGCGCGGTCAGGTTGGACGCCATGAAGTTGACGTTGTCGGTCAAATCTTTCCAGGTGCCGGCGACTTCCGGCACTTCGGCCTGGCCGCCGAGCTTGCCTTCGGTGCCGACCTCGCGGGCGACGCGCGTCACTTCCGAGGCGAACGAGTTGAGCTGGTCCACCATGGTGTTGATGGTGTTCTTGAGCTCAAGGATTTCGCCCTTCACGTCCACCGTGATCTTGCGCGACAGGTCGCCGCGCGCCACGGCGGTGGTGACTTCGGCGATGTTGCGGACTTGAGCGGTAAGATTGCCCGCCATCGAGTTGACGGAGTCGGTCAGGTCCTTCCAGGTGCCGGCGACGCCCGGCACGTTGGCTTGGCCGCCGAGCCGGCCTTCGGTGCCGACCTCGCGCGCCACGCGCGTCACCTCGCCGGCGAACCGGTTGAGCTGATCGACCATGGTGTTCAGCGTTTCCTTCAGCTGCAGGATTTCGCCGCGCACGTCGACCGTGATCTTGCGCGACAAGTCGCCGCCGGCGATGGCCGTCGCCACCTCGGCGATGTTGCGCACCTGGCCGGTGAGATTGCCGGCCATCGAGTTGACCGAGTCGGTCAAATCCTTCCAGGTGCCGGCGACGCCGGGCACGGCGGCCTGGCCGCCAAGTCTTCCTTCGGTGCCGACTTCGCGCGCCACGCGCGTCACTTCCGAGGCGAATGCGTTGAGCTGGTCCACCATCGTGTTGAGCGTTTCCTTCAGCTGAAGGATTTCGCCCGAGACGTTCACGGTAATCTTCTTCGACAAGTCGCCCTGCGCCACGGCGGTCGCGACTTCGGCGATATTGCGGACCTGGCCGGTCAGGTTCGAGGCCATCGAGTTCACGGAATCGGTCAGATCCTTCCAGGTGCCGGCAACGCCCCGCACCAGCGCCTGACCGCCTAACTTGCCTTCGGTGCCGACCTCGCGCGCGACGCGCGTTACTTCACCGGCAAAGCCATTGAGCTGGTCCACCATCGTGTTGATGGTGTCCTTCAATTCCAGAATTTCGCCGCGCACGTCGACGGTGATCTTTTTTGACAAGTCGCCATTGGCCACCGCGGTCGTCACCTCGGCGATGTTGCGGACCTGGCCGGTGAGATTGCCGGCCATCGAGTTGACCGAGTCGGTCAAATCCTTCCAGGTGCCGGCCACGCCCAGCACGTTGGCCTGGCCGCCAAGCCGGCCTTCGGTGCCGACCTCGCGCGCGACGCGGGTCACCTCGCCGGCAAAGGCATTGAGCTGGTCCACCATCGTGTTGACGGTTTCCTTGAGCTGCAGGATTTCGCCGCTGACGTTGACGGTGATCTTCTTGGACAGGTCGCCGCCGGCGATCGCGGTAGCGACTTCTGCGATGTTGCGGACCTGCGACGTCAGATTGCCCGCCATCGAGTTCACGCTGTCGGTCAGATCCTTCCAGGTGCCGGCGACGCCCGGCACCGCGGCCTGGCCGCCAAGCTTGCCTTCGGTGCCGACCTCGCGCGCGACGCGGGTGACCTCCGAGGCGAAGGCGTTGAGCTGGTCGACCATCGTGTTGATGGTGTCCTTGAGCTCCAGAACCTCGCCCTTCACGTCCACGGTGATCTTGCGCGACAGGTCGCCGCGCGCCACCGCGGTCGTCACTTGCGCGATGTTGCGCACCTGTGTGGTCAGATTGCCCGCCAACAGGTTGACGTTGTCGGTGAGGTCCTTCCAGGTGCCGGCAACGCCGGGCACGATCGCCTGACCGCCGAGCTTGCCCTCGGTGCCGACCTCGCGCGCGACGCGCGTCACTTCGGAGGCGAACGAGCGCAGCTGGTCCACCATGGTATTGATGGCTTCCTTCAGCTGCAGAATCTCGCCGCGAACGTCCACCGTGATCTTCTTGGACAGGTCGCCATTGGCCACCGCAATGGTCACTTCGGCGATGTTGCGAACCTGGCCGGTGAGGTTGTTGGCCATCGAGTTCACGCTTTCGGTGAGGTCTTTCCAGACACCGGTGACCTCTGGAACCTGCGCCTGACCGCCGAGCTTGCCCTCGGTCCCCACCTCGCGCGCCACGCGCGTCACCTCGGAGGTGAACACGCTGAGCTGCTTGATCATGGTGTTGACGATGTTGGCCGATTGCAAAAATTCGCCGCCCAGCGGGCGACCATCGACATCGAGCTGCACGGTCTGCAGCAGGTCGCCCTGGGCGACGGCCGCGACGGCCCGGGTCACTTCGCGCGTAGGCCACAGCAAATCGTCGATCAGCGTGTTGACCGAGCCTTCCATGTCGGCCCAGGAGCCGCTGGCAAGCCCGAATTTGACGCGCTGGCGCGTTTTTCCTTCGCGGCCCACCACTTGACCGACGCGCTCCAGCTGCTGCGCCATGCGCTGATTGGCGGCCACGATTTCGTTGAATGTATCGGCAATTTTTCCTTCGATCCCGAGATGACTTCCCGTCATTCGCACCGAAAAATCGCCGCTTCGCATTGCCTGAAGCGCATGAAGCAGATCCTGCGACGAATCCGGCTTTCCGTTGGTAAAGGGTTTGGTTTTTGCGGTGCGGCGAGTGGTCGATGGCGCGGCTGGGCCGAGATCGCTCATGAATTCCCCCTGGCAATCACTCGAATCCGAGCGATTCGTGCAATAGAAGCGGCTGCGGACTCGCAGATCAAGTGGCAAAAACCAGCGAAGAGACAGCGTTGCCCCGCGAAATTCGAGCCAGTCGTGTCAAAGTTTGAAAGGGCCCGATTGTTCCCAGGCCAAGCAAAAAAAGGCCGTTAGCCGCCCTGGTCCGCGCGACGGGTTGCCACCCTCGTTCGGGCGCCTCCTCCGATTCAGGGAGGCGTCTTTGCGACAACTGGAACCTGCCCGCCCCGCGCTTGGGAACCCGGCATCGTCTGCTGGCTTGCCGCCTGCCCTGCCACATTGGTTAATGAATGATTAAGCCTGGCGGGTGGCCCTCGAAGCACAGAGCTTGAAAATGGACATTTCCTAATCAAACGTCGCCAAAACAGCCCCGGTAATCGTCAGCCCATGAAATTCGCGGCAAAAATGTCCCGGTTTTGACCGTCGTCAACGTTCCCGGGCTTAACAATTTCTCCAATAAGCGCATGCATAGTCGGGCAAAACAAAGGGCGCGGCGACGCGAATTCCAGACATGTCAATTGCAATGGCCGCGGCATCCTTCGGGCGCGTGATTTCGGTCCGGGGTTCCCTTGCGCGGGTCGGCCTCCTCGCCGCAAGCCAGATGAGCCACACGGAGGTGCGGGCGACCGTCGGACGGTTCGTCAGCATCCGCTGTTCGAATTCCACGATTGTGGCGATGATCACGGAAGTGTCCTGCGAAAACCTGCCGAGCTCGGACATCTACATTGCCAGCGCCTCCGTCGATCTGCTCGGCGAGATTCTGGGCGGGCCGGTTCGCCCCAAATTCCAGCGCGGCGTCACCAACTATCCGACCATCGGCGACACCGTCGACCTGATCACCAATCAGGAGCTGCGAACGGTTTACGCCCCGACGGGATCGGATCAGATCAATGTCGGAACCCTGCAGCAGGATCAGTCCGTGATCGCCTATGTCGATGTCGAGGAAATGCTCAGCAAGCATTTCGCGGTGCTCGGCTCGACCGGCGTCGGCAAATCCAGCGGCGTATCGCTGCTGCTCAACGAGATCCTGCGGTCCCGGCCGAACCTGCGCATTTTCCTGCTCGACGTTCACAACGAGTATGGGCGCTGCTTCGGCGACCGCTCGCTGGTTCTCAATCCGCGCAATCTGAAGCTGCCATTCTGGTTGTTCAACTTCGAAGAGATCGTGGACGTGCTGTTCGCGGGCCGGCCCGGCGTGCCCGAGGAACTGGACATCCTCGCCGAAGTCATCCCGATGGCGAAGGGGATCTATACGCAATACCAGAACGCCGACCGGGTCGGCCTGAAGCGGATCGATCCCAAGAGCATCGGCTATACCGCCGATACGCCGGTCCCTTACCGCCTTGTCGATCTGATCTCGCTGATCGACGAACGCATGGGCAAGCTCGAAAACCGCTCCTCGCGCATCATCTATCACAAGCTGATCTCGCGCATCGAGACCGTGCGCAACGATCCGCGCTATGCCTTCATGTTCGACAATGCCAATGTCGGCGGCGACACCATGGCGGAAGTCATCAGCCATCTGTTCCGGCTGCCGGCCAACGGCCGGCCGATGACCATCATGCAGCTCGCGGGCTTCCCCGCCGAAGTCGTGGATTCGGTGGTGTCGGTGTTGTGCCGGATGGCGTTCGATTTCGGGCTGTGGAGCGACGGCGTCTCGCCGCTGCTGTTCGTCTGCGAGGAGGCGCATCGCTACGCCTCGGCCGACCGCAATATCGGCTTCGGCCCGACCCGCAAAGCGGTGTCGCGCATCGCCAAGGAAGGCCGCAAATACGGCGTGTATCTCGGCCTCGTCACGCAGCGGCCCGCCGAACTCGACGCCACCATCATCTCACAATGCAATACCTTGTTCGCGATGCGTCTTGCCAACGACCGCGACCAGGCGCTGCTGCGCTCGGCGGTGTCGGATGCGGCGGCAAACCTGCTGTCGTTCGTGCCCTCGCTCGGAACCCGCGAAGTGCTGGCGTTCGGCGAAGGCGTGGCACTGCCCACCCGGCTGCGCTTCAAGGAAGTCCCCCCACATCAACTGCCGCGCAGCGAAGCCGCCATTTCCACGGTGCCGTCAGCCACCGCCGGCCACGACATGCATTTCGTCGGCGCCGTGCTGGAGCGCTGGCGCGGGGCGACATCGCATCGCGACGTGCCGAACGATCCCAGCATCAACGAGCGGCCGGCTGCCCGCACCGTCGAAGCCCCGATGCTGCAGCCCTCGATGGGTCTCGATCCCGACCGCTTCTCGCTGCTAAAGAAGCCGCTGCGCTAATGACCCAAAACAATCCGGCGCCCGCGACCTGGCGCTGGCGCGCTTTCCGGAGCCGCCGTCATCGCCTATGATCGGTCGTGAGCGCACCGCTCCAGCCGGACTTCTCTGATGACGCAGCCGACGCCCAGGCGTTTCCCGACCCCCGCCCTCGACAAATTGCCGGCCGATATCCGCGACCGTATTCTGGCGGTGCAGGAAAAATCCGGGTTCGTCCCGAATGTATTTCTCACGCTGGCGTATCGCCCCGACGAGTTTCGCGCATTCTTCGCCTATCATGACGCTCTCATGGACAAGGAGGGCGGCCTCACCAAGGCGGAACGCGAGATGATCGTGGTCGCCACCTCCAGCGCCAACCAATGCCACTACTGCGTGGTCGCGCATGGCGCCATCCTGCGCATCCGCGCCAAGAACCCCGAGATCGCCGACCAGATCGCCATCAACTACCGCAAGGCGGACATCACGCCGAGGCAAAGGGCGATGCTCGATTTCGCCATGAAGGTGAGCCGGGCGGCCGAAGAAATATCCGAGCAGGATTTTGCCGACATTTCGCGGCACGGTTTCAGCGACGACGACATCTGGGATATCACGGCGATTTCCGCGTTCTTCGCGCTGTCGAACCGGATGGCCAATGTCACCGGCATGCGGCCGAACGACGAATTCTACATGATGGGGCGTTTGCCGAAGTAAGGCGGCTCCGGAGGGACATTGCATGCTCGACTGGCAGGACATCGTATTGCGACTGGGCGCCGCGACGCTTGCCGGGGCCGCCGTCGGCCTCAATCGCGACCTGCACAGCAAGCCCATTGGATTGCGCACCCTCGGACTGGTTGGCCTCGCCGCGGCGATGGTCGTCGTGCTGGCGGAATCGTCCGGCACACCCGACACCCGCCTCATCCAGGGGATCCTGACCGGCGTCGGCTTTCTGGGTGCCGGGGTCATCATCCATTCCGATCAGAATTCGCGAATCCGGGGGCTCACAAGCGCCGCCTGCGCCTGGCTTACGGCATGCATCGGGATCATGTGCGGCGCCGGGCAATGGAAAATCGTGACCGTCGGGCTGGCGATCACATTCATCGTCTTGATCGCGGGCGGCTGGGCGGAGGCACGGCTGCATCGCGCGCTCGGCGGCAAGGATTATTCCCCGGAAGGTTCGGCGAAGTCGGAACCGCCGACGGCCTGACTTTCCTAGTCGTCCGATGCGGGTCCGCACCAGCCGGGCAGATAGATGGCGTCCTTGCTCTTCGCCAGAGCCAGTGCTTTTTCAATCGCCTTCTCGAAATCGGCTTCGACCGCTTTGCGAGGCAATTTCCTGCGCAGGAAATCTGCCCACAAAAATTCGCTGAAGGGCGTCGTGTCCTTTGCATAACCCCCGGCCCGCCGTACTTCGCCGGCGAGGCTGCGGAACGGATCGTCTTTCAGTTCCGCTACGGTTTTCGGCACATCCTTGAAGTGATGGCGATCACCCTTGGCGTCGTAAGGGTAGACCCATCGTTTGTTATCGAGCACGCCCCAGAACGCGTCGCGGTCGACCATGGTCAGATCGGCAATGACCGTGACCAAGATGTCCTTGACGCCTTCGTCGTGAAGCGCACGCGCCAGATGATGATGATCGACCACATAATAACATTTATCCGGCCCCAGCACGACGGGAATCATGTGCTTGCCGAGAGCCTTGGCCTGCTTCTTCTTGTTGCGTCGGCGCCAACGCTTGCGCTTTTCCTTTACCTCTCGCATTCCGACGGTCATTTGCGTCGGGCGCAACGACAGGATTGGGATCGGTTGCAGCAGCGGCTCGCGCGTGTTGGCCATGACTCGACACTCCGGGCAGGTTAAAGCCTCTCTGGAAACCACCAATTAACATTGGGTGCGAGAATCGACCATGGCGGGTTCCATAACCCCGGTCAGGATTTTGTTATCGCACCCGTGCCATGCGGACTTTGTTTGTGGGGCAAGCCCTGCAAGTGATACAAGAGAGGATCGAATTTCGCGGAACGGGCAGCGATGAAAAGCCAGCGGCCAGTTGTAACCGAGGACGAGCACCGCGTGCTCAAGTTCCGGCCGCGCACGATGGCCAAACCCCCGGGGCAAAATGGCGAGTCGAGCGATATCGGGCAACAAGCGAACGACCTTTCGCGCTATGAACGGCCCCGGGACGAACCGGACGATTTTCGCCATCGCATGCTGGCCAACATGGCGGCGTTCGCATTCACCGTGGCGCTGACCGCGATCGGCATCTGGCTTGCCATGAGCATCGCCGATCTGCGCAAGACCCAGGATTGCGTGTTGATGGGCCGGCGGGATTGCGCGCGCATCGCTTCGCCGCATTCCTGACGTTCCCGGCCCAGCCGGGGAGAAGCTTCGAAATCAGGCAAAACCGGCGCCTTCCGCCGCCATTGAACTCAGGGCGGCGCTCCGATATACGGGCACTCGAAAAACGGTATGGGGGACCGGCGCTGTTAGGGCACAGCCCTCTCCTCGCGCGCCATTACGAGATTTACCTTCAATATCAAAGGCTTAATGATGTCTTCCACATTCGACAAGATCGCCGACATTATCGCTGAAACCTGCGATATTCCACGGGATACAATAACTCCCGACAGCCATGCGATCGACGATCTCGGGATCGACAGCCTGGACTTCCTGGATATCGCGTTTGCGATCGACAAGGCATTCGGCATCAAGCTGCCGCTGGAGAAGTGGACGCAGGAGGTCAACGACGGCAAGGCCACCACCGAACAGTATTTCGTCCTGAAGAACCTCAGCGAACGAATCGACGAACTGGTCGCGGCCAAGGGCGCGCCATCGGCCGATGCAACTTGAATATTTCCACCTGATCGACCGCATCGTCGACCTCAAACTCGGCGAGAAAACCATCACGGTCGAGGCGCAGGTGCCTCAGCAAAACACCATCTTCGAGGGCCACTTCCCGGGCTATCCGTTGCTGCCGGGGGTGTTGCTGATTGAGTCCATGGCGCAGACCTCGGGGTGGCTCCTGATCGCGCTGATGAGGTTCGAACGCATGCCGTTCCTGGCCATGGTCAAGGAAGCGAAGATGCGGGGTTTCGTGATCCCCGGCGAGCTCTTGACGGTCGACGCCAGCGTCGTTCATGAGGGTTCGGGCTTTACCATCACCGAGGCCAGGATCAGCGTCGGCGGCAAGCCGAGATGCAACGCGACGCTTACCTTCCGTCATATTCCTTTCCCCAATCCGGATTTGCGCGGACACATGGACGCGGTGGCCAAACGCATTGGCTTTCCCGAAGAGGCAATGCCACATGGCTGAGCCGAAACCGCCGAACTCGCCTCCGGAGGAGGTCTGGATTACCGGTATCGGCATCGCCACGTCGCTCGGCGAAGGACTCGACGCGCATTGGGATGCCCTCAATGCTCGGCGGGTCAACGTCGATGAAGCGCGCTTCGCACCTTACATCGTTCATCCGTGGGCGCCCATCAAGCTTGACGCGCAGATTCCGAAAAAGGGCGACCAGCGCCAGATGGAGGCATGGCAACGGATCGGCACGTACGCCGCGGGGCTGGCGCTGGATTCGGCCGGTGTCAAAGGCAATCAGGAAATCCTCGGGCGGATGGACATGATCATTGCGGCCGGCGGCGGCGAGCGCGATGTCCCGGTCGATCTGGCCATTCTCAATGGCTATGTCAAAGGCAACTCTTCGCCCGTGTTTCTCAACGAACGGCTGATGAATGATTTGCGGCCGACGCTGTTTCTGGCCCAGCTCTCGAACCTGCTCGCCGGCAATATCGCCATTGTCCATGGCGTGTCGGGATCATCCCGCACCTTCATGGGCGAAGAAACCGCCAGCATCGACGCGGCGCGGATCGCGATGGCGCGCATCGCCTCCGGTCAAAGCGACATCGCCTTGATCGGCGCGGCACACAATGGCGAGCGGTCGGACTTGCTGATCCTCTATGAATTCGGTGATTTCAATCTGAAAGACAAATTTGCTCCGGTTTGGGCGCGGACGGAGAACAGCGGTTTTGCGCTGGGGTCGGCGGGCGCTTTTCTTGTCATCGAGTCCCGGGCACACGCGGAAGCGCGCGGTGCAAAGCCCTATGCGCGACTGACGAACGTGGTTTCCGATCGGGCGCAGCGAAAGCAAGCTGGAGAGGTGACCAAATCGCTGGAAGGACTGTGGTCCAGGCTTGGCCGCCTTGAGGACAACGGCGCGCTTATCACCGGCGCCACCGGCGTCGACCCCGTTACATCAGAGGAAAAGGCATTCCTGAGCCAGCATCCCGGCTATGCGGTGCGCGCCACAGGGACCATGTTCGGCCACACTTTGGAGACACAATTTCCATTGGGCCTCGCGCTTGCAGCGCTTTCGATCTCGCGCGGAAAACTGTTTCCGCCCAACGATCCGACGGGATTGGAGGTTGAAATGTCCGGGCCGCCGACCCAGATTGTGGTCGCCGGTGCCGGGCATTGGCGAGGCGAGGGCATGGCATTGGTCGAGGCGATCAAGTAGGCGCGCGGGATCGACGGGGAAATCATGGCAGCATCACGCGACAAATTCGGCAGGCCGATCGTTGTCGTCACCGGCATGGGCATCGTGACATCGCTCGGCGCGGGCAAGAAAGATAACTGGGCGAAGCTGACCGCCGGCGAATCCGGAATTCGCACCATTACGCGTTTCCCGATCGACGGCCTGAAAACCACGATGGCCGGAACGATCGATTTCGTAACGGTCGAGCCGTCGTCCTCGACCGCGCTGACCGAAAAACTTGCCGATATGGCCACCGAAGAAGCCGTCGCGCAGTCCGGCATCGGCGGCAAGGGGGACTTTCCCGGACCGCTGTTTCTCGCCGTAGCGCCGGTCGAAGTCGAGTGGCCGCAACGGATTGAGGTGGGACGCGCGGTCGGCAAGACGGACATCACCATCGACGACGTATTGCGCATCAGCGGCGGTGGCCGGTTCGCGCAGTATCATCATCGTTTCATGTTCGGCTCGGTAGCAGGCTATCTCGCCGAGACTTACGGCACCAAGGGCTCGCCAATTTCGCTTTCAACGGCGTGTGCGTCAGGTGCTACGGCGATCCAGCTCGGCGTGGAGGCGATCCGGCGCGGCGAAACCGACGCGGCGCTTTGTGTGGCGACCGATGGCTCGGTCAATCTGGAAGCCCTGGTCCGATTTTCGCTGCTGTCGGCGCTGTCAACCCAGAACGATACGCCTCAGGCCGCGTCCAAACCGTTTTCGAAGAATCGCGACGGTTTCGTGATGGCGGAAGGCGCCGGCGCGCTGGTGCTCGAAAGCTATGAGGCGGCGACCGCGCGCGGCGCGCAGATTCTGGGTGTCCTCGCCGGCTGCGGTGAACTGACCGACTCGTTTCACCGCACCCGCTCCAGCCCGGACGGCAAGCCGATCATCGGCTGCGTCCGCAACGTTCTGGCCGATGCCGGCATGACGCCGGAGCAAATCGACTATATCAATGCCCACGGTACGGCGACGCCCGAAAACGACAAGATGGAATACCTCAGTATTTCAGCGGTGTTCGGCGAGCACACCTCGAAAATTCCGGTCTCGTCCAACAAATCGATGGTGGGGCACACGATTTCGGCGGCGGGCGCGGTGGAGGCGATTTTTTCCCTGCTGACGCTCGAGCATCAGCGCATTCCGCCGACCATCAACTATGAAATCCCCGACCCTGCGATCCTGTTCGATGTCGTGCCCAACAAGGCCCGGGACGCGCGCGTGACGGCGGTGATGTCGAACTCGTTCGGTTTCGGCGGCCAGAATGCCTCGCTGGTTCTGACACGTGAACCGGCCTGATAAGCTACCCGCTTCATCCTGATGCGCCGCCTCCTGCTCCGCACCAAGGCCGCCATCCGCGACGCCGCCAAGCCGTTGGGCGATGCCGCGATCGGCGCGCTGACCACCGGCTTGCTTCGCACCACGCGCTACTTCGATCCCATCAAGACCGCGAACCTGTTCGGCCGTGTCTCCCGCTTCATTGGCCGCAGACTTCGTGAGGACAAGATCGGCCGCGCCAACCTCACCGCGGCCTTTCCGGAAAAATCGCCTGAGGAGATCGAGACCATCCTTGCCGGCGTGTGGGATAACCTCGGCCGCGTCGGCGCCGAGTTCGCGCATCTCGACCATATCTGGCAGCACGACCCCGCCCATCCCGAAGACAGCCGGATCGAGATCCAGCCGCGCACCCATGAACTGTTCGCGCAGCTCCGTCTCGACGGCAAGCCGGCGTTGATTTTCGCAAGCCATCTCGGCAATTGGGAGCTGCCGGCACTGGCCGCGGTCGCGCACGGGCTCGACGCCGCGATCCTGTATCGCCGCCCGAACATTGCGTCCGCCGACCGCGCCGTCGAGAAATTGCGCGCGGTCAACATGGGAACGCTGATCCCGGCAGGCCGCGATGCGCCGCTGAAGCTCGCCGAAGCGCTGCAAAGGGGCCAGCACGTCGCCATGCTGGTCGATCAATACCTTACCAACGGCGTGGACGTGACCTTCTTCGGGCGCAAGACCAAGGCCAATCCGATGATGGCGCGCCTGCTGCGGCAGGTCGAATGCCCGATCCACGGCGTGCGCATCATCCGCCTTCCCGGCCATCGTTTCCGCGCCGAACTTTCCGAGGAAGTAAAGCCGGTCCGCGATGCCGCGGGGCAAATCGACATTCAAGGAACGATGCAGGCGATCACATCGGTCGTCGAGGGCTGGATCCGCGAGTATCCGGATCAGTGGCTGTGGCTGCATCGCCGCTGGCGGTAGATCACCTCATCCTGAGGAGCCGCGCAGCGGCGTCTCGAAGGATAGCCGCAAGCTCCCTCCTCTCATCCTTCGAGACGCGCGCAAGGGCGCGCTCCTCAGGATGAGCCCTACCGTCCGGTCTTCACCTTCGTCCACAACCGGTTGATGACGCGCTGTGTTGCGGGGTCACGTGCGGTGATGACGAACAGTTTCTTGAGAGTCGCTTCATCCGGGTAGATATTTTTGTCGTTGAGGATTTTCGGGTCGATCAGCTTCTGACTCGCGAGGTTCCCGTTGGCATAGGACAGAAAGTCCGAGTTCTTCGCAGCGACATCCGGCCTGTACAGATAGTTGATCAGCTCATAGGCCTCAGCAACATTCTTCGCATCCGCCGGGATCGCGAGATTGTCAAAGAACATCTGCGCGCCTTCTTTCGGAATCGCGTAGCCGATCTCGATATCGTTTTTTGCCTCCGCGGCGCGGCTTCTCGCCTGCATGACGTCGCCGGACCAGCCGACCACGAAGCAGATTTCGCCGGTCGCCAGCGCGCTCAGGTATTCCGACGAATGAAACTTGCGGACATAGGGCCGGACCTTGATCACAAGATCGGCGGCCTTTTCGAGGTCGGCCTGTTTGGTCGAATTCGGATCCAGCCCGAGATAGCCGAGCGCAGCGGGAAGAATATCGTCGGCTGAATCCAGCATGTGAACGCCGCATTCCTTGAATTTTGCGAGCTTCTCCGGCTTGAAAACGACGTCCCAGCTGTCGATCCTGGCGTCGGGGCCAAGGATTTTCTGCACCGCTTTGACATTGTAGCCGATGCCGGTGGTGCCCCACATATAGTTGGCGCCAAAACTGTTGTCGCGATCGTAGATCGCAAGGCGTTGGGTTACCTCGGGCCAGGCATTGGCGAGATTGGGGAGCTTCGACTTGTCGAGCTTTTGAAAAATATTCGCCGAAACTTGGCGCTGCAGAAAATACGCCGTGGGGACGACGACATCGTATCCCGATTTTCCGGCCAGCAGCCGCGTCTCCAAGGTCTCGTTGGCGTCGAAGGTGTCGTAGACAACCTTGATGCCGGTTTCCTTTGTAAAATCCTCCAGCACGCCCGGCGCCATATAGTTCGACCAATTGTAGAAATTGACCACCCGCTCCTGAGCCTGTATGGGCGTCAACCCAGCCGCGCCGAGAACGACCATAGTCGCGGCAATAAGGCGGGGAAAAACCCTTAAGCGCATCACAACATCCCGCTATCTGCGATGCACCGCATCCGACAGCCGCTCCAGCGCGGTGTCCAGCGTTGCGTCTTTCTTGGCGAAACAGAACCGCACCACCGAGGTCACGGCGTCCTCCTCGTAGAACGCAGACACCGGAATCGCCGCGACCTTGTAGTCGGTTACGATGCGCCTGCAGAACGCCTCGTCGGTTTCGTTGAGGCCGAGCGGCGACAGATCGACGGTGAGGAAATAGGTGCCCTGCGACTGCAGAACGGGGAAGCCGATACTCTCCAGCCCTTTTGTCAGCCGGTCCCGGCTTCGCGCCAGTTCCCTGCGCATGTCGAAAAAATATTCGGCGGGCTTGCCGAGGCCGTAGGCGACCGCGGCCTGAAGATTGGGCGCCGTGGTAAAGGTGAGAAACTGGTGTACCTTCGCGGCCACGCGCAACAATGGCGGCGCGGCGCAGACAAAGCCGATCTTCCAGCCCGTCAGCGAAAAAATCTTGCCCGCGGAGCCGACCTTGATGGTGCGATCGCGCATTCCGGGGATTGCGATCAGCGGAATGTGCTCGCGGCCGTCAAAGATCACGTGCTCCCAGACTTCGTCGCAGATCGCGATCGTATCGAACTCCTGGCAGAAACGCGCCAGCAGTTCGAGGTCTTCCCGCGGATAGACCACCGCGGCCGGATTGAGCGGATTGTTGAACAGCACCGCCTTGGTCTTGTGACTGAAGACGCCGCGCAACATCTCTTCCGTCAAGCGCCAATGCGGCGGCTCCAGACGCACCAGCCGCGGGATGCCGGCGGCCTGGCGTATGATCGGCAGATAGGAATCATAGACCGGCTGGAACGCGACGACTTCGTCGCCGGGCTCGACGACGGCGAGAATCGCCGATGTCAGCGCTTCGGTGCCACCGGACGTGACCATCACCTCCGTCATCGGATCGAGCGTCAGGCCATGCCAGCGCCCGTAATGGGCCGCGATCGCCTGACGAAGCTCCGGAATGCCCATCATCGACGGATACTGGTTGTAGCCATCCATCACCGCATCCGCCGCCGCGCGCCTGATATCCTCAGGCCCGGGATCGTCGGGAAATCCCTGCCCGAGATTGATGGCATTGTTGTCGCGCGCAAGCTGCGACATCACTTCAAAAATAGTGACGGGAAGATCGGCAAAGACCTTGTTCATGGACGTCATGGCAAGGTCAGCCGGTCCTGGTCGGCAGGCCCGCGGCCTTCCAAGCCAGCATGCCGCCGGCCAGATGCTTGTCGTAGGCCAAGCCGTCGGCCTGCGCTGCCAGCGACGCCGTCACCGACCGCTTGCCGGACCGGCAGGCGAACACAACCTGTTTGGCTCCGGGGTCCGGAATGTCCTGCGGGTCGAAACCCGACAGCGGAACAACGACCGCATCCGGATAGGCTTCCACCGCAACTTCGTTCGGCTCGCGGACATCGACCAAAAGGTAACGCCCCTCGGCGATTCCCTTCGACACCTCGTCCGGCGTCAAATCGTCTACCTGATGATCCGCCACTGAAAACCTCCCGACCGTCCCACGCTTGAGAGCGACTTCAGCAACAAAGCGGATGCCGGCATTGCCTGCTCTTCGGACGGCAGAGTCGCCTCTGGCGCAGGGAAAATCAAGCGCCGGATTAGCTTTAAAAACTTCCTAGATCGTAACTTGCGTTCCGACTTCGACGACTCTCCCGGTCGGGATCTGGAAATAGTCGGTGGCGTCATTGGCCGAGCGGCTCAGCGCAATGAACAGATGATCCTGCCACTGCGGCATGCCCGATTGCGCCGACGGTTTCAGCGAGCGCCTCGAGACGAAGAACGACGTCGCCATGATATCGAACTGCCAGCCGAGCTTGCGCGCGATCACCAGCGCCTTGGGGACATTAGGCTGTTCCATGAAACCGAAGCGCAGCCGCACGGTGGAGAACTTGTCGCTGATGTTTTCCATGCGGACGCGATCGGCAGGATCGACTCGCGGTGTCTGCGCCGTTTCGATGGTCAGGATCACATTGTGCTCGTGCAGTACCTTGTTGTGCTTGAGGTTATGCAAGAGCGCGGTCGGCACGAAGCTCGGATCGCTGGTGAGGAATACGGCGGTGCCTTTGACGACATGGGGCGGACGCTTTTCCAGGCTCTTGATCAGGTCCTTGAGCGGCACCTCGGTGCGCCGCGTCTTGCCGGTCAGGATCGCGGCACCGCGGCGCCAGGTCCAGATCATGATCGCCATCAAGACGCCGAACAACAGCGGCACCCAGGCGCCTTCCAACAGTTTTAGCAGATTGGCGCTGAAGAAGGTCATGTCGACCACGACGAACGGCAGGATGACGGCCGCCGCCGTAGCGGCCTTCCAGTTCCACAACTTCCAGATCACGACAAAGCCCATGATGCCGTCGGCGACCATGGTGGTGGAGACTGCGATACCATAGGCGGAGGCGAGCCCGCTCGATGTCCGGAACAGCAGCACCAGAAGCAGCACGCCGATCAGCAGCAACATGTTGACGCGCGGCAGATAGATTTGCCCGGCATGGGATTCCGAGGTGAAGCGAACCTCGAAGCGTGGCAACAGACCGAGCTGCACCGCCTGGCGAACGAGCGAAAAAGCCCCGGTAATCACCGCCTGACTGGCGATCACGGTCGCCGCCGTGGCCAGCACGATCAGCGGCAGCAGCATGGAGTCGGGAACCATCCGATAGAACGAATTCTCGATTGCCGCGGGATTGGAAAGCACCAGCGCGCCCTGGCCGAAATAATTGATCAGCAGCGCCGGCAACACCAAAAAGAACCATGCCGATTGAATCGGCCTGCGCCCAAAGTGCCCGAGATCGGCATAAAGCGCTTCGCCTCCGGTGACCGCGAGAAATACTGCGCCCAGTGTGACGAGACCGATCGTGCCGTGGGAAAGCAGAAACTGAATTCCGTACCAGGGATTGATCGCCGCGAGCACGGAAGGGTCGTCGCTGATGTGGACAATTCCCATCACGGCAAGAACGCTGAACCAGATCACCATCACCGGCCCGAATGCCGTTGCGATCCAGGCGGTGCCGCTGCTCTGCACCGAGAACAACACCACCAGGATGAACAGCGTCAGCGGGACCACAAAATGCTCAAGCGCCGGCGCGGCAATCTTGAGACCTTCGACCGCCGAAAGCACGGAGATCGCCGGCGTGATCATGGAGTCGCCGATGAACATCGAAGCGCCGACCACGCCGAGCGCAAGCAGCGGCCAGCTTCGCCGTCCCAATGCGCGTTGACCCAGCGTCATCAGCGAAAGTGTTCCGCCCTCGCCATTGTTGTCCGCGCGCAGCAGCAGCAGGACATATTTGGCGGTCACCACGGTGAAAAGCGCCCACAGGATAAGGGAGAGAACGCCGAGCACGATGATGCGGGTGACTGGTTCATGTCCGGCGGCGCCCTCGACCGCCCCGCGGAACGCATACAGCGGAGAGGTTCCGATGTCCCCGAACACCACGCCGATGCTTCCGAGCGTCAGCGCCCAAAAACCGGTTGAGACCGGCGCCTCGGCAGGCGCTTCGGTTGTTGTGTCGCTGATCGCCATGGTGGCTAGAGAACGCTCTATCGGTTGTTTCGATCCGGCCCTATCGTCGCTTGGCTGGGGCCTGTCAACCGGACCAGTATAGCACCGCGGGCAGGGCTAAGTTGCCGAGAAACATTCCAGCAGCCTCAAAAGGTAAAATGGTAGGCGGGAATCGGCGCTATGGCTTCAGGTTAGGCGGCAAAGGCGGATCTTCGCGCATCAAGGTGATCGTCACCCGCCGGTTCGCCGCCAGCGACGGGTCGTCGGGAAACAGCGGCAAGGTATCGGCCTTGCCGGACACCGCAAAGACATGGCTGGGCGGCAAGCCCTCCCGCTCCAGAATCTGGCGCACTGCATTGGCACGATCGGCCGACAGATCGAAGGCGCCGTATCCGCTACGCGGTGGCACAAAACCCGCGGCGGTGTGGCCGACGATCGCGACACGCAGCGGTGTGGCCTTCAGCGGCGCCGCGAGTTTTTGGATCAGCAGTCGCGTGCGCTCGTAGGGCACCTTCGAGCCGTCGGCAAACATCGAGCGGCCATCCTGGTCGACAATCTCAAGGTTGAGGCCCTGACTGGTTTCCTCGAACATGATGTGCTTGGAGACTTCAGTCAGTTCCGGCATATCCTGCAGCGCCTGGCGCAGCGACGCTGACGCAAGCGCGAACTCGCGATCGGTTTTCAAACGCGCTCCCACGGAACGGCTGCGCTCCATTTCGTCGGGTGTCGGCGTATTGGACGCCTCCTCGGGAGGAATGTGGGCGGTGTTTTTCAGCTTTGGCCGGGTCGGTAGACCATCTGACTCGATGATGCCGGAATAGCGCGCTTCGGTCTGCACACCGAATGCTTCCCGCATCGAGCCGGCCACGATTTTCAGCTTCTGCTGATCCTGATTGGAGAACGCGACGAGCATCACGAAAAAGCTCATCATCAGCCCCATCAGGTCGGCGAAGGTCACGAACCAGCCGTGCCCCCCGCCGTGCCCATCGCCCCGCTTCTTCTTGGCCATTGGCTCGTTCCCGGATCGCCGTCAGCCGGTCAGGCCGGTACCGGCTCGCCTTCTTCGTGGCGATGCTTTTCCGGCAGGTAGGCAAGCAGCATTTCGCGCACCAGCGTCGGGCTCTTGGAATCCCGGATCATCAGGATGCCGTCGATGATCAGCGTGCGGTTGGTTTCCTCGTCGAGCAGCTTGCCATGCAGCTTGTCTGCGATCGGCAGGCAGAACAGGTTCGCAACCAGCGCGCCGTACAGCGTCGCCAGCAAGGCGGTGGCCATGAACGGGCCGAGTTTCGACGGATCGGTCATATTGGCAAACATCTGCACCATGCCGATCAGGGTGCCGATCATGCCGAATGCCGGCGCGCAGTCGCCGATGGCGCGGTAGATTTTCCCGCCTTCGTCGAGATGCATCAGAAAATTGTCGCGATCGCGTTCCATGTTGTCGCGGATGAATTCGAGATCGTAACCGTCGGCAACATAGCGGATTCCCTTGGCAAGGAACGGCTCGTCGGTTTCGACTTTCTCCAGCCCTACCGGCCCCTGCTTGCGGGCGATTTCCGCGATGCGGGCGAGTTCATCCACCAGATCGCGCGCCGACAGCCGGCTCATCGTGAACGCGAATTTGGCGCCGAGCGGAAGGCCGTGCAGGATGGCACTGAGCGGAAAGCGGATCATGGTGGCGGCGATCGAACCGCCGAAGATGATGATCATCGCATGTTCGGAGATGAACATGTGCAGATCGCCGCCCATGAAGATCATTACCGACACGACAACGATGCCGGACACGAGCCCAACGCCCGTCATGATATCCATGGGAAACTCCGACGCACACACGAACACCGGCCGCGCTGCACGGCTGGACGGCCCGTTCTGAGCCGCACTTCGACCCTACGTCCGCGCCATTAAAGACGCGTAAAGGTTAAGCCGTCGGGCCGCCGAGATGGTGTGAAAAGCCGTTTTCCTCGGTTTTTAGCCGCCGCAGTTTTCTTTCATGCGGCGGCAATCGCTGCATTCTCAACACTCTGCTAACCATACCGGCACGCGCGACGAATTCGTGGGCAGTCAAGCCTTGGACAAGCCGGTCAGCTCGAGGCTGAGGTCCCGCAACCGCGTGCGGGCGGCACCGTCATAAGCCTGCGCATTGGCTTGCGCCTCTCGCATGCCATTGAAAAACAGTCCGGTCTTCCCGGCCACGTCGTCACCGGCAGCGAGGTGCAGGATCGCGTCGCCGCCCTGCTCCACGGTGCTGATCGGCGTAATGCCGCCTTCGCGGACCATGGTGGTGTTCATGTAGGTGGCCGGATGCAGCGAATTCACGGTCACGCCGGACCCGGCAAGTTCGCTGGCGAGATCAATGGTAAACATGATCTGCGCCAGCTTGCTTTGCGCGTAAGCGCGGCTGCCGGTGTAGCCTTTCGTAATCATCCCATCGTCGAAATCGATGGGATGCTGACCCAGCGAGGCGACGTTGACGATACGCGACGGCGCACTCACTTTCAGCAATGGAAGCAGCGTGCGCGAGCAGGAAGCCGGAAAGATAGTTCACCGCGAACCGCAGTTCGCAACCGTCTGCACTCTCGCGCCGCTCGGCACCCTGCGTTCGCGATCCGATTCCGGCGTTGCTGATGAAGATATCGAGCCGCTTGTGATCGGCGAGGACGGCTGCCGCAAGCTGCCGTGCGCCGGCCAGCGACGCCAAATCCGCCTGGTAGAAAATGACCTCGCCGTGCCCTTGCCGCCGGATCTCCTCGGCAAGGGTTTTGGCGCGATCGCGGTTGCGGCCGTGGATCAGCACCTTGGCGTCCGCCGCGGCGAGTTTCGCGGCGACATAACGGCCGACCCCATCGGTCGATCCGGTGACCAGGACGGTCTTGCCGTTCATCTCCACGTTACTGCGCCTGCGCGCCGATGCCTGCGGCCTTGATGATCGGCCACCATTTGTCGATCTCGGCCTTCTGGAATGCGGCCAGCCCTTCGGGCGTTTGCAGCTCGCGCGGAGCAACGTCGAGGCCCAACTCCATGAACTTTTTTTGCAAGGCCGGATCGGCCAGCGCTTCGACCGTTGCGGCGTTGAGTTTTGCGAGCACGTCTTTCGGCAAACCCTTCGGCGCGAAGAAACCGAACCAGCCCGACATATAGAGTCCGGGCACCCCCGTCTCGTCGGCCGTCGGAATGTCCGACATCGAGGCCGAGCGTTGCGGCGACAGGTTCGCCAACGCCTTGATCTTGCCGCCGCGGATTTGCGGCAGCGCCACGGCGCCTTGCACGACGAGCAGATCCACTGTGCCGGAGATCAGGTCGGTCATGGCCGGCCCGGCGCCGCGATACGGAATGAACTGCACTTTCTGTCCGGTAAGCCTTTCGAACAGCACGCCGGTGACATTCGCCGCCGCGTTCTGGTTGACGAAATTGACCTTGCCGGGGTTGGCTTTCATCCATGTCACGAGTTCGGCGAGATTGTTCGCCGGAAGGTCTTTCCTGGCAACCAGCAACTGCGGATTGTTGGAGATCAGGGCGATCGGCTCAAGATCCTTTTCGAGATCGTAGTCAAGCTTGTAGATGATGCTGCCGACATGGGTATCCCATTGGCCGATGTCGAAGGTGTAGCCGTCCGGCGCCGAACGCACAACGCGGCCGACCCCGATACTGCCGCCGGCGCCGCCGACGTTTTCGATCACGATCGGCTGCCCCAGCGATGCGCGCATGCGTTCGGCCATGATGCGGGCGGCCGCGTCGGTCGATCCACCGGGCGGAAACGGTACCACCAGCGTCAGTGAACGCGACGGAAAGCTCTGCGCGTCCGCGCCGCCGATTCCGGCAACAAGCATCAGCGCCAGCGCAGCGAAAAATTTTCTCATGACCGGCCCCCCAGCTTTCAGTGAATTTCGGCAGAGCGCTTCAGCGCCTCTTTCAGCTTTTCCAGCGTAAAATCCTTGCTGCGGGCAATCTCGAGAATCGGCGTCTCGCGGCGGCCGCAGAGTTCGGCGGCATCGGGAAGCTTGTCGGCGAGTTCGACCGGGATCACGATGGCGCCGTGGCAGTCGGCGTGAATGAGATCGTCCGAACGAACAGTCATCCCGGCGACGCGAACTTCGCCGCCAAAGCTCTCGGCGTGGACCCATGCATGGGACGGACCGATCGAGCCTGCGAGCGCCTGGAAGCCCGGCGCCCATTGCGGGATATCCCGGATCGATCCGTCGGTGATGACGCCGAGACATCCCAGCGCCTTGTGAACGTTGCTTTGAACCTCGCCCCAGAACGCGCCGTATCCCACATCGGGCCCGTCGATATCCTGGATCACGCTGATGCGCGGGCCGTGGCCGGTGCCGACATATTCATAATAGGCCGTCCGACGCTTCTGCTGTTCGGCCGCCGGCAGGCTGGACTGCACGACCGAGCGGATCGTCACCGTGCGCGCATAGCCGACGATCGGCGGCAGACCGGGAAACGGGCATACCAACGGCTTGGTTGTATAGCCGACCAGCCGGCGTCCCGGTGCCACGATTTCCATCGCATTGCAGATGGTCGGGGTGTCGTAACGCGCCAGCGCTTCGAGGACGGATCCGGCCAGCGGCGCGGTCGCGGGATTGGTCACGGCGTTCTCTCCTGATTTTTTTGGAAGTGCATTGTCTGCCGTATATCCGACATTGGAATCAAACCCAATTCGGCGACGGCCCAACGGGTCAATTCAGCCGGGCCGGACGGTCGTCCTGCTCCGGTTCAGGCGTGGCCTGCGCGAGCGGCGGCGCTCGATCCCCTTCTGCAACGCCGGCCGAACTTGCCGCCTGCGCCGCGGCGGCGCGTTCATGGTCGCGGTAGGACTTCCAGCCGGCAGGCAGGCTGAGCAGATACAGCACGGTGCATGCCGAAAGAATATGCCAGGGGTAACCGATCAGCAGCGCGATGAAGAAAACTACCGCGACGAACACCGGCAGCACCATTTCCGGCGGCACCCGCATGCGGATCGTCTTGCCGGAAAACACCGGCAGCCGCGAAACCATGAGAATTGCGATCAGAAGCGTATAGAGCATGGTCAGCGCGGAAGGCAGCGTCGGCATGCCGAGGAATGCAAGGTAAATCGGCAACAGCACGGTGATCGCGCCCGCGGGCGCCGGAACGCCGGTGAAGAAATTGGCAGCAAAGGCCGGCTTGTTCGGGTCGTCCATGGTCGCGTTGAAGCGCGCCAGCCGCAGGCCCCCGCTGATCGCAAAAATCATCGACGCGATCCAGCCGACATTGCTGAGATCGTGCAATTGCCAGAAGTACAGGATAAGCCCCGGCGCGACGCCGAAATTGACGAAGTCAGCGAGGCTGTCGAGCTCCGCCCCGAATTTCGACTGGCCCTTGATCATGCGCGCGACGCGGCCGTCGAGACCGTCGAGCACGGCGGCAAACACGATGGCCGCCACCGCCAGTTCCATCCGGCCCTCGGTGGACAGACGGATCGCCGTCAGCCCGGCGCAGATCGCCAGCAGCGTGATGACGTTCGGCACCAGCATCCGTACCGGGATCGGGCGAAACCGGCGCCGCCGCATTTCCGGAAAATTGGGGTCGATGGGCATGCGCATGGTCTTCATATAGCAAGTGGCGGCTGGCTCCGCCATCGCGGCCATCCGCGTCAGGATTTCGCAGCCGAAATGGTTAATCGGCCCGGTGGGTGCGGCCGCCGTCCCCGAGCTTGAAATCAGCCAACACGGTTTCGCCGGCTACCGCGGTCTGGCCTGCGGCAACCAGCGCTCTGGTGCCTTCGGGCAGAAATACGTCAAGCCGGGAGCCGAAGCGGATCAAGCCGAAGCGTTCGCCGGCGCCGATGGTCTGCCCTTCCCGCACAAACGACACGATGCGCCGCGCCACCAGCCCCGCGATCTGGATCACGCCGATGCGGCCGTTCGGGGTGGAGATCACCAGCGCGTTGCGCTCGTTGTCCTCGCTCGCCTTGTCGAGCTCGGCGTTGATGAAAGTGCCCGGACGATACGTGATACGGTCGATACGCCCGGTCACCGGGCTGCGATTGACGTGACAATTGAAGACGCTCATGAAAATCGAAATGCGCGGCAGCGGCCTGTCGCCGAGGCCGAGCTCGGCCGGCGGCATCACCTCCGTCACCATCGACACCCGTCCATCCGCCGGTGCCACCACAAGGCCATCGCGCACCGGCGTCACCCGGACCGGATCGCGGAAAAACAGCGCGCACCATACCGTCAACAACGTTCCGATCCAGCCCAGCGGCGTCCAGATCCAGAACAGGATCAGGCTCGCCAGCGCAAAGCCGCCGATGAATGGATAGCCCTCCGGATGGATCGGCGGAATTTGCGCGTGGATGGAGTTGGCGATGGACATGGGATTCACTGATCTTTCTTCCGCTCTCGTCACGGAGAGGGCCTGGCCCTAAATCATTCCGCCGCGGCTGGCGTCACCAGCGGGTCGTCGACCGGCGGCGGGCCGCGGTTCGGCGCTTCGTTTTCGTCTGACATCAACGCCAGCTTCTCGCGCGCTTCCTGCGCCTCGCGCTGCCGGTTCCACATACTGGCATAAAGTCCGCCGCGCGCCAAAAGCTGGCTATGGGTGCCGCGCTCGGCGATGCGGCCCTGATCCAGCACGATAATTTCATCGGCGCCCACGATGGTCGATAGCCGGTGCGCGATCACCAGCGAGGTGCGGTTGCGCGACACCTTTTCCAGCGCGTCCTGGATTTCCCGCTCGGTGTGGCTGTCCAGCGCAGAGGTCGCCTCGTCGAGCACGAGGATGGGCGGGCCTTTGAGAACCGTGCGCGCGATCGCAACGCGCTGCTTCTCGCCTCCGGACAATTTCAGGCCGCGCTCGCCCACCTCGGTCTCGTATCCCTTCGGCGACATCCGGATGAAGCTGTCGATCTGCGCCATCTGCGCCGCCTCTTCGACCTCGGCGTCGGTGGCGTCCCAGCGGCCGTAGCGGATGTTGTAACGGATGGTGTCGTTGAACAGCACGGTATCCTGCGGCACCATGCCGATCGAGGCCCGCAACGAGGCCTGCGTGACGTTGCGGATGTCCTGCCCGTCGATCAGGATATGGCCGCCCGAAACATCGTAAAGCCGGAATAGCAGCCGCGAGATGGTCGACTTGCCCGCGCCGGATGGCCCGACGATGGCGACGGTCTTGCCGGCCGGCACCTCGAAGCTCAGGCCTTTCAGGATTTGACGGTCCGGATCGTAGGAGAACCTCACATCGTCGAACCGCACGCTGCCGGTGGTCACGATCAGCGGCCTGGCGCCGGGAATGTCCTTCACTTCCGGATTGCGCGACAGCACGCCGAACATTTTTTCGATATCGATGATGGCCTGTTTGATCTCGCGATACACCATGCCCATGAAATTCAGCGGCTGGTAAAGCTGGATCATCATGGCATTGACCATGACGAAGTCGCCGACCGTATTCGTGCCGCCGCGGATGCCGATGGCGCACATCAGCATCGTCGCGGTGAGCCCCGCGGTGAAGATGATCGCCTGCCCGGTGTTGAGCAACGCCAGCGAGGTATAGGTCTTCACGCTGGCGCGCTCGTAGCGCTCCATCGAACGGTCGTAACGCGCGGCCTCGCGCTGCTCGGCGCTGAAATATTTGACGGTCTCGTAATTGAGCAGCGAGTCAATCGCCTTGGTATTCGCTTCGGTATCGGAATCGTTCATCTTGCGGCGGATCTCGATCCGCCATTCGGTCGCGACGTAGGTGTAGTACATGTAGATGACGACGGTGATCATGGTCGCCAGCACGTAGCGCCAGTCGAACTGCCATAACAGCACGCCCATGATCAGCGTGACCTCGACGATGGTCGGCACCAGTTGCAGGATCACCATCCGCACGATCACTTCGATGCCGAGGCGGCCCCGCTCCAGCACGCGCGTCAGGCCGCCGGTCTTGCGCTCGAGATGAAAGCGCAGCGACAATTCGTGCATGTGAACGAAGGTGAGATAGGCGAGTTTGCGCACCGCATGCATGGCCACTTTGGCGAAGATGCCGTCGCGCCATTGCGTCAGCACCGCCATCAGCACCCGCACCGCGCCATAGCTTGCTGTCATGATCAGTGGCGAGGCGATCAGCCACAGCGCCCAGTTCGACGATTGCACCGGAGCGGTATCGGCGCCGGTCAGCGCGTCCACAGCCCATTTGAACGTGAACGGCACCGACAGCGTCGCCAGCTTGGCGACCAGGAGCAGCACGAACGACCACACTACCCGCATTTTCAGATCGAGACGGTCGCCGGGCCAGATGTAGGGCCACAGGTGAACCAGCGTCCCAATCAACGTCGCGCGTCGGGCGGTATTGTCCTGTACAGGCGTGTCTGCAGGAGTAGGTTTTGTATCAGCCATCAAGCCTGCCCGAACGGCGCGCCCGGTTGCGGCCGCAATTGTTTCTGATCATGTGCAGTTTCTGCCCGTGATATAGAGCGTTTGATCGCGCCATGCACCCCAGCGCGGCGATTCTTTTTCATTTTTCAGGCGTTTACGGGGACCGAATCGCAGCTGCCGCTTCAGCGGCGAAAGCCTTGACGCCCTCATTTCGCAGTGCCACATCGCCTCTATGAACAAAATCAAAACCGTCTGTGTGTATTGCGGTTCCGGCCCCGGCACAAATCCCCGTTTCATCGAAGCTGCAACCGCCTTCGGAAAGGCGCTCGCCGAAAACGGCGTCGGCCTCGTCTATGGCGGCGGCTCGATCGGGCTGATGGGGGCCGTGGCGAAATCGACGCTCGACCATGGCGGAACCGTTACCGGCATCATTCCGGACTTTCTGACCAAGCGCGAAAATGCGATCGGCGGCGCGCAGGAACTGATCGTCACCCACGACATGCACGAGCGCAAGCGGCTGATGTTCGAACGCTCGGACGCGTTCGTAGCTCTTCCCGGCGGCATCGGCACGCTGGAGGAACTGGTCGAGCAGCTGACCTGGCAGCAGCTCGGCCGCCACAGCAAGCCGATCCTGCTCGCGGATATTGACGGCTTTTGGCAGCCGCTGCTGGCGCTGCTCACGCATATGCGCGCGACCCAGTTCATCCGGCCGAGCTTGAACGTCGATGTTCTCCGGGCCGAGCGGGTTGAGGATATTTTGCCGCGGCTGCGCGCCGCGGCCGCGCGCGCTCCGGAGGAGACCAAAGAGATGGTGCCGGAAGTGGCCCGCCGCCTGTAGAGCCGGCGCTACGGTCATCCGTTGGGAAATGTCACCGCCTCGATCCGGTTGCCATCGGGGTCGACAATGAAGGCCGCATAGTAGCGCACGCGATCGTGCGGACGCAGACCCGGCGCGCCGTCGGAACTGGCTCCGGCATTCAGCGCCGCGGCGTGAAAGGCGTCGACTTCGCCCACGGATTTCGCGCGAAGACAAATGTGGACGCCGCTGTCGCGCGGCACCGGCGCCATGGCGGCACGAAGGTTGATCCAGAATTCCGGATAGGCCTTGCCGAAACCGACCGTCGCAGGCCGCGTCACCAGCCGCGCCAGGCCGAGCGGCGCCAGCGTCAATTCATAAAACCGCGCCGCGCGTTCGAGGTCGCTGACGCCGACGGAGACGTGGTCGATCATGATTGCGCTCCGTCATGCCGGCGCGTTGGACTTCACCAGCTTGTAGACCACCGAATCCATCAGCGCCTGGAACGAGGCATCGATGATATTGGGCGACACGCCGATGGTGGTCCAGCGCTCGCCCGCCTCGTCCTCACTCTCGATCAGCACCCGCGTCACCGCTTCGGTGCCGCCATTGAGGATACGCACGCGGTAGTCGATCAGCTTCAGGCCCTCGATGTATTTCTGGTACTTTCCGAGGTCCTTGCGCAGCGCCACATCGAGCGCGTTGACCGGACCGTTGCCCTCCGCAGCGGATATCAGCGTCTCGCCGGCGACATCGACCTTCACCACCGCCATCGCCACGGTGACGCGCTGGCCGCTGGAATTGTAGCGCTGCTCGACATTGACGCCGAAATGCTCGACCCGGAAATATTCCGGCACCCGCCCAAGTATCCGCCGCGCCAGCAAATCGAACGAGGCGCCGGCGTTTTCATAGGCGTAGCCCGCGGCCTCGCGCTCCTTCATCTCATCGACCAGCCGGATCAGTTTTGGATCGTTCCTGTCGTAGGCGATTCCGGCGCGCTCCAGCTCGGCAATGACGTTGGAGCGGCCGGCCTGATCCGATACCAAAACCTTGCGGTGATTGCCGACCGATTCCGGCGTCACATGTTCATAGCTGTGCGGATCCTTCAGCATCGCGGAGGCGTGAATGCCGGCCTTGGTGACGAACGCGCTTTCGCCGACATAAGGGGCGTGACGGTTGGGCGCGCGGTTCAGCATGTCGTCCAGCATCCGCGACACCCGCATCAACGTCGCCATCTTTTCTTCCGAAACGCCGATGTCGAGGGCGTCGGCGAATTCGCGCTTCAGCCGCAAGGTCGGGATCAGCGAGCACAGATTGGCATTGCCGCAGCGCTCGCCGAGGCCGTTCAGGGTGCCCTGGATTTGCCGCACGCCGGCGCGCACCGCGGCCAGCGAATTGGCCACCGCCTGCTCGGTATCGTTATGGGCATGGATGCCGAGGTGATCACCCGGAATATGTTTTGCCACCTCGCCGACAATCGCTTCCACCTCGTTCGGCATGGTGCCGCCGTTGGTGTCGCACAGCACGACCCAGCGCGCGCCGGACTCATAGGCGGTCTTTGCGCAGGCCAGCGCGAATTCCGAATCTTCTTTGTAGCCATCGAAGAAATGCTCGCAATCAAGCATCACCTCGCGGCCCGCAGCTTTCGCGGTCCGGACACTGTCGCGGATCGAGGCCAGGTTCTCCTCGTTGGTCGTCTCCAGCGCCACGCGCACCTGATAGGCGGATGACTTTGCGACAAAGCAGATGGCGTCGGCCTTGGCCTCCAATAACCCGGCGAGTCCGGGGTCGTTCGAGGCAGAGCGGCCGGGACGGCGCGTCATGCCGAACGCGGTGAACCGCGCGTGACCGAGATCGGGCTTGTTCGAAAAGAATTCGGTGTCGACCGGATTGGCGCCGGGATAGCCGCCCTCGACATAATCGATGCCGAGATCGTCGAGCATCTCCGCGATCAACCGCTTGTCATGCAGGGTGAAATCGACGCCATTGGTCTGCGCGCCGTCGCGCAGCGTGGTATCAAACAGATAGAGGCGCTCGCGGCTCATCGGGTGGTTCCCTTCGGCGCATCGCTTGCGAGGGATTTCTGCATCGTGGTGTTGGCGAGCCATTCGCCGTTCATCGTCACGGTGTTGCGCTGTTTCGCGACATAGCCGCGTTTTGCAAAAAATTCCTGCGCGGTATCGCTGGCATCGACGCTGAGACTTTTTGCGCCACGCCCGCCCGCGAGTTTCTCCAGCGCATCGCACAGCATCGAGGCCACGCCCTGCCCCGCGGCGCTCGGATGAACATAGAGCATTTTGATGTGATCGGCGCCCTGCAGCGAGGCAAAGCCGACCGGCGAGTTTTGCAGCGTGGCTACCAGCGTCAGTTCGGAGGCGAGGCTTTTGCCAAATCGTTCTTCGTCGTCGGCTCCGCTGGCCCACGCTTCCCGCTGCGCCTCATTGTAATCGTCAACCGTCAGCTCCTCGATCGCGGCGACAAAAATCGCCGCCAATATCGGCACGTCCGCCGCAAGGAACGGCCGCAGCGCAGGCTTGGGCAAGGTCTGCGCCATCACGTGAAAACATCCCAGACAAGCTTCAGCGCGAGGATGATCGCAGCGACGATCACCGCCCATTTGATGAAGATGTAATAGCGCCAGTGTTTTGGGAACGGCGTGTCAGGCTTGGTCATCGCGCGATCTCCCAGCACACAGCGTCATGCGCGGGCTTGACCCGCGCATCCATCAAAGAAAAGTTTCTGAGCGGCTTCGCCGGATGGATTGCCGGGTCAAGCCCGGCAATGACGGGCCGGAAATTCATCGCGCTATCTCCCATGTCGTGCCTTCTTTGGAATCCTTGATGACGACACCCATCGCGGCGAGTTCATCGCGGATGCGATCGGATTCCTTGAAATCCTTTCGGGCCCGTGCCGCGGTACGACTGGAAATCAGACTATCGACTTGCTTCGCGTCGACGCCGCTCGCTTGCTGTTTCCGGCTGTTCCATTTCGCAACAGGCTCTGACAGGAAACCAAGCATCCGCAATGACGCGGCAAATTCATCGCGGTTCTCTGTATTTCCAGATGCCGCAATATTTCGCAGACCGTGCAACGAGGCGATCATCTGCGGCGTATTGAGGTCGTCGTACAAGGCTTCAATGATCGCAACGGAGGCGCGTTCGCCCCTGACGTCCGCAGCCACCGTATACCAGTCGTCGAGCGTCTTCGCACTTTCTTCCAGTCCTCGCACCGTCCAATCCGTGGGTGAGCGATAATGCGTCTTCAGCATATTGAGGCGCAGGACTTCCCCCGGCCAATCAGCCAGCAGCTCCCTGATCGTGACAAAGTTGCCGAGACTCTTCGACATCTTGTCGCCTTCGACCTGCAGAAAGCCATTGTGCATCCACACATTCGCCATGCGCGCTTCATGAAACGCGCAGCAGGATTGCGCGAGCTCGTTCTCGTGGTGCGGAAACACCAGATCGATGCCGCCGCCGTGGATGTCGAATTGTTCGCCGAGATGCTTCCAGGCCATCGCAGAGCATTCGATGTGCCAGCCGGGACGCCCCCGCACCGCAATGCCCGCCGGCGATGGCCATGAGGGCTCCCCTAGCTTCGCCGGCTTCCACAGCACAAAGTCGGTCGCGTCGCGCTTGTAGGGCGCGACATCGACGCGAGCGCCGGCGATCATCTCGTCGAGCGAGCGGTTGGCGAGGGCGCCGTAGCGCGGCAGAATCGAATTGGCTGAATTCATCGCCTGCGGCGAGAACAGCACGTGGTCCTCCGCCACATAGGCAAAACCGCCCTGCACCAGCCTCTCGATCAGCGTGCGCATCTCGGCGATATGTTCGGTCGCGCGCGGCTCAACCGTGGGTCGCAGGCAGCCCAGCGCGTCGACGTCATCGTGAAACTGTTTTTCGGTCAGTTCAGTGACCTTGCGGATCGCCTCGTTCAGCGGCAGGTGCGGAAAATCCTGCGCGGCCCGCGCATTGATCTTGTCGTCGACGTCGGTGATGTTGCGGACGTAGGTGACGTGCTTCTCGCCATAGAGATGCCGCAGCAGGCGGAACAGCACGTCGAATACGATCACCGGGCGCGCGTTGCCGATATGGGCAAAATCGTAGACCGTCGGCCCGCACACATACATGCGCACATTGCCGGGATCGAGCGGCACAAAGGGCCGCTTCTCCCTGGTCAAGGTATCGTAGAGGCGTAAGTCCATGGAAATCCCGTCCCTTGCGGCCGGGCGTCCAGTGATCTCGGGTGAGAAAAGACGGCCTCAGCCAGCGAATCGCTAGCGAATAATCTCGCGGCAAATGCGACAGATGGCGAGGAAACCGTTCATTTTGGCACCATGGAGCAGCCTAGGGCGCCGCGTCAAGGTCCGAACCCTCGGATTTTCGGCCCGATCCGGGTGGCGGGCGCCGCCCATGGTTAATCATTCTTAACCCTTTGGGATTATCGAATAAGGGCGATTCCTCATGCTCCGGAAGCGACATGCGCTCCATCCCTGCATTTTTGGCCTGCAGTTTCGTGCTGGCCGCCTCCGCCGCCTCCGCCGACAGCCGCGTGTTCATCATCGCCAACCAGGCCGACGGCTACGGCATCGACCAATGCCTCGCCAAAGGCGAGAAATGCGGGGCGCATGCCGCGCGGTCCTATTGCCAGTCGCGCGACTTTGCCCAGGCCACGTCCTATCGGCGGGTCGATCCCGATGAAATAACGGGATCGGTTCCCAAAACGCCCGGCAATGGCTGTACGGGCGCGGGCTGCCACGAATACGTCGCCATCACCTGCCAACGGTGAGGCCATAAAGGGCTCAGGAACCGGCAGGTGCGTCCCGGACACGACGTGACGGTGTCCCGGTAAGCGGATATGGGATTCCGCACTGCGCCGACTACTCGCCCGGAATCGCTCCAATGGCCGGATATGTCTGAAACGCTGATGCAGTCCCTCTCCAGATGGATTTTGGCCGGTGCCGTCCTGATCGGCGCGCAAAGCGTTGACGCCATTGCGCAAGTCCCTCCCGCCGCCCCCGCGCAGCCGGCGGCCGCCGTAAATCCCATGTGTCCACGTCTCGAAGCGCAGCTTGCGAGCATCGATCGCGGCGGCGGCGATCCCGCAAAGGCCGAGCAAATCCGCCGCTACGAGGAAGCCGCAGCTAAGCAGCAGGGCGAACTTGATCGTGTCACCTCGCAGGCCAAGCGCCAGGGCTGCGACAGTTCCGGATTCTTCTCGCTGTTCTCAGGCCAGTCCGCGCAATGCGGTCCGGTCAACCAACAGATCCAGCAGATGCGCGCCAATCTGGACCAGATCACCACCAGCCTCGAGCGGTTGCGCGGCGGCAGCGGGTTCGGCAACGCGGAGCGCGACAGCCAGCGCCGCTCGGTGCTGCTGGCGCTGGCGCAGAACAATTGCGGGCCGCAATACGCCAACGCGGCGCGCAGCGGCGGCAATTTTCTCGACAATCTGTTCGGCAATAACAACAACCCCGCGCCGCCCCCCGATCTCGGCCCGCAATCCGGGACTTTCCGCACGGTCTGCGCGCGCAGCTGCGACGGTGCCTATTTCCCGATCTCGTTCGCCACGGTGCCAAGCCGGTTTCCGGACGACGAGAAGACCTGCAAGAGCCTCTGCCCGGCATCGGAAGCCACCCTGTTCGCCTACCGCAATCCCGGTGAAGACATGAACCAGGCGGTATCGATCACCGGGCAGCCTTACTCGGCGATGCCGAATGCATTCCGCTACCGCAATGAATTCGTGCCGTCCTGCTCCTGCAAAGCCGCGGGGCAAACCTGGTCGGACGCGCTGAAATCGATCGACGATAAGGCCGCCGCCGAACAGCAGGGCGATATCATCGTCACCGAAGAGAGCGCCAAGAAGATGTCGCAGCCGCCGTCTAAGAACGCTCCGGCTGCGCCCAAGAAGAAGGGCGCCGCGCCCGCGACGACGGCCAGCACGCCCGCACCTGAACCGGCACCGGCGCCCGCGGCGGCCCCACCCGACCCCGCCCCGGCAAAAGACAAGCCGATCCGTTCCGTTGGGCCAACCTTCATTCCCGCGCGCTGAAAACCTGGGCCTGCATTTATGAGTCCAGAACGCTGACAGCTCGACGATGTCCGCGCTACTCTTGGAAGCGGCGCTGGGGCCATCCTTCGATGAACCTGGTTTGTGCCAGAAGGCGCCATTGACGGAGCGTCATCGGTGCAGGGCGCTACTACACGAACCTTGCGCGAAGCCTCGCTCATGCCATACTGCTGCGAGTCTTGGCTCGGGTATGCACGAACGCGCTCGGCATGGGTACCTCATTCCTTCGGTTGCTGCGATCTCGTCCAAGATGGTATTCGCTCTCACGCGCGATGGAGGCTGAAATGCCGGATCTCCTGTTTCCGAATCCTATCGTTGCAGATCCCGCGATCATTCACGACAACGAGGAATTTCAAGTTCAATGGGCGGCTGTAAACACCACCAAAAAGAGCATTGAGTCGTTTCATGACCGCCTCGTGATTAGGAGTGTCCCCGAGGGCTGCCCCGGGTCCTCCGATCAGGAGCATCCGGTCGTATTCGACAGCGATGTCGACGGGGATGAGGCCGATTTTACCGAACCCGACCTGCCAGCCGGAAGCGTAGGTCCATTGATGCAGCCATTCGTAGGTCCCTTCGCCGCTGGCTCGTATGAGCTTAGGGTCACCCTGGATAACGATATGGGTCGAGGCGACGAAACGTTCATCTGCATCGACATCCAGAAGAGCAACTGATCAGCGGCCTTCAGCGCGCCCTACCCCTCGAAGGCGTCCGCCGATCCCTTGGCCGCGCGCGATACCAGCGTGTCATCCGGTTCGGGCAGCGCCTTGCCGGAATCGCGAAACTTGTTGACAATCGGATAGCGGCGGTCGCGGCCGAAATTGCGCTGCGTGACCTTGACGCCTGGCGCAGCCTGCCGCCGCTTGTATTCGGCGATGTTGAGCAGGCGATCGATCCGCGCCACGACGTCGCGGTCGAATCCTTCCGCCACGATCGATGCCAGCGGTTGCTCGCGCTCGACCAGCCGCTCCAGGATGGCATCGAGCACGTCATAAGGCGGCAGCGAATCCTGGTCGGTCTGGTTTTCCCGCAGCTCCGCGGTCGGCGGGCGCGTGATGATGTTGACCGGGATGACCTCGCCGGATGGCCCAAGCGCGCCGTCGGGCTTCCAGGCATTGCGCAAGCTCGAAAGCCGGAACACCTCGGTCTTGTAGATGTCCTTGATCGGGTTGAAGCCGCCGTTCATGTCGCCATAGAGCGTGGCGTATCCGACCGACATTTCCGACTTGTTGCCCGTGGTGACGACCATCGCCCCGGTCTTGTTGGAGATTGCCATCAACAGGGTGCCGCGGGCGCGGGCCTGCAGGTTCTCTTCGGTGATATCGCGCGGCAATCCTGCGAAGGTGCCGGCAAGGATTTCTTCGAAGCCGTTGACGGCGGGCGCGATCGGCAACACTTCGTAACGGATACCGAGCGCTTTGGTGAGCCTGGCGGCGTCGTCAAGCGACACCTGCGCGGTGTAACGGAACGGCAGCATCACGCCGCGCACGCGCTCGGCGCCCAGCGCATCGACGGCGATCGCCGCGCATAGCGCCGAGTCGATTCCGCCGGACACGCCGAGCAGCACGCCGGGAAAGCCCGTCTTGTTGACGTAGTCGCGCAGGCCGAGCACGCAGGCGGCATAGTCGCCCTTGTCGCCTTCCACGAGCGGCGCAACCGGGCCGTCGCAGCGCCAGCCTGCGTCGCTTTTGGTCCAGCGCAATGTCGTGATGTTCTCCTCGAAGGCCGGCAATTGCGCCGCCAGCGATCGGTCGGCATTCAGCACGAACGACGCGCCGTCGAATACGAGTTCGTCCTGGCCGCCAATCTGATTGAGATAGACCAGCGGAAGATCGCTCTCGGTGACGCGCGCCACCGCGATCGACAGCCGCAGGTCATTCTTGTTGCGCGCGTAAGGTGAGCCGTTCGGCACGATCAGGATTTCCGCGCCGGTCTCGGCCAGGCATTCGACGATGTTCTCGTACTCCTGCGACTCCTCGAGCCAGATATCCTCGCAGATCGGCACACCGACACGGATGCCGCGGATGGTCACCGGGCCGGCGGCCGGACCCCGTGCAAACAGCCGTTTTTCATCGAACACGCCGTAATTCGGCAGGTTGGCCTTGAAACGGATCGCAGCGATCCGCCCTTCATCCAGCAGCGCACAGGCGTTGTAGAGCTTGCCGTCGTCGACCCACGGAGTTCCGATCAGCATCGCCGCGCCGCCGTCCGCGGTCTCGCGCGCCAGTTCCTCGATGGCGGTGCGGCACGCCGATTGAAACGCCGGCTTCAGCACCAGGTCTTCCGGCGGATACCCGGCAAGGAACAATTCGGGGAAGACGAGGAGATCGGCGCCGTCCGCGCTGGCCTGTTTTCGCGCGGCGCGTGCCTTGTCGGCATTGCCGGCGACATCACCGACAATCGGGTTCAACTGGGCCAGCGTGATCGTAAACTGCGAGGCGGCTTCGGTCATGATGAAGATGGTGCCCTGCGGACGGGCGAACTGCAATCGCCTGCTTCAGATGGCGCCAATGCGTTCGGCGATGGCAAATATCCAGAACGCGCCGGCCATTACCAGCGAGACGCCCACCGCCGCCGATCCCATGTCCTTGACCTGGCCAATCTGCGGATCGTGATCGGTGGTCAGGCGGTCGGCCAGTTTTTCGATCGCGGTGTTGAGCAACTCGACCACCAGCACCAGGACGACGACCGCGATCAGTTCGACCCGCCGCATGCCGGTCGCGCCCACCACCCACGCCAGCGGCAAGGCCAGCGCCAGCGCGACCAGTTCCTCGCGAAACGCCCGCTCGGAACGGATCGCGAAGGCGAAGCCGTTACGCGTATTGAGGGTCGCCCGCCAGAACCGCAGCAACTCACAATCCCGCCGCAGCCGGCATCGGCTGGACCTTGCCGCCGCGTTCCTGCTTCAGGAGTTCCGCGATCAGGAACGCCATGTCGATCGACTGCTCGGCATTGAGGCGCGGATCGCAGACCGTATGATAGCGGTCGTTGAGGTCCTCGTCGGTGATGGCGCGGGCGCCGCCGATGCATTCGGTGACGTCCTGTCCGGTCATCTCCAGATGGATGCCTCCCGCATGGGTGCCCTCGGCCGCATGGATGGTGAAGAACGACTTCACCTCCGACAGGATTCGGTCGAACGGCCGGGTCTTGTAGCCGGTGGTCGAGGTGATGGTGTTGCCGTGCATGGGATCGCACGACCACACTACGGCCCGGCCTTCGCGCTTCACCGCGCGGACCAGTTGCGGCAGGTGATCGCCGACCTTGTCCGACCCGAAGCGGTTGATCAGGGTAAGCCGCCCCGGCTCATTGTCCGGATTGAGCACGTCGATCAGCTTCAGCAGTTCGTCCGGCTTCAGCGATGGACCGCATTTCAGTCCGATCGGGTTCTTGATGCCGCGGAAATATTCGACATGGCCATGGTCGAGCTGCCGCGTGCGGTCGCCGATCCAGATCATGTGGCCCGAGGTCGCGTACCAGTCGCCGGTGGTCGAATCGACCCGGGTGAAGGCCTGTTCGTAGCCGAGCAGCAAGGCCTCGTGGCTGGTGTAGAAATCGGTGGCGCGCAATTCGGGATGGCTTTCGAGATCGAGCCCGCAGGCGCGCATGAAATTCAGCGCGTCGGAGATGCGATCCGCCAGTTCCTTGTAACGGCGCGACTGCTGCGAATCTTTCAGGAAACCCAACATCCACTGATGTACGCTGCCGAGATTGGCGAAGCCGCCGGTGGCGAAGGCGCGCAGCAGATTCAAGGTCGCGGCCGACTGCCGGTAGGCCATCAACTGACGCTGCGGATCGGGCGTACGCGCCTCCGCCGTGAATGCAATGTCATTGACGATGTCGCCGCGATAGCTCGGCAGCGCGACGTCGCCGATCTTCTCCGTCGGCGAGGAGCGCGGCTTGGCGAATTGTCCGGCAATACGCCCGACCTTCACCACCGGCAGCGCCCCGGCATAGGTCAGCACCACCGCCATCTGCAGCAGCACGCGGAAGAAATCGCGGATGTTGTTGGCGCCATGCTCGGCGAAACTCTCAGAGCAGTCGCCGCCCTGCAACAGGAACGCCTCGCCTTTGGCGACGCGTCCCAGCGCTTTTTTCAGGTTGCGCGCCTCACCTGCAAAAACCAGCGGAGGAAACGTTGCAAGCTGCGCCTCGACATCGGCCAACGCCCTGGCGTCGGGATAGTCGGGTACCTGCAGAACCGGCCTGGCGCGCCAGCTGTCGGGTGTCCACCGCTCGGACATGACGTTAACTCCTGAGCAAAAACCGTTACTTATGTGAGATCGAAGCGCCGGTTTATACACAGGGCAGCGCCGGACCGCCAGTTGCAATTCCGCTCCTGGACACAAGCCCTTGCGGATAAAGCCGAATTCGCCTTTGCTGCGGCCGTTGCGAATGGCTTGAGGGAAAACGCGCGGTGCCAGAGGCTGACTTGGACGATGTCTTTATCGACGACATCACGTTTCCGGCCATGGACAGATACTTGCTGGGGGCGACGCTCTATCTGCCGCGCGGAGCCAAGCGGCATGCCGTCCTGATCAATTCCGCCGCCGCCGTGCCGCGCAAGCTCTACAAGGGGTTTGCCAGCTATCTGGCAAGGAGGGGCTGCGCGGTGCTGACCTACGATTACCGCGGTACCGGGGACTCCCGGCTGAAATCGCCGACCGGCTACAACCAGCAGAAATCGCTGGTCGGTTTCAAGGCGTCCATGTCCGATTGGGCCGCGCTCGATGTCACCGCGGCGGTGGCCTGGATGCGCGAACGCTACAAAGCCCTGCCGCTGAATTATGTCGGCCATTCGTTCGGCGGCCAGGCGATGGGGCTGCTTGCCAACAATACCGAGGTATCGCGGGCGTTATTTATTGCCGCGCAAGCCGGCTACTGGAAGCTGATGGCCGCGCCGGAACGCTATCGCGTCTATGCGATGCTGAATTTCGTAGGGACGCCGCTAACCCGCCTGATGGGCTACAACCCAGGCTGGAGCGGACTGGGCATGGACCTGCCGAAGGATGCTTTCCTGCAATGGGTCGGCTGGGTCATGAGCGAGCGCTATCTGTTCGACGATCCCAACCTCAAGGCGCTGGAGAATTTTTTGAACTACAAGGGAGCGCTGCGCGCGCTGTGCGTTTCCGACGATCCGTGGGCGACGCGCCCCGCGGTCGAATTATTGTGTTCCGGATTTACCTCGATCGAGCCGGAGATCCTGACCGTCACGCCGGCCGACGCCGGCGTCGCCAAAATCGGCCATTTCGGATTCTTCAAACCCGAACATCGCGACACGCTGTGGCGGGGCGCCGCGGAATGGATTGAGGCGACGGAGTAAATGATGACAGGTTAGCCGAAGCTTCCAGTATTTCGAGATTAACCCCTAAACGGACATGCAGCGGACCACCAAAATCGACGCGAATGACCCGTTGCTGGTCCGAGTGTGTCATTGGTCCACTTCGCACGACACACGTGGGGTTGAAGTGGTTGGGCTAAGCCTGAGTTCACTCGTCTCCCTCGAGTTCCACCTCGGCGACAAGCTCGGCGCCATCGGGAATGGCTGGAGGCGGGCCGGTAAATTTTCTCACCCGACGGGCATTCAATTTAGATTCCGCGGCGATCTCTTCGAGGGCTTTGCGAGCATTGTTGATTATCGGGTCGAATTGTGTCCCCCGGTTCACGATGCGCTCAAAGCCCAGCGCGGCCCGAATAATCGCCCGCATGCGGTCACCCCGTTCGGTTTTGAACATCTTTTTGTAGTCGACAACGCTGAGGCCGCATAGCGCGCCGATGTCTCTACGTGACCAGCTACCATTCCTGTCTATCCGGTCGAGAATCTCGACGGGATCGGCTTTGGTCTCGAAGGTTATAAGCTTCTCCCTGAATGCTTTCGCCAAATCAGGATCAGTGAATCGACCACTAAATGGATGGTTTTCGAGGTCAAAGAATGCGCGCTCTTCGCCAGCGCGCTTCTGCATAAAGAATTCGATACCTTCCTTGGCAACATCATCATGCCCTAGAGATTTCAAGAGGCCAACCAGCGACTCCATGTTGCTAGGAGTCACGATTTGAATGTTGTCGGAGTAAGCCTTGGTCAGCGCCTCAACGACCACATCCTCGTTGTCGTCGAATGAATCATGGACCAGTGCCCAGGCGTCATTCAGCTGCTGATCAGAATGCACCGCCTTGTGCTTATCGTCGAGCGCCTTCGCATGCAGCTGCAGCCGCTCCACATCGAAATACCCGTTTCTGACTGCATCCAGCAAAACCAGATCGAAGTCATCGACATTCGTGAATTTGTAGCGCTCAAGCAGTTCGGACCATGCGCGTTCGTCCTCTGAAAGGTGTTCCGGGTCAGGAGCACCAAACCATTCATTGCCGCGATGTTTTAGGAGGTAGTCGATGAGGGTGGTCTCAGCATCGGAGGTCCGGCCAAAATGCGCCGAGCCCATCAGGGCAAGCGTCTGCACAGCCTGTTGCAATACAGCCTTGTCGTAAGGCTCCAGCAAAGGGATGACTTGCAGCACAAGGCGCTCAATCTTCTTGATGACGCGGATGTTGGATAGGCCTAGTTTCACGACATACTCGGCGAGGCTGGCTATCGGCCCTTCAGCATCGGGTAGCGCAATGTCGGCGCAGTCTTGGGAACTGGGCGCGAACAGGAGCGACGAATCGATGACCTTCTCGTGGTATTTGGCGAGTTGCGGCTGATCGACCTTATCAAGCTCGCTGTCATTGAGAATCAAGATGACCTTGCAGTTGCGCCGCTCGCGCAGAAGAGAGATTAGGCCGAGAACATCCTGGATGCGAAGGTTCTTCCCCTTACGCTCCATGTCATCGATGCAGATGATCTGTTTGGAGACGGCAAGGAACGAGACGGTCTTCACAACATCCGAGAGGTTCTTGAAGTAGCCCAGTAGGCTCCCGAGCGAACGCCTTCCCATCGTCTGCAGGACCGAAGAGGTGTGGTCCTGCAGGGCTTCGAGCGTCGGTTCGGAGCCGATTTCTTTTGCCGACACGGTGCTCTCGAAGATCGCGTACTTCAGTTCTTCCAGTGATTGGAGGCCGAACAGAGAGACGTAGGCGTACTTCTTGAGGGCGATCTTGTGTTTGTCCCGGGCCTCCTTCAGGAAACGGTTCCAGGCGTAGGTTTTCCCGGCGCCCCAGCTTCCGCGGATACTCAGCACCTCAGGCGTCTCGGAATTCAGGAAACGCTCGATCTCTGCCCTGAGAAGCTTCGTGGATGGCGGGTCTTCGGGTTTGTCGGACATGCTGGCCCCGGCGGAAAATGGACGGGAAAGCTATCAGAAGTTGCGAAACAAAAAAGCGCGGAGAGAGCCTGTGAGCCTCAAGCTAGCTCGTGAACGCGGTCTGTTTGTGGCCCAAAGCAGACGTCCGCCGGCCGATCTGAACTTTTGGATTGGCGCACCGCTATTCCGCCGCCTGCCGCACATAGCGCGCGGTCGGCGTGCGCATGGTGACGAGTTCTTCCGCAGCGGTCGGATGCAACGCCATGGTGGCATCGAAATCCGCCTTGGTCGCCTTCATCTTGACGGCGATGCCGAGCACCTGCACGATTTCGGCGGCGCCGTCTCCAACGACGTGACATCCGACCACCCGGTCGGTGGTGCCATCGACCACCAGCTTCATCAGCACGCGGGTGTCGCGGCCCGACATGGTCGACTTGATCGGCCTGAAATCGGTCTTGTAGATATCGACATGGCTGAAATGCGCCCTCGCCTGCGTTTCCGTCAGTCCCACCGTGCCGACCTCCGGCTGGCTGAACACCGCGGTCGGAATATCGGCATGATCGACCTGGATCGAGCGCTTGCCGAACACGGTGTCGGCGAACGCATGCCCCTCGCGGATCGCGACCGGCGTCAGGTTGGTGCGATGGGTGACATCCCCGATCGCGTAGATGTTCGGCACCGAGGTGCGCGAGAAGCCATCGACCGCGATGCCGCCATTGTTCGGATTGATGGCGACGCCGGCCTTCTCGAGCCCGAGATTGGCGACGTTCGGATGCCGCCCGATGGCGAACATCACCCGATCGGAGGCGATGCTGGAGCCGTTCGACAGATGCGTGGTGAATTCCGTGCCGCGCTTGTCGACCTTGTCGATCCTGTTGACCGTGCAGCCGGTCAGAATGGTGATGCCTTCCTTTTCCATTTCGGCCCGCACATGAGCCCGCACGTCGTCGTCGAACCCGCGCAAAATATTGTCGCCGCGATAGACCAGCGTCACGTCGGAACCGAAGCCCGCAAAAATACAGGCGAATTCCAGCGCGATATAACCGCCGCCCTGGATCACGATCCGCTTCGGCAACGTCGGCAAGTGAAACACCTCGTCCGATGAAATGACATGCTCGATGCCGGGAATCGGCGCGCCATGATTGGGCGCGCCACCGGTCGCGACCAGCACGTATCTTGCCCGCACCGCTTCGCCCGTCCCGAGCCGGAGCGTATGGGCATCTTCGAACACCGCGCGGGTCTTGACGATACGCGCGCCGGCCTTCTCGACATTGGCGGTGTAGATGCCTTCGAGCCGCGCGATCTCCTTGTCCTTGTTGGCGATCAGCGTCGGCCAGTCGAAGCTGACCGGGGGAATGGTCCAGCCGAAGCCCGCGGCATCCTCGATTTCGAAATGGATGTGCGAGGCAAGCACCAGGAGTTTCTTCGGCACGCAGCCGCGGATCACGCAGGTGCCGCCCATCCGGTATTCCTCGGCGACCATCACGCGCGCGCCATAACCGGCGGCGATGCGCGCGGCGCGCACGCCGCCGGAACCGCCACCGATCACAAACAGGTCGACGTCGAAATCAGCCATCCGTTCCCCCAAGCGCGCTCAGCCTCTCAGATGTCCTTGCCGCGCTTTTTCATCTCGGCCCGGAATTGTTCGTTGACCGTCTGCGCAAAGATCTGCCCCCACTGGTTCATATAGGACATGCTGAACTGGATCGCCCGCGGCTCCGTTGCGAGCAGTTTCTGACCGAGCGGAGATTTGTAGAACGTGACCAGGTCTTTCAATTCCTGCTCGGTAAACTCGTTGGCATAGATTTTGGCCATGCCTTCGCCGATTTCCTGCTCCTTGCCGGCGAGATTCTTCGCGACGATGATCGCAACTTCGTTGAGGTCCTTCTGATAATTGAGGTTGCTCTGCAGCAGCGCATTCTTGGTCTGCTCCACGATGTTGGGAACGGCGGCTGAATACATCGCGTTGGCATTCTTCATCGTCAGAATTTCCTTCGCGGCCGCAAGGGCGGCCGGCGAAGCCGGCTTGAGACCGGGCGCGGGGGCAGCTGGAGCCGCCTGCTTGGCCGCGGGCTGTTGCGCGTGCAGCGGAGCGCCGGCCAGCGCCAGCCCCGCCACCAGCCCTGCCGCGGCAACGATTTTCGAAAGATGCTTCATTCCCATTCTCCTCGATTGCGGCGCTTAAGGCCGTTCAACAATACGAATTCCCCGAGAACCTGCCAGCACCAGGGTGCTGGCAAGACCGATGAACAGCCCGTGCTCCACCACACCCGGGATTGCGTTCAACAAGTCAGCCAGGCGCGGAGCATCGGCGATGCGCCCGAGATGGGCATCGACAATCCAGTGGCCGCCATCGGTGACAAAAGCATGGCCGTCCCCGCCTTTCCGGACCACCATCTGCCCGGCAACGCCGCTTTCGGCAAACGCCCGGTCCATGGCGCGCCGCGTCGCCGACAGCCCGAACGGAATCACCTCCACGGGCAATGGAAAGCGGCCCAGGGTCTCTACCCATTTGGAATCGTCGGCGATCACGATCATGCGATCCGACGCCGCCGCCACGATCTTCTCGCGCAGCAGCGCGCCGCCGCCGCCCTTGATGAGGTCGAGCGCGGGATCAACCTCGTCCGCGCCATCCACGGTCAGATCAAGCCGGTCGATGTCGTCCAGAGTGGTCAGCGCAATGCCGCAACGCTGGGCGTCGGCGCGCGTCACCTCGGAGGTCGGCACGCAGACGACGTGCAACCCCGCGCGAACCCGTTCACCGAGCAGTTCGACAAAATGCCTTGCGGTCGAGCCGGTGCCGAGGCCAAGCTTCATCCCGTCGCGTACGTGCTCCAGCGCGCGGGCCGCCGCCTGTCTCTTCAGTTCGTCCATGGTCACGCGCAAGGATGCTCCTGAACCGCCGCTCGCCGCCGCTATCCGGCGCGCGGCATATCTAGCGTCGTTTCGCGGTAAGGAACAGGCTTGTACGGCTTTTTCGGCGGCATCGGCGGCACCGCAGCCGACGGCATCCCCACTTGCGCAAGCGCGCCGAGGCGGCTAGCGATCCGCCATGAACCCTAGCGCTACGGTCGTATTCGATCTGGATGGCACGCTGGTCGATACGGCGCCCGACCTTATCAATGCGCTCAACTTCGTTCTCGCCCGCGAGGGACTTCCCGCGGTGCCGATGAAATCTGCGCGCAACATGATCGGCGCCGGGGCCCGAAAGCTGCTCGAACGCGGCCTCGAGGTGGACGGGCGCGACGTCAGCCCAGGGGATCTCGACCGGCTCACTGGTGATTTTATCGATCATTACGCGGCGCATATCGCAGACCAATCCCGCGCCTTCGAAGGTCTGGAAGGCGCGCTCGACGAGCTATCCTCACAGGGATGCCGTTTTGCGGTTTGCACCAACAAGCTGGAGTGGTTGTCGAAGCTCCTGCTCGATGAACTCAAGTTGAGTTCACGGTTTTCCGCGATCTGCGGAGCCGACACGTTTGGCGTCGCAAAGCCCGAACCGGCCTTCCTGCAGCAGACCGTGGCACGCGCCGGGGGATATCTCGCCTCGACAATTATGGTAGGCGACGCCGGACCGGATATCGGCGTGGCGCGCCGTGCCGGCGTCCCCGTCATCGGCGTCGACTTTGGTTATACCGACGTTCCGATGGCGGAACTCAAGCCTGATCGTCTGATCGGGCACTTGAGCGAGCTGCCAGCTGCCGTGGAAAGCCTTCTTGCCGTGCGGCAAGCCTTGTAAGCCTCTGATTTAGAAAGAATAATTATCACCAAGCGGCATTAACCATCAATTAACGATGCCGGCCCGGATGGTTGCGCCGGTGTGTGGACGCTCCTATGGTCGCGCTGGGGCTGTGGCAGTTGGCCGCAACAGTGGCGGGTAGGCTATGCGTCGTGTCATCGTGAGTGCCCTGCTGGGGCTCGGTTTGGCCGGCTGTTCGTCGTTCTCCACTGATTCTTTGACTTCTTTCTCGTTCAAACCGACGCCGCCAACCGTTGCCGTCCAGATCGACTCCATTCCGTCTGGGGCCGAGGCAAAAACCTCGTTTGGACCGGGCTGCAGGACGCCCTGTTCGGTTTCGGTGCCTGCCGAGAACTTTACCGTGACCTATGCGCTGGCCCGGTACCAGCCGCTGACGGTGCCGGTCCAGGTCATCAATATTCCCGGCGATTTCTCGACCCCGGCATCGACATCGATCGATCCCAACCCCGTCGTGGGCGAACTCCAATTAGCCGGCCCGCCGCCGAGGGCAGCCCGCAAGCCGATGCGGCCGAAAAAACCGAAACCCAAGCCCGCCGCCGCGGCGCCGGCGGCATCGCCGTTCCCGACCCCGGCGGCTGCACCGACCCGATAAGCCCCAGTGCAGCACGCCCGGGGCTGCGCATTGTGCGCGCGTCGCATCATGCCTAGATTGTTGCTGCGGGGAACCGCCCCGCTGTCACCACTGCCGCGGCAGTGTTATAGGCATGTCTGAATGACCGTACCTGTGTTGAACCATCCCGCATCGCCATCCTCGGCCATGACCGACCCATTCGGCCGGCGGATCAGCTATTTGCGGGTATCGGTCACGGACCGCTGCGACCTGCGCTGCTTCTACTGCATGTCCGAGGATATGACCTTCCTGCCCAAGGCCGACTTGCTGACGCTGGAAGAGCTCGACCGCTTGTGCTCGGCGTTCATCGCCAAGGGCGTACGCAAGTTGCGGCTCACCGGCGGCGAGCCGCTGGTCCGACGCAATGTGATGTCGCTGGTGCGTTCGCTGTCGCGCCATCTCGATAGCGGCGCGCTGAATGAACTGACCCTGACGACCAACGGTTCGCAACTGGCGCGCTTTGCCGCTGAGTTGCGCGACTGCGGCATCAAGCGGATCAACGTTTCGCTGGATACACTCGACCGGGCGAAGTTTCGTTCTATCACCCGCTGGGGTGATCTCGACAAGGTGCTGGCAGGCATCGAGGCGGCACGCGCCGCCGGTCTTGCGGTCAAGATCAATGCCGTCGCGCTGAAGAACATCAACGAGGAGGAGATCCCCTCACTGATGGAGTGGGCGCATAGCGAGGGCATGGCGCTGACGCTGATCGAGGTGATGCCGATGGGCGACATCGGCGAGGGCCGCATCGATCAATATGTGCCGTTGTCGCTGCTGCGCGCGCGGCTCGCCAAGCAATATACGCTCACCGACCTCGACGACGACACCGGGGGACCCGCGCGCTATGTCCGGGTCAGCGAAACCGGCGGCAAGCTCGGCTTCATCACGCCGATGACCCACAATTTCTGCGAATCCTGCAACCGCGTGCGCATTACCTGCACCGGCACGCTGCACACCTGCCTCGGCCATGAAGATGCCTCCGATTTGCGCAAACCGATTCGGGCCTCCGCGGACAATGACCTTTTAAGCGCCGCCATCGATCGCGCCATCGGCCTGAAGCCGAGAGGTCACGACTTCATCATCGACCGCCGGCACAACCGCCCGAGCGTCAGCCGGCACATGAGCGTCACAGGCGGCTGAGTTTTCCGGCCGCAGTTTGCCGATCCGCACCGGCCGTCCAACGCCGCACCTTTGTCCATTTTTCAATTGACGCCGTCACGACGCGCTGAAATGGTGCGGTTGCTTTTTATGCTTGCTGGGCTGGATAAGCCGCCGCGCCTCAAGGGAGGCGGGTCAAGACGGCAAAAAGCGCAATTGGGGGAGGACTATCGTTGCGACCGCTCCTGCAGATGAGCCATGGCTCCGCGCGTTCAGCGCGCGCTGGCGCGCTGCCCGTTGAAACGATCGACGTGGTTTAACGGCTCGCCGGGGAGAATGCGATGCGCCCATTGTTGGCAGTTAGCTCGGCGATCGACCTGCTTAATGAAAAGATCGGCTACATTTGCAACTGGCTGGTGCTGGCCGCCTGCGTGGTGAGCGCCGCCAACGCCATGATCCGCTATGCATTCAGCTACAGCTCGAACGGCTGGCTCGAACTGCAATGGTACATGTTCGCCATCCTGGTGATGTTCGGCGCTTCCTATACCTTCAAGCGCAATGAGCATGTCCGGGTCGAGATCTTCTATCTGATGCTGAGCGAACGCGGTCAGATTTGGCTCGACTTGATCGGAACGCTGTTCTTCCTGATCCCGGCATGCCTGCTGCTCAGCTACCTGTCCTGGCCTTTCTTCTATCAAGCCTACGCGGTCGGCGAAATGTCCGGTAATGCCGGCGGCCTGGTCCGCTGGCCGATCAAGCTCGTGGTTCCGATCGGCCTGGTCATGCTTGCATTGCAGGGGGTCTCGGAAGTGATCAAGCGCATCGCTGCGCTGCAGGGCCAAGTCACGATCGATGCGAAATACGAGAGGCCGACCCAATGATCACGCTGGAAATGATGCCGCCGTTGATGTTCGGCGGACTCGTTCTTGCCATGCTGATCGGCTTTCCGGTTGCCTTCACGCTCGCCGCGGTGGGACTTTCGTTCGGATTCCTTTCAATTCATCTCGGCTTTTTCGACCTGAACTTTCTTCAGGCGATTCCCGGCCGCATTTTCGGAAGCGTGCTTTCGAACGAGCTCCTGCTTGCGATTCCGTTCTTCACATTCATGGGCGCGATCCTGGAACGGTGCGGGCTTGCCGAGGACATGCTGGATTCGATGGGGCAGCTGTTCGGACCGATCCGCGGCGGCCTCGGCTATTCGGTCATCCTTGTCGGATTCATCCTGGGAGCCATCACTGGTACGGTGGCGGCGCAGGTCATCGCGATGGCGCTAATCTCGATGCCGGTGATGATGCGTTACGGTTACAACATCCGATACATCACCGGCGTGCTCGCGGCCTCCGGCACGATCACGCAGCTGGTACCGCCGTCGCTGGTGCTGATCGTGCTGGCCGATCAGCTCGGCAAATCGGTCGGCGACATGTATCTCGGCGCGTGGGGCCCGTCTGTTTTCCAGATCATGCTGTTCGCGGGCTATACGTTTGTGCTTGGTCTCGTCAAGCCGGACCACGTGCCGGCCGTACCGGTCACCGCACTCACCTTGAGGGGCTGGCCTCTCTGGCGCAAGTGCCTGATGGGCATCATTCCCTCCGCAGTACTCATCTTCGTGGTGCTCGGAACCATGATGATGGGCTTGGCGACGCCGACCGAAGCCGGCGCCATGGGGGCTGTCGGCGCGATCGTACTGGCGGCCATACACAGCAAGGACTTCAGCGCCAAAGGCCGCAAGGCTCTCTACATCGGCATCATCGCATGCGGCATTGGCACGATGGTCGGCATTTTCGTTGCGGAGAACCTGATCTTCAAACTTGCCTTTGCCATCACCTACGCGGCGGTGGTCTGGATTTGCCTCGAAGCCGTTCGAATCCCGGAACTGCGCGACCTGATCAAGCAGGGCTATGAGTCGACCATGCGCCTCACCTGCATGGTGGTGTTCATCCTGATCGGCTCTACCTGTTTCTCGGTGGTGTTCCTCGGCGTATCGGGCGGCGTGTGGCTGGAGCATCTGCTGACCTCGTTGCCGGGCGGCGTCTGGGGATTCCTTATCTTCATCAACCTCTTCATCTTCTTCCTGGCGTTCTTCCTGGATTTCTTCGAGATCGCCTTCATCATCCTGCCGATGATCGCGCCGATCGCGCAGAAGATTCTCGCGCCGGTGGTCGGTCCTGATGCCGCGCTGATCTGGTTCGGAGTCATGCTGTGCGTCAACATGCAGACCTCGTTCCTGCATCCGCCGTTCGGATTCGCGCTGTTCTATTTGCGCGGCGTCGCCCCGAAAGAGGTCAAGAGTTCTGACATTTACTGGGGCGCCATGCCCTGGATCGGGCTGCAGGCCATCATGGTGGCGCTCGTGATCGCTTTCCCGATCACGGTCACGGCCCTGCTCGACAAGCCCCTGAACGTCGACCTCAACAAGATCAAGATCGAGGTCCCGCAAATCGATCTTCCGCCGCTGGACTTCGGCCCGCCGCCGAAAGACTAGCCGCAGCTTGCAAGGGAGCGGATTTTGGCAGCGGCAATTGTGGCAATTTTCATTGTCGCCTACGCCGCTATCGCGCTCGAACATCCGATCAAGGTCAACAAATCCGCTTCCGCGCTGGTCGGCGCGGGACTGCTGTGGACTGTTTACGCGGCATCAAACGGCGATCACGCCTTGATCGACCGACAGCTCAACGAGTCGGTTGCCTCCACCGCCCAGATCGTATTTTTTCTGATAGGCGCGATGACGATCGTCGAGGTGATCGATGCGCACAACGGTTTCGAGGTCATCACATCGCTGATTCGAACCGGCAGGCAAGCCAGGTTGATGTGGCTCGTGGGCTTCGTAACTTTCTTCCTGAGCGCAGTGCTGGATAATTTGACGACGACGATCGTCATGATCTCGCTGGTAAGGAAGCTGCTGGCTGACCGGAACGACCGCTTGGTCTTCGCATCGATGATCGTGATCGCGGCCAATGCCGGCGGGGCGTGGTCCGCTATCGGCGACGTAACCACCACCATGCTTTGGATCGGCGGGCAGATCACGCCGCTTGCCATCATCAAGGGGGTTTTTCTGGCCTCGCTGATCAATCTCCTCGTTCCGCTGTTTGCCGTAAGTTACCTGTTGCGGGGCAAGCAAATTGTCTCCCCCGGCGATGCGCGGGGTGAACTGCCGCGGACCAACATCTTCGAGCGCAATCTGATGTTCTATTTGGGGCTTGCCCTCCTGGTGATGGTGCCGGCGTTCAAGGCCGCGACCCATCTACCCCCGTTCATGGGCATGTTTTTTGGAGTGGGAATCCTTTGGACGGTCGGCGAACTGATCCATCGCGACAAGGAGGACGATCAAAAGAAACGCCTGACCGTGGCTCATGCGCTGACGCGGATCGACATGAACTCGATCGTGTTTTTCATCGGGATTTTATTGGCGGTCGCGGCGCTGGAACATGCCCGGGTTCTCGACATGCTGGCCAAATGGTTGGACGTGAACGTCGGGCGTCAGGATGTCATCGTGGTTCTGCTGGGTCTGCTCAGCGCCATCGTGGACAACGTTCCGCTGGTCGCCGCATCCATGGGCATGTACAGCTTGACCCAATATCCAGCCGACAGTTTCCTGTGGGAGTTTGTCGCCTACTGCGCCGGTACAGGCGGCTCTATCCTGATCATTGGTTCGGCGTCGGGCGTGGCTGCGATGGGTCTCGAGAAAATTCGCTTCTTCTGGTATGTCAGACGTATCAGCGGCTTGGCGCTGTTGGGGTATCTCGGCGGGGCCGCGGCCTACATCGTGCAGTATAGGCTGCTGCACTGATACAGAAGCACGACTTGAGAAGAAAAAACCCGGAGCGATGCTCCGGGTTGCATGTCTTGATTTGAACCGCGGAGCCTCAGCTCTGTGAGTGGCGCGCCATGAAATTGTCGTAGCCGGCCTCTGCGACCTGGAACCATTGATAGCCAGGGTTCGAAAACGCGGTCAGCGACTCATAGACCTTCTTGAAGTTGGCGTTACCCGCGGCAACTTCGCTGTGCAGCTCCTTGGCCGCCTTGAAACTCGCTTCCATGATGGCGGGCGAAAAGCCATGCAGTTTGGTCCCGCCGGCCAGCAATTTCTTCAACGCCGTCGGATTGAGGGCATCGTACTTTGCCATCATCCAGGTGTTGGCGTAGTGGCCGGCCTGCTCAAGAATATTCTGATAATATTTCGGCAGCGCATTCCACTTGTCGAGATTGATCATGGCGAGCAGCATGGGGCCGCCCTCCCACCATCCAGGGTAATAGTAATGCGGGGCTACCTTGTAGAGCCCGAGCTTTTCGTCGTCATAGGGACCGACCCACTCTGCCGCGTCGATGGTGCCCTTCTCAAGAGCCGGATATATGTCGCCGCCAGCAAGCTGCTGCGGAACACAACCCAGTTTCTGCATCACCCGACCGGCAAAGCCGCCAATGCGGAATTTCAATCCCTTGAGATCGTCGACGGTATTGATTTCCTTGCGGAACCAGCCGCCCATCTGACAGGTGGTGTTGCCTGCGAGCAGGGAGGTGACGTTGTAGCTCTTGTAGAACTCGTTCAGAAGGTCCTTGCCGCCACCCAGCATGTACCAGGCTTGATTGAGGCGCGCATTCGGCCCGAACGGCACCGCCGAGCCAAACGTGAATGTCGGGTCCTTGCCGAAATAATAATAAGACGCGGTATGGCCCATCTCGACGGTGCCGTTCTGTACGGCGTCAAGCACCTGCAGCCCGGGGACGATTTCGCCCGCGGCAAAGGTCTGGATCTGGAATTTGTTGTCGGTCGCTTCGCCAACCACCTTCGCCATCATCTCGGCGCCGCCATGCAGCGTATCGAGCGATTTCGGCCAGCTTGTAGTCAGGCGCCACTTTAATTCGGGCATCGATTGCGCGATTGCAGGCGCTGCGACGGCGGCGCCAGCTGCGCCCAAGCCTGTCACCTTGATAAAGTCTCGTCGCTTCATTGAGCTCTCCCTTCTGTAATTTGCAGTTTGATACAGCCCTCTTGTCGAGGCTTGTCCGAAGATGGAACATCCCGGCCGCAATTTCCATCGAAGACTCTCGGTCATAACGCAAAAAGCCCGACCTCCGTGCAGAGGCCGGGCTATTGTATGCTACTTAAGACGTAATCAGCCGCGGGTACGCGAGCGGATCATGAAACTGTCGAAGGTGTATTCGGCGACCTGCCACCACAAATACTCGTCGGACCGGTAGGCCTGCATCGCATCGATGGACTTCTTGAAGTCGGCGTTCTTCGCGGAGGTTTCCGCCCACAATTCATTGGTGGCTTTCAGGCAGGCTTCCAGCACTTCGTTGGTGAACGGCCGAAGCTGCGTTCCGCCGGCAACGAGGCGCTTCAACGCCGTCGGATTCTGCATATCGTAACGCGCCTGCATCCAGGTATTGGCATGGGCAGTCGCGTTGGCGAGGACAGCCTGATAGTTCTTTGGCAGGGAATTCCACTTCTCCAAATTGCAGAAGGCGTGAACCATCGGACCGCCCTCCCAAAAGCCGGGATAGTAGTAATATTTGGCCACCTTCTGGAAGCCGAGCTTCTCATCGTCGTAGGGGCCGACCCACTCCGCCGCATCGATCGTGCCCTTCTCAAGCGCAGGATAGATGTCGCCACCGGCAAGCTGCTGCGGCACCACGCCGAGCTTCTGCAACACCTGACCGGCGATGCCGCCGATGCGAAACTTCAGGCCGGAAAGGTCCGCGACGGTCTTGATCTCCTTGCGGAACCAGCCGCCCATCTGGGTCCCGGTGTTGCCGCACGGGAAACCAATCACGCCATGTTTGGCGAAGAACTCATTGCCAAGCTCCGCACCGCCGCCCTGGTACCACCACGAGTTCTGCTGGCGCGCGTTGAGGCCGAACGGCACCGAGGCATAGATCGCAAAAGTCGGGTCCTTGCCGACGTAATAATACGACACGGTGTGGCACATCTCGATGGTGCCGTTGCTGGTCGCGTCGAGGGCCTGCAGGCCGGGGACGATTTCACCCGCCGCGAAAACCTGAATCTGAAACTTGTTGTCGGTCATTTCCGCGACGTATTTCGATAGCTGCTCCGCGCCGCCGTAGATGGTGTCGAGCGACTTCGGGAAGCTCGACGTCAGGCGCCACTTGATCTCCGGCGAGGATTGCGCGATGGCCGGCGAGGCAACCGCGATCGCTGCGGCGCCGGCGGCGGAAACTTTCAAAAAATCACGACGCTTCATTCAGGCTCTCCTTGAGGGCGTTCTTGGAATTTTATGGAACGCGCTCAACGGCGACGCGAACTCACGTCCGCCGACGGCGCTCCGGTGCAGGGGTCTCTAACACGGATATTGCGAAGTCGAAACGCAACCAACGCATGACAGGGCCGATTAAACGAAAGTCGAATGCGGCCGACGGCAGCGTTTGGAGGGGGTCTTAAGCTGCCGCAATGACACCCTGCAGCTGGTCGCGAACCCTGGCGCCGATCGCCCGGTAGATCGTCGCGTGCGGCCCGTCCGGCTCGCTTTCCACCACCGGAGTGCCCGAATCGGACGTTGTCCGGATCGACATGTGCAGCGGGATTTCGCCCAGAAACGGCACCGCAAGCCGCTCCGCCTCAAGCCGCGCCCCGCCATGCCCGAAAATATCGGAGCGCGCGCCGCAATGCGGGCACTGGAAATAGCTCATGTTCTCGACAATGCCGAGCACCGGAACATTGACCTTCCTGAACATCGCAAGCCCGCGGCGGGCATCGATCAGCGACAGGTCCTGCGGCGTCGAGATGATGATCGCGCCCTTGAGCGGCACGTTCTGCGCCAGCGTCAGCTGGGCGTCGCCGGTGCCCGGCGGCATGTCGACCACCAGAATATCGAGCGTGCCCCACGCCACATCCCGAAGCATCTGGGTGATCGCAGACATCACCATCGGGCCGCGCCAGATCATCGCGGTTTCTTCCTCGACCAGAAAGCCGATCGACATGATCGCGAGACCAAACCGCGGAATCGGAATCATTTTCCTGTCGTCGTTAAGCTGCGGCTTCTCGCGAATGCCGGTCAGCCGGGGCACCGACGGCCCGTAGATATCGGCGTCGAGCAGGCCGACGCGCAATCCGAGGTCGCGCAGACCCAATGCCAGATTGAGCGCGGTGGTCGATTTTCCGACGCCGCCCTTGCCGGAAGCAACCGCGATGACCGCGGAAATGCCGGGTATTTCCGACTGCTTCGACATAGGAGAAGCAGGCCCGCCTTGCGGCGGTGGACGATGCGCCGAGACATGCGGTACGCCTTGCGCGTGCCGATGCGGCGCTGCGGCTGGCGCCGCGCCCGCCTTGCGCTCGGCAGTCAGCGCGATCATTGCGACCGTGACGCCGGGGATGGCGCGCACCGCGGCTTCGGCCTCGGCGCGGACGCTTTCCCAGGCACGCGCCTCCGCGGCATCGACATTGATCGAGAAAAACACTTTTCCGTCATTGACGGCAACGTCGGACAGAACCTTCGCATCGGTCAGTACGACGCCGCGCGGCGACATCACCTTGGCCAGACGTTCGAGAACCTGCTGTTGCGTAACGCTCAATATGTTTCTCCTGACATCCGGCAAAGCGTGTCGTCATGACCGGGCTTCGTCCCGGCCATCCACGTCTTTCTTCCCTACTCTTAAAGACGTGGATGCCCGGCACAAGGCCGGGCATGACGAGCTTTACGGGAGTTATCGCCCGTCAGCCTTGTTCTTTGGCCGTTTCATAATTGAGTTCGATCAACACGCCGTTTGGATCGGTCACGAAAATCTGCCAGAGATCGCCGCCGGGTACCTCGCGGGCGTCGAACGGCAAGCCTTTCGACGTGAGCCGTTGCTTCATGCCATTAAACCCGCGACTGGCGAAGGCAACGTGGTGGACCACGCCCGAATCCGGTTTTTGCGGCTCGTCGGTCTGCGAGATATCGACCAGATGAACCACCGGTTTGCCTTCGCTGTACATCCAGGCGCCGGGGAACGAGAAGTTCGGCCGATCGCCCTTCTTGAGGTCCAGGACATCCTCGTAGAACCGAACCGTGTCGGCGAGATTTCGGGTCCGGATGTTGAAATGATCGAGCAAGCCTACGCTCATGGAAGTAGCTCCCTTGGTTTGAAGTCTTGACCGTTTCGGGGGTTTTCTAGCACAAAACAGCGCAGTCCCGCCAACCGGGGCCGTTGCCCTTCGCAACGCACCGTTTATGCTGCGCCTCGCCTCTAGTTCCTTTCCAAAAACACCGTTCGGCAACCTGACAGCAATGCCGGCGCAAACCCCAAGGTTTCAGACATGGCCAAAGTCGCTTTTCTCGGTCTCGGCGTCATGGGTTTTCCCATGGCGGGGCATCTCGTCGCAAAAGGCGGCCATGATGTGACGGTCTACAACCGCTCGCCGGCGAAGGCGCAGGCATGGGCCGGGAAATTCAAGGGGAAAACCGCGCCGACGCCGCAGGCCGCCGCTGAAGGTCAGGATTTTGTCATGAGTTGCGTCGGCAATGACAACGACCTGCGCGCGGTGACGATCGGCGCCAACGGCGCCTTCGCAGGCATGAAGGCCGGCGCGGTTTTCGTCGATCACACCACTGCATCGGCTGAGGTCGCGCGTGAACTGGATGCCGAGGCGACCAAGCGCGGCTTCAAATTCGTCGATGCCCCGGTGTCTGGTGGTCAGGCCGGCGCCGAAAACGGCGTGCTGACAGTGATGTGCGGCGGCGGCGCCGAGGCATATGCGAAAGCCGAGCCGGTGATCGCCGCCTACGCCAGGATGTGCAAATTGCTGGGACCCGCGGGGTCCGGCCAGTTGACCAAGATGGTCAACCAGATCTGCATCGCCGGCCTGGTCGAGGGCTTGTCCGAAGGCATCCATTTCGCCAAGAAGGCGGGTCTCGACGTTCAGGCCGTGATCGACACCATCTCCAAGGGCGCCGCGCAGTCGTGGCAGATGGAAAACCGCTACAAGACCATGAATGAGGGCAAGTTCGATTTCGGCTTTGCGGTGGAATGGATGCGCAAGGATCTCATGATTTGCCTTGCGGAATCGCGGCGCAACGGCGCTAGCCTTCCGGTCACCGCGCTGGTCAACGAGTTCTATTCCGAGGTCGAAAAGATGGGCGGCAAGCGCTGGGACACGTCGAGCCTGCTGGCCCGCCTGGAGCGCTGATTTCCCCTGTAAATGCGCGGCCGATCGCCGGATCGGCCGCCCCACCGACGCTGCCCAACAATCCGTTAATTTAACTTCTCATTAACGCGATTCTTTAGCTCTTTAAGGCAGCTCTTAATGATTTAGCGCCACAGATAGCGGGCTTGAAAAGCGCGCGCTGTTCGCGCGCAGGATGTTTGTGTTTGATGAGTAACGCCGCCGATAAGCCCGAAGTCGTCCAGCTTCCGGCCGAACCGCCGATCGCAGCGCCGCCGCGCAACCGCCGCGCCGCCGCGCAGCGGGTGCGCGAGGCGAGAGACAGGTTAACGTCGACCAGCGGAACCCGGCCTGCATTCGATCGCGAGCTGCTTCGCCAATATGCCCAAACCCGGCTCTCGGCATCCTATGTCGTGATGCTGCTCGTGGTGGCGACCGGCCTGCTGTTCGGGCTGTGGATCGAGCCGATCTCGGCAGCGGCCTGGACCGGCGGAATGCTCTGCATTCACGCCGTGATCATCCGCAACTGTGGCAGGTTCCTGAATGAAGCCCCCTCGCCTGCCGGAAGCCGCAAATGGCGAACCCGATTTGTCTTGCTCGATCTGCTCTACGGCCTGTGCTGGATGGCGATCCTGATCCACCCCGCCGGCACCGACATCATCTCAAATACGATGCTGATGTTCCTGATGCTGCTGGTAGTGGCGGTATCGAGCATGCTGACCGCCAGCCTGCCGATCGCCGCGCTCGCGGCGACCACGCCGGTGACCTGCGCGATCGCGCTGAATTTCGTGCTCGGCGGGACCTTCGACAATTACGTTCTGGCGCTGCTCGCGGTCGCCGCGGAAGGCTATTTCGCGCTGCTCGCGCACCGGCTGCACTCGACGACGCTGGCGACGCTTGAGGCGCGCGCGGAAAAAGACGCGCTGATCGGCGAGCTTGAACAGGCCAAGGCGATTTCCGATGAGGCGCGGCATCGCGCGGAATCCGCCAACGTCGCGAAATCGCGGTTTCTGGCGCAGATGAGTCACGAACTGCGCACCCCGCTCAATGCCATCCTGGGCTTTTCCGAGGTGATGAAGAGCGAGATCTTCGGCGGCCATGCCGTGCCGGTCTACAAGGAGTATTCGTCGGACATCCACAATTCCGGCGTGCACCTGTTGAACCTGATCAATGAAATTCTCGACCTGTCCCGGATCGAGGCCGGGCGATACGAACTCAATGAAGAGGCCGTCTCGCTGGTGCATGTCGTCGCCGACTGCCATCACCTCCTGAACCTGCGCGCCTCAAGCCGCGGCATCACCATTCACGAAGTGTTCGAGCAGGGCATGCCGCGGATCTGGGCCGACGAGCGCGCCACGCGCCAGATCGTGCTCAATCTCTTGTCGAACTCGATCAAGTTCACGCCGCAGGGCGGCGAGATCTGGCTGAAAGCCGGATGGACCGCGTCCGGTGGGCAATATCTCAGCGTCAAGGATACCGGTTCGGGCATCGCCGAAGAAGAAATCCCGATCGTGCTGGCCTCGTTCGGCCAGGGCTCCAATTCGATCAAATCCGCCGAACAGGGCGCCGGGCTGGGACTGCCGATCGCGAAAAGCCTGATCGACATGCACGGCGGCACCTTCACGCTGAAATCGAAGCTTCGCATCGGCACCGAAGTCATCATCACCTTCCCGCCGGAGCGTGTGATGTCGGCCTTGGCGCCGATGGCCGAGGAAGCACCGCCCCTGCAACCCGAATCGTTCGATACCGCCCTGACCGACGACAAGCGCCGGCCGCGCAACAAGCCGATCATGAGTGCGGGAACAGGCCTGTGACTGCCGTGCTTGCGCGAACCACCGAAACCGCATCAATATCGCTCAATGAGCATCGAGACGCCCTGCATCGCGGTCTGCATGATCGATCCCCGCAGCAGCCTTTGTTTTGGCTGCGGACGCACCTTGCCGGAGATCGCGCGCTGGCATCGCATCGACAATGCCGAGCGGCTGGCGATCATGAAAGTGTTGCCCGCGCGAATGGCGGAGGCCGGATTGCCTTCACTCGCTCCGGCCGCCGCGAAAGACGGCTGACGATCCAGTTCCCGAAAGGCCCGCCGTGAGTCGCTTTCTGCTCGTGCTTATTGTGCTGGCGGCGACGGCCGGCGCCGTGGTGGCCTATGGCGATCCGGAGCGGATTGCGCTGGCCGGCAATACGGTCTCCGACATGCTGCATAAGCGCGCAGCGCAGCCGGCCCGCGCGGTGCAGATCGCGCGCGGGCCGACCGGCGAATTCGGCTTGCGCGCGCAGATCAACGGCGTCAACGCACCGATGGTGATCGATACCGGGGCGACATCGGTGGTCCTGACGTACGAAACCGCGAAGGCGGCGGGGCTGCCGCTTGAACTGCTGGATTACGATGTAGACGTCGAAACCGCCGGCGGCCACACAAGGGCGGCGCGGCTGACGCTGGATCGTCTGGCGATCGGCAAACTGGTGGAACGCTCGGTGCCGGCACTGGTGGTGCCGCGCGGCCAGATGAAGACCAATCTGCTCGGCATGAGCTTTCTGGATCGGCTGGAAAGCTGGGAAGTGCGCTCCGACCGCCTGATGCTGCGCGGCTATCCTTAGTTGTTTGACGCGTTTTCTTGACGCGAACCGGCAACCACTTCGCTTGAAAACGCTTTGCCTACGCGGCGATCGACACCGGCGCGCGGTCGTCGACCAAAGCGATCGCATCACGCAGCACATCGACGCCGGAGCCAGGCCTTACGCCGTTCTCGGCGAGGTGACGGCGGAACGCCCGCGCGCCGGGGACCCCGTGGAACGCGCCGACAAAATGCCGCGTCATCGCATGCAGCCGGACGCCGCGGGCGAGTTGATCCTCGATGTAAGGCATCATCGCCTCGAAAACGTCCTTCATCGCCGCATGCGGCGCGGGTTCATCGAACAGCTCCGGATCGGCCGACAGCAACCGCCACGGCTCCTGATAGGCGGCGCGCCCCAGCATCACGCCGTCGACATGTGCAAGATGCCGCTTTGCCTCAACGATGCTGGCAATGCCGCCGTTGATAATGATCGGCACGTCGGGCAGCGCCGTCTTCAGCCGGTATACCCTGTCGTAATCGAGCGGCGGAATGTCGCGATTTTGCTTCGGCGACAATCCGTTGAGCCACGCCTTGCGGGCGTGAACGATCAGCGCATCGGCGCCTGCCGCAATCACGCGCCGCGCCAGCGCGTCCAGCGCCAGTTCCGGATCCTGGTCGTCGATGCCGATGCGGCACTTGACCGTCACCGGGATGTTCACCGCGCGCTTCATGGCGGCAACGCCCTCGGCGACCAAGTCCGGCTCCGCCATCAGGCAGGCGCCGAAGCGGCCGTCCTTTACCCGGTCCGACGGACAGCCGACATTGAGATTGATTTCGTCATAGCCGAAATCCTCGCCGATCTTTGCCGCTGTCGCGAGGTCGCGCGGATTCGATCCCCCGAGCTGCAGCGCCACCGGATGCTCGCTGGCATCAAAGCCAAGCAGACGCGCGCGTTCGCCATGCATGATGGCGCCGATGGTCAGCATCTCCGTGTAGAGTTTTGCGCGCCGCGTCATCAGGCGGTGGAATACGCGGCAATGCCGGTCGGTCCAGTCCATCATCGGGGCGACCGAAAATTTGTTATGTATTATCAATAGCCTGTCCAGATATTCCGCAAGACGAAGCGAACCGTTACCACGATTGAAACAGCAGTCGGAAGCGACTTACCAATACAAATGTATTAATTTGAACCTGCCGTGCAACATTGCCGGGACTTGTTAAAGGAACCGGAGCCGCCGCTTGCATGTGTATCAGCTTCCTCCGTCGGGGCCTTTGGCAGGCGCGCGCTGCTTGCGCACCGAAGGCAGCAACAGCACAAGCACGACATCGGCAGCACCGTGAGCAATGATCGACGCTTCGATACCGAAAGCCACGTACAATGTGCCGAAAACAACTCCTGCAAGGCCATTGAGCACGAGCGCACGAACCACGAGACCTCGCGTCAGCGGTGCCATCTGCCCCGTGTGCGGCAGATGCCCAACCGCGAAGATGGCCGTAGACGCGACAATTCCAATGCCGACCGCGATCGGTCGCGACATCGCCCCGAGCGGGTGAAGCAGTATCTGCGCGACAAAGGTGATGATGGTGAGACAGCCGAGCCGCATCATCGCCTCTTCGGCGACGGCCCCGTAAAGGACTGCGCCGAGCCGCGCAAGAACCCGACGGGTCGGCGCCGGCTTCGACCGGAGCGGCGCGCGGGCCGGCCCGAAGACAAGGATGTCAACGATGCCAACGACAGCCGCGAGCCCGACACCCGCCGAGCAGGCGTGCAGCCAGGCGAGCGGCGGCACGGGCGTGCCGCCAACAAGGGCTTCGATCACCGGAGCTCCCAGTCCCAGTTGGCGCCCCGCCGCAAGGCCGAGCGCCACGATTGTTCCGAAAACCAGTTGCGCAATCGCCCATGTCCTCACCAACAGCTTCGGCCGCGTTGGGCCCGGCGAAAGATACGGAATGACGGCGATGGATGCCAGCGCCGAAGCCTGGGTCACGATCAGCCAGGTCCAGATCAGGGTGCTCAACTATGATGCTCTAGCTGGATTGAGGCCGAGTCCTTCAATCGCGGGCATATCTAAACCGGCGAAGTTGCCCATCAAGCATATGCGTCATCAATTCGGCGAATTCCGGCTCAAGTTCGCGCTTCCAGCGTCCGACCGAATCCAAGACGTCGCGGGACGTCATGTGCGAGCCTGGCGCCGTGACAAGCTCGGGTGCAAGCGTCAGGCCGAACGTTGCCTTCAACTGCGCGACGACGTTCGGCATATCCTGCACCATGTCTTCATATCGGATGAGGAGCGGAACGGCTTCGTTCACCTTCCGGCTGATTGCTTCCGTGCGTATTGCTATGTCGGCGAGGAAGAACGAAAGGTTGACGGCGTCGGGCAACGAGGGGTCGATGCCAAACAGGCGGCGGCCCGCGCGGCGTGCGAATGCGCGGGCCGAGACATAGATGTCGCGCGGATCGCGCACGATGTCTATGATGGCGAGCGGGATGCCGGCCGCGGCGATCATGTTCAGGTTGTCGACGCCCTTCTCGCAATAGAATCGAGGAGGTGAGCCGGCCGGCGGCGCCAAGATCGCGGAGAGGCGGCGCCACGCCTGCGCATAGCCGCGCAGCGATAGATCGTCCGGATTGGCATCCGATTGCGGCGCGAAGTCGCTCGGCAGGCGCCCGTCCGCCCCGGAGAGAGCCAGCAGCCGGCGCTCGTGCGGAGGCACGGGATCGGAGATGACCTGTGATGAGGTCGCGAGCAGTCGCATCAGCAGGCTGCTGCCCACGCGGCCATGCAGCAGCCTCAGGATCAGGGCAGTGAGAGATCGCGCCTGCATTACGCGACGGCGAAGTCGCGGCTTGCCGCTGGCCGGGCTTGCAACTGCGGAGGCCCCAGTTCGTCGTCGGAACAGCCCGAAAACAGGGTAAGGCTGAGGTACAGACCGTCTTCGTGAAGGATCCAGCCGGCGTCGCACAAACGATCCAGCGCCGCTTGAATATCGCGAGCCGTCGCTCGTAATTCCGGCGCGCGCGCAGTTACGGTCGACAATATCTTGCCGGCCGACAGCACCGTGTCAGCGGCCAGCAGCACAGCCCGATCGACCCCCACAAGCAACTCGCTGCGTGCAGGCCAGCCGTAGCGCGTGTCGTGGACGAACACAAAGCTGTCGGACACTCTTGCGGCAAGCAAGCTCGATTTATGATGGGGTTGCCATTCGGTATTGCAGAACTTCCAGGCCGCGCTCATCGCCGAGACGACCGCAGGATCTAGCGCCCTGTCGTAATCGAAGAAATAGGCGATCTGGTCGAGGACATCGATGCTGAACGGATAACAGAATCGGTAAGCGCGGCCGGCGCGGACATTGTCCAGCCCGCGCGCGGCGGACTCATCGAACATCGGACTGAAGCGATCGAGCCGGAATACCGAGAAGGAAGCGGGCGGAGTGAGGTGCGTCAAATACCGCATTGTCGCGAGCATGCGCTCATAATGCACCGCTTCCTCGCCGGGGAATCCGCACAGGCAATTCCAGGTGACGCGCAGGCCCATTTCGCGCGCCCATTTCAGGGTCTGGATATTGATTGCCGCCTTGACGCCCTTGTCCATGAGATCGAGCACCGGCGTTGAAAGGCTCTCGATGCCGGGCTGAAACCAGGTCGTTCCCGACTCGCGGAGCACCCGCAGCTGGTTGCGCTTAAGCGTCGATTTCATTTCATATTGAATATCGAGCTGCGTCTGTTGCTCGACAAGACGAGAAAACACCGATGTGAAGTAGCGAGGGTTGATGATGTTGTCGGAGGCGAACAGGCGGCGGACACCCCAGGTGTTCGCCAGCATATTCAACTCCTCAAACGCACGATCGGGCGATTTCGACCGATAGGCCATGCTCGTGCCGTTCAGTCCGCAAAACGTACAATGGTGCTTCTGCCCCCACCAACAGCCGCGGGAGGTTTCAACGCTGAGTTCAGGGGTCAGCGAGCCGGCTCGGCTAAATCGTGCGAGTGCGGCAAAATAGTCGTCGAACGCCGGAATCGGAAGCGAGTCGAGGTCGTGAATCGGTGTCGGCGGCGCGGCAACCGAGACCGACCTTGCCGAAATACCCGGAAGCCCGTCGAGAGCACGGCCGTCGCGCAACCGGGTGACGAGCTCCGGAAAGACCTTATCGGCCTCGCCCGATACGACGATGTCGAGCGAGGGGACCTGCTTGAGCCATTCACGGCCCATGGTTCCGTCGCAATTTCCGCCGCCCAGGATGGTCACGATGCCGGGATGTCGCCGCTTGATCTCACGCGCGAGCGCAATCGAGGCACAATTTTGCTGGAAGGTCGAGGTCAGTCCGACGATGTCATAGATCGACGGATCAATGGCGTCGACGCAGGACCGCACGAACCCTGGGCTCTTGTCCGGAAGCTCGCGCAGACGCGCGATGAATTCGCTACTGTAAAACCCGGGCGGCGAGGCATGGACGACTTCGCGCAGATAGTTCTCGTGAGGAGCCGTCGTCTGCTCCTCGAAGGCGGCGCGCGAAAATATCCACTCCCCCGTCAGATTCTGCGTCGGCAGCCCGCCGTCGAGACGCACATAGTCTTCAAGACCGATCAGCTCGGCATAGTCGAAAGTGAAGTACGCGATATCGCAAGCGAGCCCCGCCATGGCGCAGCTCGCCTTCAATGCGCTCACGCCCAACGCCGGCCGATGCAATGGCAGGAAGGGCATGACGGCGAGGAGAACGCGGGGCAACCGGCGTTCCCCGTTAGCCACCCGGGCGCCCCCCTGCCAGCCTGGCGCTCAGATCGGCGATCTTTTTCTCCAGCGCATCGATACGGGCTGTGAACACGGCTTCCAGCCGCGCGATTTCCGAGAAGTCGTCAGGCGCCCGCAGCGGTGCGACGAACACGCCGACCGCAATCGCGACCGCTTCGATGGCTACTTCGAAATCGGCCACCGTCCAGGCGATGCGGCTGGGATCATTTACCAAACCCGAATAGCGCTGGCGCAGGACGCTCGAAAGCCTGGCGATGTCGCCGGATTTATAAATTGCGGCCACCTCCGGATCGGCGACCATCTTGATTATTTCCTTGTCCCGCTCGGAAAGATCGACTTTTCCCCGAATCGCCACGCCGGCTTCTTTCAAGAATGCGGCTGGATTGGCGAGGAATTGGTTGCGTTTCTTCTCGTCGTTCATGATCGAGTTCGAGGCCGCTCGCAGAGTTTCCGGGTGGAGGGCCTTTGGGTCATTAGCTGACTGGCTCATGATAGCCTCCTTCGGCATCGTTGGAGTTCTCTTCGTCCGGCTTTGCGGCCATGCCGAGGGCCGAAAACCGAAATAGGATGTCGTCGGCGACCTCCGTCCAATGTGACGCGATGACATTGGCCACGCGGGGATCGCTGTACATGAAACGGCAGGAATCGCAGTGATGCGCGAAACGTTTCTCCCAGTTGATGTCGGGGTCGATGCTTGACGCCCAGGCCAGGATATGATCGGGCCCGTCCAGCGCGACCCATAGCTTCATCAGGTCGTTGCTCATCGAGTCGACCAGGCTGGCCATCGAGTGATCGCGAAGCGAGCCGAGATTGAGTTCGGGAATTTGTTCGCGCGTAAGTCCACAGCAGGCGCCGAGCTGTTCGCTCGGAGTAACGACGATCGTGCGAAGGATACTGTCGCAGCCGGCCCGGCGATCGAGATTCGACCGGCAGGCAAGCTTGCGTTCGGGTTGCTCGACATGGGCCAAATGGTCCATCGACATCCAGGGCGACTCGAATGATTCGGGCGAATACTTCAGCTTGGCCTGCGCTTCCAGCTCGGCCCAGCGCGGATCGGCGCGCAGGGCCGCCGCGGAGAAACCGCGATGCTGCTTGGCCTCGATGACGACCAGCGACCGAATTTGAAGCGTCGCAGCGGCCTTCATCGCATTGACGATACGATCGATCGGGATGAACTCCTGATGGGCATCCCCGGTCGACACGTTTAGATCGCCGAGCCCCGCTTCGACCAATGGGCGCAGTCGATCAAGCGCGCTTTTCTCAGAGACTGCCCAATAACCGTTGGACACGCATCGGGTCGCAAGGCCATGGCTGGTGCAACGTGCGACTGCCTGCACGAGATCGTCTTGCAGCAGAAAGCACTCGCCTCCGGTAAACACGACGAGCTTGACCGAACCCAACGCCGCCGCCTGGTCGATATGATGGAGAATGCGATCGAGGCTCAGCCGCTCGCGAACGCCCGGATGCGATCCGAAACAGCAGTTTTCGCAAGCCGCCGTGCATTGATATGTCGGGATGATCGTCATGGTGTCGGGATGTCGACGGATCATGGCTGTGCTCGCAGGGCCTGAACGATATGCGCGATGTCAGCCAGTGCCGGGGCGCAAACCTTGCGTAACCCGGGCTCCAGTACCGCAGCGGGCACTGCGGGACACCGAGGGCGCAATACCGGTCCGATGCCGGAGAGATCCCTGCGGTTCGCAACGGGAGTGCGCATATTGTTGAGCCCGTTGAAACGATCGGCCCAGGAGCGTGCGAACTGGTCGAACAAAGCCGTCGCCGGATGATGCAGGCGGGCACACCAGATCAAGAGGTCATCGAGGTCCGGATCGTCGAGCGTCGCCAGAACTTCCAGCAACGCGGTCCAAAGTTCCTCGTCGCTGGCGGCGGGCGCAAGAACCGGACGAACCTCCCTGTTCCTCGCAACGTTGAAAGCGATGACTGCGAACCGGGCGCGGTAACGCATCGCAGACGTTGTCTGGCCGTTCTGCATGTGGGCGTCGATGAAACGCCACATCGGCGTGTCGACCCCGAGTTCGTCGAGAGGCCGCGTGAACGACGCAACGACCGAGCCGTCGTGAATGAGACTCAACAGCAAGGCCCCGGCGGTCCCGCTGGCAAGCGATCCGGATAATGGCGACGATTGCGCGGGGTCTTCGATCGCCTCTTCCAGTCGCGAGCGCCAATCTGCGAGACGCTCGCGAATCGGGAACTCGAGCCGCCGCCTTTGTGCTGCCGGCGGCAAAACGAGAGTGAGGCGCTGTTCGCCGGGGGCAAGGTCCAATGTGCCGGAAGTCATTCTCTCCGGCGAGGTCCAGATTCGGTAGTGCAATCGACCGGGAGGCAGCGCAGCGTATCGAAAGCTTCGACTCGGCGCATGCCAGTGCAAAGTGCGCCGTTGTTCGCCTGTGGCCTCCGGCTCGAGCAAAATGAAGAGATTGGATTGAATTACGTGTCCCCGATCATCGACCACAGTCAGGAACAGCGACGATGTTGTGGCATTGGCCTGCTGCCGTTTGACGTCTTGCACGAGACACAACATTTGCCGCACCCATCACGCATGTCAGGCGTTGCTGAGAAAAACCGAAATTGAGACCGCTTTCTTCTAGGCCGAAAAGTATTGAGGTCCTGGAGCTTCGTCGATTGACCGCCTGTCAAACCGTCTTTCGTTGAGTGTCTATATGCAGTCGGTGGTCCGGAAATCAGCGCCGTGCTGGCGGCTCGCGCAAGCTGCGCGGGCGCGGCTGGAATGGAATGACATCGCGATCTTAGGTTGTTTCCACAATGATTGCAATAGTTGCCTTACCGCCACTGGTTGTAGACGTCCAGACACACCGCGCCCGATCCCGATACCGATCCCGAGGATCGAGATGCCGTTGTTCCTCACTCCCATGACCAGCGCGCCATCACCGCGCGGCGACCTGTCCGACGCCGCCATAGGCCGAGGCGCCCGCCGACGCTTCAGCGCAGCACGACCAGAATTGGTATCAGCCCGGAACCCGACGGAAGCGGCTGCAGCGCCTTGCCGATGATAGTGCCGGCGTTTGCATTCGCGTTGTCGACGCGCATGGCGTGGCCCAATGACGCCGACGTCGTCAGCAGATCTCCAGCCGCGATCGGCCCATACGCCGCGTCGCACTTGCAATACGCTGAGCCTACCAGCGCAATCGCGGCGCGGTGTCCGTCCTGTTGGTTCAGCAACATCGCGGTCTTGAGTCCGCCCGCCCCTGCAATCACGCCTGCGGCCCGCGAGTCATGGGCTCGCGTGCATGGCTCAAGCTTGCCGTCGTCGCCGACGACCATTACCGTGCCCGGATCGGCGCATGCTTCGGCGGCAACATCAAACTGCTCGGCTATGTCTCCGCCCTGAGCATTTACGGAGCCTGTGAGGTTAAGATCTCCGAATATCGTCACGACGTCGAAGCCGACCTCAGGAATGAATTGAAGATTGTTACCTGCCAGCCTGATAAAGGTGACAAACGAGTTGGGGTCAGCGCTGTTTGTTCCGTGCCGGATATCAGAACCGACTAGATTGATGTTGTTGTTGACGAAAAGACTGCTGCCGATCACCGTCCCGTCGAAATAGTCGCGATTAAAATTGACAAAAAGCTGGTTGCCTTCATCGACGAGTGCGCGGCCGTTTCCGGTTGTGCGGCCGTTGAGGATCAGGTCGGAGGCACGCAGGCGCAATTGGGGGGTGGTGATTTCCAGGAGACCTGAGCCGACCGCGCTGATTTTATTGGTCAACAGCCCCCCTGCCGAAATGTTGGTTCCAACGTCGAGGCTGTCAGTGATGTTCAATCCGCTGTCCACGAGGACCTCGTCATCATAGTCCTGATCCGGGTTGATGACGAGCTGATCCCCGACGCGGCGAAGCGCATGATCGCCGCCGAATATGCCGGCACCCAGATTCGCGAGTTGCGAGCTGAAGGTACGCGACAACTCGCTGAATTCGTTGATGTTGGTGGAATGCACGTCAATTCGGGCCTTCAGGGCTTGTAGTTGTGTGGTGAGAGCCTGAATTTGATCTGCGAGCGATTGAACGGTGGGGTCACTCATGGTGCATCATCTCCCATTGCCAGTATTTCTCGATTCAAACGGAAACATGTAAGCTCGATAAAGCGCCGAGCCCGCTCAACCGGCCGAGAGTTTGCGGCGCCGCGCGAAAAAGATCCTGGACCTGGCTGCTAGCCATTGAAGCGCGAGATCGGCCATAATCGATGCCTCCAAAAACCCGATTTTGCTGGTTCAATTCGGGACAACGGTGTTGAACAGCACGATAACCTGCAACTCGCGAATAGCCGGCGGATTCAAGGGTACCGCCCTGAGCCGCAGGACCGTGGTTCCTGAAATCGGCGTGCCGGGCACGTTTCGAAAATTCTGATCGCCCTGCACGTCATGAAGCGCGCTGCTCTGCAGGATGAAAGCGACCGGGTCCATTGCGGGCGGCTTCACATCGACGCGCGACGGCGACAAATTCTGGACATCAATGAAGCGGACATCGCTTTTTGTGATCCAGTGATCTCCGCGATATTGCGCCGACGGCCGATAGATATCATCGAAAATTTCAGTGCCGTCCTGCGTTGTGCCGGATACGAGAACGGCGACGATCCGGCCGTTGCGTGCGTCGGTGTCCTCGATACTGTGCTGGATACGATCGCCGGCAATGACGTTGGTCAACGCCGGACGAAAGAACAGCTTTAGACCGCCAGTTGAAAGCAAGGCGTCAATCTGCTCCCTTCCCAGATTAAGTGGAGATGTCTGGTTGCCGACCGGACCGCTTTGCTGCAGCGTTTCCTCAAATACATGAACCTGCGCTTTCAGAAAATCACTCCAGCGAAACGGCACGGGTCCTCCGAATGCGGGCATCGGAAGCGAACTCAGACCGCCTCGTTTCGGAATCAATCGCAACAGACGAAGGATTTCTCGGGCCGCCTTGAGCCCGCGGTCCAAAGCCGTCATATGGCGTGAACCCGCCAGGGCCATGGTGCCATCGAGTATCTGATCGGCATGCAGGCGAAGCGGCGGCTGACTCAACGCATCGCGTATCCGGCTCGCCTCGGCGGCGCGCTTTCTTGCCGCCGCGGCGTAGGCCCTGCGCGCTTCCAGGTTTGCGCGCGCCGCCGCAACCCGGGCCTCGCAGGCGTTCACTTTCTCGGCGGCGCTCTGTTCGGCGGTCTGCTGCGCTTCCGACATCGTCGCGGCCTGCTGGCCGGCTATTTCGTTGAGCTTGTTCTGCCAGGACGCGACCTCTACCGCGACCTGATACTTTTCAAGCATGGTTTGGGCGTGGTCGCGGTTAAGGCCGGCTTGGGTAAGGGCAGCTTGCGCTATCCCCACGTCCTGTTCTGCGCCCTGGAGCACGAGGCCGTCGATCCGCAACTCGCCCTGCGCTGTTTGGTCCTGCTGCAGCTCATCCTCGAGCTTCTGAATCAGTTCAAGGCGCTGCGGCGCATTGCCCTTCAGAAAGTCGAATAACCCGCCAGGCACCGCGAAGAATTTGTCGCGCGACGCCGTAATGTAGTTGACCCTCGCCTGCGCGGCGCCGACCGGATTGCTCGGCTGCCCCATCGATGCCACGGCGGCATCGCCAGCCGCCTGGACATCGGCGATTCGCCGGTCGAGTTCCTGCTGCCATGGCGCCATCAGCGTCTGAATCTCGGCTTGGAATGTGCGCGGGCTCATGAGTGTAAGCCTGACGTTCGCAAGCACTTCGGACCGGGCCGCAGGATCAGGGAAAAGCCGTCCGATCAGAAGGGTTCCGGCCGTGGCGACATCGTTCCACTGCTTGTGACGGCTCTGCTGCTTTTCAATCCAGGCCGACAGCGTGTGCTGGCGATATCCGCTGGAGGCCATTCCTACCCGGGTCGCAACCAATGTCGAAAGACGCCGCGAGATCTCGCGAATCGGCGCGCCGGCATCCATGCCGGCGAGCCTGCGCATCTCAGCCACCAGAGCATCGGGCGATTTGCCTAGCGTGTTAGCCATGTGGTCCGAAACCGCGGACAAGAATGTTTCAGCGTCGTCGAATACAATCAGATCTCCGACGCCTGCGTCGCCAAAGGCCGCCGCGAGGTCACCGCCGGGGGAGCCGACGCTGGACTGCACTTGATTCAGCACGTCATCGATCAACTCGCCCGAAGGCACGTTGACGAAGGTCAGATCCTTGAAGGAATCCCTCAGTAGCGCGCCATTCAACACATTGGGCAGGTTCGCCAGCACCGGCTTCAGCGTCGAATCCAGACTGCCGAAAATCTGGTCCGCGTCGCCCCCGCCGACGGTGCCGACTTCGGCCAAAACTCCATCGAGATTGACGCCGGCGGCCTTCGATGCGGTGAACGCATCACCCGCAAGACCAACCACGATTTCCTCGATCGGGCGCTTTTCGATGATCCCGCCAACCAGATCTCCAGCCATACCTGCAATTGCGCCGCCCAGCGCCGCGCCCCCCGGACCGCCGACCACAAAGCCGACGACGGCGCCGGCGAGCGCCAGAATCCCTTTGATGAAAGAGGCCTCACGCTCGATCGCTCGCCGCCGCTCTTCCTCGGCCTCGGCACTTTCGAGGGCGGCCCTGGCCTCGGCAAGGTCGGCGTCCAGTTTGGTGGTAAGCGAGGTCGAAATTCGCCAGGCCATCCGCGAGATGAGGCCCGGGACCTTGGGCGGGGCCCCGGGAACGCCGGGATCCACCGGGGTTTTCAGAATCAGCGTGAGAAGATCAATTTTCTGCTTCACAAAGCTTCGTGAGTTTGTGGCCTGGTCGAGCCGGGCCTGCGCAGCCTGCTGCAGAAGCTTTGCCTTGCTGACCATCTTCTGCGCGATCGTCTCGCCGACGCCGGCCACGTTTACGTCGATCGCTGCAGCTTTGGCGTCGAGGTCCGCCATCTGGCTCTGAAGACCGGAGACTATTTGGCGGATGTCCTGCATCTTTATCTCGAGCAGGGAAGCCTGATAGATCAACGCCGCCGAGGCGTCCTCGAACTGCGAGGCCGTAAGCTCATGTTCAGCGGCGTCAAGGTCGGCTTGCGCCCTGCGGATCTCCGCATCGGCCGCTTCAACCTGCTCGTTGGCATCTGCGGTCGCGAGCAACAGCGGCTTCTTCAACAGCGCAATAATTTCGGCTTGGTCGGCAAGCTGCGCCTGTTTCAGGATGGCATCGGTAAAATCCTGCTCGGCCGTCGTCAGGCCCGCAATGGCGTCGTTTAGATTGTCGGTCGCTTTCTTGAACGATAGGTTCGGCAACGCGAATTCCGAGCGCCGGTCGACATCCACCGGTTCCCCCTCGCGCACCAGCGGGGTGTCGCCGGCAAGACCTGCCGCCAGCGCCAGCTGATTGGCGCTCACGTCCACCGACGCAACCGATGCCCAGTTGATCATCCAGATCGTACGGTTGTCGTCCTCACCGGCGGCCGTGGGTCGGGTCGGGCCTGACACCAGATTTGACCAGTATCGAATACTCCACCACGGTACGAGTTTGCTTCCGGTCGCGTCCTGCGGCAAGCCGGTCAGCAGCAATCGCTCGATGCAGATAGTTTGCCGCAACGCGGCCTCGAGTTGTTGCACCGATTGCAGGCCAGGGTCGCTGGGCCGAAGCGGATCGATGGTCAGACGGCGACGCATGCCAAACGTCTGCAAGCCGATCTGATAGAGCGCAAGCAGCAGCGTTCGTCCCGCGCGCCCGCCCTGCCAGGCAAACCCGGAAAGCGGCGCGGCTTGCGGGTTCTGGAAGGCAGCCGTCAGCGCGGCTATCATTGCATCCGGATTGTTCCGCAAGCTTGTCGTCAGCGATCCCGCGCCGAGCCACGAGGGAATTGGAGAAGCGAATGCGAGGGCGCGCGACCGTTCTCTCACAAAACGTGTCAAGCTCGAGGCTGCGAAAGCGAGGGGAAGTCCGGACATCGCCAGGCTTGCCGGCGACGGGTTCAACAACCTTACTGCGCTGGCGGCTACCAGTTCGCTGACGGCGGCAGGCAACGATTGATCGACGACCGCTCCAATCAGCGGATCACTGGTCAGCTCGGCCATCCGCGACAGCAGAATAAACCCGTTCAAGCCGGCGCGGGCTTCCCACGCCACCGGCCGCAGCAGCGCCATCTCGGCGAGGCGCGCAAATTCGGCGAAACCTGCGACAGAGTCGAAGATTTGACCCAGTTGAAGGTCTCGCGGCGAGGCGGCGATAGAACTGATGGTCAATTCTATCTGTGCCGCGGCAATGAGGGCCCTGGTATCTGCACCAAGCTGAACGGCGGGGTCGAGCAACGCATGCAGGCGCGCGCGCAGGTCCGCCAGTTTCGTCGCCTGGGCCAGGTCAGGTGTTGAAATGGCAGGAAGCCCAAGCAAGGTCACGGCCGCCAGGAGCGGACGCAGGCGCGTCAGGTCGATTGATGCAGGTGGCGCGGCATGTCCGCCAAGCCAATCTGGCAGGGCTTTTGATAGATCGACGGCGAGCCTGTTGTCGCCGGACCGAACAGGCTCCACCAGGCGTCCCCGCAGGCCGTCCCAACATTCCAGCGCCGCCCATCGCCGCTGCGGATCACCGGAGGCGTTGACAATCGAAGCCCAGAGCTGGCCCTCAAGGAACTCGTCACGTAGGCTTGTCGCAGACATCGACGCAACCTGCCCCGCAAGCAACGTGCCGTACGGTCCGCTTTGCATTCCATCCGCCGTCGCCCCTGTCGGCAGCAGGCCTAGCAATAAAGGTTCGCCGATCGGCCCGGAGAAGCGCCCCGCGAACACCTTGCGGCGGGCCGCGGCATCGCTGGATATGCGTTCGACAACCGGCCGTAGATCCACAAGCGCCTTCACTCCATCGGTCGTCGCCCGTCGTGTGGTCTTTGGCCGCGCCGGCAAGACGGCGAGATTGTCGATGTTCGATCGAACAATCGCGGCTGGAATAAGCGGCATCGACTGCGAGAAGGCTTGATTAAGGTTCGCAGCTTCCGGGACAGCCAGCGCCTTGGCCCTGGCCCGCAGCGGGCCGCCAAATCGCGACTGTGCCCAGTCCGGAGCCTGCTGCAGCAAGTCGTGGAGGAGGTTCTTGTCCTGCCAGGACGGCGGCAGCACCTGCAAACCACTCTCGCATCCGAAGATCAACGTCCTCAATACCCGTTCCACATAACCTGCCCACGGGCCAAATTCGCCGCTGGTGCTTCCATCGGCGTTCAACCTCACGCCGTACCCCTGCGCGAAGCTGATAAGGGCGGCGCCGGCGGAAAGCAGTCCACCCGGCGAGCCGGCGGGTGCGAACAGCGTCGGGGTCCGTGCGACGTCGGCGTCACTGGCAGCGCCGCGATCATGGAGAAAACGACAGAAGGCGAGAGCGTCATGCTCGGCCTTTTTCGGTTCATCGAAATGAAGCTTGTCCGCCACACGCGGGCGCAGGATGTGCAGCACCAGCGGATGAAGGGCCAGCGGACGATCACCCGTCAGAAAACCATCATCCAGAACCAGCGGGGAATCCGGATCCAGAGTCGGCCGGGAATCGACCCAAGGCTGGATCCAATTGGCCGTTGCCGTCCATTCCGACGGCACCGCGCCGCCTGTACCGACCACGACCGGGCCAACCAAATCAAAGCTGGCGCCCAGAATCGGCGGCAACGCCGCGTCGCGCCAATGCAAGGCATCCAGCGTCGTCCGGCCCAAGCGCTCCTGGACTGCAGCGGCGGTTGCGGCGACCAGAGGGATCGGAGCAACGGAGGCGAGCACAAACTCCTGAACTGCCTTGGAAAAAAATGGAAAGAGGATGTCGATCGCCAGACCGCTGATTTGAGTGAGCAAGGCGAGACGATCGACAGCGGCTGGATCGTCATTTCGAACCGGACCGAACGGCAGCTCACCGCCAGCTTGCGAGCGCCGGTCCACCTCAGACAACAGATCGAGGGCCGCCTGGTTGGAAGCTAGGGCCGTCCTGGTTGCGCTCATCACGCGATCTGCTACTGCCGGATTTTGATTGCGAGCGCGCGCGAGGAGTGCTGCCAAATCCCGCACAATCCCGTCGCGGCCGCTCGTCGTCCCGACGCGAACCACCGCGGCTACCAGAACTTCCATTGCCGGTTCGGGAGTTACGGGCATTTGAACGCCCTCCTCGTTCGATGCACAGAAATCTCTGCCCTCGAAGCCTTGGACCCTTCAAGAGAGGTGAACGACGACGTCGTGATCAATCAGTACCAAGGTAACGGCGATGACTTGTCAGCAATTACCGGCAGCGGTCCCGAACATGAGCTGGCGGCGAATACCGCAGTGGCTCATCCGTTTGGGGCTAGCCGGGCATCCAGGTGAAAAAACAGTGCCCAGTTGTCAACGAAGACAACACTATCGGTATCGCTCGTAAAAGTCCACGTCCTCGTCGGCGCCAAGGCCGGCGGGTGCGCCGCACTGACCAATCGCGCGTCCTTCGCGTCTTCTTCGTGTGCGATCAACTTGCGCGTATTGTTGAAATGCGCCTTTCGGACGTAGACGGATCAATCCCTGCCTCAGCGCCGCTGGTTGTAGACGTCCAGACACACCGCGCCCAGCAGCACCAGGCCCTTGATCACCTGCTGGTAATCGATGCCGATGCCGAGGATGGACATGCCGTTGTTCATCACCCCCATGATCAGCGCGCCGATCACGGCGCCTGCCACCCGCCCGACGCCGCCATAGGCCGAGGCGCCGCCGATGAAACAGGCGGCGATGACGTCGAGCTCGAAGCCGGCCCCGGCTTTCGGTGTCGCGGTGTTGAGCCTTGCTGCGAACACCAGGCCGGCTAGCGCCGCCAGCGCGCCCATATTGACGAAGGTGAGGAAGGTCAGCCGCTCGGTCTTGATGCCGGACAGTTTTGCCGCCTTCTCATTGCCGCCGACCGCATAGATCTGCCGGCCGACGGTGGTACGCGTGGTGACGAAACCATAGAGCGCGATCAGGGCGATCATGATCACCAGCACATTGGGCAGGCCGCGATGCGAGGCGATCAGCCAGGTGAAATACATCACCGCGGCGAGCAGGATCGCGTTCTTGAGCACGAAGAAACCGGCCGGCTCGACCTCGACACCGTGGCTTGCACGCCGAGCGCGCGTCTTGACGCCGACATAGACGAGGCCAAGCGCCAGCATGGCGCCCATCAGCAGCGAGGTGGGGTAGAGCGTGCCGGCGCCGGGAAACAGTTCCGGGATGAAGCCGGATGAGAGTTTCTGGAAGGCCGGCGAAAACGGGCCGACCGACTGGCCTTGCAGCACGGCAAGCGCCAGCCCTTTGAACACCAGCATGCCCGCCAGCGTGACGATGAAGGACGGAATCTTGAAATAGGCCACCCAGTAGCCTTGCGCCGCGCCGATCAGGGTGCCGAGCGCGAGGCAGGCGATCGCGGCCGGAACGAAATGCACGCCGTACCGCACCATCAGCACCGCGGCGATTGCGCCGATAAAACCTGCGACCGAGCCGACCGAAAGATCGATGTGGCCCGTGACGATCACCAGTAGCATGCCAAGCGCCATGATCACGATATAGCTGTTTTGCAGCACCAGATTGGTGAGGTTGAGCGGCCGCAGCAGCGTGCCGTCGGTGGCGAACTCGAAGAACAGCATGATCGCAAGCAGCGACAGCAGCATGCCGTATTCGCGCAGGTTGGACTTGAGAAAGCCGGCCTGCCTGCGCGCCTCGGGAAGCGTCGCGGTCTTGTCGCTCATGGATGCGGCGCTCCCGGAACCTGCTTTTCCAGCCTTCTTTCCAGGTTTCGATCGACCAGCCGTTCGCCCTTGCGCATGATGGCGCGCATGATTTTTTCCTGGGTCGCCTCGGCTCGCGCGAACTCGCCGACAAAGACGCCGGCGTTCATCACGCAGATGCGGTCACAGATCCCAAGCAATTCCGGCATTTCCGACGAGATCACAATGACCGCCTTTCCGGCATCCGCCAGCTCGTTGATGATGCAATAGAGCTCGTATTTGGCGCCGATGTCGATACCGCGGGTCGGTTCGTCCAGGATCAGGATTTCCGGATCGGTGAACAGCCATTTCGACAATACCACCTTCTGCTGGTTGCCGCCGGACAGGCTGCCCGAGGTCTGATAGACATCGGAGCAGCGGATGCGCATGCGAGCCCGATAATCGCTGGCCACACGAAGCTCCTCGATATCGTCGATGACGCCGCTGGCTGCGACAGCGCCAAGATTGGCAAGCGTGATGTTCTTGCGGACATCGTCGGCGAGCAGCAGGCCGAGTTGCTTGCGGTCCTCGGGGACGTAGGCAAGACCGGCGTCGATGGCGCGGCTGACGGTCGACAGATCGATCTCGCGGCCGTGCAGCACGGCGCGGCCGGTGATCTTTCCGCCCCATGAGCGGCCGAACAGGCTCATGGCGAATTCGGTACGTCCCGCGCCCATCAACCCCGCGATACCGACGATCTCGCCACGGCGAACATGGAAGTCGACATTCTTGACGACTTGCCGATTGCTTTGCTGGGGATGATAGACCGACCAGTTCTCGACCTCGAACACCACCTCGCCTACGTGCGGCTCACGTTTCGGAAAACGGTGTTCGAGGTCGCGATCCACCATCTTTCGGATGATGCGATCCTCCTCGAACGCGCCGGCCTCACGATCCAGTGTATCGACGGCGCGGCCATCGCGCAGCACGGTGATGCGGTCGGCGACACGGGCTACTTCGCTGAGCTTGTGCGAGATCAGGATCGCGGACACGCCCTGGGCGCGCAACTCCGACAAAAGGTCGAGCAGCGCCGCGCTGTCGCTTTCATTGAGACTTGCGGTCGGCTCGTCGAGAATCAGAAGGCGCACTTTTTTGGACAGCGCCTTGGCGATTTCCACCAGTTGCTGCTTGCCGACCCCAAGTTCGGCGACCAGCGTGTCCGGCGCATCATTGAGCCCGACTTTCGCCAGCAGCTGCTGCGACCGCTTGTAGACAGCGTCGCGATCGATCACGCCGAACCGCTGCGGCGGGCTGGCAATGAAGATATTCTCCGCGATCGAGAGCTGCGGGATCAACGCCAGCTCCTGATGAATGATGATGATGCCGAGCGCCTCGGAATCGTTGATGTCGCGGAAGTGCCGCTGCTCCCCATCATAGACGATGCCGCCGTCAAAGCTGCCGGACGGATAGACGCCGCTCAGCACCTTCATCAAGGTCGATTTGCCCGCGCCGTTCTCGCCCACCAGGGCATGGATCTCGCCCTGCCGAACCGTGAAGTTGACGTGGTCCAGCGCCTTCACGCCCGCGAAGGCTTTGCTGATGCCGCGCATTTCGAGCAGGATGGTCACTCAATCTTCCCCGGCCGCCGGCCCAGTTCCAAGGCGCCTCAATTGATCTGCGCTTTCGTGTAATAGCCGCCGTCGATCAGGACTTTCTCCCAGTTGGTCTTGTCGACGACAACCGGCTTGAGCAGATAGGCCGGCACCACCTTTACACCATTGTTGTAGGTGGTGGTGTCGTTCACCGTGACGGTCTTGCCGCTCAGCGAGGCGTCAACCATGTCGGCGGTAACCCTGGCGAGGTCGCGGGTATCCTTGAAGATCGTCGAATACTGCTCGCCGCGCAGCATCGATTTGATCGAAGGTATTTCCGCATCCTGGCCGCTGACGATCGGCATCGGCATGTTTCCGCTGCCATAGCCGACGCCCTTGAGCGACGACAGGATGCCGATCGAAAGCCCATCATAAGGCGAAAGAACCGCGTCGACCCGTTTGGTGGTGTAGAACGCGCTCAATAGATTATCCATCCGGGCTTGCGCCGTGGCGCCGTCCCAGCGCAGCGTCGAGACCTTGTCCATGCCTGTCTGCCTGCTCGCGACCACCAGTTTGCCGCTGTCGATATAGGGCTGCAGCACCGACATCGCGCCGTTGTAGAAGAAGTACGCGTTGTTGTCGTCGGGAGACCCGCCGAACAGCTCGATGTTGAACGGACCCTTGCCCTCCTTCAGCTTCAGCCCCTGTTCGATCGACTGCGCCTGCAACACGCCGACCTGGAAATTGTCGAACGTCGCATAATAGTCGACGTTGGGCGTATCGCGGATCAGCCGGTCGTAGGCGATCACGGTAATGCCCCTGTCCTTGGCCTGCTTGAGCACATCGGACAGCGTGGTGCCATCGATCGCAGCGATCACCAGCACCTTGGCGCCCTTGGTCACCATGTTCTCGATCTGGGAGAGCTGGTTCGGAATGTCGTCCTCGGCGTATTGCAGGTCGGTATTGTAGCCGCGCTCCTTCAGCACCTTGACGATATTGTTGCCGTCATCGATCCAGCGCGCCGAGGCCTTGGTGGGCATCGCGATGCCGACCGTGGGCTTGCCTTGCGCCAGCGCGGGCCCTGCGAATGCGAGCAAACCGAGCACGATGGCCGACAGGACAGATTTGAGCGGTTTCATGTGTCACTCCGAGTGCCTGGCATCAGTCGCCGCGTCGTCGCGGTCTGGCGAGGTTACCGCGAATTAATTTGGTCCGCCAATTGCCCGCAACTACGCTTTTGGACCTGCAGGCGATCCGAGGAGCCGCAAGATGCTGAAGATCCCGTTGCTGTCGCGGCGCGCAGCGTTCGCGGCACTTTCGATACCGGCGGCGAGCGCCTTGCCCGGCGCGGCGCGAGCGGCGCCGCTCGCGGATGCCGGCGCCCTCCGCGATATCTGTTTCCTCACGCCGCAATCGATCGAGGGACCTTTTTATCTCGATCCCCGGCTGGTCCGCGCTGAGATCGCCGAGGGCCGCGCCGGCGTCCCGCTGCGGGTCGATTTGCGCGTCATCGACGGCGCCACCTGCAAGCCGACCGAGCGCGCCCGCGTCGACATCTGGCATGCCGATGCGAAAGGCGTCTATTCAGGATACGAGGGCCAGAGCGACAAGCAGGATCTCTCGAGCGTCGGACAAACATTTCTCCGCGGCACGCAATTCACCGACAGCAAGGGCGCGGTCACTTTTAAAACCATCTATCCGGGCTGGTACGAGGGCCGCGCCACGCACATTCACTTCAAGGTGCTGCTCAAGGACCGCAACGTACTCACCGGCCAGATGTATTTTCCCGATGCGGTGAACGAATTCATCTATGCGAATGTTCCGGCCTATGCAGACCGGCTGAGGCCGCGCGCCGTGGTCAATTCCAACGACCGGTTTGCGAATTTCCATGATCCGAAGCGGTTGAGCTTCTGCGCCATCAAGGAGGAACGTGACTGCTATGCGGTCTCGCTCGTTCTGGGGGTCGATCGCAACGCCGTCGCGAAGGCAGATTTGCCGGCGCGCGAGGGCAACGCTCCCCGGCAGCCGGCGATCGAACGCGTGCGGATGCTGATACCCGGCTTGATATGACCGGCGTTTTCAAAGAGCCGGCACGCTTCCATAACTTCGCCCCATCTCCGTGGCCGGAATGACGACGACTATCCCGGCGCAAACCCGAACGTACGCTCGAACCGCTTCGCATAGTCCGGCCAGACCTCGGGATTGATCATCCGCGGCGGCCGCTTGCCGTCGAGCGTGTCGAGCATTTGCTCGGCGGCAATCCGGCCCATATTGGCGCGCGCTTCCTTTGTCACGCCGGCCGTATGCGGGCTCGCCAGCACATTGTCGAATTGCAGCAGCGGATGGTCTGGCGGCGGCGGCTCCTTGGCCCAGACGTCAAGGCCGGCGCCGGCGATAGCCTTGCTGCGCAGCGCTTCGAACAATGCTTCCTCGTCATGGATGAAACCGCGCGCGGTGGTGATGAAGTAGGCATGCGGCTGCATCAGCGCGAATTCCCGGGCGCCGATCATGCCGCGATTGCTCGGGGTCAGCGGGCAACTGATCGAGACGTAGTCGGCGGCGCGCAGCAGGTCGTCGAGTTCGACCTTTTCGCCGCCCCGCGCGGCAATCTCGGAAGCCGACAGATAAGGGTCATAGGCCAGCACCGTCATGCCGAGCAGCCCCTTGCAGAGTTCGGCGATGCGGCGTCCGACATTGCCGATGCCGATAATGCCGACGGTCTTGCCTTGAACCTCATTGCCGATCAGCGCATTGCGATTGACGTTGGCGTCGCGCCGCAGCGCGCGGTCGGCCTCGATGATCCGCTTGGACAGCGTCAGCATCATCCCCAAGGCGTGCTCGGCGACGGAATGTGCGTTGCCGCCGGACTGGTTGACGACGACCACACCCGCCGCGGTGCAGGCGTCGACGTCGACCGGATCAAACCCGGCGCCGTTGCTGGAGACGATCAGCAGGTTGGGCGCGCGGCGCAACAAATCGCGATGGACATGGAAATGTCCTGCGAGTTCGTCGCGCGCAGCGCCGATCTGATAGGCATGCGCCGCAGCCACGATGGGCGCTGCTACCTCGTCGGGAGTTTCATTCTCGAGCCGGTCGAGTCGAACGTCCGGCCGCGCCTGCAGGATTTCCGTGTAGATCGGGTGCGCCAGGTATTTGACGTAGAACACGCGCTTGTTGTTGACGGACATTCGTCAGCCTTTTTTATTGCGTCATGGCCGGGCTTGTCCCGGCCATCCACGTCTTTGCTCTTGCACGACCTACAAGACGTGGATGCCCGGCACAATGGGCCTGTGCTCGGGCCGGCAAAGCCGGACCCGAGTGCCGGGCATGACGACCGGGATCAGTTGGAAAATCCATAGAGTCTTGCGGGATTGGCAACAAGGATGCGGTGCTGGATGCGGCGGTCCGGCGTCCATTCCTGAAACAACTCGAACAGGTGCCCGACATCCGGCATCTCGCCCTCGATGCGTGGATGCGGCCAGTCGCCGCCCCATACCAGCCGTTCCGGATTGGCCGCTACCAGCGCCTCATGGAACGGCCGCGCGTCGGGATAGTCGGGCGCTTTCTGGCTGATCCGATGGGCGCCGGACAGTTTTGCCCAGCACCACCCTTCCCCGATCGCGCGCAGAAGGCTCTGAAAGCCCTCCGTCAGGGTGCCCGCGCGGGCGTCGGTGCGGCCCATGTGGTCGATCACCACCGGCAGACCGAGCGCTTTCAGAAGGGCAATGGTCCCGGGCAAGTCCTTGACGTCGATCCAGAGCTGCAGATGCCAGCCTAGTTCGGCCATCAAAGGCGCAAGCGTCTGCGCGGCGGCGAGCGGCACGCCGCCGCGATAATGCAACTGCCCATCGCGGAAGAAATGATTGAAACGTAAGCCGCGAACGCCCAGCTCATGCCACCGCCGCAACGTTTCGGACGCGACGCTTTCATCGGCCACCGCGACGCCGCGCACACGATCCGGCTGATGCGCCAGCGCATCCAGCATCGCCGAATTGTCGCGACCATGCGCGCTCCCCTGCACCAGCACGCCGCGCTCGAACCCGACTGCGTCGAGCATGCCGAGATATTTTGCGAGCGGCGCGTCGGGCGGCGTGTAGCTGCGGTCATCGGCATAAGGGAATCGCTGCGCCGGCCCGAACACATGGGCATGGGTATCGCAGGTCTTCGGCGGCGGCGGCAGCTTCGGCCGGGTCGGCTCACGTGGCGGTAGGCAGGCGGAGATCATCGGATCATCGGCCGCGTCATTCGGCCTTCATGCCCGCGGCCTTGATGATCGGGCCCCACTTCTCATAGTCGGCATGGATCACAGCGGCGAACTCCTTTGGCGAACTGCCGATCGGTGTTGCGCCGAGGGTGTTGAGCCGATCCCGCACCCCCGGCGCTTTCAACGCGGCAACGAAATCGCTCGACAATTGCGCCACGATGGTCGCGGACATCCCGGCCGGTCCCACCAGCCCCCACCACACCCCGGTGTCGTAGCCGGGAACGCCGGCCTCGGCGATGGTCGGAACATCGGGCAGGAACGGCGCACGCTTGGCGGTGGTAACGCCAAGCGCGCGAACCGCGCCGGCGCTGATCTGGCCTACCGACTCCGGCCCGTTGTTGAACGACATCGGGATCTGCCCGCCCAAAAGGTCGTTCATCGCGGGACCCCCGCCCTTGTAGGGGATTGCGACGATGTCGACCTTGGCAAGACTTTTCAGCAACTCACCGGCCAGATGCGTCGAGGTGCCGTTGCCGGCCATGCCGTAGGACAGGCTGCCGGGTTTTGCGCGCGCCTGCGCCAGCAGATCGGCCAGCGTCTTGTAGGGCGAGTCGGCGCGCACCAGCAGGATGTTCGGCGAGGAGGCGAGCAGGCAGATCGGTGTGAAATCCTTGAACGTATCATAGGGGATTTTCGGATACAGGAACGGATTGGTGGCGTGGCCACTAGCGACCACGATCAGGGTGTAGCCGTCCGGCGGTGAGGCCGCGAGCGCCTGAGACGCGACCACGCCGCCTGCGCCTGGGCGATTTTCGATGATGACCGGCTGGCTCCAGTTCTTCGACAATTCGTCGCCGAGCGTCCGCGCCAGAATGTCGACCGCGCCGCCCGCCGGATAGGGCACGAACAGATGCACGGCTTTGGTCGGAAATCCGGTCTGAGCCGTGGCGACGTTTGCGCCGGCGACCACACCGGCCGCGAAAGCAAGCGTCCGAACCCACCTCATGGCGTCTCTCCCGAAATTTTATTGTTACCGGCTTATCGCAGACCGCTCGTGCGGCCGACACGGGCACACGCAGATCACCGCACCGCCACGGCATGTTGACAATCCCGTTGTTCGCGTCAAGTTTGGTTAAGAGTTCCCGAAGGAGATCGTGCTATGCGCAGTGCATGACTCTCGTCCTCCGGATCATCGCCTGGCTTCTGACTGCGGCTGTGACGTTCGCAACGCTCGGTCCGCCCAGCTATCGCCCGCACTCGGCCCTCGGCCAGGACGGCGAGCATGCGCTGGCCTTCGTGCTGGTTGGTTTGGCGTTCGGTGTCGCCTATCCCCGGCGTCGCCTGCTCACCGCAGCCGTTGCCGTGATCCTGATCGGCGTGCTTGAGCTGTTGCAATTCTGGATGCCGGGGCGGCACGCGCGCTTGGAGGATTATGTCGTGGACGCGGTGGCGGCGTGTGTGGGTATCGGGGCAGCCGCGATGCTGGATTGGCTGAGACAGCTGATGCATCGATCTAACAACGATGCCTGAAGTCGTCATGCCCGGGCTTGTCCCGGGCATCCACGTCTTAACAGTATCGCAGCAAGAAAGACGTGGATGGCCGGGACAAGCCCGGCCATGACGAGTTTCATTTATAGCAGCCCCGCTCCCCGCGCCCACTTGTACTTCGCGCCCAGCACCGCGACCGGAATCTCCGTCGAATAGGCATAGGCGACGATGCCGTTCTGGTAGAGATAGTCGGCGGCCTCCTCGACCTCGATATCGCCGGCGAGCGACGCCACGATCGGCTTCTCGATGCCCTTGGCCTTCATCGCGTTCTTCACTTCGACCATGTTCTTGGCGAACACCATCGGCGGCGTCACGATGGTGTGCCAGTAGCCGAGGATCAGCGAATGAATGCGCGGATCTTCGAGGCCCAGCTTCACCGTGTTGACATAGGTGATCGGCGGCTCGCCGCCGGTGATGTCGACCGGATTGCCGGCGGCGCCGAACGGCGGTATGAACTTTCGGAATGCGGCATCGAGGTCCGGCGGAATCTGCATCAGCGACAATTTGTTGTCGATGCAGGCGTCCGACAGCAGCACGCCGGAGCCGCCGGCGCCGGTGATGATGACCACGTTCTCGCCCTTCGGCGTCGGCAGTACCGGAATGCCGCGCGCGAATTCCAGCATGTCGCGCAGCGAACGCGCGCGGATCACGCCGGACTGATTGAACACGTCCTCATAAATCTTGTCGTTGCCGGCAAGAGCGCCGGTGTGAGAACTCGCCGCCTTGGCGCCCGCGGAAGTGCGGCCCGCCTTCAGCACCACGATCGGCTTTTTCTTCGAGACGCGTTTTGCCACTTCGGCGAAGGCACGGCCGTCTTTCAGGTCTTCGCAATGCTGCGCGATGATCTGGGTGTTGTCATCCTGCTCGAAGAACGTCAGCAGATCGTCCTCGTCGATGTCCGACTTGTTACCGAGCCCGACGATCGCGGACACGCCCATCTTCGCGGAGCGCGAAAAGCCGATGATCGCCATGCCGATGCCGCCGGACTGCGACGACAGCGCCGCCGAGCCCTTGACGTCGTAAGCGGTGCAGAACGTCGCGCACAGATTCGCATGCGTGTAGTAGAAACCATAGATGTTCGGCCCCATCAGGCGGATGCCGTATTTCTGGCCGATCGCCTGGATTTCCTCCTGGCCCTTCATATTGCCGGTTTCGGCGTAGCCGGATGGAATGAGGATCGCGCCGACGACTTTCTTCTCGCCGCATTCGGTGAGCGCGCCGGCCACCAGGCTCGCCGGAATCGCGAACACCGCGATATCGACCTCCCCCGGAATATCCTTGACCGACTTGTAGACCTTCTTGCCCAAAATCTCGTCGGCCTTGGGATGGATCGGGTAGATTTCGCCCTTGTAGCCGCCGTTGATCAGGTTCTTCATCACCGAGTTGCCGATCTTGCCGGTTTCGGCGGAGGCGCCGATAACCGCCACCGATTTCGGCTTCATGATGCGGTTCATCTGGCGCACGATGTCGTCGTGGTTCGGACGCGGCCGCGGCGGTTTCGGGTCGAAATCGACGACGATCCGCACGTCGGCGGCGATCGCGTCCGATTTGGTCGCAAACACCGGGTTGAGATCCATCTCGGAAATTTCCGGGAAGTCGGTGATCAGCTTTGAGACGTTGACGATGATTTCGGCGATCGCATCGCGGTTGGCGGGATCGCTGCCGCGCACGCCTTTCAGCATCTCATGGGCCTGGATGCCGTCCAGCATCGACAGCGCGTCCGCTTTGGTGGCCGGCGCCATGCGGAAGGTGATGTCTTTCAACACCTCGACCAGCACGCCGCCGAGGCCGAATGCTACCAGCTTGCCGAATGAGCCGTCGGTGACCGCGCCGATGATGACTTCCTGGCCGCCCAGCAGCATCTGCTGAACCTGGATGCCTTCGATCTTGGCGTCCGCCTTGTATTTCTTGGCATTGGCAAGGATCGTCGCGTAATTCTTTTCCGCGTCATCGGCGGTCTTGACGCCCACCATCACGCCGCCGGCTTCGGTCTTGTGCAGAATGTCCGGGGAGACGATTTTCATCACCACCGGAAAACCCATGCCGGTCGCGAGCTTTGCGGCTTCGGCGGCCGACTTTGCCACGCCTTCCTTCGGAACCGGGATGCCATAGGCGTCGCAGACCAGTTTGCCTTCCGGCGCCGTGAGGCTGGTTCGCTTGTCCGCCTTGACCGCGTCGAGAATCTTGCGAACCGCATCCTTGGAATGAGACATTGGCTTCTCCCTGACGTCCGTTTCTTTATAAAATTGCATCGACGAGCGGCGTATGGCATTTGGTATGCCAGAAATAGCCTTGTCAAGCTACCCTCCTTCCATCGAATGCCGAAAACAAGGGCAACTTGACATGGTGGTATCTGGTATGCCAAAAAAACAAGCCGATTTATTCTGCTAAGAAGACATCTCCCGCTGGAGGAGATTTGTCGTGCCCGAACGGAAACAGACCAAGGCGCCACCCATCATGGCTGAGGCAGAAATTGCAATCGTCCGGATCGCGCCGGAGACCAGCTTCAAGAACAAGGCCTATGAAGCCTTGAAGGAAGCCATCCTCAAGATGGATATCTACGCCACGCCCGAGCAGGTGATGCTTGACGAGCGCGCGCTGTCGGAACGGCTCGGCGTCAGCCGCACCCCGATCCGCGAAGCGATTGCGATGCTGGAGCAGGACGGCTTTGTGAAAACCGTGCCGCGCCGCGGTATCGTGGTGGTGCGCCGGACCAAGACGGAGATCGTCGACATGATCCGCGCCTGGGCCGCGCTGGAAAGCATGGCCGCACGTCTCATCACCACGACGGCGCGCAAGAAAGACATTACCGCGCTGCGCGACTTCTTCAAAAACTTCGGCAAGGACCGGCTGCCGCAGGATCACATCGAGGAATATTCCAAGGCCAATATCGCTTTTCACCAGGCGCTGATATCGCTCAGTGAATCACCGGTGCTGGTCGACATGACCAACGATATCCTGCTGCATGTGCGCGGCTATCGGCAACTGACCATCGGGCGCGCCGATCGCACGGCGACTTCGCTGCCCGAGCATATGGCCATCATCGAAGCGCTCGAGGAACGGGACACGGAACTCGCGGAAAAACGCGCGCGCGACCATACGCTGGGGCTTGCGGCCTATGTCGAGGCGCACGGCCAGGAACTGTTCAACTAGCAAGTACTTTTACTTCAAAAGACGACGACCTCGTCCGCCAAGAAACGCTCAGGGAGAACGCGGAATGTCCGCAACAGTACAGAGCATTGCCGCCAACACCACTGAAGCCGAGCGCGAGCAGACCGACGGCTTCAACCTCATCATCGATGCGCTCAAGCTCAACGGGCTGAACACGATCTATGGCGTGCCGGGCATTCCGATCACCGACTTCGGCCGCATGGCGCAGGCCGCGGGGATCCGCGTCATCTCCTTCCGCCACGAGCAGAACGCCGGTTATGCGGCGTCGATCGCAGGTTACCTCACCAAGAAGCCCGGCGTATGTCTCACCGTGTCGGCGCCGGGCTTTCTCAACGGCCTGACGGCGCTGGCGCATGCTACTACCAACTGTTTTCCGATGATCCTGATCTCCGGCTCGTCCGAGCGCGAGATCGTCGACCTGCAGCAGGGCGACTATGAGGAGATGGACCAGCTCGCGATTGCCAAGCCGCTCTGCAAGGCCGCGTTCCGCGTGCTGCATGCGCAGGACATCGGCATCGGTTTGGCGCGCGCGATCCGCGCCGCGGTGTCGGGACGTCCCGGCGGCGTCTATCTCGACCTGCCCGCAAAGCTGTTCGGGCAGGTGATGGACGCAGAGGCCGGGCAGAAATCGCTGGTGAAGGTGATCGACGCGGCGCCGGCGCAGATTCCGGCGCCCGATTCGATCAAACGCGCACTCGATGTGCTGAAAACCGCAAAACGCCCGCTGATCATCCTTGGCAAGGGCGCGGCCTACGCGCAGGCCGATGACGAGATCCGCGCGCTGGTCGAAAAGAGCGGCATTCCGTTCCTGCCGATGAGCATGGCCAAGGGCCTGTTGCCCGACACCCACCCGCAATGCGCCGGTGCGGCGCGTTCCACGGTGCTCGCGCAATCCGATGTGGTGATGCTGATCGGCGCGCGCCTGAACTGGCTGTTGTCGCATGGCAAGGGCAAGGCCTGGGGCACCGAGCCGAAGAAATTCATCCAGATCGACATCGAGCCGAAGGAAATGGATTCCAACGTCGAGATCGTCGCTCCCGTGGTCGGCGACATCGGCTCATGCGTCTCGGCGCTGCTGAAGGCGGGTGACGAAGACCCCTTCCCCTTGAAGGTGGCCGACTGGATCAAGACAGTGACATCGAAGCGCGACGAGAACGTCGCCAAGATGGCGCCGCGGCTGATGAACAACAACGTGCCGATGGACTACCACGGCGCGCTCGGGGTGTTGCGCGCCATCGTCAAGGAACGCCCCGACGCCATCCTGGTCAATGAAGGCGCCAACACGCTCGATCTCGCGCGCGGCATCGTCGACATGTATCAGCCGCGCAAGCGCATCGACGTCGGCACCTGGGGCATCATGGGCATCGGCATGGGCTATTGCATCGCAGCCGCTATCGAGACCGGCAAGCCGGTGCTCGCGATCGAAGGTGACTCGGCCTTCGGCTTTTCCGGCATGGAGGTCGAGACCATCTGCCGTTACAAGCTCCCGGTCTGCATCGTCATCTTCAACAATGATGGCATCTATCGCGGCACCGACGTCAACAACGTCAGCTCGGACCCGGCGCCGACGGTGTTCGTGAAAGGCTCGCGCTACGACCGCATGATGGAAGCGTTCGGCGGCGTCGGCGTCAATGCGACCAGCCCCGATGAACTGAAGCGCGCGGTGAACGCCGCGATGGATTCCGGCAAACCCACTCTGATCAATGCGGTGCTGGATCCCGGTGCCGGCAGCGAGAGCGGCCGCATCGGCAATCTCAATCCGCAGAGCAAGCTGAAGAAGAAGTGACCCGAAGGGTCATCCCGAACGCGGTGCAGCACGCAGTGATGCACCGCAGAGCCGGGATCGCACAAGGCTCGGTGTTTTTGACGATCCCGGTTCTGCAGCGCACCGCTTCGCGCTGCGCAGCGCCCGGGAAACAGGAGACAGGGCCCCCTGCGGGCATGACAAGAAAAGATTGATTAACGGAGCAAGACCATGACCAAGGCGCTGAAGGGCGTTCGCATTCTCGATTTCACCCACGTCCAGTCGGGGCCGACCTGCACCCAATTGCTGGCCTGGTTCGGGGCCGACGTGATCAAGGTGGAGCGCCCCGGCGTCGGCGATATCACGCGCGGTCAATTGCAGGACGTGCCCAACGTCGACAGCCTGTATTTCACCATGCTGAACCACAACAAGCGCTCGATCACGCTCGACACCAAGAACCCGAAGGGCAAGGAGGTGCTGACCGCGCTGATCAAGAATTGCGATGTGCTGGTGGAAAATTTCGGGCCCGGCGTGCTCGACCGCATGGGATTTCCTTGGGAGAAGATCCAGAGCATCAATCCGAAGATGATCGTGGCGTCGATCAAGGGGTTCGGCCCCGGTCCCTATGAAGACTGCAAGGTCTATGAGAACGTTGCGCAATGCACCGGCGGCTCGGCATCGACCACCGGATTCCGCGACGGCCTGCCGCTGGTCACCGGCGCGCAGATCGGCGACAGCGGCACCGGGTTGCACCTGGCGCTCGGCATCGTCACCGCACTCTATCAGCGCACCATGACGGGCAAGGGCCAGAAGGTCACGGCCGCAATGCAGGACGGTGTGTTGAACCTCGCGCGTGTAAAGCTGCGCGACCAGCAGCGGCTCGCCCATGGACCGCTCAAGGAATACAGCCAGTATGGCGAGGGCATTCCGTTCGGCGATGCCGTGCCGCGCGCGGGCAATGATTCCGGCGGCGGCCAGCCCGGCCGCATTCTCAAATGCAAGGGCTGGGAGACCGATCCCAACGCCTACATCTATTTCATCACGCAAGCGCCGGTGTGGGAGAAAATCTGCGACGTGATCGGCGAGCCCGGCTGGAAGACCCATCCGGATTACGCGAAACCCCCGGCCCGGCTGTCGCGGTTGAATGAGATCTTCGCGCGTATCGAACAATGGACCATGACGAAAACAAAATTCGAGGCCATGGACATCCTCAACAAGGACGACATCCCCTGCGGCCCGATCCTGTCGATGAAGGAGTTGATCGAGGACCAGTCGCTGCGCGCCACCGGCACCATCGTCGAAGTCGATCACCCCGAGCGCGGCAAGTATTTCTCGGTCGGTAACCCGATCAAGATGTCGGACTCCCCGAGCGTGGTGACGCGCTCGCCGCTATTGGGTGAACACACCGACGAGATCCTCCGCCAGGTGCTGGGCTTTAGCGACCACCAGGTCGCCGAAATCCACGATTCCGGCGCGCTGGATCCGCCGCGCAAGGTTGCGGCGGAGTAGCGCTGCAGATGCGACCGGATTGGATCCGACCGCCGGCAACTCCGGCGGTCTCTTTTTTGGCATGAGGTTGGGCAAGGTTTCGCAGAGGGAACCCGGTGCGGACCGCCGTGCGTAGAACTCTTGTCGCATCGACAAGTTGTCCGCCTCCTGCGACATATTCGGCATGCATGCCAGCGGGGATACAATAAGCTTGCGCTCTGGCATAACAGATACCAATATGGCGCACGGGTAACGCTTGGACTAGAACAGAAGCGTACCTCGGGAGGATTTATGGCTACGGAAACGGTTCATGGAGCGGCGCCTGCGGCCGCGCGGGTCAGTGACGCTTATCGCTGGATGCAACTTGCGGTCGGCGTCGCCGCCATGGTGATGATCGCCAACTATCAATATGGCTGGACCTTCTTCGTCCCCGACATCCAGAAGAAATTCGGATGGGATCGTGCGTCGATCCAGTGGGCGTTCACCCTGTTCGTGCTGTTCGAAACCTGGCTGGTGCCGGTCGAAGGCTGGTTCGTCGATAAATACGGCCCGCGAGTCGTGGTGCTGCTGGGCGGCATCCTCTGCGCGATCGGTTGGGTGATCAACGCGGAAGCCACCACGCTGAACGGCTACTATCTCGGCATGATCGTCGCCGGCATCGGCGCCGGTGGCGTCTACGGCACCTGCGTCGGCAATGCCCTGAAATGGTTTCCGGACAAGCGCGGCCTCGCCGCCGGCATCACCGCGGCAGGATTCGGCGCGGGATCGGCGCTGACGGTGGCGCCGATTCAGGCGATGATCAAGGATTCCGGCTTCCAGGCCACCTTCCTGTATTTCGGCCTCGGCCAGGGCATTCTTATCGTCATCCTCGCCTTTTTTCTGTTCGCGCCGAAGCCGGGACAGGTCCCCGCAGTGGTGCAGAACGCCGCCCTGCAGCAGACACGCCGCAACTACGCGCCGATGGAAGTGATCCGCCAGCCGATCTTCTGGCTGATGTACTTCATGTTCGTGATCGTCGGCGCCGGCGGCTTGATGGTGACGGCCAATCTGAAGCCGATCGCGGTCGACTGGAAGGTCGATGCGCTCCCGGTGACGCTGGTCGGCTTGACCATGACCACGGTGACGTTTGCGGCGACCATCGACCGCATTCTCAACGGCCTGACCCGTCCGTTCTTCGGCTGGATCTCCGACATGATCGGGCGCGAGAACACGATGTTCATTGCCTTCGGCATCGAGGGCATCGGCATCTGGGCGCTGTACATGCTGGGCCACAACCCGGTGTGGTTTGTGATCCTGTCAGGCCTGGTGTTCTTCGCCTGGGGCGAGATCTACTCGTTATTCCCATCGACCTGCACCGACACGTTCGGCGTGAAATTCGCGACCACCAATGCCGGCCTGCTCTATACCGCCAAGGGCACCGCCGCGCTGCTGGTGCCGTTCGCGAACTACATGCAGCAGTCCTCGGGCACCTGGGACACCGTGTTCCTGGTCGCCGCGGGCGCGAATATTCTGGCCTCGCTGCTCGCCATCGCGGTGCTGAAGCCATGGCGCAAGACGGTGGTCGCCAAGTCGCAGGTGGCTTAATCCGCATTGCACGATCTGCAGAAAGCGCGCTCATTCCCCTAGGAATGGGCGCGCTTTCTTTTGCGCCGGTTTTGAATGCCGCCCCTGGTATACCCCAGGGGTTCTCCAGCGCATTGGCGACCGGCTTGTGATAGATTGAATCAACGGAGATAGCAAAAACGTCAGTATTACTGCCTCTTTTCGTTATCGAATCGGGCGACATTCAGTTTGACAATTGGCATAATGTATACCACGATGAGGTTGCCAACGACCTGAAGGAGGTTGCGATGAAAGTCGGAGACATCCTGCGCAAGAAGAACACCCGCATCGCTACGGTGCGGATGAACGAGACCGTCGCCATCGCCGCGCAACTGCTGCGCGCCAGCAATATCAGCGCACTGGTGGTGAAGGATGTCGTGCGCACCGAAGGCAACACCGCGGTCGGCATGTTCACCGAGCGCGATGTGGTCCGCGCCATCGCCGAGCACGGCGCCGCCGGCGTGAACATGAAGGTCTCGCAGTTGATCTCGGTCCAGGAACTGGTTTCCTGCAGTTCCGAGGACTCGCTTGAGCACGTTCGTCACCTGATGAACAAGAACCATATCCGCCATGTGCCGGTGATCGATAACCATTCGCTTATCGGGGTGATCAGCATCCGCGACATCGCTACCGCATTCGACGACGAGGCGGCTGCGGCTGCCACCCGATCCGTCGCCTGATCCGCATCTGAACTTCGCACTCCGACCCACCGGAGACCGCCGCGCGCCCGCGGTCCTCGCGCTGCTGACCTGCGTCTTGCCCCCAACGGCTATCGGAGTGGAACATGAAAATCTGCATCTACGGCGCCGGCGCGATCGGCGGCTATCTCGGGATCAAGCTGGCACAGGCCGGCGCCGATGTCAGCCTGGTCGCGCGCGGCGCGCATCTGGCGGCGATGCAGGCCAACGGCCTCAAGCTGCTGATCGGCGACGAGACGCAAATGGCGCGGCCGCGCTGCACCGACAATCCGGCCAAACTTGGCGTCCAGGATGTCGTCATCATCTGCCTCAAGGCGCATTCCATCAGCGGCGTGATCGCGCAGATGCAGCCGCTGCTCGGACCGCACACCCGCATCGTCACCGCGGTGAACGGCATCCCCTACTGGTATTTCTACAAGCACGGCAACGCATATGAAGGCTCGACGCTGGAGAGCATCGATCCCGGCGCACTGCAATGGCGCGAACTCGGACCTGAACGCGCGATCGGCTGCATCGTCTATCCTGCGACCGAGATCGAATCTCCAGGCGTGATCCGCCACGTCTATGGCGACCGCTTTCCATTGGGCGAGCCCTCGGGCGAGAACAGCGCCGATGTCGAACGTCTCTCCGCGCTGTTCACCGACGCGGGGTTGCAGGCGCCGGTTCTGGATCGCATCCGCGACGAGATCTGGCTAAAACTGTGGGGCAATGTCTGCCTCAACCCGATCAGCGCCCTCACCCACGCCACGCTGGACGTGATCTGCTCCGATACCGCGACGCGCGCACTGTCGAAGGCGATCATGCTGGAAACCCAGGCAATCGCGGAAACCTTCGGGGTAAAATTCCGCGTCGACGCCGAGCGCCGCATCGAGGGCGCCCGCAAGGTCGGCGCGCACAAGACCTCGATGCTGCAGGATCTGGAACGCGGCCGGCCGATGGAGATCGATCCGCTGGTGACGGTGGTGCAGGAGATGGGACGCCTCACCCGCATCCCGACGCCATCGATCGACGCGGTGCTGGCGCTGGTCGCGCAGCGGGCGAAAATCGCCGGATTGTATGACGGCGGTCAGGCGCGGCCGTTGCCGGCGAAGATTCCGGTTTTGGCATGATCGCCTCGCCCTGGCTTTCGCGTTTCGCAATCGTCCATGCTGATTGCGCCGGGCCCGACAGCTTTGCTACTTCTCCCGCCCGGAACGCTATGCCATGATGGCATAAGCAAGAGCCGGAAAGGCCTGGCCATCGGGAGGGTCGAAAATGGATGAGCGTCGTTCGCTGTCGCGTCGCAAGCTGCTGCACACACTCGCCGGGTCCGGCGTCATCGCCGCAGCCGATCTGGCATGGTGGGATGCTCCCTATATTGGCCCGCGCAAGGCCTTCGGCGCCGAGCCGGTGCGCTTTCAATGGAGCGTTCCCGAGCCGACCCGCATCGCGCTGATGAACTCCCTGGTCGAGCGCTTCAATCAGTCGCAAAAGGATTTTGCGGTGCAGGTGGAATATGTGCCGCAGGCGCAGGCGCGTCAGAAGCTGATCAGCTCGATCGCGGGTGGAAGCCCACCGGATCTCTGCCAGGTCTGGGACAACTGGGTCGGGCAGTTCAACGGCATGGGCGCGGTCGAAGACATCACCGCGCGCGCAAAATCATGGAAGCACTACGCAGATGTTGCGCCGACGGCTTGGCAAACCGTAACTATCAAAGACCAGATCATCTCGCTTCCGTTCGCCGTGACGCTCGACGGGATCTACTACCGCACCGACCGCCTGAAAGAACTCGGCTTGAAGGAGCCGACTCCGGACTGGACCTGGGACGAATTCCTCGGCCTCGCGAAAGCTTTCACCAAGGCGGACAAAAACCAGTACGGCTACGGGATGCGCGGCAGCGGCACTTGGGCGCTGCTTTATCCATCCGAATTCGCCTACGCCAACGGCGCCGAAGTGCTCAAGGATGGCAAGGTATCGATCAATTCCAAGGAAGCGGTCGACGCGGTGGCATGGTATCTCGATCTTGCGCTCAAGCACAAGGTCACGCCGCCGAGTGCGGCGACGGACGGCTTCGTCGAGATCGTCGAAACCTTCGGCCGCGGCGTCACCAGCATGTATCAGCATAATTCCGGCTCGAGCGGCCAGCAGAAGAAGAACGTCGGCGCCGGCAATTTCGCTACGCTGCCATTGCCGATCGGTCCGGCCAACAAGCGCGCCTCGTTCTGGTTCTCCGAGACCCTAACCATGTTCAAGGGCGCCAAGAACAAGGAGGGCGCCTGGCAGTTCATGAGTTTCATGCTTGAGGACGAGCCGAGTCTTAAATACAACTCGACGCTCGGCCTGCTGCCGCCGCGCAAGTCGATCCTCGAGAAGCCGGAATTCGCCAAAGACCCGGCGCAGGCCGGCTTCGTGAACTCGTTCCCGATCGGAATCGTCAGCCCATATCTCGCCTACCCCGGCTGGGGCGGCAAGATCGATTCCGACGGCGTGCCGCTGATCCAGCAGGCGATCCTTGGAAAGATCTCCGCCAAGGAATGCCTCGACCGCTTTGCCGAGATCCTGAAGAAGGAAATGTCTTAAAGCGTCGGGAGCGATCATGACCACGCTCCCAGTCGCGACCGCCCGCACCCGTCCGCTGATCAGCTGGCGGATGCGCAAGGTGCTGATCGGCTATTCCTACCTCGTCCCCGCCGCACTGTGCCTGCTCGCCACCGTCGTGGTCCCGATCATCCTCGCGATCAAGATGAGCCTTTACGCCGACGTGCTGTACAAGCCTCAGGACTACCGCTTCATCGGGCTCGGCAACTACGTCCGGCTGGCTCAGGACCCGGTGTTCTGGCTGACGTTGTGGAATTCCGTGGTCTGGGTGTTCGGTTCGGTTTTCCTGCAATTCGTATTCGGATTCGCGGCCGCGCTGCTGCTGCAGCAGGCCTTCACTGGGCGAGGGCTGGTGCGGACCCTCACGCTGCTGCCCTGGATCATCCCGGGAGTTGTGGTCGGGCTGATCTGGCAGTGGCTGTACCAGCCGAACTACGGCGTCATCAATGATCTGTTGATCCGCGCCGGCTGGATGCACGAACGCATCGCCTGGCTGTCGTCCCCGGATTTTGCGATGGCGGCGGTGGTCTTCACCAATGTCTGGCGGGGAATCCCGTTCTTCGCCATCATGCTGCTTGCGGGGCTGCAGGCGGTGCCGGATGAGCTTTACGAAGCCGCCCACGTCGATGGCGCGGGCGTGCTGGCGCGGTTCTGGCACATCACTTTGCCGTTGCTGCGGCCGATCATCGTGGTTGCAACCGCCACCCGGATCATCTGGACCTTCAATTACGCCGACCTGATTTTCGTGATGACGGGTGGCGGCCCGGCCAACGCCACGCAGATCACCTCGACCTACACCCTGCTGCAGGCCTATTCGAGCCTCGACTTCGGCTATGCCGGCGCGCTCTCGGTCGTCCTGCTCGTCGTGATGCTGACATTCACGGCACTGTACCTGCGCGTGACAAAAGGCGTCGAGGAACCGGAATGACGCGCCGCCGTGCATCGACCGACCTTGCCGAACGTTTGCTGGGCGGTCCGGTGGTTTGGATCGGCCTCGTATTGCTCACTGCTTTTGCGCTCGGGCCGTTTATCTGGATGCTGCTCACCTCGCTGAAGGACCGGCAGGAACTCTACGCCACGCCGCTGCGGTACCTGCCGGTGCACCCGACTTTCGAGAACTATGTCGATGCGTGGACCTCGCCCGTCACGCCATTCAGCCGTTTCTTTTTCAATAGCCTGTGGGTGTGCTCGGTCACCATGGTCGCGACCACGGCCGTGTCGGTGCTGGCCGGCTATGCCATCGCCCGCTTTCGCTTCGCCGGGCGCGATGCGCTGTTGCTGATCTTCCTCGCCACCCAGATGTTTCCGAGCGTGCTGTTGATCGCGCCTTTACTCACGCAATGGCGCGCGCTCGGCCTGATCGACACCTACCAGGCGCTGATCTATTCGAATTTTTCCTTCACGGTGCCGTTCACGGTCTGGATGATGGTCGGCTATTTCTCATCGATTCCGCGCGACCTCGAAGAAAGCGCGATGATCGACGGCTGCAATCACTTCGGCGCGCTTTGCCGTATCGTGTTGCCGCTTGCCGCCCCCGGCATTGCGGCGACCGCCATTTTTGCCTTCGTGGTGTCCTGGAGCGAGTTGCTGTTCGCCATCTCGTTCACCACCGAAACCAGCATGCGCACCTTGTCGGCAGGGCTGCTCTACATGGTCGGGCAATACGAAGTCCAATGGGGGCCGCTGTCGGCCGGCGTCATTTTGAGCACGGTCCCGGTGGCGGTGCTGTTCGGCTTTCTGCAGCGCCATTTGATCCACGGGCTCACCGCGGGAGCCGTGAAGGGTTAAACTCGCGTCAAATTATACCGTTTAAGACCCCCCGATTGAGAGAACTAAATTCTTGCTCAACTATCAGTTGCGTGGTTCCATACAGGAATTCATGCAATGGAGAGGTTCATGCGCATTCATTATCCAATAAGTCTGTCCACCCTGCGCCGCGCTTCGATGGCAACAACATTCAGGCTGCTGCTGACGGCGGCCGCGTTCGCAATTTCAAGCCCGGCGGCAAACGCACAAACCGTGGTGCCCACCAATGCCAACCCGACTTGCACGGTATCTGGTCCCGAATTTTCCAACTGGTTCGCCTCGGGAATGATCGTTGCAAATGGCATCGTCGACCCCGCCGACAGCGTCACCTTCCCCAACATGCCGAACTGCTCCTTCTATAAGTGGTCGGAGCAGATGTTTCTGTGGCTGACATCGCCGGCGCCATCGAAATACGGCCCGGGCTCGCATGTCTTCAATTCGCCGGTGTTCTATGATCTTTCGCTGGCGGATCAAACCACCGGATTGAGGACGCTCGTTCCCAATACGTCCGGCCGGATCAGGGATTTCAGCGCAAGAATTTCCCAGCTCGGACCCAACCACAAACCGGTCGTATTCGATCACACCGGCAAGATGTTCAATGTGGTCCGCCCCGAATTGAGCCCCAACGCAAGGCCGCTCATTCGCAACAGGGCGGATCAGCCGGTCGAAATCCAGCGCGTCGAGGTCGGTGCGGATAGCAAGCCGGTATTTCTGGACAGGGCCGGCAAGGCGATCGACTTCAAGGCGGCCCAAAACGGCGCGCCGGTCCTGCACGACCATTTGGGCAACACGCTGAATCTTCAGCTGTCCAAGACGCTTCTGAACGGCAAGCCGTTCTTCATCGATCAGTTCGGCAACGCCGTCCCGACCGAGCAGGGCCAGGCCGACGGCAACGTGCTGATGACGCAGAACGGCACGCTGGTTTACTATGCGCTGCAGGTCAACGATGTCTATGCGTACTTCCTCACCGGGCAGAAGGACGGCGCAATAATGGCCACCACATTCCCGACCACGCCTGCCGCGCTGAACAGCATCGTAGCCTTCGGCCTCGCCCATTCGAAGGCTTTCCCCGATGCCAACGCGCTCGCCATCGAACTGAAATCGGCGTGGATCGAGACCACCGGGCTCGATACCAGCAAATACGTGACGATGACGGCGACCATTCCCACCTATAACAAGACGCCGACGCAATGGACCGTCAGCGGATCCACGCAGGCGCAGCTCGCGCTGGTCGGAATGCACGTGGTCGGCAGCGCCGCCGGACATCCCGAGATGATCTGGGCCACTTTCGAACACGTCAACAACACAAGGAACGCGCAATACACCTACACCAACAATGCGAATCCGGGGGTCACGGTGACGGTGCCTCAGGACAACGGCGGAACGTGGACCTTCTCCTCGACGCCGCCGGCCGCCCCGGCGGATCAAAATCAACCGCTGCTGTCGGTAAGCGGATTGAACATTGTCGCCGCCAATCCTCCGACGCCGATCGGCCCCAGCGACATTTTCCGGGTCAACCCTTGGGGGAAGCCCGGTAACAGCACGGCGAGCAACACTGAAGTGATCTCGATCAACCACAGCGTCATCAGCCAGCTGGCTAACAACGATGTTCGCAAGAACTACATCATGACCGGCGCGACATGGACCATCGGCGGCGCACCGCCGAGCGGCAACAACCAGGTCGGCACCAACATGATGGCCAACACGACGATGGAGAGCTTTTTCCAGCCGAGCAATTGTTTCTTCTGCCATCAGGGTGACATGCTCGGCGTGATGGCCGGACCGCCTCCCACTCCCCCGGTCGGTGACGGCTTGAGCCATGTCTATGGGCCTATCAAGCCATTGTTCCCTTAAGTGACGCTCCGAGCGTGTCGTCGCCGGCGGCGACACGCTCGATCGCATTGCCTCGATTTCCGCCGCGCGCCCCGTGGACATTTGCGGGACGCGACGGCATCCTGCCGCCCTGAAAGCGCGCTCAATCGCGCCAGGGAACATAGAGGGCGAGCATGATCAAGACGCGATTTACCGAACTGGTCGGGGTCGAGCACCCGATCGTGCAGGGCGGCATGCAATGGGTCGGCCGCGCGGAGCTGGTCGCGGCGGTCGCCAATGCCGGCGCGCTCGGTTTTATTACCGCGCTGACGCAGCCGACCCCGGAAGACCTCACAAAAGAAATCGCGCGCTGCCGCGGCCTCACCGACAAGCCGTTCGGCGTCAACCTCACCATCCTGCCGTCCATAAAGCCGCCGCCTTACGCGGAATACCGCCAGGCCATCATCGAGAGCGGCATCAAGATCGTCGAGACCGCCGGCAACAAGCCGCAGGAGCACGTCACCGAATTCAAGAAGCATGGCATCGTGGTGGTGCACAAATGCACCAGCGTGCGCCATGCGCTGTCGGCGGAACGCATGGGGGTCGATGCGATCTCGATCGACGGTTTTGAATGCGCCGGCCATCCCGGCGAGGACGACACGCCGGGCCTGATCCTGATTCCGGTCGCCGCCGACAAGGTGAAGATCCCGATGATCGCCTCCGGCGGTTTTGGCGACGGCCGCGGCCTGGTCGCAGCACTTGCGCTGGGGGCCGAAGGCATCAACATGGGCACGCGGTTCATGTGCACCAAAGAGAGCCCGATCCATCAATTGATCAAGGAGAAGATCGTCGCCAATGACGAGCGTGAGACCGAACTGATCTTCCGCACCATGCGCAACACCTCGCGCGTCGCGAAAAACGCCGTCAGCACCAAGGTCGTGGCGATGGAAAAGGAAGGCGCCACCTTCGAGCAGGTGCGCGATCTGGTGGCAGGCGCGCGCGGCAAGATGGTGTACGCAACCGGCAACGCCGATGAGGGCATCTGGTCGGCGGGCCAGGTGCAGGGATTGATCCATGACATCCCGACTTGCGCCGAACTGGTGTCGCGCATCATGCGCGACGCCGAGGCGATCATCCAAAGCCGGTTTGGAGCCATGATGTCCGGCAGCCGGCGCGAAGCCGCGGAATAAGCCATCATACACTGTCATTGCGAGGAGCGTTTGCGACGAAGCAATCCAGCTGCGGCAAGAAACTGGATTGCTTCGCTTACGCTCGCAATGACGGTCGATAGAACGCAGTTCAACAACAACAAGAGAATGCATCCATGAAAGCCTTCATCTACGGCGCCAACGGCGCTGAAATCACCGATGTCGCAAAGCCCGAGCCGAAGGCTGCGCAGGTGCTGGTGCGCGTCCGCGCCAACGGCCTCAACCGCGCCGATCTCGGCATGACCAAGGGCCACGCCCATGGCAGCGCCGGCGGCGTCGGTACCGTGCTTGGCATGGAATGGGCAGGCGAAGTCGCCGAACTCGGTCCCGACGCCAAAGGCGTCAAGGTCGGCGACCGCGTGATGGGCTCGGGTGCCGCGGCATTCGCGGAATATACGCTGGCGGATCACGGCCGGCTGTTCCACATCCCGGCAACGTCGAACATGAGTTTTGAGGAAGCGGCCACCTACCCCGTCGCACTCGCGACCATGCACAACGCGGTCGTCACCAACGGCGGGTTGCAGCCGGGCCAGTCGGTGCTGATCCAGGGCGCCAGTTCCGGCGTGGGCTTGATGGCAATGCAGATCGCAAAGCTCAAGGGCGCAAAACTCGTGATCGGCTCGTCAACCGACCCCGCGCGTCGCGCGCGCCTGAAAGAGTTCGGCGCCGACCTCGCGGTCGATTCCTCCGATCCCGGCTGGGTCGATCAGATCCTGAAGGCGACGGACGGCAGGGGTGTCGACCTGATCGTCGATCAGGTCTCCGGCAAGGTCGCCAACCAGAATCTGGCGGCCACCAGAATCCTCGGCCGCATTGTCAATGTCGGCCGGCTCGGCGGCACCCATGGCGATTTCAATTTCGATCTGCATGCCGCCCGCCGCATCCAGTACATCGGCGTCACCTTCCGCACCCGCTCGATCGAGGAAATCCGCGAGATCTTCAATGAGGTCAAAAAGGACATCTGGCCCGCGGTGGAGTCCGGCAAACTGAAGCTGCCGATCGACAAGGTCTATCCTTTCGGCAAGATCGCCGAAGCGTTCGAGCACATGGAAGCGAACAGGCACCTCGGCAAGATCGTGGTGACGCAGTAGCGCCGTCATCCCGAGGAGCCGCGCGCTTGCGCGGCGTCTCGAAGGATCGCCACACGCGCTCGTGGTGCATCCTTCGAGGCTCGCCGCGAAGTGCGGCGAGCACCTCAGGATGACGGCGGACGATTTCACTCTCCGTCAGCCAATTCGATCAATACCGGCTGGTGATCCGATGCGGCGGTTTCGCCGTCTACCTCGATGCGGCGAACTCGGCCGCCGATATCCTCGGTCACGAAGATAAAATCCCGGCAGTCCGCGCCGTTTTTCCATTGCACGTGATCATGAACGCCGCAGGTCGGCGCATGCGGCAGGCCCGGATGGCAGATCGTCCATGCGTCGCGGTAATTCAGTCCCGGCCGCGATGAACCATGCAGCATCGCATGCTGCGGATCGGAGACGTCGAAATTGAAGTCGCCGCACAAGATGCCGGACTCCGCGATCACCTGCCGCCCATAAGGCTCGCGCGCGTCGGCGGCTTGCCGATAGGTGGACGCCTCCTGCTGCAGATCCAGCAGCCGGCCGATCTGGGCGTCGCGCTGTGCCGCCGAATAATATTCCAGATGCGTGTTGGTGACGCGCAGCGGCCCGAAGGCAGTTTGCACGGTGACTTCGAGCGCCTGACGCCGCATGCTGCGAACCGAATCGTCCTGCGGCCAGGGCAGAAGGTGACTGGCGACCTGCAGGACCGGCAGCCGTGACAGGGTCATGTTGCCGAAGCGATGGGATTTGCCCTGGCTGTCGATGATTTCGACAGCCGGGCGGAACACGGGCCGATGCTCAGGCAGCAACTCTGCGAGTCGAGCGCTTTGCGCGGTGCCTCCGTCCAGGCTCGCAAAGCCATTCGACACCTCCTGAAAGCAGAAGACGTCCGCATCGGCCAGTGATCTTGCCACGGAAACGATGCGGGCGAGATCGACGACGCCGTCGCAGCCTTTGCCCCACTGGATATTCCACGTGATCAGACGCATCAGCGAATACCCGCCCGCATGAAGGATTGAACAAACTGCCGCTGGAACAGCAGGAAGGCGATCAGCAGCGGCGCCATGGTCATCACCGTCGCGGCCGTGATGATCGACCAGTCGACGCCGGTCTCCGGCGCGCCGAACACGGCGAGCCCGACGGTGAGCGGCCGGCTGCCAACCGAATTGGTCACGATCAGCGGCCAGAGAAAATTGTTCCAATGGTAGCTGATCGAGACCAGGCCAAAGGCGACATAGGTCGGCCGTGCAAGCGGTACATACACCCGCCAGAGGATTTGCAGCGGGCCGGCGCCTTCGACGCGGGCAGCCTCGACCAGCTCCTGCGGAATGCTCTTGAAAGTCTGCCGCAGCAGGAAAATCGCAAAAGCGCTGGCAAGATAGGGCAGCGCGATGGCCGGGATCGTGTCGAGCAGTCCAAGCGCGCTGATGGCGCGATAATTCTCCACGATCAGCACGTCAGGCATGATCATCAATTGCAGCAGGACCAGCGCGAAAGCGATGCCGCTCCCCTTGAATGTGAAGCGGGCAAATGCATAGGCCGCAAGCGTGGACAGCACGAGCTGTCCTGCCAGCACCATCAGGACAAGCAGGATGGTGTTGAGATAATAGCGCCCGAACGGAGCCTGATTCCACGCGCGGACGAAATTCTCCAGCGTCCATGGCGCCGACAGGCTGAATGACGCCGCATAAGCAGCCGGATGAAACGCGCTCCAGAACGCGTAGGCAAGCGGCGCAAGCCAGACCAGCGCCAGCAACCACGCGGCGATCGCTTCCAGGGGATGCGTTCGCCGCTTCATTGATAGTGTATCCTGCGGTCGAGATATCCGAATTTTATCAATGCCAGCGTGCTGAGCACGACCAGAAGCACTACCGTCAGCGTCGCCGCATAGGCCGCGTCCTGAAACGTGAAGGCGACTTCATAGATGTAATACAACAGCAGCGAGCTGGCATTGCTCGGACCGCCCTTGGTCATGATCACGAGATGGTCGACCAGCTTGAACGAGTTGATGACGGCGTTGATCGCCACGAACAGCGTGGTCGGCATCAGCAGCGGAAAGGTGATGCGCCGGAAGGTGTACCAGCGGCCCGCGCCTTCGACCGCGGCGGCTTCCTCGAGATCGGGCGAAAGCTGCTGCAGCGCTGCAAGATAGAAGATCATGAAGAAGCCGGCCTCCTTCCAGATCACCATCACGATCAGGCAGCCCATCACGGTGGAGGGGTCGCCGAGCCAGTTCCAACCCGGCAGCCCGATCAGGCCGCGCAGCTGATCGAGCAATCCGTAATCCGGCGTGTAGAAGAACAGCCAGATATTGGCCACCGCGATCATCGGCAGCACCGTCGGCGTGAAATAGGCCAGACGCAGAAACCCCCGCCCGCGCATGTTGCGGTTGACCCAGAGCGCCATCAGCAGCGCCAGCGCCATCGAGGTCGGAACGGTGCCGAGCGCAAACCAGAAATTGTTGGTCAGCGCCTTCCAGAAGATCGCGTCCTCGAACATCGCGCGATAATTGTCGAATCCGACGAACAGCTCTCCCCCGCTCCGCCGCGCGATGAAAAAACTGTGCCGGATAGTGGCGATGATCGGGTAGTGCGTGAAGGCGGCCAGCAGCACCGCCGCCGGCAACAGCAGCAGCCAGGCGTTGACCGCATTCCACCACGCATGGGATTTCGGCTCGCGGCTCGCGACTGGCGGTATGGCTGTTTGATCCGTCATGGTGAGATGCCGGACGGCGGCTGCTTGCCGTCCGGTGCTCTTTGCCTCTGCTATTTGTATGCCTTCAGCACGCGATCAGCCTGGCTCTGCGCCGCGGCCAGCGCCTCCTGCGGCTTCTGCGCGCCCGTTACGGCGGATTGCACGGCATCGTTGACGAATTTGTAGATTCGGCCGTTCTCATGCACGGACAATTCCGGCACCGCGTGCTCGAGCTGATCGCGCGCGACGATGGCGGGTGGGAACTCCTTGGCATATTTTTCCATTGCCGGAGTTTTGTAGGCCGCGGGGGACACCGCGACGTATCCGGTCTTGATGCTCCATTCGGCGGCGCGCTCGGGCGCCGTCATCCACTGGATGAATTTTATCGCCGCCTTTTGCTGCTCCGCCGATGCGCTCTTGAAAATGTAGAAGCTGCCGCCGCCGGTAGGCGAGCCGCGCCGCTCCTTGGCGGGCAGCATCGCCACGCCGAAATTGAATTTTGCGCCGTCCTTCACCGCCGTCAGATTGCCGGTCGTGTGCCACATCATCGCGGTCTTGCCCTCGAGGAAGTCGGTACGCAAGGTCGCCCAGTCGACGGTGCCGGTCGGCATCACCGTTTCCTTGCGGGACAGATCGACCCAGTAATCCAGCGCGGCCACCGTCTTCGGGGCGGTGAGGTAAACCTCGTTGCCGGCCTCATTCATCAGCTTCTGGCCGTTTTCGATTGCAAGCGCCTGCAGCATCCAATAGGCGTAGCCGGTGGTCGGAATCTCGACGCCCCAGCGGCTGACGTTGCCTGACGCGTCCTTCTTGACCAGCTTCTTGGCCATCGCGACCATCTCGTCCCAACTCGCCGGCGGCTTTTCCGGATCAAGTCCGGCTTCCTTGAACGCGTCCTTGTTCCAGTACAGCACGATGGTCGAGCGCTGGAACGGAATGCTCCAGGTCTTGCCGTCGACCTGGCCGTTCGCCATGAACGCCGGGTAAAAATCCTTGAACCACGCCTTGTCCGCGAGCCCATCGACCGGAACGATGGCGTTCTCATCGATCAGGGTGAAGACGTCGGTGGACAGCAGCACCGACAGCTGCGGCGGCTGGCCGCCTTTCATCGCGGTCATCGCCTTTGTCATCGTGTCGGTGTAGTTGCCGGCATAGACCGCCGTTACCTTGATGTCCGGATTTTCCTTGCCGAAACGGTCCACCATGTCGTCGATGATCTTCGTGACGGGACCACCGACCGCGACCGGATAATACATGGTGAGATCGACCGCCGCTGCCGAGCGCGGCATCAAGAACAGGGCGGCGAGCGCGCCTGCCAACATCGTGCGTCCAAAAAACCTCAAATCAACCTCCCCTGTTGCGACGCTTTTTGCGCCTTTAATACTGCCGCTGTGTCACCCGGTGGCGAGTTGTTTCATATCGTTGGTTGCCGGTGCAAGCCGGTGGCCCGTGGCCTGATCGAATTGATGCTCGTCAGTCGCCGCCCATGCAAGGCGAATGCATTCGCCTGGCGCCGCCTTGCTGAAGCCATCCTGTCGCACCAAGATCGGCTGGCCGTCGATCTCGCAAAGCACGATGCTGTCGGCCCCGAGATGCTCGACGCTCTTTACCCGCGCCGGATGACCGTCCTGCGACACGATCCGGATATGCTCCGGACGGATGCCGACCAGTTTTTCGCCGCGCGCGATCAGGTTCATCGGCGGCGTGCCGATAAAGCGTGCGGTGAAAGCCGTCGCAGGCCGGCTGTAAAGCTCCTCCGGCAGGCCATTCTGCTCGACATGTCCGTCGCGCATCAGCACGACGCGATCGGCCATCGTCATCGCCTCGGTCTGATCGTGCGTTACATAGACCATCGTCATGCCCAGCCGCTGCTGTAAGGCGCGAATCTCGGTGCGCATCTCATGGCGCAGTTTGGCGTCGAGGTTGGACAGCGGCTCATCCATCAGGCACACCCGAGCCTCGGCGATGATCGAGCGGCCGAGCGCAACGCGCTGACGCTGACCGCCGGATAGTTGCGATGGCTTGCGGTCCAGCAACTGCGCAAGGCCCACCATGTCTGCAACCCGTTTCAGCCTGATATCGCGTTCGGCGCGGGATACGCCGCGCACGCGCAGGCCGAAGATGATGTTTTCGGCAACGTTGAGGTGCGGAAACAGCGCGTAGGACTGAAACACCATCGCGATTCTGCGCTGGGCGGGCGTGAGATGGGTGACGTCGGTGCCACCGATCATCACCGTTCCGCTGTCGGGCTGCTCGAGGCCGGCGATCAACCGCAGGGTTGTCGATTTGCCGCAGCCGGACGGACCGAGCAGCACCAGCAGCGAGCCTTCCTCGGCGGTCAGGCTGACGCCATCCACCGCACGCGACGGACCCCAGCACTTGACGACGCGATCAAGCTGAATTGCTGACATAAACCTACCGACCGGACCGTGGTGCGCGACGGATTCTGTATTGCACTGCGACTTCCCGCCCGCCTTCGTTCTGCAAGCATAAGATTTGACGCCGAACCGCTTGTCTAGCTGCAAAAAAGATGTCGCGACTGATTGGCAGTTGCGAATCCACGCGTTGACGTTGCGCCACGCCCTGCTAAACCGCGCCGATGAGCGCCCCAATTGCCACCGCAAAATCCCGCGTTGCCGCCATCTCGATTTTCGCCAGCGCCGGCATGGCGGCGACCAAATTCGCGGTCGGCGTCGCCATCGGCAGCCTCGCGCTGATATCCGAAGCGCTGCACTCCTCGGTGGATCTGGCGGCCACCGTGATCACGTGGCTCGTGGTCAGGGTTTCCGACCAGCCCGCCGATGAGGAACACCATTACGGGCACGGCAAGATGGAAAGCCTGTCGGCGCTTGGCGTGATCGCGCTACTGTACGTGCTGGCGGGCGGCATCGTGGTACAGGCTTGGAGCCATTTGCGCGACGGCGTCCCGCCCCCGACGCTGTCGGCGGTGCCGTTCGTGGTTTTGCTGGTCGATATCGCGGTGAATTTCTGGCGCGCCCGCGCGCTGCATCGCACCGCGCTCGACACCAGGAGCCAGGCGCTGGAAGCCGACGCGCTGCATTTTGCCTCCGACGTGTTCGGATCGAGCGCTGTCATTATCGGCCTCGCGCTGTCGGGCTTCGGCTATGCATGGGGCGATGCCGCCGCCGCGATCGGCGTCGCCGTCCTGATCTCCGTGCTCGGCCTGCGGCTCGGACGTTCCACCATCGAAACACTGCTCGACCGCGCACCGGAGGGTGCCGCCGCGAAAGCCACCGCCGCGATCGGGATGGTGCCCGGGGTGATCGGCGTCGAACGGTTGAGGGTGCGAATGGTTGGTTCGACGCATTTCATCGACGCCATCGTGCAGGTGCCGCGGACCTATCCGATCGACCGCATTGAGGGAATCAAGGCCCGGGCGCAGGACGCCGTGGCCAAGGCGCTCGGCGAGGCCGACCTGACCTTCACCGCCGTGCCGGTCGCGCGCGACAATGAGAGCGTGCGCGAGCGCATCATGGTGATCGCCCGCAATTCCGGGCTCGCGATCCATCATGTCACCGTGCACGACCTCGGCGGCAAGCTGACGGTCAGTATCGATCTCGAAGTCGACGGCGAGATGCCGCTGATCCAGGCGCACGAGATTGCGCACACGCTGGAGCACAATATCCGCGAGGAGTTCGGCGCCGATGTCGAGGTTGATACCCATGTCGAACCGCTGGAACCCGATTTGCCTCACGGAACCGATGCGCCGCCCGCCCGCGCCGCCGAGATCGCGGCGGCGCTGTCGCGTTTCGCCGCCGATGGCGCGATCCATGACATCCACAATGTGCGGGTGCGCGACACCGAGGCCGGCGAAATCGTCAACTTCCACTGCCGCGCCGCCCCCTCGATGAGCGTGATCAAGGTCCATGAGAACGTCGACGCCATCGAACGCGCGCTGCGCCGCGCCTATCCATCCGTCAAGCGCGTCATCAGCCACGCCGAACCGCCCTATGCGGAATGAACGCTGTGTGCGTCAGCAGCGGAGTCTCTACACCTCTCCCGCAGGGAGAGGTCGGCTCGCATCGTCAGATGCGAGGCGGGTGAGGGGTTAAGATCCCTCGTTGGCCCGTAATCCCTCACCCGGATTGCTTCGCAATTAGACCTCTCCCTTCGGGAGAGGTGAAGAAGCCCGCGCATGACGCCTTCGCGCGGTGCGGATGAGCCTGCGTTCCCGTTTCGGACTCACATCGCGCGCTTTTCAGCGGTCCGATTCTCCGTTGGACAAGAATTATTTCGCATTAACGAATCGTTGACTCTCGACAGCGCGAAAAAAACGGATTCAAATCGCCGTGATTCGGAAGCGGACGGGGTGCTTCCTCAAAGCGCGTAACAAGAAGACAGTTCTAGGGGGTCAAAGGCATGGCGCGCGCACACGCGGCGAGCGCGTGCGTCCAATCCGATTCGATCAAGGGATTGGCGCAGTCGATCGCGAAACCTGCCTATCATCGAGCGTTGATCGCAGAACCCGCGCTGCGGCGCGCGGTCCCTACCCTCATCATCGCTTTCCTGATCACCATCTGCATCGGCGCGTTTGTCCAGGTGATCGACCAGACCCGGCAGAAGCGCGCCTCCATGAAGCGCGACGTGTCGGCGCTGGCCGACCTGCTGGCTGAGCGTCTCGATCACATCGGTCCGATCCGCGCCGACCGCCCCGTCTCGCTGGAGCGCCTGCAAAAACTGCTGCCCGACTTCATTCCGGCATGGGGGATCGCCGCCGGACGCCATGTTCTCGTCACCGGCGCCGACGGCCGGATCCTGGCCCGCGTCCCGCTGGATGCGGAGCTTGGCGACACCGACCGCGTTCTCGACGTCATCAGCGCCGCGCAACTGCTCACGCTGCCGGGGCAGCAAGGCGGCGCCACGGACCTGGTGCTGCCCAATGGCGGCAGCGCGCTGGCGACACTGCGGGTGGTCAGGACGCTGCCGGGCCAGGTCATCGTGATTCAGGAAAAGATCGAATCGCTGTGGGGATCGGACGCGGCATTGTCGGTGACGCTGTCGGCCACCACCGGATTCGTGGTGCTGATACTGGGCTTTGCCTTCCACTGGCAATCCACCCGCGCGCGCGAAGGCGACCTGATCAACGATGCGGTGCGCGGCCGCATCGACACCGCGCTCAATCGCGGACGCTGCGGGCTGTGGGATTGGGACTTGTCGCGCGGCCGAATCTTCTGGTCGCAATCGATGTTCACCATGCTCGGGCTGGAGAGCCGCAGTGACCTTCTGACCTTCGGCGAGGTCAACGCGCTGGTGAAATCCGACGACATCGACCTGTTCGCGATCGCCGACCAGCTGATCTCCGGAAAAATCAACCACATCGACCATACCTTCCGGATGCAGCACACCAACGGCCACTGGATCTGGCTCAGGGTGCGCTGCGAGGTCAGTAACGCCGCCGGCGACGGCGGCCTGCATCTGATCGGCATCGCGGTCGATATCACCGAGCAAAAAAGTCTCGCCGAGCGCACCGTGGAAGCCGATTTGCGGCTGCGCGACGCCATCGAAACCATCCCCGAGGCCTTCGTGCTGTGGGACGCCGAAGACCGCCTGGTGCTGTGCAATTCGCATTTCCAGCGCTTGCACAGATTGCCTGACTCCGCGGTGGCGCCGGGCACCTCCTATGAGACCGTGATCGAGGTCGGCAGCATGCCGGAGGTCCGCACCCGCTTGCAGGAAACCTCGGCGCAGGCGCCGGGGGCGCGCACCTTCGAGGCGCAGCTCGATGACGGCAGCTGGCTGCACATCTCGGAGCGCCGCACCAAGGACGGCGGCTACGTCTCGGTCGGCACCGACATCACCCGCATCAAGGAGCACGAACAGAAGCTGGTCGACAACGACCTTCGCCTGCGCGCCACCGTGATCGACCTCAAGCGCTCGCAAGTAACGCTCGAAGCCCAGGCCATCGAACTGGTCGATCTCGCGCAAAAATATTCCGACGAGAAAAACCGCGCCGAGGAAGCCAACCAGACCAAATCGAAATTCCTCGCCAATATGAGCCACGAGCTGCGGACGCCGCTCAACGCCATCATCGGCTTTTCCGAAGTCATGGGCAGCGGCATGTTCGGATCGCTGGGTTCGGAAAAATACGCCGAATACTGTCACGACATCCTTACCAGCGGCCATTATCTGCTCGAGGTGATCAACGACATCCTCGACATGTCGAAGATCGAGGCCGGCCGCATGAAGCTCGACCTGGAAACCCTCGACCTGTCGAGCACGCTGGCGGAATCCTTGCGCGTGGTGTCGGGGCGCGCCGACGACAAGCATCTCACGCTGGGCACCGATATCGAAGGCGCCGTGCCGGTGCTGGCGGATCGTCGCGCGGTCAAGCAGATCATCGTCAACCTGTTGTCGAACGCGGTAAAATTCACCCCCGACGGCGGCAGGGTCACGGTCCGCTGCCGCCGGCGCCAAAACGCGGTGGTATTGCTGATCGCCGACACCGGCATCGGGATCGCGCCTGAATCGTTGCGGCGGCTGGGCAAGCCGTTCGAACAGGTCGAGAGCCAGTTGACCAAGACCTATCATGGCTCCGGCCTTGGCCTCGCCATCGCCAAATCGCTGGCCAACCTGCATGGCGGCTCGATGAAGCTGCGCTCGACGCTCGGCGTCGGCACCGTGGTCTGCGTCTCGCTGCCGCGCGACGCCAGGGCCAGGGCGAAGGTTTCGGCGGCGGCCTGAGCCCGCTCGCTCTGCGATGCGGTAGGGAGACGGCGTGGATAGTCCCAATCGGCCGAGAAATTTCGAAGTAGACCAACTGCGCGGAGCGGCCGCTCTACTGGTCCTGTTTTATCATTCCGTACAGACCGGATTGCTGGCTCTCGGCGCGTCTGGCTGGCCCCGCGCAGATTACGGCATTGATGCGCTGCTTTTCGAGGGGCATACCGGCGTTGCACTTTTCATGGTTCTGAGTGGCTACATTCTGGCAACCGGGACCTTTGAGCGTGAGATCGTTTATTGGAAGTTTCTGCGGAACCGGGCGCTGCGAATCTTCCCATTGATGTTCGTGGCGCTGGTTTTTGCGATGTACTCCGCGAAAGATCTGGACCTCGGCAAGATCATCGCGCCGTTCCTCCTCCTGGCAAACACAACGGCCTCATTCAGCGACCCGGCCGGATTGGCGGGCACGGTTTGGACCGCGGCAGTAGAATTTCAGTTCTACCTTGTGGCGCCGTTTGTCTTCATGTTTGTCGGACGCAACGGGCTGAAATACCTGCTCGCTACCGCCGCGCTATTCTGGTTGCTCAGGTTGATCGTGCTGTTGCCGCACGGCAACGAACCGCTGGAGCTTTATAAGATCAGTTATTTCACCATCGTCGGCCGCATCAACCAGTTCCTGGCCGGGATCGGGCTGGCCTATGCATTTCATGCCGGAATTCTCAAGCTACGGGAGCATCGCAGCCGCGCCGCTTTCGGGCTGGCAATCTGCAGTCTGGTTATTTTGGCGGCGCTGACCGGCCTCAACCATTCCGGGGGAATTACGGTGTGGCACCCCTGGCGGATCGTCTACCCGGAGCTCGAAGGGCTTCTATGGGCTGGTTTTCTCGCGGCCTATTTGATTAGCCGCCCGCTCGAAAATCGCTATCTCGGCAACTGGTTTTACTGGGTCGGCCAGATCAGTTTCAGCATGTATATTCTGCACTACGCCATCCAACGGGAGTGGTGGACCGTGCTTTATCCCAAATTCTTCAATGGGTGGCTAACCCATGGTTCGGAAATTCTCATGATGACGGCGGTGTTGGCCGTATTGATAACGGCATTATCGCGCCTCTCATACCTGTGCATCGAAAAGCCATTCCAGGACATGCGTGGCGGGTATTTCAAGCCGAACCCGCCAAGCGATGCCGCGAGCTAATCTCAAGAACATGCATCGAATATTCTGCCGGCGAGCTCACGGCAGCAAGCCCCAGGCGAAGCCATCGGCGGCGGGTGAAAGAATTACCCGCCACCTGACGGCAGGTAGCGGGTAATATGGCGACCATCCTACCGCAGCAGCATGATCAGCAGGATCAGCGGAATCGGGATTCCAACGAGCCAGAGAAGAATCGGCATGTGTGTTCCTTTCAGATTTAGCTGGTTCGAACGCGCAGTGATTTGTTGCCCCAGGTGCCATCACGCAGGCCGCCACCTTCGGTAGCCGCGAGCGAGGCGGAGAACGCGCCGATGATCAGCGCAGCCGTCAGCCAGAGTGCGAGCCGGGCGGCGTTTTTGCGCGCCTTGTCGAGGTCGGACTTGATCTGGTTGGTGACTTCGGTGACGCGCTTCTCGGCTTCGGGCTGCGGAAGTCCTGTCCGCGCCGACACCACCTTGGCGACATAGGTGCGATCCGCCGGAGCGAGATCGGTGCCGTTGTGGAAGCTGGTGGTGAACAGGCGAACCAGCTCGCCGCGAGAATCCTGCGGGTTGGCCGAAGGTTGCGCGGTATCCGACCGCAACAGCGTATCGACGTAGCCGTCCATCGGGCCTGACGACTGTGCCGCATTGGCTGCAGCCTGCGTTGCCCCGGAAGCGGCGCCGCCGACCAGCAACGGCGCTGGCGAGGCCAGCAACACGGCGCCCAGCACCGAAGCAAAAGCCCAGGCCAGGAAGCCGTGCGCGGTGTCGCGAAAATAAACCTCGTCGGTATGTACGCCGGTCCACTTGGTCCGGAGACGGCCGGCGAGATAGCCGCCGATCGCCGAGGAAATCATCGCCATCACGATGAAGTACAGGCCGGTGCCGATCTTGAATGTGGTCGCAGACACCCCGGCATTGCCCCAAGGAGAGACGACGGATAGCCCGAGACCGGTGCCCAGCGACAGCAGTACGAGCGTCAAGGCGCAGGAGGCGACGGCACCCGCGACGACCGCCGCCCAGGAGACCCCTGAAACGGATGGCTCGACGAGACCAGCAACTGGCTCGGATGAGGTGGACTGCATCATTTGTTTTGCTCCCAGCAAGTCATGAGGACCGCCTGACAAATGGCGAATCGGAACAAAAGTTCCGCCAACGTGATGCGCGCTTGGGCAAACGCGGCGGCCTGCTGGGAAAGTTCCCAGCGCCGCACGCTTGAATCGGCGGCATGGAACAAAAACCGTTCCGGGAACTTGTGCCATCTGCCGCACCAAGCGGTGGAGGAGATTCCCGATGAAGCGATTTTTCCAAGCAAGCTGCATCGCCGTGGCGATTGCAGCCTCGGCGACGGCCGCATTCGCGATGCCGCGCGTTCCCGCAAGCGCGATTGCCGCCGACGGCGACGTCGTGCTGGTGAAGGGCGGTCATGGCCATGGCCACGGCCATATGGGCCGCGGCGGCCGAGGTCACCATTACGGATGGGGCCGAGGACGCGGTCATCACTACGGCTGGTCACGTGGTCATCATCGTCACCATCACTGATACCCCTTCCGGAGATCGCTTCGATGGTCTCCGGCCCAAATTGGCGTCGCTGCGCAATTCGCGCAGTTTCGCCAATCCTGCGCGGATGAGCGGTGTGCCAACAAAGGTGTCGTGATGCCTGGGCTGATAGGATACATGCTCGCAATCGTCATTACGCTCGGCGGCTATTACGCCGCATTGAGTTGGCTGATCCGCCCTCCCGACCCGTGGCAATCCAGCGCCAAAATCACCAGCGCGGCACAGCAGTCCGCCGCGAGAAAGCGACCGCCGGTCGTGAAGCCTGTAGAGGCCGCCAATTTGGAGCCCGCGGCGCCGGCGGAGCCGGACATCCGATTGGCGAATGTTGGAACGTCAACGCCCGTCGCGGCAAGCGAGAGCAAACCAACGCCGCCGGTCGAGCCGATTATCATGCAGGCACACCTGCCGACAGAAGCAAGCCGTCCCGTCGCCGAGACCGCACATGTCGCGCGTCGAGAGGCGTCTGCAGCCAAGGCCAGACCCGTCACTCGCAAGCGGGTCGAGAGGAACACGAGCCGCAAACTGGAATTGATGGTTCTGCGGACCTATGAACGCTCCGACGGCACACGTTTTACGCGTTTGCTGCCGCTGAGCAGCGCGCGCAACGCCATGGCATTCCAGCTGGACGATTCGTGGTGAGGCTAATCCATTCCCATTTCGACCGCGATGCGGATGAGATCGGAATGGTTCCTGGCGCCGAGCTTCTGCTTCAAAAGCGACGTGGTGTTGGCAACCGTCTTGTAGGAAATTCCAAGCGCCTCGGCGACCTCGACAATCTTCTCGCCACGCGCCAGCAGTCTCAATATTTCGAGTTCGCGCGGCGTCATTTGTGACGCCGGGCTGGAGCGGATCGCCGCAGCCGAGAATGTCACGGTTTCGGCAAGATGCGGCGTGATGAAATTTTCTCCGGCAGCCACTTTCCTGACCGCCTTTACGAGCAACCGCGGATCATCGCCTTTCGACACATAGCCTTGCGCGCCCGCGTCCACCGCGCGGACGACAAAGGCCGGGTCGTCGTTCATGCTGAACATGATGATTTTCGCGGCCGGATCGTCCTTCCGGATCCGGCGCATCAGTTCGAATCCGGAAAGGTCCGGCAGGTTGATGTCGATGATCGTGACATCAGGCCGCTTGTTCAGCCACGCGCGATGACCGGATTTCTCATCGCCCGCCTCGTCGATCTTGATCGAAGGGTCCGAAGCGAACAACGAGCGGCAGCCGGAAACAACCACGGGGTGATCGTCGACAATCAGTATTTTCATGCGTTCGGTCGCAATCATCGATAGCGCGCGGGGGCGCTCTCCAGTACATATGCATTTAGCGCTGTCTGAACAGGCATTTGGAGTATCCTTGAGGTTAGAATAATCCGAATGTGGAAAACCTGGTCGCTTCGAACCCGGCTGTGCATTTTTCTTTGCACCATGTTCCTGACCGCGCTGGTTGCCGGGCTGGTTCTGTTGCGGATTTTTGCCGTGGAGCAGCTTGTCGACGAGAGCGAGCCCGTGGGCCGCTCGTCGGTAGCGATCGCAGGCGCCCTCAATAAGGCCTTGAATGCGTCGTCCAATCCGCAAGCAACCCTTGATGCGTTCGTGACCGAGTTGGACACCTCCGGCTCCGATGTCATCAAATTCCGCAGGGCTGGCACTTCGCCGCAATCCGATCCGGAAAAGCCCGCCACTGCCAGACCCGGAAGGGTTCCGGGCTGGTTTGTCGGCCTGCTGGCGCCGCCGGAACTGGCCCGCCGCACGCCGATCCTGATCGGGGAGCAACGGGTGGGCGAACTGGCATTCGAGCCGGACATGGCGGCCGACGTCTACGAGAAATGGATCGGCTTCCTCGCGATCGTCGCCTCCGGCGTCGCGCTCACGCTTGTCACGCTGGCGATCATCTACTTCACGGTCGATGCAGCACTGAAACCCTTGCGCGATCTCGGAAGCGGGCTGGCGCGGCTTCGCGCCGGACATTATTCCGGAAGAATCCCCTGCTCGGGTCCTCCGGAAATTCGCGAGAGTTGCGCGGCCGCCAATGAACTGGCGTCAACCCTTACCAACCTCGAACGCGAAAATCGCGCTTTGCTGCGCAAGATGGTTTCCATCCAGGACGAGGAGCGGCGCGATATCGCCCGCGAGCTTCACGACGAACTCGGCCCATTGCTGTTCGCGATCCGCGCCAACATCACCGCCATGGTGGATGACGGGGCGGCCCGCCAGGAGCCTTCCGACTCGCCGCCGCAGAAGGCGCTGCAATCCGTTGAAGCCCTGCAATTGACCAACCGTCGCATCCTGGAACGGCTCCGGCCGATGCATATCGAGGAATTCGGATTGCAATCCAGCATCCAGAAACTGCTTCGCGGCGTCCGGTCGCAGGTGCCGGCGATCGGGGTGACATTCGAAATCGACCCGGCCCTTGATGTGATCGATGCCGTGGTTTCGCAGACGGTCTATCGCGTAATGCAGGAGGGAATAACCAACGTCCTGCGTCATGCCCGGGCGACCGAGATGAGGCTGCAGGCCACCGCCGCCGATGGCAAGGTTCTGGTGGAGATTTCGGACGACGGCGTCGGCATGCCGGCGGATGTCGTGATGGGCCGCGGCCTCACCGGAATGCGCGAAAGGGTGCGGGCGCTGGGCGGAACGTTCGAATTATCCCGCAGCGAGGGGCGAACCCGGGTCCGCTGCAGACTGCCATTCGCGCCGGTCGAACTGCAAACCGGCTAGGTTGCCGTATGCTTCGGAGAAATCTCGAAGCCGGCCTCCGCAATTGCCGCGAGTACCGCTTTGGCCATGCAATGCGCCTCTTCGATGTTGCCGGGCCCCTGCTGTTGCGCACCGCCCTGCTGCCTTGACGTCTCAAGCCGGCACTCGTTGATCGCGGCGGCGATGATCGTCGTCAATTGGAAGTGGTCGGTCATGGTGCACCTGTGCGGTCCTATCCCGGTCAGCCGCTTTTTCACCAAGAGGGCGGAAAAGCCTCCGAAGGTGTGCGTTGTGTGTTCTCCGCGATCGCCGTGCGAACGCGAACTTGCCGGCCGGCGACTTTCTGTTTTCGAGGCTTGGCCGCCGCTGTCTTCCGGATCTCCATTTTGGCCTGCGCATTCATGATCGCCGGATGTTCTCGAACGGCCATTTCGGCAACATCGCTGCGGCTGGCGGGCTCGGGAGCTGCCTTTTCCGTCCGTGCGAAACGCGCCTCACGGACTTGTCCCGCAACGGGTTCGCCGAGATGCGCCATCGCGCGCAGCGAATCGATCGACGTCCAGCGATGGGGAACGGGTGAACCTGCAGGGGTATCCCGCTCGCCCAGCAGCAACAGCATGCCCAGCAGGAAACAGCCGACGAGACAGATATAACGGATGATGGGCACGGTGTTTTCCTGGGCGGTTTAAAAAATGAGAGCCGCCCGATTGGGCGGCTCTCTCGGCGGCGTGCTCAGTCGATGACCTGAACGATCCGATGCGTTCCCGGATCGACCAGTACGGTTCGATCGTTGACCACCGTGTAGCGGTACTGCGTTGTGCCGTATTCGCGGGGGACCTCATAGTAGGTCACCCCGGAGGTCGGGAGCTCGGCGCCGACGCGCACTTCGCTCTGATAGCGATAGGACGGATGCCGGCGTTCGACGACGTAGCTGCGAAAGCGCGGCCGCGCATCGTCAGCGATGGTGCCCGCAGTGGCGCCGGCAGCCGCTCCGACCGCGGCCCCGACCGGACCGCCGACGGCGCCGCCGACGATCGCCCCTCCGACCGCGCCGCCCGCGGTTCCGCCCTGCGCCATCGCCAGGGTCGAGATCGAAAGCGCCGACGCGACAAGCGCGCCTGTGATCAATATTCGTTTCAAGGTGGGCCTCCTGTTGTTGAGCAAAGAATGCGAACGACGCGGGCAATCGTTAGTTCCGGCCGCCTGCATGTTTTTCCCGACCCGAGAAAATCTGGCGGTTAACCTTCCGAAGAATTCGCGCGGTATCCGCCGAATTATCCAGCCCGGTGGAACCAAATCCGCATTGCCCTCGTTGAATGGCATGCTTGAGGACATCGGGAAAAACGTGATGAGACCGTTATCGGGGCTTGGCCGGAATGGCGTCGTTGGCATTGTCGCACTGGTGGCGATCGTAGTTTTTCCGCTGATCGCGGATGCCCAGCTCGGACGCAGTTCGGCGGCCATTAAAACAGCCTCGGACGTTTCGCCTGTGGCTGAGGCGGGGGTGAAAACCACAGCCGCCAAACGCGATTCCTGCGCCGATCAACACTGGCCGTTCTTTTCGGCGGAATGTCTTCGTGGATCGAAGCAGAAAGCCGAACCTCGCCTGGTTTCGATGAATGAGAAAACCGCGGCAGAGTCGACGATCACGGCTCCTGCTCCGAAGCTGGTCCGGACAGCTGAACCCCGCGACCCTGTTGCGTCCGTCGGATCGAAAAAACCCGCCAAGCGACGCATCGCGGCCCATAAGCGCGAGCGGACCACGCCGAACGTCAAGTATGCCGTCAATCTTGAAGCCAGCCATGTCTCGATGCCCGGCTGGTGAAGCGGCCGCCGACCCGGCCCCGCGCCGGCAGCTTTCCCGTTGAAAAATTTTCCCAACGCAGCCTGAACTGCAGTTTCAGAGCCGGTTCATGATGGATCGCCTAAATCCCGCGCCCGAAGGCATCATGGGAGGCAGGTTGAACAAATGTCGATTTCCCGGGACGACGCCGATCCTATAGCGGTAGTCGTCGATTGGCTGGACGCGTGCAGGAGCCGGCGCATCTGTTCGCTGCTCGATCTCTATGACGAGGCTGCGACGCTCGAATGTGCCTGCAACGGGCAGCAGAGCCTGACCGGACGGCCGGCGCTGCAAGCCTATTGGCGGCCGAGGCTGGCAGCCCCCTCTCCGGGATGGTTTGCCATGGATGACGTGGCCACCGACGCCGAGGGCGTGATGCTTGACTTCCGCAACCACGACGGAAAGCCGGTGCGGATGCACTTCCGTTTTAGTCAAACGGGCAAGATCGTGCACGCCCGATGCGGACCGCTGGGCGGTTGTGCCGCCTGAAGCAATCTGTTGCCGCGCTCGCTAACCGCAAGGCTGGGCCGTTGCCGCGTTCTTATCCGGACGGGTCCGAGTTTTTTTGCAGCCTGACGATGAAGCGATTCCCGCTCCACAGTTCTATATCCTGGCTCTCGATCAAGCGCCGCGCCTGCTCGATGGCTTCCGCGTCATCGGAACAAGACAGCCCCACGAACCTGACAAAATGTCCGTCGCTTCCGACAAAATATGCTCGATAGTCGGCCACCCGCCGCCCCGTAACGGATCTCGCCCGGCTATCAAACCCCTTTCGGGAACAAGTGGCAATGGCCGGATGTTACATTGTGGTGGGAAAATAAGAGGAGAGGACAAGGCCGGCGCTGTTGTTATGGCATCCCTGCCGTGATCTTCGTGGGCGCCTCAGGCTATTTCTGGGTTATGCGACCCCCTAGCATCGATTTGACCGAGAGGGAGAGGCCCGAGCCGGAAACCGGCCGGGCTTTTTCTTGTCCGCATAACCCGGGACCGGGGGCGTTGCAAACCTGATCCGGTTTAGCTCCGATTTCCTGGATGCCACTTTTTCCCGGCAAGTGTAAGAAAAATGCCGGTATTGCGCCAGGCATTACACCGTCCCAGGGTTATCGAGCCCAGCTGCCTCACCTCTCTGCGCGTTCCCGCCATGGTTCGCCGCGCGCCTGGTCATTCCGCGGCCATCTGCATGATCTCACTCTGTTCATGCAGAACGACGCCCGAGAGCGGATCGAATTCACCGCTCCACGGCGCGCGAGCGAGAACCTTTCTGGTGTGAGCATATCCGGCGTCCCACCGTTGCATGATCCCGGACGGGCTGAAATCGATGTCCTTGGTGTGGTTCTCATGATCCAGCTGCGGGGCGAGCAGCCGCACCACATGCATCCGGGTCGGGCAGCCGTAGCCGGCCAGTGCCCGTACCGCCTCGCTGTTGCGCTCGGCTTCGGGCAGCCGCGCTGCGAGCTGGCTGATGACATGGCGCAGGCGATGCGCCTGCTGCTGGCGCGCGACATGGCTGGCGATCCGGCTGGAATACTGCACGTCCTTGTGCCGGTTCAATACCTCCGCCATCGTGGTCGGCTCCGCTCCGGACGGATTCCATAAATGAACGGCGAAGATCACCGAGTTTTTGCGCGGACTGTCGTCGAACACCGCTTCTGTGGGGGTGTTCGATAGAATCCCACCGTCCCAATACAGTTCGCCCTCGATGCGTATGGCCGGAAACGCAGGCGGCAGCGCGCCGGAGGCCATGATGTGCCGGACGCCGAGTTCGGTATCGCGGCTGTCGAAATATCGCATCTGACTGGAGCGGACATGCGCTGCGCCCACGGTCAGGCGCGGCCTGCACTGATTGACGAGGTTGAAATCGACCAGTTCGCCGAGCGTCTGCTGCAGCGGCGCGGTCGAATAATATCCGGCTCTGTCAGCGCCCAGCGGATAGTCATCGCCGGCATGGGCCAGCGGATTGGGCCGGAAGAATCCAGGTATCCCGCTGGTCACCGTAGACCAGTAGGAGAGCTTTTCGTTGAAACCGGGCAACATATGGCGAAAACGCCAGACCGGATTCTGCTCCACTCGCTTCCAGAATTCCCTCAAGCCCGCCAGACGGTTTTGCGGCGCGTTACCCGCAATCAGGCTGGCATTGATGGCGCCGATCGAGGTACCGATGATCCAGTCCGGCTCGATGCCCGCCTCATGCAGCGCCTGATAGACGCCGGCCTGATAGGAGCCGAGCGCGCCGCCGCCCTGCAGCACCAGCACGACCTGGCCCGGGATGTCGTCGGCCGGCGCGTGCGCCCGAGTATCAAGAAGATTGCTCATGTCGTCCCTCCTAATGCGCGGTCCAGCCGCCATCGACCGGCAACGCGGCGCCGGTGATCGATGCTGCCGCGTCGCTGGCCAGGAACACCGTGAGAGCGCCGAGCTCTTCGACCGATGCAAACCGCTTGTTGGGCTGCTGCACCAGCAGCACGTCATGCACGACCTGCTCGCGTGAGATGTGGTGTGCCTTGGCCTGGCCGTCGATTTGCGCCTCGACCAGCGGGGTGTGGACATAACCCGGGCAGATCGCGTTGACGGTGATGCCCTCCTCGGCGGTCTCGAGGGCCGCGACCTTGGTCAGACCGACGATGCCGTGCTTTGCCGCGACATAGGCCGCCTTGAAAGGCGAGCCGACCAGCCCGTGTGCGGAGGCGACATTGACGATGCGGCCGAACTTGTTCGCCCGCATCGCCGGCAGCGCCAGCCGCGTGGTGTGAAATGCCGAGGACAGGTTGATGGCAAGGATGGCGTCCCATTTCTCGACAGGAAAATGTTCCAGCGGCGCCACATATTGAATCCCGGCGTTATTGACGAGGATGTCGAGCCGGCCGTATTCGGCAAGCGTGGATGCGATCATCTCGGCAATCGCCTCGGCCTTGGTCATGTCGGCCGGCGAATAGCTCACCTCGACGCCGAAGTCAGCGGCGATCGCGGCCCTGGCCCTGGCGATTTCGCACGCCGCCCCAAAGCCATTCAGCACCACGGCCGATCCGGCCTGCGCCAGCGCGCGGGCGATACCCAGCCCGATGCCGCTGGTGGATCCGGTCACCACCGAAACCTTGCCCGCCAGCGGCCTTGTGAACAGAGGGCTTTGCGGTTTGACCTGAATGTTCATGGAAGACCCTTTCGTGATGCGGTCCTGTTCCTCTGCACCGAAACTGCCCGACGCGCGGGCTTAACGGAAATGCCCTTTGGCTTCCGATACCATGCGCCGGCGCTATGACGGTTTGGATGTCATTGCGCGACATTATCGGCTAGTTTGCCGGCACGATCCGATCGGGGCGCGATCATGGAAATGCATCAGGTGCGTTACTTCCTGGCCGTCGCGCGCGTGTTGAACTTCACGCGCGCCGCCGACGAGTGCAACGTCACCCAGCCGTCGCTGACGCGGGCGATCAAGCAGCTGGAGACTGAACTCGGCGGCGACCTGTTCCGCCGCGAACGGCCGGCCGCGCAGCTGACCGAACTCGGCCAGCGCATGCACCCGCTGCTCAAGCAGTGCTACGACGCCGCAACCGGCGCGCGCCAGTTGGCGTCGTCTTTCAAGAGCGGAGAAGTCGGCGCGCTGCGGATCGCGCTGACCCACTCGGTCGACCTGGCGCTGCTGATTCCGCACCTCGAACAGATCAAGCGGCTGTTCAACCGGCTCGAATTCCGCTTTCTGCGAGGCAGCAGCCGGGAAGTCGCCGAATTCCTGAAAAAGGGCGAAGCCGAACTGGCGATTGCCGCCGAAATCAGCGAGCCGTGGGACCGGCTCGATGCCTGGCCGCTGTTTACCGAAGGCTTTCAGCTCATCGTCAACCGGCGCCATCCGCTGGCGGACCGTGACGGCATCACGTTCGAGGATCTGCGCAGCGAGCAGCTGTTGTCGCGAAATTATTGCGAGCACGCCGAGCGGTTGGGCACGTCGTTTCGCGACCGCGGCATCGACGTCGACCATAGCCACGCGATTTCATCGGAGCGCGACCTGATCGAACTGCTGGAAGCCGAACTCGGCGTCGCCGTCGTTCCAATTAGCGCATCGACCCCGGAAAGCCTGAGACGCGCGAATGTCGACGGGCTCGACCTGCGCCGCACCGTGCACCTTTACGGCGTCGCCGGGCGCGAGCGTACCGCGGTGGCCTCCGCCGTGCTGCGACTGCTGCGCGGCGCGGACTGGTCGCGATACGCGAATGCCTGACGCCTTCCTTACCTCTCCCCGCAGGGGAGAGATGCGAGCCCTACGCTGCTTCGAACGCCGCGACCAGCTCGTCGATCTCCATCCGCTTACGAAAATCCGGGTCGACGAAGCGCGCCTTGACCAGGCCTTCGCGGCCGACCACGAAGGTCGCCGGGATCGGCAGCATCCAGCTGCCGTTGCCGTGAAAGCTGGCCATATCTTGGTAGGACAACAGCTGCTGGATTTCGGCGCCCAGCCAGATCGCGAGATTGAGCGACAGCGCGTAACCGTTGTCGAGGTCGGTCAGCACCGGAAACGGCGCAGCGGCATCGGTTTTGAACTGTGTCGTGAATTGCTGCAGCTCCGGCATGATCGCAACCACCTGGCCGCCCAGCGCCTTGATGCGGCCCTCCGCCTGGACCACCGCGCGCACGTTCAACCGGCAATACGGGCACCAGTGCCCGCGATGAAACATCACCGCCACCGGTCCGGTGGCCAGCAGCGACTCCAGGCTGACCAGCCGGCCGTGGTCGTCGGGCAGGACGAAGGGCGGCATCGGATCGCCCGGCCGCGGCGCGCTTTCACCGCCGCCGTTTTCGTTGATCCGCGCAACCAGCCGGTCGATTGCCTCGCTGTAAGCCGGAAAAATGTCCCGCCCGGCCGTTGCATAGGCGGCAAGCCGGTCGTTCAGCGTCCCCTCCATGTCGCGGCATTGCTGGAAGACCGCCTGGAGCCGTTCGGCATCGGCGGATGTCAGGGATGTCATGGCGCACTCCGGTATCGGCGATTGACGACAGTGTCGTTCGGCCGGCTGCGATGAGTCCAGCCCTGACGTCATGGCGAGGCCGCCTTTGGGCGGCCTCATGGTTTCCCGCTGCCGATCACGGCAGATAGAAATTGCCGGTCGGATCGAGCATGCCGGACGTCGAATAAAGCTCGCCGCCGCTCATGAAGAACACCGTGTTGTGCGGCACCTTCCTGGCGCTCTTCATCATGGCATCGTGATTCTTGGGTCCCGATGCCATCGCCATCGCCGTCATCTTGCCCGGACCGCCATACATGTAGACCATGCCGGGGTTGAATTCCCAGGGCACCTGAGAGAACGCGGTCGTTGCGATGGCCGCGAACGCGGCTGCAGCAATGAGTGTTTTGGACAGGGTAGTCATCGAAAAATTCCTCCGGATGATAGCGCCCGCCAATCGGGCGTTGACCGATCAAAGGCGCGATCGCAGACATTTTGAAATGCCGATGCACCATCGGTTCGATAGACGGGAGGCATCGCGCCCCGGCGCCGCATAGCGCCGCGCTATCGATTCAAAAGCCAGCCGGCATTTCATTACGGCGATGAATTCCACCACTGTCTCCCCAGCACCGGCCGACCATCGAGGGGCCGCGGCACAACAGAGGAGACCATGAAATGTTCGAGCGCAACGACAATTCGCGAAAGGCCTGGCGCGGCTTCGCGCTGGCCTGCGTCATCGCCGGATCCGCCGCCACAAACGCCTTCGCGGGCGAATGCCCGGCCGGCAAGATGATGGCCAACGCCCGCGAGGAAGTGAAGCTCAAGGCCGTCGGCGTCAGCGACGTTACCCTTGGCTCGATCGACCTTGAAAAGCAGCCCGCCAACATCAGGGGCCGCGAGCTGCGGTTCCGCAAGCTCACCATCGAGCCTGGCGGCATCGTGCCGTGGCACAGCCATGACGACCGGCCCGCGCTGATCTTCGTCCAGCAGGGCGAGATCGTCGAGTACGCCAGTAACTGCGCCGAACCGATCCTGCACAAGGCCGGCGATATCCGGCCCGAAGTGTTCGGTACCTCGCACTGGTGGAAGAACCTCGGTACGCAAACCGTCATTCTCTATGTCGGCGACGTCCGCAAGGATCCCGACGACCATCATATGTGACGAACGCTTCTTCCTCCACGTCATTGCGAGCGAAGTGAAGCAATCCAGAAGCCGCGAAGCAAGACCTGGATTGCTTCGTCGCTTCGCTCCCCGCAATGACGGCAACCGTTAGAGCGTTGCGCCATGGCCGACATATCCGCGGAGATCGAATCGGCAACACTGACCAGGCGAGGTCACTCGCCCGGCGTGCTGCCGCGCTCGCTGGTGATTGGCCTCACAGCTTTCCTGACCGTGGTCGATCTGTTCGCAACCCAGGCGATCCTGCCGTCGCTGACCAGGCACTACAATGTGACGCCGGCAGCGATGGGCATTGCCGTCAATGCCAGCACAATGGGAATGGCGATGGCCGGGCTGGTGGTCGGTTTTTTCAGCCAGCACATCGACCGGCGCCGCGGCATTCTGCTTAGTCTCGCAATCCTTGCGATTCCGACCAGCCTGCTGGCGGTCGCGCCGAATCTGCCCGCTTTCGCCATCCTTCGCATCTGCCAAGGTCTGTGCATGGCGTCCGCCTTCACCCTGACGCTGGCCTATCTGGGCGAGCAATGCAGCCCGATGGATGCCGGCGGCGCGTTCGCGGCCTATATCACCGGCAACGTCGCGAGCAATTTGGTCGGCCGGCTGGTTTCGGCGGCGGTGGTGGACACGCTCGGCCTCGCTTGGAATTTTGCCTTCTTCGCGGTGCTCAATCTTGCCGGTGCGCTGCTGGTTTATTTCACGATTGCGCGGGTGCGTCCGACGCAGCCGTTGGCCGCGACGCAGTCGCCTTTCGCCGCGATGGTTGCGCACTGGCGCAATCCGGCTTTACGCGCGGCTTTTGCCGTAGGATTCTGCATCCTGTTCGCCTTTATCGGCACCTTCAGTTTCGTCAATTTCGTGCTGGTGCGGCCGCCGCTGTCGCTCAGCCGGATGGACCTCGGGTTTGCTTATTTTGTGTTCTTGCCTTCGATTGCCACGACGCTGCTGGCGGGCAAGGCCGTCGCGCGCTTCGGAACGCGACCCGCGATCTGGGGCGCGCTAGCCGCAGTAGGCCTCGGGCTTCCGCTGATGCTCGCAGGGCATCTTGCGGCAGTCCTGGCCGGCATGGCGCTGGTCGGTGCCGGCACGTTTTTCGCGCAGGCCGCCGCGACCGGCTTCGTCGGGAAGGCGGCCAGCGACAATCGCGGCGTCGCCAGCGGCATCTATCTCGCCTGCTACTTCCTCGGCGGGCTCGTCGGCAGCGCGGCGCTCGGCCCGCTGTTCGATCGGTTCGGATGGGCCGCCTGTGTCATGGGCGTGGGCACGGCGATTGCGGTCGCAGCATGGCTGACCGCGCGTCTCAAGCCATGACAAGTTGATGTTCAGCATCCGTCTCCCACAAGGGCGCTTGACATCTCCCGGCGCTCCCCCTGTGATGCGCATCAACAAAAGCGATAAACGCAAAAACACGGTCTTCCAGGGAGGTTTTGATGCTGGTGCGTAACGCTGCCCGCCTGCTTGGCGGGCTGATTGTCGCAGGTGCGGCGCTGGGGATGGCGGTTCCGGCCGAGGCCCAGGACAAGAAAATCAAGATCGGCGTCATTTACGACCTGACCGGCCCGCTCGCGGGCGGCGGCTCGGAGCTGCAATATATCGGCGCCAAGATCATGCTCGACCATTACGCCAAGACCGGCGTCGAAGGCTACAAGGTCGAGGCGATCTATGCCGACGCCCAGAGCAAGCCCGATATCGCCATCAACGAATCGGTGCGGCTGCTGGAGCAGGAAAAGGTCGACATGCTGCTCGGCTTCTTCTCGTCGGCGCAATGCGTGCCGGTGGCCGCCCGCGTCGAGCAGCTCAAAAAGTTCATGTGGATGACCACCTGCATTTCCTCCGGCGTGTTCGACAACAAGAACTACACATATGTGTTCCGGCCGCAGGCCAGCGGCGACCAGTTCGGCCTGATGACGATGGATTTCATCGCGCAGAACGCGCAATCCAAGTTCGGCAAGGAGCCGAAGGATATGCGCGTCGCCATCATCCACGAGGACGGCGCCTATGGCGTCGACGTCGCCAAGGGCAACGAGGCCGGCGCCAAGAAGGCCGGTTTCAATCTGGTGATGAAGGAAGGCTATTCCGCCACCGCGCCCGATCTCTCGGCGCTCGTGACAAAGCTGAAGCGCGCCCGGCCGGACGTGATCTTCCACACCGGCTACAATCCCGACATCACGCTGGTGATGCGCCAGGCCCGAGAACAGGGCCTGAAGTTCGGGGCCCTGGTCGGCCACGGCGCGGGCTACGGCGTATATGAGAAGCTGAAGGAAGGCCTCGGGCCCGACGCCAATTATATCTTCAACACCGATCCGATCTCGATCTGGCTCGCCAATCCCAAGGGTCTCGATCCAAAACTGCCGCCGATCATCAAGATGGTCGGCGAGGAGTTCGACAAGATCAAGCCCGGCGTGGCGATCCGCTCCGCCCATGTCGGCATCGCCGCCTCGAACACCTACGTGTTCCTGAACGACGTGCTGCCGCGTGCGATCAAGCAATATGGCGGCGTCGACCCCGACGCGCTGCGCAAGGCGGCGCTGGACGTCGACCTGCCTGAAGGGGGCACCATGCTCGGCTTCGGCGTCAAATTCTTCGGCGAAGGCACGCCGATGGCGGGGCAGAACGAACGCTCGTTCCCGGTGGTGATCCAGTATATCGACGACAAGTCGTACGTGGTCTGGCCGAAGAGCCAGGCACAGCGCGAGGCGGTGCTGCCGCTGCCGGCCGGCACCACCTACAGCTACAAATAGGCGGTCTCCGATTTTTGAAGCGGTTCGGTGTCACCTCTCCCCGGAGGGGAGAGGTCGAAGCCGGAGCGCAGCGCAGGCTTCGGGTGAGGGGTCTCTCCACGCACCCCTACTCGCCGAGAGCCCCCTCACCCGGATCGCATCTGGCGATGCGATCCGACCCCCGATCAAGTCGGGGGGCAGGCTCTCTCCCCTCCGGGGAGAGGTGATGATCGGAAAGGACGGCCGTGCTGATAGTCGAAGGCCTGGTCAAACGGTTTGGCGGCTTCACGGCCGTCAACAAGGTGTCGTTCAAGGTCGATCAGGGCGAGATTCTCGGCCTGATCGGTCCGAACGGTTCCGGCAAGAGCACGATCTTCAACATGCTCTCCGGCACCTTGCCGCCAACGGCTGGTTCGATGAAATTCGCAGGCAGCGAGCTCGCAGGCGCGCCGCCGTATCGCATTATCAATGGCGGCATCGGGCGCACCTTTCAGATCCCGCGGCCGTTCCACCGGCTCACTTTGTTCGAGAACGTGGCGCTGGCGGGTTATTTCGGACAGGGCCGGCACAGCCGCGCCAAGGCCGATGAAGCTGCGGAGCGTGCGCTCGCGATGGTTGGTCTGCCAACGGACCGGCACGCCAGCGTCGATGGACTTGGCGCCGCGGGCCTGAAGAAACTCGAATTGGCGAAAGCGCTGGCGACCGGCCCAAAGCTGCTGCTGGCCGACGAAAGCCTGGGCGGACTCGATGACGCCGAGATGGATCAGGCGGCCGACATGCTGCGCCGGATTCGCGACGAGCTCGGCATCACCATCATCTGGGTCGAGCACATCATGGGGGTGCTGATGCGCGTGGTCGATCGCGTGATGGTGCTGGATCACGGCGAGAAGATTTCCGAAGGGCTGCCGAGCGAGGTATCGAGCGATCCGCGGGTGATCGAGGTCTATCTCGGCACCGACGCCGGTTCGACCCAGGCCGCCGCGGCGCAAGCGCGTCGGCGAGGTTAAGCGCATGCTTCAGATGAAATCGGTCGACGCCAGCTACGGCACCTTCCAGGCGCTGTTCGGCGTCAGTCTCGAGGTCGAGGCCGGCGAGGCGGTAGGCGTGATCGGGCCCAATGGCGCGGGAAAGACCACCTTGATGCGGGTGATCTCCGGCCTGATCCGGCCGCGCGCGGGGTCGATTTCGATGCAGGGCACGGACGTGTTGAAAACGCCGGAGCATCGCATCGTCAGCCTCGGCATTGCGCATGTGCCGGAAAACCGCCGGCTGTTTCCGCGCCTCACGGTGGAGGACAATCTCAAGATGGGCGCCTTCATGCCCGAGGCGCGAGCGCGCTTTGCCGAGCGGCTGGCGTTCGTGTTCGATCTGTTTCCGCGCATGAAGGAACGCCGCCACCAGCTTGCCGGCACCCTATCGGGCGGCGAGCAGCAGATGTGCGCGATCGGCCGCGCGCTGATGTCCGATCCGAAATTGCTGCTGCTCGATGAACCCTCGGCGGGACTGGCGCCGGTGGTCGTGCAGCAGGTTTTCGAACTGGTGAAACGAATCCGCGCCGGCGGCCTGACCGTTTTGATCGTCGAGCAGAACGTGCAGCAGGTCTTGCGCGTGGTCGATCGCGCCTATCTGCTGGAGGCGGGATCGATCCGGAGCTCGGGGAGTTCGAGCGAGATGCGGGAAGACGACACGATACGACAGGCGTATCTGGGGATTTGAGATGAGCCAGACACACCACCGTCATCCTGAGGAGCCGCGCGCTTGCGCGGCATCTCGAAGGATGGCCGCATGCACCGGCGCTTGTGGCCGATCCTTCGAGGCTCGCCGAAGACGGCGAGCACCTCAGGATGACGGTGGTTTTGGTATGCTCCCAACAAGGTACGCCCTCACGGCGTACCTCGTCATTGCGAGCGCAGCGAAGCAATCCAGAGCCGCGCGCGCAGACTGGATTGCTTCGCCGCAAGCGCTCCTGGCAATGACGGAGGTGAATCCATGACCGACATCTTCGACATCTACCTGCTGGAAGCGATGGTCAACGGCATCCTGCTCGGCGGCGTGCTGGCGCTGCTGGCGCTCGGGTTGAACCTGATCTTCGGCGTCATCGACGTGACATGGATCTGTTACGCCGAGCTGGTGATGATCGGCATGTATGGCATGTACTACATGGTCCAGGTTTTCGGCATCTCATACTACCTCGCAGCACCCATCACGATCCTGCTGGTCGCAGGGCTCGGCGCGTTGCTGCATCTCTTGGTGATCGCGCCGCTGCTCTCGGCGCCGCCGATCAACCAGCTGCTCGCTACCGGCGGCGTGCTGTTTGTGCTGCAGAGTTTTGCCACCGTCGCCTTCGGCATCGATTTCCGCAATCTCGGCATCCGGCTGCCGGTGCTCAGATTTGCCGAGATGCATTTCAGCTACTCGCGCCTGCTGGCTTTTGCTGCGGCGCTGATCGCCATGCTGCTGGTCTATTTCTTCATGAAGCGGACCTATGTCGGCACCGCGATCCGCGCCATCGCCCAGGACCGCCAGATCATGGCGCTGATGGGCGTCGATGTCAGGCGTCTCTATCTCATCACCTCTGCGCTCGGCGGCGCGCTGGCCGGCCTCGCCTCCTGCCTCTTGGTGCTGCAATACGACGTTCATCCGTTCGTCGGCCTGTCGTTCGGACCGATCACCTTCCTGATCTGCGTGCTCGGGGGCTTGGGTAATTTCGTCGGCGGCTTTGTCGCGGCATTCGTCTTCGCCGAGATCATTTCGCTCGGCGGGCTGTTTTCCGATCTGGAATGGGGCTACGTGCTGGCGTTCGCCTTCTTCATCGTCATGATGTTCATCAGGCCCGCCGGGCTGTTGGCGAGGCGCTCGTGACGGCAAGCCGGCTCGGACCATGGATTGCCGGCGCTGCGCTGATCGCGCTGCCCTTCGTCTATCGCGACGCCTATCATCTGCATATCCTGATCCAGATCCTGATCTGGTCGTTCGCCTATACGTCGTGGTCGATGATGGGCCGCTTCGGACTGGTGTCGCTCGGCCATGGCGGGTTCATGGGCGTCGGCGCCTATGTGACGGCGCTGCTCTGGAATCATCTCGGCGTGTCGCCATGGATCGGTATTCCGATCGCGATGACCGCCGCGGCGGTGCTGGCGGTGATCGTGGCGTATCCGTGTTTCCGCTTCCGCATCACCGGGCACTATTTCGTGCTGGTTACGCTGGCGCTGTCCGGGATCGTACTGCAGGTCATCACCGCGACGCGCGACTATACCGGCGGCTCGCTCGGCTACACCCCGGACCGAACCCGCGGCAGCCACCTGCTGGCGCTGCAATTCGACGACAAGGCGACCTGGTACCTGATCGCGCTCGCGGTGTGGGCGGTCGGCCTCGTGATCTGGCGCCGGGTAGACCGCAGCATGGATCGCTACGCGCTGGAGGCGATCTCGGAGGACGAGGATGCGGCGGCGGCGGCCGGCGTCAACGTGACGCAAGAAAAACTCAAGATCACGGTGATATCGGCGCTGATGACCGCGCTCGCCGGCGCGCTGTACTGCCAGTACCAGATGTTCATCTCCCCGGACACGGTAAGCGGCATCTCGGTGTCGCTGCAGATGGTGTTCGCCGTCATCGTCGGCGGCCTCTATGTGTCGCTGGGACCTACGGTCGGCGCCGTCATCACCATCCTGCTCGCCGAAATCCTGCGCATCGGTTTTGGCACCAAGGCGGTCGGATGGGACAATCTGGTCTACGGCGTGCTGCTGGTGATCTTTATCATCTTCCTGCCGAAGGGCATTCTGGGCAGCATCATCGAGAAGCTGAGGCTGCGGCGCACGGTCGGCTCCAGATGATCGATCGATGATCTCGGAACCCGGGATTGCTGCTTGCAAAACGAACCAGGCCGCGCCAGATCACTGCCATGAGCAGTTTTCACGATCTCGGCGACGCGCTGCTTGCCTCTGCCTCCGACGCGATCATCGCCACCGACCGGGCCGGCGTGATCACGTTTTGGAACCCGGGCGCCGCGCGGATTTTCGGATTTTCCTCCGCCGAAGCGGTCGGCCAGTCGCTCGACCTGATCATCCCTGAAAATCTTCGCACGCGTCACTGGACCGGATTCAACAACAGCATGGCGACCGGTGAAAGCCGCTATGGACATGGCGACCTGCTGTCCGTGCCCGGCCTGACCAAGGACCGGCGGCGCATATCGGTCGAATTCACCATCGCGATGCTGCGCGACGCGCAAAATCGTCCCGCTGGAACGGCGGCGATTCTTCGCGATGTCACCCAGCGTTTCGAGGAAACCCGCGAGCTGCGGCGCAAGCTCGCGGAGGTCAACAGGGTGCAACCGCGGGGGTAGCATGGCTGTATATGACGATCAAAACATCTTCGCCAAAATCCTGCGCGGCGAGATCCCTTGCTACAAGGTCTACGAGAACGAGCACACGCTGGCGTTTTTAGACATCATGCCGCGCTCGCCGGGTCATACGCTGGTAATCCCGAAAGCCCCTGCTCGCGGCATCCTCGACGTCGCGGCGGATGATTTCGCTGAAGTCGCGCGCACCGCGAAGCGGATCGCGATCGCCGCGGTCACGGCATTTGGCGCGGAAGGCATCATCGTCCAGCAGTTCAGCGAGGCTGCCAGCGGGCAGGTCGTGTTTCATCTGCACATGCATATGATGCCGATGACCGCGGGCGTGGATCTGCTGCCGGCGCAAACCCGCCACGAGGACAAGAAGGTTCTCGAAGCTCACGCGGCAAAAATGATCGCGGCTCTTGGAAGCTGACGCGTGGGCTGCTTGCCACCTGTCCCCGGAGGTCGAAGCCGAAGCATAGCGAAGGCTTCGGGTGAGGGGTCTGTCCAGCATTCGGTCTCGCGGAAAGTCCCCTCACCCGCCGCGCATCTGACGATGCGCGTCGACCTCTCCCCTGCGGGGAGGAGTAAGCAAATTTACACCCCGAGATAGCGGTGCAGGATTTCCGGTTTCGCCTTGAGCTCCTGCGCCGGGCCTTCGTGAGCGATATGGCCGTTATTGATGATATAGACGCGCTGCGCCAAGGTCAGCGTCGCCGCCAGATTCTGCTCCACCAGCACGATGGTCTGACCGGCGCTCGCAAGGTCGCGGCAGGCCACCATCAGGTCGCGGACGATGACCGGCGCCAGTCCCTCGAACGGCTCGTCCAGCAGGATGATCTTAGGGTCGCGCACCAGCGCGCGCGCAATCGCCAGCATCTGCTGCTCGCCGCCGGACAAATCGGTGCCCCGGCTGCCGCGGCGGTCTTTTAGGCGCGGAAACATCTCGTAGATGCGCTGGAGCGGCCAGCGCCCCGACGCCGTCAGTCCGGCCAGAACCAGGTTTTCCTCGACATTGAGGCTGCCGAAAATCCTGCGTTCTTCATGCACAAGCTGCATGCCCGCCTGCGCAATAGCGTGGCTCTTCCGTCCGGCAATGCTGGCGCCATTGAACATCACCGTGCCGGTGCGGGGTGCGACAACTCCCATCAGGCTTTTCAACGTCGTGCTTTTGCCGGCGCCGTTGCGCCCCATTAGCGCCACCACTTCGTTGCGCTCCACGCGCAGCGAAACGTCGAACAGGATATGGGAATCCCCGTAATAGCTGTTCAGGCCCTCTACCTCGAGCAGGCTCATGCGGCGAGCACTCCGTGCAGGCCGCCGAGATAGGCTTGCTGCACCGTGGTATTGTTCTTGATTTCTTCCGGGGTGCCTTCGACCAGCACCCTGCCCTCCTGCAGCACGGTGACGCGCTCGGCCAGCTCGAACAGCGCATCCATGTCGTGATCGATAATGATCATGGTGCGGCCGCGGCTGATCGACTTCAGCAGCTTGACGGTCTCGACGCGCTCGCGCGGGCTCATGCCGGCAAGGGGTTCGTCGAGCAGCAGCAGGCTCGGCGAGGTGGCGAGCGCCAGTCCGATTTCCAGCCGGCGCTTTTCGCCATAGGCAAGTTCAGCCACCGGCGTGTCGGGCCGCGATGCGAGATTGACCAGCTCGAGGGTGCGAGCGACCTGCTCGTGCAAGCCCGGAATCTTGTCGATGCTGCGAAACAGATCGAGCCGGAATTTCCCGCGCAATTCGGCAAGCGCCGCGATGATAACATTTTCGCGGACCGTGAGCCCGGTGAACAGCTGATTGACCTGGTAGCTCTTGGTCAGCCCAAGCTGGCACACATCGGTGACGCTCAGGCCGGTGATATCGCGCCCCTCGAACACGATGCTGCCGGAGGTCGGCGAGATTTCGCAGGTCAGCATCTTGAAGAACGTCGACTTGCCCGCGCCGTTGGGTCCGATGATGCCGCGCAGCTCGCCGCGGTTGACCGTGAAATCGATATGGCTGTTGGCGAGCAGGCCGCCATAGCGCTTGGTCAGCCCGCGCGCCTGCAGGATGGGGCCGGAATGATCGCCCCCATCGCGGAGCCGCGCCAGCATCGATGCCGCCGTCTGCGTGGTGTGGGCGGCTTTTACGATTTTCGGCTCGTCCGCCGCGGTGACTTCCGACACTTCGTCAGGTTCGGGATGCTTCGCACGCGTGCCCGACATCCAGCCGTAAAGGTCTGCGAGCCCGCCTATAATGCCGCGGCGCAGGAAGCAGACCAGCAGCACGAAGACGATGCCGAGCACCAGTTTCCAGGCCGCCCCCAGCCCCAGCGCCGCCTGCAGAAAATCCTGCAGGAATAGCCAGACGGCAGCGCCGACCAGCGGGCCGAACAGCGTGCCGCGCCCCCCGATCGCGGTCTGCATCACGAGCTGGCCGGAAGTATCGAAGGTGAAGGCATCGGGGGGCATGAAGGCCTGCAGCACGCCGAGCAGTCCGCCGGCGAACCCGGCATAGGCGGCTGCGATCACGAACGCGGTGAGCTTGTAGCCGTGAATGTTGTGGCCGACGGCGGTGGCGCGCAGCGGGTTATCGCGGATCGCGCTGAAGATCGCGCCGACCGGCGAACGCACGATCCGAAGCGCAATCACCACGCCGATGAAATAGCAAAGCGCGAGGAACTGATACAGCGACCAGCCCGTGGTGAAGTTGATAGTGGTGAATCCGAGATCGAAGCTCGGGGTCGGCACCCCGGGCAGTCCGTTCTCTCCGCCGGTCCATTCCGACAGGGGATTGAATTCGACGAAGAAGAATACCTCCGCGATCGCCACCGTGATCATCGCAAAATAGATGCCGGTGCGCCGCAATGCGATCAACCCGACCAGGTAGCCGACGACTGCTGCCGCGATCATGCCGATGATCAACGCCAGAACGACGTTCGGAAAGCCCGCGCGGGTGAGCAGATAGGCCGCGACGAAACCACCGGTGCCGTAGAAGGCGGACTGGCCGAAGGACAGTAGTCCGGTAAAGCCGAACAGGATGTCGAAGCCGAGACCGAACAGGCCCCAGACCAGGATACGGTTCACGGTATTGGGGGCGAATCCGAGATAAGGCAGCACGAGTGGCGCGGCGATCAGGCCGATCGCCGTCAGGGTTTCAATCAGAAACGGGCGTTGCTTGAGCATCACGGCACCACGCTCATTCGCGGCCCTGCGTGCCAAGCAGGCCATGCGGGCGTACCACCAGCACCAGCGTCATGGCCGCGAACAGCATAACGTAGGCATAGCCGGGGTTGAACATGGAGGTGATGCTTATGATTTCTCCGGCGATCAACCCGCCGAGAATGGCGCCCGGAAACGATCCCACCCCGCCGATGACGACCACCACGAATGTCTGGACCAGAATATCGTCGCCGATGCCCGGCGTCAGCGACACCACCGGCGCATTGACGATACCGGCAAAGCCCGCCGCCATTGCGCCGATCCCGAACACGATCATGAAAACGCGGTAGACGTTGATGCCGAGCGAATCCACCATCACGGAGTCCTCTATCCCCGCGCGCACGATCATGCCCAGCCGTGTGCGGTAGAGAACGACGAACAGCGCGCCGAGCGCGACCGCGACAATGCCGACCACCGCAAGACGGTAGGTCGGGTAGTACATGAAACCGAGCGGCGTGATGCCCTGAAACAGCGGCGGCGGCGGCACCAGTTTCGACTGACTGGAGAACAAGAAGCGCACGACCTCGACGAAGCAGATGCTCAGGCCGAAGGTGACCAGCAGCTGGTCCTCATGCGGACGGTTGTAAAAATGGCGGATGATGACGCGCTCCATCACAACGCCCAGAATCATGACGAACATCGAGCCCGCGATCACGGCTATGACGTACGAACCGGTATATTCGAAGGCGACATAGCCGGCGTAACCGCCGAGCATGAACATGGCGCCATGCGCGAGGTTCAGCACGCCAAGCGTGCCGTAAATAATGGTCAGCCCCGAACTGATCAGTGCCAGCAACGCGCCCAGCGCCAGTCCGTTGAATACCTGCGAGATGAAATTGGGCCAGTTGACCATGAGGGGCAATCATACGGCTTTATGAAAAGGCAGACCGGACCATTGCCCATTCGAGAAAAAATGGCGCCGCAGGCTACAAGATGCTCCCGCGGCGCCGAGCTTCATGTACGGTTCAGGTGGACTCACCGAGATGACAGCCGAACGCATCCGGCTTCTGCATCAGGCCTTCGCCCGGTACGATCTCGACCACGTCGTAATAATCTTCCTTGCCCTTCATGTCCTTTTGCACCTTGCCCTTGACGATGATGACGGGACGGACGCATTGGTGATCTTCCGGCCGGTAGTGCACGTCGCCGACGGTGGACGGAATGGTCTCGCCCTTCTCATAGGCCTTGATGACGTCAGGCGGATAGAAGCTGCCGGCCTCTTCGACCATTCGCGCCCACTGTGCGAAACTGTTGTAGGCGTTGTTGGCTCCCCATTCCGGCTTGTAGCCGAACTTCTTCTCGAACGCCGCGTTGAACATTTTCGCGAGCGGGTACTTGTCCTCGATGGTCCACCAGTAATCGGTGGCGGCATAGACGCCCTGCATCAGACCGCCGGTCTCGCGCGCCAGGAAAGGCACCTGGTAGGGAACCACCAGCTTCATCTTGTCGAGCACGCCGAACTGCTTGGCCTGCTGGATCGAGAGCACCGCGTCGTGACCCCAGTTCACGTTGATGAGCACGTCCGCGCCGGAGTTGGCGACGTTGAGCAGATAGGACGAGAAGTCCGGCGCGCCCAGCGGCGAGACCTGGTTGGTGACGGTGGTCCAGCCGGCGCCCGCGGTCATGTCCTGCATCGACTTCGTGACGGTATGGCCGTAGGTATAGTCCGGCGTCATATACGCCACTTTCTTGTTCTTGCCGAACTCCTTGATCAGCACCGGCGCAATCGCGGCGGCGGCGGTCTGGCCAAAGAAATTCTGCCGGAAGCCGTAGCGCACGCAATCCTTGCCGGTGGTGTCGTTCGAGCCGGAGATGCCGCACACGAACAGCACCTTTTCGCGCTGCGCCAGCTTGTTGAGCGCGACCGCGACCGCGCTCGACGTGCCGCCGGTGATCATCACCGCCTTGTTCTCGGTGATGAAACGCTGCTGCGCCTGCACCGCTTCGTTCGGCTTGGCGGCGGAGTCGGCGACGCCCAGCTTCACTTCCTTGCCGAGCACGCCCTTGGTGGTCTTGGGAGAGATTTTCTTGAGCAGTTCGTTGCCTTCATTGATGTGCTCGACGGCGAGCTGGTAGCCTTTGAGCTCGTCCTCGCCTTGCACCGCGTAAGTGCCGGTGCGCGGCACCGAGGCGCCGACGAACACCGAATTGCCGGATGAGCCGGCTGGATAGGTGCCGATAGCCGGATGATCCTCGGCGAAGGCCGGCATGACAAAACCACCCGACAGCAGCGCTCCGCCGGCAAGACCGGCGCCGCCCTGCAGCAGCGCGCGGCGCGACACCTCCATGCCCATTGCTTGTTTAAAAATCCTGCTTTTCATCGCTCACTATCCTTCCGAAAGATTTGATGGCGCACGACCAGGCTCGCCGCTCGGTCCAGGCGGATTCATCCGGCAGCCTGTCAGGCACCAACTGCGATCGTGCAGTTCCTGCGCCTAGAATTCCCTTCCCGCCACGGCTGTCAATGTCACTTTCGTCGAACAACGCTTCAAGTTCATATCGCTTAACGATATATTCCTATCGCTTTACGATATCTAATGGCAGTGCTAGTCCTGTTTACGGGAGCACCAAGACTGGTCGGGACTTCGGCAGCCGTGAATGCAAGACTGCAAGCTTCCTGGCGGGAAACAACCATCAACGGCGTTTCGACCGCCCCGGTCATGAAACCGGCTGAACTAAGCGTTCGGGCTGAAAACGTCTTGAAGGAACTGGCGGTGGAATTGACGGGAGAAACCCCGCCGAAGGGGCGTTGGAGCCCGCCGCACGAGCTGCTTCGCAAGCTCAACTTCCGGCATTTCCTGACCGCGAGGAATTGCGGTCCGCAAACCACCGATGAAATCGTCAGATGGGCCGAATCGCGCGGCGTGGCCATCCGGCCGCCGCTCCACGCCGGCAAATCCCTGTCGGCTATCTGGCGCGACCTGACCATAAAATGCTCGAAGGGCGAATTTACCAAAGCTGAAATCGCAGAAGCGCTCGAAAAATCCACCCGCCGCAAGAACACGCGGATTCCCGTCGCAGTGCAGACCATTCTGTTGCAGATACTCAGTTCGAGCGTGTGAATAGCCCGCATTTCTCCTGATGCCCGGCCCGCCCTGCCCCGCTCACGCGCTGACTTCATGCGAGGCTGTGTCCGCTCCGCGACATATGCTAGAGTATTGGCGCGGGCAGCAATCTGGGGGCGCGGGTGCGGCGACAGCCACGTCAGGCAAGCAAAGGCGCAACGAAGCGCAGGGCATCGGGCGCCGTCGACTACGGAGCGCTGGCTGAATTTCGCTATCAGCTTCGAAAGTTCCTGGCATTCAGCGAAGCGGCCGCCCGGCAATCCGGACTGACGCCGCAACAACACCAGGCGCTGCTCGCCATCAAGGGCTTCTCCAACTCCGAGCCGATTTCGGTGGGAGACCTGGCGCGATTCCTTCTTGTCCAACACCATACAGCGGTCGAACTGATGGACCGGATGACCAGGCTCGGACTATTGAGCCGAATGGTCGATGGCAATGACGGCAGGCGCGTTCTGGTGAAATTGACCAGAAAGGGCGAGCAGAAACTGCGGACGCTGTCGAAAATTCATCTTGAAGAGTTGAGATCGGCAAGCCCGGCGTTGACCAGGATATTGAAGCCGTTTCAACGCTCGCAATCGCGTCAGGCGCGTTGAGCCCGGTTCTTGGCGTTTCTCCCGACCAGCACACTGACGATCAGCAGATTGAGAAGGTTGGCGCCGATGCCGGTGGCGAAGGCGGGGGCATAATATCCGAGACGGTCGTAGAGCAGGCCGGCGATCCAGCCGCCGGCGGCCATGCCTAGGGCGGTGCAAAGCAGCAGCGTCGGAATTCTCCAGGAGGCTTCGGCAGCCGGAAACAGTTCACGCACCGCCAGGACATAGGCCGGGATGATGCCGGAAAAGCCAAGCCCGAAAGCGGCAGCCACCAGGAACAGGCCGGCTTCATTCTGGGTCAACAGCAGCGCCGTCATCGATACGGCCTGCCAGGCTGATCCGATCACTACGGTGGCGAGACCGCCGATACGGTCCGAGATGACGCCCCAGATCTGCCGGCTCAGGAACGCGGTGCCGAGCAGTACCGAGAGCATCAGGGCGCCGGCCGACCGGCTGATACCGAGATCGCTGCAAAAGGCGACCAGGTGGCCCTGCGGCATCGCCATGGGGATGCAACACAACACGCCGGCTCCGCACATTAGCGCGAACACGGCGTTGGGCGGCCAGCCGAGCACACGCGCCGTGCTCAAGCTCGCTCCGGACATCGGCGGATGAATCACTTCGGGTGGCGCGCGAAAATAGATTGCAGCAAGCGGCGCCACGACGACGATCTCGGCGAGCGCATACCACAGCATCGCCTGGCGCCAGCCGAAACTGGCGATCGCCTGCTCGAATACGGGCGGCCACACCGCTCCGGCGAGGTAGGTGCCGCTCGAGATCAGTGCCAAGGCCGAGCCGCGGCGCCGATCGAACCAGCGGCTGACATAGATGTACAGCGGAGCATTGATGCCGCCTATACCGATCAGGCCGATGAACAGTCCGTGGCCGATCCATAGCGGCCAGGGCGGGCCGAAGGTCGAAATCAACAGGCCGAGGCCGATCATCGTTGAGCCGAGGATTACCGTCCAGCGCGTGCCGACGCGATCGGCTATTCGTGACATGATGATGCCGCCGATGCCGGAGCCGAGCCATGCCAGCGCGCTGGCGAGCGCAGGAACGGAACGCGATCCCGCCGCTTCACCGGCGATGTCCTTGAGCGCTACCGCGGTGATCCAGGCCGCGCCGAACGACATCCCGAGAATGAACAACGCTACCGAGGCCACCGCCCAGGAGGCCTTGGTCTCAACAGAACCTGAGCGAAGTTGCAGCATGAGGACCGAATCTGGTTGGCGGATCCTTTTACATGCCGCGTCGGATTTCACCACCCATGCCGATGTGGGGTCTGCTTTACGTGCTGCATTGCGTTAAAATGCGCGAGCTTCGCCTCTACACATCGGCATGGGCCGAATATCAGCTCGCCATGCCGAGGAATTCCTGGCGGGTCAGCGCGTTGTCGCGGAAGCAGCCCAGCATGCGGCTGGTGACGAGGTCGGTACCGGGCTTATGGACGCCGCGGGTGGTCATGCAGTGGTGCACGGCCTTGATAATCACGCCGACGCCCTGCGGCTTCAAGACGTCGTTGATGGTATTGGCGATTTGCGCCGTCATCTTTTCCTGGATCTGTAGCCGCCTGGCAAAAACGTCCACCACCCGGGCGAGCTTGGAAATGCCGACGACCCGGCCATTCGGAATATAAGCCACCCAGGCCCGGCCGACGATCGGCGCCATGTGGTGTTCGCAATGGCTCTCGAACCGAATGTCCCGCAGCACGATCATTTCGTCGTAGCCATCGATCTCCTCGAAGGTCTTCTCCAAAATCTCGACCGGATCCTGTCCGTAGCCTGAGAAAAACTCTTCGAAAGAGCGGGCCACGCGCGCCGGGGTCTCGATCAGGCCGTCACGTCCGGGATCTTCACCGGTCCATCGGATGATGGTTCGCACCGCAGCTTCAACTTCGGCTCGGCTCGGCTTCTGAACCTCGGGCTCGGCCATTCTTGCGCGATCGAACGCGTGTACATTTGGACTCACGATCAAGCTCCTTCCATTGCGGATGTCAGCGCGACGGCCGTCACACCGTATTGAAGCCTGTTGGATGGTCCGCGGGCAGAAAGGTTCCGCGTTTTCAACCGATGTTCCAGGGCTGGTCCGCCGCCCCGCACCAAGGTATCGTTCCAGCGAAAGGACTGATCGGGCAGTCATGAGCAGGGCCGAAGCCATCAGCCGCGTGGGTCGGCACTTTCACGCGGGCGGGTTTTTAGTCGAACTCGGCCGCAGGGTCGCCTACAAGACCGAAAGCCAGAATCCCGGTCGTGGCGACGCGCTGCGCGCCTATCTCGAAGACGAGTTGCAGCCCGCGTTCTCGGAGCTGGGTTTTTCGGCGAAGTTGATCGAATCGCCAACCGGCAAGAGCCCTTTCCTGCTGGCCGAGTACCGCGAAAATCCGTCCGCACCCACCGTGCTGATGTACGGACACGGCGACGTCGTCGATGGCATGGAGGGCGAGTGGCGCGACGGTCTCGACCCATGGCAGACAACCAAGGTCGACGACCGGGTTTACGGGCGCGGCACCGCCGACAACAAAGGACAGCACAGCATCAATTTATCGGCCCTGCGCGCCGTGCATGAGGCTAGAGGCGGCCGGCTCGGCTTCAACGCAAAATTCATTGTCGAAATGGGGGAGGAGATCGGGTCTCCGGATCTGCGGCAGGTCTGCGAGGCGCTGCGCGAGGAACTGGCCGCCGATCTGTTTCTGGCTTCCGACGGGCCGCGTCTCGCGGCCGATCGCCCGACCATATTCTTGGGCTGCCGCGGGGGTTTGCGAATTCATCTTGATGTCGATCTGCGCGAGGGTTCGCACCATTCCGGCAACTGGGGCGGACTTCTCGCCAATCCCGCGACGATCCTGAGTTCGGCGATCGCCTCGCTGGTCGATGAACACGGCCGCCTGCTGCTCGATGAACTGAAGCCGCCGCGGATTTCCAACCAAATCCGCAGCATGCTTGCCGGTGTCGAGATCGAGCCGATGCCCGACGAGCCCGCGCTCTCGCCCGACTGGGGCGAGCAAGGTCTGACCGCAGCCGAGCGGCTATATGCGTGGAATACGCTTGAAGTGCTGGCGATGTCGGCCGGCAACATCAAAAGCCCGGCAAATGCCATTCCCGGGGCCGCGCAAGCCGTTCTGCAGCTGCGTTATGTGGTCGGAACCGAGATCGGCAAGGTCGTGCCCGCCATTCAGCGGCATTTCGATCGACGCGGATTTTCCATGGTGCAGGTGAGCGCCAGACAAAGCTTTGCGGCCTCGCGTACCGATCTCGCCAGCCCCTGGATCGACTGGGCCGTAGGCTCGATCAACAAAACAACCGGCAAGCAGGCCGCCGTGCTGCCGAATTTCGGCGGATCGCTGCCCAACGACGTATTTTCGGATTTGCTCGGCCTGCCCACGATCTGGGTGCCGCACTCCTATCCGGGTTGCTCGCAGCACGCGCCGGACGAGCACATTCTGCTTTCGGTGACGGAAGAGGCGCTCGGCATCATGGCCGGATTGTTCTGGGATCTCGGCGAAGTGCCGCGCGCTATGCGCTGACGAAGACCAGCAGCGCGCCATTGGCGGCAGCCGGCGCGACGCAGACCGCCGCTCCGCTGCGAACGCCCGCATTGCCGACCGCCTTCTCAGCGGCTGCGAGATCGGAGGTTGCCAGCACAAGGGCCGCGCCGCCGCGCTCTGGCAGCCCCGCGAGCGACGCCTCCGGATATCGCCGGCCCAACTCGTCTTTTGTCAAAAATACGAAATCGGCGCGATCCGAACCGGATGGCACCGCGACCGCACCGTCCGCCTCAGCGCGAACGTCGCGATCGATCATGCGCGCAAGATGCGCGGCGTCTGCCGCAGCTTCCGGCGAAACGACCAGCACCTGCTCCAGATATTTTGCACCATTGGCGTGATTCATGAGTTCGGGAATCCAGACCGTCTCGCGTGTCTTGTGCTGGCAGGCAAAAATGCGCAACCCCCCCGGGGCCTCGGCGACCGGCCACTGGAATATTCTGAATTTGGCGGCGGACAGGCTGCCATCCGGCATCGTCACCGGGCGCTCGAAATCGGTGGGCCCGACCGGTTGATAACCCCGCGCGCGGATTTCCTCGGCGCCGGCCGCGGAATCCACCGCCGTAAACGCGATGCGCTCGATGCCCTCGCCGCGTTTTTCGAGAAAGGCGCGCGTCGGCGCATTATGCTCGGTCTCGACAAGCACCCCAAGCAGTTCGATATAGTCCGGATCGAGCATGATGGTGGCATTGCCCGATCCCATCTTGGCGCTGTGCGTGCCGCGCGGTGAAACGGTGAATCCGAGCCGCCTCCAGTTCTCGGCGGCGCGATCGAGATCCCTGACCACGACGACGGCGTGATCGATTCCGACGACATTTTTCAGCGCCACGCTTTTGTTTCCCCGCCATTCCTTGATAACTTAGGCTAAAGCGTCGATCCGGGACGCGCAAGCCAGCCGGCAATCAAGGAAACTGAGATGGATTCCGCAAGTGCCGGTTGGCCGGATTCGCTGTGGGCCGCGGTGACATCGCCCGGGCCCGAGCTGCCGAAGCTCGTTGGGACGGCGGAAGCCGACGTCATCGTGATCGGCGCGGGTTTTACCGGCCTGTCCACTGCGCTGCATTTGCGTGAAGCAGGCGTCGATGTCGCCATCATCGAAGCGATGCAGCCGGGCTGGGGCGCATCGGGCCGCAACAATGGCCAGGTCATCCCCACGCTGTCGCGGCCCGACCCGGACGACATCATCGCCCGGCATGGTGCGGTTGGCGAACGGTTCGTCGCGTTGCTGCGCGACAGTGCATCGGCGTTGTTCGATCTCGCGCAACGCTATCAGCTTCAGGCCGAGCAGGAACAGTCGGGGTGGGTGCAGCCGGTGCATTCCCCCGGGCGCATCAAGATCGCCGAACGCCGGGTACAACAGTGGTCGAAACTCGGCGCGCCGGTCGAGCTGCTGTCGCGCGAGCAGACCCGCGCCATGCTCGGCTCCGATGCATGGTTCGGCGGCTTCTGGAACAGGAGCGGAGGTCATATCAATCCGCTCGCGCTGACGCGCGGCCTGGCGCGCGTTGTTCTTGAACGCGGCGGCCGTATTTACGCCCGCTCGCCCGCGATCAGTTTTGAGCGGCACAATAATCGATGGGTGGTCAAGACAGCGGAGGGGGAGATCAGCGGGCGGGCGTTGGTCGTGGCAACCAACGCCTATACCGCCGAGTTCTCGAAATCGCTGGCGCCCGACATCGCGCACGAAGTCATGCCGGTACTGTCCTGGCAGATGGCGACGCGGCCGCTGTCCGAGTCCGCGCGGAAGGTCATCATTCCCGGCCGGCAGGCGATGTCCGATACCCACGGCGAACTCTACTTCGCCCGCTATGATGCACGAAACCGTCTGGTCACCGGCGGCTCTGTGATCGGTCCCGGCAACAAGGCGGAAAGGATCAAGGCCACCGTGGCGGAGCGATTGAAGCGGCTGTGGCCCGAGATCGGCGACGTCAGCTTCGATCATGTCTGGAACGGTTTTGTGGGAATGACGACGGATTTCCTTCCGCGCATCCACCGCCTCGGCCCCGACGCCTACGCCTGGGCCGGCTGCAACGGCCGCGCCGTCGGACTGTCGATTGCGCTCGGAGATGAGCTCGCCAAGGTCGTGCGGGGCGTTGCGGAAACCGATCTCGCGCTGCCGTTCACGGAGCCGGCGCCCATCGTAGCGCATGGACTGCTGCGCCGCCTGGCCCCCCTGATGCTGATGCTCTACCGGCGCCGCGATGCGAAGGAGATGGGTTAAGGCAGTCGTGCCCCGGACGCGGCGCAGCGCACCGTTCTTCACGGCGTGGTGCGCTGCAGAGCCGGGGCCGTAACGAGCGCCGGCGTTTGGTGCGGTCCCGGTTCTGCGAAGCGGCATGAAGAATGCCGCATCGCGCCCGGGACACGAGCTACCCCTCCACCACCTCACCAAACACCCGCCTCACCTCGCCCTGCGTCTCCCGCACCCTTGCCTCGAGCGATGAAAAATCCGGCGCGTCGCCCGCGCGGGCCAGCACGCGGCGCAAATCTTCGCCCGCGGCCTCCGGCTTGAATTTTCCGCTGACGCAGAGCCGCAGGATCTGGGTGAGGTCGTGATAGAGCCGTGCCGCCGGGCGCAGCACCTCGGCCGCCGCCGCGGGCAGCACGCCGAGGCGCGCGGCGTGCTCCAGCACCTGCAGCGTGCCGACGTCGAGAATTTCCGGATGCGCGGCGGCGTGAACGAGCTGCAAATATTGGGCGATGAACTCGATATCGATCATCCCCCCCGCGGCATATTTCAGATCCCAGAATTCCGCCTCGCCCTTTTCCAGCGCGATGGCGCGGCGCATCTCGGCGACATCGCTGGCGATCACCGCGCGATCGCGCGGGCGGGTCAGCACCTCGCGGATGACGTTTTCGATCCGTCCGCGAAACTGCGGCGAGGCCGAGATCACCCGCGCCCGCGTCAGCGCCATGTGCTCCCAGGTCCAGGCTTCGCGGTCCTGATACTCGGCAAAGGAGTCCAGCCGCGACGCCAGCGGCCCGGCGCGACCCGAGGGCCGCAACCGCATGTCGACCTCGTAGAGCACGCCGTAATTGGTCCGCGTCGTAAACGCCGAGATCAGCCGCTGGGTCAGCCGCGCGAAATACTGCGCGCCCTGCAGCGGCCGCGCGCCGTCCGAGTCCGGCTCCTCGTGATCGAAATCGTAAATCAAGATGAGGTCGAGGTCTGACGACGCCGTCATCTCGCGGCTGCCAAGCTTGCCCATCGCCAGGATCGCAGTTTGCTGCCCCTTGATCCTGCCGTGCTGGGCGGCGAACTGCTCGGTGACCAGGCCGTGCACGGTGTGCACGATGCCTTGGGCGACATCGGCGAAGGCGACGCTGGCGTGCTGCGCGGATACGGTGCCGGACAGGATGCGCGCGCCGATCAGGAACAGGCTTTCCTGGCCGAACAGTCTCAGGCGGTCGAGGAATTCCTCGTAGGAATCGGCATCCTTCAGCGTTTCGGTCAGCCGCGCGGACAATTCGCGCTGGTCCGGCATCGCACCGAAGAAGCGCGGATCGATCAGCCCGTCCATCAATTGCGGCTGCCGCGCCAGCATGTCGCCGAGCCGGGGCGCGGCGCCAAGGATCAGCGCCACCAACGCCACCAGGTCGCGGTTCTGGCTGAGCAGCGAGATCAGCCGGCCGCCGCGCTGCAGCGCTTGCAGGAAACGATCGAATGCGGCCACCGCGTTGTCCGGCTGTTCGGCGCGCGCAAGGCCGTCGATCAGCGCCGGGATGAACGCGACGAAGGCGGTCCGCGTCGCCTCGACGCGCAACGCGCGGAGGTCGCCGGCCAGCCATTGCCGCACGGTTTCCGCAACCATGACCGGCTTCTTGAAACCCAGCGTGACGAGGAATTCGAGCAGACGCTTGTCGCCCGGCCCCGCGCCATAGTCGAGCGCGGGGAGCTTTGCGGTGCCGGCGGGATCGCCCTCGAACAGTTTTTCGTAGTGGCCCTGCACGATGTTGAGATGGCCCAGCAGCTCGTTGGCGAACGCGTCGCGGCTGTCATAGCCGAAGAAACGCGCGAACCGCTCGACCGCCTCGACCTGTTCGGGGAGCTTGTGGGTCTGCTCGTCGGCGATCATCTGCAGACGGTGTTCGACCCGGCGCAGGAATTGGTACGCCACGGTCAGTTCATCGCGCGCGGCAAAGGTGATCCAGTTGCTCGACGCCAAAACCTCCAGCGCCTGCAGCGTCGGCCGCGCGCGCAATTCCGGATGCCGGCCGCCCGCGATCAACTGCTGGGTCTGCGCGAAAAACTCGATCTCGCGGATGCCGCCGCGGCCGACCTTGACATTGTGGCCTTCCACGGAAATCCCGCTCTGGCCGCGAAAGGTCTGCATCCGCCGCTTCATCTCGTGGACGTCGGCCAGCGCCGCGAAATCCAGATGCTTGCGCCAGACGAAGGGGGCGATGTCGGCGAGCAGCGCCTCGCCGGCTTCTGTGTCGCCGGCGCAAGGCCGCGCCTTGATCATCGCGGCGCGCTCCCAGGTGCGCCCTTCCCGCTCGTAATAATAAAGCGCCGATTCCGTCGATATCGCCACCTGGGTCGAGGCCGGATCCGGCCGCAGCCGCAAGTCGACGCGAAACACGTAGCCGTCTGCGGTACGCTGTTGCAGCAGCCGCGCCAGGGCTTGGGTGATCCGCACGAAAAACGGCTGCGGCTCGATGTCCGGCGCCAGCGTCGGCGCGCTGGAATCGAAGAACACGATCAGGTCGATGTCGCTGGAGTAGTTCAGCTCGCCCGCGCCCATCTTGCCCATCGCAAGCACCACGAGGCCGCTGCCGTCTTCGGGGCGCTCGGGATCGGGCGGCTTGAGCCGGCCGCGTACGGCCTCCTGCCGCAATAGATAGCGCAGCGCCGACTGTACCGAGGCCACCGCCAGATCGGTCAGGCCCGACGTGACCCGCATCACCGGCCAGACCCCGCCGATATCGCACAGCGCGATCAACAGCGCCGCTTCCGACTTCATGCGGCGGAGCAATTGCATCACCGCGGCTTCGTCGGATGCAGCGGCCACGGCGAGCGAAGTCCGCTCGATCAGCTCGGCCAGATGGGCCTCCGGATCGCAGCCGAGCAGCCGGATCAGCCGCGCGGCATCGGCGCGCATCAGATCGAACAGATAGGCCGAGGCCTCGGCGATGCCTTCGAGGATGGTCCGGCTTAACGGAAACCGCGCGGCAAGATCGCGGAGCGCGCCAGCCTGCTCCGGCGCGAGATCGCCAAGCCAGCCTGCGAGACGTTGTCGTGCCTCTTCAGGCGCGAACAGATGCGGGCCTTCGACAAAACGCGCGGCCAGACATCGTCGGTCCGCGCAGCCTTTCGCGAATGAAGTCATGCCACCTTCTGTGGCACATCGGGTGTTTGAACCGCAACCTTGCCACCGCCCCCGGTCAGCGCCGGGATCGCCAGCGTGGCGCGCAACCCCGGCTGCGCATCGGAGAGCTTCAGCGCGCCGCCATGCAGCGTCGCCACCGCCGAGGCGAGACTTAAGCCAAGCCCCGAGCCCGGCTGGGTGCGGCTTGCCTCCAGCCGCACGAATCGCTCGACCGCCCGCGCGCGGTCGGATTCGGGAATGCCGGGGCCGCGATCGGTGACGCTGAGCAGCACCTGGTCGCCGTCGCGGCGGGCTTCGATCAGGATGTCCTTGCCATTATTTGCGGCGGCCTCCGTGCCGGTGGCTCCGGCACTTAAAGGCTGCAGCGCCGGCGAGGGCTGGCCGTATTTGATCGCGTTCTCGACCAGGTTTGCCAGCGCCTGGCTGACCAGCTCGCGATTGCCATGCAGCCGCGCGGGTTCGGTCGCAACGTGCAGCGCGAGACCGTTGTCCTCGGCCAGCGGTTCATAGAGCTCGTGAATGCCCTGCGCCACGTCGGCGGCGTCGAAATCCGCCATGTTGCCGCGCGCCTGCCCGGACTCGGCGCGCGCGATCATCAACAGCGCATTGAAAGTCCGGATCAGACCGTCGGATTCCTCGATGGTGCGCTCCAGCGCCGCGCGATACTCGGTCTCATTGCTGGCCTTTGCCAGCGCCTCCTCGGCGCGGTTGCGCAGCCGCGTCAGCGGCGTCTTCAAATCATGCGCGATGTTGTCGGAAACTTCCTTCAGTCCCACCATCAGCGCCTCGATGCGCTCCAGCATGGCGTTGAGGTTTTCCGCCAGCCGATCCAGTTCATCGCCACTGCGCCCGACCGGCAGCCGTCCGGAAAGATCGCCGGCCATGATGCGCTGGGTGGTGCCGGTCATGGCGTCGATGCGGCGAAGCACCCGCCGCGCGACAAAAATGCCGCCGCCCAGGCCCAGCACGATCACGACCAGAACCGACCATTGCGCGGCCTGGGCGACGATGCCGAACAGCCGCCGCCGTTCCTCGAGGTCGCGTCCGATCAGAAGGCGAAAACCGTTGCTCAGTTCGGTGACATTGACCAGCGCGCGGTGATCCGCAGTGTCCTGGTCCTCCAGCCGCCGGTAGGACGTTTCCGACCAGCCGGTGGTTGCCATCACGCCGGGCGCCAGCGACTCGATGTTGCCCCCGACCGCCTGCCCGTTCGGCGCCGTCACGAGGTAGAGGTTGGCGCCGGGCCGCAGCGCCCGGTTGCCGATGGTGAAGGCGAGACCGCGCAGCCCGCGCCGCGCGAAGATGTTGCTGATCTCGCCGATCTCGGCGTTGACCGTGGTCATGATCTGTTCGTTGATCAGCCGGCGGGTATTCCACGCGAAATAGCCCAGCAGCGAGGTTGCGAACAGCGCGAACAGGAACAGATAGACCAGCGTCAGCCGAAACGCCGTGGTGCGGATCAGCTTGCCGAAGGCGGTCACGGGTCGGATCTCACAGGCATTTAAAGGGCCGGAAGCCGTTCATGGCACTGATCATTATGCATTTTTTGCGCCTTCAGAAGTGACAAATCGTTCACCTCGCGCGCTTTCCGGTTTATGATCGAGCGTTGGGAAACGCACGAGAGCCGGGAGGCAACATGCGCAGGAGAGTTTGGGGCGCCGCAGCTGTTATCGCGTTACTGGCTGGACCGCTGCATGCGCAGCAGGACCGTGTGCAGCGATATGGGGAAAAGGACAAGGAAAAGACCTACAACGAAAAGCAATTGGACAAGGAAGCCGAACGCGCCTATCAGCGCTCGCTCGGCAGCGTTCCCGAAAAGGCGCCGGTCGATCCCTGGGGCATCGCGCGCAGCGCCGAGACGCCGAAGGGGGACGCGAAGTCAGCCGCCAAGGCTGCGCCGAAGGCGAAGACAAAGACCGGCGAGGCAGCGAAATAGTGCATTGATGAACCGCCGTCATTGCGAGCGGAGCGAAGCAATCCACTCTTTTCTTGGCGACGCTGGATTGCTTCGCTTCGCTCGCAATGACAAACTTTCAGCTACCTCACCCCGTCCCGGATCATATACCCCGCGCCTCTGATCGTGTGCAGCAGCTGGCGCTCATATCCCTTGTCGATCTTGGAGCGCAGGCGGGAGATGTGGACGTCGATGACGTTGGTCTGCGGATCGAAGTGATAGTCCCAGACGTTTTCCAGCAGCATGGTTCGCGTCACCACCTGCCCGGCATGCTTCATCAAATATTCCAGCAGCCGAAACTCGCGCGGCTGTAGGGTCAGCTCATCCTTGCCGCGGGCAACGCGGTGCGACAGCCGGTCGAGTTCGAGATCGCCGACGCGATAGACGGTTTCCTCGCCGGGGCCGATATTGCGGCGTGACAATACCTCGACCCGCGCCAGCAGTTCGGCGAAGGCATAGGGTTTTGGCAGGTAGTCGTCGCCGCCGGCGCGCAGGCCCTTGATGCGGTCGTCGACTTGCCCCAGCGCGGAGAGGATCAGCGCAGGCGTCCGGTTGCCCTTCTCGCGCAGACTGCCGATCACCGACAATCCGTCGCGCTTGGGCAGCATGCGGTCGACCACCAGCACGTCGTAATCGCCCGAGTCCGCCAGCGACAATCCCTCCTCGCCGTCGCCGGCGAGATCGGCGACATGACCGACCTCGCGAAACGCCTTGACGAGATAATCGGCGGATTCGCGGTCGTCTTCGATGATCAAGAGTCGCATCGGGCTGTTGGATCGGCTCACGGCGGGTTGGCTCTCTGTCAACATGGTACGGTCACCGTCAGCATGCAAGGCGAGCGATCATCGAGGGCACGCGGGAGATAAAGAGCGGGCGGTGAAGCTGGGGGACTCCACCGCCCTTTGACCTTCCGACGGAGGGGGGCATATTCCACCGGAAGGTAGCTCGTGAGGGGGCGGGTTTTTGAGGCCCGCCCCCCGGAAAGCGCCGTCGGCGGGGGCGACTAATGCCAACGACACTCTCCATTCTTTCAATCCGAAGCTCAGCCCTTGGCGATCGGCACCGCGACGAAGCGCGATGAACCGCCGCTCTTGACCCGCATCAGAACGCTGTTCTTGTTGTCGCCGCGCGCGGCATCAAGCGCCTCGCGGACGTCGCCGGCATTGGTGACGGTCTTGCCGCCGACCTCGAGAATGACGTCGCCTTCCTTGAAGCCGCGCTCCGCCGCGGCACTCTTCGGATCGACCTCGGTGACCACGACGCCGTCCTTGCCGGCGCCGGCCACGCTATCGGCGGGCGCGAGCGTGAGGCCAAGCTTCGGCACGTCGCTGCCGCGCTTTTTGGTATCGCGATCGCTCTTGTCGGGGTCGGCCTTCGCCTCGACCGAATTCGGCAGTTGGCCGAGCGTCAGGTTGACCACGGTGTCCTTGCCCTTGTGCAGCACGTTGAGCTTCACCGCGGCGCCCGGCGCAAGCCCGCCGATGGTGCGGGCGAGTTCGCGGGCATCCTTGACGGGCTCGCCATTCACCGCGGTGATGACGTCGCCGGACTGGATGCCGGCCTTGGCCGCCGGACCATTGGCCTGCGGTTCGGCGACCAGCGCGCCTTCCGCCTTCTTCAGGCCAAGGCTGTCGGCGATGTCGGCGGTCACGGGCTGAATCTGCACGCCGATCCAGCCGCGGCTGACGGTGCCCTTGTCCTTGAGCTGCGCGATCACCGTCTTGACGGTGGAGGCGGGAATCGCGAACGCGATGCCGACGCTGCCGCCGGACGGCGAATAGATCGCGGTGTTGACGCCCATCACCTCACCCGAGGTATCGAAGGCCGGGCCACCCGAGTTGCCTTTGTTCACCGGCGCGTCGATCTGGATGAAGTCGTCATAGGGACCATTGCCGATGTCACGGCCGGAGGCCGAGACGATGCCGGCGGTGACCGTGCCGCCGAGGCCGAACGGATTGCCGACCGCGAGCACCCAGTCGCCGATCCGCGGCTTGCTGTCCGACAATTTGGCGAACGGGAAGTTGGAACCACCTTCGACCTTGATCAGCGCCACGTCGGTACGCGCGTCGGTGCCGATCACCTTGGCCTTGTAGACCTTGCCGTCGTCGGCGGTGACCTCGACCTTGTCGGCGCCATCGACCACGTGATTGTTGGTCACGGCATAGCCGTCAGGCGAAATGAAGAAGCCGGAGCCCTGGCCGGTGACCTGGCCGCGGTTGCCGCCTCGCGGACCGCCGCGCAATCCCGGCGGCATGCCATCGGGGCCACCGAAGCGCTTGAAGAAGCGCTCCATCGGCGAGCCCGGCGCGAACGGCGAATCGCTGTCATCGTTCTTGTTGGCGCTGTCGTCCTTGGCGAGTTTTTCGCCGATATTGACGCGCACCGAAATCACCGACGGCTTTACGCGTTCGACGATGTCGGCGAAACCGGTGGGCTGCGCCACCTGCTGCTTCACCTGCTTGTCGACCTGCGCATAGGCGGGGCTGGAGAAGACGTCGTGCGGCGCGGGCGTAAGGCCGTAGCCGGCAACCCCGAGGCCGGCGACGACAGAGGCCATCAGCGCGAATTTGCGCGCGGAAAACAGCGAACGGCGCGGCGTGCGATAGGACGGAAGGGAGGATTGATCGGTGGAACGGTCAGTCATACGAATGTCTCCAGAGGGCCTGAATCGATCGGTGCTGGGAGGAGCACCTTTGCCCTCTGAAGATGGTGTTTCCCGCCTTACGGCGCGCTGGCGGGCGAATTAATTCTTTGTAATGAAAGGCTCAATAAATGCGGCGGTTTGGCGCAGGGTGCTTCGCCGGCACGTAGCCCGGATGGAGCGCAGCGAAATTCCGGTAACACCGCTTCCGCGTTTCGCAATCCCCGGATTTCGCTGCGCTCCATCCGGGCTACAATCAGGCCGGCTTCTCCGGCGGCGGTTCCGCTGCGAGCAGCCGTTCCAGCCGCGCTTCTTCATCCGCGCTCAGCTTGAACAATGGATCATCCACCGCAGCGGCTTTGGTCCGCCGTCGGTGATGCATCCACAACGCGAGCCCGCCGCCCGCCAGCGCCAGCGGCGGCAGCAGCCACAGCAGCAGCGTGTGCGATGTGAGCCGCGGCTTCAGCAGCACGAATTCGCCGTAGCGCGCCACCAGAAAATCCATCACCTGAGCGTTGCTGTCGCCGGCGGCGATGCGCTCGCGCACCAACAGGCGCAGATCGCGCGCCAGCGGCGCCTCGGAATCGTCGATCGACTGGTTCTGGCACACCATGCAGCGCAACTCGCGCGACAGCTCGCGCGCGCGGGATTCCTTTGCTGGGTCGGACATGATCTCGTCGGGCTGCACGGCGAAAGCAGGCGACAAGCAGACAAGTGACATCGTTATCGCGAGTAGAGCTTGACGTAAATATCGCATAGTGCGATATTTATCACCATGAGCGACGTCGTTTTTACGGCTGCCGCGACGCGGCAATGGTTGAAGCTGCCGCCGCAGGTCCGCAAGCGCATCGGCTCCAAACTCGAGGCCTTTGCGGAAACAGATCGAGGCGATGTCAAAAAACTCAAAGGCCAAAATGGTGCACGGCTCCGTGTGAGAGATTATCGTGTCATCTTCTATCAGGAATCCGGCAGCATTGTCGTAGTCGCGGTAGGTCATCGACGGGATATTTACGATTGAAAGCGATGAATGAAGGTCGAATTCAAAAAAACGCCGTCCGGCGAGGTCGCGATATTGCCTCGTGCCGAATATGAGCGGCTGAAGGCTCTCTCCGATGAGGCCGTCGAGGACATCGGGACTGCGCGGCTGGTCGCGCGCGCGAAAAAAGATGAGGGTTTGCGCCTGCCGATCGCCGTCGTCGAGCGATTGGCAAGGGGTGAAAATCCGATCCGGGTATTGCGTCGGTTCCGCGGGCTCACTCAGGCCGAACTTGCGACGGCTGAAGGCGTCGGAATCGCCCAGAACTATCTTTCCGATCTGGAGAACGGCAAACGGAAGGGGCCATTCGAACTGCATCGCAAGATTGCTGCGTTTCTCAAAGTACCCTTCGATTTGCTGGCGCCTATAGCGGTTTCAGCGCAGGAAGCCGATCCAAAGCGTTTCGCCAACCCCAAGCGGACCGTTGCCGAAATGAAACGGAGCCGGGGTCGCTAGCCGTTTACTCCGCCGCCTGCAATCCGCGCGCGGCCTTGGCGGGCTTCGGGGCACCGACGCGCAAGCGCCGGTCCGACAGCGACAACAGCCCGCCGAACGCCATCAGCACCGGGCCGAGCCAGATCAGGAGCACCAGCGGCTTGTGATAGATCCGCACCGCGATCGCGCCGTCGGCTGATGTGTCGCCGAGCGAGATATAGAGCTGGCTGAAGCCGCGGGTCAGCAGGGCTGCTTCCGTGGTGGACGACTGCCGCGTGGTAAAGTTGCGCTTCGAGGGCGTCATGACGCTAAGCGGCGCACCGTCCAGGCTGACCGAGAACTGCGCGATCTGTTCGCGAAAATTCGGTCCCTGCCGCTGCGTCACGTCGTCGAGCTTTAGTCGGTAGCCGGCAATCGTCATAACATCGTTCGGCTTCATCGACCCGATGTATTCGCTGTTCCAGGTGGTCTCGCAAACGATCCCGATCAGCGCCACCCCGACGCCGGCATGCGCAAAGGCGGTGCCCCAGGTCGAGCGCGGCAACCCGCGCGTCCGCCGCATCGCGGTTGCAAACGGCACACGAAAAAAGCCGGTGCGCTCAGCCAGATCGCTGAGCGCACCGGCAATGACGAATACCGCAAGACCAATCGCCAGCGGCGCGAGCGCGGCGCCGCCACGGGTCCATGCCCACACCAGCGCGGTCGCAATCAGCGCCGCGATGCCGGCCGCCATCAGCCGCTGCGCCGCGCCCAACAGGTCGCCGCGCTTCCATGCCAGCAGCGGCCCGAAGGGAACCGCGATCATCAACGGGATGAACAGCGGCGCGAAGGTGAGATTGAAGAACGGCGCGCCGACCGAAATCTTGTCGCCGGTGATGACTTCCAGCGCCAAAGGATACAGCGTGCCGATGAACACGGTGGCGCAGGCGGTGGTGAGGAACAGATTGTTGAGCACCAGCGCGCCCTCGCGCGAGATCGGCGCGAACAATCCGCCCTGTTTCAGCGCCGAAGCCCGCCAGGCATACAGGGAAAGACTGCCGCCGATGAAGATGCAGAGGATCAAGAGGATAAAGACGCCGCGCGTCGGATCGGTCGCAAACGCGTGCACCGAGGTCAAGACGCCCGAGCGCACCAGGAAGGTGCCGAGCAGCGACAGCGAGAACGTCAGGATCGCGAGCAGGATGGTCCAGACTTTCAGCGCATTGCGCTTCTCCATCACGACAGCGGAATGCAGCAGCGCGGTGCCGGCGAGCCACGGCATCAGCGAGGCGTTCTCCACCGGGTCCCAGAACCACCAGCCGCCCCAGCCGAGTTCGTAGTAGGCCCAGTACGAGCCCATCGCGATGCCCAGCGTAAGGAATATCCACGCCATCAGTGTCCACGGCCGCACCCAGCGCGCCCATGCCGCATCGATGCGGCCTTCGAGCAGCGCGGCGACCGCGAAGGAAAACGAGATCGAAAACCCGACATAGCCGAGATAGAGCATCGGCGGATGCACGGCGAGCCCGATGTCCTGCAGCACCGGATTGAGATCGCGGCCCTCGATCGGAGGGTTGGCGATGCGCAGAAAAGGATTCGAGGTGATCAGGATGAACAGATAGAAAGCGGAAGCGATCCACGCCTGCACGCCAAGCACATACGCGCGCAGCGACAGCGGCAGGTTATTGCCGAACGCGGCGACCAGGCCGCCGAACAGCGCCAAGATCGACACCCACAGCAGCATCGAGCCTTCATGATTGCCCCACACCCCGGTGATCTTGTAGATCAGCGGTTTCAGGGAATGCGAATTCTCGAACACGTTGACCACGGAGAAATCCGAGGTGACGTGCAGCATCACCAGCGCCGCAAACGACAACCCGACGAACAGCAATTGCGCCAGCGCGGTGGAGCGCGCGACATTCATCAGCGGACCATCGCGCCAGCGCGCACCCAGGATCGGCACGGTGGACTGGATCAGGCTAAGCGCCAGCGCCAGCACCAGCGCATAATGTCCGGCCTCCGCGATCATCTTGCGGCTCCCTGGGAGCCCGGCCGCTTCTTTTCGTAATCGTCCTTCCAGTGGCCCTGCTTCTTCAGCGCGTCGGCGACGTCCTTCGGCATGTAGGTTTCGTCGTGCTTTGCCAATACGGTGTCGGCCTTGAACACGCCGGCAGCATCGAGCGCGCCCTCGGCGACCACCCCCTGCCCTTCGCGGAACAGATCCGGCAGAATGCCTTTATAAGTCACCGGCAAGGTCGCGCTGCCGTCGGACACCTTGAAGCTGACCGCGAGATTGTCGCCGCGCTCAAGCGAGCCGTTTTCCACCAGGCCGCCGAGCCGGAACCGCTTGCCCGCCGGAATATGTTTTTCCGCCGCCATCGTCGGTGTCGAGAAGAACACGATGGAATCGCGCAGTGCGTTCAGCACGAGCGCGAGCGCGAGCGCGAGCACCGCGAGCGATCCGCCGATAATCGTCAACCGCCGCTGCCTGCGCGTCATGATCGCCCATTCGTATGAAGCAATGGCGACACTGCGCGAACAGCACGCCACCTCTCCCGAAGGGAGAGGTCGGATCGCATCGCAAGATGCGATCCGGGTGAGGGGTTACGCCCTACCGATAGACCATTCCCCCTCACCCGGATCGCTGCGCGATCCGACCTCTCCCCAACGGGGAGAGGTGCAGAGAAAGCGCGCTCTGGTCCTGCATTCATACTCGGCATTCAACCATCCACTCCGAGATTCTTCAGCCCCTCGTTCAGCGCCCGCAGCCGCTCCGCGTCGCCGGCGAGGGCCTGGCGCGCATCGGCACTTGCACCCTTCGCCTTGTCGCGCTCGCCCATCACCATATAGGCACGCACCAGCCGCAGCCATCCCTCGACGTCGTCGCCGTTCTGCTTCAGCCGGCCCGCCAGCCGGTCGACCATACCGCGGATCATGGCGCTGCGATCGGTCTCGGTCATGTCCTTGGCCGCGGCAATGGTGTCGTCGGACAGAGCCGGCGCCGCGGGGGTGCCGCCGACCCGCGCCAATGCCGCCAGCACCAGCGGGCGCCACGGCGCGGTCTGTGGCGCCTTCGCCAGCATGGCGCGCCAGATCGATGCGGCCTCGGATGCGCGGCCGTCCTGTTCGGCCGCCAGCCCAAGGAAGTAGCTCGCCTTGGCCTCGTCCGCATTCAACGCGATGGCGCGTTCGAACTCGGCCTTGGCCTCCGCTGTGACGATGCCGCCTGACGCGGCCGCGATAGCCTCGCCGAGATCGGCGCGGCGCGCGGCGCTGTCGCCGTTATAGGTAATGGAATTGCGATAGGCGCGAACCGAATCGTCGAAACGGCCGATTTTTGCCAGCACCGGCGCCAGCACGTTCCAGCCGCGGCCGTCGGTCGGATTTTTCTCCAGATGCGCTTCGACCTGCGCCACCAGATCGTCCAGCGGCCGCGAGGCCGCCGGCGCCGGCACCCGTTCGGAAAGCGGAAAATCCGGAAGAAGCGGCGAGCCGAGCGGCAGATAAAGCGCCACCGCCATCAGTGGCAGCCCGACAAAAGCGACCACTGCCACCGCGCGGCGCAACGTCGTGTTGCCCGACGACGGCGCGAGGCGCTCCGCATCGTCAGCGGCCAGCAAACGCCTGGAGATCTCGACCCGCGCGGCTTCCGCTTCCGACGCTCCGATCAGGCCGGCTGACACGTCACGCTCGATCTCGGCGAGCTGGTCCTTGTAGACGGTGGTCTCATTGCCTTCGCGTTGCAGCTTCGTGCCACGCCCGAGCGGCCACAGCACGGCGAACACCGCCAGAGCCGTCATCAGCGCGAACACAAACCACAGCGTCATAAAGACCAGGTTCCGGTGGAGCGCCCCAAAAATGGCGCCTGATGCGCCGGTTTACACCACGGGCGGCAAGCGGGTGCAATTGACAATTGCGGCACGGAAAGGCCGTTGAAATGGCCGGAAAATCGCTGAGGTGAGTGGCGAAGGCCTCTACCCCGCCCTCTTCGATTTGCGCTCACCGGAGAGCGCGTTCTCCGCCGCCCTCGACATCAGCGAGGCGTAGTCGTGGCCGAACAACACCTCGCAGAAGCGGATCGCGGCCTTGACCTGCTGCTGGCGGAACGCGCGGACGCGGGCATCGGCGCCGCGCAGCGACTGCACCAGCGCCTCGGTGGACTGCTCGACATAATGCTGGAGGTCGGAAAAGGTGCGCAGCGTCACCTCGTTGATGGCGAGTTCGCTGGCATAGGTGCGGCATACCGCCACGAAATCGATCAGGTCGGCGGTCTCCTCGACTTCGGAAGGATCGAGACGGGAGCTGACGGAAATGTCCTTGTCGGCGCGCTGGCGCAGCAGCCGCCGCACCCGGCCTGGGACGCTGTCGATCTCCGACTGCAGGGCGTTGGAAATATCGGCGCGCAGCGAGGCCAGTTTCTTGCCCCACGGCGAGTCGTTGCGCAAATCGAGTTCGGTGCGCAAGCCGCGCACGCCGTCATGGATGGTCTTGAGATGCTCGGCGACGTCGGTGAACCGCCCGCGCCTGATATCCGCGCGCAGGCTGGCGGCGACTATCGACAGATCATGCAACGCCATGGTCACGGCGACGCCGCAGGTGGTCGCGGCGACGCGGATTTCGTCGTCGGAGCCAGCGATCTTGATGGCAAGGCGGATCACCTGCCACGGCGCCGACAGCCGCTGCATCAACAGCGACAGCGCGAACGGCAGCAGCAATGGCGTCTGTAGGGCGGCGACATTGAACGCGGCCATGATCGAGGAAATATGCGAGTCGTCAAAAATCCTGAGATAGCTCGGCAACCGGTCGCCCAGCGCCTCGAGCGCCTCGCGGGAGCCGAGCACCGCGCCGATCGGCAGCATATCCTCGATGGCGTCGGCAGGACCGACGCGGGCCAAAGCGCGCTGCTTGTCGCCGCCCGGCACCGGCGTCGCGATCCTGATGATGGCCTCGCTGGCGGTGATCTGGAACTTGCGTACCTCCCGGTAGATATCGGCGACGGTGCCGGATTCCTTGAGCTGCGCGAGCGCGGCCTCCAGCTCCTTGAAGGCTTCGGGCGCACCGTCGCGCACGAGCCATTGCCAGATCGGCGCCAGCGACGCGCGGCGGATCTGGCCCGGCCGCGCCGGCGAATTGCCTTCGACCAGAAACGGCTCCAGCGGCCGGAAGGTGAGCCGCGCCGGATCGTCGATCCGCGGCCGCGCCTCGTCGCCCGCGCCGCGGACCACTTTACGCAATTGCTCGAGCACGAAGGTGGCGACGCCGACGTCCTCGCCGCGCTCGATGGCGCGCTCGAACTCCCGCATCAGCAGCGCCTGCGCCTGCGGCGGAAGCTGCGCGAGATAGTCCCTCAGCCGCTCGATCGATGTCTGGCTCATGCGCCCAAAAAAAGCCCGCACGGACGCCAAAACGGGGTCCACCGGGTGTCATAGCAGGGCCGGCGTTAAGAAGCCGTTGAGGAACAAGGGGGAACAGGCCGTCATTCCGGGACGCGCGAAGCGCGAACCCGGAATCAAGCAACCTGGTCGAGATTCCGTGTCTGCTCGCTTTGCTCGCGCCTCGGAATGACCCGGCCTTATCCGACCGCGTTCCAGGCCCCGTCGTTGCTGCGGCAGGCGGTGCCGCGGGCGATTTCGAGCTGGCCGTTGATGGTCACCGAGTGCGAATAGCCCCGGCATTGCGCGCCCTTGCGATCATAGGCGGGACCCGGAACGATGTTGCCATAACGGCCGGACGCCGGGTTCCGCCACGGCATCGGCGCCCCGGGCGAACCTGATTCCAGCGCCCTGATCTGCGCCTCGTAGGCGAGCCGCCGGTCGTCGTCATTGAGCGCGCCGCCGATTTTTGTGCCGATCAGGCGTGCGAGTTCGGCATTGGTCAGGGCGTTGGAGGCAGCGGCGCGGTCGCCGTTTCCGATGAAGCCGTTGGCCGATGTCCCGTCGCTGGCGCCGCTTTTCGACGTCAGATCGCAGCCGCCAAGCGCCAGCGCGGCCACAACCAACAACATCGGCTTCGAATCGATCATGGAACCCGTCTCGCGCGAGAGACACGAATGGTCAACACCTGTGACCAGAAACGGCAGAATTCGGGCGGGAAAGGGGCGGACGCAATGCGCGTCAAACTTGTGTTTACGGCGATCAAGTTGTAGCTACAGAATACTCCATGCGGATCGTATGGGATGAGCCGAAACGCCTCGCCAACATCGCGGACCATGGGATGGATTTCGCCGATCTTGACGAAGGGTTTTTTGAGGACTCGATTGTTGTCCCGGTGAAGTTCGATCGTCTGGCCGCCGTTGGTCGTCATCTCAATGGCATCATCCTTGTAGTGTTTGCCAAGCTGGGGACCGAAGCGTTCAGCGTTATCAGCATGCGACCAGCGAGTCGAAAGGAACGGAAACTGATCGATGGGTAAAGCCAAGAAATTCAAGCCGGGCCAAGGCTACACCAAAAAGGATTGGGATGACATTCAAAGCCCCGAGTTGACGGACGAGCAGATCGCCAAAGCAAAACCGTTCGCCGAAGTGTTTCCCGAACTCGCAGCCTCGATCCGCCGCGGCCGCGGGCCGAACAAAGCTCCGACCAAAAAGCTGGTGTCGCTACGGCTGTCCGGACAGGTGATCGAGGCCTACAAGGCCAAGGGCCCCGGATGGCAATCGCGGATCGATGCGGATTTGCGACGGATCAACAAGATCAAGTGAGTAGTGTCCTGGGCGCGATGCAGCGCGCAGCGCTGCTTTGCAGAGCCCGGATCGTACCAAGCCCTGCGTTCTGTTACGGCCCCTGCTCTGCAGCGCACCACGCCGCGAAGTGCGGCGCGCTGCGCTGTGTCCGCGGCACGCGACGGAGCGGTTGTAACGTCCCTCTCACACTCCCGGCAGCACCAGTTCCGCCCGCAACCCCCCGATCGGCGCGGTGCCGAGCGTCAGGCTGCCGCCATACAGCCCTGCGAGATCGACCACGATCGACAGGCCGAGCCCGGAGCCCGGCTTGGATTCGTCCAGCCGCGCGCCGCGGCGGGAGACCTTGGCGCGCTCGTCTTCCGACAACCCGCGGCCGTCGTCATCCACGATGATGCGCAGCACCGAGACGCCCTCGCCGCTCCGCGCCGCAGTGCCCCCTGCCCGCTGCGCCAGCACCTCGATGAACACCCGCGACCGCGCCCACTTGCAGGCGTTGTCCACGAGGTTGCCGACCATCTCCTCAAGGTCCTGCCGCTCGCCGCGGAATTTTGCCGCAGCGTCCGCCTCGACCTCGATCAGGATGCCGCGGTCGCGGTGAATCTTTTCCATGGTCCGGCGCAGCGCCTCGATCACCGGGGCCACCTCGGTAACGGTGCCGATAATGGTGAGGCGCGCGGCGATGCGCGCGCGCTCCAGGTGATGCGCCACCTGGTCGCGCATCACGTCGGTCTGCTCGAGTACCTTCGAAGCAAACGCATCGCCGCTTCGCGCGGAAGCTTCGTTGACGATCACCGACAGCGGCGTCTTGATCGCATGCGCGAGATTGCCGACATGGGTGCGCGCGCGCTCCACGATCTCGCGGTTGGCGTCGATCAGCGCGTTGGTCTCGCGCGCGAGCGGCGCAATCTCGACCGGGAATTCGCCCTCCAGCCGCTCGGCGCGGCCGGACCTGATGTCGGCGATGGAATCGGAGATGCGCTTCAGCGGTGCGAGGCCAAAGCGGACCTGGAAGATCGTGGTCAGCACCAGCACGATCGACAACGCGGCGAACGTGCCGCCGAGATAATAGTCGAAGGCGCGGGTTTCCTCGAAAATCTCCGAGGCGTCGCCGGCCACCATCACCAGGTACTTGCCGTCGGCGCCGAGATCGACTGGCCGCTCCACCATGCGCAGCGTCTGGCCTTCGGGGCCGTCGACATAGCCGATGCGGATGCCGGCCGCGGTCAGCTCATTGCCCTGCTCCTCGAGTTTTGGCAGTTGCTTGTCCCACAGCGAGCGCGACGATTTTATGTCGGGCTTCTCGGTGTCGGTGCGGGTGACCTGCCAGTACCAGCCCGACAGCGGCAGTTCGAACAGCGGCTCGCCGAGCGACTGCATCTGCTTTTCCGGCGGCTCGTCGGGGGTCGCGACGTCGGCGACCAGCGTGCGCAAATAGAGATTGAGCCTGCGGTCGAAGGCACGCTCGCTGGCCGAGCGATACACCGAGGACAGCACGATCCCGGTGATCAGCAGGATCACCACCACCCACGCGGTCGCCGAGACGAACAGCCGGGTGGCGAGCGAACTGGCGCGACTTGGGGGCTCTCGCGATGTCTGCTTGGTATCCATCGAGGGAGTTGTGAACCAAAGCGCGGAATAATTACAGTCGGAATGGGCAATTCTGGCGAGGGCGACGCTGCTCTTCACCTCTCCCGAAGGGAGAGGTCGGATCGCGCAGCGATCCCGGTGAGGGGTTACGGACTATCAAGGGCCCTTAACCCCTCACCCGTCTCGCATCTGACGATGCGAGTCGACCTCTCCCTTCGGGAGAGGTGAAGTCTAATGCGCGTCGGTCGGCGGGGTGAGGAGGTAGCCGAGGCCGCGCACGGTCTGGATGATATCGACGTCGAGCTTCTTGCGGATGCGGCCGACGAACACCTCGATGGTGTTCGAATCGCGATCGAAATCCTGGTCGTAGAGATGCTCGACCAGTTCGGTGCGCGACACCACGCGCCCGGTATGGTGCATCAGATAGGCGAGCAGCCGGTACTCATGCGAGGTCATCTTGATCGGGTTGCCGGAGACGCTGACCCGGCCGGTGCGGGTATCCAGCGAGACCGGCCCGCAGGTCAGTTCGCTCTGCGCGTGGCCGGCGGTACGGCGCAGCAGCGCGCGGATCCGCGCCAGCACTTCCTCGAGATGAAACGGCTTTGCGACATAGTCGTCGGCGCCGGCGTCAAAACCCTGCACCTTGTCGCTCCAGCGGTCGCGCGCGGTCAATATCAGCACCGGCATCGCGCGCTTGTTGCGCCGCCATGCCTCCAGCACCGAGATGCCATCCATCTTGGGCAGGCCGATGTCGAGCACCACGGCGTCGTAGGGCTCGCTGTCGCCGAGGAAATGCCCCTCCTCGCCGTCGAAGGCGCGGTCGACCACATAGCCGGCGTCGGTCAGCGCCGTGGTGAGCTGACGGTTGAGGTCGGGATCGTCTTCAACGACCAGAAGGCGCAAGAAAAGTCTCCGGGTTGCAATGGCAGAACCGCTGCCATCCACATGATGCTCACGCGCGTGAATGCTCCATGAACAACAATAACCCCGAAGATTACTTTTTCTTCACAACCGCCTTCGGGTTTTTTCAATCCTGCCGGGTGAGCCCAGGCTTCGGGATTCCGTGAGCAGGTTGATCGCCGGCGCGTCATCCTCGGCGCGGGCTCGCTTCCCGAAATATCGCAGAAGTTGTATCAAAAAACCGCTTAAATTTCACCGCGAAAAGGTGTACGCTGGATCAGCGTGAGCGCAGGGGAAGGAGTCGCGGGGGTGACGCATCCCGAAATTCAGATGGTACAGCCATCGCCTCAGGACGACGACGGCATCGACGAGGCGCGCCTCGAACAGGTGATGCGCGAGGTGCCCAAAGGCGCAATGGCGCTGGCCGGCAGTGCGGTGGCACTTCTCACCATCGGCTGGGTGCTGATCTATCTGCTGGTGTTCGTGCCGCGCGGCGTGGTGGGCTAAAGCCATGGCCGACACTCACGATACTCAGGAACGTCACGTCTTGATGACCGAACTGCGCTGGGCCGGCATGGTGGCCGTGCTGGTGGTCGCGATCCTGAGCGTGGTGATCTATACCGCGGTCTCCGTCGGCATCAATCCGCCGTCCAATGTCGAGCGCATCGATCCGAAGTCGCTGCATCTCACCGGCGAGTTCGCCGAGCACAACCTCGGCACCACGGTGGCTTCCGACGGCAAGGTGACGGCGCGCATCGTCGCCACTCAATTCGCCTTCGTGCCGCGTTGCATCGCGCTTCCCGCCGGCAAGCCGGTGACGCTGCGCTTCGCCTCGCCGGATGTGATCCACGGCATCCTGGTGACCGGCACCAACGTCAACACCATGGTGATGCCGGGCTACGTCGCGCAGGTGCATACCGTGTTCACGCAGACCGGCGACCTGTTGATGCCGTGCCACGAATATTGTGGACTGGGCCATAGCGAGATGTGGGCCGTGGTGCAGGTGGTGCCCGAGAGCGAGTTCAAGCCGGGGCCGGACGGGAGGGCATCCTGTGCGCAACGCTGAGCGGCTTTGCCTCGCGCATTTCTGGGTGGCATTCGCGGCCTTCCTGGTCGCCGCCGTGCTCGGCACCTGGCAGATGTGGGTACGCAGTCCTCTGGGCGCCAATATCGGCACGCCGGACACGTATTTCATGTCGGTGACGGCGCACGGCGCGTCGATGGCCTATGTGCTGACGACCTTCTTTATCATGGGGTTCGGATATTTCGTGGCGGTAACCTCGCTGTCTCGGCCGTTGCCGGGACGAGCATGGGCGTGGGCCGGGTTCTGGATCGCGTTGATCGGCACCGTGATGGCGGTCGCGACCATTCTCTCCGGCCGGGCCTCGGTACTCTACACGTTCTATCCGCCGATGACGGCAAGCGCGTTTTTCTACATCGGGCTGGTGCTGGTGGTGGTCGGCTCCTGGGTGTGGAGCGTGCTGATGATCGTCGCCATGACGCAGTGGAAGCGCGAACATCCCGCAACGCCGGTGCCGCTGGCGATGTACGGCACCGTCGCCAACGCCATTCTGTGGCTGTGGACCACGGTGGGTGTTGCGGCCGAGCTGTTATTCCAGGTGATACCCGCAGCATTGGGATGGGTGCAGACCATCGATGCCGGCCTTGCGCGCACGCTGTTCTCCTGGACGCTGCATGCCATCGTGTATTTCTGGCTGCTGCCGGCCTACATCGCGTTTTACACCATGGTGCCGCGCGCGGCCGGCGGCCGGCTCTACAGCGACACCATGGGCCGGCTCACCTTCATCCTGTTCCTGATCTACAGCCTGCCGGTCGGCATGCATCATCTGTTCATGGATCCTGAGCACGGCAACGCCTTCAAGTTCATCCAGATGCTGCTGACCGCCTTTGTGGCGGTGCCGACGCTGCTGACGATCTTCACCATCTCCGCCTCGATGGAAGTGGCGGGGCGGCTGCGCGGCGGACGCGGCCTGTTCGGCTGGATCGGCGCGCTGCCGTGGGAACGGCCGATGGTGCTCGCGACCGGATTGGCTTTTGTCATGCTGGGCCTCGGCGGCGGCGGCGGCCTCATCAACATGAGCTACGGCATGAACGCGATGATCCACAACACCGCCTGGGTGACGGCGCATTTCCACCTGATCTTCGGCGGCACCGTGGTGATCATGTATTTCGCCATCGCCTACGAGATCTGGCCGCGCCTGACCGGCTGCGCGCATGCCTCGCTGGCGCCGCTCCGGCTGCAGCTCTGGCTGTGGTTTGTCGGCATGATGGTGATGACCATTCCGTGGCACTGGCTCGGCCTCAAGGGCCAATGGCGGCGGGTGGCGAATTTCAACTACGCAGACCCGATCATCGCGAGCTGGGGGCCGTGGGTCATCGTATCCTTCGTCGGCGGGCTGATCCTGCTCGTGTCGGCGCTATTGTTCGTGCGCAATCTGTTTGTACTCCATCGCAGCCCCCTCTCGAGCGGCGAAAACCAGCTCTATGCGCTGGCGCTGCATCCGCCGCAGCGCGTGCCCGCGGCGCTGAACGGGTTCGGGCTCTGGAATCTGCTGGTCGCGGTGTTAATGCTGGCGGCGTACGGGTTTCCGATCGCGCAATTCATTGTCACGCCGTCGCCCACCGCTATTGTCCATCGGGTCGAGTAGGAGAACGGTATGGCCGAATCCCACGTTCTCGACCGGCCATGGCGCATCTGGGCGAGCGTCGCCGTGGTCGCGATTCTTTTGACCGGCGTGCTGCTCGGGGCGATCATCATTCCGGTCGTGCAGGGCCGCAGCGCGGGGCTGGATGCTTACACCGCCATCTGCCGCGCGCTCGGCATCCTGCCCGGCTCACCCGCGCAGCCGCAGCCGCTCGACCGCTCGCCGCCGTCGCCGGTGTCCCAGGTTTCGTGGACGCCCGAGGTGCTGAAGATACTGGCGCGGGGCGACGTCGAACGCGGCCGCGCCAAAGTGATGGAAGTCTGCGTTGCTTGCCACGGGGAGCAGGGCGTCTCCACGATATCAAACGTTCCGCATCTCAACGGCCAGTCGGCCGCCGCCATCTACAAGCAGTTGCACGACTATCGGACCGGCAGCCGCGTCAACGAGCAGATGACCGACATCGCAAAGGCGCTCGACGAATCCGTGATCGCCGACGTCGCGGTGTATTTCGCCGGACAGCGCAAGCGAAATCCGAACCCGTTGACGCTTGCGAGCCCCGGCGCGGCGATCGAGAGCCTGGTCAATCACGGCGACCCCTCGCGCCGCATGCCGCCATGCGCGGGGTGTCACCGGTCCGGTTCCGGCGGACCGATCGAGACGCCGATCCTCGCCGAACAGGGCGATGCCTATCTGATCCAGCAGATGCAGATGTTCAAAGCCGGTGAGCGGCGCAACGACGTATACGCCCGCATGCGAACCATCGCGGCGGATCTCACATCTGACGAGATCAAGGGGCTCGCCGCCTACTACCGCGCCGGGTTCAAATAATCTGGCCGCCGGGCCAAGGCGATACGCATCGAAAAGGTGATCGCATCACTTTTTCTTAACGGCCGCCTTCACAAGTCTTTCGATCGCGCCCGGCGCGTCCTGGCCGGTGGCGGCCGAGACCTTCTCGCGGGTGCGGCCGGAGACATAAACGCCGAGCACGCCGAACCGGAATCCCCAATAGGCCACCAGCAGCGTGCTGGCGCCGACCAGCGCGTTGATGGTGGCGATGTCGCCGGTCCAGAATTCGTGCACCACCACGATCCACAATGCCGCGCATTCCAGCGTCAGCTCCCAGGCATAGGCCGGACGCCACCAGCGCTGCACCGGATCGCTGGAGGCGATCTCGGCGCGGATGGTTTGCTGCGTCTCCGAAATCGCGGCGCGCTGCGTCTCGGCCTCGGCGCGGATCATCTCCGCCCATTGTATCTCGGCTTCCGCGAGTTTTGCCGGATCGGCCGCCGGCAGCGCGGCCTGCACCGCCGCCGGCGTGACGGTGACCGAGCCCACCGCCTTGGCGAGGATTTCGCCGGCGACGCCGCCGAGCGGACCGCCGAGCGCGGAGCCCAGCATCGGCGCGCCGAGCGAGATGACCTGTTTTGCAAGATCGCCCCAGTCCATCACAGCGCTCCCTTGATTTTGTCTTCCAGCGTTTTGGCGCGGGCACGAAGCTGGGCGATCTCCGCGGCGGCGCCGATCGCGGCCGAGCGAATCCGCGGCCAGGAGTAAACCGAGCCGGCATAGCCGGCAGCAAAGCCGGCGGTGAGAATGAAGAGTTCGAGCATGGTCATTTCCTCCTGAAAGGCCGCGATGATGGCGGCGATGGCAAATCACGGGTTGCGAGCCGAATGCAGCGGAAAAGATGAAGGTGCTGCTTGTTCGCCGAACGGTTGCGGGGTAGCAGGGACGCCAACAGCCAGACTCCCGGACCGGTATTCTGAATGGACCGACGACTGACCTTCAGAAGCGCCTTGCTGATCTACGCCGCGTTATTTTTCGTGCTGATCCACCCGTTCTGGATGTTCGGCGAAGTGGTCGCTCCTTACCCGCTAGCCGCCGAAACCGGACCCTCGCGCACGCCGTCGGCGTATGTCGAGAACGGCAAGTTCTTCGACTACTGGCATTTCTTCGTTCCCGAAATTCAAAGCCACGTGCAGGCGCCGCGATCGGGTTGGCTCGCATTGTGGACAAGTTCCAACGAACTCGGCAGGCCGCTCTATCATGGCGGATTCAGCGGCGCCTATTCGCCGATGTGGGTTCTTGCGAAGATCACCGGCAACCCATCCCGACTGCTGACCCTGGCATCGCTCGGCCTTTGCTTTTTCGCAGGCCTGTTCCTGATGCTGCTGTGCCGGGAACTGTCGCTCGATCCCCTCGCCGGTCTCATCTCCGGAGCAAGCGTCGCCGCGGCGCCGATGATGATGTACTGGCTGACTTTTCCTATGTTTCTCGCGACGATCTGCTGGACCGCCGGCGCGCTGTACGCACTGACGCGGCTGGCGAGGCGAATAGATCTCGTGGGCGGCGGCGTTCTTGCCTTCAGCTGTTACAGCCTGATGATGACGGCGTTCCCGCAGTCGGTGGTCTACCACGCGTATCTGTTGACCGGGTATCTGCTGTGGACAGTCCACCGCCTCCGCAAGTCCGCCGGCACCGCTGTAGCGATCCGGTATCTGGTGGCGGTCGGGATTTTTGGGGTTGCCGGAATCCTGCTTTCGGCGCCGAACATTCTGGATATTGCCCGCACCGCGTCGCACTCCGCCCGCCTCGCGCCCGATATGTCCTTCTTCATGGCGACGCTACCGACCATCGATTCCATCGCGGCGCTGATGCGCACCTTCGCGATCGGCACCTTCCCGGAGATCACCGCAAACCCGGTCTCGCCATCCTTCCCGCTGCCCTATGACGGGTTGAGTATCACGCCGGTCATTCTCTTCCTTGCCTTGCTCGGCCTGCTGCGATGCCTGCGGCAGACCTGGGGCTGGTGGCTCGCGATTGTTGTTGTCTGCGCTTTTGCGTTCGTTCATCCGCTCTACGCATTCGGCGTGCGCCATCTGGGCTTCAACCTCTCGCGCGACAACCCCCTCGAAACGATCGTCTTACCGCTCGCCATCATCTCCGCCTACGGCGTCAACGCACTGGCCGCGCATGCTCCGCTCCGGACCGCTGCCGGTAAATTATCCATACTTGGAACGACGGCCAGCTTAGTCGCCGTGCTGTGCTTTTACTGGATGGCTGGAATGACCATCCGATGGGATATCGCGGCGGCGATGCTAACCGTGATCCTGCTTCTCGCCGGCTGCCTTGCCGGTTCGCTCCGGTCCCTTGCGCTGATCGCCGCGCTGGTCGTGACCGGCGCCTGCACTGCTTTTCCCCTGATGCTGCGGCAGCCCGCGACCGGCCTGGTGCGGAATTCCGATCTGGCCAAACGGGTAGTCGCAGCAACGCCGGCCGGAACGCGGAGTGCGCTCATTGCGCCGGGGCCCGATGTGCTGCTTCCCAACTCCAACACACTTTTCGGCATCGCCTCGGTGCACAGCTATGACAGCTTGTCGTCTCGTCGATATCAGGCGCTGGTGCGCGAACTGGGCGGCGAGACCGAACAGTACGGACGATGGAACGGCATGGTTGCACCTGACTTCGGCAGCCACGTCTTCTGGATGAGCAATATCGGTCTGGTGATATCGCCGGCGCCGATCCTTCACCGCAACCTTGAAAGCATCGGCATGGAGGGGACGCTCCAGCTCTATCGCGTCCGCGACAGCATGGGGTGCTGCCTGCAGTCGCCAATGGCACAGAAGGCCGGGACGGACGGCATCGCTTCGACCACGCGCGAGGGGATCCGGCCGGTCAAGACAAGCGACCAAGGCGACCTGCTGGAATTCGAGGTTCACAATTATCCCGATACGGAGTCGGTTTTGATCCTTAGTCAGCAATACCATGAGGACTGGCGTGCATCCGTCAGGACCGCGTCGGGCTGGCAGGCGGGGCGCGCCGTCCCGGTTAACGGCGTATTCCAGGGCGTCGTGATCCCCGCTGGATCGGAAATGGTCCGCCTGCAGTTCATGCCCTTCGTGCGCTTCGCCTGGATAGCGCACGTGTTCTGGCTCGTGGTGATATTCATGGCCGTGCTCAATTACGGCCCGCCCGCCACTCGCCGAAAGGGCTTCGGCCTGCAGGCGGGTTAAGCCCGTGCATGACGCCCGACTAGTTCGCCGACATGACGATTCAGTGGGTGCCGTCCCGACTGCCATCTGCGAAGCGGCAATGTTGCCAGCAATTGCCTACCGCAGATGACGCTCGTCTGGTCGTTCGGCCTATGGAATTTCGTAGGTGACCTGGGCGACAATGCGATAGCCCGTCACAATCAGGGTTGTGGCATAATTCGCTTTTGCACAATACATCCTGGTCGCGCTTATATTGAGAAATACCGTGCCGCCGTCTCCGGTCGTGTTGTATTCCACGAGCGATCCGACGTAGGCGAATTCTGCCCCCGTAAACGGCAAGCTGATCAATATGGCCCCGGAATTGCCAACGCCTTGGTTGGCAACCGTGAGATCGACACGGACTGTGACGGTTTTTCCAAGCTGTTTATAGCGCGCAGAATTTAGAGTGTAGGTCGCGGGCGTAGCTCCGACCGTTTCCGACGCGATCGAGCTTGGCGTGTAGGAAGTCCACGCCGCATCGACGTAAGCCGTTGTCGCGATCTTGGTGGAGTTGTCATTCACCGTTGCGGTCGGCGCGGTCGGAGAGCCGGTCAGCGCGGGCGAGACGGCGCGGACATAGGCGCCGGTTCCGGTCGGCGCGGTACCGTTATTCTGCAGCACCCCGCCGCCAAGATTGAGGTTGCCGGCGCCCGGATCGGCCGCGCCCGCGCCAATTGCAACGCCGGGTCCCCACAACATCACGTCCGTAAGTAGAGCTGAACCGGGCGGAACCAATCTAAGTACGGCCTTGTGACTGCTATCCGATCCGGTTTGCGCATTGAGCGTTCTGAATTCAAACGCCGCACCGTACACATAGGCGCTGCCATTCCACGCCTCGCCGTAAATTCCGAAATAATTTACATTCGGCCCGGCAGCGAGCCTGGCCGCCCTTGTGCCGCCACTAAAACGGCTGACGATCGATGCCTCGTAAGAAAACGAGTCGAGAAAGATGCCGCCATTTGCGGCATCGGCCGCAATCAAATGTAGATTCGAAGTAGAGTCCGGCGCATCGGTACCCCCGTTATTATCGTTCACCGTCAATGTGGTATCCGGCGCGACATCCGCGCCGATCCCGACCTGCCCCGTGAATCGCGGCGATGCGCTCAACGCGACCGTGCTGCCGGTCCCGGTGACGGCGTTCACCGCGTTGCCATCGATCTTCAATGTGATGGCGTTCTGGGTATTGATCGTCTTGTTGCCCAGGATGGACGGCGCATTGTCGACAGCCACGGCCCCGGTGGCGGTTCCGCGGGGGTTGATGATCGTGGCGTTGACATCGGTGCCGGAATACGACGTAATGAATTCGACATTCAGGAACACATTGCGGTCGCCATTATTGGCGACGGTGTCGTAGTCCCCGCCGGTGAAAAGGTTTCCCGTTCCGGTGATCCGTTGACCGGATGGCGTGGCGCCGCCCGCGCAATTCTGGAATGAGTTGTAGTTTCCGGCGATGTCCCAATCATAGCTCGAGCCGTTGAGTTCAGCGTGGAAATTGGAAAACGTATTCCTGTGACAACCGCTGTCGATGAAGATGCCGCCGGACTCATTGCCTTCGGACGTGCCGCCATCGAACTTGACGCCGACGCAGCCGTTCATCCGGATCGCGGCGACACCGCCGTTCCCGCAACCCTCGATAATCGGTTTTATGAAAACGCAGGAGTGGATCTTGTTGAGCTCCATTCCGCGACCGGGTTTTCGGAGGAATCCGCCATCGGCGTTGGAGGTGACGCGCACGTCGTAGGTGGTGGAAACGCTGGCCGACCCCACGATTCCGCTATCATCGGTATAAAGACCTGTTTCGCAATCGTGGATCGCGACCTTCATATGGCCGAAGTGCCAATTGTCGACATAGACGCATTGTGAGGTGCCGCTCGGGGAAGCGGCGGGATTGCCCTTGAGCATGATCCGGCCCGGCCCGCCGAACACGCCGCCGACGCAGCCTTGCGTTCCCGGATAATTTGCTATGCCGCTGAAACTGTGGGCGACGCCCGTGCCGGTATGAACAAAAACAACATTATCGCCGAGCGCCATGACGCGCAGACGATTGAACGCCCAATTGATCGTGGTTTTGTGCTTGTAAACGCCGTCAGGAATCCCGAGCGTAAGATTCTTGGCGACGCAATAGGCGATCGCCGCCTCGATCGCGGTCTGGTCGGGCGTCGAACCATCCGCGGCCACAAAACCATCGCCGACCGCGCCGAACCATTTGACGTTGACCGGCTCATCCGGGGTCCCATTGGTGAAATCCTTGTAGGTATTGAACATGGACCTGCTCATGGCTCGGCTCTTTCGGGTTGAACGTCGGGGAAATTCTCGATGAATCTGCGCCGCGCTGGCGGCGGCAGGCCCGGACATCACTTGCTGCGGAACGCTGCGATCACAGCGGCGATGAATCGCGCGAGCAGGGACTGCGGCGCGGCAGACGGCAGCGGCGCCGGCGCAACCGGCGCTGCCTTGCGCGCGTGCGCCGGTGCCGGCGCCAGCACGATCGGCGCGGTGCCGAGCGCCGCCTTCCATTTCGCAAGCCAGATCTGGCGGTCGCTGAGGCCGACGGTGCCGCCGTTCAGGCGCCGGGTGACATTCACGACGTCATCGGCCTTGGCGAACGGCAAACAGCCGCACAGGACAAAATCGGCGACGCCGCATTCGAGAAAGCGCTGGGGATCGTTGACCAGCTCCGGATGGCGGACCAGATCCAGACCGGTGGCTTTGGCGAGCCGCGCATAGCCTTCGCGCCCGGTGGTCTGCGATGCGCCGCGGCCGCGAAAATTCCAGCCGTCGTCGGAACCCGGCGCGTTGCCCATGCGACCGTTGTAGACCTTGTTGGCGAGCGCCCGCGGGTTGCCGGCATAGGGCGCCGCCATCGCCATGGTCGGAAACCGCGACGGCCACACCTGCATCATTCGCCCGGGGGTATAGTTCAGGTTCTCGACCACCTCCTGGCCGGCGCCGCATTCGTGGGAGATTTGCGCCATGACGTGGGCGACGAGCAGCGGCGAGGCGATGCCGTATTTCGCAAACACCGCGGGCGCGCTGGCGACGATGCCTGCGCGCAGGCCGGCAATCTTCGCATCTCCGCTGGGCCACAAGCGCGACAAAACCTCGCCGAAAGACGATTGGGACATGGCGGAACTCCGGGGGGTGTCTTGAGTGACCGTCGGGATAAGTCGTAAGGTCGGCCGCACAGCATTGAGGAGCTGCGGTGGCCCATCTGTTCGATAACGCGCGTGACCCAAGCGAAGACCTGGACCGGCCGGCGCCTGAACGCAGACGGTGGGTGCCGATCGCCGTTGTCGCGGGGCTGGCGCTGCTCGGGTCGGGTTCGGCCTGGCTCTGGGATATCTCGGGCAGGAGCCTTCCGGCCCTGCCGTCCTTCACGTCTTCAGGGGCAGCGCCCCAGCCCGCGGAAGTTCCAGACAAGGGTGTCGGGCTGAAGGATTTCCAGGCCTTTCAGCAGCAGATTGCAGCAACCCTGCAATCGACCGCGCAGCTTGTCGCGGCCCAGCAGGCGGAGATCAAGCGCCTGTCCGACCAGCTCGCGGCCCTGACGGCGAAAATCGACACCCTGCAGAATTCCGCGACATCGGCCCAGGTCGCCGCGCCTGCGCCGCCACCACCGCCGCCACCGGCGGGACGGAAGCGGCCCGCCGCTCCCAAGCAGCCGCCGGGAATTTCAGTCGGCGGAGCGCCGCTGCCGCCGCCAGCGCGCTGAAGCAGTTTCATCGTATCGGGCAGGCACCCTCGCCGCTCGGTCGAGCAGCTAGACGTACTGCCCGCCGCTGGCGGTCGATCCGGCCGCATTGCCCGGCAGGTAGGTGGTTGCAGCGCCGGCGGTGTAGACCACGCCGTTGGCGGTGATCGAGTAACGCGATCCGGTCGCGGTTGCGCCGGTGAAGGTGTTGCTGTCGATGAACACCACGCCGACGAAGGACGACGTTACGAAAGCGCCGGAGAATGCCACGGTTCCCGTGGTGGTGATGGTGCAGCCTTCGATCGCGACGTTGCCGCTCGACGAACAGAAGATATGCGTCACTGCGCCGGCGCTGATGTTGTAGGTGATGCCGGCGGCGAAGGTGATGCTGCCGCTTGCAGCCGCCTGCATCTGGCGGTTGGCGGCGCCGAAATCCATCGCACCCGTCACCAGGATTGCCGAAGCCTGCGACTTCAACCCGGCGGTCGCCCCGGTACCTGACGACACCAGCTTGAAACCGGTGACGGAAAGCCGGCCGCCCGATTGAACCGTGAGCGCCGCCGCGCCCGCGACGGCCGTCGTGATCACGACGCCCGCGGGCGTCGTCGTATTGCCTTGCAGGGTAACGCCGCCGGAACCGACCCAGGGGCCGGTAACCGTCACTGCTCCGGTGTAGGTGCCGTCGGCGACCTGGATGGTGACGTTGTAGATCGACAGGTCCAGCGCCGCTGTGGTGTCGATCGCCTTCTGGATGGTGAGAAACGCGCCGCCGCTGGAATTGGCGAGGCCGTTATTGCCGTCGGAGCCGTCGGTGCGGACGTAATATGTGCGGTTCGCCGCCAGCTGCTCGCGGACGCCGAGATTGGCGCGCGCCGCGGCTGCGCTTGCGAGATCGGAAAGATTGTTCGCCGCTGTCAGCAGTCCGGTTGCGCCCGCGACGAGCCGCCAGCGCGCGGCGGTGCCGTCATAGCGCAGCATCGTCGCCTGTTTTGCGGCGACGGTCAGGTTGGCGCCGAGCGTAAAACGATTGGCCGCCGACGATGACGTGCTTTCGTCCGACAGCACGATCGGCTGGCTGCCGATATTGATCAGACTGACGACGCGCCCCTCCGCGCCGCCTGCGAGGCCGGTGATATTGCGCGACGCATCCGACGACAGCTGCAACACCGAGGCGGTGGCGATGCCGGTCGGGTTGTAGTCGTTCTGGTTGGCGGTAATCTGCGGCGGCGAAATGACGCCCGTGAGCAAGAGCCCGCGCGGCAGCGCCAGATTGCCGGTGGTTTGGTCGATCGTGAACGCCTCGACCCAGGCCGAGCCGTCGGCCGATACTTTCAGCTTGAACGCGTCGGAGCCGACCAGGCCGAATTCGGCGCGGCCGGAAAACGCATCGGAGAAGAACACCGACGCGGTTTTCGCCGCGCTTTCCTTGGAGATTTGCAGCCGCGCATCGCCGCTGCCGCCATCGGCGACATTGATTGCGGTCAGCAGCGCCGCGTTCGACTTGACGCTGAGCAGATTCGGCGAACTCGCCGAGGTGTTGATGCCGACATGGACCGCGTTGTCCAGCGTCACCGGCAGGTCGCGCAGATCGCGCCAATGCGTGCCGTCGAAGACGAAGACGACGTTGTCCGCCACCGACCAGATGCACCAGCCGGTCTTCGGCACCAGGTAAGCCCATGCGCCGTCCTGCCAGGTCGCGATTGCATTGACATGCCCGGCCCAGGCCCCGCTCGCGCCGGACGCCACGACATGGCGCTCGCCCTCGGCCGGCGACGACGGCGGCGCGGTGCGCGTCATGTCCAGCACCGCGACCTGGATCGCCGCATCGAGGATCCGCAGTGCTTCGTTATGCGTGACATGCTTCTGCGCCTGGCTGCCCTCGATGAAGGGCAGCCCGAGGTTTGGTGTGTCGGTCATGGGGGTGATCCGTGTGCTCGGAATGCTGGTGCAGGCAATGAAGTGCTCGGTTACAGCCGTCTTGCGCGCCAGTAACCGTCAAATGTAGGTTTCAAAAAACCGGGCTTTAGCGGATGAATCTCGAAGCGACACGACGCAATGAAAAGCGTAAGCTGGGTGCGCTTTGGTGCAATGGGGTTTCCATTGCCAGCGTCGCGATCGGCATCTTCACCCCTATAGCGACTGCTATTTTCGATCTGGAAAAGGCGGGAAGAAGTTCAGGCGAATTGGGGTTTACGCTGGATCGATGCTGGCCGCGGCTCTGCTGGTTGCTGTCGGCAGGACATTCCTGAATGAGCTCGAGGACCCAGAATGACGCGGTTCCAAGCATTGCTGATCACAGCTTCCTTTTCTGTACCTTTGGTGGTGGGTCTCTTTGTCGTCGTGCTCAACTATTTCGACAACAGGGCAGCCGCAAAAGAGGTAAGGCAGAAGCTGGCCGATGCGGCACGCCAAACCGCCAACCCAGATGCCTCTCCGCCGGATTTGTCCAAGGCCGAACGCGAGCAACTCAAATTGCTGGAGGCTTTCGCTGAAACCGTGAAGAACGCCGGAGCCGTCGTGGAGCAAGGTTCGCGGCGTCTCCACATGACAGCCGCTGCTGAACGCACCCTCGAAAACGAAGGCGCTAGTCCGCCATCGCATTAGACTGCAAGCGTCACTTCTGCTGCATAGCCTGCGCCGACCGTGCTCGACAGCTGTGTCACGCGGAGATGCAGACTGGTTTGTACGGCGCCGAAATCCGCCAGCTCATCCCCTGCCGCATACAACGCCAGCGGCGTGCTGCTTGGAATCGTTCGCACCACCGATCCGCCCGAGAGAATCTCCAGCACATACGCCTCGCGCTCTTCACCGAGCGGCACCTCGACGCTCCATCCGTCGCCGTCGACGCGCGTACGTCTGATCCACGAGATGTGGACACCGTCCCCCGCGCGATGCGCGGCCACGTGCACCGGCGCCAACGGCAACAGCGCGGTGTCGCCGGGCGTCACGGTGAGCGCCACCGCCGTTGGATCGTCATGGCTGCGCCCGCTTGCCACGATGCGCAGCTGCAGCGGGCGCGCCAGCGCGTCCAGCCCGGCAGCGATCGGCACCATATGGGCGCCGAGCACGACGAACGGTGCGCCCGCCGGCAACGGACCCCGCATCGCAAATTCGCTGCCGGCCTGGCCGCGCAGCAACCGCGACAACAGGTAGGTCCGGCCATCGACCAGCTCGGCATTGGCGAACTGCAGAATCTCCCAGCCGCCATCGGCATTCTGCACCGCCGCGGCATTGCCGCCTTCGAGCACTTTGGAATCGCTGAGCGAAGCCAGCGCGCCGCCGTATAATTTGACGCGCATCCGGTTGCCGCGATCCCAGCGCGCGGTCGGGCCCGCCGGCAGCGCATCGAGGGTCTCGCCGATCGCGCAAGGCGCCGCCGCCACCGCGGCGATCTCGAAACTCAGACCGTCCGACGATGTCCAGATCGCGACCGATCCCGGCCAGGGATTGGCGGTGATCGCGAGGCGCGTCAGGACCACCGGCGCCGAGGAATCCAGCGCCGGCAAATCCAGCACGGTGACGGCGACCGGCCCGAGCGCCGCCGGAATTGCCGGCAGCCTGTTGCGCGCGGCCTGCAAAGGCACCGAAAACACTTCCGGATCGATGCTGCGCGCCTTGACCTGCCTTAGCTCGGTGTCGATCAGGTCGCCGATCTCGAACAGCCGCCGGCGGCCGCTCAGCGTCAGCGCTACGACGTCGCCCGGCGCCAGCGCCAGCCGGTCGATGCCGAGCGCAAATTCCGCAGCTTCCCGTCCCGCCCACAGATCCTGCAGCCAGATTTCCGCGCGCCGGGTTGCCGCCGCATCGTTGGTGATCACGGCAAGGTCGGAATGCAGCGTGCGGCCCGCGGCCCCGACCAGTTTTCGCGAGGTCACCGCGGAGCGGCGATAGTCCGCCACCGCGTCGGTGAAACCAAAACTCGCCTCGCGCGGCAGTTCGGTTTCCTGCGCGCGCGTCAGCCGCGCCAGCGTGCCTGAATCCGGCAGCACCAGATCGTCTTCAAAAATCTCCGCCACCGGCGCGCCGCCGCGCTGGATGAACCGCAACGTGCCGTCCGCCGCGGTGGCATCGAATGCATAGGCCATCGCCAACGGCTCCACCATGGCGCGCGGCGACATCGGCCGGTCCACCACATAGCCGTCGCAGCCCTCGCGCAAGCCTCCGGTATCGGCGCCGACGACGCCGGCGTCCGCGAGCAGCGTGCCGACCAGTGCATCGAGGGGCGCTGCCCCGAGCCGCCCGGTTAGCCAGTGCCCGGTCTGCCAGTTCGGCGCGTCGCTCCAGACGTCGGCGGCCGCGGGAAACACCGGATAGGGCCGCGCGTCCCAGGTCCACAGATGGATCGCCGAGACCTCGACCATGCGTCCGCCATAGAGCGGCGACACCGGATTGTGCGCATCGTCCGCGCCGAAGGCGGGATCGAACGTGCCGACAAAAGCTTCGAGCGTGCGCCGTTGGATCAGATCGTCGCGCGCGCCGTTGGAAAAATACGGCAAATGGTTTTCCGAGGATTTTGGGTCGGGAAACACGCTCGGCTGGTTGGCGCCCTTGTCGACCGCGGGGCAGCCGGCCTCGGTGAACCAGATCGGTTTTGAGCGCGGAATCCATGCGGTCGGCGTGGACAGCTCCGCATGCGCGACGCGCTCGTAGTGCAGGTTGGCCCACCAGTTCCAGACATCCTTGGAACGGAACATCCACGGCTTGCCGAGGGCGTCGGCAATATCGGTGCGGGCCTGCGCGGATCGCGCAGCATCGTCGAGGTAATGCCAGTCGTATCCTTCGCCGGCGCTGACGTTGCCGCCGAGATAGTCGAGGTCGTAGGTCGACGAAGCGACAATCGCATCGCGATGCCCGGCCTCGTCGCGCCAGTCGGCAAGCGGCGCGTAATAGTCGATGCCGACCGCGCCGATTGCCGGGCAAGCCCACAGCGGATCAAGCGGAAAGCGCACCTCTCCTGCATCGACCACGTCGGCACCGTACTCGGTCCAATCGGCGCCATACGTCACAAGCGTGGACGACCCGACGATCGCCTTCACATCCGCCGCCAGCGTCACCAGCGCATCGACCGCCGGATAGACGCCCGCGCCGGAGCGCACCCGCGTCAGCGCCTTCAATTCCGAGCCGATCACGAACGCATCGACGCCGCCCGCCGAGACGGCGAGGTTCGCGTAATGCAGGATCATGCGGCGATAATTCCATGTACCGCCGGAGAAGAAAGTCGCCACCTGTGACGCGGCAGCTGCCGTGCCGTGCGGCGAGCCGGGCCGCCCCGGCGCCGGATCGCAGGTGATGCGGCCGCGCCAGGGATAGGCCGGCTGCGAGGACGCGCCGGTCCACGGATCGGGCAGCGCATTGGCCGCGGGAATATCCATCACCAGGAACGGATAGAAGGTGATCTTCAATCCGCGCGCTTTCAGTTCCGCGATCAGGTGCACGAGGCTCAGATCGGACGGCGTGCCGCCGAACGCCGGGCGTCCGCCGCTCTGCGAGACCGGATACGCGCCCGGCCGCGTTACGCCATCGACCGACCACCCAGGCCCGTTGATGCCCTTTAAGGCAACCTCGACGCCGGGCTGCACCGTGCAATGGCCGCAGCGCAGATCGTTGCCGAACCATGCCACCACCAATGCGACGCGTTCGAGATTGGGACATACGCCCTGAAGATCGTCGAGCGCGGCCTGTACATCCGAGGCCGCGCTCGAGACGTGGCGATTCTCCTGCGCGGACGTACCTGGCGCGAGAACGCTCACGAGCGGGGAAGGCTCATAGCCGAATTCGGTAGTGCCGGGAATGAGCGTCACCGCGCGCACCATGCGTTCGAGCTGGCCTACCGGGCGGATGATCTCGAACGAAAGTTGCGGAATGCGATTGCCGAAATCGGCCAGCGGCAGCCGTTCGAACACCGCATAGGCAAGGCCGCGATAGGCCGGCGAATTGCTCGCCCCTTCCTTGGCGACGATCAGATCGTCCGGCGCCTGCTGCTCGGTGCCGCGATGAATACGGATCGTCTTGTTGGTGAGATCGAGCGGCTTGCCATCGGCCCAGATCCGCCCGACGCCGCCGATCACGCCCTCACACAGCCCGACCGCGAAATTGCCGAAATAGGAATAGGTGGTGGTGGTCGTGCGCGGCCCCGAGACGAGGTGCCCCTTGCCGCCCGACGATGTGGTTGAGTTCGAGACCACCTCCTCGAGCTGCGTCGCCCAGATCACCTGCCCCGCGAGCCGCGCGCGGCCATAGACGCGCGGGATCGGCGCGCCCTCGGTCGAGGCCATCACGTCGAGATCGGCCAGCCGCGGCCCCACCACATTCTGGTCGCCGGGTCCGAACAGCTTTTTGTCGATGATATTGCCGACCAGCGCGCCTGCGATCCTTCCCACGATCGCGCCGGCCGGCCCGAACACCGAACCTGCCGCCGCGCCCGCGACGGAAAGGACAAGGGCTGCCATGATTATTCTCGTTAATTGCGTTGTATCGCCGCGCGCGCTTCACCTCTCCCGAAGGGAGAGGTCGACCGTCGTCGCGCAGCGAAGACGGTCGGGTGAGGGGTTACGCACTCGCGACAGACCGTAACCCCTCACCCGGATCGCATGTGACCATGCGATCCGACCTCTCCCTTCGGGAGAGGTGTGGACCGCCCTCGTTGAGTCCTGGAAACGCAAACGCGTAGGCGAGCCGCCGCCGCCACCAGGGCGCGATCGCGACTTCGCACACCGACGCGCCGTCATGGGCATGGATCATGGTGTCGTGAGACGTTGCGATGGCGACATGCTTGGCGACGAAGCCGTCGCGCCAGCGGAACAGCAGCACGTCGCCGGCGGCGAAATTCTCGCAGGCGACGGGAATGAGATGACGGAACGCTGCGTTCGCCAGCGTTTCCTCGCCCATCGCCTCGGCCCAGTCCGGCGCATAAGGCGGCGCCGTCTCCGGCTCATCGCCGACGCAGGCACGCCAGACGCCGCGCACCAGCCCGAGGCAATCGCAGCCGACGCCCTTCACCGAGGCCTGATGGCAGTAGCGCGTGCCGATCCAGCTGCGCGCTTCGGCGACGATCGTCGCGCGGGTGAGGGGTGAGGTCATCGGCTTTCTCGACTCGTCATGCGCGGGCTTGACCCGCGCATCCATCCTTCTTCGAGAAGAGGCTTTCGAAGCGGATGGATTGCCGGGTCAAGCCGGCAATGACGCGGAAGGAGTCCCGTGTCCCACGCGCGATGCAGCGCACCGCAGGAGCCATAGCGCGCCAAGGACGCGCGTAAACGCGCTTATGGCGGTGCAACGGTGTCCGGGCCACGCATTCTGCTCTACATCAGGCCATGGTGATGGTCGGCGTCGGGCTGCCCGCCCAGCGCAGGATCCAGGTATTGCCCTGATAGAAATTTCGAATCAGCCCGGGCCAGAAAACCGCAAGGCACGTCTTGCCCGGAAATCTGACCGACGGGTACACGATGCCGTTATGTCCCTCGGTTCGGACTTGCTCGGCGATCTTCTGGCCGGCGGGGTAACCGATGGCAATATCGGCGCTCAGGCAGTCGGAGGTTGGATCGATGCCGCGCAGGTCCACAAAATCGGCGTCGAAATCCGCGAGCAGTTCGATATATCTGGTTTCATTGTTGAAGGCGCCGCCGGCCGCGGCAAGCGCCCGGGTCAGGTGATAGGAGACTTCCTCCAACGCGGTGAACGGATCAAACGCGCAGTACCAGACGCCCCAATCCGGCGGGTTGAACCGGTTTCCGCTGGGCCGTCTGTAGGCAAACGCCGCGTTGACGAAAGTGAAGCCGTAACCTTTCGCAAAGCCCTCCGGCGAAATCCCCGGCACACCCAGCTGTTGCGCCTGCTGACGGCCGCTAGTGACGCTCTCCAGCGCCTCGAGATTTGCAAGCGCCGATCCAACGGGCGAAGCCAGTGCCGCCAGCACCGGAGGCTTGTGGTTGGCATTCGATATCAGGCGCACGGTTTGCGATTGCGAAACCCTGCTCACCTTGTGGATCAAAGGCCGCCTCTCAAGGCGTCGATGTAGCCGCGCGTCTTCAGCATCGCCGGGATTCCTCCCGCGATCATGAAATCCAGCGGCGATTTATTTTCGAAGACCGCCTCGCTGTTCGGCCGGAGAACCCACTCGTCTGCGAGCGGATCGGAGAACAGCAGATGCAATCCCTTATAAAGTCCGACCAGCGCACTGACCCGTGTCAAAGAATCCTGCGACAGAACCCCATCCCACTCCCTTTTCTTGATTCTGAACCAGGTGCGCTCCGAGCCTTCTCCCAACAAGATAAGAGACTGCTTCGCGGTCAGCCGCCATATCTGGCTGAGACGCAGGAACGCCTCGATTGCCGCCGGCGAAAGTTCCTGGCGCTTGGATTCGATGCTAAGATCAACGACGGGATCGCTGACCGGCCTTTCGAGCAGAGCCGTTGCTGCGCCCATGGCGGGGTCTCCTGAATCGGCCGCAAGATACTGCCAATTGGCAGTATCTACAATCCCCAAAACGCACCCCCGTTCCGCGAAAGAGCTGTTTTCGGTACCTTTATACCTCAATTCCTTTCTTAGGCTGCCTCTGGCATGCCCTACCCGCGCGGCACCGGCAGCGACAGCGACAAGCCGTTATTACCTGGCGCGCCCGCGACCGGCGAGGCGAGCAGGAAATCGTTGCCGGGGATTTGCGGAAAGCCGCGAAAATTGTCGGTGTTGGCGAAACGGGCGCGGCAGGTGGCAAAGCTTTTGTCGCAGCCGGCGGTCACCGTGAACGTATCGCCGGTCGCGACCGGCTCGGGCATCGCCTGCCACAGTGTCAGCCGGGCGTGGGCGGCGAGACGGTGCTCCTTGATCTCGATCGCGAGCCCGTTGTTCGCGCCGCTACTCCACGTCAGCCGGCCCAGAGAAAATAACCCGTCGGCAAAACCGTCGAGGCCGGAGGCGATGAAGATCGAGGTGCCTTCGACGGCGCTGACCGCGCCCGCGCCGCGCAGCGCCGGGTTGGTGAGGTCGACCTTGCAGCGCGCGTCGCCCAGATCGGCGCCGCATCTGGCGGTGTAGAGCCGCCCGCTTTCCTGCGACAGCAGGTCGGCAAGCCCGCGCAGTTCGGCGACGAACGCCTGTCCCTCGCGCCTGATCTCGCCGAGCGTGCCGCGCGCGGTCAGCACGTTCAGGGACGGCTCGCTCCAGTCCACCAGCCAGGTCTCCACTTGCGCCGCGTCGTAGCGCCCCGCGGCGAGATCGGCATCGGTAAGGGCATCGTCCGCGAGCGCGCCGGAGATTTCCGCGCCATCCACCGAGAGGTCGAACCGGCTCACCGCCTCGGAAGAAGAAAAGCCGGTGCCGGCGCGATACGTGACTCCATCCACGACAAGGTCGCGGTCGTGGTCGGTGAACCCCATCACTACCCCGTCGCGCCGCATAAGCTTCCAGCACCGCGCCAGCGTGGTGACGCCGGAGTCGAGCTTTGTCTGCAGGGCGGATGGGATGGGACGCATGATAGTTCAATCCAATGTGGCGTCATTGACGGGGTCATGTAGCCCGGATGAGCGAAGCGAAGTCCGGGACCGCTCGTGCCCCTGGGGCTCCCCGCATTTCGCTTCGCTCATGGCGGGCTACAAGCTCACACCCTGATCTCCAGCAGCGGAATCTTCGGGATCGCGCCGGCGGCGAAGGCGGAGAGATCGACCTCGAGATAGTCGGTGTCGAACCGCACCGGCACGTCGAACGAAAATCCGGCGGTGACCGCGGCGCCGGCGGCTGGAATGTGCCCGGGCAGAAACGTGACGACACCGCGCGTTGCATCGCAGCTGAACGCCGAGCCGCCAACTTCGCTGCCGGCGACCGCGACGCGAACGCTGCCCGCAACCGGTTTGGCGATCTCGCGCACATACGGCGCAAAGCCCGCGCCGTAGATCTTCACCAGCTGGAACGTTGCGGTTATGCCGTCGCCGATGCCGATGCCCTGGTCGAGCGGCGAGACCGGCGCGCCCGGCGCCGAGGACGCATGATCGAGCCGGTCGCGCCAGCGGAAGCCGTACAATTGCCCGCGGCGCTCCTCGAAGAACGCCACCACCTCCTGCAGCGCCTGCAGCGTCTTGACGCCGTAGCCGGCGTCGTAGCGCCGCCGCGAATCCGCCCAGCGCGCATTGCGTTGCTCGCGCCCGGATCCGAACGTCACCAGCTCGGTGCGCCGCTGCGGCCCGCCCGCGCTGCGCAGCGCGATGTCGAGCGGGAACAGGATTTCGTGGAAGGCTGGCATGGAGGATTTCCGTCAACGTAGACGTCATCCTGAGGAGCGCGCCTTCTTGGGCGCGCGTCTCGAAGGATGGCCGCGGGTACTTGTGGCCGCATCCTTCGAGTCTCGCCGCAAGCGCGGCGAGCACCTCAGGATGACGACGCTGGTGTTGGTCACAAACTCCGCTGGCCGCGCGCCACCGCGCGGGCGATCTGGCCGGTGATGTAGCTCTCCGAACGGCGGAAATTGTCGAGGTCGGGCGTGGCGATCTCGACGTTGATGGTGTTGCCGCCGCCGCCCGCGACGCCGAGCCGGCCGTCGGAACCGCGCTTGAGCGGCATGATCGCTTCCGGTCCGGCTTCGCCGGCGAGACCGACGCCGCCATTGCCGAGCGGAAAATACGTCGGCATGCCGATCACGCCGCCGGCCGCGAACGGTTTTATGGCGCCGGACGCGGCGGCCAAGGACGACGCCGAGCCGCCGCTACTGCCGGTCAATCCCGACAGCAGGCCCGAGATGCCGCTGGCCAGCGACTTCTCCAGCGGTTTGAAGGCGAGACGCACCGCTAGCTCGGAGATGCGCAGGCCGAGCGACTTCAAGACGTCGTCGAACTGCTTGCCGCCGGTGACCGAGGCCGAAAACGCCTGCGTCATCGCGCGCGCGAATCCGCCGGCGCTGGCGGTGAGGTCTTTTGTCTTCAGCGACAGGCTGTCGAGCGTGCTCGACGTGCTGAGGAGGTCGGTGCTGTCAGCCATGGTTTTGCCCTCCCTCTATCGGCCCCGTTACCGTGTCCCGGGCGCGATGCGGCATTCTTCATGCCGCTTCGCAGAACCGGGACCGTACCAAGCACCGGTGTCGTTACGGCCCCGGCTCTGCGGCGCACCGCTTCGCAAGGGCTACGCGCTGCGCTGCGTCCGGGGAACGAGGCCAGCTACGCCATCCGGAAACGCCTTCATCAGCGCGTCGAAATCCTCGCGGTGGATCGGCGCCGGGGCGCGGCCGCGCACCGCGATGATGGCGTACGCCAGCTCGCGCGGCGTCAGCTTCCAGAACGCATCCGATGACAGATGCAGCACGCCGAATCCGAACTGCATCGCCGCGTCCCAGGGAAACGGCGTCGTCATGGCGCCGAGTTTTCTTCGAAGGTGGCGGCGATCAGATCGGCCGCGATCCGCACATAGCCGGATGCGCCGCCCTCCACCGTCATCGCCGCCACCTCGTGATCCTCGATGGCTTCTCCGGCGCCGCGCAGGCCGGCGCCGATGATACGCAGCAGATCGCGCGCCGACAGTCGCCCGGTGCCGAAGCGTTCCGCCAGCGCCACCAGATCGTCCGCTGCGAACGCGGACTCCAGCTCCGCCAGCGCGCCGAGCGTCAGCACCAGCGTGTGCCGCTCGCCGCCGATCTCGGCCTCGATCTCGCCGCGATGTTTGTTGGGCATGATGGTCTCCTCCTCGTCCGCTCTCGTTTCCCGGGCGCGATGCGGCATTCTTCATGCCGCTTCGCAGAACCGGGATCGCACCAAGCTCCCGTGTTCTGTACGGCCCCGGCTCTGCAGCGCACCACGCCGCGAAGTGCGGCGCGCTGCGCTGCGTCCGGGGAACGCAAACTACATCGCCGTAAACGTCAGCGCGCCCGCCGACTCCAGCGACAGGTCGAACGTCACCTCGCCATTGTGCTCGCCGGCGAATTCGAGGGCGGAAATCTGGAACAGGCCCTCGACGGTGCCGAAATCCGGCACGATCACCTGGGCATGGTTGACCGCGCCGTCGAAGAACGCCTGCCGCACCAGCGCATCCGAGCTCGCGTCCTTGAACAGGCCGCGCCCGGAAATCGAGGCGCGCTTGACGCCGGCGCCGGCCAACAGTTCGCGCCAGCGATCCACCGACTCCGCATGGGTGATGTCGACCAGTTCGGCATTGAAGGCGATGCGGCGGCTGCGCAGTCCCGCCACCGTGACAAAACCTGCGCCGCCGTCGAATTTGAGCAGAAGGTCCTTGCCTTTTTGCGCGCCCATGGGTGCTCCTTAACTTGCGGGTTCGGTGACGGCGCGAAACCGCACCAGCGCGTGATAGGTGCGCCCGTCGGATTCGCGCCTGATATCGGCGATGGAAAAACGCAAATTCACCAGCCGGTGTCCGGTGGGCGCGAGCGGCGCATCGTCCAGCGCCTGCAGCAGCGCGCCGGTGATGAGGTGGGCCTGCTTGTGGCCGCCCTGCCGCGACCACGCATGCAGCGTCAGCTGATGCTCCACGGTCGGGCCGTCGTCGGCCGAGGCATCGAGGATGCGCGCCTCGCCGAGCGTGACATAGGGAAACGCCGCATTGCGCGGCGGCTCGTCATAGACGTGGGCGCCGCCGAGCGCCGCGGCCAGCGCGGTGTCGGCAATCAGCGCGTCGTGGATGGCGGAGCGCAGCGCGAGGTGGGCGGATGGCATGGTGGATTCCTTCTTTCGTTCCCCGGACGCAGCGCAGCGCGTAGCCCTTCGCGGAGCGGTGCGCTGCAGAGCCGGGGCCGTCCTGAACGCCGGTGTGCGGTACGGTCCCGGTTCTGCGAAGCAGCGCTTCGCGAAGGGCTACGCGCTGCATCGCGCCCGGGACACGAGAAAAGTCTCACTCCACCCGCAGCTCCGCATCGACCGCGATGAAGCGGCGGTCGCCGGCGTCGCGGATCGCGGCGATGCGATAAATGCGCGCGCCGTCGACCAGGCGGTGCTGCAGCGTGAGAACAAAATTGCTGCGCAGGATGATGCGATACTTCACCGTGGCGCCCTCGGCGTCGGCCTGCACGTCGCTGCCGCCGCCGCGCGCGAAAAGCGGCGTCACCTCAGCCCACGCCGTGGTCAGCGGCGCAAAACTGCGCGTCACGCCACCCTGCCCGTCGTCGCTCTCGATCGGCGCCTGGATCTGCAGCCGCGTCTTCAATTGCCCCGGATCGATCATAGCGACAGCATTCGATAAGGCGCGATCAGCGCACCGAGGCCGCCCGGCAGCATCGCGGCATTGCCGCCGCTCGCGGCAAGCCCGCGGTTCTCGTACCAGTGCGCCACCAGCATGCGGATGGCGTGGCGCAAGGCATCCGGAACGTCGGCCGCAGAGGCGCCATAGCCAAGCTCGACATCGAGCTCGATGCCGGCCGTGAAGCGGCCGGGCGGCGGCAGCGCCCAGCACGGCGATGCGATGACATTGGCTGGGGCATCGACCACAAAAGTTTCGACGTCGATGCTGTGGGCGTTGCCCGCGGCATCGAAGGCCCGCGCCGCGATCACGCTGCGCAGCGGCCCGATGCGCGGATCGAGCCGGCCGTTTGCGGGCCAGGCGTCCAGCACAAAGCGCCAGCGCTGCACCAAGAGCGCGCGCCGGCTCAAGGCCTCGACGTGACCGCGCGCGGCTGCGATCAGGGATGCGATGACGGAATCGTCATCGTCATGCTCGACGCGCAGGAAGGTTTTGGCCTCCGCCACGGTCCACGGCTCGGCGGATGGCGGGATCAGCAGGATGGCTGGCATGGGGGGTTTCCTGTTTTCGCAAAACTATTTCCACGTCGTCCCGGCGAACGCCGGGACCCATAAACACCGGCGTCCGTGCTTACGATCAGTGGTGCAATGTTTGTGATCCGTTACGGGTACGGTGATTATGGGTCCCGGCGTTCGCCGGGACGACGGGGGAGTGTGTTGACAGCGCACCGCCGCACCGGCTCACATCGCCGGATGATTCAGCGCCCCGCCCTCGCCCTCGCCTTCGCCCTGATCGCGCACCCGGCCGCGGCTGTCGTCGGCGGCGGCGGGAGCCCGGCGGAACACATCGCGCGCGCGATCGTCACCATCATCGGCTCGCGCGGCAGCTTCTGCACCGGCAGCCTGATCGCGCAGGATATGGTGCTGACCGCGGCGCATTGCGTGGCGCCGGGCGCGGAGTACAAGGTCATCCTTCCCGGCGAGACGCCAGTGCTGTTGCTGGACGTCAGGCGCATCGCGTCGCATCCGCAATTCAACATGCAAAGCATCCTGGCGCACCGCGCCTCCGCCGACGTGGCGCTGCTGCAGCTTGCAAGCCCGCTGCCCGCAACAAAAGCGCCCGCGCCGCTCGGCGCGCCGGCGATCCCGATTGGAGCCGGCGCCCACCTCACCATCGCCGGCGTCGGCGTTGTCAGGCGCGGCGACGGCAAAAGCGGCGGCACCATCCGCGCCGCCGATCTTATCGTGACCGGCAAGCCCGGCACGCTGCAGATCCGCCTTGCCGATCCCTTGACCAACAACCTTCGCGAGGGCCTCGGCGCCTGCACCGGCGATTCCGGTGCGCCTGCCTTTCAGATGCAGGCCGACCGCGCGGTCATCGTCGGCGTGGTGAGCTGGTCGACCGGCGCCAACAACAGCGACGGCTGCGGCGGGCTGACCGGCGTCACCCCGCTGACGCTGTACCGGGAGTGGATCTTTCGCATCGCGCGAAGCTGGGGCGCCAAGGTAGCGCAAGCGCAATTTTGGCTCTAGCCTAAATTACGCTCCAGCCCGATGGGAGCGATTTCGACAGCGGGTGGAAAATCAGAAATAGAAGTGCAATCGTTGCGCCGACCGCCAAAAGAATAGCCGTTATCGTAACGCGTGGCGACGTTTTTCGGAGTTGAGCAACTAACTCAGCCGCGGTCGAATACACAAGCCTTGCCCTAGGCGGATCTGATGCCCGTGCTTCGGCACCGAAACTGCCTCCCGTCAAGGCGTCTAGAAAATCAGCAATACAATTCACAAGGTGATCGTGTTTAGACACACTCAGATTTGGCTTCACCATAACGTAGAACAAATTGATTTTTTGTTGATACCCCTCCATCCGGGTCTCGGCCAAACGAGTCTTGATCGCCTTCTCCGGCGAATGCTCCAACGCCTTTGGCAGTTTGTTGGTGACCCAATACTCTGCTCCTTGATCGGCAGCTTCGAATATTAATTTGCAGAACTCGTCAATGCGAGCGGCATATGCGTCCCGCCTACTCTTCCACGATTGCTGAAACAGCGCAAAGATCGCTGCGACAAGCGCAGTGAGGAGGATTCGTTCCAGCTCGCTAATGGTCGTCAGCCGGCAATGGCTGCTGGCTTTGCTTCGGCCATGTAGCGCAGCGCAAGAACCTTGTACGGTTCATAGAACGGATCGGTAGCGACAATCTCGAGGGACTGTTTCAGTTGTTTGGGGCTGAAGAGTCCGAATCGGATGAGTCCGCCGAATGCTTCCTCAAGAAACGAGGACAAGTAGCCGCGAGGACCGTCCAAGACCACTGTCACCTTCCCGTCGGTCGCAAGCGCTTCCCGCAACGCAGGAACAAGCTTCCGTTCCCTGAAAAGCTGACCGCTGTCAGGTCCGTCGGAAATGAGACGCCCGCCCGGCGTCCGTGAGAAGTCAGTTCCAATGTTGATCACGGTCATCTTTCTCGCCCGTCACAATAACATTTCCCATTCGACGAGAGTTCCCGCAATGGGCAGTTTATGCGAGGCATGAGAGGGCTTCTGGCCGGCAGTGAAGGAATATTCCCCGTTTCGGCTGAGTATCCGCACCGTGCCGCCTGCGCAGTTATCTATGATTGCCTTGATCACCGGCAATCCCTTCCCATGGTAGTCCTTGCCTGTAGAAGATCGCCCCAGTTGCACCGCGGCGCTGATCGTTTCACCGTCCCGCTCCGGGTAATCGGTAGGATTGTACTCCCCACCAAAGGATCTGGCTACAGTAGCACGAAATTCGTCGTAGCGGGTCCATCTCGGGAGGCTTACGGGAATCGAGATGCCCTGATCGTAAATTGCTATGGTAAAGCGCTTCTTACCCAACTCAACTGCACCTGTCATCCACCACTTCTTTGCAACCGGATAGTCTCGGAATGCCCCCACGGGGTAGGCGTGATCTTCGACATTCTGAATAGCTTCTCCCAAGCCGTCGTAGACCCGGGAACGCTTCAGCAGAGTTTCGCTGTCAGCAATACCCGAAGAGTCCGCCATTTCGGCCATGATCCGAATAAGCTTGTCGATCGAAGCTCCCTGTACTTTTGACCCCGACAGGAAGGGTACTGTTACGACGCCGTTGCGCTCAGCAATGTTCGTCATGGGACTGTCAACGCCCAGAAGCGAAAGAAAACCAACGTCCTTCAAGGTGGCCAAGACAGCCGGATTCCATTTCTCAACATTGACCGCCCGCAACCATTCTGGCGCCCTATAGACCGATATGGCTCGATCGTATTCCGAAGCCAGAACCAAGGCTGCTGATGGCGTTATACGGGTGAGACTGCCGAAATCGACGTAGCTATCGACGCGCCGCTGACCCCAGTCCAGCTTCCGCCTTAGTCCCCCCTGAACGCGCAGATTTTCGAGGCGTTGGCCCATCAGGGTCAGACGGTGACGCAGTTCAATCAAGAATTGCGAGACTTGCTCATAATTTTCGACCAAACAAAAGTTAGCGGGCATCGGTTTGCGCTCGCGAGCAGTCCCGAATCTTACCTTGCCCCGTCGGTAAATCGTGATCTGATGAACGCCTGGATCATCTTCATGCGTTGGCGGCTCCAGGCCCATTTCAGCCAGCTGCCGCCGCCGTTCGCGTTCCTTCTTGGCCCGGCGAAGAAAGGGACCCTCTCTCGCCTTTTGCACCAAGTAGGCCTTTTGCCAAATTGATAGGCGTTTCACCCGTCCTCTGTCCCTTAACGCACCCTCGCTGGCCCTCCACTTGCTTCTCGATCAAAAATCCTCGTAACGCAACAGCTCACTTAGGGCTTGGGGGCGTGTACAGTCCGCCCTCGCCTGGCCTCCGAGATCATCACAGGCCCTCATAGCCTATTTGCCTGAATTCCGAGGGAAGGTATTCACGCTTCAAATGATCTATGACCCGATCGCGAAAGATCAGAATGCCCATCAGCGGCCAGCCTTCCTGCTCTCCATGCCCGGCCACACGGACGGCAATGTGCCAGCCAGTAAAATCAACCAGTATCTGCTTCAGTTTTCCGATTACGACGGGTCGAAGCATCTGCAATTCTGCGCTTCAACACGAATAAAATCCAAGTCCCAATCGTCGTCTACGATCCAATAATCCGCCCGGCCACGGAAGTCCTTCGTGCCGAAGGCATCAAGCACCTGCGTAGCCTTGTGATGCAGACGCTGCCAGACCAACTCATGCGCGCGAATTCGCCCGAGGTCATCACTTTCGCTCATGACGTCACTCTCTGCCGCAGTTGAGCGCCCTCAGAGAGCCTCGTAAGTCAATTGCCGAAATTCTGCGGGAAGATAATCGCGGTTCAGGTGGTCGAATACCCGCCCGTCGGAGATAAGCAGCCCCATCGGGGGTAACGCCGCTTCGTCCTTGCGCGAACAAACCCGAACGATAATTTGCCAGTCGGGATAAGCATCGAGCACACGCTTCAAGGCTCCTATTGCGTCCCGCCGCAGCATCCGTGGATTATTGATTTCGACCTGAAGAAGATCCGGACCCCAATCGTCATCGACGATCCAGTAATCCGCGCGGCCGCGATAATCCTTGATGCCAAACGCATCGAGCGCTGCAGTGGCCTTGTCATGAACGGTTTGCCAGATGCGTTCGTGCGCGCGGATTTCACGGACCTTTTCGCTCTCGCTCATCGCTTCATTCCCTGCCGCCACGGAATCGAAAGAACCCGCGTAGCGTTCTTATCATTCGGTTGTAGTCGCGAATACGTGGCTCGTCCGTTTCCCTGATGGCTTTCAACAAGTCACGCGCCTGGTCTGGAGTCATTGTTTCGGGAGTGATGTTGCGCTCGCTCATGAAGCTGTCGCTGAGTTCTTTTACCGCGTCGTTATACTTTTGATGAAGGCCTTTCGATCCATCCCAGTAGTGGCCCCTTAATACGCCATCATCATCGATCGGAAAGCGGCCCTTCGGCAACTCACCCGTGGTTGACTGACTGAAGACTTTCTCGGTTTCGGGCGACAGATTCCATTTCGAATAGATGCCTTTCGGCATCTCATGGTGCCCGCCAGTGGAGTAGTAAGGTTTGCCTTCGGCATCGAGCACGGGTTTGCCATCGCTGCCGACCTGGTTGAAATCGCCAGCGAGCTGAACGCCGTCACGGCTTGTCGCGGCGGGCACGATGTTGAACAGGTCGCCAACTTCACTCGAGCCGCTGACATCACCGATATTTACATTCCCCATCGGCTGGGTCAGGCTCGCGAGGTCGCCCTGCGCGGCATCCTGGCCGATGGACTGTGCCGTGCTCTGGCCCCCGCTTCGACCGGTCCACTGCCCGCCCCGCGGATTGCCGGCGGGCACGCGCGGCTGGCTTGGGCTTTATGTGGCTTCCTCCAGCCGCCGCTTCAGCTCGGCGCGGAGTTCGTCGACCTCAGCGCGCAGCACCGCGAGCAGGCGGTAGCCTGCCTCGACCTCCGCCGCCAGCTCCGCCTCGAACGCAGCTTGCTTTGCGGCGTCGGTTTTGCGCGCAAGCGTTGGATAGATCTCGGCCGGGTCGAAGCCGGCCTTCACCCAGCGCGCCGCGTCGGGGCGGATCCACAGATGCGCGTCATGGCGCAGCCAGCGCTTGCGCTGATGGCGCAGGTAGGTGTCGTCGGGAGGTGGCATGGGAATTCGATTCCGGATTGAGCGGTCTCGTGTCGCGGACGCGATGCGGCATTCTTCATGCCGCTTCGCAGAACCGGGGCCCCGGTTTGTTCGAGCAGCAAGTAACCGGGGCCCCGGCCCTGCAGCGCACCACGCCGCGAAGAAGCGGCGCGCTGCGCTGTGTCCGGGGAACAAGACAACACCGCGTCATGCGCGGGCTTGACCCGCGCATCCATCACTCTCGAAAAGAGTCTTGCGAAGGGGATGGATGGCCGGGTCAAGCCCGGCCATGACGTGGTGGGGTGCGGTGCGCCGCCGCTCAGCTCACCGCGAACTTCAAGAGCTTGATCGCGTCAAAGTCCTGCACGCCGCCGCCGACGCGCTTCGTCGTGTAGAACAGGATGTAGGGTTTTGCGGTGAACGGGTCGCGGATCACGCGCACGCCGGCGCGGTCGACGATCAGGTAGCCGCGGCGGAAATCGCCGAAGGCGATCGAGAGCGACCCGCGGCGACGTCGGGCATCTCCTCGGCGTCGGCAAGCGGGAAGCCGATCAGGTTGGAGCGGTTTCCTGGTTAACCGAATTCGCGTTTCATCCGTTGCCTGAACGTGAGGTAAGCGTCTAACTGTTCGTCATTCACCTCGAAAAAATCGCGTGATGGATCACCGATCGGTCGCGTCTTGTTGCGACTGCCGCCGAAAATCTGATCTTGGATATCGTCAAGAAATGAGCGTTCGAGCAGGAAGCGCTTGTCGCCGTGCACGGGCATCCGCATTACAAGGCCCTTGTGATAGATCTCTAGGATCCGTTTCTGGTTGTCGCTCATGAGCTTACCTTATCGGATAGGCGGTATGAACACGCCAGCCTCTGGCCGATCCCGGATCTGGCTGGATGACGACTTTGACGCCGAACGTATCGCGTATAACCGGCTCGGCATGCGCCCGCGCAAGATACGCTTCATATCCGGTCGGCGAAGTGAACCTCTTGCTGATTACAACCGGCGATTCGCCATCCCGGATTCCTTGATCGACCTTATCCTGGTTTGCCGAAATCGTCGAGTTGACCAAGCGGTTTGCAGATTGCACCGACGTGAATGATCCGACGCTCAAACCATCAAACGTATCGCCCCTCTCCAGAGCGCTCCGCGCCCCGTCGCGGACACGGGCCTTGAGATAGTCATACGTCCTGTCGGCATGTTCGCTGATTGCATGTCCGCCGCGCTGCTCTTGCTCAAGCAGATCGACCGAATCTCCCGCGAGTTGTACGCCTTCCGCACGCGGCCCATCCGGCTTGATCCGAAACAGGTCGTCGAGTTCCTTCGATCCGCTGACGTCGCCGAGTTGGACATTGCCCATCGGCTGCGTGAGGTCGGCGTCCTGGCTCTGGCCCGTGTCCTGGCTCGGGCTCACAACCGCGCTCTGGCCGCCGCTTCGATCGGTCCATTGCCCGCCGCGCGGATTGCCGGCCGGCACGCGCGGCTGGCTTGGGCTGTATTTGGCTTCGAGCGCGCGCCGCCGCTTCAGCTCGGCGCGCAGCTCGTCGACCTCCGCGCGCAGCACGGCGAGCAGCCGGTAGCCTGCCTCGACCTCCGCCGCCAGCTCCGCCTCGAACGCAGCTTGCTTTGCGGCGTCGGTTTTGCGCGCAAGCGTTGGATAGATCTCGGCCGGGTCGAAGCCGGCCTTCACCCAGCGCGCCGCGTCGGGGCGGATCCACAGATGCGCGTCATGGCGCAGCCAGCGCTTGCGCTGATGGCGCAGGTAGGTGTCGTCGGGAGGTGGCATGGGAATTCGATTCCGGATTGAGCGGTCTCGTGTCGCGGACGCGATGCGGCATTCTTCATGCCGCTTCGCAGAACCGGGGCCCCGGTTTGTTCGAGCAGCAAGTAACCGGGGCCCCGGCCCTGCAGCGCACCACGCCGCGAAGAAGCGGCGCGCTGCGCTGTGTCCGGGGAACAAGACAACACCGCGTCATGCGCGGACTTGACCCGCGCATCCATCACTCTTCGAAAAGAGTCTTGCGAAGGGGATGGATGGCCGGGTCAAGCCCGGCCATGACGTGGTGGGGTTATTGCGCCGCCTTCAGCTCACCGCGAACTTCAAGAGCTTGATCGCGTCAAAATCCTGCACGCCGCCGCCGACGCGCTTCGTCGTGTAGAACAGGATGTAGGGTTTTGCGGTGAACGGATCGCGGATCACGCGCACGCCGGCGCGGTCGACGATCAGATAGCCGCGGCGGAAATCGCCGAACGCGATCGAGAGCGAGCCGGCGGCGACGTCGGGCATCTCCTCGGCGTCGGCAAGCGGGAAGCCGATCAGGTTGGAGCGGTTGCCGGGCGAGGCCGGCGGCTGCCAGAGATAGTTGCCGGTGGAATCCTTGAACTTGCGCACCATGCTCTGGGTCTTGCGGTTCATCACGAAGGTGGCGTTCTGCCGGTAGCCCGCGCGCACCGCGTAGATCAGGTCGACCAGCACGTCGGAGGGGTTCGAGGCCGGGAAGGCGCCGGCCACGCCGCTTGCGATATAGCCGATATTGCCCCAGCTCCAGGACGCGTTGGCAACAGTGGTCGCCGCCAAAAATCCCTTCGGCTTGTTGACGCCGTCGCCGGAGACGAAGGCACTGCCCTCCTGCTCGGCGAACACCTGGTCGACTTCGCCGGCCAGCCACTGGTCGAGGTTGACGGAAGAATCCTCCAGCAGCGAGGCGGTCGCCGCCGGCATGGCGTAGAGCTCCATCGCCGGGAACGACAGCAGGTCGAGCACCGCCGAGGCCGTCTGCGTGCGCGGGTCGGTCTCGCCGACCCAGCCCGTGGCCGGCCCCGCGGTCATGAACGGCTTCTTGTAGACCGTCGACGAGATCGCGCGCACCGAGGCGAGGCTGCGGATCGGCGAGATGTTGGCGAGGCGCTGGCCGATTTCGGTCTCCAGTTCCGGCGGCACCAGATAGCCGCCGTCCGGATTGGAGGCGATCGACATCGCCTTCATCTCGAGCGCGCGCAGGCCGGCGGCCTCGCCGCTGCGCACATAGTCGTCGAAGGCGGATTTGTGCTCGCGCGCGCTCGCATCCTGCACGCCGCGGCGGCCTTCCAGCGCCGGCCGCGCGTTCTTCAGCGAGATGGCGTCGAGCTGTTGCTGATGCTGGTTCAGCGCGGCATCGATCCGCGCCAGCTTCTCGTCGTTCAAGACGTCGCTCTTGCGCTGCTCGATCGCCTTGAGCCGGCCGTCGTTCTCCGACTTGAATTCCTCGAAGGTGCGCATCATCGCCTCATAGACGTCCTGCGCCTCGCTTGCGGGAATGCCGGCCTTGGTTTCGGGGGTGCGGTCGTGGATCTCGAAGTCCATGCGTGGTGCTCCTGTTTGGATGTGGTTGGTGAAAAAGCTTTCGTCGTCCCGGCGAACGCCGGGACCGCTCGTGGACGGGCAGCCGCAAACGCAACCGTCATCCTGAGGTGGCCGCGCGCTTGCGCGGGCCTCGAAGGATGGGCCACAAGCGCACGTGTCCGCATCCTTCGAGACGCCGCGGAAGGGCGCGGCTCCTCTCGCGACAACGGCGAAGCCGTTGCGCGGGGATGACGGCATTTGGATATTTGGATAAAAAAACGGGACCGGCGATGAGCCGATCCCGCTGCCGTTGCCTGCGCCTGGAGGCGGGCTGAGCCCTTATTGCAGGCCCTGCGGATTGGTCACGCCGCCTGTGACCGGCACGAGCGAGCCGCCGGCGCCGTTGTTCATGAAGGCATTGTTGGCATGCGACTGGACGGTGCCGCTGAGGCCGGCGGTGTTGGCGACGACATCGCTATCCCGGACGCGGATCGTGGACCCCGCACTCGCCACGATTCCCGTAGCGTTCCCGACAATGACGCTGGAAGCGACCGCGACCGTTGCGCCCGGATCCGCCTCCACGCCTGCCGTGGTATTACCCGATGCGATCGAGCCCTTGACAACGGCCTGAACGCCGTTGCCGAACGCGAAGCCGTAATTCGAATCGAAGGCGCTGACATTCTGCAGCGTCGCCTTGATGGTCGATGTCATGCCCGCCGGAGGGGCGATGCCGATGGCGGTGCCGAAATTGTTGCGCACCACCGTATCCTTGATCAGCACCCGGCCGATCTTGGCGGAGTTCTGGATGCCGAAGGTGGTGAAGCCATCGATCACGACGTTCTCGATGCTGATCGCATTGTCGAGGCTGCCGGTGCCGAGGATCTGGATGCCTGTGGTGCCGGTGAGCGTGCCACTGAAGTTGAGATTGCGGATCCGGACGATCATTCCCGATGCCGCGTCCGTGTTGATGGTAAATCCGTTGCCGCTTTGCGCAAGCACGCCGGCATTGACGCCGGCACAGTCGACGGTGAGCGATTTGTTGATGCTGAGCTGACCGTAGCCGGCCGAATCCAGGCAATTGATCTCGCCGCCGGCGATGGTCTTCGAGATCGCGCCGGAAAACGTCTTGCAGGGCGCGGTGCGGGCGCAGTTGGCGGAGGCGTCGTCCCCGAGGCCGGAAACCCAGGTGCGCGCCACTTGTGCGTCAGCGGGGCTTGCCGCGCTGAAAGCCAGCGTGGCGGCAGCGAGCAGGAAGCAGGTGTGTTTGTTCTGCATGATGGTGTTCCTGATAATATGAATGAAGGTGGTAACCCGCAGAGGCTAGCGCCAATCCGCTGCGCGCGAAAGCCGCCGCAGCCGCAGGAGCGATTTCGCCGCAGGTTCCATGAGGCGCATGTGAAGTTGCGATCCGTGATCTTGTTGCGTCAAAGGTGTGCCCGCTTGACCCCGCCCAGCGCGCGCTTGCGTTCCGTCCGCTCGCCGAGTCTCGCGGCCTGCGGCACGCGCGGTGCGCGCGGCGCGCCGAGGTCTTCGCCCGCCAGAACGCTGCGCCACTCCGCCTCCGCCGCCTCGCGCAGCCGCGAGAATTTCGGCGCCGCCTGCTTCACGGCGCTGACACGCGCGCCGTTCAGCAGCGGGAACGTCACGATGGAAATCTCCCACAGGTCGACCTGGTAGAGTCTGCGCACCCGGCTCTTCGGGTCGATCTGGCCGCGCACGGTGCGGTAGCCGATCGACAGCCCGTCGACCGCGCCGGCCTTGAGCAGCGACAGCAATTCGCGCGCGCGCATCACGTCGGGGATCAGCCGGCCGCGCGCCTTCAACCCGCGCCAGTCCTCCGCGATCTCGAGCCAGATGCCGACCGGCTCGGCGGGATCGTGCTGGAACAGCATCGGGATCTTGCGCAGGCCGCGCTGCTTCAGGGTCTGCGTGAACGCGCCGGGCATCACCATGTCGCGCGCCTGGTCGACCTCGCCGAACAGGCTGGCATAGCCCTCGATCGCGCCGTCGGGGAACAGCGCGAGGCGGGAGGTCGGCGGCAACGGCGCGTGCATGGGGATGCCTCGGGGAAGGTGGTCGCAAAAACTCCGCCGTCATCCTGAGGAGCCGCGCTCTTGCGCGGCGTCTCGAAGGATGGGTACGGGGCTCGGATTGCATCCTTCGAGGCTCGCTTCGCTCGCGCCTCAGGATGACGGCAGTGTGTGGGACCCTTACGAGCTCCGCCCTCGCCGCGCGGCTTTGCGCCGCGGCTGCAGTTTTATGCGCGGCTTGGCCGGCGCCTGGCGCTGCAGCTGGTCGAGCTGTGCCAGGAATTCCCGGAACACGCTGAGATGATCCGGCCTCGATTTGGTTTCGGTGCGGATCGCGGCGAGCGTGGCGTGCAGATTGTCCATGATCAAAACTCCTTCAGTCATGATGCGGTCGGTTCGAAGCATTGCCGCGGCGGTGCGCCCGGCGGTTGAAGCGCTGCAGCTCGCGCACGAAATCGTCGAAGCGGCGCGAGGCGGCGCCGAGCTCGCGCAAGCTGGACCACAGCGCGAAGCTCGCCGCGGCGGCCCACAGGAACAGCGCGAGATGCGCGAGATCGCCGCGCTCGGAGAAGATGCGGATCAGGTCGGACATGCTCGTCGTCCCGGCGAACGCCGGGACCCATAAACACCGATCTCGGTGATCGGATGGATGCGGCCACGCCGTGCAATTACGGACGCCGGAGGTTGGTCCCGGCGTTCGCCAGGACGACAGCGGTGATGGAACAAACGCCGCTTGCCGCGCTTACCAATTCGGGCCCGACCGGAGGCGCGTGCGATGCTATCGCGACCATTGGCTTTGATGTTTGCAGCCGCGGCGCTCGCCTGCCCGGCCGCGTTGGCGCAATCGCCGCCGCTCAAATCCCCGTCCGAATTTCAATCGATAGCCAACCCCGCCGAGCGCTCGCGCGCGATCTTCACCGAGGTCGGCAGGGTGCTGACCCATCCGCGCTGCCTGAACTGCCATCCCGCCGGCGAACATCCGCTGCAGGGCACCGATCATCACGAGCACCGCCCCGTGGTGTGGCGCAACGACACCGGCAATTTCGGCACGCCCTGCGGCGAGTGCCACACCGAGCAGAACGTCAGCTTGCGCGAGCGCGCCAGCTATCAAAGCATTCCAGGCCATCCGCGCTGGGCGGTGGCGCCGCTGTCGATGGCCTGGCAGGGCAAATCGCTCGGCGAGATCTGCCGCCAGCTCAAGGATACGACGCGCAACGGCGGCCGCGACCTCGCACTATTGCAGGAGCACATCGCCAAGGACGACCTGGTCGCCTGGGGCTGGAGTCCCGGCGCGGGCCGCGAACCCGCGCCTGGCACGCAGGAGATGGCGGGGCAACTGGTGCAGGCCTGGATCGATTCCGGCGCAGAGTGTCCGAACTAGTGCGCGTAGCCCCGGATGTAGCGCAGCGAAATCCGGGGTTCGCAAAGGCGGGCGTGCTGTCCCGGGTTACGCTGCGCTACACCCGGGCTACTTGCTCACCGCAACGCGAACCCGAACAGCTGGGACTTGTCGACATCGACGATCCTTTTCGCGCCCTGAGGCCAGGCGTTCTCCGGAATCTTGAAAGCCAGCTCCAAGCCGTCGATCACGTTGATGAATTCCGCCGGCACCTGATCGCGCCGATAGGCGCCGATCATCAGGCAATTGCCAAGGTGCTGTTCCGGCTTACCCGGCTCCCGCACGACGACCGACAAAGACCAGTCGATGCTGACAATCTGCGGGCCATGATTGAGCGCCCCGACCGCCGCGGCGAATTCCCGCGCCTCCGCAAGAGCCTCTGGTGAAATCCCCACCTGCCCGGGCTTGCTGAAGCCGTCATCGGAAATTTGAACCATGCGATTGCCCTCGCGATTCCCCGCAGGCCAAGCCTGCCGCTGTTATTTCATCACCGAAACGGGTCACGAACAATGCCGGGAAAGTTGTGCCCGAACCCTTCCTTGCGAAACGTTCTTCCGCCAGCGCATTCATAAATGACCGAAAACGTCTTAACTCCATCGACGGTGGCCCGCCCAGCGCCGATCACTATACAGACTCTGATAACGTCACCGGCGGTCTGCTCGCCTTCCCTGCTCGGGTCGGATGGCTTGATCCGAAACAGACCGTCGAGTTCGCTCGACCCACTGACGTCACCGATCCCCACATCGCCCATCGGCTGCGCGAGGCTTGTGCCCTGGCTCTGCCCCTGTCCGCCGCTTCGGTCCGTCCATTGCCCGCCGCGCGCATTGCCGGCCGGAACACGCGGCTGGTCGGGGCTATACTTTGCTTCCTCGAGCCGCCGCCGCGCTAGCGCGGCCTTGAGTTCATCGACCTCGGCGCGTATCGCCGCCAGGGAGCGGCGGCCTTCCGCGACCTTTCTCTCGAACGCCAAATCCTCCGCGGCTTCGCGCTGCTCGCGCTGCCGCTTCAGATGGGGATACATCTGCTCCGGATCGGTGCCGGGCTTCAGCCAGCGCGCGTAGTCGTGGCGGAGCCACAGATGCGCGTCATGGCGCGTCCAGCGCTCGCGCTGATGCAAGTCGTAGGCGGAGGGAGGATGGGACATGGTTGGACCCTAACTTCGTCGTCCCGGCGAACGCCGGGACACATAACCAACGTCATGCGTGATTGAGGACGAACGTTGCCACGCTTTGCTCAAACTGATGCGACGGAGGGTATGGGTCCCGGCGTTCGCAGGGACGACAATGATTCACCCCCACCGATCCCCGCCTTCCACCGGCCCATATCCCACCGCCTCGCGTTTTTCGTTCAGCGTGAGGAACGGCGCATTGCAGACGCGGTCCCACAATGCGGCGCGGTCGGCGGCGAGCGCGTCGATGCGGTCGGTGTCGATCACGACGCGGATGCTCTCGCCGAATTGCGGGCTCAGCCATTGCGCGATCGAGGCGCCGACGCGCGCGGCCAGCGGCAGCACGGTCTGGCGGAAGAAAACCCGGTTGGCCTCCTGGTAATTGGCAAAGGTGTTGTCGCCAGGAATGCCGAGCAGCATTGGCGGCACGCCGAAGGCGAGCGCGATTTCGCGGGCCGCGGTGTGTTTTGCCTCGAGGAAATCCATGTCCTTCGGCGTCAGCGACATCGCCTTCCAGTCGAGTCCGCCTTCCAGCAGCATCGGCCGGCCGGCATTGGCGGTGCCGGTATAGGTCTCCTCGAGTTCGCGCTTCAGGCGATCGAACTGCTGGCCCGACAGAATGTTGTTGTCGGCGGCAAACACCAGCGCGCCGGACGGCCGCGCGGCGTTGTCCAGCAGCGCCTTGTTCCAGCGCGCTGCGGAATTATGGGTGTCGACCGCGACCGCCGCGGCCTCGATCGGCGCCAGACCTAGTGAGAACGAACCGCTGTATTAATTAAAGCCGGCCCTCAGCTGTGCGCGTGGCCGAACTGCGGCTTAGATTGGTGCCACCTGAATTCCATTGTTCAACGCTTGTTTCTGAACAACATCCAGCCCAATTTGCAAGTCGGCAGCGAGATCATAGACAGCATTCTGCGTCAGGCGCCCTCTCGATGCCTTTAACTTTATAAGAGAACGTGGAGCGGTAATTTCAGCTGCGAACGCGCGATTTGCCTGTTGATCTCGCGTAACGGCAGACGTCAGAAACCGACTCTCGGTTGGCGTATCCGCGGCCCACGCAGAGAAAATCGCGCGAGCACCAGCAAAACGACGTTTCGTTTCAAGCGACTGCAACAACGCCACCTTCATTTCAGATTCGTCGCGAACGACCGCTCCTGTAATTGAGGGCTCGTCTAGATTATTCGGCATATCCGTGCGATGGCCAGTATCGATGTTCAGCTTTTCAAATATTCGCGTGGCGCCGTTCGGGTCAGTGTCTTTTATACCAAGACGCGCTCTTAGTAGCTCAGCGGCGCGAGTCCCGCGGCGATAAGCGGGGACGCTGGTATTGTCTTTTGGAGCAGGAAGAGAGTCCAGCGGGGATAGCGTCGAAGACGAGACCCCTTTTGTGAGTGCAACGGCCTTCTCCGCCAAGGTAGCGACAGTCGGAAACAATTGAACTGGTGAAACAAGGCAAAGATCCATCAGCAAACGCTCACCCAAGTTCGGCAGGAGTCGCTCAATCAAGGATGCGGTCGAATCGTCAATATCATACGGCGATACGCCCAACGCGCCCGCAAATCGGCAAAACTGCTGCTGATCGGGATCGGTTTCCAAAATTAAATGCCACGCATCTTGAAGATACGTGTCCTTAATCCGGCTTTCCGAAAGACGGTTCGCGACGGCAGTAACGAAGTTTCGCAATTCCTGTTCAACCGCGGCATGTGGAAGTGTTTCAAGCCCCCCGCGTAAAAATCGTACGTCGGCCAATTGTACGTCACGCGCAGATGCGGACACCTGAATCGAACGGCCAATAGGAACGATCATGACTTTTGGGAGAGCAAACCCATGTTGCGCGCTTAGAAAAGAATGGCGCGACAGAAAGTCGGCGTTGTCGCCATCATCTTCCGTTTTTCGTGGCTCCCAGAGCAAAGGCCACCAGTTTTCGGCAATCCACTCGGCAAGAAAATACGCTGGAATCTCTAAGTTCAGGCAGACACGGTCGCGTTGGTCCCTGAATTCGGTCACATTGTGAGTACCGATGTTAATTTGCAGGCCGCAAAGCGTCGCGTCCGCTTCGGAGGGTTTAATCTCGGACACCGACGACAACCAAGAACTGGAAATCTCATAGCTCATTATTGCAAACCTACCGGGACGCTGGCCGGCTCAAGAGGGTAAGCGTGGTAGGTGCCGGCAGTTCCAGCGTTGGTTGATGCTTCGTACCATTGATCGCCCTCTCTATGCCATAGACGCCGCGGAAATCCGTTAATCCAGTCCTGAGAGACCCGCCGGGCTCGGATCGCCGCCCGGATTGCATTGCCCGCCTCTTGGAGGGTGAAGTTGCGAGGACAGGGTGTCGCGGGCTTATTTGGAAACTGTTCGCTTCGCTTCTTAGGCCGCCGCATTCCCCCGTGCCCCTCTCTCGATGGCAAGCTACGGGGTAGGATGCAGCGTCACGAAATGCGAGTAAAGGGACGATGGGTGGCAGCAACGGCTGGCTACCTGCTGGATTCGGCATGCGCCATTTGCCCCTCCTCAACTCGGCTGCCGTCGCAGCGTTCGCAGAAAGCTGAACAGCGTCTCCGTCTGCTGTTCGTTCTCAATATAATAGAAGATCGGATCAGTGCGGTCGGGGTCATCCAGGCTTGCCGGCAGGCCAAGTTGCTCCAGGAGAAACGCCTTGACCCGCAGGTAGTTCTGTTCGGTCCTGCAATCAAACGTGACGACCGTGGCGCGCGGCACATGGAAATCGATCTTGAAGTTCGACATGGCATTCACCGGTTTCGCGGAAAAGCGGTTACGACCCGATAGCCCTTTTCACTGCTGTCGGGCACGATCACGACGCGCATGCTGTAGGTATCGCGCATGCCGGCTTGCGAACGTTCGGTACCGCCCTACTCCCTACGCGTTGCTCGCAAGCTTGCCGCCCTTGTCGGCGATGATCTGGCGGCGGACGACTTCCAAAAATACCCGATGCCCGCCAGCGCTGAAATTGTAGCTGGGCGATTGCATATTCCAGGCGTCCTCGATATCGGCGTCGGAATAGCCGCCATCGAGCAACTCATTCAGGAATGTCAGCACCACGCGGCGCTCGTTGGCGCTAGACATCTCAAGTCCCGCCGCCGCAAGGCTTTCGAGCGACTTCCAGTCATGAGGAATCCCGGGATAGATTCCGATTACGAATTGATTGAACTCCTCCGGAATCTGCATGTGAGGCTCCTACCGGCGGCCGGGCCGCTGATTGACTGGAAACGCCGTGCGCACCGTATAGCCGCGCGGCGAGCGGCTGTCATTGACGATGACGGCGCGAACGCTATAGGTATCGCGAATGTAAGGATCGGAATCTCCGTTCGGCCTGAAAGCTTCGTAACCCGTCACGGATCCGATCCTGCTTTCAAGCGTAAGCTTTTTTTCCATGCCAGTCGCAACCTGGTCGACCTTGTCGCGTTCCAGCTTGAGCAGTTGATTGACGTAGTCATTAGCTTGCTCGCGCGTTGCAAACGAGCCTTCAGCATCGCGGAATCGCGTTATCTCCAGATTACCCGACGTAAAGCGCTCGTAATCGGCATTCATTAGGCCGATGAGATAGTCGTCCGTCTTTCCCACATGATCGCGTAACGTGTGGCCGCCGCGTGCTTCCTCTTCCAGCAGGTCGACGGAATAGCGGCGTTCCGAGTCCGCTGCAACTTTTCCGATAGAATCGGAAAGATTCCCGGCATCCGTGCGCGGCCCGTCCGGCCCAATCCGAAACAGATCGCCGAGTTCGCTTGACCCGCTGACGTCGCCGATCCCCACGTCGCCCATCGGCTGCGCGAGGCTTGCGCCCTGGCTCTGCCCCTGTCCTCCGCCTCCCCCGCCGCCGCCGCGGTTGGTCCACTGCCCACCGCGGGAATCTCCGCGTGGCACGCGCGGCTGGCTCGGGCTGTATTTTGTTTCGCCGGACGACGGCCGCCGGTCGCCGCCCGCGATTGGCCCATACCCCACCGCCTCGCGCTTTTCGTTCGTTGTCAGGAAATCCGCGTTGCTCACCCGCTCCCACAGCGCGGCGCGGTCGGCGGCGAGCGCGTCGATGCGGTCGGTGTCGATGACGACGCGGATGCTTTCGCCGTATTGCGGGCTCAGCCATTGCGCGATGGAGGAGCCGACGCGCGCGGCCAGCGGCAGCACGGTCTGGCGGAAGAAGGTGCGGTTGGCCTCCTGGTAATTGGCAAAGGTGTTGTCGCCGGGAATGCCGAGCAGCATCGGCGGCACGCCGAAGGCGAGCGCGATTTCGCGCGCCGCGGTATGCTTGGCCTCGAGGAAATCCATGTCCTTCGGCGTCAACGACATCGCCTTCCAGTCGAGCCCGCCTTCCAGCAGCATCGGCCGGCCGGCATTGGCGGTGCCGGTATAGGTCTCCTCGAGTTCGCGCTTCAGGCGGTCGAACTGCTGGCCCGACAGAATGTTGTTATCGGCGGCAAACACCAGCGCGCCGGAGGGCCGCGCGGCGTTGTCGAGCAGCGCCTTGTTCCAGCGCGCTGCGGAATTATGGGTGTCGACCGCGACCGCCGCGGCCTCGATCGGCGCCAGACCATAGTGGTCGTCGAGCGGATGGAAGAAGGTCAGATGCAGGATCGGCGGCACCGCGGAGGCGAGCTGGTCGAAGCGCACGCTGCGGCCGCCGACGCTGTATTCATAGGCTTCCGCCCAGCCGTCGGCGCCGGGCACCACCTTGATGCGGTCGGGCCGCAGCGCGTAGAGTTCGCGGATGGAATCGCCGAGCGCGACCGCCTCGATATAGGCGTTGCCGGCGAGCAGGAGATGCGCATAGAGCATCTCAAAAAACACCCCGCCGTCCTGGCGCGGATTCGGCCGCGTCAACAGCTGGGCCAGCGGATGCGCCTCGCGCTCGGCCGCTCCCTCGAACACGAGATACTGGCACGCAGCGGCATTCTCGGAGATCAGCCGCACGCAGCGATGCACGATGGCGTTGCCGAGATAACCCTCCCGCGCAAGCCCGGTGTAATCCCGCGGCGTCCACCGCGCCCGCCCGCCGGATTCGAATGCGACAAGCCGCGCGGTACGCGAGGATTTGGATTCGGGCGGCGCGAGGAAATTTCGGAGGCGGCTGAACATCGAACTGTCCTCGAAAGTAGCAGGCAACGAGTTGCTCGCGCGCGCTGCCGGCGCATAAGCTGTTCCCCGGACGCGGTGCAGCGCGTAGCCCTTCGCGGAGCGGTGCGCCGCAGAGCCGGGGCCGTACCAAACGCCGGTGTCTCGTACGATCCCGGTTCTGCGCAGCATCACGCCGCAAGCGCGGCGTGCCGCAGCGCGCCCGGGAAACAGACCTCGTTCCCCGGACGCGGTGCAGCGCGTAGCCCTCGCGGAGCGGTGCGCCGCAGAGCCGGGGCCGTACCAAACGCCGGTGTCTCGTACGATCCCGGGTCTGCAAAGCATCACGCCGCAAGCGCGGCGTGCTGCAGCGCGCCCGGGAAACGAAAGCAATCGGAATACCGAAATGTCCCGGAGCTATTTCGTTTATATCCTGACGAACCAGCGTCGCGGCGTGCTTTATGTCGGCGTGACGAACAACCTGTCACGCCGCATTTCGCAGCATCGAGCGAAGATTGTCGATGGCTTTACCAGTAAGCATGGTGTGATCTTGCTTGTTCACGTTGAGGAATATTCATCCATCCTCGAAGCCCGCGCGCGCGAGCACTCGCTCAAGCGTTGGCGACGCGATTGGAAGTTTGAACTCATCGAAAAAGAAAACCCGCACTGGCGCGATCTCTCCGACGACATTTCGTTCTGACCGTTTCCCGGACGCGGTGCAGCGCGCAGCTCTTCGCGGAGCGGTGCACCGCACAGCCGGGATCGTACCAAAAGCCGGTGCCTCGTACGATCCCGGTTCTGCGAAGCATCACCCCGCAAGCGCGGCGTGCTGCAGCGCGCCCGGGAAACAGACCTCGTTCCCCGGACGCGGTGCAGCGCGCAGCCCTTCGCGGAGCGGTGCGCCGCAGAGCCGGGGCCGTACCAAACGCCGGTGTCTCGTACGATCCCGGTTCTGCGCAGCATCACGCCGCAAGGGCGGCGTGCCGCATCGCGCCCGGGAAACGCTACAGCTGCGTGATCCTGGGGCCGTCCCAGTAGCGGTCGGGCAGCATCGCGGTGATCGCCCATACCAAGGCATCGAGCCGGTCCGGCGAGGCGCCGGAGGACAGGCCGTTGATGCCGAAATCGCACATCTCGTCTTCGAGCAGCGGAAAGCAGCCGACGTGTTTTACCCTGCCCTGCTCGTAGAGCGCCGCCACCGGCTCGGCGCGGAGATATTTTCCGCGCCTGGCGTGCACTTCCTTCAGCTGCACCGCGCGATCGACCTGCTGCAGCACCGAGCGCACCATCTCGCCGCCGATGTTGATTTCGGCGACCAAAGCATTGGCATTGAGCCGGCGATACAGGGCAATTGCCCTGGTGGCCCAGCCCTGCGGCGAAAGCCCGGCGGCGGACGCGTCCTCCAGCACGAAATACATCCCGCTCTCGGTGCGGCCGACCGCGACGATGCCGCAGGCGTCGGCGCCCTGCCGCGAGGAACCCGGCGGATCGATCCCGATCATGATGTGCGACAGCGCCGGCGCCGCATTGACGCGGCAGCTTTCGACCCGCGCGCGCGACCACAGCGCATCGGGGCGGTCCTCGATCATCTCGCCGTCGAGCTCCTGGCGGCCCATCCGGGTGCCGGCGTAGCGGCCGACCACGGTTTCCAGAAACGCCGGCGACAGGAAATCGCGGTTGGCGCGCGTCGGCGCCCGTGTCACGACAGTGCGGGGATCGGCGAGCAGCCGTTTCAACAGCGGCAGCGGGCGCGGCGTGGTGGTGACCAGCTGCCGCGGCTGCTTGCCGAGCCGCAGCGCGAATTGCAGCATGTCGAAGGTCGCCTCGGCGTAGCGCCATTTGGCCAGCTCGTCGCACCATGCCGCCTCGAATTGCGGTCCGCGCAGGCTGGCCGGATCGTCGGCGGAAAACACCTGGCCGACCGCGCCGTTGGGCCACTCCAGCCGTTTGCGCGTCGGGATCCATTCCGGGCGCTGTGCGAGCGGCGAGGTCCGCAGCAGCCCGGACTCGCCCTCCACCATCACCTCGCGCGCATCATGCAAGGTCTCGCCGACCAGCGCGATGCGGCGATGCGGGCGGCCGGTCCAGGGCGAGATGCCAAAAACCATCGCCCGCACCCATTCGGCCCCGGTGCGCGTCTTACCGGCGCCGCGCCCGCCCAGCATCAGCCAGGTGGTCCAGGTTGCGCCATCGTTGCCGGCGTCGCGATGCTCCTGATGCCGATGCGCGAAGATCGCAAAGTCATGATTGAAGCGCCTCAGCGTCGCCAGGCTTTCCTGGTCCAGACAGGGCCGGGTCGGTCCAGTTTCGTACAAACGCTTCAATACGCGCCGCAAGTGCAAGACGGAATTCGTCGGGGTCTGCTGGCAAGTCGTCGTCATCGGTTGCTTGCGATCCTCCGGATTGGCGCAGGCGGCGCACCTTGAACAGCGCTTCGGCCAGTATCGCCAGCGTGCGCGCCAGGCGTTCGGCATCGGCGGAGCGCTTTCCGCGCGCCGGGGCGGCTTCGCCGCGCAGGCTTTCGACCTCGCGCAGCTGTTCGTCCAGCTGCGCCTCCAGCCGCGCCGCGACGGAATCGAGAGATTGAGCTGCGTCCGGATCGGCGCCGCGGTTTTCGGCTTGTGAAGCTTCGGCCTTGTTGTTCAGCGCGGCGGTGACCTCGAGGTCGAGCTTCAACGCCTCAGACAGCCCGCGCGGCGGCTGGTCCCTGCGCAACTGCCAGCCCTCTGCCTTGATGATCTTGTAAAGCTTGTCCCGCGATATTCCGACATCATGCGCGATGGTGCGCACCGGCTGGTCCGTGGTCTCATAGCGCTTGCGCGCATAGGCCAGCGCCTCGGCGGTGAGGCCGTAAGCGGCATCGTCAACCATGTTTTTCTCTCCTTGAGCGCCCGCCCTTCCGTGTCCCGGACGCGGTGCAGCGCGTAGCCCTTCCCATAAGCGCGTTTACGCGCGTCTTCGACGCGCTATGGCGGTGCACCGCAGAGCCGGGACCGTACAAAGGATGGTGTTTGATACGATCCCGGTTCAGCGAAGCAGCGCTTCGCGCTGCATCGCGCCCGGGAAACAGGCCCTAGCAGTTGCATTCATCCGGCCTTGCCGGTTGCGACTCGTGTTCTCCACATCGCTGCGTAGCGAAGCGCTGATCTGTAGCGCGGCGTCACCCGTCCATCGCAATCCGTAGCGGCTTGCCGCGCGGCCGCACCGGCCGCATCATCAGCCGATGGGCACCAAATCCCGCGAGCGACTCTATGGCAGTTCCATCCGCGCGTCGGCGGAACGTGCGCGCGAGGCGCGCAAGAGGGCCGACCTGCTGGCATGCGAAGCCTGGAACCAGCGCATGCTCGGCTACCAGGGACCGGCGCAGCCCTCGCCCACCATCGGCGACGCGCTGAATGCCGGTTACCTTTATCTCGAGGTCCGCTGCCTCGGCTGCGACACCAACCAGACCGTCGCGTTGAACATCATCCGGCGACCGAAGACGACGCCGGTTCACGAGTTGGAGCGCTACATGCGCTGCAAGGACTGTTCGCAGCTGCGCGGCTATCCCTACAAACGCAGCCATCTGGTGGCGCTCAGGCCGACCAAGATTTCCGCACAGGATCCGCCCTCGATATGGTGGCCGGGCGAGCGATGAAGGATCTGTCCGAGGGGCTTGGGAAAGATCTTTCGTCGTCCCGGCGAACGCCGGGACCCATAGCCGCGGTGCTTGCCGTTACGACCGGTGATGCAACGATGCTTATGAATTACAGAAGACGAATCCCGTTTCCCGGGCGCGATGCAGCACGCCGTCCTTCACGGCGTGATGCTTCGCAGAACCGGGATCGTGTCGAACACCGAATCCTGTACGGGCCCCGGCTCTGCGGTGCACCGCTTCGCAAGCGCTACGCGCTGCACCGCGTCCGGGGAACGGGAAAGCCCCAGTTACCCGCTTGCGTCATGGAACAAACACGCCAGCCGCGATTGAATCCGCATGTGTGCCGTGGCGTTGCGTTCTTCGTCCCGATCGGTCGCGCGCGTCCCCGGCGCGCGCCAGAGCCCGATTCCGGCATACATCGAACCCTGCGACCCGAGCTTGCGCGGGCGTGCCCCGCAGGGCGGCGAGTGGCGCTACGAGATCAAGGGCGACGGCTATCGGGCCCAGCTTCATCTCCACGACGGGGTGGTGAAAGTTTATTCGCGCACCGGCCTCGACTGGACCGGGCAATTTTCTTCCATCGCCTCCGCGGCGCGTCAGCTCAACGCAAAAAGCCTCGTCATCGACGGCGAAGCGGTAGTCTATGGCGCGAACGGCGTTCCGGATTTCCAGCAGCTGCGCCGCGAACTCGGAAAACGCAAAAGCCCGCGCGTCCGCTACCATGCCTTCGACCTGCTCTATCTCGACGGCTACGACCTGCGCGCGGCGAGCTATCTCGAACGCAAGCGGCTGTTGCGGCGGCTGCTCGACGGCGCGCCCGAGACCTTCATGTTCGTCGAGGGCATTGAGGCCGACGGCGGAGAGGTTTTCGACGCCGCCTGCAAGCTCGGCATAGAAGGCATCGTCGCCAAGCTTGCCGATGCGCCCTACCGCTCCGGCCGCCAGGACAGCTGGATCAAGCTGAAATGCAAGAAGAGCGAGACGTTTCCCATCGTTGCTTTTGTCGAAAAGCTAGGCGCGCATCCGCGCAAGATCGCCTCGCTCTATGTCGGCCGCCGCGAAGGCGACAGGCTGCTCTACGCCGGCAAGGTTCGTACCGGCTATACCGAAAGCAGCGCGCGCGAGCTGCGCGAGCGCCTTGATCCGCTGATCCGCAAAAAATCTCCCTTGAGCGTCGCGGTGAAGAAACCGAAGGCCACCTGGGTGGATCCCGAAGTCGAGATCGAGGTCGAGTACGGCGCGCTGACCGATGACGGCCTGCTGCGCGAAGCCGTGTTCAAGGAATTTCGCGATGACCTGAAACTGCCGAGGCTGAAGGCGCCGCGTCTGGTGTCGTCGTCGTCGCACAAACCGCCGGCCGGCGTGCCCCGCGAGAACATTTTGCAGCTGTTGCCCGATGCCGTGGCGCCTTCGAAACAAGAGCTCGCCGCCTACTGGACCCGGGTCTGGAAGAAAGCCCTGCCACATCTCGGCCACCGGCCGTTAAAACTGGTTCGACACGTGCACGGCACAACCTTCTATCACAAGGGCCCGCTGCCGAAGCACATCCCTGCGGCCGTCCATCAGCTGCGCCTGCAAAAACGCGAGGGCGGCGAAGGCACAAGGCTGTGGGTCGACAGCCTGGACGGGTTGCTCGGCCTGGTCGAGATCGGCGCCGTCGAACTGCATCCATGGAACGCTGTGGTCGACGACTTCGAGCACGCCGACCGCATCGTGATCGATCTCGACCCCGGCGAGGGCGTCGAATGGGACGCGGTGGTCGAAGCCGCGCTCCGCATGCGCGAGGTGTTGAAGCATGACGGTTTCGACAGCTGGCCCAAACTCACGGGCGGCAAGGGCATCCATTTGATGGCGCCGCTCGACCAGCCGCTCGCGCACGATGAAGCGCACCGCATCGCCCGCCGCCTCGTCTCGAAACTCGCCGCGCAATATCCCGAGCAGTACATCCTCTCCGCGCAAGCCCGCCGCCGCGGCCGCATCTTCCTGGACTACCTGCGCAACGGCCGCGGCACCACCGCCATCGGCACCTGGTCGCCGCGCGCGCGCGAAAACTTTCCGATTGCCGCGCCGGTGACGTGGGCGCGGATCGAGGCAGGCATCGGACCGGACGCGTTTACGATGCGGAGCCCGTTTCGGATGCCACGTAGCCCGGATTGAGCGTAGCGAAATCCGGGACTGCGAACGTTGTTCTTGCCATCCCGGGTTACGCTACGCTCCACCCGGGCTACTTCCTCGAAAAAGACCCGGTGACCGTCGGGGCTGAAGCTGTATCTCGGCGATTGCTTGCGCCAGACGTAGCGAGCTCTGCATCTGAGTAGCCGCCGTCCAGCAACTCATTGAAAACGCCAGCAGGCACCCGGCGTTGATTGGCAGTCGTGTATGTTTCGAGTGCCGACGCCGCCTCGCTTTCCAGCGAGTCGAACCCTTCGGAATCCTCGGGATAGATGCCCCATACGAATTGTACGAACTCTTCCCGAACTTTCATGAGGCCCGCCCTTCCTGCCACGCTCACGGCTCAGGAAAGGTCCCTGGCGGCAGCTCGTTTCTGGCGATCCATTCGATGCCGCGTGGTAGTTCACCATCGGATTCGATGAATTGCTTCACCGCGCTCCATGCCGTGTCGAAGGGAATGAACAATCCAACCGGAAGCAGGAAGCCCTCGGTGTTGCGGACGAATTCACGCAGGCGATTGAGATCGCCCCTGGAGCAATAGGTGATCCTTCGCCGAATTCGCCCGTCCCATCTGGTGTACTGCAACATCGCGCCCACCGCCGGATTCCCGTTTACACTGAGCTGAACGCTCACCGGCTGATCGTCAGGCAAATTCTCCGTTCCATAAAGACCGACACCGCCAAGCCTCCCGGTGTCGTCGTGGCGCGGAAAGGGCCATTGCTGTTTCGCGGAGGGCCCAAGGAAATATTTCTGCAATTGCTCGGGCGTCGGCCAATAGGGTCCGGTGTAATCGCCGAAAAAGCAGCTTTTCCTCATCGTCTGCTCCGGGACGTTATTTTGCCGTTCGCAATCGAAAAAATCCACTCCGGGTCCACATATGTCAGCGTGGGATTACCCAATTCCAGGCCGACGAGAGGGACCACCCTTTCGCAGTTCGGGCATAATTTTCGATCGACATAGATATCCAAGGATTTGCCCGCGAGACTGCCGCCATTGGCTTCGGCTGCTCGCAGCAGAACATTTGTCTCGGCGTGAAACAAGGCGTTGTTTGGCGTGTGTCCGACGTTGTCTGCCCTCATTGCGTCTGGATATTTTGCCAGGAGCTTGTCTCTCAAACCGTTCGCAGCGTCGCGATCCGCGGCGGTGTAAGTCGGCGACGTTGAATTTGAACCGAAGATATCTTTGTCATCGATTGTGGTGAGGGCCACCGCACCGTCTTTCTGACCAAACAGGTCCAGCAGCAGGTTCTCGGAGCGATAGAGCTGGACGATCTTGTCGGCAGCCTTCGCCATGATTCCCAGCATTGCGGCGCGCCCGGGCGAGGGCTTGTCCGAGGCTGCGAGGCGGTCGTCATAGCCACGGCTGCCGTCGCCTTGCGATTGATCAGCGGTCGCGGCATCCGAAGGAGCGGCCTCGAATGAGTAACCCGCATCGTTTTCGGCCGAGGTGGCGTCCCCGCTACCTGTATTGGCATTTCCATCAAAGCCCGGCCCGCCCCCGCTGCAATCCGTCCACTGCCCGCCCCGCGGATTTCCCGCTGGCACGCGCGGCTGGTCGGGACTGTATTTGCCTGCTCCGTGAGCCGGCGCCTCGCCCGTTCCGCGCTGATTTCGTTCAGCTCGGCGCGGGCGCCGCAACGAAACGGCGTTCCTGTTCGACCCATGCCTCGAACGCGGCATCCTCCGCGGCGCGTGCTCTTTCTTCTGTCGCCTGCTTCTGCGCGCGCTCGCGCGCCAGCGCGGGGATGACGTCGGCGGGATCGGTGCCCGGCTTGAGCCAGCGCGCGAAGTCGGGGCGGATCCACAGCCGCCAGTCATGGCGAATCCAGCGCTCGTCGATGCGAGGGGGAATTTTTTGCGGCATTGGAATATCTCGCGTCTCCCGGACGCGGTGCAGCGCGGGTGCACCGCAGAGCCGGGAGGCCGGTGTCGCAGTTCGGCGCAGGCAAGCTGGATACGTGGTTCGCGGGAGAAAATCGGGCTCCCGGTTCAGCGAAGCACTACGCCGCAAGAGTGGCATGATGCATGGCGCCCAGGACAGCTACGCGGCTCTGATACGATCCCGGTCTGTATGCAGCCCGGCTGAGCGAAGCGGATCGGGGGTTTCCTTGTCCGCGGTCCAAGGCTAGATTCGTCGAGGCCGATAGCTGCAATGTGCAATCTCTATTCCATCACCACCAACCAGGCCGCCATCATCGCGCTGTTCCGCGTGATCAACCGCTATGTCGGCAACCTGCCGCCGATGCCCGGCGTGTTTCCGGACTATCCGGCGCCGGTGGTGCGCAACAGCGGCCACGGCACCGAGCTCACCATGATGCGCTGGGGCATGCCGCCGCCGCCGCGCGCCGGGGGCACTCCGGTGACCAACATCCGCAATACCTCCTCGCCGCACTGGCGCGGCTGGCTCGGGTCCGAGAACCGCTGCCTCGTCCCGTTCAACAGCTTTGCCGAATACGCGCCGGAACCGAATCCGGCGACCAAGAAGAAGGATGTCGTCTGGTTCGCCCGCGACGAGAGCCGGCCGCTATCGGCTTTCGCCGGCATCTGGACCGAAACGCGATCCGACCGCGGCACCAAATCCAAACCGATCCCGGGCCCGCACCTCGTTTATGGCTTCCTCACCACGGCGCCGAACGCGGTGGTCGCGCCGATCCACCCCAAGGCGATGCCGGTGATCCTCACCACCGACGAAGAACGCGACGTGTGGCTGCGCGCGCCGTGGAGCGAGGCGCAAGCGCTGCAGCGGCCGCTGCCGGACGATGCGCTGCGGATCGTGATGCGCGGCGAAGCCAAGGAGGATCAGGTTGCAATGTAAGCCTCAGGCTCGCTTGTCGAAGCTCGTAGGGCGCAATAGCGGAAGTGTATTGCGCCAATTGGCCGCGTCGGCGGATTACGCTGCGCTAACCGGCCCTACGCGCTGATTTACACATCCGCGACCGGCAGTAGCGTGCCACGGTTCCGATCCCCAACTAATGGGACGATTTGCCTAGGTACCGGGACTGCGGCACAGTGCCGTCGTTTAATCACCGATCGATGGAGGAACCGATGCGATTTCGTGCCTTTTGTTCAATCGCCGTCATGATCGTCGCCGGCGCTACCGGGCATGCCGCGCTTGCGGACCACCGTTATGTCGCCAGGGACGGGGTCGATGGCTCGGGTTGCGGCGCGAGCACAGCGCCCTGCAAGAGTTTGGCTCTTGCGATTTCAGAAGCTGCGGCCGGCGACAAGATCATCTGCCGCGATGCGGGTGGCAGCGGCCCCTTGATCATCAATAAAGGCCTGGAGATTGATTGCTCCTCCGCCCGCCAACTGGTCGGCGGCAATACTAGTACGGGCGGTTCGCCCTTTTCGGCGATCATCATCGACACGTCGGCCTCAGCCGTCAAGACCGTGCGTATTCGCGGCCTTGGTGTGGGCGGAACGTCTGTCAGTTTTGGCCTCCCCGCCGTCGGCATCTATATCAAATCGGCGACCGCCGTTTTTCTGGAAGACGTCGTGGTCTCGGATACCGCTCAGATCGGAGTTCAGGACGTCCGCACCGGCGGCCAGACCAAGCTGTTCATCACCGATTCCATCATCCGGAACATTGGAGGCGTCGGCGTCGGCATAGGGCTCGGCGCGCAAGGGCCTAACACAAACGTGCTGGACAATGTCAGGTCGGAATTCAACGGTTACGGAATCGCGGCCGCCACCGGCAACAACGTCCAGATCAACCGCTCGGTGTTCTCCGGCAATTCGACGGCGGGCATCGAGGGCGATCCTGGTGCGCAAATCGCCGTCGATAACTCCGTCATCAGCCACAACGATACAGGCGTGCAAAGCAATTCCTCAGTACGGCTGTTCAACAACCATATCTCGTTCAACAGCATCGCGATCACTGGCGCGTCTGCATCGCTCGGCCAGAACCGGTTTTCCGGTAACAGCGCGCTCGGCACTGCGCCGACACCAATCGCCGGGGCATCCGCTAATATCGGGCCTTAGACCAGCCTGCCCCGCAAAGGACAGAACGCCGAACACTGGCGACCCGCTGCCACGCTGCTCGCGATCGTCGGCGAGCGCGGCGGCTGCATGTTTTTCGCGGAGCGTGCGTGTCGCCCCGATCCATCCCAAGGCGATGCCGGTAATCCTAACCACCGACGAAGAACGCGACGCGTGGCTGCGCGCGCCGTGGAGCGAGGCTGCCGCGCTGCAGCGGCCGCTCCCGGACGATGCGCTGCGGATCGTGATGCGCCGCGAAGCCAAAGAGGATCAGGCTGCGGCTGCGTAGAGTCGCGGACGTGACGGGGTGAACTGGTCCGGCGCCGCGATAGCTCCGAAAACGTTTTGCCGGACAAAGAGAAGCCCGCCCGGTTTCCCGGTGCGGGCGTCCCTCACCACAGCGACCAGAACTAGTGGACGGCGTGGACCACAAAATAGCCGACGCCGCCGATCAGGATCACGGCGGGCACAGCCCAAAGAAGAATCGGCATGACACTCCTCCATTCCTCAGTTGCCTTGCCAATAAAACGCCTTGATCGTCGCTAGGTTCCGGCGCTGAAACCCGCGAAGCCCCTTTAACCGGTGGCCCCGGGCGAGCCAGGTGCCGCGGCACCGAACGCGCAGCTTTCCGAACCAGGAACAATTCATGCAGGACATGCAGGCTCATCTGGAAAAGCTGCGCATCGAGGCGGCGGACTGCCAGACCATCAGCGATCTTGCTACGCTGCCGAGGAAACGCGAATTGTTCGCCAGGCTGGCTGAACACCACCGCAGGCTGGCTGACGAAGTCGAACGCGCAATCAACGAGACAAGACGCGCCGCCGGATGACAGGGGCGAGACCGCTATGGCCCGAGCGCATAGGCGCTGCCCTCCAGCTTCATGAACAAAACCGCCGTCAGATCGTCATCCGATGATGGGGCGGCTTCGCGCGAATGCGGAGTTCCACATGTGCAAGCGATGTATCGACATCGACAACAAGATCGACCGCTACCGCAGGATCACTCTGTTCACCGATGAGCTGACCAGAGAACGCGTAGCAGGGCTGATCGATGACCTGCAGGCCGAGAAGGCCACTCTTCACCCCGAGCAGCGTAAGACAGTTCCGCGCATATGAGGCCGCGTTTTCACTGCGGCTCTAATTAACGTTGCTCGCCGAAAAACCGCCGCACCCGAACAGCGGCCGCGTCAAGTGCGGAAGAACACAAACCAGACCACGCCGAGGATCAGGATGGCGAGGCCGGTCGAAATCGTCAGCAGCGCGAATACCGACGGTCCGGCCTCGGCCTGGCGCGCCTCGGTCGGGGTTTCGACGATCTGCCCGTGTTGTTTGGTTGCCATGGCGCCCTCGATGCGCAGGTGTTGGGATGCCTTTGCGGCACGGTTCGCCAAAACAACGCGTTATAAGGGATGATGTTCCGGGATTTCGCCGCTTGCGATATGCCCGACGCAGCGAGCTTCGCGCCGTTCCGCCCGCCTCAAGACCCAATTGTGGAGCATGCCGCAACCCTACCCCGGCAGCGTCACGCTGTCAAGCCTAAATTCCTAGGATTTTATCGCTGACAAAAAACGTTGCCTTCAGAATGCTTTATCCGCGAAATGCGGGCCTGGCGGAACCAGGGAGACACCATGAAACTCGAAGGCGGATGCTATTGCGGCGCGCTGCGCTATGTCGCCGAGGGCGAGCCGATGCTGAAGGCGCAGTGCCATTGCCGCGAATGCCAGTATATCAGCGGCGGCGCGCCCAACATGTTCATGCTGATGCCGCTCGCAGGCTTCAGCTACAGCAAGGGCGCGCCGAAGCAATTCACGCGCAGCGACCTGGAAGGCGCGGTGACGCGCGAATTCTGCGCCGAATGCGGCACCCACCTCATCACGCGGCGGCCGGGCCTGCCCGCCGCGATCGTGAAGGTCGGCACGCTGGACGATCCCTCGCTTTACGGCAGCCCGCAGATGGCGATCTTCACGGTCGACCGCCAGCCGTTCCATCACATCCCGGAAGGCCTGCCGAATTTCGAGCGGCTGCCGCCGAGGCGGTAGAGAATAATTTGTAACTTGCAAATTTTATATATTTTACTTATTATAGGCACGTTGTCGTTGGAGAGCCGTTATGCGTTCGATGTCCGCCACCGCCTTCGCCCGGAACTTTGCGCAAATCCAGCACGATGTGCGAACCGAAACTGTGCAAGTCACAAGTCACAGCCGAGTGACGGGCTATTTCGTTTCTCCCGAGGACTTCGCCGAGTTCGAATCGCTGCGTGCGAAGGCGCGCAGAAGCCTGGTAGTGGGAAACCTTCCCGCGGAAACGGTCAAGGCTCTCAGGAAGACCAAGATGGACAAGCGTCATGCTGCGCTGAACGCGTTGATGCAAGACTAGCCTGAATGCCGCTGCCGATTCCCGAGCCCGGCTTGGTTCTTTGCTACGAATTTCTTTGGAACAGTGAATATCAAGCCGGGCATGAGCAAGGCGAAAAAAAGCGACCCTCCGTGGTCGTTCTCAAGACCAAAACCGAAGCGGGACAGATTTCCGTTACTGTCGCTCCCATCACTCATCGGCCGCCGCGAGCGCAAACTCATGCGATCGAGATTCCGCTGAAGGTCAAGCAGCATCTCGGCCTGGACAGTCAAAGATGATGGATTGTCTACGATGAACTGAACGAATTCACTTGGCCTGGCTTCGATCTTTATCCGGTGCCCGGCGGCCGCCCCGGCCAGTTCGATTACGGATTTCTTCCGCCGGCTTTGTTTGACAAGATCATAACAAGCATTCTCGAACTCGACGCGCGGATGAAGAAGGTGGTTCCGCGTTGAATTCGGGGATCCACCACACCCCTACCCCTCATCCTCGGGAGCGTGCCTTCTTGGGCGCCGGAAGGATGACCGCGCGTGTGGCCTTCCTTCGAGACGCGGCCAATCGGCCGGTCGTCAGGATGAGGCGGTGCTTCACGCGCTCGGGATTGATCTGATTGCGCAGCCGAGGCAGGAGGAAGCGGCGCAAGCGTAGCGGGCCGATCTTCGCCGTCATCCTGAGGAGCGCGCTCTTGCGCGCGTCTCGAAGGATGGCCGCATACGCGCCCGTGGCCATCCTTCGAGGCTCGCCGCAAGGGCGGCGAGCACCTCAGGATGACGGCGCAGTACTACTTGAGTGACGAATTGACCCCGGTGAATTTGGTGGAGCGCGTCGATAGTCAGGCCAGGTCCCAAGCGGTCATTCGATGACCTCGTCGGCGGCCGCTTGAAGGGTTGCCGGGACATTGAGCCCCAGCGCCTTGGCTGTCCTCAGATTGATCACCAGTTCGAACGAGGTGGCCTGCAGCACCGGCAACTCCGACGCCTTGCCGCCCTTGAGGATTCTGGCTGCATACCCCGCAGCCTGCTGATAGGCGCTCGCAAGGCTCGTTCCATAGCTTATCAGTCCGCCGATCGGGACGAATTCCCGGAACGCGTAGATGGCAGGCAGCGAATGGCGTTCAGCGAGCGCAACGATTTGTTGGCGTTGGGCGAGGAAGTAGGGATCGGCCTCCACCAGCAAGGCCTGCACCTTTTGCGCGGAGAACGTGTCAAAAGCCGAATTGAGTTCGCCCATCCTGCCGGCTTTGGCAACGACGATGTTTTTCCCGAGTTTCTCGCTCGCCGTCCTTGCCTCCTGGATGTTGGCGTCGACGTTCGGATTGGCCGGGTTCACCAACGTTCCGATCCTTGACGCGGCCGGCACGACTTCGCTCAACAATTCCAATCGTTTTCCGGTGGTGAAGACGACCAGAAAGCTGACACCCGTCAGATTCCGGCCCGGCCTGTTGATGCTGTCGACGAACCCCGCGCCCACCGGATCGAACCCGGTTACGAAAACCACCGGAATTGTTGCGGTGGCGGCTTTTGCGGCCTGGATCGAGATGTCACCGCCGATCGTGACGATCACGTCGACCTTGCGGGAGACCAGATCGGCTGCCAGCTCGGGCAAAAGGTCGAGTTGATTGTCGGTCGCGCGGTACTCGATCCTTACGTTTTGGCCCTCGACATAGCCCGCCTCCTTCAGGCCCCGCTTGAATCCGAGCAACTGATCCTTGCGCGTTTCAAATGGTACGCTGCTGAGCAGACCAATGACCGGCATGGACGCCTGCTGGGCACGCGCCGTGAGCGGCCATAGCGCCGTGCCGCCGACCAGGCGGATGAAGTTGCGCCGATTCATCACTGCTTCCTATCCATTTGAGAAGCAGTATCACAATCGCTTGCAGTCGGCGAACGTCCGCTTTGGCTCCATCCGCGCTGGATGTTTGTCAGGAGGCGACGGGAATGACGATGCCCTGAAGAATAACGGGCCGCTGCGCTGCTCTGTTTTGGGCCGGCACCGGCGTGCCGCTATTCAATCACTTCATCGGCGCGGGCGAGCAGCGTTGCGGGAACCGGCAAGCCCAGCGCTTTGGCAGTCCTGAGATTGATCACCAGTTCGAATTGCGTCGGGTTCTGCACGGGCAACTCGCCGGGTCTTGCTCCCTTGAGGATGCGATCGACGTAACCGGCAGCGCGGCGGTACGGATCGGTCGGGCTGCTGCCATACGCGATCAGGCCGCCTGCGGCGGCGAAAAGCCGCTGCGGATAGATTGCCGGCAGGCGATAGCGCGCCGCCAATGAGATCACCAGATCGCGGTGAACGATCGTTGGTCCGCTGTTCGTAACGACCATTCCGCAATCGGCCTCTTGCGCGAAGCGTTGGATCGATCGCTCCATCTCTGCGACGGACGACACATTGATGGGGCGCAAATCCAGACCGAGCGACGCTGCGAAGGCTGACGAGGCGCCCCACTGACCGATCCCGGCGAAAACGTTGGGATCGCGAAGGAACGCGACGCGTTTCACAGTGGGCGCAATTTCCTTGAGAAGCTCCAGCCATTTCACGGCAGTCGTGTAATCGGCCGTGGTAAAGCCGGTCGCATTCGCTCCCGGCCTTGCGAGGCTCTCGATCAAACCGGCTCCGACGGGATCGGAGACCTGCACAAACACGATCGGCAGCGTGCGGGTGGCGCGCAGCAGCGGCTCCAATGTGGGTGAGCCGGTGGCCAGAACGACGTCGGGACCAAGCCGGAGTAACTCAGCCACATTACTGCGGTTGCGTTCGCCGTCGCCCGCCCCCCACCGAACCTCGATCCGCACGTTCCGGTCGACGATCCACCCCAATTCCTGCAACGCCTGACGAAAGGCGACGAGGCGCGCCTGGGCCTCCGAATCGTCCGGTGACAATGGCATGATCACGCCGATGAGCGGCATCGCCCCGGCCTGCTGCGCGTGGGCAGCGAGCGGCCATGCCGCCACCGCTCCACCAAGTAGCGTGACGAAATCGCGCCGCCGCATGCCCGTCTCCGGATTGAGGTCTCAACCTACCACGTTTTAGGGGGGCGCGATGGCCGTTCGTCGCCCTGTTCAGCCGGTCGGGGAGGCTCCCTTTGCTTGCCATGACATCATTCCCGGTTTCTTGCGGTATGGAAAATCTGCATGAAAGGTTGCGAGCAATAGCAGCCGTTTGGCCCCGACTTGAAAGCTTCGCTGTCTCGGTTAAGATATTCCCGAGGGTGACAGGCAGACTCCCCGTGAGACTTCGGTCCAAGCTCTGCGCAGCACGCACCACGTGGAGCTAGCGCATGAATACCGGAGGCGTTTCCAATTCCATAGGCATTCTCTCAAGAGGCGATGCTTCTTCGCGCCGCAATACGACACCAAAGAACAGCCGTTTCGTCGACATCTTTGAAGCCCTCGCCGCCGTCGGCGTCCAAGCCCATCCCATCATCTACGACGAGAGCTTTGCTGAGGAGGTCCGCGAACAATTGCTCTCGTTCGACGGCGTTTTGGTGTGGGTGAATCCGATTCAAGAGGGCCGAAACCGCGCTGGTCTCGACGCTCTGCTGCGGGAGGTCGCGGCACAGGGCGTCTGGGTGAGTGCCCACCCGGATGTGATCCTGAAGATGGGTACCAAGGAAGTCCTCCATCGTACCCGCTCGATGGGTTGGGGCAGCGACACGGCGCTGTATCAGACGGCCGAGACCATGCGTGCCGAGTTGCCGAAGCGCCTCGCCACCGGGCCCCGCGTAATCAAGCGAAATCGGGGCAACGGCGGTCAAGGCGTGTGGAGGGTGGAAAAGCTGGCAAGCTCGCCTGCGATAAGGGTGCTGGATGCGACCAAGGAGGTGCCGGAGGAGTTGACACTGGATGATTTTATCGCTCGCTGCGCGGAGTATTTCGATAACGGCAGCGTCATCGACCAGCCGTTCCAGCCCCGTTTGAGCGAGGGTGTCGTGCGTTGCTATATGGCTGGCGATCGCTGCGCCGGCTTCGGCCACCACAAGGTCAAGGCGCTGGTCGAACAGCCGGCCGCGCGGTCCGAGGCAGGACCACGGCGCTACACGTCCAACGCAGACCCGCGCTTCCTGCGGCTGCGCCGATTAATGGAAGACGAGTGGACGCCGCAACTAACCGCATTGCTGAACATTGCGAGAGATGATCTGCCGATGATCTGGGACGCCGACTTCATGCTTGGTCCGGTGCAGGCCGACGGGAGCGATAGCTACGTGTTAGGCGAAATAAACGTCAGCTCGGTGCATCCCTACCCGGACCAGGCACCGGTGGAGATCGCCAGGCGGGTTGCCGATCGGCTCAAGCGCAGGCCGTGACATGCTGTCGGTCCGCGCGCTCAAGCGCCTGCACATCTCCGTGTCATTCGACTTGGCCGACGGCGAATGCGTCGCTCTGCAAGGTCCCTCCGGCGTCGGGAAGACCTTGCTGCTTCGCGCCATAGCGGATCTCGATCCGAACGACGGAACGGTCAGGCTGGACGGCACGCTCAGAGAACAGGTGGCCGGCCCTGTCTGGCGCCGACGCGTGACCTATGTCGCTGCCGAGCCCGGCTGGTGGTCCGACACCGTGCAGGAGCACTTTGCGGCTTGGGATGATGCACTGCCGATGGTCACACGCCTGGGTCTGCCGTACACCTGCGGGCCCTGGTTGATCCAAAGGCTCTCATCGGGCGAGAGACAACGGCTGGGACTTGTACGGGCACTGATGCTGCGATCGAAGGTGCTTCTGCTGGATGAACCGACCGCGGCGCTCGATTCCTCATCCGTTGCGGCCGTCGAATCCTTGATCGCCGAACGAGTCTCGAACGGAACGAGCGTGGTCTGGAGCACCCACGACAACGCCCAGGCCCGCCGCGTCGGATCAAGAATCCTCGTGATGAGCGCCGACGGCAAAATCGAGGAAAATCAGCCGTGACCTACATTCAGCTTTCTTACGGCGATTTGATCCTGCCCGCCCTGCTTGTCCTGATGGACGGTGCCCTCTCGATTGTCCTCCGCCTCAGACTGGAAAGGCAATTGGCGATCGCCAGCTTCCGGATGGTGCTTCAACTCGTCCTTGTCGGATACGTCCTGACATTCCTGTTTGCCGCGGTATCGCCGCTTTGGACCGCCCTTGCGGCCCTCGCCATGGTTGTCTTCGCCTCGCGGGAAATCGTCACGCGGCAGAAGCGGCGGCTACCAAACCTTTGGGGGTACGGCTTGGGAGCTGGATGCATGCTGCTGGCCGCCGGCACCGTCACGATGTTTGCGCTTCTGACGGCACTGCGGCCCGATCCCTGGTATCACCCGCGTTATGCGCTGCCTCTGCTAGGCATGATCCTGGGAAATACCATGACGGGTATCAGCCTGGGGCTGGATGTGCTGACGAACAGCCTTGTCAGGGAGCGCGCCGCCGTGGAAGCTTGTCTTGCGCTCGGCGGCACAAGGTATCAGGCCCTGCTCCCGATCCTCCGGGACGCTTTGAGAAACGGCTTCATGCCAATCATGAACAGCATGGCGGCGATCGGCCTCGTTTCGTTGCCGGGGATGATGACCGGCCAGATACTTGCGGGCGTCGAACCGGTCGATGCGGTAAAGTATCAATTGCTCATCATGTTCCTGATCGCAGGCGGCACCGGTCTGGGTACGCTCGCCGCCGTCCTCGGTGGCGCACATTTGCTCACCGACACTCGACACCGGCTGCGGCTTGATCGAATTGTCACCGAAGGTGAGGTTTGAGCGCTTCAGCGGAGGCGTATTGTGGGCTCAACGACCTATCCCCGCCCGCGCACGCTCCTCTGAAACTAAACCCGCAGAAATACCGAGCGCGACCTTCGAATACCTGCCCTTCGCCGTCAGGCGTGACGCTTTGCGGCGAGCACAGATTATCGGGGTGGTGCGGTCTATTGAGGACGTGCAGGCGACTGGCCTAGACAGCTTCCGCTACAGGTTCGGTGTACTCTCTGGTCGTTCGATCCGATGCTTCTTTGCATAGTCCGGACGAACGTCGGACATCCACTGTTCCATTTCAACGCGTAGCTTTTTTCTAACATAAGGATTTCTTCTAGTAACCCGTTTTAAAATAGCAGTCGTATAAACCGCTGCTCCAACGCTAAGAACCGCCGCAAAGAGAGAGAGTGCGCTGCGGACAGTTCCATCAAAAAACCACCTCTCGATATCATGCATCGAACTTCTCCCGCATCTGCGTCGTGCGCGCACCAATATCAATGTAAATTTGCTCTTCCTCGCTTAGTGTCGTTGTTGCTCTCAATGAAACTCCTGCGATCCAAACGCCGGCAAATACCGCCATTATCAAGATAGGAGCACCGGCAGCCAGACCGATCAACCCCGACGCAGCAAGGGCAGTTCCACCACCAATACCATATCGAACGTTGGTAAGCTGATTCTTTCTTTCTGCTCCCTTGTCGGTACAATGCCTCGAAATCGCGATGATATCACTCATGATTTCAGCTTGAACGTCAGGATCGTTGGCGCCTCTCAAATATTCGCTTAACTCCGAAAGAAATGCCGGCTCATCTAACGTTGCCCTGATGTCGCGCAGTGTGGCAGCGTCAGGCGCATCGTCGAGCGTCTGCCTAATATCTTGTAGGATTTTCCTTGGATTTTTCGCCATGCGGCGACGCACCCCGCCCCTCTGGTAGAACGTACACGATAGTTTGATTAGTTTTCAATAATTTCTATGGCGAAACGCGGCAAACGACCGGGAGCAGGAGACCAAACGGCAGCACCACGCGCCCTCAGATTTGCGACTACTTCGATAAGAAGGAGATCGCCGAGCTGGTCGTCACACTCAAGAAGCGCGCTAAGGCCGACGGCGCTATCCTCAAATTGTTCTCAGCGCACCGCAGGCGCTCACTGGCGGGCTTCATGCGGTGCGAAGCGCGCTAAGCGCGCGGCCTCCATTCTCCTCGCCGCTCGAAAACGCATTGACTACCACAGTACTACAGCCCTTAGTTTCGCTAAAACCTCACGGAGGAGGCGAAGGTGAATACCTGGGATTGCGAATCGCGATTGTATGCCTGTGCTTGCTGTGGCCCCTCCCCGTCGCGACGCCGCTTCCTCGCGGGGCTCGGCGCCCTTGGCGCAGCCTCGGTTGTCCCCACCATTGCGGCGCACGGACAGGCAAAGCCGACGCTGATCGATACCCACCTTCATTTTTATCCGCCGGAATATCAGAAGCTTTGGCTCGATTACGAGGACGCGCGCAAGCAGCCGCATTTCCCGGGTCAGGTCGCCTGGTCTCGCGGCAAGCTGATGGAGGACATGGATCGGAGCGGCATACGCACGGGCATCCTGTCGATCGCCTCCACACCGGGCGTGTGGTTCGACCTCGGGCCTACGGAAGCAGGCCGGCTCGCCCGCGCCTGCAACGAATACGCGACTGAGATGATGCGGGAGCATCCGGGACGTTTCGGCCTGTTCGCCACGCTGTCGATGCTGGACCTCGATGCCACGCTCAAGGAAATAGAATATGCCTTCGACACGCTGAAAGCCGACGGGATCGGCTTGCAGAGCAACTATGGCGACAAGTGGCTTGGCAATCCGGCTTACACGCCGCTGCTCGAGGAACTCAACCGGCGCAAGGCCGTCGTCTACGTGCATCCGCTGGTCGCGAGCTGCTGCAGCGCGCTCAGCGTCGGCACCTTCCCCGCGGTCATCGAAGTCCCCCACGATACCACGCGGACGGTGACCAGCCTTTTGCTGAGCGGTTCATTTGCGCGCTTCCGTGACATAAAATGGTTGTTCTCTCACGCAGGCGGCACGATTCCGATGATGGCCGGGCGGATCAACTCGTTCTACGGTGCGCGGCCGAACCTGAAGGAATTCGCACCCGACGGAATCGAAGGCGAACTTCGGCGGCTGCATTACGACACCGCCAACGCGACCTTCGCGCCTTCCATGGCCGCGCTGATGAAGCTCGTGCCGATCTCCCAGATCACCTTTGGGACTGATTATCCCTATTTCGGTTTTGGCCAGATCGCCGAGCTGCAGAAGCTCGGATTGTCTTCTGCCGATCTCGACGCCATCGGCCACGAGAATGCGACGCGGCTGGTTCCCCGATTGCGCGCTTAAGCTCCACGCTGTCGGTCGACAGGCGAATACTCGCTTCGATCACATAGAGTCCGCTATGCCCCTGAGAGAGTCCGGCCACCTGCACACAGCTTTCCTCAACAGGGCCTGATGCCCCTCAGTCCACCAGCGCCTGGTACACAAGGCTATTGACGAGGCGCCGGTACTCGCGCCGCTGATCGCCCGGGGTTTGAGCCATGAAAACCACGGCCAAATGCTCTTTCGGGTCTGCCCACCACAGCGTGCCGTAGGCGCCGTTCCAGTAGAAGTCGCCGGCGCTGCCCATGATGCCGGCGCCGCCGCCGGCCGACGGGCGCACCGCGACGGTGACGCCAAAGCCGTAACCTGTGCCGTTCGGATCGGTGACGGCGATGCGGTTGTCGATGTCTTGTGTCAGATGGTTCGCCGTCATCAGCTCGATGGACTTTCGCGCGAGAATGCGCTTTCCGTCGAACATGCCACCGTCGAGCAGCATCTGGGCGAAGCGGATGTAGTCGCCGGCGGTCGAGGCGAGACACCCGCCGCCGCACTCGAACTTCAGCGGTTTGGACCGGTCGGGGACCCCCTGCGGCTTGCCGGTGTCGGGGTCGTTGGCAAGCGGGCGGGCAAGCCGCCCGGCATCCTCCGCCGGCACGATGAAGCGCGTGTCCTTCATGCCGAGCGGCCCGAACAGCCTCTCATCGAGGAAGACGCCGAGCGGTTTTCCGGAGACTTTTTCGACGACGAGCCCGAGCACATCGATCGACAGGCTGTAGTCCCAGACCGCCCCAGGCTGAAACAGCAGCGGCGCCGCCGCCAGGCGCTGGATGAACTCAGCGGAGGTGAGGTTCTCGCCCGCCCAGTTGGAGGAGCTTGGATACATTTTGTGGACGCCCGTGGCGCCGCGGCCACCATAGGTGATGCCGGAGGTATGTCGGGCGAGGTCCAGCAATGTGATCGGGCGGCGGGCCGGGACCGCCTCGGTCGGAGCCTGGCCGGCGCCGACCGCGTCGTTCATCACCGCGACGCGCCGCTGCCCGAGTTCAGGGATGTGGCGCTCGATTGGGTCGTTGAGTGAAAGCTTTCCCTCTTCCTGCAGCATCAAGATGGCCGCGCCGACGAGGGGTTTTGTCATCGATGCGATCGCGAAGATGCCGTCTTGCGGCATGGGGTCAGCGGCGGCCGGATCCCGGCGGCCATACGCCTTGAAGTGCACCAGCTTGCCGCGCCGGGCAATCGCAACGACGGCTCCGGGCAGGCGCCCGCGCTCCACCTCGCCCTGCAAGGCAACGTCAAGCCGCTGCAGACGCTCCGACGACATCCCCACCGCTTCGGGGGCCGCCTGCGGCAGAAGCCCGTTCGCGCTGACTTCTGGGACACTCAGCAACGCCAATCCCAACACACAGAGCAGCTGTCGCATGTCTATCCTCCCTGCAAGCTGCACAAATCCTACTAGCGGCGTGTGACGGGCGCAAACGCCTTCTCGGCTTTGAGCCAAGAAGGCACCACGATTGCTTGCCCGATCTCAGGTGATGTAGCGTCCAGTGTCCGCACCCACCCTGCTGAAGGATGACACATGCACCGACGCCGCTTCCTGCAAGGTTCAATTGCAACGGTGATGACCTCCGCATTGCCGGGAGCTTTGCACGCCCAGCAATACCCGACGAAGCTCATGCGTTATCTGGTCGGGTTTCCTCCGGGCGGCTCTGCCGATCTGACGATGCGGCAATATGCATTTCGCCTCGATGCCGTGCTCGGCGCCAAGAATGTGATCGAGAACATTGCCGGCGCATCCTCGACGCTTGCCGCCGTGCAGACGGTGCGCGCCGAACCGGACGGACATACGCTTTATCTCGGCTCCAACGTCTCGCAACTCATCGCACCCGTGATGTTGAAGCTGTCGTACGACCCGCTGACGGCGCTGGCGCCGATTTCGCAGCTGACCACAAGTTCAAGTCTGGTTGCGGTATCAACCCGCTACGGCGTGAAGAATTTTGCCGAATTCGTCGCCAAGGCAAAAGCCGAACCCCATGGCGTGTTCTACGGCACCTCCAACGTCGGATTCCAGATACCGGCCGTGCAGATTTCCAAGATCGCCGGAATCAAGCTGGTCAATGTTCCGTTCAAGGGCGGCGCCGAAACCGTCACCGCCGTCCTCAGCGGCAATATTCCAATGATCATCGGAACGCCGCCGACGATCCTGCCGCATGTCGAGGCAGGCGCCCTTGTCGCGCTGTGCACGACCGGCGCGGAGCGCTCGTCTGCGATGCCTAATATTCCGGCAGCCGGCGAAGTCGGCCTCACAGGCATGAATTCGGTGGCATGGTTCGGCCTGTTCGCGCCGGCGAAAACCCCGTCGGACATCGTCGCAAAGCTCCACGCGGCGATCCAGACGGTGGTTGCGGACAAGTCGCTGCATCAGACGCTCGGCAGGGAAGGTCTGGAGCCGAAGGGCTCGGAAAGCCCGGAAGCCTTTGCGCGTTTCCAGAAGCAGGAATACGACGAGAACGTAGCGATCATCCGCGAGGCCGGACTTGCGCCGACTTAAGGACCTGGCAACAGACCGGCGGCACGGCTCAAACGAGCCAATAACGTGAACTCGTTAACGCTCTCGCGCGAGCGCAAGGCTTTTGGCACCAATCCAAATTTTTCGCGCTTTCAGAAGGCCAACCTCGCTCAATTTCATTCAATCACTTCAGCAAGCGCAGCCACAAGCGGAGGAATTTCAAGGTCAAGACTCTTTGCAGTCTTTGCGTTGACGAACAGCTCAAGCTTCGTAACCTGTTGCACAGGCAAATCTTGAGGCTTTTCGCCTTTCAGCACGCGGCCTACGAGCTCGCCGAGCAGACGATTCGCCTCCCTGTTATCCGTTCCATAACTGACCAAACCGCCGGCGGCGACGTAGGAGCGACTGGGATACATCGTCGGCAAATTATAACGCGTTGCCAACTCCACGAGTGGCTTCCCTCCATTTGTCGCAAATACAGGGTGATCGTTGACAACAATCCCACCTACGTTTTCATCTTTAGCCCGTGCGAATATCCCCTCGAGCTCGTCAATCCGGCTGGCGGCGAACAAAATTATGTTCACGCCGAGAGGTTCAGCCTCCTTTCGAAGGCCCTGATAGAAGGGCATTTCAACAGGGTCACCGGTACTTGTGTAGAAGAAGGCGAAGGATTTTGCTTGAGGAACCAATTCATGGAGCATTTCGATCCTCTTGAAGATCGCTGGTGCATTCAGAATGTGGATTCCTGTAACGTTACCTCCCGGTTTATTAAGGCTCTCGACGTACCCGCTTGCGACCGGGTCAAAACCAGTCCTGAAAATGATGGGAACGGATTTCGTTACTGATTTCGCAGCAACGGTGGGCGGACCGCCACTTGTAATGATCGCGGCGACCCTTCGCTCGACCAGTTCCTCGGCTAATTTTGGCAATCGGTCTTGTTGGAAGTCGGCTCCACGATATTCAACCGTGAGATTGCGTCCTTCCACGAAACCCATTTCCGCCAGGCGAGCCCACGCCGGCGAAAGAAAAGTTCGAGATGCTCCTTCTTTTCCGACGTCGAGCACGCCCACGAGCATTGAATTTTGCTGAGCACGCGCCGTTTGTGACCACAGCGCAACGCCGCTGAGCCCTAGAAGGAAATCGCGTCGTTTCATAATCGTCCCCAATTGCTCAGGATGCGGCAGTCTAACCGTCCAGACTGAACATCTGGAAGCCGCTGGTGCTGGTCTGGGTCAGTATATTTTGGTCGGCCGAGAAGCGCGATAAACTCCCGCCGTGGCATCGCCGGTCATCCTCCCATGCTCGCAGAGCCAGGCGTAAGCGATCTTGCACTTGCGGTCATCGCTAAGCCTTGCGAGCGTGGGATGATGTCACTTCATCGCGCAACGCCGCCCGGCCCATCCGACGCCGGGGATCGCTGCTCGTTTGGCGCTGCCCGCTTCGGCGGCGGTTGATATGGCTCTAACTCGCCGCCCTCGGCAAACACCAAGTTGAAGCACTGATCGTGGATGGTCAGGCGGCTTTTGGACGGCTCGTGCATCAGGGTGTTTTTCATTTCCCAATGCATGTCCGAGGGCCGGATGCCGGGACCGAACACGATGAAATTGGTGAATTTGAACGCCCAATCCATCCGGGTGCGATCGCTCGCAGCAAGAACCGAGCCGTGGCAGGTCTTGGTGATGATATCGTCGCCCCAGCCCTCCTGCAGCACCACGATGTCATTGCCCCATCCGAGATGCAGAACATGGTCGCCGCGGCCCGGGTTGACGATGTCATCTCCCCAGGCGTCATCCAATACCCTGTTGGCGTTGCCGAGCAGGAAGAACTGATTGCCGAAGGCGCATTTCAGCGCATCGGCGTCGGCCTGGCCGGCGATGTAAAAGCCCTTGCAGTTGCTGCCGCTCTCGGCGGCTCCTGGTGCCGCTTCCGGGTTGAACAGATAGCGCGGGCCTACCGGCGCCCGCGGATCGCCACTGACGCCTCCATAAGGAAACAGCGTCGGAAGTTTTTGGCCCTTCATCAAATCGATCAGGATTTTCATGGTCGGGCGGAATTCGGCAGGCGCGCGGTCCATCGCGGCCTCGTAACGCGCGATCGCTTCCGCTTGCGTGGCCAAGAGCAGGACGCGGACCTCGGCGGGGTGCGGCACCGGTGCTGCAGCACGGACGAAGCCGGTGCGGGAGGGCGGGATGGAAAAGGTTGTACCGGCGTTATAGCTGCCCTGAAAACTCAATTCGACCAGACCGGACTCCTGCTGTGCCGCCGCCAGAAAATCCCGGTATTGATCGGTCATGTAGCGAACGTTTTCGCCAGTCCCCTCCCACGCATAGGCCCATACCGGACATGACGCGCGCTCGACGATATCTGCGGACGCGCCGCTGACGCGCTGCTCGTCACGTCCGAACAGGATGATTTTTTGCAACCTTGCACCCGGCTGCAACTCGATGCGCCATATGCTCGGCTCGTAGGAACCAAGGGCAAGCACCACCGGCTTGTCGGTCGGCCCGATCACGATGCGGCCGGAGCCGGCGTATGAACCGACCAGATGCAGCTCGGCAGCCTGGTCTGCCGGTACCATGTCGTTGAGATAGCCCGCCTCCTTGCCGTCTCGCAGCAGCGGCGTGATCGAGGTCGGCGGATGCGCGAGCGGCAGCCGCGTACAGCCGTTCTGCGCCTGCGCTATCACCGGGTTGGCCACGCATAAGGCGGCAACAAGCAACCAGAGCGGCAGGTATCGCATTCGGTATCGCATTGGCGGAGGTCCTCGACGGGTCCGAAGATCATCGGCCGAACATGGTTGGCAACGCGTGAACCTTGAAGGACCAATTGAACTAACGTTAACGCGGGCTATCCGAATATCAGCGCGATGTGCGCTTCGGCTCAAAACCGGTGCCCGAGGCTGCCGCTTGTCCGGTCCACTCCGTTTCCCGGGCGCGCTGCAGCACGCCGCGCTTGCGGCGTGATGCTGCGTGAGAAACCGGGATCGCACCAGACACCGCCTTTGATACGATCCCGGCTCTGCGGCGCACCGCTCCGCGCTGCACCGCGTCCGGGAAACGGGTCCAAGAGCGGAAGCGCGAGCGGGCCGCGGCCGTCGCCATGGCGCAAAAGTGATAAAACCGGAAGTTGTGTCAGCAATAATTACAGGCTATTATCCGGCCCCGGAGCTTCAGGACGACGACGGCGACGCCGACAAGGAAGACCCGCCGCCGGTTTGGCTGGAGTCAAAGCCGATGACCACTGCAAGTCCCGATAGCAGGCGGTTTCGCGTCGATGCGGAAATTGGCGCCCGGGCGATCGAGCTCCGGCGCATCCCTGTCCTGACGCCAGTTCGTTCCAGCCCAAGCACCCTACTCCATGCATTTGTGTCTCGTTCGCGCCCCTCGTTGCGGCGCGCTCCGACGATGTTCAAATCGGGGCTCGCCGTGACCCAATATCGCGAGGTTAGGTTGTCATGGCCCACAGCAATGTCCGCCTTGTCCGGCGCTGCAGCAGCTTCGTTCTGACCGCAATCTTCCTGTTTGCTGCGACGCTCGCGGCCGAGGCTTCCACCGCGCTGTCGATCGTAATTTCCGGAGAGCCGTGGAAAGATCCTTCGCTGGCCGCGGTCGGAAGCTCGCTCGAGGTGTCGACGCCACCCGGCGGCGGCCAGATCTGGCTCGGCTGGTCGACCACCGCTACCGGCGCCATGGGAGTGAACTGGCAGATCTCGAAAGCCGGCACGCCGCTGCAATCCGGCAAGGCGCCGCTGCCGCACGCTGCGCTTCCCGGCATGCAGAATTGGATCTTTATCCCCACGACGTTCCTGGCGCCGCAGCCGCCGGCCGCGCCGGTCAACTATCGCGTCACCGTCAGGCCCTACGATGCCAACGGCAATCCGCTCGGCGCCGCATCACCCGCCGTCAGGGTTACGCAAAAGGTCGACAAAACGCCGGCGCTGAAGTTCGGCCGTGCGACGGTTTTCCCGGAGCTCGAGTTGGTCAGCTACCTGCCGCAGATCGGCGGCGTCCAGGGGACGCAATTGCGATACGCCATCGGCACAGTCAAGGTTGTCGCTCACAATCGTGGCAGCGGCCGCACCGATGCGATGATGGTCTATGCCAAGGACGTCAACGGGCTGATGCGGCAGGATTCGCCGGTTCCGATCCCCAGCCTCGGGCCGCATGCCTCACGCGAGGTCACGTTGAACCTGAAGGCGGTATTGCCCCCTGCGGAATCGCAACTTCCCGAGGACAAGCAGTACAGCCAGTGGTCGAAGGATTACGCCGAGAAATGCGGCGTCGAGCTTCGCGCCGCCATGGACGTGGACATGAGCGCGACGGAAGCGAACTCCCTCATGGACTCGCATCGCGAGACCAGCCTGTACAAGGGCATCGGCAGTTCGATGAGCATTTCACCGGTCAAGCCGGAAGTGCCGCTGTGCGACAGCAAGCAATGCGTGCTGATGAGCGACGTTGCCAACAGCATCCGCAGTCAGCTCGACGGCAAAGTGGTCGGCTACGCCTTCTTCCTCGCCGGCTGCTCGAGCATGCAGTCGGAAGGGCACGGCAGCGCCCAAACCAGCGCCGACTCCGCGACGGGTTTCACGCCCACCACCAAAATGCAGGTGGCCAGCGTCAGCAAGGTCATCACCGCCCTCGCCGCCATTTCGCTGATCGCCGAGAAGCAGCGGACCGACCCCAGCCTCAAGCAGGGACTGGATTCGCCGATCGGTCCGTACCTGCCGACGTGGAACTGGGGAAATGAGGATGCCGTGGCCTCGATCTCGTTCCGGCGGTTGCTGTCTCAGACCAGCGGGGTCCGGAACTACGGCAACTTTTCGATGGACTATTCAACCTTGAAGAAGTTCTTCAGCAAGCCCGTCATTGCCGGCAACGATCGCTGCGCCCCGCTCGAGGACTCCACGAGCGTGGATGCCGTGAACCCCGGCATCGTCACCGACAAGACGACGGATTGCTACAGTAATTTCAACTTCGCGCTGCTTCGCGTCCTTCTGCCGCGGATCAACGGTTATGGCGGCGACGACGAGGATGCGTATGCGACGCAGTATGTCCAGATCGTGCAGGACAAGGTCTTCAGGCCGCTCGGCATCAACGACGCCGACTGCAGGCCTCCAGACAAAGGCAGCTATGCGCTCGCCTATACGTTTCCGGGCAGCAGTTCAGGCAAGGATTTCGGAGACCAGCGCAACGAATGCGGCAGCAAGGGCTGGTATCTGTCGGTGGAGGATCTCGGCAATGTGCTGCTCAGCCTCAATGGCGCCGATGGCAGGATTCTGACCGCGTCTCAATTCAGGGACATGGAATTGAACCCGAAGATCCATGCCGTCGGATGGGACTTGACGACGATGGGGTCCTCGCGCTGGGTGGAGAAGAACGGCAAATTGGAATCGGGGGACGATCCGAAGCCGCAAGTGACCACCTCGATCGGCATATTCGGCAGCACCAACGACCAGGTGGATCCCCCCGATCGACATCACTTGCCGACCCCGTATGTTCCCGGCGCAGTCGGTGTGCTGTTCATCAATTCGGATATTGCCGGCGCGCCGAAATCCATGGCCAGCGACGTTCTCGCCCGGGCCTTCCAGAACTCCGCCAAGGCAAGGCCCTGATCGGCGCAAGGCAAGGGCATGACGAATTCAGGGCAAAGCGGAGTGCGATCTTCACCTCTCCCCGCAGGGGAGAGGTCGGATGGCATCGAAGATGCAAAACTACCGTCTCGCCCGGTGCAGCGCCTCGGTCAGCTTCTTCTTCTGTTTCTCCCACCGCGCCTGCTCCGCCTCCCAGCGCCTGTCGGCGGTGGCACGCGCCGTTTCGATGAGGCTTGCGCGCTTGTCATGCTCGCGCTCGGCCTGTTCAAGCGTTGCTTCGGCTTTGGCACTCGCGGCGTGCCGCCGTTCGCGCTGCCTGGTCGCGACAGCCTCCTCGCGCCGGCGTTGCCGCTCGCGCCGCTTTTCCTCCCGCTCGAATTTCATTGCAGCTTTTCGGGCCGCTTGCGCGTCGACGGCGCCCGCCGGCGACCTGCCGCGGCGTTTTTTGGCAGCCTTCGGATGCTCGACGCTGGTTTTGCGCCCGGCAGGCAGGTTCGCCGGCAGCTCGGCGTGTTCCACGAAACGCCCCGTTGAACCGACGGGACGCTTGAGGACGACGCCGGGCTTTGCCATTGCCGCGGCGATCACGCGGGGATCTTCCGCCTCCTTTGCGACGCCCTGATGGAACAGATTGCTGTTCGAGCCCCACGCCGCCAACGCGGCCTTCATCGAAGGGGCGGCGATCGCAAGATCGAAGAAGCCAAGCGAGGTCTGGTAGGTCTTCAGTTTCCTGGGCATTCATCCACCTTTGCCAGAGAGCGAGCGCGATGCCAACCGCGACGGGCCAGCACCCCGCTCTCATTCGATCACCTCATCGGCAAATGAAATGACCCCGGGCGGAATAGCCAGGCCGAGCGACTTCGCAGCGCGCAAGTTGATGACGAATTCGAACTTGGTCGGCTGCAGGATCGGCAGCTCGGAAGGTTTCGCTCCCTTCAAAAGACGGCCGGCATATCTTCCCGCCTGCCGATATGAATCGGTCGCGCTTGGCCCATAGCTCATCAACCCTCCGGCCGCGGCGAATTCACGAAACTGGTACATGGCCGGCAGCCGGTTTTTGTCGGCAAAGGCGATGAGGGCGTTGCGCTTGGTATCGAAGAAAGGATCGGCTCCTACCAGTACCGCGTCGGTCTTGAGTTCGACCATCCGTCCGAGAGCCTGCTCGAGCTCAACGTCGGTGGACGCGCGTTCGAACAACAGCTTCTGCTTGATCGCTGCCGCGCTTTCTTGCAGCTGTTGCAATTGTTGAACCGAAGGAGGGAAATTGGGATTGACCAAAACCCCGAACAGTTTGGCGCCAGGCAGAAGATCACGAAGTATGCCGAGCCGCTTCGATTCCATTTGCGCCGTCTGCAGCGTAAACCCGGTGACATTGCCGGTTGGTCTGTTGAAGCTTTCAGTAAGTCCCGCACGAACCGGATCTCCACCAAGCCCGGCTACAATAGGGATTGCGTTGGTCGCTGCCTTCGCCGCCATGGCAGATGGGTCTCCCCCTAGCGCCAACAGAACGGTAACGCCCCGTCGGACCAGGTCCGCCGCTAACGCCGGTAATTGACCGTACTGACCATCCGCCCACCTGTATTCGACCCTTAGATTCTGCCCCTCCGTAAATCCCTCTTCCTTCAAACCCTCCCTTAGCGCGGCAAGCAGATGGGCCGAGTCCGCAGGAGACCGGCCGCTCATAAATCCGATCAGCGGGATGGACGTTTGTTGAGCAAACGTCCTCCCGGCGCACAGCATGGGGACAAGTGCGGCGGCAAGATAAATGAAATCCCGTCGCTTCAATTTGTCCGTCCTCCATCCGCACGCTTTGATTAAAGCATCATAGCGACTGAAGTCGTCCTTTCGGAAGAGCTTTGGTTCAAAAAATCATGGGCCACCTACGTTCAGTGAGCCGTCCAGCCTCCATCCATCAGTTGAAGCGAGGGATGTCTGCAGTCCTGAACTTGGGTTGTGGATGGACGGACATCTGCTACCTTGACGCCCTGTTACGAAGACGGGGGAGGTAAAATGGGCAGACGAGGCGGAGCATGTCTTCGTTTAGCAGTATTGGTTGCGTGCGTTTGCGCCAGCGCCGTCACCATGGCACAGGAGTTGGTCAGGTTCGACAGTGCTCCAGTCCGCGTTGGCCAGCTCCAGCAGCGCCTGGCGCGCGAGCGTGGCGAAGCGCCGAAGGCGGCGGATACGATCGAGGGCTACCTCGCGAAACCTGAGGGCGACGGCCCGTTCGCAGCCATGGTGTTACTCCATGGATGCGATGGACTTTCGAAAGATGACCTAAAGTCCGACGCGCAATTCGTGACCGGTTTGGGGTATGTGTTACTTGCAGTCGACAGCTTTGCGAGCCGTGGCATCAAGGAGGCCTGCACCAAACCGACGGCTGCCCTGATGCTTGCCCGCCAGGGTGATGCCTTGGGCGCCCTGGCCTATCTTTCCCGACTTCCTTTCGTCGATCCTCAACGTATCGCTGTCCTGGGAGGATCGATGGGTGCAATGGTTGCGCTGCAACTGGCGTCGACCCACCACCTGGAAACATTCGACGCTCCCCGGGATCTGAAGTTCAACGCCGCGGTCGCCTATTATCCGCTGTGCGGCGTTGCTTCCGAGGAACTCATCGTTCCCACATTAATCCTGATCGGCGAACTCGACGACTGGACGCCTGCGAGGGACTGCGAACTATGGATGAAGAGGCGGGCCGACAGGGGTGCACCCGTCAAGCTGGTCGTCTATCCCGGTGCCTATCACGCCTTTAACGTCCGGGCTTTCGCCGACGGCAGGGAAGTGCACGGGCACTGGCTCAAGTACGATGCGAAAGCCGCCGGCGAGGCATTCCAGGAGATGCTGAGTTTCCTCTCTGCTCAATTTTCCCGTTGAGTGACAGCGAAGCGAATGCCCCATACGCCGCTTGGAGCTGCCGCTTTGGGTCATTCGCGTCCCTTTTGACCTTCATCAAGCTCCCAGCTATTCGGATTTGGCTACGCGCTGATGAGTCCACGCGCCAGTTACGCCGCAGCGAGCCCCAGCACGGCCCGGTCATTTTTTATGGCCGCGATTCTCGGGGATCCTCGCCCGATAGATATCCTCGCCCTCCTCATTGACCACCGTGAGGTGCTTTTTCGGGACGGTTGAGGTTTCGCGGCCAATATCGCTTGCGATCCGATCCGCCATTTTTTGGGCGCTCGGGGCATCGTCGCAATCCAGCCCGGCCTTGTCTGGAACACGATGTCCATTGGTGAGGTCAAAATAAAATCGGGGCATTTTCGCTTCACCGGATTTCGTTTGCATGTGGAGAGGCAACTGCGACCAAAAGCCCATGTTCCAGTTAACTTCGAAGCTTCGCCAACGCCGCCGCTGACCCGGCCCGCGCCATGTCCGTTAGGCCCCCGGTGGCGGGCGTGGGACCAGGGCGCGTAGCTCAAATCGAGGTCGCGAACGCAGCTGACCCATGTCTGCGGTCGGACGCTTAAACTCGCTTTCACGCCGTGATGGCTCAACGGAAGCGCTCTTCCTCTCATTTGCTGTTGATGAATCGGCAATAGTATCGACGGCCTTCGCCTCTATGCCGAAGTAACCGTGAGCAGCTTTGCGCTGGCAGGGGGACGATCGGGGAGAATCATCCGGCCCATTTCGGACCTAAAATCTGAGTTGCGAACACCGGAACCGGCGTGATTCAACCTAGTAACCGGAGCCTGGAATCGCGAGATATGTTCGGACCTCCGCGCGAGCGGGGAGAGGTGAACTATGCGAGGTGCTGATCTCGCGCCTCGGGCCTTGCTTCGATGGAGCGAAGCGGAAACCGAAGCTCATATCGCAGACCCTCCGGTTCGTAGGTCAGCGAGACGTCGCGCCCGAACCGTTTCGCGGAGTCGAGCAGAATGACGCTGCCGAATCCCCTTCGCTTGGGAGGCCGCACCGGCGGGCCGCCGGTCTCCTTCCACAGAAAGGAGAACGTGCCGTCCCCATCGTCGCGCTCGATATCGCAGCCGATCGAAACCCGGCCGCTCGGTACCGACAGCGCCCCATACTTGATGGCATTGGTGGTCAGCTCATGGATCATGAGGGCGAACTGCTGGGTCGCGGGCGCATTGACGATCAGGTCGCAGCCGGCAAGGATCAGATGGTCCGGGAAGGCCGCGAACTCGCGCTTGATGATCTCGGCCAATGCCACGCCTTCCCAGGCGGCGTCCGCCAGCATTGAATAGGCCTGCGCCAGCGCGTGGAGCCGCGCGTTCACCAGTTCCCTGACTTCAGCGAGCGTCTGCCCTTCCATCAGCGTGCGATTGACCACGAGCTGAATGACGGAGAACAGGTTGGTGGTCCGGTGCTGCAACTCGCGAACCATGAACAACTGCTGTTCATGCGCCCGCTTGCGTTCGCTGATATCCCGCAGGATTTTCGACGCGCCGATGATCTCCCCTTGCGCGTTCTTGACCGGCGAGACCGTCAGGGAGACGTCGACCCGGTCTCCATGCTTGCTTTGCCTGACCGTTTCATAATGGTCGATGCGCTGACCGCGCCGGATGCGTTCCAGAATCTTCGGTTCTTCGTCTTGCAGCTCCGGGGGAATCAGGATGGTAACCGGCTTGCCGATGATCTCTTCCGCGCTGTAGCCGAACAGCCGGTCCGCCCCCTTGTTCCAGCTTCTGATGATCCCGTCGAGATCCTTGCTGATGATCGCGTCGTCGCAATTTTCGACAATGGAAGCAAGGTAGGCAATCGCTACCGAGCCTTCCGGAACCAGATGTCCAAGGCGTTGGTCTGTTGGCGGCATCATCCCAAGTCCACGTTGAAAATCCTGCCGGGTGCGGGATGTGCCTGCATTGCGAGATTCGGCTCCTTGTTTTCAAGAAGACTCAGTCGCCCCCGGCCCGGCTTGAGGCGAGCATAGGTTATAAGGTTGAGGGGGGATACCGGAAAAAACGTTGCCGGAGTTCCGGGTTGGGGCACAACCCGACATAGCCTGACCGACTCGACGGTGGGCGATGAGCGTGCTGGCAGACAAGGTCAGCCCAGCCGACGCACGAACGCCAATCCGACAACCGAAATCAAGGCCAACTGTCCGAAGCCCAAACCCCAACCGAGCGCGAGATTCGGTCCGGCGAGATCGAGCGCATAGCCGACGCCGAGCGGGCCGAGGAAGGCACCGGTATACCCGCACATGCTGTGGAGGCCCATGGTGGCGCCGCGCAGCACCGGATCGGCCGCCTGCACGGTGCCTGCCGTCAGCACGGAGCTGTCGAGGAAGATGAAAGCGAGCCAGGCGATAACAAGCAGCGCGGCCAGGGACGACGACGAGACCACCGTCCATCCGGTGCACAATGCGAGCGCGGCTGACACCGTCATCGCAAGCGTAACGATACGGATACGCCCCATCCGTTGCGACATCTCATTGCCGAAGATGGAGACAACGATGCCGGCAAGACCAGCGATGGTGAAGGTCACGGTTGGCGATGGAAGCCATGACGGCGCGCCGGCTTGTGCTGCGGCAAGCGTCAGAAAGGTGACACCCCAGGCCCGGAGTCCGGCCATCTCCCATGTATGAAACGTATAACCGGCGATCCACGCCATCGCCGCGCGATTGCGGAATACCGGTCGAAAATCGAGCAAGGCACGCGGGCTGCTGCTTTTGGCGTGGGCGGGCGGCTTGTTCGGCATGGCCAACACCGCGATGACAACAGCCATGAGGGCTGTGATGCCGCCGAGCAAGAACGCCGCTTCCGTTCCGTACAAGCCCGCGACTGCACCCGCGACGGCGTAGGAGGCGGCGCCCGCGATTCCGACGCCGGCAGCGTGAGCCGACACGGCGCGCGACTGCGCATTGCCCTCCAGAGTATCGGCGATGGCTTTGAGACCGGGCATGTAGGCCCCGGCCCAGCCGATGCCGGCGGCAGCGCGCAACACCAGGCCCCACCAGAAACCATCGGCGACAAAGGCGAAGCCGAGATGCGACAACGCGGTCAGGCCCGCGCCGACGACATAGACGTTGCGGGCGGGAATGCGATCCGTGAGCGCAACGAGGATGGGAACGGCGACCACGTACGCGGCGAAGAAGATGCCGACCAGCCAGCCGGCCTCGGTCTTGGTCAGATACCAGCGGTCGATATAAGCGGGCAGCAGCGCCGGAAGACTGAACGCGCCGATCTGCACAAGCACTTGGGCGGCGATGATCGACCAGATGAAACGGCGTGTGTCGGGCTCAGTCGTCAAGCGGTTCTGTCCAGCGGCGCTTCAATTCTTTCGGCGGCATTCGATCGATGCAAGGCATCAAAGCAAGCAGGGCTGCGACACAGAGACCGGCCGACACCGCGACGATCAGCTTACCCAACGGAACGATTGGCCTCGCGTCTTTTCGAGGTTGACGCAAGCCAAACAGTTCCATAAATCTGGATATATGGAAAACGAGATCGCTGTCATGGCGCTGGCGGCGCTTGCGCAACCGACGCGGCTGCAGGCTTTCCAGGCGCTGGTCCGGCATGAGCCTGACGGGCTCGCGGCCGGCGAACTCGCGCGCATTCTTGAAGTGCCCCAGAACACGCTGTCCGCGCATCTGGCGGTGCTCGCGCGTGCCGGTCTCGTCACCTCCGAGAGGCACAGCCGGTCGATCGTCTACCGCGCCAGTCTCGCCGACTTCCAGAAGGTCGTGCTGTTCCTGCTGCGGGATTGCTGTGGCGGCCGGCCGGAAATCTGCGCCCCTGTCGTCGAAAGCCTGCTGCCCTGTTGCCCGCCAAAACGCAAGGTGCGGTCCCATGCCTGAGGCCTACAATGTCCTCTTCCTGTGCACCGGCAATTCCGCGCGCTCGGTCCTCGCCGAATCCATTCTCCGCAAGGATGGCGCCGGCCGCTTCCGTTCCTTCTCGGCCGGCAGCTCGCCGAAGGGCGCGGTGCATCCGATGGCGCTGCGCGTTCTCGCCGAAGCCGGCTATCCTAACGACGGCATGCGATCGAAGAGCTGGCTCGAGTTTGCGCAGGCGGGCGCGCCCGCGATGGATTTCGTATTCACAGTCTGCGACAACGCCGCGGGCGAAGCATGCCCGATCTGGCCGGGACAACCCGTGACGGCGCATTGGGGCATCGAGGACCCGGCGGCCGTCGAGGGCTCGGAGCTGGAGCAGCGGGCGGCATTCCAGACGGCCTTTCGCTACATGAGAAACCGTATCGGCGCTTTCATCAATCTCCCCCTGCGCGGCATCGACAGGCTCTCGCTCGGCACCAGGCTCCGCGACATCGCTCGCTTCGACGGTGCAACATTGCACACGGCAAGGGCTGTCTGATGGACTCGTTCGACCTCTCGCGCCGCCTTGCCGCCGAAGCCCTCGGAACCGCCATCCTGGTCGCGACCGTCGTGGGGTCGGGCATCATGGCGGAAAGTCTGACCAAAGATGTCGCGTTGGCGCTGCTCTGCAATACGCTGCCGACGGGTGCGATCCTTGCTGTCCTGATCACCGTGATTGGACCGGTTTCCGGCGCGCACTTCAATCCGGCCGTCACGCTGGTGTTCACGGGAAGGCGTGAGCTGCCGGTCAACGAGGCGGCGCTTTATATCACCGCGCAGATCGCGGGAGGTATTGCCGGAACCGTGGCGGCGCATCTGATGTTCGCCCTGCCCTTGATCGGCTTCTCGACCAAGGTCCGCACCGGCGGAGCGCAATGGTTCGCCGAGGCAGTCGCGGCCTTTGGCCTCGTCTCGACAATTCTCGCCGGCATTCGCTTTCAGCGCAGCGCGGTGCCGTGGCTCGTCGGCCTTTACATCACGGCGGCATACTGGTTCACCGCGTCAACTTCATTTGCCAATCCAGCCGTCGCGATCGCACGCTCGTTGAGCAACACATTTGCCGGCATTCGCCCGGTCGACCTCCCCGGTTTCGTCCTCGCCGAACTTGGTGGCGCAGTCCTCGGCATGTTGCTGATGCATTGGCTGATCGGGCGCCCGGACGTACCGGGTGCTATCCCAATAGCAGGGAGACCTCGATAGCTGCCTGGCGCCTCGTGGTCGGCTTGAAAGACGACGACACTTCCGCGCTCGGAGCTGGCTAGGCGAGCATTCTCAAAGGAAGTCGCGTTGTCTTCAACGTTAAAGGCAACGACTACCGGCTGATTGCTCGTTTGGCATACCCGGCACAAGTGTTGGATATAAGATTCTTCGGAACCCATTCCGAGTACGACAGTATCGATGCGGAGGGCGTGTGATGGATGCAACCCTGATCCTGATCGATGGCGATGCGGAGCTTGCCCGCGCGCAGGCTTGTGGACCGGCTCTGGCAATCCGATGACCCGGCCGACATTGCGCGCCTGGCGGCACAAGCGCGCCTGATTGCCGCCTATGAGGAGAGTAAATGGCCTCGCCGGCCGGCGAGCACTGCTGATCTGATACGTCATCTGATGGATCAGCACGGGCTTACGCGGGCCGAACTGGTGCCGATCCTTGGCAGCCCGAGCCGCGTCAGCCCGGCCACCGCTGCCGACACGTCCACGGCCGATCCCATCTTCGCCGCCCTCGACGCCCACAAGGCCGCCCGCCTTGCTTTCGAAAACGCCGTCAGCCGGGGTTCTGCGCTCGAGCAGGAATTACCGCGCGAAAAAACCCGGTCCTGGATCATGGATTGGGAAGAAGAGATTGTGGAAACCGACGATCCCAGGTGGATCGACAGCGTGCGTGAGGTCAACCGCACCTCCGATGCCGCAACCGGGGCCGCTTACGCCCTGGCAAACGTCGCTCCGACCACGATGGCGGGAGTGGTGAGCTTGCTGCAATATGCCATCAGCTTCCCACCCGAGGAATGGCCGGAAGGCGTGGAGTCCGATGACGACACCGAGGCCCGGCCATGGCATGCCTTCCTGATCGAAACGCTGATCGCTGTTCTGCCCGGCATGGCCGTGCAATCATGAGAGCGTATTTGCGGCGGGCGCATGGAGCCTAAAGCTAACCGAGCTGTTTCGGAAGCGCTCCATCTCCCATGTGAGGCAACGCGAAGTGGCTGATCGAAAGACGCTGTTCTTGCTCCTTATCCTTTTTGCGATCCCCTCGGACCCCTGCTCCGCGCAGACCGCTCCGCCCGCACTCGGCAAACATGCGCTCGAGAGCGTGCCGCCGACAGTCGAGGGCAGGTTGGCGACCCGCTTTTCGCTGGGGGCATTCGAGGGCCGCTTCGAGGAGACGCGGCTCGGCGCGGTCAGCGAAGTTTTGGGCGGAGGGACCATCCAGCATCGCGGCGACGCTGGAGACAGCATCTATTGGCTGTGTTTTCAGCGCGGGCAGCATCGATTATGGGTCGTGTCCAGCGGAGAAATCGGCGGTCCCGACCATCTCGTCACGGAAATCGTTGAAGAGGTCGCCGATAAAAACGCCGGGGCTGCGAGCGATTGCGCCATCATCCCGGAAAAATTCGCGCCCGTCGTCCTCGACGGCAAGCTGCATTTAGGCATGTCGCGCCAGGAGGTCATCGCGGCGCTCGGACCGCCGTCGAAGTCGGAAGCTGCCCGGGCCGTGTATTCTCACCAGGGAAAGCTCGCAGACGGTTTCGATGAGACCGCATGGCTAATCCTCCGGTATAGCGAAGGAAAGCTCGTGTCCATGCGCGGCGGCAAGAGCACCACCAACTGAAGCGTCGGGTTGTCTGAAACCGAGGCCCGGGCAGCGCAGGGTCGGCAAATCGAAGCGTGCCCACCATCTGACGGCTCACAGCGCCGATGGTGGGCACGGCGCAAGCGCGCCTTTGCCCACCCTACGCGGCTGGTTGCCTAGCCCTGGGAAGTCAGGATGAAGGTTGGGATGCTTGTCGCCCTTGCCGGCGAAGCCGGATGCGGCGTCTTCAAAAAACGCCTTTGCATCTTCAACGGTCTTCGAGCTGCCGACCACGGCAACTTTCACCACGTCCCCGAGGGGGATTTGCAAAGGGCCGGCTTCGAAGAGACCCAAGCGGGGATCGGGATGATGCTGCTTGTCACCGAATTCCAAATGCGGTTCTTCAAAGATTTTCGTTTCGAATTTCATCCGAATAGCCGCTCCTGCGTGTCATCGTCGTCGTTCGACGATTTTTTCTGCGAACCCCAAACATCTTCCGGAACGGGCGTCGCAAGCGTTACCGCTGGCGGGTCCGCAAATTTAAGGCGCGGCTCGGATGATGCGGATGCAAACAGGTTGCCCGCATACTGTAGCGTGAGCGATAGGGTTGGTAGCTATAGCTCAAATTTCTTGATATGATGAGCTATAGAAGGATCCCCTATAGCTCATGGCATGGAATTGGGAACAGGCCGGGTGGCCGAAATTCGCTTATGATTCCAAGGCTTTGGAGCCTTTGGAGAAGCAATTTCTTGTCCAATCCGGGCAGTTCGTTGGCGCTTGCAAGCACATCGGACCGGACGACCAGGAAGCCCTCAAGATCGAGCTTATCAGCGACGAAGCGGTAAAAACATCTGAAATCGAGGGCGAATTCCTCAATCGCGACAGCGTCCAGTCCTCGCTGCGCGAGCAGCTTGGGCTTGGGGCCGAAGCACCCGGCGTGAAGCCCGCCGAACGGGGCATCTCCAAGATGATGGTGGATCTCTACCAGAACTTCGCGCACACGCTCGCCGACAAGACGATGTTTGACTGGCACGCGATGCTTCTGAGCGGCGATACATCGATCCGCGTTGTCGGCGGCTATCGCACGCACCCCGAACCCATGCAGGTGGTGTCGGGTCCCATTCAGAAGCGCAAAGTCCATTTCGAAGCGCCGCCTTCCGATCGGATGCCGGATGAAATGAAGCGCTTTATCGCGTGGTTCAACGCAACCGCTCCAGGCGGGGCGACACCGCTTCCGCCGTTGGAGCGCGCTGCACTCGCGCACCTGTATTTCGTGTGCATCCATCCGTTTGAAGACGGCAATGGGCGCATTGGGCGCGCGCTTGCGGAAAAGGCCTTGGCGCAAAATCTCGGGCAACCCAGCTTGATTGCGCTGGCCTACACAATCGAGCGCAAGCGTAATGATTATTACGCCGCCTTGGAACGAAATAACAAAGACCTCGAAATCACGGGATGGATGAAATACTTCGCCGGCACGATCATCGAGGCACAGAAAAACACGATCAAGCGCGTCGATTTCTACGTCGCCAAGGCGAAGTTTTATCAAACCTTCCGCGACCAGCTCAATGAACGCCAAGCCAAGGTCATTGCCCGCATGTTTCGCGAGGGCCTCGATGGATTCCAAGGCGGCCTGAGCGCAGAAAATTACATCACGATCAGCCGGACCTCCCGCGCGACGGCGACGCGCGATCTGCAGGACCTTGTCGAAAAGGGCGCGCTGTCCAAGACGGGTGAGCTGCGTCATACGCGATACTATCTGGCGTTTGGCGAAAAGGCCGCCCAATGACCCGGCTTTCCAGAATCTTGGAGGAGTCACGACTGCACTGCGGATGGCGCGATATTAGTTCTTCCCGGAGCCCGGCGATGTCCGAAAGTGCGTTTGAGGCGTCATCCGAAATGAACCCGGTAGCCAGCGTAGGGTGGGAAAGCGAAGCGTGCCCACCATCTCACGGGCTCGCAGCGCCGATGGTGGGCACAGCGCAAGCGCGCCTTTGCCCACCCTACGCGTCTGAAGGGATCGCTCTTTAAGGTGCAACGCCGCCTCCACCCCTCCTTCAGCAACCTCCACGGCTCCAATCCGGAAAGACCGCAAGCCGGGAAGCCGGGATCAAAGCCGCCGAGTGCGCGATCGACAAGGCATTAGCGCGCCCAGGCAATAGCTGCGACGACAAGCAGCGTGGCGAGGATCGGATTGACAATCAGAAGAAGGATCACCGGCTCCATTCTTCGTCGCTTCCCTACGGGTGAGCACTTGCGAAACAGTCCGCCAACGCCCGTCCTTGTCGAGATTCCTACTTCAGCGACGAATTGACCCCGGTGAATTTGGTGGACAGCGTCGGGCCGAGGCCCTGCACGATGGCGATGATCGCAAAGGCGATGCCGACGGCGATCAGGCAATATTCGATCGCGGTGGCGCCGGATTCGTCGCGCAGGAATGTCGAGACAAGCCGCCGCACGTAAAACTCCTGTCGCAGGCTGCGGATTCTTCCGCGTGCCGCGCAAGGCTAGGCAGGATTGGTTGCGGGGAGGTTGACCAACAGGCTGAACAATCGATTAAAGCGCCCCCGGAACTTCCGTTTCCCGGGCGCGATGCGGCGCGAAGTGCCGCTTCGCAGAACCGGGATCGTAGCAGGCGCCGACACGGTCATGGCCGGGCTTGCCCCGGCCATCCACGTCGTTGCCTCAAAGAAAGCAAGACGTGGATGCCCGGGACAAGCCCGGGCATGACGAAAGAATTGTGCTTTGTACGGCCCCGGCTCTGCAGCGCACCGCT